>OATG01000012.1_pt1 | contig 228120 bp, 215 predicted proteins | sample 1516581 | NCBI WGS metagenome assembly OATG01 (sample SAMEA2579930, study PRJEB22360) | human gut metagenome | biome: human gut; feature: human-associated habitat; material: faeces | place: Denmark | collected 2008/2010
CCGCACGTACGGATCTGTGAGGGGCTAAGATTGAGAGGTCTTAGTCTACTCGACTTGAGAATTGAGAAAATTGATACTTGTAGATGGAGGTAATCAAAATGAAAGAATATCAATATTTGATTGGAAAGATTATTGCCGCAGTGGCAATTATAGTTGCCGCAATCATTATAGCGCAGGCTATTGGTGGAGCTGGAGAAAGTATCCGCAGTGGCTTGTTTCAATTAGGGGATGCGCTTCGGTAACTTTTGATTTGTTGAACTGATAAAAACCCTTTAGGAACTAAAGGGCGCACTTCTATACTCTCCTGTCGAGAGTATCGTGCGTCCTGCGGAGCTTCATTCCCGGTCAGCAGAAGAAAACTGCTCGACCGAGAATGTTTCGTCACTTCGTTCCGTCAAGGTGGCTACACCCCCTTGTGCTGCTTGTGCGTCTATCCCCTGTGGACTTGTCTTCCGCAAACGGTTTTGGCAAACCGTTCGCCGCCAGCAAGTTGCAAAAAAGTATGATGGAGGTACTCAATTTGAAAAGAGCTGCAAAAATAGTTTTGATAGGAGTCTGCTTCGGCTTGATTTTGTTATTCCTTAAAATTAGTTTTAGGATTGATGATGCAGCTTTTATGCATGGTTATTGGATTGCGGCGGTAGAAATAACTCCAAGCAGAGTTCCAACTGTTGCCATTGTAATTCCGGAAGTCAGTACAGATACCGTAACATTGGAAACAGTCTCCACAATACTTTCCTTTTTACTAAGCGTCTGTCTGTTTTCTTTATACCGTTCAGTAAACAGAATTGCATAATCTACAGTGGCACCCAGCTGGATGGAACGGATAATAACCTTAATCCGTGAAGCTTAAACGGTTATGATGCTACATAATGCTTCCCATAAGTGTTGACATTACAATCATAACGATTGAAAACATAAATGAATCGGCTGCCGTTCTCCGCCCTTTCCAATCTGAATGTTCAAACAAATCAGATTGGAGGTAAGGGAAATGGCATATAACCATGGAAAAGCAGAGCGCAAATGGAAGCTCTGGATTTGGATTACTGTTTTTATGCAACTATTTCTTGTTGCTCTTGACAAAATCATTTTTAGAGATTAAAATTATAACAGTGTTATATAGCACTGTTATATAGGAGGTGTGCAAAATAAACGGAAATGGAACGACTTTAGAAAATATCCACCGGGCAGCGAAAGCGGAATTTTTAGAAAAAGGATATAAAGACGCTTCCCTGCGGAATATTGTGAAATCCGTGGGAATGACTACCGGAGCCTTTTACGGATATTATAAAAGTAAAGAAGAACTTTTTGAAGCCATCGTTGGTGAGCATTACGAATATATTCTCAAACGTTTTATAAAGGCACAGCAGGAGTTCGCCGAACTACCAGCTGCCCAGCAGCCGGAAGTCATGAGTGATATTTCGGGAATCTGCATGTACGATATTCTCTATTATGCGTACGAACATTTAGAGGAATGTAAACTGATCCTCTGCTGTTCGGAAGGGACAAAATTTGCCGGGCTAATTGATGAAATGGTGGAGATTGAGGTAGATGGGACGCATGCCTATCAGGATGTCTTAAGGCAGCTTGGACGGTTCTCTCCGCATATCGATCCTTCGCTGGAGCATATTCTGATCACCGGAATGTTTCATACTTTTTTTGAATTGATCATCCACGAAATGCCGCTAAAAGATGCCGAAAACTACGTTAAAGAAATGCGCGCCTTTTATACAGCAGGATGGATGAAAATTATGGGGCAGTAATGCCTTATAATTTTTGTTTGACAGTTAGCTACAGCTAACCTAAATTTGGATATTGTAAGAACATAGACGTGTTCTCTTTATCATAGACACAAAGAAAAGGAGGAATTTTTTTTGAAAAAAAAATCTAATTTATCACGCCTGCTGGAAATTGCAGGCAGCCATAAGTACCTGACCTATGCTTCCTGGGTGCTTTCTGCCATCAGTGCCCTGATTGCTCTGGTGCCATTCTATTACATCTGGAAAATGATCAAGGAAGTATTGGAGGTGGCACCGAATTTTTGCCAGGCACAGAGCCTGACCGGTAATGGCTGGATGGCAGTATTGTTTGCAGTTATAGCGGTGCTTGTCTACATAGCAGGGCTGATGTGTTCCCATTTGGGAGCATTTCGTATTGCCACAAACCTGCGTATCCAGACCATGGAGCATATTGTTAAGTTGCCTCTTGGGTTTGCCGAGAGTTTTGGCAGCGGAAAACTGCGCAAGATTGTCAACGAATCCAGCGCAGCCACCGAAACCTATCTCGCCCATCAGCTTCCCGACAGAGCCAATGCCATTGCAACCCCCTGCGGTCTTTTGGTGCTGTTGTTCGTGTTTGACTGGAGACTGGGACTATTGAGCCTTGTTCCGGTTGTGCTGGGGTTTCTGATCATGATGGCAATGACCGGAAAGCAGATGCAGGAAAAGATGAAAGAATACCAGAATGCGCTGGATGATATGTCCAATGAAGCGGTAGAGTATGTCCGCGGGATTCCGGTGGTAAAAACCTTTGGCCAGACGATCTTTTCCTTTAAGAAGTTTAAAGACTCCATTGACCGGTATAAAATATGGGTGATTGCTTATACAAAGCAGCTTCGGACACCGATGATGTTCTATACAGCTGCAATTAACGGAGTTTTTGCCACACTGATCGCCGGAGGACTGTTGCTTACGCAAGAGGGTGTGACTTCCAGTTTTTTACTGGATCTCATTTTCTATATTATCATTACACCGGTTATTTCTGTTACACTGACACGCATCATGTTCCAAAGTGAAAATGCCATGATCGTAGATGACGCTTTACAGAGAATTGACAGCGTTTTACATTTGAAGCCTCTGGAGGAAACCAAACACCCAATGCACCCGCAAAATGCTTCTGTGGAACTGAAATCGATTCATTTCAGCTATGATGGAGAAAAAGAAGTATTAAAAGATATTTCACTCACCATTCCTGCAGGACAGACGGTAGCTTTTGTAGGCCCATCCGGCGGTGGGAAAACAACCCTTGCCAACCTGATTTCCCGATTCTTTGATCCACAGAGCGGAATGGTAAAAATCGGTGGTGTCAATGTGAAAGACATCCCGAAAGAGGAACTCATGAATACAGTGTCTTTCGTATTTCAGAACAGTCGTCTGATCAAGGCATCCATTCTGGAAAATGTGCGTATGGGAAAACCGGAAGCTACCCGTGAGGAAGTTCTGGCTGCCCTTCATCACGCACAATGCGATGATATTCTGGAAAAACTTCCACAGGGTGTGGATACGGTCATTGGTACAAAGAGTGTCTATCTTTCCGGCGGCGAGCAGCAGCGAATTGCCATTGCCCGTGTGATGCTGAAAAATGCTCCTATTATCATTCTGGATGAAGCCACTGCCTTTGCTGACCCGGATAACGAAAGCCGCGTACAGGCTGCTTTTTCAAGACTTTCCGAGGGAAAGACGGTGATTATGATTGCCCACAGGCTTTCTACCGTAACAAATGTGGATCAGATTTTTGTCATTTGCGACGGACGGGTTGCCGAGTGCGGGAACAGCCGTGAATTGCTTGCAAAAGACGGCATTTTCAGCCGTATGTGGAAAAATTACCAGACTTCCGTGCAATGGAAGGTAACAAAGGAGGTGCAGTGATATGATCAAAAAACTGCAGAAAAAATATGCCCTGTCTGAACAGGGGGCAAAAGACCTGATCAAAGGATGCCTGGCCTGTGTCCTTCAGAATCTGTCTTTGATGTTCCCGGTAGGACTTTTATATTACCTGGTCAGCGATCTGATGAACGGGGGTGTTCCCGGTGGGAAAATTCCATTTTATGTGGCAGGCTGCGTGGTGTGTATCGGCCTGATACTGCTGACCACTTTCTTTCAATACAATGCCACCTATTTTGCCACTTACAAAGAAAGCGGCATCCGCCGTATTACTCTGGCAGAGCATCTGCGCAAAATCCCCCTTTCTTTTTTCGGGAAAAAGGATTTAGCCGATCTTACCAGTACCATTATGGCGGACTGCACCTTCCTGGAGCAGAGTTTTTCACATTTTATCCCTGAGCTTGCAGGTTCAATCATTTCTACGATTCTGATTTCCATCGGTCTGCTCTTTACGGACTGGAGAATGGCGCTGGCTGCCTTATGGGTTCTGCCGGTTGCCTTTGCGATTGTGGGATTTTCCGCAAAGATTCAGGAAAATCTGAATCAGAAAGCCATGGATGTAAAGATGGCCTGCGCAGACGGGATACAGGAGTGTATTGAAACGGTACGTGACCTGAAAGCAAATAATGCGGAGCAGGCATATTTAAAAGGGCTGGAAAAGAAGATCCGTGCTGTAGAGCATCGTTCCATCCTCAATGAATTTGGTCTTGCTGCTTTTGTGGTTTCCGCGTCACTGGTGCTGAAGCTTGGTATTGCAACGGTTGCACTGGTGGGAGTTGTTCTACTCATGCAAGGAAGCCTCTCCGTGCTTACATTCTTTATGTTCCTTCTGGTAGTATCCCGTTTGTATGACCCTCTGCAGGGCGCACTCCAGAATCTTGCGGCAGTCATCAGTACACGAACCAACATTGCCCGTATGAATGAAATTCTCGATCATCCCATCCAGCAGGGCAGTGATAGGCTTTCCAATCAGGGGTATGATATTGTCTTTGACCATGTTGGGTTTGCCTACAATACCGGAGAAACCGTATTGAAAGATGTTTCCTTTACGGCAAAACAGGGAGAGGTTACGGCTTTGGTCGGCCCATCTGGCGGCGGGAAAACAACCGTATCCCGGCTGGCTGCAAGGTTCTGGGATATTAACAGAGGAAAGATTACCGTGGGAGGTATGGATGTATCCCGAATAGACCCGGAAACACTGCTTTCTCTGTATTCCATCGTATTCCAGGATGTCACACTGTTTGACAATACGATTCTGGAGAATATCCGAATTGGAAACAAAGACGCCACAGATGAACAGGTCATTGCGGCTGCGAAACTTGCCAATGTGGATGAATTTGCCAAAAAACTGCCGGATGGATGGCATACCAATATCGGAGAAAATGGCTGTGAACTATCTGGCGGAGAGCGCCAGCGTATCTCTATTGCCCGTGCATTTCTGAAAAATACGCCGATCATTCTTTTGGATGAAGCGACTGCTTCCCTGGATGTGGAGAATGAAACTCTGATACAGACAGCCCTTTCCCGTCTGATCGCAGATAAAACGGTTCTGGTCATCGCCCACAGGATGCGTACCGTAGCAGGAGCAGATAAAATTGTTGTCCTTTCTGATGGCACCGTGGCAGAAGAAGGATCACCAAAGGATCTGGAAGAAAAGAATGGTGTATATGCCCATATGGTAAAACTGCAGACAGAAAGCCAGAATTGGAAACTTGCGTAAAGAAGGAGGAAGCTTTTGGCTCCCACCGTCGGGCTGCCATGATGATGCTGGGGTCTTCCCGGCTGCTTGTCGGCAGAAAGTAATGTGTCAAAACAGGAGGTTTGGCTATGTCCAAGTTAGGAGTCGTGGAGGATACCCTGTTTGTCCCTAAAAACAATGGTGCCTGACACAATAAAGAAGATTTTAAAATGATACCGGGCAGAGGTGTGGCAGCAAAGGTGGAAGGCTATCATGTTCTTGCTGGAAATAGGGCTATGTTGAATGAAAATAACATAACGTTTCCACAGCAAATGACAACACAGGCGGAAGAATTTATTAACCGGGGATGTACCATGATCTACATATCTTTGGACAGCCTTTTCATTGGTTATGTTGTATTGTCTGATACGATACGAAGTGAGAGTGTTGGTACAATAAAGGTATTAAAAGCATTAAATGTACAGCCGGTACTTCTTACCGGTGATAATGAAAAAGCGGCTGCTTCCATTGCAAGACAGCTTGGTATTTCCGAAATTCAAGCAAACTGTCTGCCGGAGGATAAGTTAAAATACATAAATGAATATCAGAACAGACAGGAAGCTGTCTGTATGATCGGGGATGGAATCAACGATGCACCAGCCTTAAAGGCGGCTGATGTCGGCATTGCTATGGGCGGTGTAGGAAGTGATATTGCTGTGGATGCGGCAGACATTGCCCTGGTGGATGATGAGGTAAAGGAATTGCCACATTTACTGGCACTTTCCAAGCGAATGATGACTACAATAAAGATTAATATGTCATTTTCCATGGGACTTAATTTCATAGCTATCATTCTGGCAATCACAGGCACTCTTGATCCGGTCATAGGTGCATTGGTACATAATGCCGGCTCAGTGCTTGTAATCACAAATTCAGCATTGCTGTTAAAATGGAGGAAATGTCAACTTTAAATCCGGAACATAGAGAGGGGAATTATGAGTAAAGGAAATATGGAAATTAGAAAAAGCACAAGAGAAGATATTGAGCAGATTATGGCTATTTTTACAACTGCTAAGGAGTACATGGCTGCACATGGAAATAAAACACAATGGGGAGATGGATACCCTGGCGAGGAGATACTAAAAACGGATATAGATGCAGGAAACAGCTATGTAATTGTAAATAATGGAATGATTGTGGGAACATTTTCTTTTATTATTGGAAAAGAACCAACTTATCAGGTTATTAAAAATGGAAAATGGACAGATGACAGACTCTATGGGACGATTCATCGGTTGGCATCTAGTGGAATAGTAAAAGGAATTGCCAGAGCATGTTTTGAATATTGCATAAAACAGATAGACTATATTCGCATTGATACGCACAAAGATAATATTTCTATGCAGACAGCAATTGAGCGATTTGGATTTCACAAATGTGGAAATATATATGTTAAAGGTGGCGCGGAACGGATAGCATATGATTACATTTCATAAAAAACAATGGTGTCTGACACAATAAATATGAATCATAAAGCTGACTTGAAAAAGTAAATTCCAGTGCAAGAGTAAATTCCATCGGCTTTTAAATTTTGCTGATTTTGCAGGAGTTTTTTTAACAAAATCTCTTGCTTTCTGTTATAATTAAGCCAACTTATCGAAATTTTGTTGTTTTTATGGCATGAAAAACAGGCTACTGGAATTCGGTGTGTCAGACTAAATTCCACCAGCCACATTTAAAAAATGTGAAATGTTTACTTCCAGTCTGACAGAACAATTGGTGCCTGACACAATAAACTTGCAATAGGCTGCTTTTTTCTGTTGAGCAAGAAGTATCTTTTAATTCATATTTAGGTGGTTTGTCAATAGCAATAATATTTAATGCATAATCTGATTTAAGAGTGAATTTCAAATTTTAGATTTTCAATAATCATGGGATAAAAATAACAGGGAGGATTATAGTTTTCGGAATAAAGCCGATATATAATATTAGAAACAATAAATAATAAAGAACGGATTCAGAGAAGGAGGACAAAGGATATGTCAATGAATGTGAATACAACGGGTACTGTTTATGGAAGTTATCAGAATACCTACAAGGCAGGTACAGTAGATAAGAAAAAAGAAACAGCGAAAACAACAGAAAATGATAAGGTCAAGAAAAATGTGACAGAAAGTATAGCCGAAAAAAATCTAAGTAAAGAGGCACAAAAAATGCTTAAAGATATGCGTGGCTCAAGAACAGATATGGACTTTATGGTTGCAGATTTTGAAAATGGTGATAATGCTAAAGATATTTTAGCACAAAGTGATAAAGAGTTTACGGTTATTTTCTCAAAGGAAGAAATGGAGAAGATGGCATCCGATCCCAAATATTATGCTGAAAAGATGCATAGTATTGAAGGTGCTTTGCGTATGTCGGATGAAATCAATGCTCAGTTTGGATTTGAAAGAGCATTTGGTAAGACAAACGGAATAGAAAACAGTGCAGATACTGATACAAAAATAACAAAGTTTGGTATTTCTTTTAATAGTGATGGAACTACAACATTCTTTGCTCAATTAGAAAAAACATCAGCTAGTCAGAAAGAATATCTTGAAAAAATTCAGGAAAAGAAAGCTGCGGAGAAGAAAGAGGCGAAGAAAAAGGAACAATTAAAGCAAATTGAAGTAAAAAAAGCTACTGTTCAAGCAAATTCAAAAGATGAACTTTTGGATAAAATTAAAAATATTGAATGGAATTCTATCAAACCAGAGGATAATAAAATCGGTGGAAGATTTGATTTTTCAATTTAGTATATTTAGATGGGGATGATTACATAAAGTATGGAGGTAGATTCATTAGGAGAAAACGTTTTTTTTCTATTATTGTATGTGTTGTCATGCTTTTTACAATGAATGTCACAGCTTTTGCGGCAGAAACTCAGGAAAATTATTCGGAGACGGAGAAAACAATGACATTTGAAATAACTCCGACAGCATTAACTTCTGGATCATCACGACATTCTGTTGGAATGTTAAATTCCTTTTTTGGAACAAATGATACAGTGGCAACTTCCGCTCTTGGTTCTTTTACAATCAGCAGCACATCTGTTCCGTCAGGCTCCACAATCAGTAAAATAGTGGTTACATCCACAAAAAGTAGTGGAAGTAGTGGAAACATCGAATTATTTGTTGCTAAAGATGAGGATAATGGAGATGGCACATTTGACAGATATACAGACAGCAAAAGTTGGAATAGTTCTCTTACTTTTGCAGATTTTGGCAATTATAATTTAAGCCCTGTTGGAAATTATTATGTTCAATTTGAATCTACAAGGTATTCAACGGGAACTGTTGCAGCAGCAACATTAAAAAATATTTATGTCACAGTATACTATCATTAAAATTTTATAATCCCCATTCTAAACAAGCAAAGATGTTGTTATTCAGTTAGCAGCATCTTTGCTTTTAATTGTATAATTGATATGACTATTGAGTTAGAATGACATTGATAGCGATAGAAAGCTATATATTACAGAAGCAGACTTTGATAAAAAAGCATTTGAGAGATTATATAAATTGAATATTATATAATCAGAGGTATATAGAACATGCACAGAGACACTATATTTCAATATGAAACAATGGTGCCTGACACAATAAAAACGCATAGCCAAACTTCGCTCGGTATAACTGCCTGATTGTGTCGAAATTCGTATTTTATCAATTATATCTGATAAAACTGGATTTGCGGTATTGAAAATCAGTTATAGCCGTGGTACCATATAGACAGTTTCAGAAGGGAGGCTGGTCTACATGATTAAACGAGAAATTTATATGAGCCGTATCCGTCCTTTTATCGGAAATGAGCTGATAAAGGTTCTGACAGGGATTCGCCGTAGTGGAAAATCTGTCATGCTGAGCCTGATCCAAGAGGAACTTGCCCAAAACGGGGTCCAACCAGAACAGTTTATTTCCCTGAATTTTGAGAACATGAGCAATGCACACCTTTGTACGGCTGTTGCATTGCATGATGAAATCCTTCGCAGAACAAAAGAAATCAGCGGCAAGGTTTATCTGTTCTTCGACGAAATCCAAGAGGTGGCTGATTGGGAAAAATGTATCAACTCTTTCCGGGTGGAGCTGGATTGTGATATATACATTACCGGTTCCAACGCCAAGCTGCTTTCCGGTGAGCTTGCCACTTATCTTGCCGGACGGTATGTGGAGTTCGTGATTTACCCGTTTTCATTCAGAGAGTTTATGGAGCTGTATCACACCGTTTACGAAGGTGCAGACGAAAGACAATGCTTTACAAAATATCTGACGCTGGGAGGAATGCCCTATTTGAGCAACCTTCGCTACGACGATGCCGCCAGTCGTCAGTATTTGCGGGACTTGTTCAACTCCGTAGAGCTGAAAGATATTATCAAGCGAAACAATATCCGTGATGTGGATATGCTGGAGAGAATTATTGCTTATATAACTTCCAACATCGGCACTACCTTTTCTTCCACAGCCATTTCCAAGTATCTGAAAAGTGAAGGGCGCTCCGTTTCACCAGAAACGGTACTGAACTACATCAAAGCCTGCACGGACGCATTCCTGTTTTATCAGGTGAAGCGCCAAGACCTCCAGGGAAAGAAAATCCTGACCGTCAACGAGAAATACTATGTTGCAGATCATGGTGTCCGGGAAGCCGTGTACGGTGGCAACATGAAGGACATTAACCTTGTCCTTGAAAATGTTGTCTACATGGAGCTGCTGCGCCGTGGTTATTCTGTGACTGTTGGGAAAGTCTCTGACAAGGAGATTGACTTCGTATGTGAAGATCATGGGAAAAAGCTGTATGTTCAGGTTTCCTATCTACTTGCCTCGGAGGAAACCATCCAGCGTGAGTTTGGGGCGTTTGCCGGTGTTCGTGACAATTTCCCGAAATACGTTGTAACGATGGACGAACTGGATATGAGCCGAGATGGAATCAAACACCGCAATATTCGTGACTTCCTGCTGGCAGAGGAATGGAACTGAAATGTTCTTCTTTCACCAGAAGATATGCAGAAGTTCTTCCAATGCCGAGAATGAAAAAACAATGGTGCCTGACACAATAAATATTATGATATGTCTGTATTTAACCGCTGTATAGAAACCGGGAATGTTCTCTTAATACTGGAATGTTGGCAGGATGTCCACCCGGCGCTTGTCAGTATCCCAGTGAAATGGGAATACAGCTCGCCGTATGGACTTTTGTATGCTCTGAATCCGCCGGATGATGTTATGCAGTTTGAAAACAATGGTGCCTGACACAATAAATATTCTTTCCGGAATTCTTGCAGAGATGGGAGACATTTCGAGATTTGATGATGTTAAGGAAATACAAAAATTAAGCGGATTAGGTCTTGTAGCATGTAGCTCAGGAAAGCATAAGGGAGAGACCAAAATCAGTCACAGAGGACGCAAACGACTCAGATACTGGTTATTCCAGGCGGCAAAGTCAGCAGTGGCTCATGCGGAGGAAGTTAAAGAACTCCATGTGTACTACACGACACGCCCTGACAATCCGCTGAAAAAGATGCAGTCACTGATTGTGATAGCCTGCAAGCTTTTGAGAATCGTTTATACGATTCTGAAGAAGGGAACGGTCTATGATCCGAAGAAGATGCTGATGGACATCAGGCGGCCGGAAAAGAAGGAAGCGATTGCAGCATAAGACAATCGACAGCATTATTTATTCCAGAGCCTTGCCGGGTTGCGGATGATTCCGAAATCGGGCAGGGTTCTGGAAAGAAACCCGATAACGATGGAGTGCAACAAGCACTGCATCAGCACAATGACCAGCAGGTAACGAAACAAGGGAAGCGTCCACGGAATATCCGTACCCTGCGGAAAGGGCAGGTCAGTAAAATCAAAATATAAACAAGAGCTGTAGCCTGCAGTAGTTCACTCCGTAGGGCAATGACCCTGTTAGAAAGCTTAGCGGGCACTCGGTGTATGAGCAGGTGGGACGAAGGAAGTTGGTACACGATACCATTAGACACGGAAGGTTCACCATCATAGTTAACAGAGGATTTATAGCCTTTATAAAGCAAAACAAAGGGACGCTTTATAAACTGCACCCTCTTCTAACTATTCAGTACAAGATACAATGACTGTCATACACTTGTGGCTCTGTTTTATGAGGTAAATATTTAAAGAAAAGCCTGAAAAATCAGTGATTTAGGGCTTGACATTATAGGAGACTTCCTGTATAATGAAAAGGGAACTTTGACATATCTTTTCGGTTTACGAAAAAGATCACAGTCGTCAAGTCCGAAAAAGATGCCTATAAGCATGTGCTTAAGGCGATGAAAAAGCGTGATTACAGCACTAGCTATTGTGCGGACGGAGCGGTGTATTACGAGACATTTGTACTCGCATTGCAGCATCATCCGGAGTACAATTATAGTCTGGTCATCTGGAAGAGTACCGATGGAACATTTGATTACCGGGCAGGTAATGACCTGAGTGCGGCGCAGATCACGGGTAAAATAAAACAGGCGAATGCAAAGGCGAACGCGATTATTCCCCGGATTATCAGGGACGGAATGACGCGCAAACAGAAGCTGCGTGCGATCCACAATTATCTCGTGAAAAACTGTGTCTACGATGAGAACGCGCGCAGATACGGATATGATGATGCCTATACCGCATATGGTTGTCTGATTGAGAAAAAGGCGGTATGTCAGGGCTATGCAGGTGTTTTTAACCTGCTTGCCGCAAAAGCCGGCATCTGTTCGATCGCCGTTCCGGGTGAAGCCGGTGGCGGATCACATGCGTGGAATTATGTGAAAGACGGAAGCAGCTACCGCTATATTGATGTGACCTGGGATGATCCGGTGCAGGATCAGGGTGCGAAGGCTGCCGTGAAATAGACTTATTTTTACTTGACACAGGCACAATTTGAACTGACCCACACATGGGATAAGGTAGAGAATGCTTTATAGAGTCGGCGGAAATTTATTTACGGGAATACATAACAGATGAAAGGGAGGATACTACTTATGAAAAAACAGCTTACAGCACTTGTTTTATGTATTTGTATGGTATTGTCGGTGCTGCCATTTTCAAGCACACAGGCAGCTGCAGAGGAGACGAGCAGTGTTGGCACAAGCAATATTAGCATCGGAGACTATATCAGGCTGGGAAACTATAACGGGCAGCCAATCTTATGGCGCTGCGTCGATGTTGATGAGATGGGACCGCTCATGCTCTCCGATCAGGTGCTGGCAACGATGGCTTATGATGCCAAAACAAGTGAAAACAGCGCTACGCGTTCGCACAGCCGTAACCTAAAGCGTGGGACATATGGCTCAAATCAATGGCGTGACAGCAATATGCGTTCCTGGCTGAATTCCAAGGCGGAAGCCGGGAAGGTAGAATGGCTTTGCGGAAACCCTCCAAAGAGTGGCTTTGTAGGAGAGAATCCATATGACCAGGCAGCAGGCTTTTTAAACGGCTTTAAGGAGGACGAGATCGCAGCGATTAAAACGGTAACCCAGCGTTCGATCGTATCCCATCCGGAATATAATGCGGGAATGATCGAAGGCCAGGGGGCAGATCTGCCTTATGACACAAATATAGAAGCAGCCGCTAACGGATTTGATCAGGCCTATTATGAGAACGTTACGGATAAAGTATTCTTAATGGATGTAAAGCAGATAAACAAAGTCTATCAAAATAACAGCCAGCTTGGAGACAGTTATCATATTGCTTATAAGGGTGGCGTGAGGTGGCCTTACTGGCTGCGGACTCCGGTGACGGATTGCAACCACGATATGCGCTATGTGGAGACGGATGGAAGAATAGACAGAAACGCTCCGTATTTAGGCTTTTATGGTGTCCGTCCGGCGTTTTATCTTGATACGCAATATTATCAGGTGACTGGTGGAGACGGTACAGCTGATTCCCCTTACCGCGGTGCAGCCGTAAATAAACCGGAGGAGAACTTTACAGTTTCCGGAGATGGACCAACACCGGGGCAGGAGTGGGATGTTTCGCTTGACAAGAGTATACAGTTATATCTTGGACCGAATTATTCCAAGAGCAAGAAATACGAATCTGCCACGATACCTATCCAGGTCATCCAGAAGACGCGCAGCGATAATGAGAATATGGTTGTCGTCATCTGCGGTGAAGGTTACACAAAAGGCGAGCAGCAAAAATTTGTTGCAGCTGCCAAACGGTTATGGGAAGGCGCGATGCAGTATGAGCCATATAAGACGTACAAGGATCGCTTCAATGTATATGCATTATGTACGGCATCGGATAAAACGTACAGTGCCATTGATGGATATGACAGTACATTTTTCGATGTATGGGGAAAGAATATATCCGTGAATGGAAGTCAGTGGAAGAACCATATTTTTGAACGGTGTATCGGACCGGCGTTTATCGAGAAAGTGCATGATGCCCATATTCCGCAGCAGGCAGATCCGAATGTAGATTGGGATTTTGAAAAGTATAAATATGTACATGACTACATCAGCCAGTTCGTACTTCTGGTCAATTCTGCAAATGATTTTGGCGGGGCATTCAACGATCTTGATTACGGATTCCATTATATTGTCAGCCCTGCATACAGCCAGCGTGCAGTCGAAACGCTTACGCATGAGCTTGGTCATGGTCTGTTATGGCTTGGAGACGAGTACAACAGCGGATCTTTTATGGGAGAAGCGTCTGAAAAAACTTCGCTAAACAGAACGGGGATCAGTGATCCTGAACAGGTAAAATGGAGACAGCTGCTTGGCTTCCGGAAGACATACAGTGTTCCTCATACAGATTATGATACGGATAAGATTTATAATTCCAGCCGTGAATGTATGATGCGCCAGACCTGGAATGGTTTCTGCGAGGTATGTAAGCTGCAGGGAAATAAGCGGATGCGCCAGCTGGTCACAGAGGGTCCGGATCTGTATGTGGCAGAACCGGAAGTGACAAAGCGCACAGATGCATATACGAAGCTTTCAGATTTTAGTGATGCAACCGGTTGGGGTTATACAAAATTTGACGCAGACAAAAAGACACGCCTTTTGACAGGGGCAGATAAAATTACTTTCCAACCGACAGAGATGAAGGGGCAGAAGATTGAGCTGCGTACAATCGTGCAGAACCTTTCCGATACAAAGCTCAGTCAGGTGACATTACAGGTATGGGTAAACCATGCTGACGGAACCATTGCTACTGCTGATGGTCAGCCTGTAGCAGCGTCAGAAACGTTCAAGATTCCGCTTTGGACGGAAAAGGGCAATTTCCGCCCGAAGGGAACGTTGGAATATCATGGAAGCGATTTTAATTCCGGTTTGAAAAATTGTTCCCTCTTATATACCATCCCGTCCAATGCAGATCTGCGAACCGGTGACACGGTCGGATATGCAGTGAGGGATGAGCAGGGAACTGTTCTTGCTTACGAAGGAACGCTTCCAAACAAAGGTCAGGATATCTTGCCGGCACCGGAGCCTGCAAAGAGTTATACAGTTACTTTTTGTTATAATGACGGAAGAGAAAATACAACAAAAACGACCGGAATCAATGGAAAACTCGGTGATCTTCCGGCACCGGCCCGTGAAGGATATGTGTTTGACGGATGGTATACGACAGGTGGTGAGAAAGTTGATTTGACAAGAGTATATAGCAGCAATACGGTGTTGTATGCAAGATGGAGTGAATATATCGCACCGTCACCGAATGTTAAGAAAGCTCCGGTCATTCTGCTGGCGACAAGCCCGGATACAGTGACCGAAGGAGAACAGGTCATGTTAAGTGTCAGCGAAACCTCAGGATTTGGTGTGGATTTAAGCGGAGTAACTTACACGGCAGATCCTTCGCTGCCGATATCCGGCACAGGGGAGGCTCAGACGATCCGGCTCGATCAAGCTGGTACTTATACATTTACTGCTCATTATTCCGGTGATAATGAGAAATATCTTGCGGCCGACAGTAATCGTGTTACCGTAACCGTAACGAAAAAAGCGGATGTCAGCGGAGGAACAACGTCAGGAGGTGGATCATCGTCAGGAGGCGGTTCCACGGCAGGAGGCGGATCTTCAGCAGGAGGCGGATCTTCAGCAGGGGGCGGATCCTCGTCAGGAGGCGGTGCAGCAGCAGGAGGTGCCACCGCGGGAGGCGGCGCAGCTAACGGAAATGCATCTGCAACAACTACGCCGGACATCAAGGATTCGGATGGAACGACTGTTGCCATAGTGAACGGTAAAAAAGGAATGATCACAGCAGAAGTGCAGCTTAGTGAAAAGGCGATCGCAAATGCTGAAAAATCAGGTGAAGCAGTTAAACTTCCGGTTGAAGTAAAGGCAGGTAAAAATATAAAAGCTGCATCCACTGTGACCATCAATCTACCGGAGGGTGCAGGGAAAACGAAAGTGAAGATTCCGGTAAAAAATATGACCGTAGGTACAGTCGCAGTGCTTGTCAATGCCGATGGCACTGAGAAAATTGTGAAGAAATCAGTGGCTGCAAAAGATGGAGTTCAGCTGATCGTGGACGAAGACACTACAGTGAAGCTCGTAGATAAGGCGAAAAACTTTAAGGATACAAAAAAACATTGGGCGAAGGATTCCATTGATTTTGTAAGTGCACGCGGGCTGATGAATGGAAAGAGCAGTACGGCTTTTGCACCGGAAGCAAAAATTACCCGGGCACGGCTATGGACGATTCTCGCACGATGGGAAGACGTAGATCTGACAGGTGGAAAGAAGTGGTACAGCAAAGCACGTGCATGGGCTAAAAACCAGGGAATTTCGGATGGCAGCAGACCAAATGCTGCGATAACGAGAGCCGAGGCGATCACAATGCTATGGCGTGCGCAAGGAAAACCGGCAGCAGAGCAAGAGACAGCTTTTAAAGATGTTTCTTCTGATGAATACTACGCACAGGCAGTGGCGTGGGCCAAAGAGAAGGGTATCGCACAAGCGAATAGCAAAGGACGATTCAATCCGGATGCTGCCTGTACAAGAGCGGAAATAGCCGCATTCCTGTATCGGATGTCGTTGAGTGAATAAACGGTTTACATGTACCATCTGGTATAAAGATAGCAGGAAGGAGATACCTGATTTGAAAAGAACTGCAAAAATCATTTTGACAGGAGTCTGCCTCGGCTTGATTTTACATTGATTTAATCAAAAAAGAAAAATGGACGATACAGAGAAATCTGTATCGTTTATTTTTCGTCTTTTTTAATTTATAGGAAAGTTCTAACTTTGGGATAGCTAGATATGAAAAGGGCCCGCAATTTAGCGGGCACGACAAGTAAACGATAGGTTTTAGAAGATATAGAAGCCTTCAGCTCCAGGAAAGTCTTCACCAAACTCATCGTCTTCATTTAAGAAGTAATCCATATCAAGCAAATCATCCTCACTCATGTGGCGGATGTCATCAGCAGTCATGCCTTCAGGTGGATTCTGTATGTACTTGTTTCTGATTTCATCTGAACGTTTTGACATAGTATTTTCCTCCGTTTTTTACATTCTATCACAGAGGAAGGTGTGATGTATATATTTATGCTGATGAAGTATATGAGAGCCTGCCCATAGCGTTACTGTTCAGACCATTGTAAAAACTGACGAAATTTAAAAAAATATATTTGTGGATAAACTCAAGCAGGATGGAAAGTTTCGTTAACGACTTCCGAATCCTGCTTTTTCTTTTGAAATTATAAACAGTACCTGCATATTTTCCTGCTTTTACATGGCTGGAATACGGATTTCCAGTCCTGCTTCTTTCATTTTTCTTCCGGTTATCCACCGTCATTCTGCCAGTCCCGGAATTCGTCCGATTTCCCATTCGTCCCTGTTTTTGCTGTACTTATCCTATACTTAAGGAGGCACAAATGAACGCAGATGATAAAAGCAAACTCAAAGCATATGAAGAACTTATAGGCAGTCTTGAGCATACAAACGGACTGCAGCACAGGGTCATTGAAACCCAGTCCTCATTGATCAAATCCCTTGAGGAACATAATGCAGAATTAGAAAAAATCATTGATGATCTGACAAACATTTAAGGAAAGGACGCGGCATGGGGATGGGAAATTCTTTTGAAACCATTACAGTACTTCAATACAGGCTGAAAGAAGCACAGGAAGAACTTGCAGCCTTTCAATCGGGAGAAAAATATATCCGAATGGAAAAACAGCACCTTACACAGGTGCGTGCCCTGGAACGCAGAATTGCAAAACTGGAAGCAGCTGTAGCAAAAGAACACAGCCATGCCATTACGATTTGGAATCAATGGTTTGAGATTTTTGAACAGCTGCAAAAAGAATGCGACCGTATGGTTGCCGAAGCAGTAAAAAAGGCGGATATGATGGAAAAAAGGGCCATCCGTGCAGAAAGACAGCGCGACACTGCCCTTGAAAAAGTAACTTTCCAGAGACGGGAACTTTACAAAGTAAAGACAGAGCTTGATGATGAAAAACAAAAAGTACAGAAACTGACGGCACAGATTAACCGGAACTATGAAAACTCATCCATCCCGTCTTCAAAATCTATCGCCCGCAAAAAAATATCCAACAGCTGCGAAAAGACAGGAAGGAAACCCGGTGGCCAGCCAGGACACAGGGGGCACTGCAGAAAGAAACTCACCCCGACAAGGGAAATCTATCTTCCTGCACCCGAAGAAGTACTCCATGACCCTGACTTTAAGAAAACATCGAAAACCATTACAAAGCAGAAAATCGACATCAGCGTAGAAGTGCATGTGACCGGGTATCATGCCGATGTGTACTATAATTCCAAAACAGGTGAACGGATCCATGCACCATTTCCACAGGGAGTCATTGATGACGTTAACTATGGAGGAAATTTACGTGCTTTCCTGTTTCTGCTGAATAATGACTGCTGTACATCAATTGATAAAAGCCGCAGGTTTTTGTCTGATCTGACAGATGGAAAAATAAACATATCAAAAGGCATGATCAATAATCTCTGCCAGTCATTTGCAGAAAAAACAGAATCCCAGCGCAAAGAGCTTTTCCGTGACATGCTGCTTTCCCCTGTCATGCATACAGACTGTACCAATGCCCGTGTAAACGGGGAAAGTTCGTATGTATTTGTATGTGCGGTTCAGGATGGCGGTGTGCTCTATTTTGCCAGGGGCAAAAAGGGACACGATGGAATAAAGGGCACGGTCGTTGAAGACTATCAGGGGACACTGGTCCACGATCATGATGTAACCTTTTATAAGTATGGAACCGGCCACCAGGAATGCCTTGCACATGTACTGCGTTATCTGAAAGACAGCATGGACAACGAAAAAGACCGTTCCTGGAACAGGCAGATGCATTCCCTGATACAGGAAATGATCCATTACCGGAATGGTTTATCTGAATCAGAAGAGCCAGATCCGCAGACCGTCTCCGAATTTGAAGAACGTTATAAAACAATCCTGTCCATAGCTGGGGATGAATACGACTATGAGCCGCCTGGGAAATACTACCGTGATGGATACAATCTGTACAAAAGGATGAAAAAGTATAAGAAAGATCATCTTCTTTTCCTCCATAACAAGAATGTACCTGCCACGAATAACGAAGCCGAACGGCTGCTGAGAAAATATAAAAGAAAACAGGCGCAGGCTGTGTCATTCCGGAGTCCGTCAAGCATCGACCATCTCTGTAAATGCATGAGCATGCTGGTTTTGATGCGCAGAAAAGAGCAGACCAATCTGTTCCGCGAGATTGCAGAAATATTTGCATAAGAAAACCGATGGTTTTGACTACGATTAGTCTATACCATCGGTTCTTTTGTTACAAGTTTACCTCTGAACAGTAACGAAAATTCCGCAAAGGTCCGTGATGATGAGCAAAGTGGTGACAGCAACAGTATCATAAACCAGAAGAAAATGCTGGAGAAATATGCAACCGAACAGGGATTTACCAATCTGCTTCATTATTTTATATTCTGAAACGTTCGAAGCATGCGAAATACCTGTTCCACCGTATCGGTCATATTCTGTTTTGCATGGTCGGTCTGCATGGCATCTTCAAGCGAAATAACGCCCCGCACAATCGGAAAAAAGGCATCAATTCCTGCTGCATGACAGGCTTTTGCATCCTCTGTCACGCAGCCGGAAAATGCAAGCACAGGTTTTTGAAATTCTCTGGCAATCTTTGCAACGCCGACAGGCGCTTTCCCCATGACGGTCTGACCATCCAGACAGCCTTCTCCGGTGATGACAATATCTGCATTTTTTATATAGTCGGAAAGATGTGTTTCTTCCAGAATGATGTTTACACCGGATTCCAGAGTGGCATGGAAAAAGGTGAGAAAAGCAAACCCAAGACCGCCGGCAGCCCCGGCTCCTGCATGCGCGGGATTCGTTTTCGGAAAGCTTTTTCCGGCGAGTGCGGCATAGGAGGAAAGCCACTGATCCATCTGCTGGATCATGGCAGGATCTGCGCCTTTTTGAGGACCGAAAACGGCGCTGCATCCCTGCGAACCGCAGAGCGGATTTGTCACATCACAGGCAATCCGAAACGTACATTCTTTCAGTTCCGGCAGCGCATGGGAGTCTGAAATTACAGCCAGATCCTTTAAGCCCAGAGCACCATGACGTACCGGAACCCCTTCCTGATCCAGCAGGTCAAATCCCAGTGCCTGCAGCATACCGATTCCTCCATCGTTTGTGGCACTTCCGCCGATTCCTATAATAAAATGTCTGCAGCCTCTGGAAATGGCGTCTCTGATGACTTCCCCAACCCCGTAGGTCGTTGTATACAAAGGATTCCGTTCGGTTTCGGAAAGGAGTGTAATTCCGGCAGCCCCGGACATTTCGATGACTGCAGTTTTTCCAGCATCCAGAATGCCGTAACTGCAAAGTACCGGTTTTTCAAGAGGCCCGGTTACGCATACCTGTGTGCATGTGCCGCCACAGCCAAGCGTCAAAGCGTCCACCGTGCCTTCGCCACCGTCTGCAAGTGGGCGGATGGCGATATCTGCATCCGGATATATGCGCCGGATTCCGGCAGAGGCACTTTCCCCGGCTTCGAGGGAAGTCATGCTTCCTTTAAAAGAATCGATGGCAATAACAACGTTCATGTATACTCTCCTCCTGATATCTGATGGTTGTATTACAATGGTGTGCAGCACTGTCAAAGTTATTGCAATGTGTAAGTACGCGTATAATAAATTTTACAGCATTTTCTTACGACACCTGTCAGTATAACGACGCCAAGCATACCAAGAAAGGCTTCCAGGCTAAAATAGCAGACAATAAATCCGGCAGCGACAGCGAGTATAAGTGCAATCTGTACACTTTTCTGACTGGCGAGAGCCTCAATCTGCTGTGCGCGTTCATCATGGCGTTCGTTGTACAGACGTTTTAACAGTGCTTCATCTTTGAGCGCTTTGCTGTTTTTACAAAACTGCAGTATTACAAAAATTTCCACTACAATAACCAGACCAAGTACAAACCCATGCACAAATTCTGCAGAGTGCGGATTTGTGTAGGCAGAGGTCAGTACACCGGAGGTGTTGGTACACTGTGCAATTAGAAAAAGCGCTGCGATAATCAGATAGAAACGGTTCTGTGTTTTGATTTCCTTTTTCATTTTTTCCATTTTCTTTTCCATAGTAAATTACTCCTCATTCTCAATTTCACTGAAGTCAAAAACTTCTTCAATCGTTAAGTTAAAGTGATGTGCGATTTTATAGGCGAGTCCTAAAGAAGCGGTATATTTACCTACTTCAATAGAGGTGATTGTCTGGCGGGTAGTTCCCACGATATCTGCCAGTTCGCTTTGCGATAGTTTATTGGCTTTGCGCAATTCTTTGATACGGTTTTTCATTGGTGATCCCCTTTTGTTGAACATCAGCCCATGCAAAATTTGCTTTCAGCAAATGGGCTGACACTATCGTTTTGCATAGCTTGCTTTGCAAAAATAGAATAGTATACTTTGCATAAAATGTCAAGCAAACTTTGCAAAAAAAGTAAAAGGTTGACATATGTTTACCTAAGTGCTACGATGAGGTAAACAAAAGATTACCAAATGGGAAGATGAAAGGAAAAGAGAGACGGTATGGAAGAAAAAACAATGCTTTCGCAGGGAGAATGGAGAATTATGAATCTGCTCTGGAAGAAGAAAAACCGCACGATCATGGAGATGGTCGAGGATTTTGCAGGGGTGACGGACTGGGATAAACATACGCTTATTGTCATGTTAAAACGCATGGAGGCAAAAGGCGTGGTTGCCTACGAAACCGTCGGACGTGCAAAACATTACTATCCGGTCGGAAAACAGGCGGATTTTGTGCAGCAGGAAACAAAGAGTTTTTTGGACAGGGTATATCGGGGAAGTTTTGGAGAGATGCTTACGACAATGGTAAAACAGGAACAGCTCAGCGAGCAGGATCTAAAACAATTGCGGCAGCTTTTGGAAGAGACAGAAGAGAAAGGGTAAATATATGGGAAAGTATGTGTTAGCAGCGGTTCTGGTTTCTTCTTTGTTAACCTTGTTTCTTTTACCTGTAAGGAAAGGCCTGCGTAGATTTGTGGGAAGTATCGGAGTTTATGCATTGTGGCTGTTTGTGGCGATCAGCCTGCTTTTGCCATTTCCACAGATGGTTTATAAGGCGGTAGCAGGAAGAGAACTTTTTCAACAGCAAAGCAAATTCAGTGTAATGAATCTTGTGGATCTTGCGCAGAAAAATCAGAAAGCTGTGGATAACAAATCAGAAAATGAATATAACTCAGTAAAAAAGACATCTTTATCCACGGGGGAAACAGCGCAGAATAAACTTTCACAACAAGGGGATATAATTGATGAAAGCAGTCGAACAGATCCTGCACGATTAAAGGAGGAAGAAGTACAGACATGGAAGGATTATGTGAAAACATATGGGTTATATGAAATCTGGCTTTTAGGCTTTTTGCTTCTTGCGGTCAGACAGTTTGTGCAGGAAAGAAAATTCAGAAAATATCTGCTGGAGGAAAGAAGCTGTGTATCTGTACAAAGTACAATTGAAAAAGGCAGCAGACGGACATGTTATGGAATACCGTTGGAAGGAAGCCCGTTTTTGTTTCGTTCGCGTGGAATAAAGCTGGATATTTATCTTCCGGAGCAGATACTTCCAGAAGATGAAGTTGTTGACTATGCTGTTTTGCATGAATCGATGCATCAGAGACATGGGGATATCTGGTGGTCGTATTTGCGAAATTTTCTTGTTGCGCTTTATTGGTTTCATCCACTGGTCTGGCTGGCAGCAAGGTTGTCACGGGAAGATTGTGAACTCGCATGTGATGAGGCTGTGGCGGCACAATTATCGGAGAAGCAGAAAACTGCATATGGAAAAAGTCTGTTGTTTGTCGCGGCTTTGCAGCATAAAACGGGCTTTTTCTCAGTAGCAACAAATATGCAGGGGAGTAAATCACAATTGGAAAAACGAATCCGCTGTATATGCAGTAAACAAAGAAAGAGCAAATGTGTCACTGCACTGGTACTTATTCTTGCAATCGCACTTTGTGGATGCGGCATGACCACTTCGGTAAAAACCAGTCATGCGGACACAGAAACAGTAACACTAACAGAATCAGGCACAGAAATGGACACAGAAACAGTAACGCAGAGACAGACTGTGATGGATATCACGCTTGAGGTACCAAAAGGTCTGACATTAGAAAGTTATGATGCGGCGCTTGGCGATTATGGCGGATGCCTGTTGAAACCGGATGCGTATGTTGGAGGTTATGCGCCAGATGAATGGAAAGCCGCCGGATATGTCATGCGCTTTTCTACACAAAACAATGAGGGAAGTTTTGGTGTTTTGTGGCAGGGGGATCAGATTTCGGATGTTACCATCCAGTGGAACCACACAGAGATGAAAAGGCTGGGAAATCTGTCTGGATTAGCATCTTCGGCTTATCTGATACAGACGGAACATGATCTGTATACGGCGGCGGAATGGAGTGAATTGGAGAACACAGAAAATGCGGAACCGGTAAGCAACTATTGGTGTATTATGATGGCAAGGAAGGGCGATGCATATGGATATGCAATTGCATTAAATGCAAAAAATTATACGAAGCAGGATACAATTGCTTTTGCGAAAACTGTACAGTACGACAAATAAAATATAAAATGTGGTTGCAACAACATATTCTTTTCCTGTTTTTGTGTATATTGTAACGGAAGAATGAAAAAACTGTTTGTAAGAGAGTCTATATAAATGGGAAAGGATAAAATCATGGAACACAACAAGCGGGTAGAACAGATCAAAACATATCTGGAGCGGCTGAGCGCCGGGGAAGAATTGGAAAAAGTAAGGGCGGATTTCGCAAAAGAATTTAAAGCGGTTGATCCGGCAGAGATCATGCAGGCGGAGCAGGAACTTCTGCAGGGCGGCACACCACTTGAGACCGTGCAGAAATTGTGTGATGTCCATGCGGCACTGTTCCGCGGTGCAACGAGTGAGGAAAAAGTTGCCAACGCGGAAAAAGCGGTTGCGGCATCGGTAAAAGAGAAAAAGCTGGCGGCTACCGCGGCTTTAACCGGAATCACCGGACATCCGCTGCAGACGTTTACCCGCGAAAATGAAGTGTTGGAAAACGTCATCCGGGAATGCAGGAACGAAATAGAGGAAACCAATACCCTTTCACTGGAGCGGTTTGGAAAGCTGCGGGAAGTTGCGATCCATTATGCAAAGAAAGGGGATCTTCTGTATCCGCATCTGAAAGTAAAATACGGGATCAGCGGCCCGTCGGATGTGATGTGGACAACCGATGATGAGATCAGGGATGAAATGGCGGCACTGGCAAAGCAGCTGCCGGTTCAAAAGACGGAAGATCACTGGCTGGAACGTTTTCGCATTGTGTTGCAGCGCGTGGAGGATATGATCTACAAGGAAGCCAATATTTTCTTCCCGAACTGTGCCCTGAATTTCACGGAGGAAGAGTGGTTTGGAATTTACCGCGATTCGAAAGATTATCCGGTCTGCTTTGGTGTGGAAAATGCGACATGGGAGGCGGCAGAGAAGTATCTGCATACAGAAAATTGCAGTAAAGATGTAAGGAATGGAGAAATTATCATGCCGGGCGGGCACCTGACCGTTGCGCAGCTTACCGCAATGCTCAACACGATTCCTCTGGAGATCACATTTGTCGATGAGGACAATATCAACCGCTTTTTCAATGAAGGGCCAAAGGATTTCAAGCGTCCGGGCATGGCGATCGACCGCGAGGTATTTTCCTGCCATCCCCCGAAAGTGGAGCAGCAGGTGCGGCACATCATCGGGGAATTCCGGAAAGGAACGCTCGACAAAGTGCCGATCTGGATGGAGAAAAACGGAAAAACCATGCTGGTTACCTATATGGCGGTGCGGGATGCAGCAGGCACATATCTCGGGACCATGGAGCTGGTGCAGGATATGGGCTTTGCAAAAGAGCATTTCCTTTCCGACGTAAAAGCAAAAGAAGCAGCGCTGCGCGCAGGTATGGAGGATTAACTTATTTTTGTTTTTCCATATGATTTAATTCCGGAATCACGGTAGCAAGCATCGTGAGAAAGCACAGGCTTCCACCGATTACATTTGAGACCGGTTCCGCCATAAACACACCTCTTGTTCCCATGCCAAGCGCATATGGGAGCAGGTAGGTCAGTGGCACAACAATAAATACTTTACGAAGCAGGGAGAAAAAAATTGCCTGCTTCTTTTTATTTAATGATTTAAACGTGGTCTGTCCGATGTATTGCAGATCCATGAAAATAAATGCGGCAAAATAAAGTTTTAAGGCAGGAACCGCGTCTTTGATCAGCTCGCTGTCAGAACTGAAAATCCCGATAAGGAAATGCGGTGCAACGATAATGACCGACCACATGATTGCCGTGTATGCAAAGATCATAGCCGCCATTGTACCAATTGCCTGTTTTACACGTTTCGGGCGGCGTGCCCCATAATTGTAGCTTAAAATCGGGGAACTTCCCTCATTCATGGCATAAATTGGTGTCTCGACAAGCTGCCGGACGCTGGAAATGATTGTCATCACGGAGATATAGATATCGCCTCCGGTCACGGAGAGCACATTGTTGCAGCAGATGCTGACTAAACTGTTGGTAAGCTGCATAATAAATCCTGCGGTTCCGAGGCTTACGATGTTTTTGGCAGTTTCCGTGCACCGGGAGAGTTCGCTTCTGGTCAGAAACCGTACGTTAAGCTCCGATCGTTTTTTCAGAAAATAGAGGACAAATGCAGCGGAGAGTGTCTGGGAAATCACGGTTGCAATTGCAGCACCCCGGATTCCAAGCGAAAAGACGAAGATGAAAACCGGATCGAGAATGCAGTTTGCCACCGCGCCGATGGCAACGGATGTCATTCCGGTCATGGCATATCCCTGCGCGTTGATAAACGAATTCATACCGGTGGAGATCATGGACGGAAGTGTGCCGAGCAGATAGATCATCAGGTACGGGTATGCATAAACCAGAGCAGACTCGGAAGCGCCGAACAGACGCAGGATCGGGCGCGCAAACAAAAATCCAATGACCATTAAAACAATTGCGCCGCCGCAGACCATCGTATAGGAGGTATTCATAATTTCGGAAGCTTTCCGGGAATTATTTTCCCCCCGCCGGATGGAAAAAAGCGGAGCACCGCCGCTGCCGAACAGGTTGCTGAAAGCCGTGATGATCACAATAATCGGAAAACATAAGCCGACCGCGCCGAGAGCGGTTGTGCCGATATGCGGGATTCTTGCTATATAAATGCGGTCTATGATGTTGTAAAGCAGGCTTAAAAGCTGCGCCACCAGCATGGGAATCGCTGCGTTTAAGATGTTACTTGGGATGGACCCGTGTTCAAAATCAATTCTTTTCACAATCATTTCATTTCTTTCTTTTTCATTTTGACTTTCTGTTGACATTTAGTATACCATAGATTAACATATATGAAAAATATTACTTTTATGCCTTAAACAAATAAAAATTATATAAGGAGAAGCTATGGATGTAAAACAACTGGAATACTTTCGGGCAATTGTGGATGCCGGTACGATCAGCGGTGCGGCGCGCGTTCTCCACATGACACAGCCGCCGCTGAGTTATCAGGTAAAGATGCTCGAAGAAGAACTTCAGGTGCAGCTTTTTTTGCGCGGCACCAAAAAGATTACATTAACGGAAGCAGGAAAAACACTGTATGACAGGGCGGGCAGTCTTCTTACCATGGCGGATATTACCAAGCGGGAAGTCATAAAGGCAAGCCAGGCGGCAACAATCCACATCGGATTTACGCCGTCCACGGTTTCTATGATGTCCGATTACCTGATCCGTTTTTCCACGTCGCATCCGGATATTCGCTTTGATATCCACGAGGGATCGACATTTACGCTGCGAGAGCAGTTGGAAAACGGCGTGGTCGATATCACGACACTCCGGACACCGATTGTGCTCAAAGGATGTGAGAGCAGGACTTTGATGCAGGAAAAGCTGCTTGCAATGGCGGCTGCAGGGAACCCAGTTTTAGAAAAAAACAAAGATGGGATCACGCTCGAGGAACTGTCAGAGCAGAAACTGATCCTGTCCCACCGCTACCGCAGTTATCTGTTGTCCGCGTTCGAAAAAAAGGGGCTTTTGTGTGATATTTATTGTGAGTGTGAGGATGCCAGAACAGCGATGACCATGGCGGAAAAAGGGCTTGGAATCGCCATTCTTCCGGCTTCTATGCACAAGTTGTCGGATCAGATGAAGTCCTGTGATATTCTGGATGCGGATCTTACGACGGAACTTCTTCTCGCGTGGCGAAAGGGACGCATGCCGGAGGAAGTGAAAGCGTTTCTTGAAATGTGGAATTAGAAATGTGGAATTAAATGAAAAGTTCAATATCATATATGGAGGTAGAATGATGACAAAGGAAGAAAAAATCAGACGTTTTGAAGAAATGAACAAGGAGGTTGTGCCGGGGCAGATTGTGTGCGCAGGATCTTCCCTCATGGAGATGTTTCCGGTGGAAGAACTGGTAAAAGAAAAGCAGATCGACATGATCATCTATAACCGTGGAATCGGTGGATTTATTACCGACGAACTGCTTGAAAATATCGACACCTGTATTCTGGATTTAAAACCATCGAAATTATTTATCAATATCGGGACCAACGATCTGAGCAATCCGGATATTACGATTGCGCAGATGGTTGATCACTACGATCAGATCCTGTGCCAGGTGAAAGCCGCCCTGCCGGATGTAAAGCTGTATCTCATGGCATATTATCCAGTCAATTACGATGCCGCAACCGAGGAGATGAAGCCCTGCCTTCTTGTGCGCACCAACCCAAAGATCGCTGAAGCAAACGCGGCTGTCAAAAAACTGGCCGAAAAATATCACGCAAAATACATGGATATCAATGACCCGCTGAAGGATGAAAACGGAAATCTTAAGGCTGAATATACGATTGAGGGCATGCATATAAAGGAAGAAGGGTATCGGGCGATTTTCCCGAAATTTATCCGGTATGCCATGGAATAATATTGTGGTTTTACAGAACCTCATAAAGGAAAGCAGGACAACTGCTTTACATTATTCAGACCGTGTGATATACTATATAAAATTCAACAACTGTCACGGATATCTGATGACAGGCGTTTGTCAGGAGTTTTGTATACAGAGAATACAGACTGCGCGTTGGCGGGATATTGCCGATGCGCAGTCTTTTTTAGTGATGCAGTTGAGGAGAGAAACAGGTATATGGGGATAGCTCGGGAAAAAAAGAAGAAAACATTAAAGGCAAAAATGCTTGGCATATTGACGATGTGTGCGATGACAAGCCTTCTGGCTGCGGGAATTGTATCCTATATGGCACTGAGAATGATACAGAATGACAGTATAGAGAATAACATGAAAATGTATCTGGATCAGATTACGAAGAATACGGATGAAGCCTATTATGATATGCTCAGTATTGTGAACTATATGGGACCGGGCGGTCTGATCGGAAACGTAACGGACAGTTATCTTGATGCTGTGGATAATTTTGACAGGTTTGTTGAACAGAGATCTCTTAGACAAGAACTTTCGGGACTCGGATATGTCAACACAAAACTGGTAGGCGTTACCTATTATGACAAGGAAGAGAAAAAGGAACTTATCAGCGGTATGAATGTCAGAACACTGGACGGAAGACAGAACGCACTGCCTAAGGTTGTGAAGTGTGCGGGAAATGTTATGCAGGCAGCCCATGCGTCTTTTCTTGGGAATAGTGAGGAAACAGTTTTTTCCGTCATGAGGGAAGTAGTTTTTGGCAATGGGAAAAGACTGGAAATCTACACAGAAATAGAGGCTGATATGAAGACCCCGGAAGAAATAAATAAGGAAGGATATCCCTACACTTATATTCAGATGGATGAGAGAGGGGTTGCACAATACAGCGTAAATCCTGTCATTATGCACGGACAGAAACTGTTTTCTGCATCACTCTCAAAGGGGGAGTATGAAGTCCAGACGAGAGAGGGCTATAAGATCATGGCATACCGGAGTCAGATGGGATACATTAATGCAGTGGCACTACCGGACAATATATATCAGAAGAAGATTAACCAGTGGAGAATGATGATGACACTCATCATAGTTGTAACGTTTCTGATCTTTTCCATGTCTGTCCTCTATCTTTATCGTATGATCTGCCGACCACTGAGTCAATTCCGCAGACAGATGGTGCAGATTGGGGATGGCACTCTTCAGGCAGTACATGAAGAGTCGGACATTGCAGAGTTTGATAGCCTGATGAGGGAAGTAGAACAGATGAAGGGAGAGATTGAGAATCTTATCAGCAACATGGTAGAAAAGGAAAAAAGCATACAGAAGATGGAGTTTGAGAAACTTCTCTATCAAATTAATCCTCATTTCCTTCTCAATACATTGAATTCGATTCAGTGGATGGCACAAATGAGTCACCAAAGAGAGATCAGTGAGTTTGTACAGAGACTAAAGAAGCTTCTTTCCTATAATCTGGGCAAAGAAGGCAGCCAGACAACGTTGCGGATGGAGTTGGAGATTGTAAAGGAATATATTGCACTTCAGCAGATGCGGTATGATTTTATTATTGAGATGAATATAGAAGATGGCAGTTATCTTGACCAGCCAACGGTCCGTATGCTTTTTCAACCACTTGTGGAGAACGCGATCCGCTATGGTCTTGGGGATGATGAGAAGATCAGCATCCAGGTGTTTGAAGATGTGGCAAGGCATCTTGCTGTTGTAACTATCTCTGACAGCGGAAAGGGACTGAATCAGGAGGAGATAGATGAGATCAACCAGCCGTTTGATTATGACTGGGAATACTGGAAGAATGAGAACAGAGGTATCGGACTGCGCTACGTCAAGGCTATGCTGGAATCATTTTATGATGGACAGACGAGTTTGTTTGTAAACAGCAAAAAAGGGTTCGGAACCAGAATTACGATCCTTCTTCCTGTCCGGAAACCGGAAGAAAAAAAAGAGAAAGACAAAGAGGTTACATTGGAAGAAAATAAGGTGGGACAGACAGATGAATGTATTGATTGTAGATGACGACAAACTTGCCAGAAAAGGTCTGGTCGCTATTATGGACTGGGAAAAGTATGGATTCGAGGTAGTGGGAGATGTACAGAATGGGAGAAAAGCCCTTGAATTTCTCCGAAATCATCCGGTGGATATTGTATTTACCGATATAGATATGCCGGAAATTGATGGACTGGAACTTATGCAGATGTGCGGAGAGGAATTTCCGGAAATTAAATTTGTAATTCTTTCTGTATATGAGAATTTCAGTTATGCACAGACGGCAATCCGTATGGGTGCGTTAGACTATATCTCAAAGATCAGTTTTTCCCCGGAAGAGTGTGGAACGATACTGGAACGGGTCAGTGCAAAGTACATGCAGACATGCAGAGATGGACATGCAGAAGAGGAAAATCAGGAAAAAGTTGAAGAACTGAACAGAAGATGGATGCACACCAGATGGATTTTCAGTGAGAAAGAATTTGAAGATCTCTGTCAGAAAACAAAAGAAATCAGTCTGCGGAGTGCGGAGAGGATTTTTGTTAAGAGTTTTCATAATATTCAGCTCCTGTCAGATGAAGAAGGGGAATTTCCATCGCTGGATACGGTTGAAGAGATGCTGGACTGGGTGCACCGCTGGAGGGAACACATTTATGAAGAGAGTCTTAGCTCATCACAGAAAAATGATATCAGTGCTTTTGCAGCGGTTATCAAGTATGTGGATGGACATATCGGGGAGGATCTTCGCTCTGAAGACGTGGCAGAACGGATAGGGATGAGCAGGAGTTATTTTAGTACAAGGTTTAAGGAGATGACGGGGGAAACATTTCACCAATATGTGATACACAGGAAAATGAAGACTGCGGCGGAATGGATAGAGGAGGGAAAGAAGAGCATTACAAGGATTGCCGTAGAACTTGGATATGATAATTTTCATTATTTTGCAAAAGTATTTGCACGGGAGCATGGGTGTACGCCTTCGGAATACAGAAAAGAGAGTAAAAATGTCTGATTTTTATCGGACATTTTTTTTGTGATAAAAAATATTTGGTAAAATTAGAAACAATATCATCTAGCAGGATATGGGGGAAGAAGATAAACTAATTAAAAAAAGGAAGGGAGGTATCATGGTGTATATTAAACAAAAAGGAAGGGAGGTCTTGGAATGTATATCAAACGATTTGTGAAGCATTATTATATTATGCTGATTCCGGCACTTTTATGGCTGTTTTTCTTTAGCATTGTTCCGATGTTCGGTATTGTCATGGCATTTCAAGATTATAATCCGGGCCAGGGTATTTTGCATTCCAAGTTTGTCGGGCTTGAAAATTTTAAGTACATGTTTCAAATGAACGATGTCAAACAGGTACTGTGTAATACCGTTGTAATCGCGGTAGGAAAGATTATTGGGAATATTATTTTCCCATTGATTTTTGCACTTCTGCTTAATGAATTCTGTATTAAGCGGCTCAAGCGTCCAATCCAGACAATTGTTTACCTACCGTATTTTCTGTCGTGGGTTATTCTGGCAAAGATTGTTTTAAATATCTTTGGATATACTGGTCCTATTAATCAGCTGATGGAGGCATTTGGTAGAAATCCGATCAATTTTTTCGGGGAGCCATCATTGTTCCAGCCTCTGGTGATCGGCACAGATATCTGGAAAGGATTTGGGTACAATACGGTAGTTTATCTGGCAGCAATACTTGGGGTAGACCAGAGCCTTTATGAAGCAGCAGCGGCAGACGGAGCAGGAAGATTCAAACGTATCTGGCACATAACGCTCCCGGGAATAAGGACAACGGTAGCCCTTCTGGCAATTCTGTCACTTGGAAATGTGCTCAATGCAGGTTTTGATCAGATCTACAATTTGTATAATCCGCTTGTTTATTCCACTGGTGATATCATAGACACATGGGTATACCGTGCAGGACTTGAGAACCTGCAGTACTCGCTGGCTACAGCAGTTGGACTGTTTAAATCGGTGATCAGCGTTATCTTAATTGTTATAGGATATAAGCTGGCAGATAAGTTTACCGGTTACAAACTATTCTAAGGAGGTGCAGTAAATGATAGAAAATAAAAGTATAGGATCAAAAGTATTCGACGTAGTAAATGTTGTGATCCTTATTTTGATCACACTGGTCTGCATCCTGCCGGTATGGTATGTCCTTTGCGTTTCCTTAAGTAGCAGGGAGGCTGTCAGTGCAGGGAAAGTTGCTCTCTGGCCGGTGGGATTTAATCTCCTGTCATATAAGAAGATCTTGGGAGAGGGAAATTTCTTTACTTCTTTTCTTGTGTCTATTAAACGAGTTGTGTTAGGTACAGGGGCCAGCATGGTGTGTATACTTTTGGCAGCATATCCGTTGTCAAGAACAAAAAAACAGTTTCCGAAGAGGGGCATCTTCATGTGGATCTTTGTATTCTGCATGCTTTTCAATGGAGGTACTGTTCCGTGGTATATCACAATGAAGAATTACGGTCTCATGGACAGCATATGGGGACTTGTCTTCGGTATGGGGCTTCAGGTTTTCAACGTCATTCTGGCAGTAAACTTTTTCAAGAATCTGCCAGTTGAACTGGAAGAGGCATGCTTTATAGACGGTGGTGGACCATGGAGGAATCTGATCTCAATTTACATTCCTTTGGCAAAACCGATGGTGGCAACGATCTCGCTTTTTACGATTGTTCAGTACTGGAACGAGTTCTTTCAGGGAATGGTTCTAAGTACAAAACAAAGCAGCTATCCGCTTCAGACATACATACAGCAGATGGTAGTAACATTGGATTATTCCAGTATGAATGTTGAACAGATCGCACAGGCAATGAAACTAAATAACCAGTCGCTGGACGCAGCGAAGATATTTATCGCCATGATCCCGGTGCTGATCATATACCCGTTTTTGCAGAAATATTTTGTATCTGGGATCACGTTGGGATCGGTAAAAGGATAGTATCCGGTCAGAAAGAGTCTGGCCAAAATAGAGAATAGTAAAAACGAAAAGGAGAAAATGGATTATGAAACTAAAAAGAATAATTGCTATAGCGTGTACGGCAGCTATGACGGTATCCTTGATTTCAGGCTGTGGTGGTGCATCAGACAAAGGGCAGAAAGAAGCGGTCAAGGAAGCAGAAGGAACAGCGAAAGAAGATCTGCCTCTGGCAAAATACCCGGAGACGGTTACGGTACATCTGGGCGGAAAAATGAATCCGAATGCAAAGATTCCGAAAGGAATGTCATTTGAAGACAACTCCTATACAAGGCTTCTGAAAGAGAACCTGAACATCCAGGTAGTATATGACTGGACTGCATCTACATCAGACTATGATGAAAAAATGAGTCTCTGTATCGGAAGTAATACCATTCCGGAAATCATGAATGTAAATGCAACCCAGTACAGGGCTCTGTTGAAATACGATATGATACAGCCACTGGATAAGTATTTTGATGATTATGCTTCAGATGCACTGAAAAGTTATGTGAAATCCGGCGGTGAAGAACTGCAGAAATGTATCACCAATGAAGATGGAGAACTGATGGCGATTCCTGCCCCGAACCTGACAGCAGGCGGTGTAAACGAAATGTGGATTCGTCAGGACTGGCTGGATGCTCTTGGGCTGGATGTACCACGCACATGGGATGAACTGGCAGAAGTGGCTAAAGCATTTGTGACAAGGGATCCAGATGGAAATGGAGAGAATGACACTATCGGTATTCTTGGACCAGGAAATTCGGACCACATGAATGCAGTAGGCGGCAACCAGTTTGGACTTGACCCATTGTTCAGCTGTTTTCAGTCATATCCGCAGTACTGGCTGAAGAGTGAGGACGGATCGGTAGAGTATGGTTCGATTCAGCCGGAGACGAAGACTGCACTGGAAAATATCTCCAAACTTTATGCGGATGGTGTTATTGATCCGGAGACACTTGTCAGAAGTGATAGCAAGGAGCCACTTCTTGCTGGAAAAGTAGGAATCTTTTTCGGACCGTGGTGGTGTGCATATACATTTGCGGATACAACTCTGTCAGGTTCAGCAGACTGGCGGGCATATTTCACACCTCTTTCTGAGGATGGAAAATATTATACGCATATGGCTGAGCCAACGACACAGTATGTCGTAGCGAGCAAGGACTGCAAAAATCCGGAAGCTGCGTTTAAGATCATTAACTACCTGGTTGCAAATGAGCAGAAATGGGTAGAAGAGGGCGTAACATCTACGGAGATGGGAACCGGAGATTTCTATCCTTTGTATAATACGTATGACAATGCTGATGAGATAGAGAAATCTTATGAAGCGCTGACGAAATATCTTGCAGGAGATATCAGTATGGATGATGTAGATTTTTCGACACATAAACTGCTGAAGAACGATATGGAAGCAGTTACGAAACTTAAGAAAAAGCCTTACGATGATTTTAGTCTTAAATATTGGAATCTGGATAGTGATCTGGCAAAAACAAATCTGCCTCGTCTGGTTGCAATCATGGTAGGTGACGCGCCACTTGTAAATGAGGAATATGTTCCGGTTTACAACGCTTACAACGGACAGACGGAAACAATGGAAGCGAAATGGGCAAATCTGAAGAAGATGGAGGAAGAGACTTTCGCAAAGATCATTATGGGAAAAGCAGATATCAGCGAATTCGATACTTTCGTTAAAAACTGGAAGAATCAGGGTGGTGATCAGATTCTCAAAGAAATCAACGATGAATTAAGTAAGTAAAAGAGACGGCGGCTGATGGTGTTCATTAGCCGCTGTTCCTTAATTGGAGGTATAAAATGCGGGAAAACAAAGTAATCTACGGACTGATAGGATATGGTGGAATGGGCAGATGGCATACAGAAATCCTGTCAAATGTACCGGAAATTGAAATTGGTGGTATCTATGATATCAAGGAAGAAAAGAGAATAGAAGCAAAAGAAAAAGGTTTTTCTGTGTATGGTTCGGAAGAGGAAATGTTATCAGACCCGGATATTGATGTTGTGCTGATTGCCACTCCAAATGACTGCCATAAGCCGATTGCAATCCGTGCTATGCATGCGGGGAAAAACGTGATATCAGAGAAACCGGTGACTCTGTCATCTTCTGATCTTCAGGAGATGGAAAATGTTGCCAAAGAAACCGGAAAGTTCCTGACAGTACACCAGAACAGGCGCTGGGATGATGATTTCCTGATCATACGAAAGCTTGTAGAGGAGCAGAAGCTGGGGCATGTCTTCCGGATAGAAAGCCGTGTGCATGGTTCAAGGGGTATTCCGGGTGACTGGAGAAAAGAAAAAATACATGGTGGCGGAATGGTTCTTGACTGGGGTGTACATTTGCTGGATCAGATTCTGTATCTTTACGGAGATAGAAAAATTGAAACTGTATATGCATCACTTACCCATATTACCAATCAGGAAGTGGATGATGGGTTCACCACAATCCTGACATTTGAAGGCGGAACGGAAGTCTTAGTTGAAGTAGGTACCAATAATTATATTTCCCTGCCAAGATGGTATGTACTGGGTGAAGATGGTACTGCGGTAATCAGGGACTGGCAGTTAAATGGTGAGATCATACGGAAAACAGGCATAACCGAAGAGAAAGTAGTGCCGGTAAAGACAGCAGCAGGTCTGACCAAAACCATGGCTCCGAGACGGGAAGATACAATCGTGAAAGAAGAGCTGCCACATGTGTCCGGAGATATTGCGGATTTCCATAGGAATGTAGCAGCAGTTATAAGAGATGGGGCAGAGCCGGAGATTAAGCTCTTCCAGGTGATGCGTGTAATGAAACTAATGGAAGCTATTTTCCAATCAGCAGAAACAAACCAGGTGATTGATTATAGACAGTATGAATCATAAGTATTTATGAAGGAACAGGAGAAAATAAGTATGAAACAGATAAAAATAGGAACATGCGTTCCTGGAGCTAAGGCAGAAGAATGGTTAAAGGGATTTATTGGAAAAGGATTTGAGACATTTTCTCTTAATTTCCATATGTCACTGGAAGGGACTGACCTTGATAAGCTGGCATTGAGCACGGAAAAACTGTTGGCAGGTACGGATTCCAAAATCACGACAATTGGATACTATTGCAATCCTATCCAGTATGCAGAGCATAGGAAAACACTGGAAAATGTAATCTGCACTGCCGGAGAATTCGGAGCTACACATGTGAGTACTTTTGCAGGAGCGTGGGAAGGAAAGCCGGTAGAATCCGCATATGAAGAGTTTGGCAAGGTATTCCGGGAACTGGCTGATCTTGCAGAAGAAAAGGGAGTGAAGCTGGGAATTGAGAATTGCCTTATGGATGGAACATGGGAACATGCGACATGTAATATCGGTTTTAACCCTAAAGCGTGGGAAGTGATGTTTGAGGAAGTAAAGAATGATAACTTCGGACTGGAATGGGAGCCGACACATCAGATGGTACAGCTTATCGATCCGGTAACAGAGCTGAGAAAATGGTGCAAAAAAATAGTACATATACATGGAAAAGATGCAACAATAGACTGGGATGCTGTAAGACATAGTGGCATATCAGGCGCAGTCCCATTTGTATGGCATCGTATGCCGGGCTTTGGTGACACGAACTGGAGAGATATCATTTCTATTTTAAGAAGTAACGGATATGAGGACGATATCTGCATTGAGGGATACCATGATCCTGTATATTCCGGAGAACTGGAGATGACCGGACAGCTTCATGCACTGAATTATCTGAAATGGTGCAGGGGTGGAGATTTTACACCAACTCCATGGGCAAAATAGATACAGGAGGATTTTTCTATGAAACTTGGGTTTATTACATCAATCCTTGACGGATGGACTTATGAACAAATGATGGATTTTGCTTCAGAGCAGGGATTTGAATGTGTGGAAGTGGCATGCTGGCCAGAAGAAAAAGCAGAAAGAAGATATGCGGGTGTAAGCCATATAGATGCAGAACGGGTAAACCAGGATGATGAATATGCAGCCCATATTATGGCATATGCAGAAAAAGCGGGAGTAGAAATCTCTGCACTGGCATATTATCCTAACGTAATGACGGCAGATAAAGAGAAAAGAAATGCTGCTATTGAACATCTGAAGAATGTCATACGTGCAAGTAAAAAGTTAGGTGTTGGCATGATCACAACATTTATCGGAAGGGATCAGACCAAAAATGTACGGGAAAATCTTGAACTTGTAAAAGAAATATGGCCACCAATCATAAAACTGGCAGAGGTATGTGACGTAAAAATAGCAATTGAAAACTGCCCGATGCTTTTTGGTGAGGAACAGTGGCCCGGAGGACAGAATCTGATGACAACTCCGCCAATCTGGAGAGAGGTCTTCAAGATCCTGGACAGTGATAATCTTGGCATTAATTACGATCCATCCCACTTTATCTGGCAGATGATCGACTATATCCGCCCGCTTTATGAATTTAAGGATAAAATATTCCATGTTCATTACAAGGATATCAAGATATACAGGGATAAATTAGAGTCCTGTGGCATCATGGCTTATCCGCTGGAATATATGTCACCTAAGATTCCGGGACTTGGCGATGTGGACTGGGGAAAATACGTGTCAGCACTTACTGATATAGGATATGATGGCTGTACATGTATCGAAATAGAAGATAAAGCATTTGAGGATTCCAAGGAAAAGGTGGAGAAGTCTTTAATTCTCAGTAAAAGATATCTGGAGAAATATGTTATATAACACAGAAAAGTGCAAATAAGGAGGAAATACCATGAGAAAATTAAGAGCAGGAATCGTAGGCTGTGGAGGGATTGCTAACGGAAAACATCTCCCGGCTATGCAGAAAAGTGGTCTCTATGAGGTGGTGGCTTTTTGTGACATCATCATAGAGCGTGCGCAGGAGACAAAAGAAAAATTTGGCACAGAAGATGCAAAAGTATTTGAAGATTACCGTGAACTTCTAAAAGAAGATCTGGATGTTGTATATGTAACTACCCCAAACCGTTCCCATGCAGAAATCTCTATAGCAGCAATGGAGGCAGGAAGAGATGTCATGTGTGAGAAGCCAATGGCAAAAAATTATGCAGAAGCACAGAAGATGGTCGAAACTGCTGAAAGAACACACAGAGTTCTCAACATAGCATATCAGAACCGTTATCGTACAGATTCATTGTATCTGAAGGAAATGTGCAAAAGTGATGAATTGGGAGAAATCTATTTTGCCAAAGCACATGCACTCAGAAGAAGAGCTGTTCCGACCTGGGGTGTGTTCCTGAATGAAGAAGAACAGGGCGGCGGTCCTCTGATTGATATTGGTACACATGCACTGGATCTGACATTATGGATGATGGATAATTATGAAGTGCAGTCTGTTACGGGAGCTTCCTTCCACAAGCTGTCTGATCAGACAGACCAGGGAAATGCATTTGGTAACTGGGATCCGGATAAGTTCTGTGTAGAAGATTCTGCTTTTGGCTTTATCCGTATGAAAAATGGGGCAGTGATCGAACTGGAATCAGCCTGGGCACTGAACACACTGGAGGTTGATGAGGCAAAAACAAGCCTGTGTGGTACCAAAGCCGGAGCTGATATGAAAGATGGCCTTAGGATCAATTACATCCACCATAATGCACAGGTAGTAGAGAAACCGGAATTATCAAGCGGTGGAGTAGCATTTTTCTCAGGAAAAGAAAAGTCAGCAGCAGACTATGAACAGGAATTGTTTTACCACATCGTTGTTGATGGGGCAGAACAGGTTGTGAAGCCTGCACAGGCTGCAGTTGTCACACGTATTCTGGAAGCGGTGTACCGTTCAGCAGAGAGTGGAGAAACCATTTATTTTGATTGAGGGAAAAGAAGATTATGGAACAAAGAAAATTAAAAAAGTTGTTGTCTGAGATGTCATTGCGTGAAAAGATTGGGCAGATGATACAGCTGACTGGAATTTACTTTGATGATGATGCGGTACTTACCGGGGAGGTGGGGGAAGACCAGCCACCTCAGTGGGTGACTCAGTATGCTGGTTCTGTACTAGGTATGATCGGGGCAGAAAAGCTCAGGGGAATTCAGAAAAAATATGTGGAAGCGCATCCGCATCATATTCCATTGCTGTTTATGGCAGATGTCATACATGGGTGCAGGACCATAGCTCCGATTCCTTTGGGACAGGCTTGTTCGTTTCATCCGGAACTGGTTAGAAAGATGGCGGGACATGCCGCAGCAGAGTCTGCTTCTGAGGGGATCAGGGCTACGTTTTCTCCAATGATTGATGTATCCAGAGACCCGAGGTGGGGGCGGATAATGGAGTCTTTCGGAGAGGATCCTTTTCTGAACGGAGTTATGGGAACCGCAATGCTTAGAGGATATCAGGGCGAAGAAGGAAAAGACCCGGCAGGGAACAAAAAAATACCGGAGTCCGGTATCGCAGGCTGTTTAAAGCATTTTGCAGGTTATGGTGCAGTGAGTGCGGGAAGAGAATACAATGATGTGGAAATATCACAGAGAACCTTCCGGGAACAGTATCTCAAACCATTCCGTATGGCAATGCATGCAGATCCGGCAATGGTGATGACAGCGTTTAATGCAGTTGACCGCAGACCAGTCAGTGGAAACAAGGAACTGCTTGAAGGCACTCTCAGGGAAGAAATGGGTTTCAGTGGCACTGTGATTTCAGATTGGGGATCCATAGGGCAGTTGGAGGAACAGAATGTAGTGTCAAGCCAGAAAGAGGCCGCAGAGGCCGCAGTCCGTGCGGGAGTTGACATTGACATGATGAGTCCGGCATATATGTTCCATCTGGAAGAACTGGTTAAAGAAGGGAGTATTCCAACTTCGTTGATAGACAAAAGTGCATGGAATGTGCTGGTGATGAAGAATCGGCTTGGCTTGTTTGAAAATCCATTTGCAGGAATGCAGGGAGAAGAACCGTTGTCTGCTGAGGCAAAGAAAACCGCGCTTGCGCTGGCATGTGAGAGTTCGGTTCTTCTGAAAAATGATGATATGCTTCCTCTGAAACCGGAGAGGAAGGTATTTTGGGGCGGACCTTATGTGGAGTCAAGGGAATTGCTGAGCAGATGGGCAATTTTCGGCCGTTATGATGATGTGGAAACGATCAGAGAAGTCCTGAAAGCCCGGAAGATGCCGGTTCGTTTTCTGCCAGAATGTGAGATTCTGACAGAAGAGGAAAGGAGGCTGTGGCAGGCTGAAAACTGTAGAATTCAGGACAGCGGAGAACAGGATAAAGAGATACCTGAAATATGCGTGAATAGTGGAAAACAATATGCCACACTGGATGAAATTGAACCGGAGGATACCGTGGTACTTGTACTTGGAGAACATGAGGCACAGTCAGGTGAAGCCGCGAGCAGGGCATTTCTTGATCTGCCGGAAGGGCAGCAGAAGTTTTTTGATGCAGTAGCTGACCGTACCTCCCATATTGTGACGGTCATTCTATCTGGCAGGCCGTTGGATATACGGAAAATAGCGGAGAAATCTCAGGCTGTCCTTTTTGTCTGGAGACCGGGAACAATGGGAGCTGAGGCTGTTGTTCGCTTGGTGTATGGAGAAGAGACCCCATCAGGGAAACTGTCTGTGAGCATACCATGGTGTGTGGGACAGGTGCCTGTCAGTTACTGGGATGTAAAGACCGGACACCGGATGGTAGAAACGAATCCGGAGAATCGCTTTACGAGCCGGTATATGGATATTCCGAATGAACCGCTTTATCCATTTGGATTCGGTCTCTCTTACACAGAGTTCACCATTACGCCCCCCATATTTGAGAAACAGGAAAGAGAGGATAAGATTGACATATCCTGCAAGGTGAAGAATGTGGGAGAAGTGCCTGGGGCAGAAGTCGTGCAGTGTTATGTGGAGACACTTTGTGCTCCTGTTGTGCGACCGGATAGAGAACTTATCCGGTTTCGGAAAATTTTTCTGTTGCCGGGTGAAGAGCAGGAAGTAAAATTTACGGTTAATCGGAAGGAACTAGCTTTTTATGGAGAGAATATGGAACTCATAGATGGAGATGTCCAGTTTCGTTTTATTGTTGGAAACAGTAGTAGGTCAGAAGCGGGGAGTATCCTTTATGCCTTTTGAGTTGACATTTGATGAATGATTCTCCGGGCATTTTGAGAATCTCAAATGTCAGGAAGAACATAATTTAAAGCAGGGGACATTGTGATGGAAAGAATCACAATGTCCCCTAAAATTTTTTCGGGATATACAAATCCCTACCCCAAAAATATGAAGAAAGTATTATGGACAGAAAACATCAATGGACAGGAACCATTTGTAAAATTATGAATAGAATATCAGAAGGAATATAAGTGCAAAGACAGAATGTTTGTGGTATGCTAGAGACAGAATATGATCGTAACGGTTTGTTGGTAAAATGGTGGATGGTTACGAATGACATTACGGAGGTGTTAGGCATGGGAAGTTATCTGAATCCGGGCTGCAAAGGCTTTGAGGAGAGCTTAAATTCCGCAATTTATGTAGATAAAACTGGGTTAATCGAAAAAGTTAATGCGGTTGTTGACACACGGCAGAAATATATTTGTGTCAGCCGTCCGCGGCGATTTGGAAAATCTATGGCGACGGATATGCTGGCAGCATATTACGATCAGAGCGTCGATACGGCGCGGTTGTTTGATACTCTGCAGATTGCAAAGGCAGAGACTTATCAGAAATACCGGAATCAATATGATGTGCTGAAAGTGAATATGCAGGAATTTTTAAGCATGACGCACAGTATGGATGAAATGCTTGCGGTTTTTCAAAAACGCATGATTGCAGATCTGAAAAGAGGATATCCTGATTATGTCATGGATGGAGAAGACAGTCTGGTGTTTGCGATGAAAGACGTATATGCACATACGAAGTGCCCGTTTATCATACTGATCGACGAATGGGACTGTCTGTTCCGCGAGTACAAGCAGGATAAAGAGGCGCAAAAAAAATATCTGGATTTCCTGCGGGTATGGATGAAAGATCAGGAATATGTGGCACTTGCCTACATGACCGGAATTTTACCGATAAAAAAATACGGTTCGCATTCGGCACTCAACATGTTTACGGAATATTCCATGACCAATCCACGCGAGATGGCGGAGTTTTTCGGTTTTACCGAAGAGGAAGTGCATGCATTGTGCGCAACATACAAGCGCAATTTTGAAGAAGCGCAGGCGTGGTATGATGGCTATGAACTTGTCGCAATGGACGGAGAAAACCCCAAAATCTATTCCATGTACAGCCCGAAATCAGTGGTCGATGCAATGTTAAGCGGTCTGTATGATAATTACTGGAATCAGACCGAAACATATGAGGCATTAAAAATTTATATCCAGATGAATTTTGACGGGTTAAAAGATGCCATTGTGCGGATGCTTGCCGGGGATCGTGTGGAAATCAATACAGGGACATTTTCCAATGATATGACAACATTCCAGAACCGGGATGATGTTCTGACACTCCTGGTTCATCTGGGTTATCTGAGTTATCACTGGATGGACAAAACGGTGTCGATTCCAAACAAAGAAGTGTCACAGGAATATGTAAATGCAATCAGTACCATGGACTGGCATGAGGTGATTGATTCTGTCGAAGCGTCGAAAAATCTGCTGGAAGCGTTATGGATGCAGGACGAAGAGGCAGTGGCAGCAGGCATTGATAAAGCGCATCGTGAGATTTCCATTTTGCAGTACAACAATGAAAATTCGCTGGCATGTACGATCAATCTGGCGTTTTATTTTGCACGGGAATACTACACGATCATAAGGGAATTTCCGACAGGAAAAGGGTTCGCGGATCTGTGTTTTATTCCAAGAAAAATGCATGCAGACAAACCGGCGGATGTGATTGAACTGAAATGGGAAAAATCCGCACAGGGAGCCATTGCGCAGATCAAAGACCGGCACTATACAGATGCCTTAAAGGAGTATCGGGGAAATCTGCTCCTTGCCGGAATCAACTACAACAGAGAGACAAAAACGCATACGTGTGTGATTGAGCAATTAACAAAAGAAGACTGACAGGAGGAAACCAAAATGAGCAACGTATTAGAAGAAATGAAAACCAGAAGAAGTATCCGTAAATTCAAACCGGATGCCATCCCACAGGAAATTTTAGACCAGATCATCGAAGCAGGAACCTATGCGGCAAACGGCAGGGGTGCACAGAATGTCATCATCATTCAGGTGACAAACAAAGAGAAGCGCGATGAAATCGCAAAGAAAAATGCAGAAATCATGGGAAGTGAGGGTGATCCGTTTTACGGCGCACCGGCAATGCTCATCGTTTTAGGAAAAAAAGACTGGCCGACACATGTTTATGATGGAAGTCTTGTGATGGGAAACCTGATGCTTGCAGCCCATGATCTGGGAATCGGCAGCTGCTGGATTCACCGCGCGAAAGAGGAATTTGAAAGCAGCTGGGGCAGGGAACTGCTTGCATCCCTTGGGATTGAGGATGAATATGAGGGAATCGGACACTGTGCGCTCGGCTATGTGGACGGGGATTATCCGGATGTTATTCCTAGAAAAGAAAACCGCGTCTTCTATTTGAAATAAAGATAAAAATTTGGAAAATAGGTGTTGTAACTGCACCTGTTTTCCAGCCACTTCCGAAAGTGGAAAATTTACAATTGTAAATATGAGTTGACGAGAACAGATAGATACGTTATTCTATATTTACAAAACTCACACCAATCAAATTCAGTCAAAAACAGGCTGGACAAATCGTTTAAAGCACAAGAAGTTCAGGTGCTTACAATACCACGAGTTTTAACAATTAAATATGGGATGGCATTTGGGAAAATGGCTTGTTTCTGCGGATGAATGATTGCTTAATTAATAGTGTATGTTATACTATAAAAAAGACTTTCATAACAATATCGATGCTCCCAGTGTCTTCTCTATTCACAAAAGGAAGAAGGAGAAGAATGATATGGCAAATGCAAAAAAGTATGATGACTTAACGTTTACAGATGATTTTATGTTCTGTAAAGTAATGACAACGAACCCGGAACTCTGTCACGAGTTGTTAGAACTTATTCTTGGAAAGAAAGTAGGTGCTTTCACCCGACTTGATCAACAGAAACCAATAGAAATGACGGCTGATGGAAAGGGCATACGATTTGATGTGTACAGCGAGGATGATTCCGGGATTGTGTATGATTGTGAAATGCAGACGAGCAAAAAAGATAATCTTCCGAAGCGTACGAGATATTATCAGGGAATGATAGATTTAAATTTACTTGAAAGGGGTGCGGATTATAAAGAACTGAAAAAGAGCTATGTGATCTTTATTTGTCCATTTGATCAATTTCAGGAGGGGTTACACAAGTACACATTTGAAAATCAATGTAAAGAGATACCAGAACTTGTATTGGGAGATGAGTCAACGAAAATATTCTTGTGTGCCGGTGGGCATGCAGATGATGTATCGGATGAAATGAAGGACTTTTTAAACTGGCTTACGACAGGACAGACAGGCAATAGCCAATTCGTGAATAAGCTTGAAAATGCTGTTCTGAAGGCAAAAAAACATGAGGAATGGAAGGTGGAATACATGACGTTACTTATGAGAGACAATGAAATGATGGAAAAGGGCCGTAATGATATGCTTTTTTCATTGGTGCAGGACGGAACACTGTCTCTTGAGATTGCAGCAACAAAGGCAGAGATGCCGGTGGAGAAGTTCGCAAAAGCCATGAAAGAAGCAGGATATTTTATAAGGGAGCTTCCATGAGAGAAGATTATCATATTTATTATGAAAATGAAGAAGAACTGTCCGTCTGGCAACCGGAAATAAAAATGTAATGGCAAATAGAAAGAAAAGGAGACAAAAAATATGCCTTGTACAACGATATTAGTAGGAAAAAATGCAACCTATGATGGTTCAACCATGATTGCAAGGAATGATGATGCGGGTGGAAACGATCACTTTACGCCAAAGAAAATGATCGTGGTGCAGCCAAAGGAGCAGCCACGTGTATACAAAGCGGTACTTTCTTCTGTAGAAATTCCGCTTCCAGAAAATCCACTTCGCTATACGGCTATGCCAAATGCAGTGGAAGGGAAAGGAATCTGGGGTGCATGCGGAGTCAATGAAGCACGGACCGGAATGACGGCAACCGAGACGATCACATCCAATCCACGTGTACTCGGTGCAGATCCGCTGGTGGAAAACGGGATTGGAGAGGAAGATATTGTATCGTTAGTACTTCCTTATATCCACAATGCAAGAGAGGGTGTTCAGCGGCTGGGAGAACTTCTGGAAACCTATGGAACTTATGAAATGAATGGAATTGCCTTTTCCGATCAGAATGAAATCTGGTGGATGGAGACCATTGGCGGACATCACTGGATTGCACGCCGTGTGCCGGATGATGCGTATGTGGTTATGCCAAATCAGCTTGGAATTGATGCATTTGATCTGGATGATGCATTTACCATGCAGGAAAATCATATGTGTTCCGCAGATATGCGGGAGTTTATTTCGGATCATCACCTGAATCTTTCCATGGATGGCACTCTGAATCCGCGCGAAGCTTTTGGCAGCCATGACGATGCAGATCATGTGTACAATACACCGCGTGCGTGGTATATGCTGCGCTGCCTGAATCCACACACATACAACTGGGATGGACCGGATGCGGATTTTACACCGGAGTCCGATGATCTGCCATGGACACTGGTACCGGAGCGCAAGATTACGGTGGAAGATGTGAAATATGTGCTTTCCTCGCATTATCAGGGGACGCCATACGATCCATATGGAGCGTATGGAGATCCGGGGCAGCGTGGCATGTATCGTTCCATCGGTATCAACCGCAATGATTTTGTTGGTCTTGTGCATATCCGCCCGGAGCATGGAGAGGATGCCAATGTACTGGAATGGGTTGCATATGGCTCCAATGCCTTTAATGCCATGGTGCCATTTTATGCACAGGTGGAGAAAACTCCGGAATATGTGGCCAATACGACAGCAGAAGTTTCTACGGATAATTTTTACTGGGTAAGCCGGATGATTGGTGCGATGGCAGATGCCTCTTATAAGAAATCGGTGTTCCATGTCGAGCGGTATCAGGAGAAAGTGCTGTCTAAAGGACATGAGATTATCAATCATTATGATAAGCTGCTGGAAAAAGAAACCGACGCAGGAAAGCGCATGGCACTTAAGACAGAAGCAAACAATGCGGTGGCAGATATGGTAAAAAAAGAAGCCGCCGATACACTCGATAAAGTTCTGTTTGAACTGTGTGGACAGATGAAGAATGCATTTGCCAGATCCGATGCTTAACGCATTAGTTTCCGCCGCAGAAGCAGATACGCCGTGATCATAACCGTACCGGTCAGTACCCAGGAAATCGGATAGATAATCATAACAACCCAGAATTCATGTACGGCACGGCAGACGGTGTTGATCCAGATAAGGCGCAGCACGCAGGAGCCGACCACGGTGATCAGAGCCGGTGTCAGGGAATGGCCAAAGCCACGCATGGCACCGCCGCTGATCTCGTAAGTGGAGGTCAGAAGTTCCAGTGTGGTGACGATCAGAAGGCGCTGTACGGCAAAAGTCAGGACATTCGGATCGGTCGTGTACAGGCGAAGGAAAAAGTCCCGGCCAAGTACAAAAATACCGGATAACAGACCACAGAATATCACGGAAAAAATCATGCAGAGACGGTATACTTTTTTGCACCGCTGAAAATCTCCGGCACCGTAATTCTGGCTCGTAAAAGTTACGGTAGTCTGGGCAAATGCGTTTACCATAAAATACGCAAAAAATTCAAAATTCAGTGCAGCTGCAGATCCTGCGATAGCGTTTGATCCAAAACTGTTAATCATGCTCTGGATGCAGACGTTGGCAAGGGAAAAGACCATGCCCTGCAGGCCGGCAGGAACACCAATGATCAGAATTTTTTTCAGTTCGCCCCAGTCAATGGACAAGCCGGAGAGTTTGACACGGATTGGTTCCTGTTCATGCAGTAAAATATAAAACAGAATACCGGAACTTACAATATTAGAAACAACGGTGGCAATTGCGACACCGGATACTCCCAGATGAAATACAATGACAAGAATCAGGTTCAGTCCGGTATTGATGATTCCGGCGGCAATCAGGGCATACAGCGGGCGGCGGCTGTCACCGATGCTGCGCAGGATTGAGGAACTGAAATCATAAAGCATGATAAATGGCATGCCGAGAAAATAGATCCGTAGATATAAAACTGCCAGATCGAGAACATCTTTTGGCGTTCCCATCAGTGTCAGTACCGGTCTGGCAATAAACTGCCCCAGTACAAGCACGAAAATGCCACTGCATAAAGCGACAACGATGGCGGTGTGAATTGCCCCTTTTACATGTTCTTCGGCTTTCTGTCCGATGTAGCGGGAAATAATTACGTTGGAACCGAGCGAAATCCCGATGAACAGATTAATCATCAGTGCGATGAGCGAACTGTTGCTTCCCACGGCCGCCAATGCACGGCTGCTTGCAAAACGGCCGACCACTGCGGTATCCACAGAATTAAATAATTGCTGTAAGATGCTGCTGGCAGCCAGAGGCAGGGCAAAAAGCAGTAATTTATTCCATAGAGATCCATGTGTCATATCAATTGTATTTTTCTTTTGCATATTCATAGTGAAACAAATCCCTTCTTTAATAAGTACAGATGATTATAATCCCGGGAAATCAGAAAATCAATAGCTACAGAGTTTTGAGAATATTTGTAATAAACTAAAAAATGTGTTGACATTTTGCAAGAAGAGTGCTAGTTTTTTGTTAACAAAGAGAAATCAGGCAAATGCATCGAACAGAATACGATCACAATATACTTTTTTCCAGAGAGTTGTCGGGCGGTGCGAGACAACAGACAGATATGGTGACCATCCTCTGTGAGCTGTGGGCTGAATTCCGTCAGGACAGTAAGCTTCACCGGTATTCTACCGTTATCAGGAACCTTATTTCTGCAGAGGGGAGTCTGTTGAGATGAGAGTGAGCGGTCGTTTGATACGGCAAATAAAGTGGTAACGCGGAAGCATAAAATAAGCCTTCGTCTTTATATACTGTAACAGGTATATGGGACGGAGGCTTTTTAAATTCTTGTTCCTGTCTCTTTGCAAATATTTAAGAAGGGAGTCGCCAAATGGCGAAAAAACAATGAATGGTTTAGTTATCGTATTAATTGCAATTGTGGTACTTGGTGCCGGCTATCTGTTATACGGACGCTGGCTTGCCAGCAAATGGGGGCTGGATCCGAAAGCAAAAACTCCGGCTTATACGCATGAAGATGGACAGGATTATGTTCCTTCCTCCAAACTGACAGTGTTTGCCCATCAGTTTTCTTCCATTGCAGGTGCGGGACCTGTCACCGGACCGATCCTGGCATCCGTATTCGGCTGGGTGCCGGTATTGTTATGGCTGCTGATCGGAGGTCTGTTTTTCGGAGCCGTGCAGGATTTCGGTGCACTGTATGCTTCCGTTAAAAATGAAGGAAAATCGATGGGAATGATCATCGAGAAATACATCGGAAGAACCGGACGGAAATTATTTATGCTGTTCTGCTGGCTGTTTACACTTCTGGTTATGGCAGCTTTTACCGATATGGTTGCCGGAACGTTTGTCGGAAAAGGTGTGGAAGGGATGACAAAGGCAACAGGCTATGCGAATTCCGCAGCGGCATCCATTTCCATGCTGTTTATCGTTGTTGCCATCATCTTTGGCCTGATTCAGAAAAAGGTCGGGAAAATGAAAGAGTGGGTTCGCGCAGTGGTTGCCATTGCCCTGTTGGTTGTCATGTTTATCATTGGTATGAAACTTCCAATGTATGCAACAAAGAGTACCTGGATCTATATTGTTATGGCATATCTGTTCCTTGCCTCTGTCATGCCGATGTGGCTGCTCATGGAGCCGCGTGATTACATGACCACTTTCATGCTGCTGGGCATGATCATTGGTGCGGTTGTCGGTGTCATTGCCGAGCATCCGACTATGAAGCTGAATGCATTTAGCGGATTTAATGTAGATGGCAGTTATCTGTTCCCTACCTTATTTGTAACGATTGCCTGTGGTGCGGTATCCGGATTCCACAGTCTGGTTTCTTCCGGAACATCATCAAAGACCATCAGTAATGAGAAAGATATGCCAATGGTCGGTTATGGTGCCATGGTGGTAGAGTCACTGCTCGGAGTCATTGCACTGGTTGTTGTTGGTGCGGTTGCCGTAAACGGAACAAAGCCGGAGGGTACTCCGTTTTCCATTTTCTCTACGGGTGTTGCAGGATTTTTCGAAAAATTCGGTATTCCGGTACAGGTTGCTACCGTATTTATGACGATGTGTGTATCTGCACTGGCACTGACCTCTCTCGATTCTGTTGCACGGATCGGACGTATGTCGTTTCAGGAGCTGTTTTACGGGGATACTACTGACACTTCCAAGATGCCGGGCTGGCAGAAAGTTCTGACCAATAAATATTTTGCAACAATTATTACCTTATTCTTTGGTTATTTACTGACTCTTGGCGGATACAATAATATCTGGCCACTGTTTGGTTCTGCGAACCAGCTGCTTGCAGCACTTGTACTGATTGCACTTGCGGTATTCTTAAAGACAACCGGAAGAACCGGCTGGACACTTTACATACCGATGTTTGTTATGCTGGCAGTTACGTTTACCGCACTGATCCAGAAGACCATTGCACTGGTTTCCAATATTGCCGGTGGTCAGGCAACTTTCCTGGTAGACGGTCTACAGTTTATCGTGGCTATTCTTCTGATGGTTCTCGGTGTGCTGGTTGCATTCAGCTGTCTGAAGAAACTGTTTACTGCAAAGAAGCAGGAAGCATAAGCTATTTGTGCTGGTTTCTCCATTCCCGCGGGGAAACACCATAGATATTTTTAAATGCGCGGGAGAAATGAAGCTGATTTTCATATCCGACCGCAGATCCGATATCTGCGATGGATAGGGAAGTCAGCTTTAATAATTCTGTGGCTTTTACCATGCGGTAGTTCATCAAAAACTCCTGCGGAGATTGTCCGACGGAGTTTCGGAATATTTTCCCAAAATAACTCCGGTTGATACCACAGACAGCGGCAATGTCTTCAATCGTAATCGGATTCTGAAAGTTTTGTTCGATATAATTCATTGCTTCTTTTATATAATAATCACTCATTCTGCCACTTGGGACAATCCGTGTCGATTTAGCGGATTGTAACAGGTTATCCAGAAACAGGTACAGGTGTCCGATCAGATGAAATGGCGGCTCCTTTGGGTGATGAATGATATAAAGCATTTCTTCCGCAAGTTTCTCCCGCAGTTCTTTGGAATGGGAATGATAAACGGGCGCGTCTTTGCACAAATCTGTGACACTTAAAGCCTCTTTTACACGTAAGCCGTCAAATTCGATCCACATATATTCCCATGGAAGCTGTTCATCGGCAATGTAAGTATTGATCTGCCCCGGGAAAATCATAAATCCCTGTCCGCTTTTTACGGAATAGGTCTGTGTATCCCCTTTTGCATTGTCTGCCATAAGCGTTCCGGTTCCGGAAAGAACATAGTGAAACAGATAGTGGTTGCGTGTTGCAGGTCCGAAAGAATGACCGGGATCACACTGTTCGTATCCAAACTGATACATGCACAGATCGATAAAATTTTCATTTGGAAAAATATTAAAAAATGTATTACTCATAAAACACTCCGTATATACCAAAATGCGATATTAGTATCTATTATAGCACAAAATATTGCATTTAGATATAAAATTAAAAAAATGTGGGTATTTAAGGACGCATAAAGGTATGTTATAATCAAATTATCAAAAAGGCAAGCGGATATATTTAAGAAAAGGAGAGAGGAATATGGCAAAAAGGAATATTTTCCGTGGTCTTGCGGCTGTGCTTACACTTGGCATGTGCATGACAGGAATCGCTGGATGCGGAAGCGAAAAAAGGGCGGATGGAAAAACGGAGATTGAAGTGGTTTCCTACAAACCAGAAGCAGTTAAGGCATTTGAAAAAATTGAAAAGCGGTTCAATGAAACACATGATGACATTCATTTGACGATTTCATCTCCAAATGAAGCAATGACCATTTTAAAGACACGTTTTATCCGGGAGGATTATCCGGATATCATCGCAATCGGAGGAGACATCAACTATTCCAACTTTTTAGATGCAGATCTGTTTGATGATATTTCCGATCTGGATGAAGTCCAGACCATAAAACAGGCATATCTGGATATGGATAAGGAACTGGAGTTTATTCCAAAGGATGGCACGTATGCACTTCCATATGTGGCAAACGCGGCAGGAATTTTATATAACAAAGATCTGTTTGAGGAAAATGGCTGGAAAGTTCCGACCACCTGGCAGGAATTTACCACACTGTGTGATGAAATAAAACAGAGCGGAACACTTCCGCTGTATCTGGGCTTTAAAGATACCTGGACCTGTCTGGCTCCGTGGAATGCGCTGGCAGTCGGACTTACCGATTCAGATACCTGCAATCAGGTAAATATGGGAAATACCACATTTTCCGATACGTATGGACCGGTAGCAGAAAAGATGCGTGCGCTTTTGGATTACGCCGAAAAAAATCCGTATGCATACGGTTATAACGATGCATGTACAGCATTTGCCCGCGGGGAATCTGCCATGTATCCGATCGGAAGCTATGCGATCCCGCAGATCAAATCGGTCAATCCGGATATGAATATCGGCTCTTTTACATTTCCTGCAAATGATGAGGAATCAGACAATGTATTAAATTCAGGAATTGATTTACAGTTTTCTGTGATGAAAGCATGCAAAAACAAAGAAGCAGCATATGAAGTTTTAAAATATCTGTATGACGATGAAACCATTCAGATTTATCTGGATGATCAGGGCGGAATTGCCTGCAAGGATGGGGATTTTGCAATTCCGGAAACACTTAAGGATATGCGTCCTTACATTGAAAATAACCGCATGGCAGATTATCAGGATCACCATTATCCGAGTGAGATGAGTGTGGATGCCATGATCCAGACGTTTTTGCTGGATACAAGCGACAATGCACAGGAAAAGTTTTTGAAAAAATTTGATTCCGACTGGAAGCGCTATAACCGGGATCTGATTCGGAAAGTACAGGATTATCAGAAAGAACAGGAGGATGCACAATGAAAAAGAAAATGTCAAACAGGGACAAAACATTCTGGGCGGTTGTTATACCGGTTGTGATCTTATTTTTTGCATTCAATACACTTCCAATGATCAAAGGTGTGATTTACAGCTTTACTAATTATAAAGGATACGGAACGTACGATTATGTCGGGTTCCGGAACTATGCAGATCTGTTTACGGATTCCCGCGTGGGAAAAAGCTATGTGTTTACGTTTAAATATGCACTGGCAGGAACGATATTGGTAAATGTGCTGAGTCTGATCATGGCAGTTGGATTAAACAGTAAGATCCGTTGCAAAAGTGCACTGCGCGGTATTTATTTTGTACCGAATATTTTAGGAGGACTTGTCATCGGTTATATTTTTAGTTTTATTTTTACTTACATTCTTCCAACTGTGGGAAATGTGTTCCATATTGGATTTTTACAGAACAGTATTCTTGCAAGTGAAAAATACGCGTGGATTGGTGTGCTGATTGTTGGTGTATGGCAGGCAGTTGCCATGAATACCATTATTTATATTTCCGGTCTGCAGACCGTCCCGGAGGAAGTTTACGAGGCGAGTATGCTTGATGGAGCAAGTAAATGGAAACAGTTCTGGAAAGTAACATTTCCACTGGTTATGCCGTTTGTAACAATCAATCTGGTATTGAGCACAAAGAATTTTCTCATGGTATTCGACCAGATCATGTCTTTGACCAAGGGAGGTCCGGCACAGAGCACCGAATCGATCTCTTACCTGATTTATAAAAATGGTATGGATGGCGGACAGTTTGGATTCCAGAGTGCAAATGCAGTTATTTTCTTTATTGTGATTGTGGCAATTTCACTTTTCCAGATGACAGTCATGAATAAGAAGGAGGAGCAGTTATGATGAAAGAAAAACAGAAAACAAACCGGGTACTTACGATTGTTCTGATTTTGGGGACGGTTACCGTATTTTTTCCACTGTATATGGCAGCGATCATTGCGTTTAAGAAACCAAGTGAGATGACAAACGATGTGGCGGGTGCACTTTCTTTCCCGAAACAATGGAGTTTTGAAAACTTCCGTCAGGCAATGGAAGTGACCGATTTCTGGCGTTCTCTTGGAAACAGTTTACTGATCACTCTGATAACGATCGTACTGGCAATTCTGATCCACTCGATTGCAGGCTATGTGATCGGGCGGGGCATGGCAAGAAGAAAAAGTTTCCGTTTTATCTATCTGTATATTGTCAGTGGTATGTTTGTTCCATTTTCCATCTTAATGATGCCTCTGGTAAAACAGACGGCACACATGGGACTTGGAAACCGTGCCGGTGTCATCGTGTTGTATCTGGTATTTTACATGCCAATGAATGTCCTGCTTTACAGTGGATATTTAAAAAATATTCCGGAAGCACTCGAAGAAGCAGCAGATATTGATGGGGCAAGTACCTGGACGACTTACTGGAGAGTGGTATTCCCGATGATGAAACCGATGCATGCGACGGTTGCGATTCTGACAGCCCTTGGAACCTGGAACGATGTTATGACACCGCTTGTGATCATGTCCGGAACCGGACAGAATACGCTGCCGCTTGCACAGCTTAACTTCCAGACACAGTTTGGAACCAATTACAATCTGGCGTTTGCCTCCTATATTCTGGCACTGATCCCGATCCTGATCTTTTATATGATCTGCCAGAAACAGATTTTAAATGGTGTGGCAAACGGTGCAGTCAAAGGATAAAGAATAAACGAGGTGACTTCTATGGCAATTATATACAATCCAAATAAAAAAATATTTACCCTGCATACGGCGCATACAACTTATCAGATGCAGGTTGATCCACTGGGATATCTGCTGCATCTGTACTACGGAGAAAAAACAAACAGTTCCATGGACTATGTCCTAACCTATGCAGACCGTGGATTTTCCGGAAATCCTTATGCAGCGGGCATGGACCGCACCTATTCGCTGGATGCGCTGCCACAGGAATATCCGTCCCTTGGCACCGGAGATTACCGCAATATTGCACTGAATATCAAAAATGAAAAAGGGGTGGAAAGTGCAGATCTGCTTTTTAAGAGCTATGAGATCCGAAGCGGCAAGTATCAGTTACAGGGACTTCCGGCTGTCTGGGCAGATGAAAACGAAGCACAGACTCTGGAAATAGTCCTTGCAGATGAAAACGCACAGGTTGAAGTGCATCTGCTGTATGGCGTTTTAGAAGAAACCGATATCATTACAAGGAGTGTCCGGATTAAAAATACGGGAACCGGACAGATTACGATCGAAAAGGCAGCGGCAGCCTGTCTGGATTTTATACAGGGAGAGTTTGATGTCCTGCGGTTTTATGGAAAGCATGCCATGGAGCGCAATCTGGAGCGCACCCCGCTGGGACATGGAACGATTGCGTTTGGCAGCCGCAGGGGAACATCCAGCCATCAGTATAATCCGGCAGTAATTCTGGCAGAAAAAGGGACAACAGAGACGGCAGGCAGCTGCTATGGCATGCTGTTTGTATACAGCGGCAATTTCTCCTGTGAGGCGGAAAAAGACCAGTTCAACCAGACGCGCCTGCTTCTTGGATTAAATGAAGAACTGTTTTCCTACCCGCTCGCGGCTGGAGAAACCTTTACGGTGCCGGAAGTCATTTTATCCTATTCGGCAGATGGATTGTCTGCATTGTCGCAGCAGTATCATAACTGCATCCGCAACCATGTGTGCCGCAGCAAATATGTCCATATGCAGCGTCCGGTGCTGATCAACAGCTGGGAGGCAGCCTATTTCGATTTTACGGGAGATACGATTGTGGATCTGGCAAAAGAAGCCGCTTCCCTTGGAATTGATATGGTAGTAATGGATGACGGCTGGTTCGGGAAAAGAAATGATGACAATTCTTCCCTTGGGGACTGGCAGGTCAACGAAAAGAAACTGGGGGGCAGTTTGGCAGATCTTATTACCCGTGTGCATGAGCAGGGCGTGAAATTTGGCATCTGGATTGAGCCGGAGATGGTCAATGAAGACAGTGATCTGTACCGGGCGCATCCGGATTGGGCAATCCGGATTCCCGGGAAAAAGCCGGTGCGCTCGAGAAACCAGCTACTGCTTGATTTTTCCAGAAAAGAAGTGCGCGACTGTGTATTTGACCAGATCTGTGCCGTGCTCGATCAGGGAAAAATTGATTATGTCAAGTGGGATATGAACCGCAGCATGGCAGATGTTTATGCCGGAAATCTTTCCTATGATTATGTGCTTGGTGTCTATGATTTCATGGAGCGTTTGTGCAGCCGCTATCCGGATCTTCTGCTGGAGGGATGCAGCGGTGGCGGCGGCAGGTTTGACGCAGGAATGCTTTATTATTCCCCACAGATCTGGTGCAGCGACAATACCGATGCGATCAACCGCACAAGAATCCAGTACGGAACTTCGTTTTTCTATCCGGTTTCCGCGATGGGGGCGCATGTTTCGGCGGTGCCAAATCACCAGACCGGACGGGTGACAAGTTTCCATACCCGTGGGGTGACGGCGATGGCGGGAACTTTCGGTTACGAATTAAACCCGGCACTTTTATCCGAAGAGGAAAAACAGCAGATCCGGGAGCAGATCAAAACGTACAAGAAGTATGAAACGCTCATTAACGAGGGAACGTACTGGCGGCTGTCGGATCCGTTTACGGATGAAATTGCGGCATGGATGTCCGTCTCAGAGCAACAGGATCATGCACTGGTAAGCGTAGTGCGTCTTATGGCAGAGGCAAATCAGGCGACCGTTTATGTCCGCCTGCGTGGGTTAAAACCGGATGCCGTGTATCTGGAAGAACAGAGCGGCAGGCAGTATTCCGGTGCAGCACTGATGCATGCGGGAATTCCGCTTCCGCCGTTTACCAGAGAATATGAGGCATATCAGTTTGCTTTTACAGAACTGAAAGAGGCTGGAACATTATATGAAAAAGTGCAGAAATGGCGTGACGGGAATGTCAAAAATCGCGTGGTCATCAGCCTTTACGGTGGCTCCGGTTCCGGAAAAACAACACTCGCAACGGCATTGCAGCAGTACTTTTTAAATGACGGAACGGGTTGTTATCTGCTCTCGGGCGATGATTATCCACACCGGATTCCAAAACGCAATGATGAAGAACGGATGCGTGTGTATAAAGAAACCGGGGAAGACGGACTGCGTGGATATCTCGGAACAAAGAAAGAGATTGACTTCGACCGGATCAATGAAGTGCTTGCGGCATTTCATGAGGGAAAAGATACGATCACATTGCGGCATATGGGACGGGAAGATGGCGAGATTTCATCGGAAGAAACCGATTTTTCCGGAATATCCGTATTACTTCTGGAGTGGACACACGGAGGCAGTGACGATTTACATGGTGTGGATCTGCCCGTCTTTCTGGAAAGTTCCCCGGAGGAGACAAAGGAGCGGCGCATCCGCAGAAACCGCGATGAGAATGCCGCAAGCCCGTTTATCTGCCGCGTGGTAGAGCTGGAACAGGAAAAACTTGAAGTGCAGCGCAAAAATGCAGGATTAATCGTGGGAAAGGACGGAAGAGTTTATGAACCATAAACCGATGCTCAATGCATATCCCGACAGCCTTGGAGGAAATCTGGGAGATATTGTAACATTGCTAAAAACTGAGGCAATGCAGGATGTATTTTCTTCTTTTTACATTCTGCCGAGCCTGTATCATTCCGATCTCGACCGGGGATTTTCCGTGATCGACTATGACCTGAATGAGCAGCTTGCCAACCGGGAAGAACTTGACCAGTTAAAGAATATGGGGATTGACCTGAAACTGGATTTTATTTTAAACCATGCTTCCGCACAGTCCCCACAGTTTCAGGATCTTGTGGAAAAAGGGGAGGCTTCTGCGTACCGCGATTTTTTCATCGACTGGAACCGCTTCTGGGAAGGGCATGGAACCATGACGGAGGAAGGCTATATCCAGCCGGAGGAAAGCTGCCTGAAGCAGATGTTTTTCCGCAAACCCGGGCTGCCGATCCTGATGGTGGAATTTCCGGATGGAAAAAAGGTGCCGTACTGGAATACCTTTTATCAGGAAGTGCATGGCAGACACTATCTTGGACAGATGGATGTAAACATCCAGTCGCCAAAGGTGTGGGAGTTTTATCGTGAAACACTGGAGAAAATAGCTTCTTACGGAGCGGCGATCGTGCGGCTGGATGCCTTTGCCTATGCGCCGAAGACACCGGGAAAGAAAAACTTCCTCAATGATCCGGAGACATGGGAACTTTTACAGAAGATTCATGCGCTGGCAGAACCTTTGGGACTTACGCTTTTGCCGGAGATCCACGCAGCGTATGACGAAAAAATATACCAGACGCTTGCAGAAAAAGGCTATGCGACCTACGACTTTTTCCTGCCGGGACTGGTCATTGATGCGATTGAGAACAGGCGCGGAACATACCTTGCAGCATGGGCGAAGGAAATTGTGGAAAAGAAGATCTCCACGGTCAACATGCTTGGCTGTCACGACGGTATCCCGCTTCTGGATTTAAAGGGACTGCTTCCAAAAGAGGAGATCCAGTCGTTAATTGACCGGATTGTATCCCGTGGGGGCATGGTCAAAAATTTACATGGACAAAAGAATCTGTATTATCAGGTAAATGCCACGTACTACAGTGCATTGGGAGAGTCGGATGAAAAAATGCTTCTGGCGCGGGCCATCCAGATGTTTATGCCGGGCAAACCGCAGATCTGGTATCTGGATCTGTTTGCCGGAAAAAATGACCATGAAGCGGTGCAGCGTGCAGGGGAATCCGGACATAAGGAAATCAACCGGACAAATATTTCCGTTGATCAGATCGCGGAAGGACTGAAAAAAGATGTGGTTCAAAAACAGCTTGCGCTAATCCGTATGAGAAATACCCATAAGGCATTTTCGGAAGGTGCAGAGGTGACAATCTCCGGAGAGGAGAGTTCTCTGGAAATCCGCTGGGAATATGACGGGGCATATGCCGAATTGCATGTAAATTTTGAAGAGGGGACTTATACAATAGAAAGTAATTGAGAACAGAACGATATTACATGTAAAAAATAACATGAAAGCAAGAAGGAGATGCAGGAATACCGGTATCTCCTTCTTATGGGTTTAAATCCATAAGCTCATTGCCATGTTCCCGTAACCATTTGCGGGAAACCTTATAGTCTGGAAGCACACGCTCCACCTGTGCCCAGAAGCGTGGTGAATGGTTCATCTCCAGCCGGTGGCACAGCTCATGGACAACCACGTAATCCAGCACTTCCGGCGGTGCTTTCATCAGCAGGCAGTTAAAGTTAAGATTGCCCTTTGCACTGCAGCTTCCCCAGCGTGTACGCTGGTTTCGTATGGTGATCCTGCCATAGGTCACGCCGACAACCGGGGCATAAAACCGTACCCGTTCCGGAATTACGCGCAGTGCTTCATCTGCAAGCACCTGCAATTCCCCGGGAGTTAAAGGTGCGGCTTTCGGGCGTGCAGCTTCCAATTTTTGTTTTTGTTCCATTTCCCGGAGATGGGCATACAGCCAGTCTGATTTTTCATCGACAAATTTACGGATCTGCCAGTCTGCCATCCAGTAAGGTGCCCTTACCAGAACCGATAAATCCGGACGGATTTCCAGTGCAACGGTTTTTCTTTTGCTTCGGATTATTCGAATCTGTGCTTTTTCCATTTCATTTCCATTTCCAACAATATATGTAAAACAGATGTTTTGTGTTATGTCATCATTGTACCATCATTTTATTGGAATGCAAAGGGGACAAACCAGGGGGGAATTTCTGAGTGTGGAAAAAGATAAAATTTGCATATTTTCGACAGAAACATTGCAGTGGGAGGAAAAAAGGCGTATGATAAAGCGAGTATTTTAAAGCGGAATAAAGAAAGGAACAGAGAAAATGGAAGGACGAAAAAAAATGGAAGAGTTTTACCGAAAACTGAAGGTAGGAACGAAGTTGAAGTATGCATTTACTACAGTCATTGTAACGCTTGCTATTGCTGTGGTTGTTTCGCTTGTTTCCATTGTAAAGATGAATGTGGATACTTATAAGTTTTACAAGGAAGCATATGCAAACAGCACATTGCAGATGGAAATCCGTAAAGATATACAGCTTGTGGGAAAATATATTTTGTGGTCGATGACAACCGATGATGCAAGTTCCACACAGAGTTATTCTAATTTGGCACAGAAGTATGCAGATCAGGTTGGAAAAAATGTTACCGCACTGGAGAAGTCTTATAATGATAAAAAGAAAGTTGCGGAATTAAAAGATGCGATAGAAGAACTGAAAAAACAGCGGGCAGCGGTCGTGGAACTGGCGAAGCGGAATAAAAATGACGAAGCTCTGGCACTGTTTAATTCCGATTATAATGATGCAACAGAGAAAATTCAGGATATATTGGTTGATATCGGAAAAGTGGCATCCGCGGAGGCAAAGAGTCAGTATACATCTGCCAGGGTAACGGGACTTGTGAGCATTATTCTGATGATTCTCATAGGAGCAGGAACAGTGGCTTTCTCCACTGTCATCCGGACCACCATTACCGGAATTATGCTAAAGCCAATTCAGGAACTGGAAAGTGCAGCTGAGAAACTGAAAGCAGGACAGCTTGATGTGGAAATAAATTATGAATCTCCAGACGAACTCGGAAAACTTGCCGGTAATTTCCGGCAGGCATGCAAAACTCTGGAGGTGATTGTGCAGGATACCAGTTATCTTCTGGGAGAAATGGCAGAAGGAAATTTCAATGTATCCAGTAATAATCCACAGATTTATATTGGAAATTTCAGACAGCAGTATGAGTCCATGAGCAAATTAAAACATGAACTGAGTGATACCATGACACAGATTAATGAAGCATCTGAGCAGGTTGCATCCGGTTCCGGGCAGCTGGCAGGCGGGGCACAGGCTTTGGCAGAAGGTGCCACCGATCAGGCAGGTGCAGTAGAAGAACTGACAGCAACGGTAGAGAGTGTCAGCGGAATTGCAGAATCCAGCGCAGAGAGCGCTTCCGGGGCTTACCAGATGGTACGCACTGCCGTAGAACAGGCAGATCAAAGCAGAGAAGAATTACAGGCATTGACCAATGCCATGGAGCGGATCAGCAGTACCTCACAGGAAATCCAAAACATCATCGGTTCCATCGAGGAGATTGCAAGTCAGACCAACCTGTTGTCCCTGAATGCTTCCATTGAGGCAGCACGTGCCGGGGAAGCCGGAAAAGGTTTTGCGGTTGTGGCAGATCAGATCGGAAAACTGGCGGGTGACAGTGCACAGGCGGCAGTCAATACTCGCGATCTGATTGAAAAATCTCTGCAGGAAATTGAAAACGGAAACCAGATTACAGAAAAGACGGTTGCTGCATTAAATAAGATTCTTGAATCCATGAATGATTTTGCGAATGCGGCAAAGGGCGCCAGCGAGAGTTCTACCGAGCAGGCAGATATGTTAAAGCAGATCGAGCAGGGAATCGAGCAGATTTCCAGTGTCGTACAGAGCAACTCCGCAGCTGCGGAAGAGACTTCTGCAACAAGCCAGGAGCTTTCCGCACAGTCGGAAGGACTGAAAAATCTGGTTGGCAGGTTTAAGCTGGCAGAGTAGGGGAACATAATAAAAAGGAATCCTGTCCGGAAAGATATCCGGACAGGGTTCCTTTTTTTGTAACCTTTCCGATTTTTCGTTTGTATTATTAGTGAAAGGCCTTTGGAAATGAAACATAAAGGAGCGGCTCATGAGACAATCCGTATAGGGTAAACGCATTTTTCCGGGTGGTCAGAATTCCTTCGTCCCGCATTTTGCCAAGCTCTTTGGAAAGCGCACTGCGGTCGACGTTCAGATAGTCTGCCAGCCCCTGCCGGTCAAACGGAATCTTAAAATAATTGCTGCCGGCTTTTGCCGCCTGGTTTGACAGATAGACAAGCAGCCGCCCACGGATCGTTTTCGGGGTTGTACAGAAAATCCGCTGGGAGAGCGCGAGATTTTTGCGCAGGGAGATCTGTAGCAGATTCCGGATAAATTTTGGCTGCCAGGTGCTTGCGGGATGCGGCGTGTGGACGAGAATATCCAGATTCCAGAATAGAATATCGGTCTGCTGGGCAGCAACCGCATCGACCATCAGTGTTTCGCGGGAAAATGCATAAGTTTCCCCGAAAACCTGTCCGGCACCGATGTTGCTCAAAATGCTTTTGCTGCCCCACAGGTCGAGATTTTCAATATTAACGCTTCCGGACAGCACCAGCCCGATCTCGTGCGTGGTGCATCCGGCAGACAAAATCACTTCATTTTTTTCAAAATGTTTCTGGCGCATACCGCCCAGAGCGAGCATTTCTTTATATTCTGATTCTTCCATGCCAAGGCACAGGGGATTTTTTAAATAGATCATGGGTTTCTCCTGATGTTATTTGATAAAATAAGTATATGCAAATTTGTGTCACAGGGCAAGAAAAAGTGAACCGCCCAATGGAGATTCTACTGTGAAAAATGAGGATGGAACGTATACATATATCGTGTATTGTCCTGTGAACATGAAATAAGAACAATAAATAATAATGAAAATTATAAAGAAAATAATACATTTTTTATATTGATTCTTGGCTTGTTCCTGCATATAATATAAGTGAAATTAAACAATGGAGGTGTCTGTTATGGCAATTGCATCTGATTTTTTACAGAGTCTTGTTCCAATTTCACAATTTAACAAAGGGCAGGCTGCAAAGATATTTGATAGACTTCGTTCCGAAAAAGAACTGATTGTTTTAAAAAATAACCAGCCTTCTGCAATTATTCTGTCACCCGAAGAGTATACAAGATTAACGGAGATTGAGGAAGATTATTTTCTTTTGTTGGAAGCAAATAAACGTTTGGATGATAACGGGAATAAAGAGACCGTTTCATATGATTCAGTGATGAAGCATTTGGGCATCAGTGAAGCAGAACTTTTGGAAGCGGAGGATGCAGATATCGAATGATATGGAGTATTGAGTTTTTAGAGGAAGCGGAAAAGGATATGAAAAAACTTGACCATTCAGCTCAGATACAGGTGTTAAAAGGAATTAGAAAAGTCAGCCAGAATCCGTTGTCAGTGAGGGAAGGTGGATATGGGAAACCATTGGGTAATAAAAGTGGAACAAACCTTACCAATCTTATGAAGATAAAGTTCAGAGATTTGGGGATACGGGTTGTCTATAAGGTTGAGAGAGTGGGCAAAGTTATGAAAATTATTGTTGTTTCTGCCAGAACGGATGAACAGGTTTATAACGAGGCAGCAAAAAGAAGAGATAGGTATGATTTGTAATTAAACGGGATTTCCGGGCAGACATTTCATGTCCGGTGCAGAAAATACGGCAGTTCTCGCTTTATGTCGTGGTTTTTGCCGGAAAAAACAGGTATTGTAATCTGCGAAAGGAGGAGCAGATTTACATGGATGGAAAGCAAGAGGAGATTTCATTATGGATCAGAAAAAGACAGGTTATTTTTTAAAACAACTGCGCAATGAAAAGAAGCTGACACAGGAGCAGCTTGCGGAAAAATTTCAGATCACAAGCCGCACGGTGTCACGCTGGGAGACGGGAAGCAATATGCCCGATATCAGCATGCTGTTGGAACTTGCAGATTTTTATGAAGTTGATATCCGGGAAATCATTGATGGAGAAAGGAAAAGCGAGCAGATGAATGAGGAATTAAAGGAAACCGTAATCAAAGTAACGGATTATACAGAGACAAACAACGCAAGGCTCTTAAAACGGGTACGGATCATAGGAATTACCGGTGTGATCACAATACTGATTGCAATGGTCATGGACGCAGGTGGACTGGCAGTGTCTCCGTTTTGGGAAAGTGTGAAGCGGGATCTGTATGCGTGGACGCTTGGCACGCTTATTGCAAACATACTGTATACAACGGGATGGCTCAAACGTATAAGTGAGAAAAAAGATGTCAGCAGAAAGATGCGGATAAGCGGTGTGGTATGTGCGGTCATTGTGATTATGTCACTGATTTTGCAGGCTGTTTTATAGAAAAACACATGACGGGAGGCAAAAGCCTCCCGTTTTTTATATCACACGCCCATTTTCTTCTGAAACAGGAAATGGTCGGACATCAGAAGATAATGAAGTGATTCTTTCAATTATTAGAATCCTAATAAACAATATTACATAAAGTGAGAAATGTCAAATACAGGTTTTTCCACAAAAACAAATGCACAATATTGTTCAACATAACTAAAATTGTTTAAAGAAATCTAAAATAGTTGCATTTTATGTTCATCCTCTATATAATTTTAAATATAAATAAAATAATTTATAAAATTATAAAATATAGTGGAGAAAACATATGGATAAGAGACTGAAATTTAATGAACCCTGGATTCTGCAGAGAGCAGATCCGTATGTGTATGAAAAGGATGGCTGGTATTATTTTACGGCATCGGTTCCGGCATATGACAGCATTGTACTGCGCCGGGCAAAAAAACTGGCAGATCTTCCACAGGCAGAGGAAGTGGTCATTTGGAAAAAGCATGAGAGTGGTCCGATGAGCAAGCATATCTGGGCACCGGAACTGCACTATCTGGAAGGAAAATGGTACATCTATTTTGCCGGTGGTGAAGAAGAGGATATCTGGAAAATCCGTCCATATGTGCTGGAATGTCAGGGGCAGGACCCATTGGCAGATGCATGGGTGGAAAAAGGCAAAATGCAGCGTGCAGATGGGGATGAATTCTCGTTTGAAGCATTCTCCCTGGACGCAACCGTATTTGAGGATGCCGGAGATTATTACTACGTGTGGGCAGAAAAGGTTGGAGTAGGCAAGCAGATTTCCAATCTTTATATTGCAAAAATGGAGTCTCCGTGCAAGCTGGCAACGGTGCAGGTGCTTCTTACAACACCGGATTATGATTGGGAACGTGTGGGATTCTGGGTAAATGAGGGACCGGCAGTGATTCATCACGGGGATAAACTGTACCTGACATATTCGGCGAGTGACACAGGGGTTGCCTATTGTGTCGGTATGCTTACTGCAACCAGCGGAACGGATCTGCTGGATCCGTTAAATTGGAGAAAGGAGCGTCATCCGGTATTACAAAGCAGTTATGAAAAAGGAATTTACGGACCGGGACATAATTCTTTTACCAAAGATGAAGACGGAAATGATATCATGATATACCATGCACGCACAGAAACAGAGATAGAGGGAAATCCTCTCTATAATCCAAACCGTCATGCACATCTGATGCAGGTTCAATGGGATGAAAACGGAAAGCCGGTGTTTGCGTATGATTAAGAAAAAAATGGTTCGTGTGTTGACCGTTGCAGGGCTTCTGGCATGCCTTGCATCCGGTTGCGCCTCCGGCGGTTCTTCCGTTGGGAAGGAGGCCGCAGCAGATGAGATAAAAAAAGGTGGATTTACGGTTGCAGCATCCTGTCACGATCCGCAGATCATCAGGGAAGGCGATACATATTATATGTTCGGCAGTCATATGGTAGGGGCAAAGTGTCAGGACCTGCGTAAATGGAATTATTTTGCAAATGGTGTTGATGCAGCGAATACACTGTTTGACAATTTGCTGACAGAGCCGTATGCTGCCTTTGATTTTGTCGGAAAAAACACAGATAATGGGTATTCTGTCTGGGCATCAAATGTAATTTACAATGAGACAATGAAGAAATATGTCATGTATTTCTGTACGACATCTTCTTATGTGAAATCGACTCTCTGTTTTGCAACTGCAGACAATATAGAGGGACCGTATACTTATGTGGATACGATTTTATATTCCGGATATGGAAAAAGCAATATCAGCGAAACGAATTTGTACGATGTACTCGGCAAAAATGCAGATATTTCCAGATATCTGGAATATGGTGGATATAACAATAAGGAGTGGCCAAACTGTATTGATCCGGCGATTTTTACCGATGCAGACGGGCGGATGTGGATGAATTATGGCTCATGGTCAGGTGGTATCTTTCTGCTGGAGATTGATCCCACCACTGGATACCCGATTTATCCGGTGGATGACAAGGATGCCGATCCGTATTATGGATATCGGCTGATTGGTGGTGGACATCACTCTGCTGAGGGTCCATATATCCAGTATGACGCAGAAAACGGCTATTATTATCTGTTTGTTTCTTATGGAGATCTGCAGAGTGATGGTGGGTATCAGATTCGGCAGTTTCGCAGTGAAAAGCCAACGGGACCATATGTGGATGTGGCAGGAAATACACTGGAAGATCAGGACGATCATTTCAATTATGGTTTAAAAATGATGGGGAATTATACATTCCCGAGTTTAAATTATACCTATATGGCACCGGGCGGTCAGTCCACATTTCAGGATGATGACGGGAAATATTACATTACATATCATCAGCGGTTTGACGATGGCACAGAGTATCATGAACCGCGTGTACATCAGATGTACACAAATGAGGATGGGTGGTTTGTTGCAGCACCATTTGCCACAATGGGAGAAACTCTCTCGGAAAAGGGGTACAAAAAATCGGATGTATCCGGTACATTTTATGTAGTAAACCATGGAACAGATATCAGCAGTAAGATTCGCGAAGCGGAGGCATATACGTTTGCGGATGGAAAAGTAACCGGTGGAGAAAAAAGCGGTACATATGAGGTAAAGGAAGGCACAGATTACATTACCATTACACTGGACGGTGTCGTTTATAAAGGGGTATTAATGGAAATGACCGATGAAGCGGAAAATCCGGTGTTTTGTTTTTCGGCTGCAGGAGACAACGAGGAAACTCTCTGGGGCGTACAATATATCCAAAAGGAGTAAAGAGATATGGCAAAGTTAATGATCAACAAAAATAAAAAAGAAGGTACCATTGCACCGGAGATCTACGGGCATTTCTCGGAACATCTGGGCAGATGCATCTATGAAGGACTCTATGTGGGTGAAAACTCTGAAATCCCGAATGTTAATGGGATGCGTACAGATGTGGTGGAAGCACTCAAAGAGATTAAGATTCCGGTATTGCGCTGGCCGGGGGGATGTTTTGCGGACGAGTATCACTGGAAAGACGGAATCGGACCGAAAGAGAACCGGAAGAAAATGATTAATACCCATTGGGGTGGTGTGGTAGAAGACAACAGTTTCGGAACGCATGAGTTCTTTGAACTTTGCCGTCAGCTTGGATGTAAAACTTACATTAACGGAAATCTTGGAAGCGGAACCGTGCAGGAGATGTCGGAATGGGTTGAATATATGACATTTAACGGGGTGTCTCCGATGGCGGATCTGCGCAAAAAAAATGGACATGAGGAGCCGTGGACCATTGATTATTTTGGTGTTGGAAATGAAAACTGGGGATGTGGGGGAAATATGCGGCCACAGTATTATGCAGATGAGTACCGCAGATATCAGACCTATGTGCGCAATTATGATCCGCAGAAACCGATCCAAAAGATCTGTGGCGGAGCAAATGTGGATGATTATGACTGGACAAGGAAGGTATTAGAGACAACCCATGATCACACCGTTCCTGAATTTCATGGATTTATGGATGGGCTTTCCCTGCATTATTATGTGCATCCGGAAGGCTGGGAAATCAAGGGAAGTGCAACGGATTTTGATGAAGAAGTGTGGTATAAGACATTAAAAAAAGCACTTTATATGGAAACTCTTGTGGAACGCCACGGAAAGATTATGGATCAGTACGATCCGGATAAAAAAATCGGAATGATCGTGGATGAGTGGGGCTGTTGGTTTACAGTTGAACCGGGAACCAATCCGGGCTTTTTATATCAGCAGAACACGGTAAGGGATGCGCTGGTTGCAGGGATCACCCTGAATATCTTTAATAAGCACTGCGATCGCGTGAAGATGGCAAATCTTGCACAGATGGTAAATGTATTGCAGTCTGTCATTCTCACAGAAGGACCAAAGATGATTAAGACGCCGACGTATCATGTATTCCATATGTACCGGCATCATCAGGGTGCAACGCTTTTGAACAGTACACTGACAGGAGTGGGCGAAACCGGTATAGGAGAATGGAAAGTTCCGGAGGTGACGGAATCTGTATCTGAGGATGCGGAGCATATCATTACGGTTACATTAAACAATCTTTCTGCGGATGAGGAAAAAGAAATAGAGATTGTGATCGCCGGAGATGAACACATATATTCTGTGAAGGAAGCAAAGGTTGTCTCGGCAGAGATGCACGCACATAATACGTTTGATGCGCCGGAACTTGTAAAAGAAGAAGTGTTTACCGCATATAAAAAGTGTGCAGATGGAATAAAAATCATGCTTCCGCCATGCAGTGTGGTGGAACTGCGCCTGCAATAATGCAAAATGGACAGGATCATATGGAAGAATCAGAACGGTATTGCAGAAAATGCGAACTGGCAAAACAATATGGGGGCGGTCTGGAGGAATATCTTTTGCGGTACCTTGCACAGCTTACGCCGGAAGAACAGGCAGAAGATGTGACGTATGCAAGGCGTCTGGCATGTTGTGGGAAATGCACATGGTATGGGGAGCATATGTGCCGTGCCTGCGGATGCTATGTGCAGCTTCGTGCTGCGGTAAAAGGACAGAACTGTCCCTATGAAAAATGGGAACAAGAAGGAGAGACGCATGATACACGATCCGGCAATATTTTATGATGAGGTTAGTGGAAATTATTATACATACAGTACAGGTGCCATATGCCAGAAATCAAAAGATCTGGTGCACTGGCAGGAAATCGGAAAAGTTGTGGAACGTCCGCCGCAGGAGTCGGTGGAATGGACCGGCAGTGAAGATATCTGGGCACCGGATATCGTAAAGGTGGGAAAAGAATATCGTCTGTACTGTTCCAATTCCAGCTGGGGTGTGCGCCAGTCCTGTATCTTTCTGGCAGTGGCAGACTGCCCGGAAGGTCCGTTCGAACCCAAAGGGTGTGTGCTTAAAACAACAGAAAAATTTCCGCAGAGTGTTACCAATGCAATTGATGCAAATATTATCGAGGATGCAAAAACAGGGGAGCAGTATATGCTTTATGGCTCTTTCTGGGGTGGCTGCCATGTATTAAAACTGAACAAGACTACAGGTTTTGCCGAAGAAGAAGGAATCGGGGTATGCATTGCACGACGCCCGAAGTGGCAGAGCGGCAGTATGGAAGGCCCGTATATGGTATACAATGCGCAGAATAATTATTATTATCTGTTTGTTTCCTACGGATCTTTAAAATCCGATTACAATATCCGGGTGGGAAGAAGCCGGAGTATCTGCGGACCATTTATTGATTTCCACGGAAAGGATCTGATTGCGGATGAGGATGGGGATAACAGCACAGGATTACTCGCCATGTGTGGATATCAATGGAATGAAGGGCAGGCATATATGGGTCCTGGACATAATTCAGTGTTACATGATGTAAACGGACGGTGGTATCTTGTATGTCATATCCGCAGGAAAAACTTTACACAACAGGAAGAACCGTCTGAGATGCAGATACGTGAAATTTTCTGGAGTGAGGATGGGTGGCCGTTTGTGGCAGCACAGCCCCTTGCGAAGACAGATACAGGAGACGGGATAAAGCCGGTAACGAAAGAGCAGATATGCGGGTTTTATGAGCGGATTACGCTTGCGCCGGCACTGCCGCAGGGAATTACCTGTTCTGTGCCAATGAAACTTGCACCGGATGGATATTATGAGAACTGTTCTGTTCAGGGAAAATGGGAGTATACTGCAGACCACAGGGGCATGATTGCATATGGACCTTATACGGAGGAGGTGCGGGTTTATTGTGGCTGGGATGCACAGCGGAAGTGTGAAACAATTCTGTTGTGCGGACTGCGCAGTGATGGTGTTGCATTCTGGGCGAAAAGAATCGGAAATCTGGTATAATGGATGCTGGTTAAAAAGGCTTTTGCATGGAGAAATAACATGCAAAGGCCTTTTTTAATAAAATTATTCTTCAATTGGTGCGTAATTAATGCTGACTTTAATATCCTGTCCATAATTACCGAAAGATTTACCGAAAATCGTGAGTCCTCCAACGTGTTCTGCATTGTCATTGACTGCCATGCGCAGCTTCATGCTGCTGCGATAGTCCAGATTAAAGTCCCGGATGGTGACATCTGAAATCTGCAATCCGTCTATGAAAGTTCCCTTTTTATTGATCACAAGCATTTTTAACAATCCATACTGGTTCCAGTTCGGAAACCACCAGTCTGGAGTGAAAATACCGCGGACATCTCCGAAATCTCCCGGGGATGTCCAGGTGCCGATGCAGACATCATTTAAATAAAAACTGATATCGGATGGCCAGACGTTATTGATTCCCGGGGCTTCGGAACTGAGCTCGGCAGAGATTAAAATCTGCGTGATTTTCTGGGAACCTGGAATAAAGTTTGGAATTTCATATTCCACAAATCCTTTGGAAAACCAGAGAATATCTGCATTGTAGCGATCAGGATGTGCAAAGTAGCGCGTATCATCCACTTCACCGATCAGATGGGAAGCGGTAGCCAGCCCACAGGTCGGATAGACTTCATAATTGCAGTAATGTCCGACCTGAAGTTCTGCATTGTAAACATTCTGCGCTTCTTCCGGTGCGTCCAGATCAATGAGAATTTTATCCAGATGCAGAGTACAGATTTTCTGGTTTCCGTGCCCGCTGGAATCATTGGACGTATTGACAATTCCGCATGCCTCCAGTTTTTTTATATGTCCCGTCAGAGCACCGTTCGTAATGTTCAGTTTTGCTGCCAGTTCGTTCATGTTCATTTCTTTGTTTTCAATCAACAGTTTTATAATTTCAATCCGAACATCGGAGCCAAGTGCTTTAAAAATGTCCAGTCCATCATCCAGTGAAGTGATGTGAAGCATAAATTACCCCCTTTTTATTTGTTGTTTCATTTCTGTTTTATAAATTATAGTATCATTTCCGGAATGCGTCAACGCATGAGTGAAAGAAAAAGAATAAAAACGAAAATAATTTATAAAACACTAAATAACAACAATAAAATAAAATATTTTAGGAAAATCTAAAAAACATGTTGACATACTTATTGGGCAATTATATAATGTAACCAATAAGACCTGACAAATTTTAAAATATTAGTTAATCTGCCGAATGATTTTTAAAGGCGCGTCGGAATCAGATGGTCAGAATAACGAACAGGGGAGCTTATATTTTATTTCATTATGATCAAGGTGGTTAAAAAGGAGAGGAAACTATGAAGAAAAAAATCATATCAACATTGCTTTGTACAGCAATGCTCGCAACAATGGTAGCAGGATGCGGAGTTGAAAAGAGTGATGGGGGATCAGACACAGAAGGCTCTGCAAGCTCCGTTGCAGAGATGAAAGGAACCGGTGATAATGAGATCAATATTCTTATTTATGCACAGGATCACGAAAAAGCCGTTTATCAGGAACTAATTGATAAATTTACAAAAGAGCATGCAGATGAGATTTCTACAGTAAACTTTGAGGTAACAACACAGGATGAATACGCAACGAAGATGACAGCTGCCATGACAGCGGGAGAACTTCCGGACATTTTCTATGTGGGACCGGAAGCAGTCAGAAGTTATGTAGATAACGGATATGTACAGCCGTTGGATGATCTCGTAGATGCTACTGCGGTTGACAATCTGTGGCCGGCGATCAAGAGCGCATATATGTATGATGGATCTAATATTGGTTCAGGATCGTTATACTGCCTGCCAAAAGATTTATCCTGCTTTGCATTTGCCTACAACAAAGATCTTTTTGATGAAGCAGGACTGGAGTATCCGGATCCGGAAAATCCATACACATGGGAAGAATTTGCAGATGTGTGCCAGAAACTGACAAAGGATAAAGACGGTGATGGCGAAATTGATCAGTGGGGTGTTGCAAATGCAAATGCATTTGGTTTTACTCCTTATGTATACGGCAATGGCGGTCAGTTCTTAAATGATGATCAGACAAAGGTAGTCATTGATGAAAATCAGAATTTTAAGGATGCTTTCCAGTATTATACGGATCTGACATTAAAGTATAAAGTAACGCCAACGGTAGAACAGGATACTGCGCTTGGCGGATACCAGAGATGGCTGGACGGACAGGTTGCTTTTTATGCATGTGGTACATGGGATGTCGCAGCATTTATGGATGATGCAACATTCCCATACAACTGGGATTTATGTGGATGGCCGGTAGGACCAAACGGAGACGGAAAGTCCACAGCATGGCTCGGAACCGTTGGTTTCGCAGTTTCTTCACAGGCAAAGAACCCGGATTTATGTGCAGAGTTAATACAGTCCTTATCAACAGATCTGGACGGACAGAAAGAACTTTGCGGCGAGACATCCGGTAAGTCTTTACAGATTCCAAACATTATGGATTATGCACAGACAACATTTAAAGACAAAGTAAATGATGGAACAATTCCATATGCAAGCAATGTAGATGTTATTTTCGGATATATTGAGGGAAGTGACAAATATAAAGGAATCTTTACGGAAACAACCTACACTTACAACAGTGAATGGTGGGATACTTTCCTGGAAGGAATGCCGAATGTTCTGACCGGAGAAGTTTCCGTAGATGATTATTGTAAACAGGTAGCGCCAAAGATGCAGGAAGCACTGGACAACGCGATCGAATTACAGAATGCAGCAACTAATAATTAAGATTAAAACGGATTGCCCCTGTCATGGGGCAGTCCGTAGGAAAAGAGTGGGCATATGAGCGGAAAAACAAAACAACCGAAACATAAGATGTCGGCAATGGCGAAGAAAGAAGAAAGAACTGCGTGGCTGTTCATCGCCCTGCCTTTCCTTGGATTTTTACTTTTTATGGCTTATCCGATCTGCTTTGCAGTGTTTGCAAGTATGAGCAAGTGGACGGGAATGAACTCTCTGGTGGATAATTTCTGTGGATTGCAGAATTACATCAATATTTTTCATGATGAAAAATTCTGGAAATCTCTGCTTACAACCATTATTTATCTGATCGGTATTCCAATCGGAATGATCCTTGGACTGCTTCTGGCAATGGGAATGAACCGTAAGATTCCGGGAATCCGGCTGCTTCGGACAATGTATTATGTACCAGTAGTATCTTCACTGGTTGCCGTGTCTATTTTGTGGGCATGGGTTTATAATTACGATTATGGATTATTTAATTCAATCATCAAACTTTTGACCGGACATCATGGTCCAAACTGGCTGGGAGATGAGTTCTGGGTAAAAGTAGCTTTAATCATCTTCATGGTATGGAAAGGATTGGGAACTTCTATTATTCTTTATCTTGCCGGATTGCAAAACATTCCGCGTAACTACTATGAAGCTGCTTCCATTGATGGAGCAAATGGATGGCAGAAATTTCGTCATATTACCGTTCCACTGGTCTCGCCGGTTACGTTCTATATTTTAATTACCAGCCTGATTGGCGGTTTCCAGGTGTTCGTGGAAGTACAGGTTATGACGAATAAAGGTGGAACAAACTATAGTGCAGCAACCGTTGTTTATTATTTGTATGATAAAGCATTTTCAAACGGACAGTTAGGCTACGGATGTGCACTGGCAGTTATTCTTGCAATCATCATCTTCATTATCACGGCTCTTAATTTCGCGGGTCAGGATAGATGGGTGAAGACCATGGACTAGGAGGGAGTCATATGAGTTCAAAAAAAGATTTGGCAAGCTCCCGGCTTGTATCAAAAAAAGAGAAAATTTTTAACTGGATTATCTTTGTATTACTTCTTCTTGGTGCAGTTGTAATGGTTTTCCCGTTAATTTACATGATTGCGACATCATTCATGACAAAAAATCAGATTTTGTCCGGTACATTAACAATTCTTCCGGATCCGATTCTGATAGGAAAATATTCTGAAGTATTAAAAAAGGGACAGTTCATAAACGGTATATTTAATTCTCTGAAGGTTGCAATTCCGGTATTGATTATTGGCGGATTTACCTCCTCCCTCGCCGCATTCGGATTTGCAAAAATGAGATTTCGTGGCAAAAATGCATTGTTTCTGGCATTGCTGGCAACCATTATGATTCCGTTTGCGGTTGTCATGATTCCACAGTATGTCATGTTTACCAAACTGGGCTGGACCAATACTCTGCTTCCACTTATTATTCCGGGATGCTTTGGAAATGTCAGTATTATCTTTTTCCTTCGACAGAACCTGATCGGAATTCCGGATGATCTGATGGAAGCAGCAAAATTGGATGGATGTGGATATTTCCGTACGTTTCTTCAGATTTTTATGCCATTGATGAAGGGGGCTCTGGCAACGCAGCTGATGTTGTGGTTTATGGGAATCTGGAATGATTATCTTGCACCTACTATTTTCTTGAGAAGCGAAAAGAACTGGACATTGCAGGTGGTTATCCGTTCCTTCAATTCCTATTATGCAATTCAGAGTGATTATGCTTTGATCATGGCAGCATCCGTAATTGCAATGATTCCGACAATGGCATTGTTCTTTATTTTCCAGAGAATGATCATTGAGTCCATTGCAATCAGCGGTATCAAATAAGTAACAAATTATAAAATTTGTTTTTTTCAATCCTCAACAAAATATAAGAAAGCAGTTCGCATAAAAATCGCTTGCGCGATGCGGACTGCTTTTGTAGTATTATAACGAACAGACATTTATACATGGTAAAGGGGGGCAGCGTATGCCAAAAGAAAATCCGGTGATTGCTTTTTTAAATAAGATGGCAGATTTGATTTTACTGAATCTGATTTTTCTGCTGTGCTGTATTCCGGTTGTGACGATCGGACCGGCAATTACAGCATTGTATGCTGTTTCATTGCGATCGGTACGCTATGGAGATGGGTATGTTATACAGACTTTTTTCCGATCGTTTAAGCAGAATTTTAAACAGTCTTTTGTGGCGGGAATGATAGGCTTACTTTTTGTGTGCCTGCTTGTTATTGATTTGTTTTTCTGGCGCAATGTGGGACCTGCTTTCATGTCCGTATTTATGACAGTGGTGAGTGTATGCGTAGGCTATTTGGTTTTTATTGTGTTCTTATGGCTGTTTCCGGTGATTGCAAAACTGGAAAATCCTTTGCGTGTGCAGATAAAAAATGCAGCCGCCATGGCGGTTGCCCATTTTTTTCCATATACGCTGTTTGTAAGTGTGATAGTACTGGCGGCAGGCTATATGGCATATACCAGTATCATTACGGATGTGCTGCTGCTTCTGATAGGATTTGCTTTACTTGCATATGTATGTTCATTCTTTTTTTATAAAGTGTTTGCAAAATATATAGACGAGGAACCGGTGGGAGAGGATGACCCATTATATGGAAGCAGAGAGTAAAAAATATGAATTGAAATTTCCTCCCTTTAATGGTAGAATTAATGCATAGTTGCAGGCGTACAACGGTCGATTTTTTGTGCAATATGTCTAGTGATAAAGGCAGAACAGTGGAAGACGGGCGTTGAAATTTTCATTGTGGAAAGCACCGGAAACAACCGTGAAAGCCGAAATGATTTACATAGTATATGGAGGTTTTTTATATGGCAAGATTTACATTACCGAGAGATTTATACCATGGAAAGGGAGCACTCGAAGCCCTGAAAACATTCAAGGGAAAGAAAGCGATCATCTGCGTGGGCGGCGGCTCGATGAAACGGTTTGGTTTCCTTCAGAAGGCGGAAGATTATTTAAAGGAAGCCGGGATGGAAGTAAAACTTTTCGAGGGCATTGAGCCGGATCCGTCTGTTGAGACTGTTATGAAAGGTGCGGCAGTGATGCAGGAGTTTGAGCCGGACTGGATTGTAGCCATGGGTGGTGGTTCTCCGATTGATGCGGCAAAAGCAATGTGGATCAAGTATGAGTATCCGGATATTACTTTTGAGGATATGTGCAAGGTATTCGGCATCCCGGCACTGCGCAACAAAGCACATTTCTGTGCGATTTCTTCAACTTCCGGAACTGCAACAGAAGTTACTGCGTTTTCCATCATTACAGATTATGAGAAGGGAATCAAGTATCCGATTGCAGATTTTGAGATTACACCGGATGTTGCGATTGTTGATCCGGATCTGGCAGAGACCATGCCGCAGAAACTGGTGGCACACACTGGAATGGATGCAATGACACATGCGATCGAGGCATATGTTTCCACCGCAAACTGCGATTTTACGGATCCGCTTGCGCTGCATGCGATTAAGATGATCCAGAGTGACCTGATCCCGTCTTACAACGGGGATATGGAAAAGAGAGATTCCATGCACAATGCACAGTGTCTGGCTGGTATGGCATTTTCCAATGCACTCCTTGGCATTGTACATTCCATGGCACATAAGACAGGTGCAGCGTTTGCGGATTATGGCGCACACATCATCCACGGCGCAGCCAATGCAATGTATCTGCCGAAGGTTATCGCATTTAATGCAAAGGATGAGACGGCAAAGAAACGTTACGGTGAGATTGCGGATTTCATGAAACTTGGCGGAAACACACTGGATGAAAAGGTGGAGCTTCTGATCGCACATCTGCGCAGGATGAACGATGATCTGAACATTCCGCACTGCATTAAAAACTATGGTGCAGACAGCTTCCCGACCGAGCAGGGATTTGTACCGGAGGAGGTATTCTTAGAGAGACTTCCGGAGATTGCGGCCAATGCAATTCTTGACGCATGCACAGGTTCCAATCCAAGACAGCCAAGTCAGGAGGAGATGGAGAAACTCTTAAAGTGCTGCTACTACGATACGGATGTCGATTTTTAAAAGAAACTAAGCAAGAAAAGCCCTGCGGTTTTTGTATACCGCAGGGCTTTTTTTTTTGCAACAGGTGCTTCAATGAACAAATATGAGTGCTGACCAGGCTAAAGTACATTGGGTATATCAAAAACAGAACAAATATGGTAGAATATACGATATGTAATCTGGAAACAGATAGATAAGAAGATGACAAAAAGGGTCTGGAAATGAAAAAGAAGAATCCGGAGTTATATCGCCGGTAGGGAGGAAAATATTATCATGAGTGGATATCTGATCAAAGACACGACAAAGGAAGAAAGGATTGCACTGATTCGTTCCTGGCAGGAGCCGGACGACTGCGTGGGAGGAAGCGGCATGGATCTGTTTGATATGTATGATGCTTATATCCGTGGGGAGAAAGAGATTGCAGAGATCAATGGGGAATTTCAGGCATCCTATGTAAAAGACACCGAAGACTTAGAGCAGCCGGAAGAAGCAAAATCCACTTCCGGAGAACTGACGCAGCTGACAAAGCTTCATGCGGAAGGTGCGCTTACGGATGAAGAGTTTGCGGCCGCAAAGAAAAAAGTGCTTGGACTGTAGCACACAATAATTTTATTATAAAAATGCAGGGCAGTATTTTTGTGCAATTCTTTTAGTGACATATGAAAAAACCTGTGTTACACTGACCGTACAAGTAAACATACATGATACAACTTTAGTAGAGAAGTCCGGACAGGCTGTATCTGCTTTTTTAAGAGGGGATATACATTATGGAGAGTATCACAGGAGGAAACACACCAAAATATCAGGAACTGACCGAACAGCTGCGTTTACAGATCGTCTCCGGGGAGATTGCACCGGGGCAGAAACTGCCATCGGAAAATACGCTTTCCGCACAGTATCAGGTCAGCCGTCAGACGGTGCGCAAGGCATTGGCGATTTTACAGAATGAAGGATATATTTACGCAGAGCACGGGCGCGGTACATTCTGTTCGGAAATGATGCGGCACGCACATCCGTCCAAGAATATTGCTGTTGTAACAACCTATCTGTCAGACTATATTTTTCCCCGTGTGATACAGGGAATTGATGATGTGCTGACCGGTGCAGGGTATAGCATTGTCCTAAAAAATACAAAAAATTCCCGGACACGGGAAGCGGAATGCCTGCAGGAAATTTTAAGCAAGGATATTGACGGGGTTATCATTGAACCGAGTAAAAGCCAGATTTTCTGCCGGCATATGAATTTGTACGAACAACTGGAAAAATCGCATATTCCATACGTGTTTATCCAGGGATGTTTCCCACAGATGAAAGACAAACCGCATGTGCTGCTGGATGATTTTCAGGGGGGATATATGATCACAAAGTATCTGACGGATCACGGGCACAAAAATATCGTGGGAGTATTTAAGGCGGATGACATGCAGGGACAGAACCGTCATAAAGGGTATGTCCGGGCACTGCAGGAGGCGGAAATTTTGTATGATCCGGATAAAGTGGTGTGGTTTCATACGGAGGACCGCAAAATCCATCCCTATGAAGCAATCCGTGAAATGGCAGGAAAAACGCTTCGTGGGCGGATGGATGCGGTCGTTTGTTATAACGATCAGACGGCACAGCTTGTCATCCGTGCATTACAGGAGGAAGGACTGCGTATTCCGGAAGATGTTTCGGTGACCGGTTATGATAATTCTTCGCTGGCGAACCAGCAGGGGCTTCGGCTGACAACCATTGACCATCCGCAGGAAAAGCTTGGCGCCATGGCAGCAGAACTGCTCCTTTCCATGATTCAGAACGGAGAAAAAGAGGAAGGGGAGAGTGTTCTCATCCAGCCAATGCTTATTGAGGGAAATTCCTGCATGGAATACCGGTGACAGCTTGTGCAATCTGACCAAAACAATGCCGGATTAAAACGAAAAAAGACAACAATTTTGTTGATTTTTTGCATGAAAAACAACTTGTAAATACATGAATACAAGTTATAAACTTAGAGTATAAAAACGAACGATATAAAGCATTGATTCTAAGGAGGAACGAGTATGCTGTTAAATAAGGATTACAAATTTTGGTTTTGCACAGGATCACAGGATCTGTATGGAGAGGAATGTCTGGCAAAGGTAGCCCGGCATTCCAAACAGATTGTAGATGAGTTAAACAAGACAGGCGTTTTGCCATATGAAATCGTATGGAAACCGACACTCATTACCAATGAGCTGATCCGCAAGACATTCAACGAGGCTAACAACGATGAGACATGTGCCGGTGTAATCACCTGGATGCACACGTTCTCCCCTGCAAAGTCCTGGATTCTTGGACTGCAGGAGTATCGCAAACCTCTGATGCATTTACATACACAGTTCAATGAGGAACTTCCATATGATACTATTGATATGGATTTCATGAATGAAAACCAGTCGGCACACGGTGACAGAGAGTATGGTCATATCGTAAGCCGTATGCGTATGGAGCGTAAGGTCGTTGTCGGACACTGGAGTGATCCGGTAGTCGTTGACAAGATCGCAAGCTGGATGCGTACCGCAGTCGGTATCGTAGAGAGCAGCCACATCCGTGTCATGCGTGTCGCAGACAACATGAGAAACGTAGCAGTTACCGAGGGCGATAAGGTAGAAGCACAGATCAAGTTTGGCTGGGAAGTAGATGCTTATCCGGTAAACGAGATTGCAGAGTCTGTCGCAGCCGTATCCCAGTCCGATACGAACGCACTTGTAGATGAATACTACGACAAATATGAGATTTTACTCGAAGGCAGAGATCCGGAAGAGTTTAAGAAACATGTAGCGGTACAGGCGCAGATCGAACTTGGATTTGAGCGTTTCCTGCAGGAGAAGAATTATCAGGCAATCGTTACTCACTTCGGTGATCTTGGCGCATTAAAACAGCTTCCGGGACTTGCCATCCAGAGACTGATGGAAAAGGGTTATGGTTTTGGAGCAGAAGGTGACTGGAAAGTTGCTGCCATGGTACGTCTCATGAAAGTGATGACCGCAGGCATGAAGGATGCAAAGGGAACATCCATGCTCGAGGATTACACCTACAATTTAGTAAAAGGAAAAGAAGGAATTCTTGAAGCACACATGCTTGAAATCTGCCCGTCCATCGCAGACGGCCCGATCAGCATTAAGTGCCAGCCACTTTCCATGGGCGACAGAGAAGACCCGGCAAGACTTGTATTTACATCCAAGGAAGGACACGGAATCGCGACATCCCTCATCGATCTGGGCAACCGTTTCCGTCTCATCATCAATGATGTAGAGTGCAGGAAGACAGAAAAGCCAATGCCAAAACTTCCGACCGCAACCAACTTCTGGACTCCGGAACCGGATATCTACACTGGAGCGGAAGCATGGATTCTTGCAGGCGGCGCACACCACACTGCATTTACCTATGACCTGACGGCAGAGCAGATGGGCGACTGGGCAGCAGCCATGGGCATTGAGGCTGTATACATTGACAAAGATACTAGGATTCGTGACTTCAAGCGTGATCTGATGCTTGGAGAAGTATTCTACAGATAAAAGATAGGTAACACCTGCTTTTGCAAGACGCAAAGGCGGGTGCTTATGGCAGAAAGAGAGGTAGAAACAGTGGAAAGAAAAGACGAGATCGTGTCCGGGAAAACATTTCTCGGAATTGAATTTGGCTCTACACGTATCAAGGCGGTACTGACCGATGCAGACCATACACCGATCGCATCCGGCAGTCATGAATGGGAAAACCGCCTGGATCACGGAATCTGGACCTATACCATGGATGACATCTGGTGCGGTCTGCAGGATTGCTACCGGGATTTAAAAAAGGACGTAAAAGAACAGTATGGTGTGACACTGACAAAGATCCGTGCGATTGGATTTTCCGCCATGATGCACGGATATCTTGCATTTGATAAGGCTGGGGAGCTTCTCGTGCCGTTCCGTACATGGCGTAATACAATCACAGAGGAAGCAGCAGCCGCACTGACAAAGGAATTTTCCTATAACATTCCGCAGCGTTGGAGCATTGCACATCTGTATCAGGCAATGTTAAACAAAGAGGAGCATGTGAAAGATATCGCATTTTTCACCACGCTTGCAGGATTTATCCATTGGAAACTGACCGGGGAAAAGGTACTCGGCGTGGGGGATGCATCTGGAATGTTCCCAATCGACAGTAATACCAAAGATTATGATGCAGCAATGCTCGATAAGTTCGATGCGCTGGCAGAACCATACGGCTTTGATTGGTCACTCCGTGACATTCTGCCAAAAGTTCTTATTGCCGGAGAAAATGCCGGAACGCTGACCGCGGAGGGCGCAAGGCTTCTCGATACCGATGGCGAACTGGAAGCAGGAATTCCGGTATGTCCGCCGGAAGGTGATGCCGGAACCGGCATGGCAGCGACCAACAGTGTAGCTGTCCGCACCGGAAACGTATCCGCAGGTACTTCCGTATTTGCTATGATTGTACTGGAAAAGGCATTAAAGAATGTGCACACAGAGATCGATCTGGTGACCACGCCATCCGGAGAGGCGGTTGCCATGGCGCATTGCAACAACTGTACATCCGACCTGAATGCATGGGTCAATCTGTTTGAAGAGTTTGCAAACAGCTTTGGCATGAAGATTGACAAAAATGAGCTGTTTTCCGTTTTATACAACAAGGCACTTGAAGGTGACGCAGATTGTGGCGGTCTTTTAGCATACAACTATTTTTCCGGAGAAGGAATTACCGCATTTGATGAAGGAAGACCTCTGTTTGCCCGCACACCGGATGCAAAATTTAATCTTGCAAATTTTATGCGTGTGCACTTATTCACGGCACTGGGCGCATTGAAAGATGGTCTGGATATCCTGCTCAAAGAGGAAGGCGTACAGATCGACAAGATGTACGGCCATGGCGGTCTGTTTAAGACTCCGGTAGTCGGACAGCGCATCATGGCAGCAGCCATCGACACACCGGTTTCCGTTATGGAGACGGCAGGTGAGGGCGGCGCATGGGGTATCGCACTTCTTGCAGCTTACATGGCTCAGAAAGAAGAGGGCGAGAGCCTTGCCGATTATCTGAGCAAGAGAGTCTTTGGCGGTCAGGAGGGCGTGACGGAAGATCCGGTTCCTGCCGATGTGGAAGGCTTTGACCAGTTTTTAAAACGCTACAACGAAGGGCTTGCAATTGAGCGTGCAGCAGTCGAACATTTATAAAATAATAGTTATAGATAAGAAACAGGCAGAATCCGTCGTTTACAGCGGCGGATTTTGTGGATATAGAAAGGACAGAAAGCATGTTAGAAGAATTAAAAAAACAGGTTTACGAAGCAAACATGGAATTGCCGCGCAGAGGCTTGATCACTTATACATGGGGCAATGTCAGCGGGATTGACCGTGAGAGCGGCTACTTTGTCATCAAGCCAAGCGGTGTGGATTACGATAAACTGACACCAGACGATATGGTCGTTATGGATTTAGAGGGAAATAAAATCGAGGGTGATTTGAAGCCATCATCCGACACACCAACCCATCTCGAACTGTACAAAAAGTATCCGGATATCGGCGGTATCGTACATACCCATTCTCCGGAGGCTACTTCTTGGGCACAGGCAGGAAGGGATATTCCGCTTTACGGAACGACCCATGCGGATTATTTCTTTGGACCGATCCCATGTGCACGCAGCCTCACACCGGAAGAGATTGACGAGGCATACGAGACCAACACCGGAAAAGTCATTATTGAAACCTTTGAGACAAGAGGCATCAACCCGGTTTACACACCTGGCGTGCTCTGCACGAACCATGGTCCATTTACGTGGGGCAAGGATGCGGCAGAGGCAGTGCACAATGCCGTTGTCTTAGAGGAAGTTGCAAAGATGGCAACCCGTACCGAACTGATCAATCCGAAGGTGCAGCCGGCACCGGATTGTATCCGCGATAAGCATTTCTTCCGCAAGCACGGTGCGAATGCTTATTATGGACAGAATTAAATAATATTTTTATGGTAATATTCGCAAGGAAAGAGAGGGATACTTTTTTAGAAAAGCCCCTCTCTTTTTTCTGTGTAAAATAGACGATTGCGAAAATGTATAGAGAAAATATAATGACATGTGTTGCTGAAAAACGAATCTTTCAGTATACTATATTTAATTGGATGTATTGGGTAAATAAAAGCAGGAGACGAAGCGTATGCCAGTAGCAGAAAAATATTCACACACAACGGAAGAAATTTATGCATTGCCGGAAGGAAAACGTGCAGAACTGATCGATGGACAGATTTATGATATGGCACCTCCGGGCAGAATTCATCAGGAACTGGTGCAGCAGTTGAGCCGTACGATCGGAAATTATATTGCGGATCATAAGGGAACCTGTAAAGTATATCCGGCACCGTTTGCGGTGTTTTTAAATCAGGATGATAAAACATATGTGGAACCGGATATTTCTGTGATCTGTGATAACGGAAAGCTGGATGACAGGGGCTGTAATGGGGCACCGGACTGGGTGATTGAGATTGTATCACAAAGCAGTCAGAGGATGGATTATCTGACAAAATTGTTCAAATACCGTACTGCAGGGGTGAGGGAATATTGGATCGTAAATCCTATGAAACGTACGGTACTGGTATATTTGTTTGGAGAAAATGAGGACAGCACGCAGTATTTATTTGAAGATGAAATTCCGGTGGGAATCTATCCGGATTTTACAATGAGAATTTCAGAATTTGTGTGAACAGTATCCGCAATAAGCATTTCTTCCGCAAGCACGGTGCGAATGCTTATTACGGACAGCAGTGAAAAATTTATGATGGGGAAGGCCTGATCCCGGTAATTGTGGGATTTGAAGGCTCTTGAAGTATGAAATGTAAATCATGTAAAAACAGGGGAAAAAGAAATGCCTGTTTCTTTTTGGGGATTTTGTCGCTGGTTACGGTAGTATTGTGTCTTTCGGCATCATGTAATGCCGATGGAAGGAAGGCACAAAAATACGTGTATGGAGTATTCTTAAATGCAGACCGTACAGCAGTTCCAAAATTAAAAAATTACGAAACTGTTGTGATTGATGCACAGTATTTTTCGAAGAAAGATATCAGAAAATTACATGCAGGCGGTACAAAAGTTTACAGCTATCTTAATATTGGCTCTGTCGAAAATTTCCGGCCATATTATAAAACATACGAGCATCTGGCAATCGGGGATTATGAAAACTGGGAAGAGGAAAAATGGGTTAATGTTGCGGATAAAGACTGGCAGGAATTTATGGATACATTAGCCGGAAAATTAAAGAAAAAGGGAGTGGATGGCTTTTTTATTGATAACTGTGATGTATATGATTATGCCTATAAAAAGGATATTTTTGATGGGCTGACGGTGATTTTAAAGAAAATCCGGGCAATGGGGAAGCCGGTAGTGGTCAATGGAGGAGATATCTATGTGACGGCATATCAGTCCCGTTATGGCTCTGCTGCGGATATTATGACGGGTGTAAACCAGGAGTCGGTGTGGAGCAGGATTGATTTTACAACCAAAACATTCCATACGCAGAAAAAAACGGAGCGGGAGTATTTCTGCCAGTATCTGCAGGCATGCAAAGCGGATGGAATGGATGTTTATCTGCTGGAATACACGACAGACCATAAACTGATCCGCAGGATTAAGAAGTATTGCAGGAAAAAGAAATATGATTACTATATTGCGGATTCGCTGGAGCTGGGTATTTAATACAATGTGTTTTTAAGTTTGACTTTAAAAAGTAGATATCATACAATTACATTGTTGAAAAAATGCTGCTGGTACAGCTGGAAGAACTTCATAAAGTTGTCACCGCTGTTCCAGTGAAATAACAGGAGGATTAGAACCATGGGAGTACATTCCATAGATGCAGAGGATGATCAGTTTGCGTATCGTTATGATACACAGTTACTGATCGACAGAAGAGACAGGGATCTTGACGAGGATGAGATCGCAGATTACATCACGGAAAATTTTGAGGGAAACAGCCTGATTGCGGCTGGAGATGAGGATCTGGTCAAGATTCATTTCCACACGAATGAGCCGTGGAAAATTCTGGAATACTGCAATACGGTCGGAGAAATTTATGACATCGTGGTCGAGGATATGATCCGGCAGGCAGCAGGGCAGCAGGGATAAAAGGCAGAGCGTCCGATACAGAATACTATAGTGTGACGCTGGAAATGAAAATAGGTGCTGTCGCATCAGTAAATGATTGATATTTACTGGGCGGCAACACCTGTTTTCTTTTGATACCATGAAGTATAGAAGGCCTTCCTTAAATGAACTTTAAAAGTTTTAGACTATTTAGAAAAACTTTATTTGTCCCTGTGATACAGCTGCGTTACAATAAATATAACGAAGGGCGGATGGAGGAAATGATATGGCAAATACAACCAAGCTTGCACTTGAAGCATCCTTAAAAGAACTCCTGCGGACAAAACCGATTGACAGGATCACGATCAATGATCTGACGGAACATTGTGGCATCAGCCGCATGACGTTTTATTATCACTTTAAGGATATTTATGATCTGGTGGAGTGGGCATGTGTGGAGGACGGAAAGCGTGCGTTACAGGGCAAAAAGACATACGATACGTGGCTGGAGGGAATTGCGCAGATATTTGAGGCAGTATTGGAAAACAAGCCATTTATTATGAATGTATACCATGCGGTTGCCCACGAAAAAGTGGAGCAGTATCTGTATAAGCTGACGTATGAACTGATCGTAAATGTCGTGGAAGAAAAATGCAAAGGCATTACGATTGCAGACGGAGATAAACGCTTTATTGCAGATTTTTATAAATATGGATTTGTGGGAATTATGCTTGACTGGATCGACAAGGGCATGCAGGAGGATTACCATAAGATCGTTATGATGATGGGGACAGCACTCGATGGGAATATTGCGCGGTCGATTGAGAATTTTAAACAGAAATAAAAATTAATCAAAATGCCTGAAATGATAAAAATTTTATCATTTCAGGCATTTTGTAAATGGTATCTTTTCACAGAGATGGTAAGATAACCATATCGTATTTGTTCCACAAATGATCTGTCGTGTTACAGGTTTTATGATTTTATGGGAATTGGTTTTGAAATGAATCAGAAACCTGTAACGAAGAAACACTAAATGAGAAGTATCCCAGAAATCAGAAAGGAGATTTTTCTATGTCAAATAAAAATAAGAAATTAGGACTTGGAATTGCAGCAGTTGCAGCAGCCGGTGCAGGACTTGTATATGCTGCACAGAAAACCAGCCAGCAGAAAGTAAAGAAGATTGCAAAGGCAGCACCACCGGTTGATTACCGCAACACCGAGCGCGGAAAATATGAAAAAAACAGCAAAGGCATTTATTACACCAACGGAAACTATGAAGCATTTGCCCGGCCAAAGAAACCGGAAGGAGTCGATGACAAAAATGCATACATTGTAGGAAGTGGACTTGCAGCACTTGCAACGGCATGTTTTCTCGTAAGAGACGGGCAGATGCCAGGTTCCCATATTCATATTTTAGAGGCAATGGATGTGGCAGGTGGTGCCTGTGACGGTATCTTTGATCCGACCCGCGGCTATGTGATGCGCGGTGGCCGTGAGATGGAAAATCATTTTGAATGTCTGTGGGATCTGTTCCGCAGCATTCCGTCACTGGAAATCGAAGGGGCATCCGTGCTGGACGAGTATTACTGGCTGAACAAAGAAGATCCAAACTATTCACTTTGCCGTGCAACCGAAAACCGTGGTGAGGATGCACATACCGATGGTAAATTTAATCTGAGTCAGAAGGGCTGCATGGAAGTTATGAAGCTGTTTATGACAAAGGATGAAGATCTGTATGATAAGACCATCGAGGATGTGTTTGATGAGGAAGTTTTTGACTCAACCTTCTGGCTATATTGGCGCACGATGTTTGCCTTTGAAAACTGGCACAGTGCACTGGAAATGAAACTGTATTTCCAGCGGTTTATCCACCATATTTCCGGACTGCCGGATTTCTCTGCACTGAAATTTACACGCTATAACCAGTACGAATCCCTGATTCTTCCGATGAAGAAATATCTTGAGGATGCCGGTGTGGAGTTTCAGTTCAATACCGAAGTAACGAACGTTATTTTTGATATCAAAGATGGAAAGAAAGTGGCAAAAGCCATTGACTGCAAAGTAAAAGGGGTAGAGACCGGAATCGTTCTGACCGAAAATGATCTGGTATTTGTCACAAACGGAAGCTGTACCGAAGGTACGATTTACGGCGATCAGAACCATGCACCAAACGGTGATGCCGAAGTGCGGACCAGTGGCTGCTGGAGCCTGTGGAAGAACATTGCAAAACAGGATCCGGCGTTCGGACATCCGGAAAAATTCTGTTCCGATATTACAAAGACCAATTGGGAGTCGGCAACCGTTACCACATTGGATGACAAGATTCTTCCATATATTGAGAAGATCTGCCAGCGTGATCCGCGCAGCGGAAAGACGGTTACCGGAGGTATCGTAAGCTGCAAGGATTCCAGCTGGCTGTTAAGCTGGACGATCAACCGTCAGGGACAGTTCAAGGAGCAGGACAAAGATAAAGTCTGCGTATGGGTATATGGTTTGTTTACCGATGTACCGGGTGATTTTATCAAGAAGCCAATGAAAGAGTGTACCGGTAAAGAGATTACAGAAGAGTGGCTGTACCATCTGGGTGTGCCGGAAGACCAGATTGAGGATCTTGCAGAGCACAGTGCTGTCTGCGTACCGACCATGATGCCGTATATCACCGCATTCTTTATGCCAAGAACCAAGGGTGACCGCCCGGATGTCATTCCGGATGGCTGTGTTAACTTTGCATTCCTCGGACAGTTTACCGAGACACCGAGAGATACCGTATTTACAACCGAGTATTCGGTGCGTACCGCTATGGAAGCCGTTTATGGACTGCTTGGTGTGGATCGTGGTGTGCCGGAAGTCTGGGGCAGCGTCTACGATGTGCGTGAGCTTCTCGACAGCAGCGTAAAGCTGATGGATGGCAAGTCCCCTCTGCAGATGAATCTTGGACCGCTTAATGTGATCAAGAAACCGCTTCTTAGCAAGATCAAAGGAACGGTGATTGAGAAGCTGCTGCGGGATCATGATGTGCTGCGGGATGGTATGATTTAAAATATTTCTGAATAGTTACAACATTTCATAAAAGAAAAACCGTCTGAGAATTTTGCATAATGCAGATTCTCAGACGGTTTTGGTTATTCATAAATTCCATTTACAGTTACTTTAAATGTTGCTTCTTTCCCATTCAATTCATCGTTACCATAGTTCTCCGGGAAGGTAACTTTCACTTCTACTTTATCCCCCGGATGGGCACCGATCAACTGATCCTCAAAATCATCAATGTAGGATCCGGAACCAATGGTCAGATCGGTTCCTTGTCCCTGCGTATCTCCACCGTCAAAAGCCTTGCCATCAATATAACCGACATAATCAATGTTTACCTTGTCACCGTCTTTTACCGTCAGGCTGGAGTCTGTGCTGTAATCCGTTTCCGTGGAACTGCTGGAGGATTCGGAGGAATCCGATGCAGAGGTTTCCGTGGAAGTGCTGTCTGCTTCGGTGGAACCGGTCAGGGAAGCGGATGAATTTTCCGTGGTTGTCTCGTTTTTGTTGTCTGATTTTTTGGACGAAGAGGATGCCACACAGATTGCGATTGCCAGAATTGCCACACAGGCAATTGCCACACCGCAGCCAATCATCTTTTTCGATGGAGCTTCTTTTATCGACGGGTGTGTCTTTTCATAGAGGGCTTTGGTCAGTTTGGCAAGCATCTTTTTATCTTCAATCTGCATCAGGCTGCCGCGACGGTTTTTACTGTATTTGTTTTCTTTGATGCGTTCCTCCAACCGGTCAATGACGGTTTTTCCGGAAGCATTTTTCACATACAGGTCAAAGCCGCTGGCGGAAAGATAATCCAGTTTTTTCTCACAGTCCGCAGATATGGCAGCAAGAAAATACAGCTGCACCAGATCCGTGCCGGACATCGTACCGGCAGGAATTTCTTTTACTGTTTTTAATACATCCAGAGAATATTGTGCAAGTTCCGGATAGCGTTCTTTTACCTTCTTTTGTTCAATTAAAATATGCAGCATACTGATGCAGCCACATGCGCATGCAAGTGTAAAAAGTGTATTGCAGACATCATCATCCTGAAGCAGAAACTGTTTTCGGAATTTTGTCAGGCACTGGTTGACAAATACTTTGCTTTGTGAAGAGTCGGACTGATTACAGAAAATTTCCGGATCAAGGAAATTTTCCTGCCTGGCAACAGACTGCAGGATCTCCATATTCTGCAGAGAAACCAGCTGCTGATAGGTAGCAGTTTTTTCATCTTCCGGAATATCTTTTAAAATACCGTGCTGGATCAGATATAAAACTTCTTCGCGCTGATAGGTGCGGATGGCACGGTTTAAGTTTTCTAAAGTAAGTTCCGGCTTTTCTTTTTTATTTTTTCCCATAGGTAATAACCTCCGTTTCAATCTGGAGATATTTTCGTATGAAGTTGTGTCTATTTGATGAAAATTGCGGGGAGGACACAAAAAGTTCACGAATCGACAGAAAATCAGATGTTACATGGAAGCCTGAAACCGGAATTCCCCATGATCTGCAAAGAATCCATAGACACCATGGTATTTTTCGACAACAGAGATCATGCTTTGTACGCCGATGCCGTGGTTGACGGAACGGGATATCGGAATATCATCTGCAAAAACGACAGGTTGTTCATAACTGTTTTTTATCTGGATACATAACTGTGTATTTTTCTCATATACCTTAAGTGAAATATAGCGTTGGGACTGCGGGTTCATCTGCTGGCAGGCATGAAGTGCGTTTTCAAGTGCATTGGCAAATAAACTGCACAGATCTGTAATCTGAAAGCGGGAAAATTCGGTCGCAGTAATGGAAATCTGCATTGGAATGTGGTTTACGGCAGCCTGATTGGCGTAGGAGGACACAATCAGATTGACCGATTCGTTGACACAGTAGCGAATGACAGAACTGTGTTCAAGATTGGTACAGATTTCGTGGATGTAGGAAGTCGCTTCTTTTGGGTTATTTTGATCCAGACAACTCTGGATGAAATTCATATGGTGTCGCAGGTCATGCCGGTAAATGGCTGCCTGCTGCTGGGAAGCGGAAAGCTGGGCAATTTCTTTCTGTGCCTGTGTGGCAGCCGTAGTAAGCAGAATATTTTCCCGTTCTGCTTTATTTTTTTCACTTGAAAATTTAAGCGAGAGAACAGACAGAATAAAAAAGGATACGACAAGAAAACTGTCCATAAAGTCAATAACGACTGCACCGCCCGTGTAGAGCAGATCCGTGTAGACAGTAAACGTGTATTCCAGGACATAGTATACCAGCGGAAGCAGGAAAAACAAAAGCAGTGTCGTGCGGCTTTCATATTTCAGCCGGATGATATACGGTGAGACAAACCGGATCACAAGAACAAGAAGCGGAATGGTAATAATGATGGAGGCAATGTTCGATACAACGGGATTTCTGTCAAAAAAGAAAGCAACAAAGGTGCCAAACCATTTGCGTGGCGTGCACAGCAGATATGCAGACAAAACGGAGATGACAGAGATTGACAGATTCCGGTGAAACCGCAGGAAAATTAAGGCAATCAAAGGGATATGGATCAGAAACGGATAGCATTTGTAAAGCACCGACTCCCCCATGATCAGATAAAAAAGAAGCTGGGCAATGCCAAAGAAAAAAAGCGTCAGGACATAGACACGCTTATGATCGCAAAAACCGATGTCGGCAAGATACAGTGCCGCCACGATGCCGAAAAATAATACAAAAGCATAATTAACTAAAGAAAAAACGGATGAAAGTTCAGGCATAATCATTCCTCCATCTGGAAAGCGAGATAATGTTTTTTGATATCGGCAACCCTGCGCTGTGCAAGCGGAATGTTTGTGCCGTTGTGAAGACACATATCCATTGTGCCGATCGAGCGGATATAGTTCATATTTACAAGGAACGAGCGGTGTACCTGAATAAATTCCCGGTGTTGCAGCAGGCTGTTGCATACGGACGAGAACAGTTCTGTGCAGACAATCTGTTCCCTTCCACTCGTATAGTAGATAACTTTGCGGTTCTGGGCTTCTACATAGATCAGTTCGGACAGGGGAACTTTATGTACGCCAATCCGGCTTTTTAGTACAAGAAAATGCCCCTGTTCCTGTGTTTTTACCCGTAGGATGTCATCCATGGCAGCAAAGAAAGCGTTGGAGGATACCGGCTTCATCAGATAATTGGTGGCCTTTACCGTATAACTTTCCACCGCAAAATCCGATGAGGTTGTAAGAAAAATAATATCGGCAGCATGGTCGAAAGTACGGATTTCGCGTGCAAGCTGCATGCCGGTCATATGTGGCATGAGGATGTCTAGCAGATAAATGTCGAATCGTTCCTTTGATGCCCGCAGGGCAAGTTCACAGCTGCTGTGATATTCTTGATAGGTAAACGGAATATTGTGAGTTTTCTGATAACTGTCCAAAAGCGACCGTATGTTGGACAATTCCTTCTCATCGTCATCACATAAGGCAATTTTCATAGGGAATCTCCTTCGTTTTCAATACATTTATTATACCGTAGCATCGGACAAATTACTATAGAAATCTGCTGTCATTCACGTAGAGAGAAAAACGGAGGTTACTGTTTACAGTAACCTCCGTTTTGTTATGCACCGATAAAATCATCCGTCAGTTTTCCGTGTTTTTCATAGTTGGTGACCCGTGCAATGTGATTATCCGCATCGACAAAAACAACTTTCGGGTGATGTTCTTTTGCTTCTTCCGGTGTCATCTGTGCATAGCACATGAGAATGACATGATCGCCCACAGCGACCTGACGGGCAGCGGCACCGTTTAAACAGATCATGCCGGAACCGGCTTCCCCTGCGATAGTATAAGTTTCGAAGCGGTTGCCGTTTTCCACATCGACGATCTGTACCAGTTCATATTCTAAAATTCCGGCAGCTTCTAAGAGATCGGTATCGACCGTGATACTGCCGACATAGTTGAGATCCGCCTGTTTTACCACAGCCCGGTGAATTTTTCCTTTTAACATATTGTACTGCATGAGTAATCTCCTATTTTTCCACGATAAAGTTATCGATCAGTCTGGTTTTGCCAATGTATACGGCAATGGCTACAAGAATGGAACCTTCGAGTTTTTCGACCGGAGTAATGGTGTCAAAGTCAACGACATCCACGTAATCTATCCTGGCAAGCGGCTCTTTTTCAATCTCTGCTGTGATTGCAGACTTGATGACACAAGCGCGTGTTTCTCCGGCATCCACAAGGGCTTTTCCGGCTTTTAAGCTGCGGCTTAACACAAGTGCCGCCTGACGTTCTTCGGCGTTTAAATAAGTGTTTCTGGAGCTCTTTGCCAGTCCGTCATCTTCACGGATGATCGGGCAGCCGATGATCTGGGTATCCACATTTAAGTCTTTGACCATGCGACGGATGACGGCAAGCTGCTGGGCATCTTTCTGGCCAAAGTATGCGCGGTCTGGAGTTACAATGTGGAAGAGTTTCAATACAACGGTCTGCACGCCGCGGAAGTGAATCGGACGGCTTTTTCCACAGAGTTCGGTGGTAAGACCATTCATATCCACATAGGAACAGAAGCCGTCGGCATACATTTCCTCCGGTTCCGGATGAAAGATGATATCTACACCTGCAGCTTCGCACAATGCAGCATCTTTTTTGAGGTCGCGCGGATAACTCTCCAGATCTTCGGTTGGTCCGAACTGCATCGGGTTTACAAAAATACTGACAACGACACGGTCATTTTCTTTTCTGGCTGCGTCAATCAGACTTTTGTGTCCTTCATGCAGATAGCCCATGGTCGGTACGAATCCGACGGTTAATCCTTCTTTTTTCCATGCCTTTACGGCAGCCCTTACTTTACTGATTTCTCCATATATTTCCATTTTATGATCTCCTGATTTTCATTGTAATTTGGTTTTATTGTTATTTGACAAAAACATTGCGAATGATTCCGTAGGAATGTTTTAATATAATTTATCCAGAACGGTTTCATCCATTTTGAAGGTATGCTCAGCAGCAGGGAACGTTCCGGCAGCAACTTCTTCTTTATAAGTGCGGAATGCCTCGCGCATCTGTTCACCGACCTGTGCAAACTGCTTGACAAATTTCGGTTTCATGTTGGAATACATGGCAAGCATATCCTGATAGACAAGTACCTGTCCGTCGCATCCGGCACCGGCACCGATTCCGATGGTCGGGATATGAATACTCTCGGTAATCTTTGTGGCAAGGGCCTGCGGCACACATTCTAAGACAACGGCAAAAGCTCCGGCTTCCTCAACGGCACGCGCATCATCAAGCAGTTTCTGTGCGGCAGCTTCGCCTTTTCCCTGTACCTTAAATCCGCCAAAGGCATTGACAGACTGCGGGGTCAGACCGAGATGGGCACAAACAGGGATGGAAGCGTCTACGATGGCTTTGATCTGAGGGCAGACTTCTTTTCCGCCTTCCAGCTTAACTGCCTGTGCACGGCCTTCTTTCATCAGGCGTCCGGCATTGACAACAGCGTCATAGACGGAAGTCTGGTAAGACATAAAAGGCATGTCGGTGATGAGCAGTGTATCTTTGATGCCGCGGGCAACCGCTGCGCTGTGATGGATCATGTCCTCCATGGTGACGGAGAGCGTGTCTTCGTATCCTAAAACGACCATTCCGAGGGAATCACCGACGAGAATGGCATTGACGCCTGCCTCATCAATAAGTCTGGCAGTAGAATAATCGTAGGCGGTCAGCATGGAAAGCTTTTCACCCTTTTCTTTTGCTTCCTGAAAAGTTACAACCGTATTTTTCATTTATGAGATCCTCCATTTTCTTTTTCCTGTTTATCAGCAAGTAAAACATGTCTCATGTTTTCATAATTCTGTGCTGGATTTTTTCCTTCTGCGATTGCCAGAAGCCGTGTGCCGAGCATGCGGTACAAAGCGGCATCTTCTGTGTTTAAACAGTGTAAGTGCTTTTCCACGGTTGAGACATCCCCGCGCTCGATCGGACCGGTCAGTGCATGGACACAGCCCTGCGAGAGCACATTTTCGATGTTCTGACGGACCAGTGCAGCAGTTGCCGCAACGGCTTTTTCACGGGAAAATCCGCAGTCTTCGAGAAGCCGGTACCCCGTATCAAGTACCGCGATCACCTGATTGCTTAAGATGCTGGCAGCTGCATGATATTCTGGCTTGGCTGCGGCATCAATCCGGCAGACTTCATTTCCATAGGAAGTGAGTAAGTCGGTGATGACCTGTACGGCATGTGGGTGGCCTTCCACGGTAAAAAATGCATGTTCTAATTGCTGGTATGATGAAAATTTGTTACTGAACGGTAACATGGGATGAACCGAGCAGCAGGATACTCCTGCTTCTTTGGCTCCGGAAAATGAATCGGATGAAAGTGCGCCACTACAATGACATATAATCTGATTCCTGTGTGACATGCCTTTGATTTCTTCCCATACGGGTACAAGGAGCGAATCGGGTGTCGTGATGAAGAGGATGTCTGATTCACGCACCAGTTGCTGCACCTGATTGAAACCGGCAGTCTGTGTAAACGCGGCGGCTTCTTCTGCGGCCGCGGCATTGGTATCATAATATCCCACAAGGTCTGCGTTTTTACTCCGGAAATATTTTCCAAGGGAGCAGCCTACGCGCCCTGCGCCTATGATTCCTGTTTTCATGCTACCACCTTCCTTCTGGTAATTAAATGGATCGGATCCTGTGTAACAGGTGTCCGTCGAAATCCTGTGTAAAGGTGACTCACATATTCATTTGGGGCGATACATCATAAATATACCGCAGTCGATACAGTTTCTGTATGAATACCGTTCAGAACCCACTATAACATAATCTTGGGAAAAACTCAAATAAAGTTAAAGAAAAGGCTTGAAAATCCGCATAAAACATGGTATAGTATATCCTCGTGATAACTATTTTTTCCTTGTTCACAGGCTATGTTCTGTGAGCCAGAGACCAAAAGGAGGTAACATTTCGCATGAACAAGTATGAATTAGCACTCGTTGTCAGTGCAAAGATCGAAGATGATGCGAGAACAGCAACCGTTGAGAAAGCAAAAGAGTATATCACTCGTGCAGGCGGTACTGTTACAGAAGTTGAAGAATGGGGTAAGAAGAAGTTAGCTTACGACGTTCAGAAGATGAGCGAAGCATTCTACTACTTCATCCAGTTCGACGCAGCATCGGATGCTCCAGCTAAACTTGAGCAGGATGTCCGTATCATGGACAACGTTCTTCGTTTCTTATGCGTTAGAAAAGACGAGCAGTAGTATAAGAAAGTAGGAGATTGTATGAATAAAGTCATTCTTATGGGTAGATTAACCAGAGACGCAGAAGTTCGTTACTCTCAGGGGGAGAGTTCCAGTGCGATTGCAAGATTTACACTGGCAGTTGACCGTCGGTTCCGCCGGAACAATGAGGATCAGACAGCGGATTTCATTAGTTGTGTTGCATTTAGCAAGACAGCAGAGTTTTTGGAGAGATTTGGCCGCAAGGGAACCAAGTTCGTTCTCGAGGGTCATATCCAGACAGGCAGTTATACAAACAAGGATGGACAGCGCGTTTACACCACAGATGTTGTGGCAGAGAACGTAGAATTTGCGGAGAGCAAAAATGCAGCTGGTGGAAATGCTGATTTCGGCGGTGCACCTTCTGCTCCATCACCAAGCGGAGCTGCCGGAGATGGCTTCATGAATATTCCGGATGGAATTGATGAAGAATTACCATTCAACTAAATGCTCCATAGAGCATAACATCATATAGGAGGTTAAAGAACATGGCTTTCAATAAAACAGCTGAAGGATCTTCCATGAAGAGAAGACCAATGCGTAGAAGAAAAAAAGTATGTGTATTCTGTGGCAAAGATAATGTCATCGATTATAAAGATATCAACAAGTTAAAGAGATACATCTCTGAGAGAGGAAAGATCCTTCCTCGTCGTATCACAGGAAACTGTGCAAAGCATCAGAGAGCTCTTACTGTTGCTATCAAGAGAGCACGTCATCTGGCTATGATGCCATACGTTTGCGAGTAGACCTAGTAATACCAAGGGTTTCAGCGTTTGGAGACGTAGAGTTGACACAAGTTTGACACAACATTTGACCAACGATTCAGAAGATGGATCGTTGGTCTTTTTTTATGTAATGACATAGTGACAATATCTAATAATGTTAAGTTGGTTTATTATGGGAAAGAATAAAATTATGGCATATTATACTTGATTAAGAACTATAGCAATGATACAATAATGCAAAATGTTGACATCAAATACATTTTTACTTTCCAAAATGTTGATAATACGCACTGGTAGAAAGAAATTTTGTTGATGGGGGTATTATGTTAAAAAGAAAAGCAATTGCTTCAATAAAAAACTGGGTTAACACAAAAAATAAAAAATGCCTTGTTGTACAGGGAGCCAGGCAAACAGGAAAAACATATATTATTGAACGGTTTGCAGAAGACAATTATGAGGAACTGCTTGAAATCAACTTTAAGCAGATGGTTTCTGCCGTTGACATTTTTTCCGGTGATCTTACGGTAGATAATATGGTTATGGCTATGCGTTTCCGCTTTCCTGAAAAGAAAATTCTGCCAGGGAAAACTTTGATTTTTCTCGATGAGATTCAAGAGTGCCAGGAAGCAATCACATCCCTTAAATTCTGGGCAATCGATAACAGATATGATGTTATTGTGTCGGGATCGCTTCTTGGAATCGATTATAAACGTGCATCGTCTTATCCGGTCGGTTATGTTGATTATCTGAGAATGTATGGGATTGATTTTGAAGAATTTCTCTGGGGAATGGGGATTTCTGAAGACATGATCGGAAACCTCTGCGGATATCTGGAATCAAAGACCGTGATACCTGAGGCGATTCATTCCCAAATGATGAATTATTACAGACAGTATATAGCAATAGGTGGTATGCCGGAAGCTGTACAGAAATATGTAGATACAAAGGATTTCAGAGAGGTTGATAAGATACAGAGGAGTCTCTTATTGGGATATCAGTATGATATAGCACATTATGCAACTGCGGAAGAAAAGGTAAAAGCAGAGAAATGTTATCTTTCACTTGCAAAGCAGCTGCTTGATAAAGAAAACCACAAATTTCAATATAAAGAAGTTGAGCATGGAGGCAGAGCACAAAAGTATTTTTCAAGTATTGAGTGGTTGCTTCGTGCAGATATGGTACATTTAAGTAAACTTGTGACGGATGTCAGATTTGATCTGGATGATTATGCAAGAGATGATTTTTTCCGGGCTTATACAACTGATTTATCATTGTTGATGGCGATGAAGGACTTTTCATTAAAACAGCATATTGTAGAAAACACTTTAGAGGGAAATTCCAAAGGCGGTATCTATGAATATGCAATAACAGATGCTCTGTATAAAAAGGGATATCAGTTATATTTTTATAAAAATGAGACAACAAAAAGAGAAATAGATGTAGTGATCCAAAAAGATGGAATGGTAGTTCCGATTGAAGTAAAAGGCGGAAATACGAGGGCAAATTCCTTAAAGTCACTTATGAAGAATCATAAAGATATTTCTTATGGGTATAAATTTGCAGATGGAAATATCGGTGTGGGCGAAGATGGTATCATTACATTGCCGCTGTATATGATTGCATTTATTTAATTCATCCATCTTCCACGTTTGACCCCGCCTCAGATATGGGAAAGAGTTCTGCCAGCTTTAAGACCGGCTGCCTTTTGGGCTAGCCGGTCCTTTTGCATGTTTCTAAGATAAATTAATCAAAGATGATCAGAGCCATAAATACAACCGGTTCATTGCCAATCGGTTTTAAAGCGTGTCCGCATCCGTCTGGTGTATAGGTTACATCTCCGGCTTTTACAGTGCGTGTGGTTCCGTTATCGTTATATTCTGCGGTACCGGAAAGAATGTAATACGTCTCGCTTTCATTTTTATGTTCGTGATAACCAAGAGAAGATCCCGGCTGAATGGTTACCTGTGCATACAGACCGCATTTTCCGTTTAATTCTTTTTCTCCGAGAATGCGTTTGATGGTTACTTCGCCATCTCCGCCGGCCATGTTTTTAACTACTTCTGTTACTGTTTCCATTATGAGTACCTCCTTGTGTAGTGGTTTACGCCATTACTATAGCATAGTTTGCACAAAAGATAAATCTTATTATACGGCTTTTGCCTGTGTCTGTCTGGTTCTGGCTTCGGTCATTGCATAAGGATCGAGAATAGAATCCAGTTCGTTTTCTTTTAACAGACCGTATTTCAATACAAGAGTTTTAACTGGAATATCTGTTTTTAAGGATTCTTTTGCCAGACTTGCAGCTTTTTTGTAGCCGATGTACGGACACAGGGCGGTGGTGATACCGACGCTTGCATCGAGAAGTTCGCGGCAGCGTTTTTCATTTGCGGTGATGCCGAGGATGCAGTTGGCGGTCAGGGTGTCCACTGCGTGTGTCAGTGTGGTAATGGAGTCAAAAAGATTGTAAAAAACAACTGGTTCAAAAGCGTTTAATTCCATCTGACCGGCTTCCGCCGCCATAGTGATGGTCGTGTCGTGACCGATAATATGAAACGCAACCTGGGAGACAACTTCCGGGATGACTGGATTGACTTTGCCGGGCATAATGGAAGAACCATTCTGCATAGCCGGAAGTGTAATCTCACCGAACCCGGCTTTTGGCCCGCTTGCAAGGATACGCAGGTCATTACACATTTTGGATAAGTTGACCGCACATGCTTTCAGGCAGGAGGAAACGCGTACAAATCCGTCCAGATTCTCGGTGGCATCAAACAGATCGTCGGCCTGGGTCAGCGGGTAGCCGGTGATTTTTCCAAGGGTTGGTACAATATTATCCAGATAAAACGGGGACGTATTGATTGCTGTGCCGATAGCGGTTGCCCCCATGTTTACGGGATACATTTCCGTGCGGACTTTTGTGAGACGGTCACGGTCACGGGAAATCATGGTGGCATAAGAATGGAACGTCTGACCCAGACGCATCGGCACAGCGTCTTCGAGCTGTGTACGTCCGATTTTTACGATGTGATCAAACGCTGCAGCTTTGTCATATAATGCATCCGTTAAAAGGGAAAGGCTTTTGTCTAAAGGTTTGAGAAGATCGAGAACCGTTAATTTTCCGGCGGTTGGAATGACATCGTTTGTGGACTGTGCCATATTGACGTGGTCGTTTGGATGAACAATGGTGTAGTCTCCTTTTTTGCCACAGAGCATTTCGATGGCGCGGTTGGCAATGACTTCGTTCATGTTCATGTTGGCGCTGGTTCCGGCACCGCCCTGTATGCCGTCGACAATGAATTCTTTGTCAAACATGCCACAGACCACTTCGTTACATGCCGATTCGATGGCGTTGGCAATTTCCGGTTTCAACCTTCCGGCTTTCCGGTTGGTAATGGCGGCTGCCCGTTTTATTTTTGCAAGGTTTTTAATGAAAACGGGGTGTAACCGGGTGCCGGTGATCGGAAAGTTTTCTTTTGCCCGTAAAGCCTGTACTCCGTAATAAGCATCTTCTGGTACTTCCATGGTTCCGATGGAATCTGATTCTAAACGCATGTATTCTTTCATAATTTGATCTCCTTATATTCTTCTGTTATCAGTTGTCTGTTTGTTTCTTTTCTGCGCGCTTTTTTCAATGGGACGAGAATAGCACTCCTGACATCAAAGGTAAATACTTTAAGCGATATTTGGAAAAACAGCCAGAAATTAAGATATATAGACAAATAAAATAAAGAAAAAATAGAGGAAACCTAATAAAATAAGGCAATTTTACAGGAGTGGGATATAAAAAATGAGCTGCTATTGGGGATTGCAAATGTAAATACCTGTGCTATAATGACCTCATAATTTAAAAATGATTGTGAAAAGAAGGACACAGGCGTCTAAGCAGGTGTCCTTCTTTGCGTATTTATGGAAAAATCGAGGTTTGTGTCATGAAAAAACTGGATAAAGTAGATAAAAAAATCATACAGATTCTGCAGAAAAATGCCCGCACACCGCTCAAGGAGATTGCCGCACAGGTATTTTTGTCATCACCATCGGTGTCTGCAAGAATTGAAAAACTTGAACACGAGGGTGTGATCATCGGCTACACGGCAAGGGTAAATCCACTGTATCTTAATTACCATATTAAGGCTTTCATCAATCTGGAGGTGGAGCCACTACAGAAGCCGGTATTTTATCCGTTCATTGAAAAAATTCCAAATGTGGTGGAGTGCAATTGTGTGACAGGGGATTATTCGATGCTGATTGAGACGTTGTTTGAGACCACGGCACAGCTGGATCATTTTATCAATGAACTGCAGCAGTTTGGGCGCACAAAGACGCAGATTGTGTTTTCTACATCTGTGGAACAGCGGGAAGTGCCGGTTGTGACGGAGGAGAAGTAGAGGCCGGTTGCATTCCTTATAGAATCTGGCGTATAATAAGATCACTGAAATAACAGAAAACAGGGATAATGATTGTGATGAAAGAGAATCAGGACCGTAACATACAAAATGTATATCGGCAGATAGTGGAAATTTCAAAAAAATATCAGGTGAAAAAAGTAGTATTATTTGGATCACGTGCGCGTGGAACTAATATGCCAAAAAGCGATATCGATCTGGCGATTTATGGGTGTGCAGATTTTGGAGGTTTGTCAGATAGTTTAAATGAAGATCTGTGGTCGCTTTTAAAGCTGGATATTATCAATATGGATGATAAATACGTGTCATCTGAATTGGTATCCGAGATAGAGAAAGATGGGGTTGTTTTATATGAAAAAGTTTGATCAGTATGTTAGACATTTGCAGGTGCTTTGTCGGGCAGAACAGGAAGATGTATGGCTGGAAATGTTGCGTGATCGAAATGATGCCACACATATTTATAATGAAGAAGCAGCACAGCAACTGGTTGAAAAAATTCTGCATCAGTATATTGGAGTGTTTGTCTCGTTGGAACAGCAGATCCGTGCCCGGTATGGAGATGAGGTGTTAGAACAGCTATGACAAAGTGGTATCGTGCGTGTGTGAACTATATTCATTCTGTGCCGGAATATAACGGTGCACTCGAACAGGAACGATTTACGGAAAAAGCCGCAATTGCAGCAATACATAAATTAAAACGCTATTATGATGAAAAGCATTTTGTAAAAGATCCGGATTATATGGTGCGGATGGATCGGCTGCTTTCGGTGATTAAGGATCATGAGACGGATGAAGAGATGGATCAGTGGAAGGTCTGGCTGAAATATTTTGTCACTATGGGTGGCGGTGAGTGGAATGAATTCTGGGAAGATGTGAAATAAGAAGAAAACAGCAGGGAATTTATGATGGATATCATAGATTTCCTGCTGTTTCTGCATAAAAGGATGTTGATACATCGTATGTTGAAGTTTATGATTTTTGAAAATATTCTACAAATTAAATATTTCAAAGCGTTAAGATGTTACAGTTAAAAAGTCAATCATACAGAAAAATGATGATGAGAGATAATCTGCTTGCGAAATAAGAAAAAGGATGTTAACATAATAGCTATCGGAAAAGTTTGGAGAAAGAAAAATAAAAAGATCGGAGGTGAAAGAAGGATGACACAGGAAGATATTGTGATTTTATCACAGTTGTTAGATCAGAAATTTGAACCTGTATACACAAGGCTTGATTTACTGGAGAGTGATGTCAGGGAACTCAAAAGTGGAATGTCTGAAATAAAACAGAGAGTAGCCAGTGTGGAACAGAAAGTAACGGAACTGGATCAGAGAGTAGCCAGCGTGGAACAGAAAGTAACGGAACTGGATCAGAGAGTAGCCGGAGTGGAACAGAAAGTAACGAAGCTGGAACAGAAGGTAACGGAACTGGATCAGAGAGTAGCCGGAGTGGAACAGAAAGTAACGAAGCTGGAACAGAAGGTGACGGAACTGGATCAGAGAGTAGCCGGAGTGGAACAGAAAGTAACGAAGCTGGAACAGAAGGTGACGGAACTGGATCAGAGAGTAGCCGGAGTGGAACAGAAGGTAACGGAGCTGGATGAAAAGGTAACGGAACTAGATCAGAAGTTTACGGTACTGGATGAAAAGGTAACGGTATTGGATCAGAAGTTTACGGTATTGGATCAGAAGTTTACGGTATTGGATCAGAAGTTTACGGTACTGGATGAAAAGGTTACCGGTTTGGAATTGGTAATTGAAAATGAAACAAATGTAAATATCAGACGGATTGCAGAAGGGCATTGTGATTTAGTGCGTAATTTGAGGGAAGCACGCAAAGTAGATGATGAAAAAGAATTGCTTGCCATTCGCGTGACGGTGTTAGAATCTGATATGAGTAAAGTAAAACATCAGCTTGCAATTACATAATCTTGCGGATCGCGGTGCCTCGGCACCGCGACTTTTTAGGATGGGGAAAATATGATTACATTGAATGATTACTTATATTCGGGGGATACAGTTCTTCGCATTTTAAAAAAATACATAGCGGATTTACGTATTTCGGCGGTACAGAAACATAATGAAGTGGATTTAGTTCATTGTAACTTTTTGATACAGATTATGAAACTTTTGGAACACAATGATTTCCTGACTTCGCAATCGCAGAAGATTCGTGAGTTTTATAAATATATGGCACAGGAATATCCATATTTATCTTTTACTTTCAAGGGACGAATTAAGTCGTTGATTCGCGCAGAGGGAAAGTTTAATGGATATATTGTGGAATACATATACGATTATTATGAAAAGAATGGATCATATCCGTCTGTGTCAGAAATCAAGGAGCGTTTGAACTGTTTTCGCGATTTGATCGCGTACCGTATTGTGATTTCCATGCCACGGTGTCATATGAAACAAAAACAGGATCGCAAGAAGGAAGAGATCAGGTATTTATATCGGATTGCCAATGTATTGCCACAATTTTTGGAAGAACGTGGATTTACGGCAGAGCCGACAGGTGGGGTTAAAAGAAGTAATTCTTTACTATTGGATGATGCTGTGCGCCCATATTACAGGGATTATATTGATGGAGAAAGTACAAATTCATATCGTTCGCTTCATATAACGTTTTTTGACAACAGTGCCCGGTGTTATATGGAAATGCAGCTTAGAACAAAAGAGATGGATGATATTGCAGAAATTGGAGTAGCGAATCATTTATTTTATGAAAAAAAACAGGAAACTTCCAGAGGACGGAGAGATGCGATTTTACAAGGCGGCTGTATTTATTTTGACGAGGCTTATGAGCGTTGTAGATTGTTACAGGATCTTGATCTGTCAGGGGTAGATGTGAATATGTTTACGGCAGTGAATAATAGCCTTATGAATGATGGATGTGGTCTTTTTCGGGGGCGGCTGATTTTGCCGTATGAGCATTTATCAAAATTCCAGAATGATATGATTGATTAAAGGAGCTGTAAAATAAGTCCCTAATATAAGAAACGCCAATTCCGGCAAATGTCGGTTTTGGCGTTTCTTTGTATTAACTTTTCTATGGCAATCCTTCCGCAGGCTTGTTTTATTTTATATATGGAACCGTTTAATGCCAGGTCAATGCTGAAATCAATCAGACCGGATTTAATACATTTTTCCGGTTCTTTTCTTTTTTTGATGTTTTCATTTTGGGAACCTTTTCCTTTTTGGAAAATAAGGTATGTTTTTTCTGCAATTTTCCACGAATTTCTGCACTTAACTGGCGGTAGCGTTCCTCCGTCATATCGTTTTGTTCCCGGATGAGATAGTTCATTTCTTTCAGGACGGTTTCACGGATTTCTTTGCTGATATCGAGTGTGAGAGCTTCGTTATTCTGTGCGATTGCGTGCCCTACAATGTCACTCATCAACTCCCGAAATTGTGCCATGCGTTCTTCTGCGGAAAGGGTATTTACAGGCAGGTTGGTTTTATCTGCGTTCTGTCGATCCGGTTTGGCGACAACCGTGTGATGATGTTCCCGGTTACATGCGGGCAATGGACCAGGTGCTGCAGAATCCGGCACGGAAACACCGGCATCTTCGGGGTTTTTATTGTGTAATATCATGCGGATTGCCTTCAGCTGGTATCCTTTTTCTTTGAGTTCTTTGATCTTTTGGAATTCCTGTATGTTCTCTCGTGTATAGTATCGATGTCCCATCTCATTTCGTGGGATGGTCAGGTCGAGTTCTTCTTCCCAGTAACGTAACACATGGGTTTCCACACCGGCCAGTGCAGCGGCATCGGAAATCATGTAACGTACTTTTTCCACGATAGCATGTCCTCCTTTTTTCGTTACAGTTATTATAACTTTTCGAAAAGGTGAGTTCAAACATTTTCCATCGTATTTTTCTGACATTTCTCGCAGTTTATAAAAATAGACCTTGACATTTGAGGTTTATAAGTATAAACTGAAGACAGGTTGATAGCTATAAACCTATGGAGGAGAAAAAGATGGAATATATAAAATTATGTGACAGTGATTACCGGTTTATGTGTGTCGTATGGGAGCATGCCCCCGTCAACTCCGGGGAACTTGTAAAGTTATGTCAGGAACAGCTTGGCTGGAAAAAATCCACGACTTATACGGTTGTACGGAAAATGTGCGAAAAAGGATACATTGCCAATGAGGATGCAACGGTTTCCGTTTTAATTCCAAAGGAACAGGTGCAGGCAGAGGAATCCCGCTATTTTGTGGATCGCACATTTGACGGATCACTGCCAGGGTTTATCACAGCATTTCTTGGAGGAAAGAAAATTTCCAAAAAAGAAGCAAAGCTGCTCAAGAAAATGATCGACGAGCATAAAGAAGGGTAGGGGCAGAGAATGGAGAAGGCAAGTGTAATTTTTCTGGCATTTCTGCAGCGGAATGGCATGGTGGCGGTTGTAATTCTCGCGGTGCTTGCAGTGCGCGCGCTTTTGCGGAAATGTCCCAAAAAATATTCCTATGCATTGTGGGCAATTGTTGGAATCCGTATGTTATTTGATTTGCCCATTGCATCAGGATGGAGTTTGTTTAATCTGTTTTGTCTGGTAAAAAGCAGATCACAAATGAGTGAGATTGCACACTACACAGGAGTATCTGGAGTGCATGCGCAAACGGCAGTACAGAATGTGACGCAGATATCTGCCGGTTCACGTGTGACAGGGGATGCAGCTTCTGAAGCTGGTTTGACAGCATCTATGACGACCTCGCAGAAAATTTGTGCGGTGTTGTTTTTTGTCTGGCTGATCGGGATATTTTTATTTTTAGGATATGGAATGTATTCCTATATCAAATGCCGCAGTATGGTACGGACAGCAGTACGTTTAACCGTAAATGAAACATCTGGAAACGTCCGGCGGACCATAAAGATTTGGGAATGTGACTGTATTCCATCACCGTTTGTACTGGGAATTTTCTGCCCGCAGATTTATATTCCGTTTCGGATGAAAGAGGAGGAACAGCAGTACATCCTTGCGCATGAGAGCTGGCACATCCGCAGACATGATCCTTTATGGAAGCTGATTGCATTCGTACTTTTGGCTGTATACTGGTGGAATCCATTGGCATGGATTGCTTTTTTCTATATGACAAGAGACATGGAGATGAGTTGTGATGAGGCCGTACTTGCGCAGTTTGGAAATCAAATTAAAAAAGGATACAGCGCATCTTTACTTGCTTTTGCGATGGAGCGGCATCCGTATTCATTTGCCCCGGTTGCGTTTGGAGAGGCAGATGCAGGAAGGAGAATTAAGAACGTGTTGAATTTTAAAAAACCACATACCTGGGTGGCTGCGATTGCAACCGTTTTGGTTGCACTTGTGGCAGTAAGTTGTCTGACAAACCAGAAACCGTCGGAGACAAAAACAGAGCATACAACCGAGAAAGTGGATAGTACACAGCAGCCAGTGCAGGAAAATGCAGGAGCTGCGATAATAGAGCAGAATATCAGGGAATGGGCACAGGCATTTTGCGACCGGGATACAGAAAAAATTGTGCAGATGACATCCAAAGAGGTACAGTCGAATTTAGAGAAAATACATATTTTGTGGATGGATGGAGATACACCGTCATTTGGCTGGTCGAGTCCATGGCCATGGGGAGCCTTTGGCAGTTTCTTTGGTGGAACCGGAGAAGAAATGGATGGCTACTGGCTGCATGAAATCAATACGGAAGAACAGACTGCAGAGATTTTGTATTATGTGGAGTCATCAGATCCGCATGTGAGCGTGTGGATAGAGAATATCCATTATGCACAGGAAAATGGTCAATTTCAGATTACAAAGGAAAAAATCAATCAGTTTGCTGACGGTCCGGATGCTAAAACGGATGGAATTGCATCGGCAGATGAGTTTGATATAGCATATGCGCAGGGAATCAGCGATACGCAGATGGACTACTGTATAAACGGTATGGGTGAAGTGCTGAATAAGAATATGGTTCCAATTGGTGCATTGCTTGAGCCGACAGATGCAGCCCGGCAGCTTTTGAATTTATCGTCGGATAAAAAGCTTGTTTCCGTGGAAAAAGAATCTGAATCTGCAGATAAAACACAGGTCGGTATACAGATTACATTTTTAAAGGATGGACAGAAGCGGTATTTGTCTATGATCCAGCCATGGGGAAAAGATGGAATCTGGGTTCCGGCAGAAGCGAAAGAAGGCAAGTAAAAATTGTTTGACAAACTGTGATTGTCTTTCTATAATAATATAATTATAGAATACAAGCGAAGATGGGAACAAGTACCAATGTGTGGAACGAACAGAAAGCAGCCGGTAGATGAGAGGCACACGGAAAGCACAGATGGATTTATGGAAAAACCATAAGCCGGGCGATAAGGAATCCCCCCAGCAAGCTGGGTCCCCCTGCCGAGGATTTATGGAAAAACCATAAGCCGGGCGATAAGGAATCCCCCCAGCAAGCTGGGTCCCCCTGCCGAGGATTTATGGAAAAACCATAAGCCGGGCGATAAGGAATCCCCCCAGCAAGCTGGGTCCCCCTGCCGAGGATTTATGGAAAAACCATAAGCCGGGCGATAAGGAATCCCCCCAGCAAGCTGGGTCCCCCCTTACCGCAGGGAATACATCCCTGAGCTTTACACCGAACGCGCAGGCAAGTAGGCTGTAACGGAGTAGTGCCCGTTAGACGCACTGGAGTGTAGCTGCACTCGCGGAGGCAGGCTGTGTGAACAGCATGCGAATTAAGGTGGTAACACGAGAGATCCCCCTCGTCCTTATAATTAGGACGAGGGGATTTTTATTTGGATTTTTATAGATATGGAGCAAAGGGACATAAAGCCCCAGAAAAATCAAAAAAGTTAAATTACAGGAGGAAACCCAATGACACTTTACGACGAACTGGTTGCCCGCGGTCTGATCGCACAGGTAACCGACGAGGAAGAAATCAAGGAACTCATCAACAATGGAAAAGCGGTATTTTATATCGGTTTTGACCCGACAGCTGACAGTCTGCATGTGGGACATTTTATGGCACTGTGTCTGATGAAACGTCTGCAGATGGCAGGAAACAAGCCGATTGCGCTGATTGGTGGTGGTACAGCCATGATCGGTGATCCATCCGGTCGTACCGATATGCGGCAGATGATGACACCAGAAACCATTCAGCATAACGTAGACTGCTTCAAAAAGCAGATGAGCCGCTTCATCGATTTCGGAGAAGGCAAGGCAATGCTGGTAAACAATGCCGATTGGCTGATGGACTTAAACTACATCGATGTACTGCGTGATGTTGGTGCACATTTTTCCGTAAACCGCATGCTGACAGCAGAATGTTACAAGCAGCGTATGGAAAAAGGATTAAGCTTTCTGGAGTTTAATTACATGATCATGCAGAGTTACGATTTCTACACACTGTACCAGAAATATGGATGTAACATGGAATTCGGTGGAGATGACCAGTGGAGCAACATGCTCGGTGGTACGGAACTGATCCGTCGGAAGCTTGGAAAAGATGCTTATGCCATGACGATCAATCTGCTTTTAAACTCTGAGGGAAAGAAGATGGGAAAAACACAGTCCGGTGCTGTATGGCTTGATCCGAACAAGACTTCTCCGTTTGACTTCTTCCAGTACTGGAGAAATGTGGCAGATTCCGATGTATTAAAGTGCATCCGCATGCTGACCTTCCTGCCATTGGAGCAGATCGATGAGATGGACAAATGGGAAGGTGCCAAGCTGAATGAAGCAAAAGAGATTCTCGCTTATGAGCTGACCAAACTGGTACACGGCGAGGAAGAGGCTAAGAAAGCCAAAGAGGCATCCCACGCACTGTTTGCAGGTGGCGGGGTTTCTGCACATATGCCGACGGTTGAAGTGACTGCAGATGATCTGTACAATGACAAGCTCGATATCATGGCAGTTCTCGTAAAGGCTTCTCTGTGTGAGAGTCGTTCCGATGCACGTCGTGCCGTACAGCAGGGTGGAGTCTCTGTGGACGGTGAGAAAGTTACAGACATCAGTACCAGTTACACGCTCGACGAGTTTGCCGGAGAAGGAAAGGTCGTAAAGCGTGGTAAGAAGAAGTTTGCAAAAGTCATCAGTAAATAAGAAGTTCGTATTGACTAACTTAAAGACCGTTTGTTATAGTTTACCTAATTCATAGACAAAAGTATGTGAGGGAGTAGTTCGCACATTGTGTGACTTGTCAACATACCGGTCATTTGGACCTGGCAAGCCTTAAAGAATGAGACTCATGTGCACCGGAAAAACGTGGCTGCAGTCGCGCTTTTCGTTGGTGTACATTGGGTCTCTTTTTGATATATAAGGACAGAAGCGCAAGGTATGAATCCCCTCACAAAAGGAGAACATAAGAATGGTAATCGAGTTATTTCTGATTGGTGTCGGACTCTCGATGGATGCATTTGCGGTATCCGTCTGCAAGGGTCTTGGCATGGAAAAAATCAACAAAAAACATGCGTTTCTGATTGGATTGTATTTCGGAGGATTTCAGGCACTGATGCCGTTTCTCGGCTGGGCGCTGGGAATCCGCTTTCAGAAATACATTACTTCGGTCGATCACTGGATCGCCTTTTTCCTGTTGCTGTTTATCGGTGGAAAGATGGTGATTGAAGCGATTCGTGATAAAGACGTGCAGGAAATTGGAGCAAAAGATCTGCCACTGGATCACAAAGAGATGCTGCTTCTTGCAGTTGCAACCAGTATCGATGCACTTGCAGTCGGTATTACATTTGCCTTTTTAAATGTATCCATCATGGAAGCCTGTCTGATTATCGGATGCACGACATTTGTATTATCGGTCATCGGAGTGGTTGTCGGTAATTTCTTCGGCACCCGCTACAAAAGAAAAGCAGAGATTGCAGGTGGTGTAATCCTCATACTTATTGGCTTGAAAATACTATTGGAGCACTTGGGCATTATTGCCTTTTAACACATTATTTTACAGAAAGAGGGAAAAGATATGACAGAATTTATTTCAACATGTTCCATGCCGCTGGCAATTGTTTTTTTGATCGCAGGATTTTTCTTCCTGGTCAAAGGGGCAGATGTTTTTGTGGAGGGAAGTTCCAGTATTGCAAAACGGTTTCATGTTCCGGCTATCATTATTGGCCTGACGATTGTTGCCATGGGAACCTCACTTCCGGAGACTGCGGTTTCTGTTGTTGCAGCAATCCAGCATAAGAATACGCTGGCAATCAGCAATGTGGTCGGATCTAATATTTTTAATATGATGGTGGTCATCGGTTTTTGTGCCATAATGACTCCGGTTGCCGTACAGAAAGCTACATTGAAACGTGATTTCCCATATTCCGTGTTCGCGGCATTGCTGCTTCTGGTACTCGGTGGTGTGGGAATGAAGCAGGGACGTTTTGACAGTGCAGTCTTTCTGGTATTTTTTGCAATATTTATCGGAACCATGATTCGTATGGCTCTGAAAGCAGGAAAAGAAGGCGGACATCTGCAAAGCGAAGAAATTGAAGCGACAGAGGCACAGAAAGTAATGTCGATGCCGAAAAGCTTGTTGTTCCTTGTGGTTGGTGTAGCTGGTATTGTGATTGGCGGGGATGTCGTTGTAGACAGTGCCAGCAATATTGCATTGAAAATTGGAATGAGCCAGACGCTGGTAGGACTGACCATTGTTTCTATTGGAACCTCGCTTCCGGAACTTGTGACATCTGTTGTTGCAGCCCGCAAAAATGAAGTGGATATGGCACTTGGAAATGCGATCGGCTCCAATATTTTTAATATTCTGTTTGTACTTGGTCTGGCGGGAGTTATCAGTCCGATGCCATTTTTGATGGAAAACATCATAGATATTATGATTTTGATTGTTTTGAGCCTGTTGATCTGGGGGTTTGCATGGACAAAAGAAAAAATCAGCAGAAAAGAAGGTATTGTGATGCTGGTTTTATATGTGGTTTATGTGATTTATATCTGCATGAGATAGAAACTTCTGTGACAGGATGAATTTTGGAAAATAGTTTTTACAGGGGACAGGATATCAGGACTTTAATTTGCAGAAGGTTTTTTGACGGGAACATCAAGCACGCGTTTTACAGCACTTTGTAGTTCCGGATGCCGGCGATACATTTCGATGACATGCCGTTCATCTGCAGTGATCGGGAAGGATTTGTCTGCAGGGATGTGCAGGAGATTTCCGGTGAATGCGTCACTCTGATACAGTTCACAGAGCAGCAGCAATGTTTCCGTGCGGGGATAGGCCTGATCGCTTTCCCATCCGTACACGGTTTTTTCGGCGACTGCGATATTGTACAGGTCATTCAGCTGTACAACTACGTCATGGATCGTCCAGCCACGATTTTTTCGCATCGTTTTTAAGGCTGCCCCGATTTGTATATTTTTCATGTTGGTGCTCCTTCTCATTTATCTTTGGCAGTTTTGTACTGGAAAAAACTGGATAAAAGCATATTAGTCTACGGAAAAACAGGTCAGCAAGAAATTCTTGGCATATAAGAAAATATTCTTGAATAAACAGAAAAACGGACGAATAGGGGATACTTTACAAATGGCGTGGAATTCGGTAAAATGGGGAGAGCGAATGTGAGATAAGGAGGCCAAGGACATGGCAGAAAATAAAGGGAAGTTTTATATGACAACCGCGATTGCCTATACTTCAGGTAAGCCGCATATCGGAAACACGTACGAGATTATTCTTGCGGATGCAATTGCGCGTTATAAGAGAGCCGAAGGCTATGATGTCTATTTTCAGACCGGAACTGATGAACACGGACAAAAGATTCAGGAAAAAGCAGAGGCAGCAGATATTTCACCGAAAGAATTTGTAGATCAGGTTTCCGGTGAGGTAAAGCGGATCTGGGATCTTGTGAATTCTTCTTATGATAACTTTGTCCGTACCACGGATGAGGATCATGAGAAATGTGTAAAGAAGATTTTTAAAAAGCTTTATGATCAGGGTGATATTTATAAGGGATCTTATGAGGGAATGTATTGTACACCTTGTGAGTCTTTCTGGACAGAATCCCAGCTTGTAGACGGCAAATGTCCGGACTGTGGACGGGAAGTGCAGCCTGCCAAAGAAGAAGCTTATTTCTTTAAGATGAGTAAATATGCAGACCGGCTCATTGATTATATCAATACCCATCCGGACTTCATTCAGCCGGTTTCCCGTAAGAATGAGATGATGAATAACTTCCTGCTTCCGGGACTGCAGGATCTGTGCGTATCACGTACCAGTTTCAGCTGGGGAATTCCGGTAGATTTTGATCCGAAACATGTCGTATATGTCTGGCTGGATGCACTGACAAACTATATCACAAAGATTGGATATGATCCGGATGGTTCCACAGATCAGTTTAAGAAGCTGTGGCCGGCTGATCTGCATCTGATCGGAAAAGATATTGTCCGTTTCCATACCATTTACTGGCCAATCTTTCTGATGGCACTGGATCTGCCACTGCCAAAGCAGGTATTTGGTCATCCGTGGCTGCTTCAGGGCGGGGATAAGATGAGCAAATCCAAGGGAAATGTAATCTATGCGGATGACATGGTAGATCTGTTTGGCGTAGATGCTACCCGTTATTTTGTATTGCATGAGATGCCGTTTGAGAATGATGGCGTGATTACCTGGGATCTGGTCATTGAGCGTTTCAACTCTGATCTGGCAAATATTCTTGGAAATCTGGTAAACCGTACCGTTTCCATGAGCAATAAATATTTTGGTGGTGTGGTCACATCCACAGGAGTCACCGGTGAAGTGGATGCAGATCTGAAAGCTGTTGTGACAGCAACCCGTGACCGTATTGCCGGGAAGATGGCAAAACTTCGTGTGGCAGATGCAATTTCCGAAGTATTTGCACTGTTCCGCCGTTGCAATAAATATATTGATGAGACAACCCCGTGGGTACTGGCAAAAGACGAGGCACAGAAAGACCGTCTGGCAGAGGTTCTTTACAATCTGACCGAGTCCATCACGATCGGCGCAAGTCTTCTGCACCCATTCCTTCCGGAAACCGCAGAAAAAATCGTGGCGCAGTTATCGACATCATTGCGTGATTTTGATGAACTCAATCAGTTTGGACTGTATCCGGATGGAACAAAAGTAACCGATGCTCCGGAGATCCTTTTTGCAAGAATTGACGCAAAAGAGATCCAGCCAAAAGTGGATGCCATTCAGGCAAAGCAGAAGGAAGAGTACGAAAAAGAGCAGAAAGCATTAAATGGCGGAGAGTCCGCAGATGAAGCAGTCATTGATATAGATCCGAAGGAAGAGATCACATTTGATGATTTTACGAAGATGCAGTTTCAGGTGGGAGAGATTCTCTCCTGTGAGGCAGTTGCAAAGTCAAAGAAGCTGCTTTGCTCCCAGGTAAAAATCGGAAACACCGTAAAGCAGATTGTATCCGGTATCCGTAAAGATTACACACCGGAAGAGATGGTCGGCAAGAAGGTTATGGTTCTTGTGAACTTAAAGCCGGCAAAACTTGCCGGAGTATTGTCCGAGGGTATGCTGCTGTGTGCAGAGGACGAAAACGGCACACTTTCTCTGATGACACCGGAGAAACCAATGCCAAGCGGTGCAGAGATCTGTTAAACAAGGTCGGAGGCATAAAAATAGGAGGCATAAATTATGGAAATCCTTGATGTTGTAGATGAAACCGGAGCACCAACCGGTGAAACCGTAGAACGCGCAGAGGCACACCGAGAGGGTGTGCGGCATCGCACCGCACATGTCTGGATTGCCCGCAACAGGAACGGTCGGATTCAGCTTTTGCTGCAGAAGAGATGTATGCAGAAAGACTCGTTCCCAGGCTGCTATGATATTTCCAGTGCCGGACATATACCGGCAGGGGAGGAGTATATTCCTTCAGCAATTCGGGAGTTGAAAGAAGAATTAAATGTGACAGTGCAGGAGTCGGATCTGATTTATTGCGGACAGGTGCATAAGGATGTTGACAGCGAATTTCACAGACAGCCATTTCATGATCACCAGATTTCAAATGTTTATCTGCTCTGGCTGGATCGGGAAGCAGAGGAATTTGAACTGCAGACCGAAGAAATTGAGAGTGTGCGCTGGATGGATTATGCCCAGGTGCGGGGCATGGTGGCTTCGGATACACTTCCAAACTGTATCATCATGGAGGAACTTGATCAGATAGAAAGGCATTTCTTATGATTTTTGAGACACATGCACATTACGATGATGCAAAATTTGATACGGACCGGGAGATGCTGCTTGCGGAATTACCGCAGCGCGGCATTTCGCCGGTTATTAATGTAGGGTCTTCCATTGCGACGACAAAGACAACACTTTCGCTGGCGCAGGAATACCCTTTTCTTTATGCTGCGGTGGGCGTACATCCCAGTGACGTGGATGATTTAAATGAGGACACGTATGCATGGCTCAGACAGCAGACAACGCTGCAAAAGACAGTTGCGGTGGGAGAGATCGGACTGGATTATTACTGGGATAAGGAACCGGAGATACAGGCGAAGCAGAGGTATTGGTTTGTACGGCAGCTTGCACTGGCTCAACAGGCAGATCTTCCGGTGATCATTCATTCCAGGGATGCAGCAGAAGATACCATGCAGATCATGGAAAAGGCATATGAGGATGGCATAAAGGGCGTGATCCACTGTTATTCCTATTCGCCGGAGATGGCACAGGAATATGTAAAGATGGGATATTTCATCGGTGTAGGCGGTGTTGTGACTTTTAAAAATGCCAAAAAGCTGGTAAAGACCGTGGAAACGATTCCTCTTTCGAGTATAGTGCTCGAAACCGACTGCCCGTATATGGCGCCGGAACCACACCGGGGAACGCGCAATGATTCACGGAATATTCCGTATGTGATTGCAAAAATTGCGGAGATCAAAGGCGTTTCTGTGGAGGAAGTCGAGCAGACCACACGGGAAAATGCATTTGCACTGTTTACGAAAGTGCCACGATAAAGGAGAGATATTATGGAAGAGTATGAAGTAATCCGTATTCCGGTTTCGGATGGGACGGAAAAAGAGTTTGCCATCATGGATACTTTTACCGTTGAAGAGAAGCACTATATGGCAGTGTCTCTCATAGCGGAGGATGAGATTCAGGAAGGTGTGTATCTGTATCGATACCGTGATGCGGAAGACGGAGATATCGTTGTGGAACAGATTACGGAACCGGCAGAGTATAAGCGTGTATCCAGGGCATATGAAGCGCGGTAAGGCTGCAAAAGAAGGATGAGAAAGATGAAAAAGTGGAAGAAAAAGCGTATGGTGGCGGTGCTTTTGACGCTGCTTGTGCTGTTACAGTTTCCGGCAGACTTTGGAAGTGTGGCATATGCTGCGCAGAAAAAGGAAATCAGGGGAACGATTTCGGTAGCATCCAATATCTCCCAGCAGGATATGTAGCAGTACCTGGATGGGTTTAATAAGAAATATCCTGGTATTGAGGTGAAATATCAGTCGTACTCGGATTATGACAATGAGGTGTCAAAACAGATTCAGGATAGGGATTATCCGGATGTTTTATTTGTTCCGGGATCGGTGCCGGGAGCATTTACGACAGGAAAGAACTGCCGCTTCTGTTTGCAATCATGGATATTGATAACTTTAAGTCTGTCAATGATACGCTTGGACACGCCGGAGGAGATGAGGCGTTAAAACTTTTAGCGGATACGATGCGTCTGGTGTTTGGAACACATGTCCTTATGGCGCGGTTTGGCGGAGATGAGTTTGTACTCTGTATACAAAACCGTGATCAGGAGGGTGTTCAGGCACAGCTGGATAAACTGGTCAGAAGCATGTGTCAGACATTTACATATGGTGGGTGTTCAGTGCCGCTGTCCATCAGTCTGGGTGCTGTGTATATGACGGAGAAAGTTCCTTATGAAAAACTGTTTAAGGAAGCAGACAGTGTATTATATGAGGTAAAAACCAGTGGAAAAAACAGTTTTGAGATTCGGAAAATTTGAAAAATGATATAAAATGAAATCCCGGAGCATGGGAAATGGCTCCGGGATTTTTTCGAAAATGATTAATTTTTATTTGGAATAAACGGGCTGATCGCTCCGGCGAGCTGTGCAACCGGCATGCTCTGCAGCCATACACGTCCCGGTCCGGTAATAACGGTATTAAAGATCCCTTCCCCGCCAAAGAGCATATTTTTTACACCCGGTACAGTCTGGATATTGATGGAACATCCGGCTGTCATTGCTGCGAGGTATCCGGTATCGACGACAATCTGTTGTCCTGGTGCAAGTTCATATTCTTTGATGTGTCCGTCAAATTCGAGAAAGACGGTGCCGTTTCCAGACAGACGCTGCATGATAAATCCTTCTCCGCCGAAGAGACCGCCGGCAATGCGTTTTTGGAAAAAAACAGACATTTCCACACCAGCGGTCGATGCGAGAAAGGCACTTTTCTGGGCGACAATCTCCTGCCCTGGTGCAATTTCAAATGCACGGATATCTCCGGGGAAGCTGGATGCAAATGCGATCAGTCCGGTGCCGCCCTGTGCGGTGTAACGGTTGATAAACATGCTTTCACCGGAAAATGCACGACCGAACATTTTTCCGATTCCGCCGCCTGTTGTGGTTTCCATTTTCATATTTGGGGACATCCATGACATTGCGCCCTTCTCCGTGAGCATGGTTTCGCCGCCCTCTAAGTTGCAGATTACGACAGGCAACGGTGTTCCTTCAATTGTATAGTTCATAACTACCTCCCTGATATATTGTTTTTCGTTACAATATCATCTTAACGGAACATGGGGATCTTTTCAAGAAAATGTTTTTGGAATGGAGAGTAAATCATGACAGTGTATTTCGGTGACCGTTTAATGAAAGAAAATTGTAATTACCTTGTCAATCAGTTATACTATATGTAAATATGGCAAAATGATCTGTTTGTTGGAGGTTCATATGGTAAATACTTTGAAATTACCGGTAGGAATTGACAGTTTTGAAAAAATACGCAGGAACGGATTTTATTACATTGACAAGACAAATCTCATAGAACAGATTCTGATGAATTGGGGGGAAGTAACACTGTTCACCCGTCCGCGACGTTTTGGCAAGACGTTGAATATGAGCATGCTGAAAAGTTTTTTTGAAATCGGTGCAGATGCTGCACTGTTTGAAGGCTTATATATTGCAAAGAATAAAGAACTATGCGATGCGTACATGGGAAAATATCCAGTGATATTTCTCACGCTCAAAGGAGTGGAGGGTCTGACATTTGCGGATGCGAAGAGGATGCTCGGCACGATTCTTGCCAATGAAATGGACCGGCATTATTATCTCAAAACAAGTGATGCACTTACGGACGAGGATAAGGCATATTTCGCTAAAATGCTTACAGGTACGGATGAGAATATAAAAGACAGCATCCGTAAACTGTCACAGCTTTTATATAAACATCACGGGAAAAAGGCAGTAATTATCATAGATGAGTATGATGTTCCTCTGGATAAAGCATATCAGAATGGATATTATCGTGAAATGGTTTCTCTGATCAGAGGTCTTTTTGGTCAGGCATTAAAGACGAATGATTATTTACAGTTTGCATTTCTGACGGGATGTCTGCGAGTATCGAAGGAAAGTATATTTACAGGATTGAATAATTTTAAGGTACTTTCTATTATGGATTCCAGATTTGATGAACAGTTTGGATTCACAGATGATGAGGTAAAAAAACTCCTTGCGTCGTATGGTCTGGCTTCACATTTTCCGGAAACAAAGGAATGGTATGATGGCTATCACTTTGGAAATGCGGATGTGTACTGTCCATGGGATGTCATAAATTATGTGGATGAACTTAACTATGATCAAGCGGTCGAACCACAGGATTATTGGTCTAATTCGAGTGGAAATGCGATCGTCCGCAGATTGATCGATAAGGCGGATGTGCAGACCAAGGATGAAATTGAGCGTCTGATCGCGGGAGAGTGTATTGAAAAGGAACTTTCACAGGAACTTACGTATGATGAGCTTGATAAAAACATTGGAAATCTGTGGAGCGTACTTTTTACGACCGGATATCTGACAAAACAGGGGCGTACAGCGGATGGAAAGATACGTTTGGCAATTCCCAATAAAGAGATAAAAAATCTTTTTATCAAGAAAATCAGGGAATGGTTCCGGGATACGTCCGCGAATGACGGTAAGAGACTGGAAGAATTCTGCAATGCGTTTTTAGAAAAAAATACAGAAAAAATAGAGCAGCTCTTTGGAGAATATCTTTGGAATACCATAAGCATACGTGATACAGCAGTAGCAAAGGAAAAGAAAGAAAATTTTTACCATGGCATTTTACTTGGGCTTTTGGGATATAAAGCAAACTGGCTTATAAAGTCAAATGCAGAGTCAGGAACCGGCTACAGCGATATTCTTGTTGAGGTGCCGAACAACAGAACAGGAATTGTGATAGAACTGAAATATGCCGGGAATGGAGATCTGGATGCTGCATGTGCCGAAGCTTTGAAACAGATGGAAGAAAAATCATATGTCGATAAGCTGAAGCAGGACGGAATGCGTAATTTTATCAAATATGGAATTGCATGCTTCAAGAAGGATTGCAGGGTTGTGATTGCTGGTTAGCAGGAAGGAAACAAACATGGCAAAAGTAATCATGGTGCAGGGCACGATGTCAAATGCCGGAAAAAGCCTGATCGTTGCAGGACTTTGCCGTATTTTTGCGCAGGATGGCTATCGCGTGGTACCGTTTAAATCACAGAATATGGCACTCAACTCCTACATCACCGAAGACGGCCTGGAGATGGGGCGCGCGCAGGTCATGCAGGCGGAAGCGGCGGGTGTGAAGCCTTCCGTGCTTATGAATCCCATCCTGTTGAAACCGACCAATGATGTCGGATCACAGGTGATTGTAAAGGGTGAGGTGCTCGGAAATATGCGGGCGCGGGATTATTTTGCGTATAAGAAAAAGCTGATTCCGACGATCTGCGAGGCTTTTTCGGAGTTGGAAAAGCAGGCAGACATTATTGTGATGGAAGGGGCGGGAAGCCCGGCAGAGATCAATCTGAAATCGGATGATATTGTCAATATGGGGCTGGCAAAACTGGTCGATGCACCGGTGCTTCTGGTGGGGGATATCGACCGTGGCGGCGTGTTTGCGCAGCTTTTGGGAACTTTGATACTTTTAGAAGAGGATGAAAAAGCCCGTGTGAAGGGTCTGATTATTAATAAATTCCGCGGGGATAAGACAATCCTTGATCCGGGAGTGGAGATGCTGGAGGAACGCGGCGGTGTGAAGGTTGCCGGAGTAGTTCCATATATGCATCTTTCCATTGAGGATGAGGACAGTCTGAGCGGCCAGTTGGACAACCACGATGTAGGCGTGATAGATCTGGCAGTGATCCGTTTTCCACGGATCTCCAATTTTACGGATTTTAACGTGTTTGAACGGCTGGAGGGTGTGTCCGTGCGCTATGTTTCTTCGGTGCAGGAACTGGGACAGCCGGATATGATTTTTCTGCCGGGCAGCAAAAATACGATGGGGGATCTGTGCTGGATGCGGCAGAACGGTCTGGAAGCCGCAGTCAAAAAGCTGGCAGTGCATATCCCGGTCTGGGGGATCTGCGGTGGCTATCAGATGCTGGGGCGTACCATTTCGGACCCACATGGGGTAGAGAATGAGAATTCGCTACGCGAACCGCTGCGTGGTATGGAACTGATCGACACCGACACGACCCTGATGCCGGAAAAAATGCGTACGCAGACACGTGGAAAATTTGAGAATGTGACCGGTATTTTTTCCACACTTTCCGGATTGGAATTTTCCGGCTATGAGATTCATATGGGAAAGACAACGGTTTCCACCGGGGAACATCAGACGCCACTGGTACAGCTGGCAGATGGCAGAACCGACGGGGTACAGCGCATGGAAAAAGGCAGCGAAGCACCCGGCGTATACGGCAGTTATGTGCACGGCATTTTTGACGATGGAGACATTGCCGTGCGCATAGTACAGGCATTGGCCGACAAAAAAAGGGTGTCATGGAAACCGGAGGCTGGCGGTGATTATCATGCATTTAAGGAACAGCAGTATGACAAGCTCGCACAGGGATTGCGGGAGCATCTGGATATGGAGTATGTATACTCTATTTTGCAGGAGAGCCGGATTTCCTCTTGATTTTTACAATGTTATAGATCCCGACACAAATCAGGACAATGGATAATACCAGAAGAATGGACAGTGGGTATTCGAAAATATAGTGATAGGAATCGGCATATGCACGACCATAGAGATCCATATATTTGAATTGTTCCCATTGACCCAGAAATGGAAGCACACACAACAGGAAAATTCCGGTTATGGTCATAAAAATAAAGGGAGTTCTTTTAGCAGGATTTTGGATTTTATTTTGGTTTTCTGCTGAAGCATCTGGTTTTTTGAGCATTGTGTCAATTGGAACATGGAATTGCTCACTGATTAAGAGCAGGGTATGGATGTTTGGAACAGAGATTCCCATTTCCCATCGCGATACGGCCTGACGAGTAACGCCTAATGTTTGAGCAAGCTGTTCCTGGGAAAGATGATGTTTTTGTCTTAAATCAAGAAGAATGTGAGCGATAGTTTGATTATCAATTTTGGTTTTATTCATATCAGCACCTCCTTTTTCTTATCATACATTTCATGGCTGAAAGAAGCAAGAAACAGGGAATTGCATTTGCGCAATTTACAATTGCAACAGGAGAAAATATTTGATTACAGGAAAAGAAATGGAGAAACTTAAAATCATTCCACCGGACGCACAGATCTACGCGCAGGTAAAAGCAAGCTGGGACAAAATTGCCAAACCGCTGGATGGTCTGGGGCAGTTTGAGACAATGTTTGCGCAGATCGGCGCAATCACAGGAAGCAGCAGCCTTTCCATTGAAAAAAAAGTGATCCTCACCATGTGCGCAGATAATGGTGTTGTCGCAGAAGGAGTCAGCCAGTCCGGACAGGAAGTGACCGCGGTGGTTGCAGGATTTATGGGGCAGCAGGCAAGCTCGGTTGGCAAAATGGCGCGCCGCGCCGGTGTGGATGTGATCCCGGTCGATATTGGAATCAACACAAAAGAAACGCTGCCGGGGGTGCGAGACTGCAAAGTGATGCAGGGCACGTGCGATTTTCTGCAGGAACCTGCAATGACAGAGGAAGAAGCGTTGCAGGCATTGTCTGTAGGAATTGATCTGGTCCGGGAGTGCAAAGACAAAGGCTATCAGCTGATTGGTACCGGAGAGATGGGAATCGGAAATACGACGACGAGCAGCATGCTTGTGGCGGCACTGACCGGACGCACAGCAGAAGAAGTGACCGGACGTGGTGCCGGATTAAACGACGCGGGGCTGTTGCGCAAGCAGCAGGTCATTGCGCAGGCACTGGAGAAATATGAAAAAGAGATCCGGTCAGAGCATGCACTTTCCATGCTGGCGGCATTCGGCGGTCTGGATATCGCGGGAATGGCAGGTGTATGCATCGGCGGAGCACTGTATCATGTGCCGGTCGTTCTGGATGGGCTGATCTCATCGGTCGCGGCACTGGTGGCGGAGCGGATCGTGCCGGGTGTGCGGGAATTTGTTCTGCCGAGCCATCTGAGCAAGGAACCCGCGGCAAAATGGATCGCGGAGGAATTGAAACTTCATCCGGTTATTGATGCAGGACTGGGGCTTGGGGAAGGCACAGGAGCCGTGATGCTGTTTTCCCTTCTGGATCTGGCACTGGCACTCTACGAGGATCAGACGACATTTGATACGATGGAAATTGCGCAGTACGAGCGGTATGGAGAAACAGAATGATCACTTTGGTTTTGGGTGGAAGCGGCAGCGGAAAATCGGCTTACGCAGAGCATCTGTTGGATGGAAAAACGAATAAATATTATATCGCAACCATGCAGGTGTACGATGCGGAGGGCGGAAAAAAAGTTGCAAGACACCGGAGACTTCGCGCGGGAAAAGGATTTGTTACGATGGAACAGCCGCGGGATATCGGGAAAGTAGATTTTTCGAAAAGAGCACAGCAAGCCATGGAACCACCGGATCGCGCAGGGCAAAATGTTACGGAACGTCCTCGCTGTGCCCTGCTGGAATGTATGTCCAATCTGGTTGCAAATGAGATGTTTTCCGGTGCGGACATCGTTTCGGAAGATGTGGTTGTCGGACACATATTGCAGGGAATCAAAAGCCTTTCCGCAAAAGTGGACGAGTTGGTGATTGTCAGTAATAACGTGTTTGAGGATGGCATTTCCTATGATGCGACAACGCAGGCATATATCCGTGCACTCGGACGCATCAATACGGAAGTGGCGGCGTTGGCGGATACGGTGACCGAAGTCGTTGTAGGTATTCCGGTTCCGGTAAAAGAGAGAAAGGAAGCAGGTTATGCACATCATTAGAGGAATCGCGGTGGCGTTTTCCACCTATTCAAAAATTCCGATGCCACAATTTGTGTGGAAAGAAGAAGACATGCGTTACAGCATGTGCTTTTTTCCGTGGATCGGGGCAGTGATCGGTGCTATCCTCTGGGGATGGTTTCGGTTGTCTGCGTTATTGGGAATCAGTACGCTTGCATTTATTCTGATATCAGCTGCGCTCCCGCTTATTATCACCGGGGGCTTCCATGTGGATGGGTTTATGGATACCATGGATGCATTGCATTCGTATCAGCCCAGAGAGCGAAAACTGGAAATTTTAAAGGATTCCCACATTGGAGCTTTTTCCGTGATCAAGCTGGCGGAATTCGGGTTGATTTATGTGGCGGCTCTTTCCCAGATTGTGGATTACCGTGCGCTGGAAGTGTTTTGCTGTGGATTTTTTCTGTCCCGCTGTCTGAGTGGCCTGAGCGTGGTCTCCTTCCGTTCCGCAAAAACGGATGGGATGCTCTATCATTTTGCGAGTACCGCACATGAGCGCGGGGTAAAAGGGGCACTTTATGCACAGACGTTGTTGTGTGTACTGTTTATGCTCTGGCTTTCGCTTCTGGCGGGAATTCTGGCGGTGGCGGCGGCATTTGCAGTGTTCGGTTACTATCGCTGGCGCAGTTACAGGGAATTTGGCGGAATCACCGGAGATACGGCGGGATATTTTCTGACGCTGTGTGAGGGGGCAATGGCGGTGGCGGCAGCCGTGTCAGTGTTGATTTGAAAAAGTCGCGCTACTGGTGCAAGAAGGATGATGAATTGGGGTATACTTGAAATTGGTGATTGTGTATGATATAATGCAATCAACAAAGAATGAGGCGATACTTTTACAAGTACACCAAAAACGAACCCCCAGTAGTTGCCGCTACTGGGGGTTCTTCTCATTTTGTATGGTCGAGCATCCATTCAGGTTAATTGCCGCTAATGTTTACTGTCTAACCATTTGCAGATATAATAGGTGACTATACCTGCCACGACAGAAACAAAGAATGAAACGATAGAATCCACAAAATACACCTCCCTTCTGTTGCCAGAATGGGAGCGACAACAAAAGGAGTATAGCATAAATAGATAAATTTGTCGAAACGTGGTAATATAAAATATCAAGCAATAGGGAGTACATTAATGGAATTATACATTGGCGGCACTGCTCAGGGGAAAAAAGTATATGTAACACAGGTGCGGGGCATCGCGGAAGCACGGATCTGGGACAATTTTGAAGAATGGTTTCGAGAGAAATTGCAGGAAAGTGCCCCGAAGTCTCCATCCCCGGAAGCAGAAAGTATGGCTTATCTGGAAAAACATCCGGATACAGTAATTATCTGCGATGAAGTAGGCAGCGGAATTGTGCCGCTTGATTCGTTCGAGCGGGAATATCGTGAGCGGCTGGGACGGCTGCTTTGTGAAATTGCAGCAAAAGCAGAAAGGGTGGAACGGATTGTATGTGGAATTGGACAGAGAATCAAATAGAACTGTATCTGATCCGGCATGGAATGACGCTGGGAAATGTAGAACACCGGTATATTGGCAGACAGACGGATGAACCGCTTTCGGAGGACGGCAGACAGCAGCTGGAGAAAAGAAAAGACCAATGGGCACAGGTATGCAGGACAGGGGATATGCCATATGTATTTGTAAGTCCCATGCTTCGCTGCCGGCAGACCGCAGAAATTTTATTTCCGCAAATTCCACAGATCGAAATTGATCCATGGCGTGAAATGGATTTTGGAGAATTTGAAGGAAAGAATTATGCACAGCTGAATGGAGATCCGCGCTATCAGGCATGGATTGACAGTGGTGGAACGCTGGCATTTCCGGGAGGTGAGAGCCGGGAGGCTTTTATCGCAAGATGTGTGGATGGGATGGAGCTGGTTATGGAACAGATCCGGCAGCAGCTGGCATACAGAGCGTGTCCAAAGTGCCGGGAAACGGAAGACAACGGTATGATACAGGAGCCGCTTCCGGTGGCGGCTGTGGTTCACGGGGGTACGATCATGGCGCTGCTTTCGCACTACTGTGGCGGTGATTATTTTTCGTATCAGGTAAAAAATGCAGAGGGCTATCATCTGCGCCTGTCCATACAAGAGAATAAAATGGAGTTAAAAGAAAAAGTATGAGTTATCATTTCTTTGCGATGTTTCTTGGGTTTGTGCTGGATCTGTTGTTTGGCGATCCGCACTGGCTGCCCCATCCGATCCGTCTGATTGGTAATCTGATCGCATCACTGGAAAAACTGAATAAAAAGGAACTGTCAGACACAAAAAAATTTCTGCGCGGGTTTGCGATGGTTGTGATTGTTATCGCATGGACAACCGGTGTAACCGCCGTTATCCTTGAGGGGGCATACGGGCTGCATCCGGCGATTGGCTGTGCCGTGGAAGCCATTATGACCTATCAGATTCTTGCTACAAAGTGTCTGAAAGTGGAAAGCATGAAGGTATATGAGCAGCTGCAAAAGCAGAATCTGCCGGCAGCGCGAAAGGCAGTGTCCATGATCGTTGGGCGTGATACGGAACAACTGGATGAAACAGGTGTGGCAAAGGCAGCAATTGAGACCGTTGCGGAAAATGCATCCGACGGTGTGATTGCGCCGATGATTTATCTGGCAGTCGGCGGACCGGTGCTTGGATTTGCCTATAAGGCGGTGAATACCATGGATTCCATGGTGGGATATAAGAATGAAAAGAACCTGTATTTTGGAAGATTTGCGGCAAAGCTGGATGATGTGGTAAATTTCATCCCATCCCGCGTGGCGGCACTGCTTATGATCGTGGCAAGCTTCCTTCCGGGGAAGCGTTTTAGCGGGACCGGGGCATGGAAGATCTGGAGAAGGGACAGCCGGAAACATGCCAGCCCGAATTCTGCGCAGACCGAGAGTGCCTGTGCGGGAAGCCTTGGCATCCAGCTGGCAGGGGATGCTAGTTATTTTGGAAAGACTGTAAAGAAACCGACGATAGGGGATGCCCTGCGTCCGGTGAAACCGGAAGATATCCGGTGTGCGAATGTGCTGTTGTACCGGATGGCATTCCTTGGCATGGCCGTTTGCCTGTCACTTTTGTATTTTCTGTAAACATTAAAAAGCCGGACGTTGTGTAAACGGCGTCCGGCTTTTTGTCAGACAGAGTTATCCGAGTTCTTTGTGCTCTACGGAATCTTTCATATCTTCTGCAAGCATGTAAATATTCTCCAGAACTTTTTTACAGCCCTTCATATTGTCCACCGTGGAATCTGCCATACGCAGCCCTTCGGTGGAAGAGGCAGCCACTTCCTCACCGGTGGCGGAGAGGTGGGTAATATTATCGGAAATAACATTCGTGGCATCAAGGATTTTCTGGATATTTTCTTCTGCCGTATGGATATCTTCCATCAGGCGTTCAACGGTTTCACCGACATTGCCGAATTTCTCCCGTGTATTCTCAATCAGTTCGTTCTGCTTTTCTACGGAAGCAACTGAGTTTTCGATACTTTCGTTGGCACGTTTTGTGTCATCGTTTAATTTGTCGATAATTTCTGTAATGTTGGCAGAGGCATTTTTTGTCTGTTCGGAAAGCTGGCGGATTTCATCGGCCACCACAGCAAACCCTTTTCCGGCTTCCCCGGCACGCGCAGCCTCAATGGAAGCATTTAAGGCAAGCAGATTTGTCTGGTTGGAAATTTCAATAATGGATCCGACAAAGCTCTGGACATCCTCGACTTTTGAAGTCAGGCTCTGGATGACCTGTACCGTGATATTGCTGGCTTCTTCCACGTTCTGTGCCTGTTCCTTTAATTCCAGGACGACCTGTGCACCGGATTTTACAGTAGCATCCGTTTCATGTGCGGCTTCAATCATCTGGTGGATGCCGGCTTCTGCCGCATCGGTGTTGCCCTGAATATTGGAACACATAACCGCCTGTTTCTGGATGGCTTCAGCGGTGCTTTCGGTGCTGTCTGCAATTTCCTGAATAGAACTGTGGCTGACCTCAATACTGTTTTCCAAACTGTCAAGCACAGTCATTGCTTCTTCAAAATGCCGGGAAATATTTTCGGCAACGAGAAGCATCTGATCGTGGTTTTTCTTCTGCTTATCCGCAGCTTCTGTAATTTCCGTCATGTTTTCATCAAAGAAAAGCACAAGCATCCGTGTAATACTGATAGAAGCGTATGCAACAAGAAGCAGGACAAACAGTGCCAGCACCTTGTTGGCCAGTGCAGCAGATGCGTGTGGGGCAAAACTGAGCATCAGACGAACGATATTTACCAGCAGAAATACGCTGTTTATTATTTTCATAAGCCGTTCATTCAGATAAACCATGGCGGCAATAATGAGGGGAAGCGCGTAAGCCCATGTCCCTTCCGTGGTATTTAGTAAAGCAACAGCTGCATAACCGACCATCATGGCGGTTGTCAGGATGATGGCACAGGTGTGCGTTTTCTTTCGGGTCAGATAGCCCAGTGCGGAAAGGATAATCACACCGACCGAAACCAGACACTGGATCATAATCCGGACAAAGTGATCCCCGTGGCTGGCCGCCAGTGCAGCAAGCATGGTCAGCGTGATATAGGCAAAGATAATGGTGACAGCGAGAAATACCCGCTTGTTGGCTCGTAAATACTGTTTTTCGTTCATGTAATGTTCTCCTTATGCCAAATATGCAAAATCGTTAAATTGTATAATAATCATACCTCTCATAAATACCGTTTGTCAAAGGAAAACAGACAAAAAAAACAGACTTTGTGGATTATTTGCCAAAAAACAGTTTTAAATCATCTTCTACGGTACCAATTCCGGCAATGCCAAACGTGTCCGTGAGGATCTTTGCCACATTTGGGGAAAGGAATGCCGGAAGGGTCGGTCCCAGGTGGATATTTTTTACACCCAGTGCCAACAGTGCCAGCAGCACAATCACTGCTTTTTGCTCATACCATGCAATGTTGTAGACGATCGGCAGATCGTTGATATCATCGAGACCGAATACTTCCTTCAGTTTCAGGGCAATCACAGCCAGAGAGTAGGAATCGTTACACTGTCCGGCATCAAGGACACGCGGTATTCCGTTGATATCGCCGAGATTCAGTTTATTATATTTGTATTTGGCACAGCCGGCAGTCAAAATAACCGCATCTTTTGGAAGTGCTCTGGCAAAATCCGTATAGTAATTGCGGGAGTTTGCCCGTCCATCGCATCCTGCCATGACGACAAATTTTTTGATCGCGCCAGAGTTGACGGCCTCAACAATCTGACTGGCAAGTGCAAGTACCTGATTGTGGGCAAAGCCACCAATGATTTCACCGTGCTCGAGTTCTTCCGGAGCAGAACAGTGTTTCGCCTGTTCGATCAGTGCCGAGAAATCCTTCTGTGCACCGATTTCGCCATCAATGTGTGTGCATCCCGGATAGCCGGCAGCACCGGTGGTGTACAGCCGGTCTTTGTAGCTGTCCTTTGGTGGAACAATACAGTTGGTCGTCATCAGAATTGGCCCGTGGAAACGTTCAAATTCTTCTTTTTGTTTCCACCATGCATTTCCGTAATTTCCGACAAAGTTCGGATATTTTTTGAATGCCGGGTAGTAGTGGGCAGGAAGCATTTCTGAGTGTGTATACACATCTACACCGGTTCCCTGTGTCTGTTCCAGAAGCATTTCCAGATCTTTTAAATCATGACCGGAGACAAGAATCCCCGGATTTTTTCCCACACCGATATTCACTCTGGTAATTTCAGGATTGCCATAGGCACTGGTATTTGCAGTATCGAGCATCGCCATGCCTCTGACACCATAGTTTCCGGTTTCCAGTGTGAGTGCGACCAGGTCATCGGCTGTGAGGGAATCATCCAGTGTTGCAGCGAGTGCCCGCTGCAGGAAGGCATCAATTTCCGGATCATCCGAAAGCAGTACATTGGCGTGCTTGGAGTAAGCGGACAAACCTTTTAATCCGTAAGTGATCAGTTCACGCAGACTGCGGATGTCCTCGTCTTTTGTGGAGAGAACCCCTGCCTCTTTTGCCTTGGCAAAGAGCACATCATCCGATGCGTCAGAGCCATCTTTTGTTTTTATATCCCAGAAAGCAGCTTCCGGCAGACCTGAGGTATCTTTTACCTGTAAAATGAGTGTGCGGCGCACGGACAGAGTGTTATGAATCCGTGCGATGATCGCCTCATTGTCGAAGTTGGCATTTGTGATGGTGGTAAACAGATTCCAGGTGATCAAGTGGTTGGTTTCTTCTGAAACCTTTGTTCCTTCTTTGCGCAGCTGGGTTGTGACCGCGGATAATCCCTTGCTCACATAGACGAGCAGATCCTGCATAGCTGCTACTTCCGGCTTTTTGCCGCAGACACCCATCTGGGTACAGCCGCTGCATCCTGCGGTTTCCTGACACTGATAGCAAAACATTTTATGTTCCATAATAAGATACTCCTTTGATTTTATTTTGTAAGCAAGAAGTAATTTATCAGAAAGCAAATGGAAAATATGTTGTTAAAACCACAATTGACGAGAAAATGAACTGGTGATAAATGGGAATATGCAGTAAAATAGGAAAAAGAAAAGCTACAGGAAAATTATATGGGGGGATTACAGATGATGAAAGAATATATTATGGCACTGGATCAGGGAACGACAAGTTCCCGCTGTATCCTGTTTGATCATGCAGGAAAAATCGTCACGATGGCACAGAAAGAATTTACACAGATTTACCCGCAGCCGGGCTGGGTAGAGCAGAATCCGAGGGAAATCTGGTCCTCCCAGATGTCGGTTGCCATAGAGGCAATGGCGAATATCGGGGCATCATCCAAAAATATCCGTGCCATTGGCATCACAAACCAGCGCGAAACCACAATCGTCTGGGATAAAAAGACCGGGGAACCCGTATACAATGCGATCGTCTGGCAGTGCCGGCGCACGGCAGAACAGATTGATGAACTGAAAGAAAAAGGATATGGACCGATGCTGCAGAAGCGGACAGGTCTGGTGCCGGATGCTTATTTTTCCGCAAGCAAGATCGCATGGATTCTTGATCATGTGAAAGGCGCGCGTGAGGCGGCAGAAAAAGGGGAACTTTTGTTTGGCACGGTGGATACATGGCTGATCTGGAATCTGACCAAAGGGGCGGTGCATGTCACGGATTATACGAATGCGGCAAGAACCATGTTGTTTGACATACACAGATGCTGCTGGGAGGAAGAGATATTAGAGCTGTTTCGCATTCCCAAAGAAATGCTGCCGGAAGTGCGGCCGTCGAGTGGTTTCTTCGGAGAGACACAGGAGCAGATTTTTGGCGGTAAAATTCCTGTGATGGGTGTGGCAGGAGACCAGCAGGCAGCATTGTTCGGACAGTGCTGTTTTGAAAAAGGGGATGTAAAAAATACCTATGGAACCGGTTGTTTTCTTTTGATGCATACAGGAAAGGAACCAATCATTTCCAGACATGGACTGCTTACGACCATTGCTGCGGGTACTGCAGGGGAAGTGGAATATGCACTTGAGGGAAGTGTTTTTGTGGCAGGGGCGGCCATCCAGTGGCTGAGGGACGGGATGCGTATGATCCGTACCGCAGGACAGTCCGAGGAATATGCCAAGAGAGTCCCGGATTCCAATGGTGTTTATATTGTTCCTGCATTTGCCGGCATGGGGGCACCGTATTGGAATCCGTATGCGCGCGGAACGATTGTCGGGCTGACACGGGGATGCAAAAAGGAACATTTTATCCGTGCGACATTAGAGTCTATTGCCTATCAGGCGAAAGATGTCATTCACGCCATGGAAGAGGATGCCGGCGTGACGCTGAACGGTCTGCGTGTGGACGGAGGAGCCAGTGCAAATAACATGCTTGTACAGTTTCAGGCAGATATCATTGATGCGGCAGTACTTCGACCGGAATGTATTGAGACAACAGCACTCGGAGCGGCATATCTGGCAGGACTTGCGGCAGGTTACTGGAAAGATAGGGATGAAATCCGGGAAAACTGGCAGCTGGGACGAAGGTTTGAACCGGTAATGGACGCAGGGGAGCGCAAAAAGCTGCTCAGGGGATGGCAGAGAGCCGTGCGGTGCGCACGGCTCTGGGCAGAAGATGGGGAATAATGAGATTTATTTGTTTAATTCCGTTTTGATATTTTCGATCAATGGATCAGCCTGTTCCATCATATTGGAAATGTCCTCATAGATAAATCCCTTTTCTGTCATCAGGCTCTTTAAGCCGTCAATATCGGACTGAACCTGGGCATAACGGGTTTCATGGGCTTCCATGTCTTCCCGGAGCTGATCCACCTGTCCGCTGCAGTTTTCCACAACCTCATTGATGCCGCGGTGAACATTTTCTACGCCGGACACAGAATCATTGATATGGGAAAAGATATTTTCGGTTGTGTCCATCTGTGTGCGGGAAGCATCCAGTGCATCCTGTACATCCAGCAGAGAATGCGTCAGATTTTCGGAGCTTGTCTGCAAACCTTCCATACTTTTGTTTACATCACCCACCAGTTCTTTGATGCCAATGGAAAGTTTTGTGACTTCATCTGCAACAACGGCAAATCCTTTTCCGTGTTCACCGGCACGGGCCGCTTCGATGGAAGCATTTAATGCCAGCAGGTTGGTCTGGTTTGCAATGCCGACAATGTTTTGCATGGTTGCATGGATTTCATCAAAGCGGGCCTGAAATTCATCGTAGATTTTATGAATCTCTGCGAACTGCGTTTCCACTTTGACAGAGCTTTCTTTCAGATCACGGATATCCTGCATGGCATCATCGGATACGCTGGTCACATCGGTGATTACATCCGTAAATTGGCCGGAAATTTCTCCGATTTTTCCGAATTCTTTTTGCAGGGAATCAACAGCTTCGCGGATCGAGGCATTGTGTTCAATGACATCGGTGTAAGAGTCTTTTACTTTATCAATCTCGCGCACGGTCTTGATCTCTTCTTCAACGAGAGATTCCTTTTTGTCAATGACAAAATGGCTGAGAAAAGACATGGATGTCAGACAGTCTTCTATTTTCTTTTTATTGGAAACCTGTGGAACAGGTGTTGCGGTTCCTGTGGTTTTCTTTTTTCCAAACATAAAAGGTTCCTCCTATTCAAATACCACGCAGACCATCGTCTGGTTTACATGCTGGTTATTATACTGTTCGCCACCGCCGACAATGCCAAGGTGTGGTCCGAGAACTGCCATGTCTTTTGCATATGTAGAAAAATATCCCTCTTTTTCGTAGAGCAGATACCGGTAGATACAGTCAATGGATAAAACCAGGGAAATATGGGATGCGTCCTGCTGGATCTGCTGGCGTGTCTGCTGTTCTGTTGCTTTGTAGTCACCGAGGCTTAAGAAATAAATGCAGTCGTTTTTATTGATTCGTTTGTAGTTGGTCAGTGTGCCGTCTGTATCCATTCCGTTCATGGAAGAGATAAAAACCTGATTGCCCACCGCACGTCCCATAGGATTGACCAGTACGTTGTCAACGATTTTATCACGGGGAATGCCAAGTTCTGCGCTGTATACGTCTGCGGCGGGTTTACCGTCAAGTTCGATGAGTGCTTTACGGGATACATCGACTTTTGTGGCAAAGTGACTCTCGGCCGATGTTTTTTCATAGATGTTTTCTTTGTATACACGTATTTTCCCGGTGGTATTTTTGATCAGGGCATAGACGCAGGCATCTTCATATAATTCTCCGTTATATGCAACGACCGGAGATTTGCCGTCCGGGACACCGAAAACGGTGCCTCCTGCCAGATGGATGCCCTTTGTTTCCAGACAGGATGTAAACGTGGTTACCAGCTTTTCTTCGGAGCCGGTACAATATTCCACGCATACCGTATCGTCTGTGCCGGGAGAAATCTCTGCAATCTGCTTGAGAAGCTGCGTTGTGCCCGCAACCGGACAACGGCTGGCTTCCGTGAGGATACCACAGCGGATCTTCACATCAGAAAAAAATCCAAGAACCGCAAGACCGGAATCACTCACCTGTCCGTTTACGAGTCTGGTTCCGATCGTTCCGATACACGGAGTATCCGGAAAAAGTTCTTTTAGGCGTGAGGCAGTTTCTTTGAAATGTTCATAAGAAGCCATAAAAAGAATTGCACTTGGGGATGTAAGTCCCTGTACTGCCTGATGCACGGCAGTTTCCGGCTGTCCCACACCTGTGCCGATGAATGTTTTCATGGAAAATTCCCCCTTAAATCTGATCTGTTTTTCTTATAGTATATTTTTTCTGATTTAAAATAGCAACAGAATTTTATGTTTTCACCGACAAAAAAGATTTTTTTCTTGCACTTATTTCCTGTTTTGCGTATAATTTTTAATGTGCGCGTACAAAGCACATTTGTACGCAGGAAAAGCCTTTTGAAAAAGGAAAATAAGGAGAAAAATTATGTGGACAACAATCAATGCATTTTTAAAGACCGTGGACAACTTCGTCTGGGGAGTCCCGCTTATGGTATTGATCCTCTGCGGCGGTATCTTACTGACCGTGCGTCTGGGAGTCCTGCAGATGCGCAGGCTTCCGCTGGCACTCAAGTGGATGGTCAAAAATGAAGAGGGCGGCAAGGGAGAAATATCCAGTTTTGCAGCTTTATGTACGGCACTGAGTGCAACGATCGGTACGGGAAACATTGTCGGTGTGGCAACTGCGGTATGCGCAGGCGGCCCGGGGGCATTGTTCTGGATGATTGTGGCGGCATTTTTCGGAATGGCAACAAAATTTTCCGAAGGATTACTTGCCATCAAATACCGTGTAGTTGACAAAGACGGACACAGTCTGGGTGGTCCGTTCTACTATATTGAACAGGGAATGGGACCGAAATGGAAATGGCTTGCAAAGATTTTTGCCTTTTTTGGAGTCTGTGTAGGTCTGTTCGGAATCGGAACATTCAGCCAGGTGAACGGTATTGCCAGTGCCATCCAGAACTTTTTTGATCCGAATAAGGTTCATACCGTGGCAATTCCGGGAATTGGAACTTATTCCTGGACGGTTGTAGTCGCTTCCCTGATCCTTGCATTTTGTGTGGGTGCCGTGCTGATTGGCGGAATCAAGCGTATAGCAAGTGTCAGCCAGATTGTTGTTCCGTTTATGGCAGTTGCATATTTTGTATTTGCATTGATTTTAATTATCTGTAATATTACAAAAGTCCCAGCAGCGGTTGTTACGGTTGTGCAGGGCGCATTTCATCCGCGTGCAGTCACCGGTGGTGTGGTAGGCAGTATGTTTGTTGCCATGCAAAACGGTGTTGCAAGGGGCATTTTCTCAAACGAGGCAGGACTTGGTAGTGCGCCGATCGCAGCGGCAGCAGCACAGACACATGAGCCGGTGCGTCAGGGACTTGTCAGCATGACAGGTACATTTATTGACACGATTGTGATCTGTACACTGACCGGACTTTCCATTGTACTGACCGGAGCATGGCAGGTGGATGGACTCGAGGGCGTTCAGGTTACTACATATGCGTTCCAGAACGGACTTCCGTTCCCTCATGCGGTATCTTCTTTTGTCCTGATGATGTGTCTGGTATTTTTTGCCTTTACAACGATTCTTGGATGGGATTATTACAGTGAGAGATGTCTGGAATATCTGACCGGTGGAAATATGAAAAAAGTAATGGTGTTCCGCTGGATTTATATTCTGGCAGTATTTATCGGACCGTATATGACCGTAAGTGCAGTCTGGACCATCGCAGATATCTTTAATGGTTTGATGGCACTGCCAAATATGATCGCGCTGTTTGCCTTAAATGGTGTGGTTGTATATGAAACAAAGAAATTTTTTGAGGCTGGTAAGCATAAGAAATGAAAATCTATTTGATCCGACACGGAGAGACCGACTGGAATCATGTGAACCGATTTCAGGGAAGGGAAGATATTGAACTGAATGAGGCAGGGATTGCACAGGCCGTGCGCTGTGGGCAGACGCTGCAGGGACTGGGGATAGAAGCTGTGTATACAAGCCCACTGAAACGTGCACACTGCACAGGGGAGGAGATTGCTGCACAGATCGGGTTAAGCAGAGACGGTGTAGAGCCGATGCAGGAGCTGATTGAGCGGGATCTTGGTCCGTTTTCCGGACAACTGGTAAAAGATAAAAAAGAGTATTTTGCACTTGCGGCAGGCGACCATGTCGAAGGAATGGAGCCGTTTGCCGATGTGCAGAAACGCATGGAGCGTGCGATAGAGCTTCTTGCGGCAACGGGGCATCAGGCAGTGGCTGCGGTATCCCATGGAGCGGCAATCAATGTGCTTCTGGCAGGGCTTACGAATCATGAGATCGGAACCGGAAAGACAAGACTCTACAATGGGGCAATCAATGTGATTGAAGGGTCACAGACCGGAGGATTTCATGTCCTGCACTGCAATCTGCCGCCGGATGATCCCAAGACACGGCAGATTCTGCTGCAGGATCGGTAAAGCAGATTTTATCATGCAGCTATAGATACAGGAGGACAGGATGGGATACGAGCGGCTGGAAAAAAGTCTGACGGACACGATCAAAGAGGAACAGGCAAAACTGGGATTTCGAAAAGAAGCCATCCGGTTATACTATCCCCTGTCCTCTCTGAATCACTTTTTTGACGTGCAGGAGAGAGAAGAACAAATGCTTCATCGCCTGCAGCATCTGCCGGAAACCTGGCAGGAAAAACTCGGGGATGTAGGTGTGACGGCAAAAAAAGAGAGTTTCTGTTTTTATATTCCGGAACAGGGAAGTGTATATGTCCATGAGCATGAAAAGCCGGATGAATTTATCCGGGAACTGGTGGAACTGGTTGGCAGGCATGGCTGTACCATGCAGGAGATCCGGGAACTGTTTTGTAAACATTCGTCCCATGTGGAATGTCAGAAGATCGAAAATGGGGAATTCGACTGGATGTTCCGGTTTGCAGAGGATGAGGAAGATCCCTATTATTATTGTTTTAAGGATGAGGGAATCCATATCATTTACCATCGTTTTTTGCCGGAGGATTACAGGGAGTTTGGAGTCTGATGAAAACAGACACAGATAAGGCAGCGGATCAGCAGGGAGAAAATTATGGCACAGACAATATTACTTTTTCGTATAAACCGGGATAAATACGCAGTGATTCAGAATGTATGCAGGACATTAGGCATCCGTATCATAGATGTTGCCCGCAAGGATTATTTCCAGAAACTGGGCACTCTGGCGCAGATACAGGGATTTACCAGAGAAGCAAAAAAATATGACGGTCCGGAATTTCCGGCAGAAATGCTGATTTTTTCGGAAATGAATTCGGATCAGGTGGATGCATTTCTGGCAGAATATAAAAAGGCGGGTGTGGAACCAATTGCACTAAAAGCTGTAATCACGGGCAATAATATTTTCTGGACGGCAGAGAGGACACAGAAAGAATTGTTGCGGGAACATTTATTTATGAGCAATATTTACAAAAGCAATATGTGATTTGCACAAAAAATTTACGTTATTTTTGTTGAAAACTACCAAAGACGGTGCTATAATGTATACAAGAAATGAGAAAATCATTTCGAACATATCAGCCCATATGACATAAGATAATGAGAAGGGCGCACACCAAAATAAAAAAGGAGGTGTATCGATGATGTATGCAATCGATCCAACCATGTCCTTTGCTCAGGTAGTTCAGTATTACAAGGATTACGTGAAACGGACGAAGAGCTGTGGACGCAAACCGGTATCCTTCCTGCGATTTGTAACAGGCAGATACTAAAATCGGATGATCCGGTGGCAAAGAAGCCGCCAGCTCACCCGATTTTTCTTTTACTACGGAAATAAAACAAGATAAAAACGGCATAGCTGTGATCCAGTACATATTGCAGGGATCATAGGCTATGCCGTTTGCTGTTTAAACCGTTCCGGTATCCGGAATTACGGCTGGGCCGGATTCTTTTTCATACAACACATTCCGGTTCCGGATGATTCCTAGCAGAATCCCCACCAGAATGGAATTGGCAACTGTGCCGGTAAGTCCGTAAGATAAGAACGGAACAGAGGCGGTATAAAACAGATTGATGCCAAAGTTCGTCAGTACATAGTTGAACAGCTCAAGGAGAAGGACTCCGCTGGCAGCAGTACCAAGCAGCATTGCCAGACGGTTGCTCTGCCGCAGCGCACAGTGCATGCTGTACAGCGCAAAAAAGGCAAGTGCAGCGATGATTAAAATGCCGGCCGCAATGCCGAACCACAGAAAAATACTGTGCAGCAGATAGGTAGAGTAAAGTTCTTCCCGTGGAAGACGGTCACTGACAGAACTTCCACCGAACAGGGAAAAACGTGTCTGTTCATACTGCAGGGCAAGTCTCGTAAAGCCAGGTCCGTCGTCAGTATGCTGCAGTCCGAGTGCAGTCAACAGGCGGTCATACAGATAGGTTTGCGGACGTAAAAACAGGCTGCCTGCCAAAGCTGCGATTCCGATATAAGGAAGAAGTGTCCAGCACCAGAGAACCTTTTTGGAACCGGGCAGAATCCTTTTTTGGATACAGATTCCGGACAGCAGGACGGACAGAAAAACAAATGCCAGAACCGGCGGCCATACAAAACCACTGGTGTGGCTTAGGATCGCTCCGAAAAACAGGAGTGACAGCACATGCAGCCAGACAATGGTTTTCCATCCTTTTTCCCGGTTGGAGTATAGCAGCAGTGCATAGGACAGTGGATACAGCAGACACAGATAATAGCTAAAGGTACGGGTCTGCCAGAAAGAGAACGTGCCCGGAAAGAAGCAGGCGAGCAGCGCAAATCCCAAAAACAGACCGTATAAAAACCAGCTGTATTTTGACAAACACATGTAATTGCTGAACATCCCAAACAGAATAATGCCGAAGCCAATCATCTGATAGAAAACGGCATGCTGCATAAACGCGGTGTTGGAATAGGTGGTGTTAAGTGGTTCAGAACCATACAGGATATATTGCATGAAAATTCCGGATAATGTAAGAACCACCGCAATGCCGAACAAAACACCCGGAAACCGGGGACGATGGATCCGGTTTAATTCCGTGCCGGCTGCAACCGGGTCTCCCATCTGCCGGACAGCTTCTTTTTCTGCTGCGTCCGGAGACATTCCTGTATCTATATAATCCTGCATCTGTTCGTCAATGTGTTCCTGAATTTCTTCCAGCACATGGGTACGTGCATGTGGGTTTAAAATCTGTTCGCCCAGGGTCTGCAGATATTCTTTTTCCTCCATATCAGATTCCTCCTTCAAAACTTAACACATTGCTTACAGCAGCCTGATAGGCCATCCATTCCTGCTTTTTTTCGGAAGAATGATGCCGGCCGGCCTCTGTCAGCTGGTAATATCTGCGTTTTTTCCCGGAAGAGGCATCCTCATAGGACCGCACATAGCCCTTGCTCTCCAGGGAGTGGAGCAGTGGGTACAGGGTGCCGGCTTTCAGTTCAAAGACGTTGTTGGATTTGCTGCGAAGAGCTTCAATCATTTCGTAGCCATACATATCTTTCGTTTCCAAAAGGCGCAGAAGCAGCAATGCCATGCTTCCCTGTACGAGATTTTTGTCAATACCCATGGTATATGACCTCCTTTCAGTGATAAGTACTATAGACTGCCTATACATGAAAGTATATATCGACAGCCTATACATGTCAAGCAAAGGGAAAAGTATTGTGCAATATGCATGAAAAATAGAAAGGAAAACTTACTTATTTCACAAAAATGAGAATAACACTTGCGAAACTGTGCAAAAAAGGTGTATACTCTGTTTACTGAAAACGTTACCGGAAACATTGCCGTGAACGTTTTCGACCAGGGGCTGCCGTATGGACGGTAACTCTACGAACGTATTTATTTTAGGAGGGTGAAAATATGAAAAAGAAAATTGTATCAGCATTAATGGTTGCCGCAATGGTTGTCACAGCATTCGCAGGATGCGGAAGCGATAAGGGTGGCACATCCACACAGGGTGGAGACAAGACCAGCAAGAGTTCTGGAAAGGTTTACTTGTTAAACTTTAAACCAGAGACAGACGAAGCCTGGCAGGATCTGGCAGAGACCTATACCGATCAGACCGGTGTAGAGGTAAATGTGCTTACCGCAGCAGACGGACAGTACAACACAACATTACAGTCCGAGATGGCAAAGTCGGATGCACCTACCATCTTCAATGTGGGAAATTCTTCCGCAGCACAGACATGGAACGATTATACATATGATCTGAAGGACTCTGAGCTTTACAAGCATCTGACAGATAAGTCTCTTGTAATCAACTCTGATGATAAGGTAGCTGCCATTGCAAACTGCTATGAGTGCTACGGCCTGATCTACAACAAGACAATTCTGGAAGGATACTGTGGCATGGATGGTGCTGTAGTTTCTTCGGTAGATGAGATTAACAACTTTGATACTTTAAAGAAAGTTGCAGATGACATCAATTCCCGTATTGATGACATCAATAAAGAACTTGGAACTGACCTGACAGAGGCATTTGCTTCCGCAGGACTGGATGACGGATCTTCCTGGAGATTTGCCGGACATCTTGCCAATATGCCACTGTACTATGAGTTCAAGGATGATGGATGTGACCTTACAGCCGGGGAAGAGTCCATTAAGGGAACTTATCTTGATAACTTCAAAAACGTATGGGATATGTATGTATCTGATTCCGCAGCAGATCCTAAGACATTAAATTCCGGTGCATTAAATGCAGAGTCTGAGTTTGGTATGGGAGAGGCAGTCTTCTACCAGAATGGTGACTGGGAGTTCGCTCCGTTAACAGATGAGGAAAACGGATATGTCGTTACAGCAGATGACTTATCCATGATGCCAATTTACTTTGGTGTAGATGATGAGAATGAAGGACTTTGTGTTGGTACTGAGAACTACTGGGCAGTGAACGCAAAGGCATCTCAGGAAGATATTGATGCAACACTTGAGTTCTTAAATTGGGTAATCACTTCTGACGAGGGACGTGATGCCATTACAAATCAGATGGGACTTACTGCTCCATATGATACATTTACAGGTGATTACGAGACAAAGAATGCATTTGCACAGGCTGCAAACAAGTTAATGACTGACGGAAAAACATCTGTAGCATGGAGCTTCAATGCTACTCCAAACGTAGATGACTGGAGAGCGGATGTTGTTTCTGCCCTGACTGCCTATACCGCAGGTGAAGGTGAGTGGGATGCTGTAAAGACCGCATTTGTTGATGGATGGGCAAATCAGTGGAAGATCGCCCATGAAGATGATGCACAGTAATCAAAGATGATGGGAAAAGGGGTAAGTGGCATGCCGCTTACTCCTTTTTTAAAAGAAGCACCTGCAGTGCAGGCTGGTACTGGCAGGGGCTGCAGTTAGTGAAAGGAATGTATTATGGAAAAAGCAATTAAAAAATATTTCCCGATTTTTCTGCTTCCGACAATGATTGCGTTTGCAATTGGATTTATTGTACCGTTTGTATATGGAATTTTCTTATCTTTTTGTAAGTTCACAACCGTTACAGACTGGAAATGGAAAGGGTTACAGAATTATTCGAGAATCTTTTTTGTAAACGGAAAGTTAGACACAACATTTATTCATTCATTATGGTATACAGCGTTATTTACGGTTGTATCGGTGCTGATCATCAATGTGATTTCATTTCTCATTGCGATGGCACTTACCAAAGGCATCAGGGGTACCAATCTTTTCCGTACCGTATTTTTCCTGCCCAACCTGATTGGTGGTATCGTACTCAGTTATATCTGGTTAATGATTTTTAACAGCGTATTATCCAATTTCTCCAAGACAATCGTATCCACACAGTGGTATGCGTTCTGGGGTATGATTATTGTAGTATGCTGGCAGCAGATCGGATATATGATGATTATCTATATTGCAGGAATCCAGAATATTCCGGGAGAATTAATCGAGGCGGCAAAGATTGATGGTGCAAATTCCTGGCAGCTGCTCCGGTATGTAACACTTCCGATGCTGATGCCGACGATCACCATTTGTACATTCCTGACGCTGACCAATGGATTTAAGTTATTTGATCAGAACTTCGCTCTGACCGGTGGTAATCCGGCTAAGATGTCACAGCTTCTGGCATTAAATATTTATGACACAATGTACGGCACGACCGGATGGCAGGGCGTTGGTCAGGCCAAAGCGGTTATCTTCTTTATTCTGGTTGCAGTTATTGCGCTGATTCAGAATAAACTGACCACAAGCAAGGAGGTGCAGGACTAATGGCTAAAAAGAATAACAATCAGGTAAGTGCTGTCCGTCAGGCAAAACATGGCTGGATCTGGACACTGGCATTTACGGTTATCAGCATTTTATGGATTGCACCAATTCTGGTAGTCCTTTTAAATTCCTTTAAAAGAAAAGCCTTTATTTTCAGACATCCGTTTACACTTGGAACAGAGCCGCTTTCCGCTGGCTGGGATAAATTTATCCATGGTGTTGAACGTGCATTCTGTGGCTGGCTGAACTATTCCAACGGTATCCGTAAGACAAATTTCTGGAACAGTTTTGGAATTTCCCTGTTTATTACAGTAGGGTCGGTTGCATTGATTATTATCTGCTGCTCCATGTGTGCATGGTATATTACCAGAGTCCATACAAAAGTGACGAAAACAATTTATGTACTGTGTCTGTTTTCCATGATTGTTCCATTCCAGATGGTAATGTTTACGTTATCAAAATTTGCAAACCTTTTACATCTGTCCAATCCTCTTGGAATTATTGTTGTATATCTGGGATTTGGAGCGGGGCTGGCCGTTTTCATGTTTACCGGCTTTGTAAAGGGAATTTCCCTGGAAATTGAAGAAGCTGCAATGATTGATGGATGTACACCATTACAGACCTTTTTTAAGGTGGTTTTTCCAATTTTAAAGCCAACGACGGTAACGGTAGCAATCCTTGAGGCAATGTGGGTATGGAATGATTACCTTCTGCCGAGTCTGGTGTTGAATATTAATAAGTATAAAACCATTCCGATCGCAATCCAGTTTCTGAAACAGAGTCATGGACAGATCGACTGGGGTGCCATGATGGCAGTACTTGTTCTTGCAATTCTGCCAATTATTATCTTTTATATTGTGTGCCAGAAATATATAATAGAAGGAGTTCTTGCAGGTGCTGTCAAGGGCTAGAAAATAGACCTTTCGTCTGTATATACGAGGTGAAGGAATGACAATTGTAGATATTGCGAAAGAGGCAGGATATTCTGTCAGTACGGTTTCCCGTGTCCTGAATGGAAGAAGAGATGTCAGCGAAGAAGCCCGTGACCGCATTATGCGAATTGTGGAAGCTTACCAGTTTGTACCAAATAACAATGCCAAGCATTTAAAACAGACCGTGAGCCAGAGTATTCTGATTCTCGTAAAAGGTACTTCGAATATGCTGTTTACAAATATCATAGAGGTAATTCAGGATACTATCGAGGGATCGGATTATTCCCTGCGGGTGCATTATCTGGATGAAGATGCAGATGAAGTGAAAGAGGCTGTGCGGATGTGCAGGGAACATAAACCGATGGGGATTTTGTTCCTTGGAGGTAATATACAGTACTTTCATGAAGAATTTGAACTGGTCAATGTTCCGTGTGTGCTGGTGACAGATCGGGCGGATAAACTGGGATTTCGGAATCTTGCATCAGTTTCAACAGATGATATGGCAGCTGCGGAGATGGCGGTTGATTATCTGTTTGATCACGGACATCGCGATATTGCTGTTATCGGGGGAGATATGGCATTATCTTCCCCAAGTAAATATCGTAAAGCAGGAGCGAAGCGCAGCTTTATAAAACATGGCTGTGAATTTGAGGAAGAAAGTTATGCGGTAGCGCGGTTCTCATATGAGAGTGCATACAATGCCATGAACCGGATGCTGGCTTCCCAAAGATCCATTACAGCGGTTTTTGCCATGAGTGATGTGATGGCAGTTGGTGCCATGCGCGCAATTTTTGATGCGGGTCTGCGGGTACCGGAGGATATCTCGGTGATCGGATTTGACGGAACACTTCTTGCAGATTATTATAATCCAAAGATTGTGACGGTTTGTCAGGGGTATGAAAAGATTGCCAGAAAAAGTATTGATCTGTTGTTTGGCATGATTGATCTCAACAAACCGGCCACACATGAACTGGTTCCATTTAGTTTAAAAAACACAGAGAGCGTAAGCTCTATTTGATTTCTGCTTATTTTTAAGAAGCCGTGCAGCTTGCTGCACGGCTTTAATTGATTGAGGGACGGAGCAGCCGGTAGATGGCTGCTGCAAGTGGCACGGCAAACAGGATTCCCCAGATACCGAATGCCCCACCGCCGACAATGACTGCGGCAAGTACCCAGATGCCGGGCAGCCCGATGGAATGTCCGACCACACGGGGATAGATAAAATTGCCTTCGATCTGCTGGAGAATTGTTAAAAAGATAAGAAATACCAGTGCTTTTACCGGGGAAACCGTAAGAAGCATACACGCACCGGCTGCGGCACCGATATAAGCTCCGATGACCGGTAGCAGTGCGGTTACACCTACCAGACAACCGATCATGGCAGCATAGGGGAGACGCAGAATCCACATGCCGATGGTACAAAGCATACCGAGGATTACGGCCTCTATGGTCTGCCCTGCCAGAAAATGATGGAAGGACTGATTGAGAACCGTCAGTACGTAACGTATTTTTTTCCCTTGGAAAACACCGAAACACCGGTCGATCAGGGAACTGCCCATCCGTAAGAGGGATTCTTTGGCAGCAAGCAGATAAAAAGAAAACATCAGTCCCGGCAGAAAAATTAAAAGCCAGCTGCCAAGTTTCTCCAGGGAAGTTTTCATGCCTTTTGCCAGACGGGGGATTTTTACAATCAGTGTATCCCAGCAAAAGGGTTCATTCATCCATGCCCGGATTTCGTTTCCCATGCCAAGATCCATTTGCAGATGTTCGTTTGCCCACTCACACAGTAATTCTAAAACCTGGGGGAAATCGGTTGCGATGATCCGGATGCAGGATAACAGCTGAGGGACGATCATCCACCATAAGATCAGGATCACAAGCACAAGCGAAAGGTAGGAGAGTGTCATACATAGGGGACGCTGTAAGGGCGCAATGGCTGCCATACGGCATATTCTTGCATATCCTTTTTCGTAAAAACACATAAGGATATTAACTACATAGGCAATCATACAGCCGATCAGTAAGGGAAGGACTGCGCGGAAAACAGTTTTTGCAATTACTGCCAGAATGGGCAATACATAAAATAGTGAACCATACATAGGGCATACTCCTTTTCCTCTACAAATATTTATTAGTTTGGGCAGAAGAAAGCGGGATTATGTAAAAATAAGGAAATGTTAAGGTAGAATCATGGTTTCGCCCCTTGAAATCATGGAGAAAGAAAGCTAGAATACAAAACAGATGATAGAATCAAAAAGTATTGCTTATTTAAAGAAGGGATTCGATGATGAAAAAAGGACTGGTCATGGAAGGCGGAGCCATGCGCGGAATGTTCACCGCCGGAGTCATCGACGTGATGATGGAGCATCAGATAACATTTGACGGAGCGATGGGCGTGTCAGCAGGGGCAGTGTTTGGCTGTAATTATAAGTCCGGTCAGCCGGGACGCGTCATTCGTTACAATGCGGCGTATTGCAATAAACCGCAGTATGCGGGACTGCGCACATTTTTGAAAACAGGGGATATGTTCGGGGAACAGTTCTGTTATCATGATATCCCAGAGCATCTTGACCCATTTGATTATGAGACTTACCGCAAGAATCCGATGGATTTTTACGTGGTGGTGACAGATGCCAAAACCGGGAAAGCTCTTTACAAAAAAGTGGATCGGTGTGATAAGACAGAAATGGAATGGATGAGAGCATCGGCATCCATGCCGATTGTGTCAAAGCCGGTCTGTGTAGACGGATATGAATTGCTTGATGGAGGCGTAGCAGATTCCATTCCGGTGCAGAAAATGCAGGAACTGGGGTTTGATAAAACGGTTGTGATTCTGACGCAGCCGCGGGATTATGTGAAAAAAAAGAATCAGCTGATGCCGCTGGCGAAAGTATCGCTTCGCAGGTATCCGGCGATGATTGATGCCATGGAACACCGGCATGAGCATTACAACGAAGAACTGGAATATATCCGGGGAAAAGAAGAACGTGGGGAATTGTTTGTCATTCGTCCGCCAAAAAAGATAGAAGTCAGCAAAGTAGAAAGAGACCGGCAGAGACTCCTTGCCGCCTACCGCATGGGACGGGAGACGATGAAGGAGCATATGCGCAGTCTCGAGCGGTTCCTGAAATAAGCACCTGTTACAGGAAACGGTAAATCAGGATCGCCAGCACAATTCCGATGATGCCGGCGATCGTTATTTTTATGGTTAATCCAAATGTGAGCACCAGAATTCCCAGATCAAGTACCAGTGGGTTGGAAAGACCAAAGGTCTGTCCGTAATTCAGCCAGCGGAGAGCCGGAACACCGGCACTAAGCTGACCGATAAAGCCACCCAGTACAACACCTGCGAGAATCATCAAAAGAAGTGCCCAATAGTTTTTTCCAGCAGTTCCTTTTGCCATAAAATATCCTCTTTTCTAAAGTCTAGACTCCTATCATATCATAAAAAGTGAAAAATCACAAAGGATACATGTTTTTTGTATAGAACAGCATTGAAGCCTTTGGTTTTTTGTGATAAATTAAACATATCGGCATGAATTGGTATATGGGGGAGGACAATTGAAAAAAATAGCATTGATATCAGACGGCTGGCGCCGGATGATCACGTATGCCTGGGTAGATGGAATCATTCGGAGAATTCGGGAACTGGATGAGGATATTGCTTTGTATCAGTACAATTGTTATGGCAATTGGAGCAAAGATGCATTGCATAATACGGGCGAATATAATATTTATAATCTGCCGGATCTGTCAGCGTTTGATGGAATTATACTGGATGGAAGCAATATTGTGGATGTCCGGCAAAAAGAAAAGATTGTAGAACGCCTGCAGAACTGTGGGGTTCCGGTTCTTTCCCTGGATTGGTATATCAGCGGATTTTATTATGTAGGCGCAGATAACCGGCGTCCGATCCGTGAACTTATGACACATTTATACGAAGTGCATGGATGCCGCAGATTTGTTTTTGCCGGAGGCCCGGAAGATGCTTTCGGAAATTTTGAACGTGTTGCTGCGTACTGCGAATGCCTGAAAAAATATGGAATGACATTGGATGACAATCCGATTTTATGTGGGGATTACGACTATGAGACCGGCGTGAACTATATGCGGGAGTATGTCCATAGCGGCTCGAAACTTCCAGATGTGTTTGTCTGTGCAAATGACAATATTGCGGCAGGAATCTGTGCAGAGGCAGAACAGTGGGGGTACCGCGTACCGGACGATTTTCTGGTGACGGGCTTTGATAATCTGGATAAGGCAGCTTATTTCCGCCCACAGATTACAACAGTATTTCAGGACCGGGAGGAGATCGGAAAGCTTTGTGTGGATGTACTGCTCCGTATCTGGGAAGGAAAACCGGTGGAAGAACGCAACTATATTCCGGTTACCTGTATTTACGGAGAAAGCTGTGGCTGTCCGAATAACGGCATGGTAAACTACCGCGAATATATAAAGGAAAAGATTGTTGCAACGGTCAAAAAAGATGAAGATGATTCCCTTCTCGTGGAATTGGAAGCGCAGATGGCAAGGTGCAATGGTTTCCGGGAAATTTTTGAATATATTGTTGACTATTTCCAGAAACTGAGATGTGACGGGGTATATTTTGTGGTGGACCGCAAGCTGTTTGCGGCCGATGAGGATACGGATTTTCCGGTGGAAGGCTATGATGAAAAGAATCTTGTGGTGGCAGATGGATTTGAGAACCATAAGAGAATGGCATTTGCCAGTGTCGGGGAACTGAACCGCCATCTGGAAGAAACAGGAAGCCAGAATGCCTATCTGTTTACCCCGATTCATTTCCGGGAACAGTCGATTGGCTATCTGGTAATGAAAAACGGACGATTTCTGTATGATAATCCATATTATTATGACATTCACAGCACGATTGTAAAGACACTGGAAACGCAGTTTAAGCAAAAACAGCTGGAGAATGCAGCAAACAAACTCCAGATGTTGTACAACAGGGACCCGCTGACCGGTATCTGTAACCGGATTGCGTATACGGACATTATCCGTCCGGCATTTGCAAAGTATCAGGAAAAGGGAATAGCATGTGCGCTTGTCTTTGTGGATGCGGATGATTTTAAATCTGTGAATGACACATATGGACATGAATTTGGAGATCAGGTACTGATAAGAATTGCACAGGTTCTTGAGGAAGAATGTCCGGAACAGGGATATGTATGCAGATACGGAGGCGATGAGTTCATCGGATTTTTCCCATATGCGACTTCCAAAAAGGCACAACAGTACACGGATCGTGTGCAGAGCCGGCTGACCAAGGAAAACATTATGATCAGTATCGGTGTAGAGCTGACGTTTGCGGGGGGAGAAGAGACTATAGATGAGTATCTGTCACTTGCCGATCAGAATATGTACTGCCAGAAACAAATGCGCAAAGAAAGCAGGAAAAATATCGATTGATAATAGATTGACAAATTTATCTTACCAATGTATAGTAACTTAGTAGGAATACTAAGTTTTAAATGCTGTACATTTTTTTAAGAAAGAAGAGATATATTATCATGAAGATTTCAACAAAAGGCAGATATGCCATGAGACTGATGCTGGATCTGGCATTGAACAACACAGGAGCGCCGATCAGTTTAAAAGATGTTGCAAGACGTCAGGAGATTTCCGACAAATATCTGGAGCAGATTATTTCCGTATTGAACCGCGCCGGTTATGTGCGCAGTGTGCGTGGAGCACAGGGGGGATATCTGTTGCGTAAAGCACCGGAGGAGTATACCGTTGGAATGATTCTCCGCCTGACCGAGGGATCGCTGGCACCGGTTGCATGTCTCGATGAGGGAGACGACGTCAACTGTGAGAAACGGGAAGACTGTGTTACCCTGATTCTCTGGAAAAAGATTAATGATGCCATCTGCAGTGTTGTGGATCATATCACATTGCAGGATCTGGTTGACTGGCAGAGAGAAAAAAATGGGGATTATGTGATATGAGGTATCTCGAAGAGACATCTCATGCGATGTGCTCCTTATTAAAAAAGAAAAGAAAGTAGGAAGAGTATGAGTAAATTAATCTATCTGGACAATGCGGCTACCACACAGGTATACCCGGAAGTTCTTGATGCGATGCTCCCGTATTTTACGGAGCATTACGGTAATCCGGCAGCTATTTACAGCTTTGCAGGAGAGTCGGAGCGTGCGGTCGCAAAAGCAAGAAAGCAGATTGCAGATGTGATCGGGGCAAAGACCGAGGAAATTTATTTCACCGGAGGCGGAAGCGAGTCCGATAACTGGGCACTCAAAGCAACCGCAGAGGCATACAGCAGCAAGGGAAAGCACATTATCACATCCGCGATCGAGCACCATGCGATCCTGCACACAGCACAGTGGCTGGAATTGCACGGATTTGAAGTGACTTATGTCGGTGTGGATGAAAATGGTAAGATTAAGCTGGACGAGCTTGAGGCAGCCATTCGTCCGGATACAATTCTCATCTCTGTCATGGCAGCAAACAACGAGATCGGAACCATCGAGCCACTGAAGGAAATCGGTGCGATTGCAAAGAAACACGGGGTACTGTTCCATACCGATGCGGTACAGGCATTTGCACATGTGCCGATCAACGTGGATGAGATGAATATCGACATGCTCAGTGCCAGCGGTCACAAGATCAACGGACCAAAGGGAATCGGAGTCATGTATATCCGCAAAGGCGTAAAGATCCGTTCTTTCATTCACGGAGGTGCACAGGAACGTCAGCGCCGTGCCGGCACACACAATGTTCCGGGTATCGTCGGAATCGGGAAAGCAGCGGAACTTGCAGTGGCGAATATGCAAAAGAACACGGAGTATGAAATAAAGCTTCGCGATCATCTGATTGAGCGTGTGCTCCACGAGATTCCGTACACCCGCTTAAACGGAGACCGTACCGACCGTCTTCCGAACAATGCCAACTTCTGTTTCCGTTTTATCGAGGGAGAATCCATGCTGATTCTTCTCGATCAGGCAGGGATCTGCGGCAGCAGCGGAAGTGCCTGCACATCCGGATCGTTAGACCCGTCCCATGTGCTTCTGGCAATTGGACTGCCGCATGAGATTGCACACGGAAGTCTTCGTCTGACACTTTCCGAGAAGACAACCATGGAAGAGATTGATTATACAGTAGACAAATTGAAGGCAATTATCGAACGTCTGCGCAGCATGTCTCCTCTTTACGAGGATTTCGTGCGCAAAAACAAGGAGGAGTAGTATGTACAGCGAAAAGGTAATGGACCATTTTAATAACCCGAGAAACGTAGGAGAGATCGAGAACCCGAGCGGTGTTGGTACCGTCGGCAACGCAAAGTGCGGAGATATCATGCGCATGTATCTTGATATTGATGACAACGGTATTATTCAGGAAGCCAAATTCAAGACATTCGGCTGCGGTGCAGCAGTTGCAACCAGCAGTATGGCAACTGAACTGGTAAAGGGCAAGACCATTCAGGAAGCCCTTCAGGTAACCAACAAGGCAGTTATGGAAGCACTCGACGGACTTCCACCAGTGAAAGTCCACTGTTCCCTGCTTGCAGAGGAAGCGATTCATGCTGCTTTATGGGATTACGCAGAGAAGCACAATATCAGGATCGAGGGATTAGAGCGCCCGGTCAACGATATCAGTGAGAAGGAAGAGGCTCCGGAAGAGGAGTATTAAATGAAAGAAAAAGTAGTTGTAGGCATGTCCGGAGGTGTGGATTCCTCCGTGGCAGCCTATCTTTTAAAGGAACAGGGATACGATGTGATCGGTGTCACCATGCAGATCTGGCAGGATCAGGATGTCTTTGTGCAGTCACAGGAGGGCGGCTGCTGCGGACTTTCCGCGGTAGATGATGCCCGCCGTGTGGCAGAACGTCTGGAGATTCCGTATTATGTGATGAATTTCAGGGAGGATTTCCAGAAGTATGTCATCGACTATTTCGTGTCCGAATACGAAAAGGCACGCACGCCCAATCCGTGCATTGCCTGCAACCGCTACGTCAAGTGGGAATCCCTGCTGCACCGTTCGTTAGAGATCGGTGCAGATTACATTGCCACCGGGCACTATGCGCGTATCATGCAGCTTCCAAACGGGCGTTACACGATCCGTAATTCTGTCACAGCGGCAAAGGATCAGACCTATGCACTTTACAATCTGACGCAGGAGCAGCTTTCCCATACGCTTATGCCGGTGGGCGATTACGATAAGCCACATATCCGCCAGATTGCAGAGGAGATCGGACTTCCGGTTGCCACAAAGCATGACAGTCAGGATATCTGTTTTGTGCCGGATCACGATTACGCCTCCTTTATTGCACAGGAAACCGGAAAAGAGAGTATGCCGGGCAATTTTGTGGACGAGGAAGGAAACGTTATGGGGCAGCACCGCGGACTGATTCACTACACGATCGGCCAGCGCAAAGGACTGGGCATTTCTTCAACAACCCCGATCTTTGTCAGGGAGCTTCGCCCGGAAACGAATGAAGTTGTGCTCTGCAAATCCGAGAGTCTGTTTTCCCACGATTGCCATGTGGACAACATCAATTATATGGCGGAGGAAAAACTGACAGAGCCGGTCAGGACAATCGGTAAAATCCGTTATTCCCATGCGGGAGCACCGTGTACGCTGTATCCGCAGCCGGACGGTACCTTGCTGGCGCAGTTTGACGAACCGCAGCGTGCCATGACACCGGGACAGGCGGCAGTGTTCTATCAGGATGATCATGTGCTGTGCGGTGGGACGATAGAAAAAGAATAGCATATAACAATAAGTCTGGATTTCAGAAGTAGTGAATCCGAAACAGTAATAATAGAATACCAGGAATTGTGAGTGTGCGAAGCACAGGACAGTTCCTGGTATTTGTGGTTTAAACGTCATGATTATATATATAAGGTTTTGACAATTTCCGAAAAATCAATATATAAGTCTTTATAAATATTGACCTTGATCACAGAGTCAAATGTATATGGAACATTCAACAGATCATTTTCGAAATAATTCACAGTGACAGTTTTTCTCTGTGGGTCAACAATCCAGTATTCCCGGACTCCATAATTTTTATAGTAATAGAGTTTGCGGATATAGTCATCCGATGGATTCCCCGGAGATACAATTTCGATGATGAAATCGGGAGCACCATTGCAGCGTTTTCCATCGAGTTTATCCCTGTCGCATACAATCATCAGATCCGGCTGTACAATCGTAAGCGGGGAATCATTTAGTTTCACATCAAAAGGAGCAGGAAATACCGAACAGCCCCCATTGTTTTTTCTTATATAATTACGTAGGGAAACGAGCAGTTCCGTCAGGATCGACTGGTGAAGCTGAGAAGGACTTGCCATATTATAAGCAATTCCGTCAAATACTTCCATACGTTGTTCTTCCGGCATGGATTCGTATTGTCTGAGATCCATAAGTTCCTGCGAGTATTGTATTGCTGGCATAAAAACTCCTTTCTTCTGTATAGCATAGGGAAACTAATTAATTAGTTTCCCTGTTTATGTTTTATCATACGGGAAAAAAGAGGGAAAGTCAAAAAAAATTTGTTCTTCCGAAAGAAATGTCCCCTTCTTCCGTCGCATCGAAAAAACTTATATTTAGAACAATCCCCGCAAATCCGTCCCTTCTGCCAAATCCCAAAGGCTCCCAGACCACGCAGTTAACCAGCAATTTGTACTGGAAGAAAAACATGATTTTTCACATTCCCCTATTTACATAGTAGGGGAGTAGGCTTATAATCACACCGTAGAACTCACGGAATACGCTGCGGTCGTATTTCATGAAACGAGGTGGTAAAACGATATGATGATATCCGCAAAAAGCAGATATGCACTGCGTGTGATGGTCGATCTTGCGCAGCACAATTCCGGAGAATTCATTCCAGTCAAAGAAATTGCCACAAGGCAGGGCATTTCCCTGAAATATCTTGAAAGTATTATGACCATACTGACAAAAGGGAAGATGCTTGAGAGTGCCAGCGGAAAGGGTGGCGGTTACCGTCTGATCAAACAACCGTCGGAATATAAAGTAATTGAGATCCTTCAACTGATCGAAGGAAATTTAGCTCCGGTCGCGTGCCTGTGTGAAGGTGGGAAAAAGTGCGAGAGCACCGCAGAGTGTACCACACTTCCGTTCTGGCAGGGACTGGAAGCTGTGATCAATGATTACCTTGAGAAGCATACCCTTGAGGATATGATTTCACAGAAGACGCATTCCTGTGAAAGTTAAACAACATGTTTTATATGGAGGAAATACAAATGTCTGAAAAAAATTTATTAGAGATCAAAGATCTGCACGTAAACGTTGAAGATAAAGAAATATTACACGGAGTAAATTTAGAAGTTGGAAAAGACGAAGTGCATGTTCTGATGGGACCGAACGGAACCGGAAAATCCACCCTGGGCTATGCCATCACCGGGCATCCGAAATATGCCACCACATCCGGACAGATTTTCTTTGACGGAGAGGACATCACAGAGATGCCGGTGAATGAGCGTGCCAAAAAGGGAATCTTCCTCTCCTTTCAGAATCCGCTGGAAGTTCCGGGGGTGACATTGAGCGCATTTATCCGTAATGCACTCGAGCAGAAGACCGGAAAGCGTGTCCGTCTGTGGGATTTCAAGAAAAAACTGACCGAGACCATGAAACTTCTTTCTATGGACGAGTCCTATGCAGAACGTGATTTAAATGTCGGCTTTTCCGGTGGTGAGAAGAAAAAAGCAGAGATTTTGCAGATGCTTATGTTAGAGCCAAAGCTTGCAATTCTTGACGAGACCGACTCCGGACTGGATGTGGATGCCGTCCGTACCGTATCCAAAGGAATCCAGCTTTACAAAGAAAAATGCAAAGGAAGCCTTCTGATTATCACCCACAGCACACGAATCTTAGAGTCATTGCATGTGGATGTCACCCACGTTATGGATGAAGGAAAAGTTGTGAAAAATGGAGATGCTTCCTTAGTAGATGAAATCAACGAAAACGGTTTTGAGGAATTTGAACAGTAAGAAAGGTGCGTGCGAAATGAGAGAAAAGAGTCAGGTAGAAGATATCGACCGCAGCATCTATGATATCCGCGATGAGGAAAAAGATGCATACAGAATGAAAGAAGGTCTGACCCCACAGATCGTGGAGCAGCTTTCCAAAGAAAAGGGCGATCCGGCATGGATGCAGCAGTTCCGACTGGAGTCCTTACAGATTTACAATGAGATGCCGGTTCCGGACTGGGGACCGTCAATTGAGGGACTGGACATGGATCACATTGCCACCTATGTCCGTCCACATTCCAAAATGCAGGCATCCTGGAAGGATGTGCCGGAAGACATCAAAGAGACATTTGAGCGTCTGGGAATCCCGCAGGCCGAGCGGAAATCCTTAGCCGGTGTCGGTGCCCAGTACGATTCCGAGCTGGTATATCACAATGTCAAAGACGAGGTTGCCGCACAGGGCGTTGTCTACACCGATATGGAAAGTGCCTTAAAAGGAGAATATGCGGACATGGTACACAAGTATTTCATGAAACTTGTCACCCCGCATGACCATAAGTTTGCAGCACTGCACGGAGCCGTATGGTCCGGTGGTTCGTTTGTCTATGTGCCAAAGGGCGTGCACGTGTCCATTCCGCTGCAGTCTTATTTCCGGTTGAATGCCAAAGGAGCCGGTCAGTTTGAGCATACACTGATCATCGTGGACGAGGGCGCAAGCCTTCATTTCATCGAGGGATGTTCTGCTCCGAAATATAACGTAGCAAACCTGCATGCAGGCTGCGTGGAGCTGTTCGTCAAAAAAAATGCAAAGCTTCGTTATTCCACCATCGAGAACTGGTCCAAGAATATGTACAACCTGAATACCAAGCGTGCCTCCGTTGAAGAAGGCGGAACGATCGAGTGGGTTTCCGGATCGTTTGGTTCCCATGTGGGCTGCCTGTATCCGATGAGCGTTTTAAAGGGGGAGGGTGCCAAAATGGAATTCACCGGTGTCACATTCGCCGGACACGGACAGAATCTGGATACCGGTGCCAAAGTGGTACACGCAGCACCAAACACCAGCTCCTATATGAATACCCGTTCCATCAGCAAAGACGGCGGAATCAGTACCTTCCGAAGCAGCGTGGTTGTGGCAAAGGATGCCAAAGGATCAAAATCAGCAGTATCCTGTCAGTCCCTGATGCTTGATTCCGAGTCGCGTTCGGATACGATTCCGGCCATGGACATCCGTACCAAAGACGCAGCCGTGGGACATGAGGCAAAGATCGGAAGCATCAGCGACGATGCCGTCTTTTACCTGATGTCACGAGGTATGACGGAAGAAGATGCCCGGGCACTTTTGGTCAGCGGATTTGCAGACAACGTATCCAAGGAACTTCCGGTTGAGTACGCGGTTGAGATGAACAACCTGATCCGGCTGGAGATGAAGGGAAGCATAGGTTAGGAGGAGAACAATGACAGAAATGACAATCAATAAACTTCCATCGAAGACCTGGTATTGGTTACATGTCAACGAGACCAAGCTTCCGTGGGACAAAGAACATACAACAGAACTTCCGGAGGAAACCGTGACAGCGGGAAGCACCGAAGAGGTACGCTTTTCCATTACCGGAGAGGGAAGATACAGCAGCAAAAAGATCCATATCATAGCACCGGCCGGTAAGCAGGTGACCGTGTTTATGGATTATCAGACAGAGGAAAAACTTGCCGTAAGGACAAGCCTTTCGGTGGAAGAACATGCACGGGTGCGTCTGGTGCAGCTGCAGCACACAGCAGAAAATTCTCTTGTGTACAATCAGATTGAGGGAGAATGTGCAAAAAATGCCCGTATCGAGCTGGTACAGATTTATCTCGGAAAAGGAGATATCTATTCCGATACGACCATCAACTTAAATGGTGATGCAAGCACCTTTAGGAGCGATATCGGCTATATCGGGCAGCACACACATATCATCGACATGAATGAAGTGGTCAACCACTTTGGTAAGCATACAGAGAGTGAGATCAACGTGGGAGGTGCCCTGCGCGACGGTGCAAAGAAGATCTTCCGTGGAACGATTGATTTTAAGACCGGCGCTTCCGATTCTGTCGGAAACGAGCTGGAAAATGTACTGATGCTTGGCGATGATGTGGAGAATAAAACCGTTCCGGTGATCTTATGCTCCGAGGAAAATGTCGTTGGTAATCACGGTGCAACGATTGGGGAACTTGATGAGGATACCATGTTTTATTTTGCCAGCCGCGGAATCGACAAAGAGCACGCGGAAAATATTATGGCAAGAGCAAACATTGACCGCCTGAAAGGAATCATCAAAGACGACAGCTTTGCCAGAATGATTGACGAAGAACTTGGGGAGGTGTAGCATGACCGATTATCGCAAGGACTTTCCACTGCTGTTAGAAATCGGGGAAAATACAGTCGATGGCAGGGAATGGATCTATATCGACAATGCGGCAACTTCCCAGCGTCCACAGTGTGTCATTGATGCAGAACGCGATTTTTACCTGAAACACAATGCAAATCCGCTGCGTGGAAATTATCCGCTGAGTGTGGAAGCAACCGAACTGTATGAAAATGCCAGAAAAGGCGTGCGTGATTTTATCGGAGCCAAATCCGCGCGTGAAATCATCTTTACCAGAAATACCACAGAGAGCATGAATCTTGTGGCATACAGCTATGGTTTAAACAATGTAAATGCCGGGGATGAAATCCTCGTTTCGATCATGGAACATCACAGCAATCTTCTGCCATGGCAGATGGTTGCGCGGCAGACAGGAGCGGTACTCCGGTTTATCGAATGCCGTCCGGACGGATCGGTGGATCTTGATCAGGTAAAAGAACAGATTACGGAAAAGACAAAAATCGTAGCAATCACACAGGTTTCTAACGTGCTCGGACGTGTGAACCCGGTCAAAGAGATCGCAGCCATGGCACATGAAAAAAATGCCATTATCGTGGTGGACGGGGCACAGAGCACCCCGCATATGTCAGTCAATGTGCAGGATCTGGATGCAGACTTCTTTGCATTTTCCGGACATAAAATTTTCGGACCGATGGGAATTGGTGTGTTATATGGAAAGAAAAAACTGTTAAAGAAAATGCCGCCGTTTCTTTCCGGTGGCGAGATGATCGAATCCGTGACCCGCGAGAGCGCAAAATACGCAGAACTTCCGCATAAGTTCGAGGCGGGAACCGTAAATGCTGCCGGTGCCATAGCACTGCATGCTGCCATAAAATACGCACAGTCTGTTGGCTTTGACGTGATGCAGGAGCGGGAACTTGCCGTGACAAAGCGTGCGTTTGACGGATTAAAAGAACTTCCACATGTGCATGTACTTGGATCCGACCGGGCCGAAGAACACACCGGAATTCTTACATTTACAATTGATGACGTGCATCCACACGATGTGAGCGAGATTTTAATCGCCGATGGCATCTGTGTGCGTGCTGGACATCACTGTGCGCAGCCGCTGCTTAATTATCTGGGCATCAGCTCTGCCACCAGGGCAAGCTTTATGTTTTACAATACCGAAGAAGAAGCCGACAAATTTGTAGCAGGCATCGCAAATATAAGGGAGCGAATGGGATATGGAAAATAGAAGTTTTTATAATGAAATCTTAACCGAGCACAACGTGCGCCCGGAGTTTAAACATGATCTGCCGGATGCGGATATTGTGCTTGAGGGTGTCAACCCGAGCTGTGGGGATGATATTTTCCTGAAATTAAAGACGGATGGCGACACGATTACCGATGGTGCATTTGTCGGGGACGGATGCGCGATTTCCCAGGCTTCCGCAGATATCATGCTTGGCATGATTGTCGGAAAGAAAAAAGAAGAGGCCCTGCAGATGGGGAAAATCTTTATGAAAATGATCAAAGGCGATGCCAGCGAGGAGGAGATTGATTCTCTTGAGGAGGCATCGGCACTCCGCGATATCGCCCATATGCCGGCGCGTGTGAAGTGTGCAGTCCTTGGCTGGAGAACTTTAAAAGAGGCTTTGCTCGGTGAGGATGCGGACGATGATGACGATGAGGATGACGAGTAATAAAGTCGGAGGGTTTTTCATACACATATAGATAAAAATACACGATGCTTCTTATAGAATACTTTACGAATTTTGTGCAGTTTCTGGCTCTGTTAAAATTTTGGAGTCTTAATTGTGGCAAAGCGGAGTAAAATATAAGGAGTATCGTGTATTTTTTTAGGGGTATAAAATAATATCGTAAAAAGTAGTTGACAGCGTTTGGGAAAGGGTGTATATTCATAACAACAGATAATTCCTACTAAAGAAGTATGAAAATAAGGGATTAGATCAGAGAGAGTAAATTGGAGGATAATAAAATGGCAAATATTTATGAAGGAACATTGGAACTTATCGGACACACACCACTGGTAGAGTTCAAACACATCGAGAAGAAGTTTGGCCTTGAGGCAAGACTTCTTGCAAAGCTGGAGTACTTTAACCCGGCAGGATCTGTTAAGGACCGTATTGCAAAAGAGATGATTGAGCAGGCAGAGAAGGACGGAAAATTAAAACCGGGCTCCACCATTATCGAGCCGACATCCGGAAATACAGGTATCGGACTTGCGGCAATCGCAGCAGCAAAGGGATACCGCCTGATCATCGTTCTTCCGGAGACCATGAGTATTGAGCGTCGCAACATCATCAAGGCATATGGCGCAGAGCTTGTTCTTTCCGACGGAAGCAAGGGTATGAAGGGAGCCATCGCAAAGGCAGAGGAACTTCACAAAGAGATCGCAGACAGCTTCATTCCGGAGCAGTTTGAGAACCCTGCAAACCCGGCAGCACACAAGAAGACAACCGGGCCGGAGATCTGGGAAGATACGGATGGAAAAGTCGATGCATTTGTAGCCGGTGTCGGTACAGGCGGAACCATCACAGGTGTTGGTGAGTATTTAAAATCCCAGAATCCGGATGTAAAGATCGTTGCCGTAGAGCCAGAGACATCTGCAGTATTGTCTACCGGAAAGGCAGGTCCACATAAGATCCAGGGTATCGGAGCCGGATTTATTCCAAACACACTCGATACCAAGGTTTATGATGAAGTAATCCCGGTTTCCAATGAAGACTCTTTCGAGTATTCCAAATATATTGCAAAAGAGGAAGGTGTGCTGGTAGGTATTTCTTCCGGAGCTGCATTAAAGGCAGCCATCGAAGTGGCAAAAAGACCGGAGTTTAAGGGAAAGACTGTAGTTGCCCTTCTTCCGGACAGCGGAGACCGTTATTATTCTACTGATCTGTTCAAGGATTAAGATAAAATTCGGAAAAAGTTCAGACTTTATTTATTCCGTTTTGCGGATGAATCCATTATAATATAGGCATGTGGAAACCAGAAAGGAAAGTCCATGTGCGGAGAGCTTCATGGAAATTTATTTCCGTGAAGTTCTTTTTATTTAAAACAATTGGGAAAGTTTGTGCTCCGCTTAGGCAGACTAGAAATTCTGAGCGCATCCTTGGCAGACGGACACAAGCCGCGCCGCTGTCGAAACGTTGCCCGGACACAAAATTAGAGCCACGCAATCACTTTCGCAAATTCTAAGATTCTGTCTAATTCGTGCGTATCGGAGAGGCCGCAGCCGGAGCCACCACACGGGAGTCCGCCGGAACTAAGGATTTCACAATTATTTATATAGAAAATTACAGGAGAAAAAGAGGAAATAGATATGAACGAATTAAGTAAAGTAGTAAATGCGCAGCTGCAGCAGGCAGCGGAAAACCTTGTCCGTAACCGTCTGATGTCTGATGAATTTTTGGATTTTGTGCAGGAAAATACAAAACCGCTGGATACAATGATGGCATATTACAAGTGCGCAATCATGGAAGTAGAAACGAAGTTTAAAGTGTTAAACGAACAATTTTCGCTGGAATATGACCGTAATCCGATCGAGTCCATCAAGACACGTGTGAAATCGCTGGACGGAATCGTGCGCAAAGTGCGCCGGAAAAATATTCCGTTGACGCTTTCGGCGATTGAACAGAACATCAATGATATAGCAGGAATCCGGGTTGTGTGCTCTTTCCCGGAAGATATCTATCTGCTGGCGGACTGCCTGCTTCAGCAGGATGATATCCGTCTGATCGAACAGAAAGATTATATCAAGCATCCGAAGGAAAACGGATACCGTAGCCTGCATCTGATCGTTGCAGTACCGATTTTTTTACAGAATGAGAAACGGGAAATGAAAGTTGAAGTACAGCTTCGCACCATTGCCATGGATTTCTGGGCGAGTCTGGAGCACAAAGTGCGGTACAAAAAGAATGTTCCGGCAGATGAAACCGAGCGTCTGGCACAGGAACTGAGCGAATGTGCACAGATCAGTGCAGATCTGGACCAGCGGATGCAGAATATCCGTACCCGCCTGGCAGATGCGGAATTACAGCATCCACAGAAACAAAAGAAAGATGAACAGATCCTTCTGGATGTGCTGGGACTGTAATGCCGCTGGTGCTCACAGGTAAGCATGAGAACGGTAACTTCTTTATGCACTGTGCTCCCATGGACGTACTTTCAGATGGACACCGCGGCTGTCGGCGATGCGCTGACACGCCTTAATGTCTTCTTCCGGAAGAATATCCACGATCGACAGCTGCGTGTGTGGGATAAGTTTTCCACATTCCTCTGCAAAATCAAGCATTGCCTCATAAGCATGAGGGAAGGATGGGCGGGTTACTTTTTCATACTTTTCTGCAGTCGCCTCATTTAAGCTGATGGAGATACTGTCTACCACTTCTGCCAGCTGTGGTACAATGTCACGTTTATAATACAGGTTTCCCAGACCATTGGAATTGACACGGATCGGGAGACCTGTTTTTTCTTTGACATATCTGGCACTGGCGATCAGATTCTCCAGTGCACAGGTCGGTTCCCCATAGCCACAGAAAACAAATTCTTTGTAGCCGGTGAAATCAAAGGCATCAATTGCGGCAATAATCTCACTTAAAGAAGGCTCTGCTTTGTGCCAGAGGGTATCCGCATCACCCACACCATCAAACTGTTTACGGATACAGAACGTACAGTTGCAGTCACATTTATTTGTGATATTTGCATATACCTGATCATTATACACATATAAAATTTTTGCCATAACAATTCCTTCTTTCTATCGTATGGATTAGTCAATTGCGAAATTCGTTTCCGGGTTTACCGTTTTTTACACGTTTGAATCTGCAATCAGGTCAATAAGAAATTTCTCGAAATTAACGCCATCGCGTCCCGGTGTATTTTCTTTCATGGTATCCCCGATACTGTGGGATAAGAATTTCCCTGCAAGCAGAATCGCATCTTCCGTGCACATGCCCTTTGTGCGGCAGCCACACAATACAGAGGCAAACAGATCCCCGGTTCCGGAAAAACTCCGGTCAAAAAACGGCGATTCGTGCCGGTAAATTCCATTTGCAGTGGCAGCAATATTATAAATGACGGGATGTTTCTCGCCACGGCATTTGACACCGGTGATCACGACATCCTGGGGGTGTGGTACCTTTTTTTGCAGACGCTGGGCCACATCTTCTGCCAGTTTTAGCAGATCCGTGTTTGTCCTGCAATGAAGTAAGGCATCTTCCGGGATGTCTGCCAGCAGACAGGCTTCCGTCAGATTCGGTGTGATCACGTCTGCTTCAAGCGTCAGTTCTTTCATTCCATTTAACAGCCCCGGAGTAAAAAACGGATAAGCATTTCCGTCATCCCCCATAACAGGGTCAACCAGAAGAAGCGTATGTTCTTCCCGAAAATAGCGGATGAAATCAAGCACCTGCGAAATCTGTTTCGCCCCGGTCAGAAATCCGCTGTAGATGGCATCAAAATGTGCGTTATTTTTTCCCCAGGCATCAATATAGTCCGGTAACATGGCGGTCAGATCGGTACAGTGATAACAGGGATAACCGGTCTGGCCGGTCAGTACGGCTGTTGCAACTGGACAACACTGCACGCCCAGCGCGGATAATACCGGAATCGCTGCCGTGAGCGAACACTTTCCGAAACCGGACAGATCATGGATAACAGCTGCTTTTTTCATGGAAAACCTCCGAATTGGTGAAAATAGTTCTTTGTATCCTAGTATAGTGTGATCTTACTGTGTGTATATATCCAGAACAGAAAAAAAATATAAATCCAGTTTGTGAAAAATCATGGACAACAATTTGTGCTTTGATAAAAATAACGGAAAAAGCAAGGCTTTGCTGGACAAATATAGTAAAAAGTAATAAAATTATAAGCATATAGGGTAGGGTTTATACGAAAATCATAATAAGGAGTGCGTTTATGGAACTGATTTACACAACTGATTTATGCACCGGATGCAACAAATGCGTGCGCAGCTGTCCTGTACTTACGGCAAATATTGCAACACAGGAAGGTTATGTAACGGTAGACCCGGACAAATGTATTGTATGCGGGGAATGTTTTGATGTCTGCCCACATGAAGCGAGAGACTATTATGATGATACGGACCGTTTCTTTGAAGACCTTGCATCGGGAAGGAAAATTTCCGTGATACTGGCACCGGCATTTCTGGCGAATTATCCCAAAGAATACCAGCGTGTGCTGGGATATTTAAAGAGTAAGGGAGTCAGCCATATCTGCAGTGTATCGTTCGGTGCGGATATCACAACCTGGGGATATCTGAAATACATTACGGAACACAAATTTTTCGGGGGCATTTCCCAGCCGTGTCCGGCAGTAGTCACCTATGTGGAAAAATATATACCGGAGCTGATTCCGCGGCTGATGCCGGTACACAGCCCGATGATGTGTACTGCTATTTATATGAAAAAGTACATGCAGGTCACAGATGAAATTGCTTTCATCAGCCCGTGTATTGCCAAAAAATTAGAGATTACCGATCCCAATTGCGGCGGATATGTTTCTTATAATGTAACTTTTGAAAAGATGATGAAGTATATCGGAAACGATTATGAAGGGTGTGAACCATATACCGATGAACTGGAATACGGACTGGGTTCTTTGTATCCGATGCCTGGTGGACTGCGGGAGAATGTAGAACATTTTCTTGGAAAAAAACAGGTAGTGCGTCAGGTAGAGGGCGAGCATGAGGCCTATGAATATCTGCGTTCCTATGCAAAGCGTATTCAGCAGAATAAAGAACTTCCGTTTATGGTAGATATCTTAAATTGTGCGAAGGGCTGTCTCTACGGAACTGCCACAGATCCTAAACGGGGAACGGATGATGTCATGCTGACAATCGCAAAACTGCGGAACAGCAAAACCAGTGCAAAACAGGAGAAGGCACACTTTGGCAGGAAGAGCAAAAGCAGGAGTCCGTGGGCAGATACACTGACACCGGAGGAACGTCTGAAAAACTTCATGGACGCTTTTGGAAAGCTGGACATCAACGATTTTATGCGCAGCTACACCAATCGCGCAGTACATATTGAGGAACCGTCCGAACAGGAGAAGAACCGCCTGTTTGCAGAAATGAAAAAAGATACCTATGAGGAACAGCACAGGGACTGCGAATCCTGTGGATATTCAAGCTGCACCAACATGGTACGTGCCATCCACAATGGAGTCAACATAAAAGAAAACTGTGTGCACTATGTGCGGGGCATGGCAGAGGAAGAGGCAAAAAAGATTGCAGAACTTCGCGATCAGGAGCGGACGGAACAGGAAATCCGCCAGCAGAAGATTACAGATATCACAGACCGGTTTGTTACCCTGAGTGATAACATTGCAGAATTGAATACGGCAAATGAGGAGTCTGCAAATGAAGCAACCAATCTGGCACAGTATATTCAGGATATTTCCCGCCTGTGCGATGAACTGAATGAATCCATCCGCATTATGTCGGATTTCATCAGTGTATATAAAAAGAGCAATGAAGATATTTCTGCCATTGCAGGACAGACAAATCTGCTTTCGCTCAATGCCTCCATTGAGGCGGCGCGTGCCGGTGAGAACGGAAGAGGCTTTGCAGTGGTAGCGGAGGAAATCCGTACACTGTCTGATTCCACGAAGGATCTTCTGACACAGAACGACCAGAAAGCCGAGGCAATTCTTCCAAAGATTACACAGAGCATGGATTCGATCAAAGATCTGGTAGAAAGCATGAATACCATGACGCAGAAGGTGTCAACGATTGCCGCAAACACGGAAGAAATTTCTTCCCAGACGACCTATGTACAGAATATGACAGAAGAAATGCGGGATGAGGTGAAAGAACTGTAGATGAAAAAGGATGCGTATTACACATCCGGGCAATTTGCAAAAAAAGCACATGTGACACTTCGCGCGATCCGGTATTATGATAAACAGAATATTTTAAAACCAAGTGCACGGACTGCCGCAGGAGCGCGGCTGTATACGGATGCAGATCTGGCAAAACTCCAGCAGATCCTTTTATTAAAATATCTGGGATTTTCGCTGGAAGATATCCGGGAGATGACACTTGCTGCGGCAGATCAGCAGTATCTTCTTGAATCCATGCGGATACAGAAGAAGCTGCTACGGCAGAAAATGGACGAAATGCAGGCGATGGATGAGGCAATTGACCGCACCATAGAAGCCATCCAGACGGAACAGGCGATTGACTGGAACAGTATGCTGGATTTGATCCATCTGACGGCAGTGGAACGAAGCCTGAAAAACCAGTACCAGAATGCGGCAAATATTTCTGCCCGGATTCGCCTGCACAGGGAGTATTCCGTCAATCCGCAGGGGTGGTTTCCGTGGATTATGCAGCAGTGTAATCTGCAGCCGGGGATGCGGATTCTGGAGCTCGGCTGTGGAAATGGAGCATTATGGACCGAAAACAGAGAACAGCTGCCTGCGGATCTTTGGGTCGTTCTCTCGGATAAATCAGAAGGAATGCTAAAGGATGCCCGGCGTGCACTGGGAGAGGACAGCCGCTTTTCCTATAAAAAATTTGACTGCGAAAAAATTCCTTACGAGGAGGAAATGTTTGATCTTGTGATCGCGGATCATGTGCTGTTTTACTGTGAAGATATCCCACAGGTGCTTGCGGAATGTCGGAGAGTCTTAAAAAATGGGGGACGGTTTCTATGCAGTACCTACGGAAAGCAGCATATGCGGGAAATTACCGATCTGGTGCAGCAGTTTCATAAAGAAATCGTTTTGTCAGCGGAGGTGCTGTATGAGCGGTTCGGACTTGAAAACGGAGAAAACCTGTTAGCACCGTATTTTCCGGAAATTCAGATGCGAAGATACGAGGATGCGATTGAAATAGCGGAAGCAGAACCGCTGATTTCCTATATTCTTTCCTGTCACGGAAATCAGAACCAGCTGCTTTTGAACCAGTACAAAGAGTTCCGGGAATTTGTTTCTGCCCGCGTGGCAGATGGATTTCATATCACAAAAGAGGCCGGGATCTTCCTGTGCAGAAAATAGTTAAAAAAATCTATAAAAAAGACTTGAAGGTGACCTAGCGTCACCTTTTATAATGGAAATAAATACAGAAATCGTAAACGCACACAGGAGGAAACACTCATGACCATTATTGTAACAGGCGGTGCCGGTTTCATCGGCAGCAACTTTATTTTCTATATGCTAAAGGAACATCCGCAGGATCGCATTGTTTGTCTGGATTCCCTGACCTATGCGGGCAATCTGTCCACGCTCGCACCGGTGATGGATCAGCCGAATTTTCGTTTCGTAAAACTCGATATCTGCGACCGTCCGGGAGTATATACCCTTTTTGAGGAAGAAAAACCGGATGTGATCGTCAATTTTGCAGCGGAGTCCCATGTGGACCGCTCCATTGAGAATCCGGAAGTTTTTTTGCAGACCAATATTATCGGTACTTCCGTGCTGATGGACGCATGCAGAAAGTATGGCATTTCACGTTATCATCAGGTATCCACGGATGAGGTGTACGGAGATCTGCCGCTGGACCGCCCGGATCTGTTCTTCCATGAAGATACGCCGATCCACACCTCTAGTCCGTACAGCACTTCCAAGGCATCTGCGGATCTGCTTGTTATGGCATATCACAGAACGTACGGCCTGCCAGTGACGATTAGCCGCTGTTCCAACAACTACGGTCCGTATCAGTTTCCGGAAAAACTCATTCCGCTTATGATTGCAAATGCGCTGGCAGATAAGCCGCTTCCGGTATACGGAGAGGGACTCAATGTGCGCGACTGGCTGTATGTCGAGGATCACTGTAAGGCGATTGACCTGATCCTGCGCAACGGAACCGTCGGAGAAGTCTACAACATTGGTGGACACAATGAGATGAAAAATATTGATATCGTAAAACTCATCTGTGAATATCTCGGCAAGCCGGAGAGCCTGATCGAGCACGTACAGGATCGCAAGGGACATGACATGCGCTATGCCATCGATCCGACCAAGATTCACAACGAGCTGGGCTGGCTGCCGGAGACGATGTTTAAAGATGGTATCCGCCTGACCATCCAGTGGTATCTGGATCATAAGGAATGGTGGGAGAACATCGTAAACGGAGAGTATCAAAATTACTATAAAGAAATGTATGGGAAAAAAGGGATATAAAGAAAGGCATATAAATATGAAAGTATTCGTGACAGGCGTTGCCGGACAGCTGGGACATGATGTGGTAAACGAACTGACAAAGCGCGGACATCAGGCAGTCGGTTCGGATATTGCACCGACACTGGAATCCTGTGCATCGTATGTGCCGCTGGACATCACCGATGCGGCAGCAGTGGAACAGACAATCATGCAAGTACAGCCGGATGCCATCGTGCACTGTGCGGCATGGACCGCTGTGGATGCAGCAGAGGACGAAGAAAATCAGGCAAAAGTCAGAGCCATCAACGTAGATGGAACGAAACATATTGCGGAAGCGGCAAAAAAAGTAGATGCCAAAATGGTCTATATCAGCACAGACTATGTGTTTGACGGACAGGGCGAGACTCCGTGGGAGCCGGACTGCAAAGCATACGCACCGCTTAACGTATACGGACAGACGAAACTTGGAGGGGAACTGGCAGTAGCACAGACACTCGGGAAGTATTTCATCGTGCGTATCGCATGGGTGTTTGGATTAAACGGAAAAAATTTTATTAAGACCATGTTAAAAGTGGCAAAAAATCACCCGCAGGTGCGTGTGGTAAATGACCAGATCGGCACACCAACCTATACCTACGATCTGGCCAGACTGCTTGTTGACATGATGGAAACCGAAAAATATGGTTATTATCACGTGACAAACGAGGGAGGCTACATCTCCTGGTATGATTTTACAAAAGAAATTTACCGGCAGGCAGGACTCACTACCGAAGTGCAGCCTGTGACAACCGCGGAATACGGTCTGTCAAAGGCAGCGCGTCCGTTTAACAGCAGACTGGAAAAAAAGAAACTGAAAGAAAATGGATTTACACCGCTTCCGACCTGGCAGGACGCGCTGGGACGGTATCTGCAGGAACTAAAGCGACAGGGGGAACTTTAAGATGAAGGGAATTATATTGGCAGGCGGCGCAGGGACACGGCTGTATCCGCTGACGATGGTAACCAGTAAACAATTGCTTCCGGTATATGACAAACCGATGATTTATTATCCGCTGTCTACACTGATGCTGGCAGGCATCCGCGATATTTTAGTTATTTCCACGCCGGAAGATACCCCGAGATTTGAAGCACTTCTGGGGGATGGAAATCAGTTCGGGCTTCATTTGTCCTACAAAGTGCAACCGTCCCCGGACGGACTCGCACAGGCATTTTTGCTCGGAGAGGAATTTATCGGAGAGGATGCCTGCGCCATGGTACTCGGCGACAACATTTTCTACGGAAACGGATTCGGAAAAATTCTGCGCAATGCCGCAAAGGACGCTAAAGAAGGACAGGCAACCGTCTTTGGCTATTATGTCAACGATCCGGAGCGTTTCGGTGTCGTGGATTTCGATGCGAACGGAAAAGCCGTATCCATTGAGGAAAAACCGGCACAGCCAAAGAGCAACTATGCCGTGACCGGACTGTATTTCTATCCGGCAGGGGTGAGCGCGATGGCAAAACAGGTAAAGCCGTCTGCCCGCGGGGAACTGGAGATTACGACGTTAAACGACATGTATCTGCAGCAGAAAAACCTAAATGTACAGCTGCTCGGCCGTGGCTTTGCATGGCTGGATACCGGAACGATGGACAGTCTGTTGGATGCAGCGGCATTTGTGCAGATGATCGAGCACCGTCAGGGCGTGACCATTTCCGCACCGGAAGAAATTGCATATATCAATCAGTGGATTGACCGGGAAAAATTACTTGATTCTGCGATACGCTACGGAAAGAGCCCATATGGAGAGCATTTAAAAGCAGTCGCAGAAGGCAGAGTGAAATATTAAGAGAATGATGTGAAAAAGAGGAAAAAACAGTGGGACAGATAACAGTTGAAAAAAATGTCGGTGGCATCGAAGGGCTGTGTGTGATTACACCGGCCGTACACGGGGATGCCCGCGGATACTTTATGGAGACCTACAATGAACGGGAAATGAAAGAAGCCGGATTTGATATCCAGTTTGTACAGGATAACCAGTCCATGTCCGTCAAAGGCGTACTGCGCGGACTGCATTTCCAGATCAACTATCCGCAGTGCAAACTCGTGCGCGCCGTGCGCGGAAGCGTATTTGATGTGGCAGTGGATTTTCGCGAAGGTTCCGCAACCTATGGAAAATGGTATGGTGTGGAACTTTCCGAGGAAAACAAAAAGCAGTTTTTGATTCCGGAAGGCTTTGCGCATGGCTTTCTGGTCCTGTCTGACGAGGCAGAGTTCTGTTACAAAGTCAATGACTTCTGGCATCCGAACGACGAGGGCGGCCTGGCATGGAATGACCCGGCAATCGGTATCCAGTGGCCGGATGTGCAGGGGGAGTATCAGGGAACCCCATCGGCGGAAGGATATTGTATGGCAGATGGGACACCGCTGACACTTTCGGAGAAAGACCAGGAGTGGCCGGGGCTGGAGAAAAAATAGAAAAATGGAACCGGAAAAAGTTTCAGCGCTATTATAAGCAGCATCTAAAAACAACATAAGAAAGTAAAAAGAAGTGATGATGTATAAGAAAAAACAATATATCATCACTTTTTTAATAATTGATTCCGTTAACAATTTGATGCGAACAGTAACGATGAGATTATTTCGGGTGTTCGGGATGCAAGAAACTGCTTGATGGAGAAAAATAAATAGGTTATCATAAAGACAGGAAAAGATTGCGGAGGGAAAATCGAAAAGGAAAGAGGTGAAAACTAAGCATTTGTGCACGAAAACAAATTGCGATGTTGCGGAATCGTGATTCACACAAACAGGAGGAAGCAATTTGAAAAATGCACCAGATAAGCTCCAGTGGCATCCGGCGTTTTGTGCCGCCGCGGGGCTGGAATTCCACGAAGATATTGAACGGCTGGAGTTAAAGCCGGAATACAATCTGAGCAAAGAACCAATCCGCATTGATCTTCTTATTATAAAAGAAGAAAGTGACAGACGAATTAAGAATGAAATCGGTCATATCATGAAAAAATATAATGTGATCGAGTATAAGAGCCCGGAAGATGCACTGACTATTGATGATTTTTATAAGACAGTCGGATATGCATGTCTGTACAAAGGCTATGGAGAACGTGTAGATGCAGTTCCAATCAATGAACTGACAGTATCTATTTTCAGAGCAACCCGACCGGAGAAAATGTTTTTGACATTGCAGAAGTATGGACATAAAATAGAAGAAAAATATCCGGGAATTTATTATGTGACAGAACATTTACCGTTTCCAGCGCAGATTATTGTGACACAGGAATTAGAGCCGGGAGAGCATCGAAGTTTGAGAATTTTGTCAAATCATGCAAAGAAAGAAGATGTGGAAGAATTCCTGAGAAAAGCAGAAGAAATGAACACACCGCGTGATCGGCAGAATGTTGAGGCTGTGTTACAGGTAAGTGTTAAAGCAAATGATGAGTTATATCGTGAAATAAGGAGGGATGCGAATATGTGTGATGCGTTGAGAGAACTGATGAAGGATGATCTGGAAGATGCCAGAAAACTGGGAGAATCGGAAGGTAAAGCAATGGGAGAAGTTGTAGGAGAAGCAAAAATTATTCTTAAAATGAACCACAGCGGAATGTCGCCGGAAAACATTGCATCCATCACAGGCAAGGATCTGGATGAGATCCATGCAATACTGGAAGGAAAAGTTCCGGTGTTGGGGTAAATTAAAAGAAGAAATTTATACTTGAACGTGCAGAGGTATGGAATTAAGAAGGGGAGGTGACTGGTATGTTGGCTTTGCAGGGATACTATGACGGAAACATGGTTCGAACTTTAGAAAAAATTCATGCAAAGAAAAATCAAAAATTGATTATAACAGTTTTGGACGAATTTATGGATGAATCAGATTCAAAAGATGAAAAAAAATCAGCGAGAGGGATATTGGCTCAATATGCAGATCCCAGCTTACAAGAGAAAGAACAATATGCTTGGGAAAAGGCGGTGACAGAAAAGCATGGTAGTGCTTGATGCAAACGTTATTTTAAGATATCTTCTGAATGATAATGAGGCAATGGCAAGAGAAGCTGAAAGTATTATAAAAACAGAAGTTACAATGGTTCCAATTGAGGTTATTGCGGAAGTTGTATATGTATTAAAGGGCGTATATTCTGTTGATGGAAATAAGATTAGGGATGCATTGATGGAATTTTTGTCAGAAGTGACAGTTGCAGAAAAAGAAGTTATTCAGGTAGGACTTGACGCATATGCGGAAAATAATTTAGACTTTGTGGACTGTATTTTATATGCGTATAGTTGTGTAAAGAAATATGATATCAAAACATTTGATAAGAAATTGAATAAACTGTTATCTAGGTGATGGCTAAGTAGTTAAACAAAGAAAGTGATATCCAATCAATGAACTGACAGTATCTATTTTCAGAGCAACCCGACCGGAGAAAATGTTTTTGACATTGCAGAAATATGGACATAAACATAGAAGAAAAATATCCGGGAATTTATTATGTGACAGAACATCTGCCGTTTCCAGTGCAGATTATTGTGACACAGGAATTAGAGCCGGGAGAGCATCGGAGTTTGAGGATTTTGTCAAATCATGCAAAGAAAGAAGACGTGGAGGAATTCCTGAGAAAAGCAGAAGGAATGAATACATCGCGTGACCGGCAGAATGTAGAGGCTGTGTTACAGGTAAGTGTCAGGGCAAATGATGAGTTGTATCGTGAAATAAGGAGGGATGCGAATATGTGTGATGCGTTGAGAGAATTGATGAAGGATGACATCGAACGTGAAGTAAGTGCTGCCAGAAAGCTGGGAGAATCCGAAGGGGAAGTGCGAGGTAAAGCTATGGGAGAAGTTGTAGGAGAAGCAAAAATTATTCTTAAAATGAACCATAGTGGAATGTCCCCGGAAAACATTGCATCCATCACAGGTAAGGATCTGGATGAGATCAACGCAATATTGGAAGGAAGAGTTCCAGTTCTGAGTTAAATTAATTTGAAATACCCGTATTAAACAAAAATAGAATATTTAGGTAAAAAGAAGTGATGATGTATGAGAAAAAAAGAATATATCATCACTTTTTCTTATTAAAACAGAATTGGATTGACTACCGATGATGACGGAGATAGTATGAAAATATACTTTTGAGATAAATTTGTAAAAAACAAACAAACTTATTAATTCTACATATTATTAATAGAGAATAGGAATGACAATGTTTAGAAGAGAAAAGAAAAATAATTGGGCTTTGATCAATCGTGTAAAATATGACGGCCCTTGTGATGGTTCGCCCTGGCTGATCTATAAATATCCGGAAGAGGACTTTGTATATGGTTCACAGTTAGTTGTGAATCAGGGACAGGAAGCCTTATTTTTTAAGGGCGGAAAGGCATTGGATTTATTCGGACCGGGAACGCATACGCTTAACACAGGGAATTTGCCACTTTTGAACAAACTTGTAAATCTGCCGTTCGGTGGAGATACTCCGTTTACGGCAGAAATTTATTATGTGAATAAAACTTCGAAATTAAATATGAACTGGGGAACACAGAACCCGTTTCCAGTAGAAGATCCGAAATACGGGATTTTGTTATCCATCCGGTCGCACGGTACATATGGATTGCGTATCGATGATACAAGAAGGTTTGTTGCGGAAGTGGTAGGTGCAGTTCCGTTGGGGTCAACCGTAACTTATGAATTTGTCGCAGCATATTTTAGTGGACTTCTTGTATCGAAAATTAAAAATGTCATTTCTGCATATATGATCCGCAGAAAAATTTCGTTTTTGGAGGTTACCGGATATTTGGACGAAATATCCGAAGATTGCAAAAACGCAGTGAAAGATGAGTTTGAACGATTTGGTGCGGAAGTCGTAAATTTTTATGTGGAAACCATCATGCCGCCAAAGAGTGACTATGAAAAACTCAGAGAATACAAAGAAAAATGCCTTATGGGAAAATTGGAATGAACAGAAAGAAAGCAGAAGCAAAAAGAAAAAAATTTCACCTTAATCGGATTGCATTTTTATTTCCGATTATTTTTTATGCGATATATGCAGTGGTGTATCTGATTATTTTCCCGGATGCTTATGGGACGGGATTACACTTGAATAACTGGTTATTTAATAATCCGGAACATTTACTTTCTATTCTGCAAAATCCGGGCAAAGTTATTCTTTCGACAGGAAAATTGTGGGCATGGAAAATTTTATTATACATTTTATGGACAGGATTCATTGCTTCATTATTTTATCTGGGATGGACAATCCAAAACAAAAAACCGGAATATCATCCGCAGGCTGTGCTCCGTGGAAGGGAACCATATCAAAAAGCCCTGCAGATAAATGAAGAAATAAAAGCGCATGAATATAACGTGACAAGAGAAGTAAAGACAGCGGTTCGAAATGTTATGGAATATTTGCGGAATGAGAGTGATTTTGGAGTCGGAGATAATTCTGTGATTGCCTGTGAGCGTAAGATCGCAAACTGCCTAAAGACGATAGAAAACAATATTCCCGCGTTATGCAATACAAAGACTATGGGAAAAACAGAAAAAATTATTATAGAAAACTGTAAAACCATTCAGATAAATCTCAAACTTCGAACAGAGAGAAAAAAACGATAAAAGGAGGCACAGGGATTATGCAGCATCAGGTTGTTGAGTTAGAATGTCCGGGATGTGCGGCAATAATTACAACAGGGACAAAAACATGTCCGTATTGCTTTCGCCCTATTGTAATTACTTCGTTTAACAGTATCAGTGATTTTTCATCACGGGATCTGAATAAACAGGCCAATGTATATAAAAAAGCGATGGCAGATCATCCGGACGATGGAATATTAAATACGTCACTTGCTTTTTGTTACCTGAAATTAAAATTGTATGACAATGCAATATCGTGTTTTGAAAAAGCACTGGAGGATAATTTTGAAGATTCGGAGATCTGTTTTTATGCAGCAGTTGCATTGTTAAAGGGGAAAAAGGCATTTTTAACGTCGCGTCCGGTTATCAATAAGATAGAAGAATATTTAAACGCAGCGATTATGATCGAGCCGAGGGGAATTTATTATTATTTTTGGGCTTATATAAAGTATGACTATTATTACAGAAAACATTTTAGATCAACACCGGATTATCAGGAATTGTTAGAAACGGCTTCATCCAGCGGATATTCGGAATATGATGTACATAATTTGTTTGATCTGTTGGAAGTAAAGAAACCGGATGCCATGAGATGACGGAAAAACGTTTTTTTATGCGAAGATAAAGGAATTAAAAAATACGAATGAGAGGAAAGAAAAGATGAATTGTCCAAAATGTGGAAGAGAGATCAGGCCAACAGATAAGTTTTGTATTGCCTGCGGGGCTAAATTAGAAAATCATGGAGAGGAGAACGAAAATTTCAACGCTGCATCGATGAGAAAACTGGCTGGGGAAACGGTAAATCATGCAGCTGAGTCTTTGATGGGAACAAGCAGAAATGGAATTGATTTTATGGTGCGCCGGTATTTTTTCGGTTTTGGAGATTTTATAGCTGTTTCAATCTGTGCTTTTGCGATCAGTTTACTTTTGAAACTGTTTTTGGGACATGAATATTTGATGGGACCTATGAATAAGTTTGGTTATTTTTGTTCCGTCATTGAAATTTTGGCGTTTTTAGTATTTGTTGTATCTTTAGAAGAGTCTATGCATGCAAAATCAAATGGCAGAGCGAAAACGAAAGTCGATGAGGCCACTCAGAAATATATTTCTGAGTTAAAATCCAGAGCAATTGAAAAATTCAATGTGGATGAGGAACAGTTGGAAGAAGTAGAGCCGGTTGTTATAGCCGGAGCAGGAACAACACCGCGTATAAATTCTTTAGGTAATACTGCAAATGCCAAAAAAATTGTCAGCCTTTTAGAAAGATTTTATTCGAAAGATCCATTTGAGGCATACAGGGTTGATAAGGATGCTATGCCGAGATACTTATTGATACAGACTACTGTTTATGCGTTTACGGATACACAATTGCTTGTGTATGTAGGAAATATTGATATTTCAACGGGCATGATATATGACGAGACGGTGTCGGAAGTGTTCTATTCGGATGTAAATTCTCTTGTGCAGCAGGAACTTTTAAAGAAATATAACAAAAAGTATTATACGGTAAAATATTTGATGCTGGATATCTGCGGAATTTCCAAAATAGCTGCGTTTGATACAAGATTAGTCCCTGACGTTAACGAACGCCTGGCAGGAATGGAAAGCTACATAAGAGAAAAAAAGAATTAAAGATTTACAGTAGGGAGAAAGAAAATGTTTTGTAGAAAATGTGGAACTGAGAATGAAGATCAGGCAGTATTTTGCAAAGAATGTGGAGCAAGACTGGTCTTGGGACCGTCATTGGAATCACAGATAAAGAAATTGGTAAAGCGTATCGCCTCTCTGCCTAAAAAATATAAAGTAGGTGCGGGAATCGGAATCGCAGCCGTCGTGGTGATTCTTATTGTAGTGGCCAATTTAAATTCCACCATCAATTTAAATAACTATGTTACGGTAACCTTTGAGGGTTATGATGGATATGGAAAAGCAACTGCGACGATTGACTGGAATAAAATTCTGGATAAATATAAGAAAAAGATTTCCTACACATCCAAAGCAAAATCCAAATATGAATATGCTTTATTCGGATATTCAATGGAAGAATTACTCGGGAATTGTGTTTCGGTGTCTTTAGAGAAGGAAGACGGATTAAGCAATGGAGATCGGGTAAAATATGTCTGGAACATTGATGAAAACCAGCTGAAAAAGTATGTGGACTGCAAAATAAAGTATTCAGATGAAACCGTAGATGTATCAGGACTGGAAAAGATAAAAACATTTGATCCATTTGAAAATCTTACGCTTACCTATGGCGGAATAAGTCCGAATGGAACGGTTGCGATAAGTTATACGGGAGATGTACTGGATGAAGATGAATTTTATTGTGATACAGATTCCGGTCTGAGTAATGGTGATGTCATCACCGTTTATTTAAATTCGGATGATATGGAATATTATGTAGAAAATTATAAAATGATCCCTTCCGAGACGGAAAAGGAATATACCGTGGAAGGACTGGATAAATATGCATCTTCGGTTAAAGACATTAGCAAGGAAATGATTGCTGCCATGAAAAAACAGGCAGAAAGTGTAGTTACAGAATATACGGCAAAAATGGGTTCGGATTGTACGGTAGATTCTGTTGCATTTGTAGGCGATTATTTGGAAAACTGTAAAAATGATAATTACGCAGATAAGCAGAATTGTTATGGAGATGTATACAAAATCAAGTTGCATGTAAAACCGTCCGAAGATTACAAGGCTGTTAAAATGGTTGAGTATTATGATGTTCAATTCCATAATATCGTTGTAAAAGGAAACGGGGAATGTGAGGCAGATCTTTCCGATTATTATACACCGGGTGAGAATTTTTCGAAGGACTGTTATTATGGACCGGAAGATTATGACTATTATACTTATTATTTTGATGGATTCGAAACACTGGATGATGTAAAAAATGCCCGTGTCGACAGTGTGGCAGCAGACTACGATACCGATTGGAATATGGATGGAGGAGATCAGGCAGAAGTTTCGGATCAGGGGCTGTTGTGTTCGTACAGTACCAAAAGAAAAATCACCGAAGAAGAAATACAGGGGTATTTAAACAAAGACTATTCTTCCTATCATTTTCCGGGGGACAGAAGTGTTATTCAGATGATTATTAATGAAATGTATGCTTTGAATGGATATAAATTTCAGGATGAGGACTTGAAAAATTATTATGAAAAACAGGACTGGTACAATAAGATTGAAAGCAAAACAACGGATATGGCAGAAATATATAAAAATATGTCAAAGACCGAGCAGGATAACATTAAATTGCTAAAAAAATACAAATAGATGGTTAAATAAAATATGAAGAAAAAATATAAAAATTTTATCGGCCTGTTGTACATAACCGGGGTACTGTGTTTTTGCGTGGCCTGTGGTAGAAATGTGCAGACCTCTGTTTATACACAGGAGCGAGTATCTGAAAATGTGATTCAGGATACGGAGCAATTAGAAGAAAATACAGAGCAGGAAAGGGAAGCGGTTGTGCAGCAGGCAACTGCACAGGAAGAAATACACAGTAGAGATACAGAGGATACGCAAAAAGATAAAAATACAGAAAACACAACAGAAAAACAAAAATATACGGTGGTTATCGATGCAGGACATCAGGCGAATGGAGATTCGCGTTTAGAGCCGATCGGTCCCGGGGCAAAGGAAAAGAAACCCAGAGTGTCAAGTGGAACAAGCGGACGTGCCAGCGGCTTAAAAGAATACCAGCTTACGCTTGACGTTTCGTTGAAACTACAGGCAGAGCTTGAACACAGAGGGTATCAGGTCGTCATGGTAAGGACAACAAATGACGTAAATATCAGTAACTCGGAGAGAGCGGCCATAGCAAACGATGCAAACGCTGATGCATTTATTCGGATTCATGCAAATGGATCGGAAAATACTTCGGTACATGGAGCCATGACTATCTGCCAGACCTCATCAAATCCGTATAATGGAGATCTGTATGACAAAAGTCAGGCATTAGCTTTGGCAGTGCTGGACGATCTGGTGTCAGCAACAGAGTGTAAAAAAGAGTATGTCTGGGAAACGGATTCCATGAGTGGGATCAACTGGTGCAAAGTGCCTGCCACAATCGTTGAGATTGGATATATGACAAATAAGGAAGAAGATTTGAAGATGGCGACCGATGAGTACCAGGACAAGATCGCAGATGGTATTGCGGATGGAATTGATGAATACTTGCAGGGGAAATAAAATTACGTTATGATAACAGTAGGAAAAGATTGCGGAGGAAAAATAGAAAAGGAAAAGAGGTGAAAACTAAGCATTCGTGCACAGAAAACAAATTGCGATGTTGCGGAATCGTGATTCACACAAACAGGAGGAAGCAATTTGAAAAATGCACCAGATAAGCTCCAGTGGCATCCGGCGTTTTGTGCCGCCGCGGGGCTGGAATTCCACGAAGATATTGAACGGCTGGAGTTAAAGCCGGAATACAATCTGAGCAAGGAACCAATCCGCATTGATCTTCTTATTATAAAAGAAGAAAGTGACAGACACTGACTATTGATGATTTTTATAAGACAGTTGGATATGCATGTCTGTACAAAGGTTATGGAGAACGTGTAGATGCAGTTCCAATCAATGAACTGACAGTATCTATTTTCAGAGCAACCCGACCGGAGAAAATGTTTTTGACATTGCAGAAGTATGGACATAAAATAGAAGAAAAATATCCGGGAATTTATTATGTGACAGAACATTTACCGTTTCCAGCGCAGATTATTGTGACACAGGAATTAGAGCCGGGAGAGCATCGAAGTTTGAGAATTTTGTCAAATCATGCAAAGAAAGAAGATGTGGAAGAATTCCTGAGAAAAGCAGAAGAAATGAACACACCGCGTGATCGGCAGAATGTTGAGGCTGTGTTACAGGTAAGTGTTAAAGCAAATGATGAGTTATATCGTGAAATAAGGAGGGATGCGAATATGTGTGATGCGTTGAGAGAACTTATGAAGGATGATCTGGAAGATGCCAGAAAGCTGGGAGAATCGGAAGGGGAGGCAAAAATCATTATCAATATGAACCACAGCGGAATGTCCCCGGAAAACATTGCATCCATCACAGGTAAGGATCTGGATGAGATCAATGCAATACTGGAAGGAAAAGTTTCGGCGCTATTATAAGCAGTACCTAAAATAACATAAGAAAGTAAAAAGAAGTGATGATGTATAAGAAAAAACAATACATCATCACTTCTTTATTCTGATAGGAAAATTATATTGACTGTAGAAGTACATGGGTATATGATCAAAATATGAGAATAAAGTACTGAATTATATGTGGATAATTATGAAAATATAAAGGGGATTGTATATGATAATTTATCTGGAGTTAATTTTACAAGCAGGATTATTGATAGCAGCGATATTTGGGTTTGTGGTTGGATTTCGTAATAAAGAGGGAATAAAAGTTTTTATAGGACTGATTTCTGCTATTTTATCGTTTTTGATGGGAATATTAGTTATAAAATTACCTGCACCGCAAATAACGCGACTAGAGGATTATTCAGCAATTAAAATATATACGGATAAAGGAGTTCCTATACAATACAAGATAAGAGTTGATGGAAAAGAAGAATGGAAAGAATATACAGAACCTATAAAAATTAAGCAAACTACAGTGGTTAGTGCAAGAACACGTATATTTTTGTATAAGAGTGAAGAAGTATATAGAGATGTATTTGTCGAAGATAATGGTTTGATCGATTTTGGAGGAGCAGATATTCCCAAAAAATCGTTAAAGCAATTAAAGGCATCTTATACTTACAAGGATCCACAGGATGATAGGGCTGGAAATTATTATGCAGGATGTGAAATTGCAAAAAACGATATTCAGGTGAATGGAACCGATTTGGATGGAAACACAACAGAAGTAACGGATTTTACATATTCTCCGCAAATTCTTCAGAGTGGGAAAAATGATATTAAAATATCCTACACTCTTGTTAATGGAGCAACTATAAATACACATCTTTATATAGAAGCTACACAACCGAAACTAATCAGGTTAAAAGCTGATTGTAAAGAAAAAACATGGTTTTCAGGTGTGGAATTGTCAAATGACGATTTGACGGTGAAAGGAACATATGAAGATGGGACAGAAAAAGAAGTAACTGGCTATGCATTATCTGAAACCAAGATAAAACAAGGGAAAAATAAGATTGTGGTCACAAAGGATGGATTATCCGTGGAAGTTATAATAAATGCTGTGGATAAAGACAGTATTACAGAAGAAGAAAAAGAGAATAATGATGACATAAATACGGCAAACGATATAGAAACAAATGTCAGATATACAGGAAGGCTGCAGGAAGAAGGGGATGTTGATTATTACAAAATCCAATTGGAGAAAAAAGGAAAAATCGTTCTTCGGTTTAAACATGCAAAAATAGATAGTGGATATACATATTGGCAGGTGTATTTACTTGGAATGGATGAAACGGAAAAAACAGGGATGGATGTAACCGGGGAGCAGTCAGAAAGTGTATCTAGTGCAGTTCGGGTAGTTCCGGGAACCTATTATGTAAGGGTTACAAGTAATTCATATTCGGATGAGAAATATATCCTTACCGTAGAATTTCAAGAAGAAGGCGAATATTATGAAACAGAACCGAATGATGATTTGACGCAGGCAATGGTAATTAAAACAAATAAAACATATATCGGAAACCTGACAGAATCACAGGATGAAGATTGTTTCCAGTTCAGTTTAAAAGAAAAGCGCAAGGTTCGTATAGTGTTTTCTCATGCGAAGCAAAACAGTGATTATACTTTTTGGAATGTGTCATTGCTTGGAGAATCGGATGGTGCGTTGACGGAAATACAATCAACAGGTTTGACCGCAAAACAATATTCGGATTATGTCAGGCTCCCGGCAGGAAACTATTATATTCGAATCGTTTCAAATTCGTGGTCGGACATAGACTATAGTATTCGTGTTATAACACAACAGGAAAAAACAAAAACGGAAGATGAAGACAATGATGATTATGGTTCTGCAACAAAAATTGCATTAGGAACAAGGATTACAGGAAATATACAATCCGATAGTGATGTGGATTTTTATAAGTTTATTCTGAAAAAAAGGACAAATGTGAAGGTCACATTTACTCATAATCCGGCAGACAGTAATTATACTTTTTGGCAAATTACATTGTATAGTGAGGAATCCGGAGATGGACTTGCGAACAATGATGGAGATTCAGTGGTATATATTCAGGGAAATTCGAGGAAAAATATTACCAGTACATGGAAATTACTTCCGGCAGGAACCTATTATATTAAAGTAGAGGATAATAGTTACAATAATGATGACTATAAACTAAAAATTTCATAGTGCCGTTTTCCACTCGGGTTGTTGTGACACAGGAATTAGAGCCGGGAGAGCATCGGAGTTTGCGGATTTTGTCAAACCATGCGAAAAAAGATGATGTGGAAGAATTCCTGAGGAAAGCAGAAAGAATGAATACACCGCGTGACCGGCAGAATGTAGAGGCTGTGTTACAGGTAAGTGTCAGGGCAAATGATGAGCTATATCGTGAAATAAGGAGGGATGCAAATATGTGTGATGCGTTAAGGGAACTGATGAAGGATGACCTGGAGGATGCCAGAAAAATGGGAGAATCGGAAGGGGAAGTACGTGGAGAAGCAAAAATTATTCTTAAAATGAACCGTAGCGGAATGTCCCCGGAAAACATTGCATCCATCACAGGTAAGAATTTGGATGAGATCCGTGCAATACTGGAAGGAAAAGTTCCGGTGACACTATAAAAAGCGGTTAAAAAATTAAAATTAGGACTAAAGTATTTCAGACCTCGTCCGATATATATAACAAGTAAGCAAGGAAACCCCGTTGCTTACCCCACAAGACAGACCTCTGACCGGAGCGTACGGCCGTAAAGAGGAAAATCTTACAATCAAATATCATATCAATTACAGCATGGAAGCTGTAACTTAATTCAAGGAGGAAACAATTATGGGCATGGTAGTACAGCATAATATGCAGGCGATGAATGCAAATCGTCAGTTAGGTGTTACAACAAGCGCACAGTCAAAGTCAACAGAGAAGTTATCATCAGGTTACAGAATCAACCGCGCAGGCGATGATGCTGCAGGATTAAAGATTTCTGAGAAGATGAGAAGCCAGATTCGTGGTCTTGACAAAGCTTCTTCAAATGCACAGGATGGTGTATCTCTTATCCAGACAGCAGAAGGTGCATTAAATGAGACACATTCTATCTTACAGCGTATGAACGAGCTGGCTGTTCAGGGTGCAAATGATACCAACCAGTCTATTGACCGTGATGCTATCAACCAGGAGTTATCAGCACTTACTGAAGAAATTGATCGTATTTCTGAGACTACACAGTTCAATAAGCAGAGCTTACTGGATGGATCTTTCACAGGAAAGAATCTTCAGGTCGGAGCTAACCAGAACCAGAAAATCACACTTAACATTGCTGCAATGAACGCAAAGGCTATCGGACTTAGCAAGATTCAGGTTGGAGCTACTTCTGCATATTTCGCAACAAATGAAGTGACACAAACTGGAAAGTTCAAAATTGCTGGAGGATCAGGTGCTGTTAGAGCATGTATTCGTGGAAGAGCAAGTAAGAATGCTACAGTTGCAGCATTGACATCTAACGGAAAAATTTACTATAAGACAGCGAATGGTACAAAGGTTACAAATTCTGCTACAGTTAGAGGATCTGTTGGAGCAAAAGCTTCTATGGCAGCTCAGATTTTCAAGGTTGCATCTACAAAGGCAACATCAGTAGTAGGACCGAACGTTAATGATTACCAGCAGGCACAGGGTACTATTGAGATGATTCAGAACGCAATCAACAATGTATCCAGCCAGAGATCTGCACTTGGTGCTTTACAGAACAGATTAGAGCATACAATTGCAAACTTGGATAATGTATCTGAGAACACATCTTCTGCTGAGTCTCGTATCCGTGATACAGATATGGCTAAAGAAATGGTTAACTACAGCAAGAACAACATTCTTGCTCAGGCAGGACAGTCTATGCTTGCTCAGGCTAACCAGTCTAATCAGGGCGTATTATCATTATTACAGTAATAAGCTAAAACTGAAAAAGAGTTGGCGATTGCCAACTCTTTTTTCGTAGTGGAAAATATATGGGGATTCTAAAAGAAAAATGAAAGAATTCATTGAAAATTTGTATCAAAATATTGAAAAACTTCAAAATATCGTAGATAAAATAAAGAATAGTCAGCCATACATAGAAGATTTAAAACGGTACATTCCAAGTATGAACCAGATAATACAAATGATCTTTAATATGGCTGAGGATAACAAAGTACAATTACAGATTAATAACCAATTTTTAATACAGGTATTGAAAGATACATTATATGGAATAGAACATGAGGATCCAGTGTTCCTACAGGATGTATTACAGTATGGGATATTGGAAATTTATAAATATATTATAGATGAACTTGAGGATGGGGTTATTTATGAATAGAGCTGTTTATGAGAAAAATATAGAAACATTACGGAAAAAATATCCTGTCTGGGCAAGTAAGTTAGAAAGTGTAAAACGAAAAAAAAGAAATTTTGATGTGGTTGCAGAACAAAGTTATATGGATGATACCATTCTAAAGGTTACCCAGAATGGAAAAACACTCTATTTGAATGGAAAATATGCACCATCAGCGGTGGTGGAGGAATGGCTTGAAAAACAGGGGAAAATAGAAGATTATGCCCCAATTATTATTATTGGAATTTCAAATGGAGAGCATATTCGCAGAATTATGGAACAGGTGCCAAAAACATGCGATATTTTGATTTATGAGCCGTCTTTTGAACTGTTCCGCAGAGCAATGGAAGAAGTGGATTTATCGTTCCTGTTCCAGATGGATATTCCGGTTGGAATTGTTGTACAGGGTATCAATGAATATGAAATAGAAACCTATTTTGATTTGTTTATTTCTATCGATAATCTTACATTTTTGAAATATTATATAAACGGAAACTATGAAACACTTTTTCCGACAGAAGTTAAAGAATTTGTGGCCCGCTTGAGACAACATATGAGTGATATTGAAGTAGGATGGAATACAGTTGTTCGCTATACGGATATCAATGCAAAAAATGTTTTTCATAATCTGCATTATCTGGCAGAAGGATACAATGCAAAGGATTTATGGGGAATATTGCCGGATGACGTGCCAGTAATTGTTGTATCTGCAGGTCCATCTTTGAATAAAAATATTGAGGATTTAAAGAAAGCAGTAGGAAAGGCATGTATCATTGCCACCGACACGGCTATGAAACCATTATTAAATGCTGGAATTGTACCGGATTTGTTTGTAATTGTTGATGGATTAAAACCAGCAGTGTTATTTGAACATAAAGATATATCAAAGACGGCTATGCTTACTATGACAGGCGTATCCATTCCTTCAATGGATATGCATAAAGGGAAAAAATTTTTTTATTATAGCGAGTCAAGCTTGGAAAGCGAGATATTGTTTGCGTTGAGCAGAAAGGAAGGAGAGGATCGGACATTGCCAAATATTCCGACAGGAGGATCGGTGGCAACCTCAGCATATTCGTTTGGAATTCAAATGGGTGCAAAAACAGTGATTCTTGTGGGACAGGATCTGGCAATGACAGGAAATAAGACACATGCCGATGGTACATTTGAAGACAAAATGAAGGAGATTGATACCGGCAGCGGAGAATACTTTGAGGTGGAATCAGTAGATGGGGGGAAGGTGCTGACGAGAGCTGACTTTAAAGTATATTTGGACTGGTTTGAAAAATATATCAGGGATTGGAATATGATTACAACAGTAGATGCAACAGAAGGCGGGGCCTTGATACATGGAAGCAAAATTATGACTTTGAAAAAGGCTATTCAAAAATATTGTAAACGTGATTTTAACGTCAAGTGGCATATCAGTCGTGTAAAAAAATTGTTTCCACAGGAGTATCAGTATATTCCGCTGGAGTATTTTGGAAAAGCAGGAACAAAGTTGGAGGAGGTAAGAAAAAAAGCTCAGGAAGGTTTGAAATATTACGAAAAATTGGAGAAACTTTCAGCAAAATCAAATATCTCGGACAAAGAATTACATAAAATCCTGAAAAAAATTAAAAAGATAAATCATTATATGGAAACAGATTATATGGCTGAAACAGTAAACGACAGTGTAAAAGGATTGGAATTTGCTCTTCGCCCACAGATTTATCAGTTACAGAACGATAAAAAAACAGAGTTTGCGGATATTGCAGAGCAGGGGAAAGTTATGTTATATGGAATTGCCGTTGCTGCAGAAGAAATAAAGACTATTGCGGAAGATACAATTGTAGCATATGCAAAGCAGAAAAAGGCTGGTGAAGAAAATGCATGAAACCAAAACAGTACTATTGATTAAGGGAGCTTCACAATACAATGCAATGCGCAATTATCTGGATGAGATCGCAGATGGATTTCAACAGATTGGATATCAGTCTGTAGTGATAGATGCAGAACATGATTTCTTTTTGCAGGAATATAAGATGGCAACTGAAACATTTCATATAGATTATGTATTTACCTGCAATGCAAACTTCTATCAGGAATGCAGAGATTTAGGAAATGCAAGGTATGTGACCTATTTATGTGATCATCCTGCACAACACAGGGATCGGTTGAAAAAACTGGATGAGGATGCGGTTGTATTTGTATGTGATCTTTTACATATTCCATATATAAGAAAATATTACCCGAACATTAAGCGTGTCTGTTTTATTCCAACATCGGGAAGTTATTCCAAAACATATATTCCGTATAAGGACAGAAAATATGATGTTGTTTTTACCGGAAGTTATTATGAACCTAAAGAGTTATATGAAAAAATTATAGAGCAATATCAGGGAGTCTTGAAACAGTTTGTACAGCAGATGATACAGGAGATGGAAGAACAGTCGTGGCTGACAATTGAACAGTGCCTGGAGGTTGTATTAAACGAAAACCATATTCAGGTATCAGACGAGGAATTTGATGAGCTGGTAGCTGAATTTTGGAGAGTATCCTATTATGCGCGATTTTATTATCGAGATAAGGTTATACATACGTTGACAAAGAATGGAATTAAAATTCATGTTTTTGGAAATGGATGGGGAGATTTTGTTGGGAATGATGCCGCAAATCTGATTTGGGAAAAAGGAGATTATCTTGCTGCAAGAGAAGCGGTTGCGAATGCATATATTTCATTGAATACGCAGCCTTGGTTTAAAGGCGGATTTCAGGAGAGAATTGCATCTGCAATGCTTAGTGGAACCGTTGCAGTGACAGATGACAGTTTGTATATTGATGAGAATTTTACAGATCAGGAATTGTGCACATATTCACTGGAAAAGCTGGAAGAGCTGCCGGAATTGATCAAATCTCTTTTAGAAGATAAAGAGTGGGCAGAAAAAATTGCAGAAAAAGGGAGAAGGCGTGCACAGGAAGAATTGTCCTGGCAGGGTTTAACAAAAGATATGGCACAGTATCTTGAAAATTGAAAGGAATCAGATGGAAAACAGGGAAGAACTTTTATATACATATGCGTGTGAAAAATTTGAACAGCAAAAATATGATGAGGCGTTGGAAGCGTTAATTTTACTTTACGGAAAAGGCTATGAGAGGGATTGGATTAAAAACAGTATCTATCAGTGCTATGTTGATGGAAATGAATCACAGTTTAAAAGCGTTTTTGAATTGCACGCAAAGGGTATAAAGGTAAACTATGAAGATTGCAAGATAGATTTTGTACCATATAAAGATGGACAGTATCATATGTTTGATAAGGAAATCCAGCAATTTATCGGCATTTTTTCAATTGATGATTTTATGCAGACAGAACCGGATCCGTTATTGAAACAAAAAGAATTTTCTGCAATTACTGTAGCTGCGGGATGGGATTGGAGAAGATTAAATTCTATTCTTATAAAGGCAGAAAAGCAGAGGGTTTATTTGGTCTGTGAAGACATTGATAAATGCGCAGCATTTTATAAAATCCCGGAGCTGGAACCGTATACAAAAAATATTTGGATATTTCCGAATATTTCAAGTCTACAGGAATATTTTCATGATCATACAGCAGAGTATTTACCGGGAATATGGTATGGAGATGAAGAAGACCGGATTAAACTAGAAAAAATGATACAGAAGGAACATGAATATCGTCTGACACCTGAGGGAAGAAATACGGACAAAATATTATTGACAATTGCAATACCAACGTATCATAGAGGACATTTACTGCTTCAACGCATGAAAAATCTGCAAAAGCTCCCTTATGATGCGGAAATTGAATTTACAGTGTCGAAAAATGGCACAGAAATTTATCAGGAAGAATACGACAAAGCCAGTCAGATAAAGGATGCCAGATTACAGTATTTTGATCATGATAAGGATTTGAAATATGAGCTCAATTGGCTTTATTCCATACAAATGGCGCATGGAAAATATGTATTGTTAGTTTCGGATGAAGATGATGTAATACCAGAGGCGATCGAACATTATCTTGCATTGCTCAGAGACAATCCAAATGTAAATCTTGTCAGGGCAAGAACAAAATTTCAGTATTGCATGATTGATAAGCGTGCATACGGAAAAAAAGGAATTGATGCATTAAGATTATGCTTTATGAGACAAAATTATCTTTCAGGATTAATTGTAAGACGAAAAGATTTTATGCAATGTCATTTCGAGCAGTTGGAGCAATATTCTTATAATGCATTTTATCAAAATTATCCACATGAATGGTGGTGTGTAAGTCTGAATAAAATAGGAGATTACATGCAAGAACCGGTTGAACTGATTGATGAGCAGGATTCCATGGCAAAAGAAGAGTGGGGATATAAGGATGATGTAGATGCAGATATGATTGTACCGGTATATGCAACTTATGAGGCCAGAATCGAACAGATGAAGGGTGAAATTGAATTCCTGAAAATTATGCTCAATGACGATGCAGAAATGTTGGAGCAGGGAATGGCCGCGGTAATGGGAAAAATTGATTTCTTATTTGGCATTGCCCGTGTTCGTAAGTATGATGTCGAACATTATGAGGATCGGTTAAAAGAATATGTGGAGATCTGTATGGAAGCAATTATGAATTTTAATTTGGATGGACAGGCAACGAAACGGCTTTTGGTTTATTTACAAAATCTTTATATTGATATGTTAAAAGAACATTCGGATTTACGAAGGGAAGAAAAAAATAAGGATTGATCTGGAGTACGTGATGAGGATAAAGTTTAGGAGACAAAGTCTATGATGAAAGTATCAGATTATGTAATTCAATATTTGGAACAACTGGGAGTACCTCATATGTTCATGCTTCCGGGAGGCGGTGCCATGCACTTAAATGACTCCCTTGGGAACAGCAAAAAAATCCAATATGTGGTATGCCTTCATGAACAGGCCTGTTCCATAGCGGCAGAAGCATATGCGAGAGTCACAAATAAACCAGGACTTCTTATGGTGACAACGGGGCCGGGAGGAACAAATGCTCTGACAGGTGTGACTGCAGCATACATCGAATCAACTCCTATGATTGTATTGTCCGGACAGGTTAAACGCGCAGATATGGTGAACGGACAGGGAATTCGTCAGCAGGGCATGCAGGAAGTAGATATCATTTCCATGGTAAAACCGGTGACAAAATATGCAGCGCTTGTAACAGAACCACAGGATATCAGGTATCATCTGGATCGTGCGTTGTATGAAGCCATACATGGAAGAAAGGGACCGGTCTGGCTGGATATTCCGTTGGATGTACAGGCATCCATGATAGAGGAAACAGCCTTAAAAGGCTGGAAACCAGCAGAAATTTCAGAACAGGAAAAAAATGAAAAAAGAAAACGGCTGGAACAACAGGTAATAGAGACAATCGCACAATTGAATCAGGCACGACGCCCTGTTTTGCTGGCGGGAAATGGTATCCGTCTTTCGGAAGGACGGGACGAATTTGAAAAACTGGTAGAGACTCTGCAGGTTCCGGTTCTTACAACCTGGAATGGAATTGATCTGATAGAAGAAGAACATCCGCTGTTTTTCGGAAGACCTGGTGGAATGGGACAGAGGTATGCAAATTTTGTACAGCAGAATTCCGATTTCTTTTTATCCATTGGTGCGCGGATGAATTTATTGCAGACCGGTTACAATTTTGATGGATTTGCAAGAGCAGCTTATAAAGTGATGGTAGATATTGATGAAAATGAGCTACATAAAATCAATGTCAGACCGCAGCTTGCAATCGAGGCGGATGCAAAAGAATTCATGCAGCTTTTGCTGGAACATAAAGATGAGATTCAGAAAAAAGATTATACGCCGTGGATCAACTATGCAAAAGAGATGAAAGCGAAGTATCCAATTGTCACAGAGAAAGCAAGAACACAAAAAGAGTTGGTTAATACATACGCACTACTGGATGAGATCACAGAGCAGATGACTGCAGACGATATTTATGTGTCCGGAAGTTCGGGAACGTGTATTGATGTGTCGATGCAGACATTTCGCGTAAAAAAGGGACAGCGTGTATTTTGTACCAAAGGTCTTGCGTCAATGGGATTTGGTGTGCCTGCAACAATTGGAGCCTGTCTGGCAGGTGACAGAAGAAGAACGGTATGTGTCAATGGAGATGGTGGTTTTCAGATGAATATTCAGGAACTGGAAACAATACACCGATTGAATCTTCCAATCAAGATTTTTGTGTTGAACAATCAGGGATATGCGCAGATTCACGCAACACAGAAAAATATTTTTCAGGGACATTATGTGGCCTGTGATGCGGATTCCCATCTGACACTTTCACCGATATCGGCTGTGGCAGGGGCGTATGGATTAAAAACGGTACAGATTCATTCGAATGAAGAACTACAGGAACGTGTAAAGGAAACGCTGGATTATGATGGACCGGTGATTTGCGAAGTGATGATTCCAATTGATCTGAGTGCTTTTCCAAAACAGGTGTCCTATAAGCGGTCGGATGGACAGATGGAATCACTTCCACTGGAATATATGAATCCGCCTTTGGAGCAGGAAGAGTTTGAACAGGATATGTTGATTCCGTTATATGAGATGAAGTAAAGAAAAAGTATATATTGCATTGCTAATATTGGAGGATAAAATGGAAAATGAATAAAGATGATTATATGTCTGTAATTAGAACTTTGCAGAAGTCAGAGAATCTGATAGTATATGGCTTGGGCGAAGCTGGGGAAAACTTTGAACGAGTATGTTTATATTATGGTATTTCAGTAAGAACTTATGTGGATTCGAAGCGTGAGGGAAAATTTTATGGTCATAGGATAAGCAGACTTGAAGAACTTGAAGACATACAAAAGGGAAAAAAGCTTGATGCAGTAATTTGTGCAGGACCAGCATTTAATATTATAAAAGAACGGATCTACTCTTACTTTGGGGATAAGAAAGTTACGGTATATGATGGTGGTGAATTGTTTACCGAATTTATTATTGATAGTATGGATGAAGTCCCTTTTTTGACATATTATAGAAAAAATCAGATAAAAATAACTGAGATAATAGATAATCTAGCAGACGAGTTTTCAAAGGATGTTATTCATTCGTATTATGAATTTCTAGAAACTAAAAATGCAGAATGTTTGAGTGGATATTGGCAGTATGATCAATATTTCCCTGCGGGTATATATAAAGAACAGACGGGTGTTTTTATAGATGGTGGTTCTTATAATGGAAAAAATGCAAAAGAAATGATAGAAAAGAATCCTTTGATAGAAAAAGTAATCTGTTACGAACCATTTCAAAGTTGTATTCCACTAATTTATGAAAATATTGATAAATGGAACATTGAGAATAAAGTTGAGGTGCATAATTCGGCATTATATTCAAAATCGGGGACATTAATGCTTACCGAAAATGGAACAGCTTCAGCCATTGCTAGTGAGGGAATAGAAATTAATTGTGAAAAAATAGATGATTTAACGGATAGAAACATTTCTTTTATTAAGATGGATATTGAGGGAATGGAATTGGAGGCATTAAAGGGTGCTAAAAATATAATTAAAAGGGATGCGCCGTTTTTGGCTATTTGCATTTATCACAAACCGGAAGATATTGTTGAAATCCCAACTTATATTATGAGTTTAGGTGTTGATTATTCTTATTATATCAGACATCATGAAAGGAATCAGACGGAATTAGTATTTTATGCTGTTCCCCAATAATGGTATGGAAGAATTTACAATCAATAAAGTTGCAATTACTGGAGGAACGGGACCAGTAGGAGCAGCATTTGTAAAAAAATTATTAAAAGAAAATGTAGAAATATTACTCTTTCTGAGAAAAAATTCTAGTAGGAAAATGTTTGTTCCACAGGATTCCAGAGTTCATATAGAGTGGTTAGATTTGGAACAATTACATACTTATCAGCCTACGGAACAAGATTATGATGCTTTTTTTCACTTTGGATGGGCAGAAACAAATAAGGTAATGCGGCACAATATGCGTGTACAGTTAACAAATGTTCAGTACGCTTGTGATGCAGTAGAAATAGCACATAAGCTGGGGTGTCATACCTTTATGGGAGCTGGGAGTCAGGCTGAGTATGGTAGACATAATGAACCATTAACTGTGGAAACCAGATGTATGCCAGAAATTGCTTATGGCGTGGCAAAGTTAAGTGCGAATTATAGTACCAAAATTATGTGCAGGCAATATGGAATGAGACAAATATGGCCAAGAATTTTAAGTGCATATGGACCTTATGATTATGAGGATCTTATTATTTCGCAGACAATCTTAAAGGCACTTCGGGGAGAAAAACTAGAGTTCACAGCAGGAGAGCAGATATGGGATTTTATATATGAAGATGACTTGGCAGAAGCTCTTTTTATGATTGCCAAGTATGGAAAAGATGGAACTGATTATCCGATTGGATCCGGCCAGGCAAAGCCTTTGAGAGAAAGCATAGAAGTGATAAAAGACAAAATTAATCCAAATTTAGAACTTAATTTTGGGGTGATACCGTATTCTGCTAATCAGATAATGCACTTAGAAGCCGATATATCCCAATTATCCATTGATACGGGATGGAAGAATAGGTCTGCTTTTGAAGATGGCATAGAAAGAACTATTGTATATTTTAGAAATAAGTATAATTTATAAATGATCCATATTACAGACAAAGGAGAATGGAAGAATGAAGATATGTAGTCAGGCATTATATGCACAGGTTATTGATGGAATAGGGACGGTTCGTGCATGTGGTTGGGCAGGCTATTATTTGTTTGGCAATTTGAGAGATAATACAATGTCAGAGGTTTTTAATAGCGAAGCAGCAAAGAGATTCCGACAGACATTGATAGATGGAACATATGATTATTGTAATGAAGAGAATTGCCCATATATGGCAAATAATACATTAGAGTCACAATTGATTGAGATCGATGAAATACCTGAATATCCGGAAATTTTAAGCTTGGCATATGATCGAAGATGTAATTATCATTGTACATGCTGTATTTCAAGATGTGATGATAGATTAGATCCGAAAATGCAGGAAAAGATTGAAATGGAAATAAGAAAGACATTGCCACATGTAAAAGATTTTTCTGCAAATGGATTAGGTGAATTTTTTGTAAGTGATAGTATGATCAAGTTGGTTTCAGAATGGAACCCTCAAAATATTAAGAAATCAAATTTTCTGTTGGAAACCAATGGATCATTATTTAATGAAAAGAATTGGGAAAAAATAAAAAATGTAAGTGATGCAAATCTAGAAGTAACAATAACTGTACATAGTTTTGATGAAGCAGCATATCAATATTTATCTGGGACAAGTATTAAGATAGATCAGATTGAAGAAAATCTAAGATTTGTGAAGTCACTTAGAGAACAGGAGAAAATTAACTTTTTAGAGATTGCTCTTGTAATGCAGGAAAGAAATTTTCGAACAGTACCGGAATTTGTAAGACGTTGCCTTAATGAGTTTGGAGCAGATCGTGTTAGAGTAAGAAGATTTTTGCCGGAAAAAGCAATGGATGAGAATATAGAATGGTTTTTTGATGTAAGAAATCCATTACATCCATACCATGATGAATATTTGAAAATGATGAAAGATCCGATTTTTAAAGACCCACGAGTGTTTAAATGGACAGGAGATCATCTGAGCGATCGAGGTGATTTACCAGCAGCGGCAGGATATAAGGCAATGCGTAATTTAATACTGATAGATAATGTGGGTAAGAAACTTTCTGATTATTTGATTGGTAGAGGCTATAAAAAAATCACATTGTACGCTACTACAGATGTAGGAAAGGCACTTCTTAAAGTGTTAGAAGGACAGGAAATAGAGGTTTCACCATTTATTCTAGATAGAAATAATAATAGTGAGGAGTGGAATGGTCTTACGATACAAAAGCCAATGGAGAAATTCCTTTGTGACTTTGAAGGACCTATCTTAGTTACATTAGTTGCCAGACATCATGAGATGGAAATGTTTTTACGTAAACGTAATTATACAGGAGATATATTAGAACTAAATAGTATACTGGAATTATTAAAAGAATAAATATGGTATGGAGTATAGGAACGATTGAGGCGAAAATTATGTGGGAGCATGAGTAAGTAATAATCAGGTGACTTCAGGGTCTTATTTGGCAACAATCAGGTGGAACATGATATTAGGATGATAATAGTCAGAATTAAGATATATGACTGCTTGTGAAGTGAAAACATAGTCAGAGTTTACCTGAAAATGATGATATATCTGAGCAATGCATATAAACAGTTATAATACAATAAAGAAGATAGTATGTGAGAGGAAATAAGTGATAATTGTTTTTTTAATTATCATAAAGTGAATTATGGATAAAAATGTAATTGTATTACCTGGGACAAAATGGCAGATACCATTAGTAAAAAAATTAAAGAGTAAAGGCTATAGAGTGGTGGTTTTCGATTATTATGATAATCAACCGGCGTATGAATATGCAGATGAATATTATCTGGTAGATATATTAGATAAAGAAAGGGTATATAAACTTGCAAAAGAGTACTCCGCAGTTGCTGTAATCTCAGATGAATGTGACATAGCAACTCCAACGATTGCGTGGGTTTCAGAAAAACTTGGAAAACCGTCCATAGGGTGCAGAATGGCAGAATTATATACTAATAAATATCAAATGAGAGTATTTGCAAAGGAGCACGGCTTGCCAACTCCGTTTTTTGTAAAATGTTACTCTGTTATAGAGGCTGTCAACGAGTTTAACAAATTTGAAAGAAAAATGATAATGAAGCCATTAGATGCAAATAGCAGCAGAGGGGTCTTTTCAATTGATAACGTGGAACAGATTAAAGAACATTTTGATGAAGTAATAAAATATTCAAAGGTAGAAAAATGTGTATTGCTTGAAGAATACATTGATGGCGAAGAGTTCTCGATTGATGGAATAATGACACCTAAGGGGTACTATCCGATGGCAATAGCTCACAAGAGACATTATAAAAATAATGAGAATCTGGATCAGGAATTAATTTTTAAATATTCTGATCCGGTATTTGACTATGATTTGCTAAGAAAGACTAATAAAAGATATGTGGAAGAGACAGGATTGAAATTTGGATTGACACATGCTGAGTATAAGTATCGTAGGAGTGATGATCAATTTTATCTTATTGAAATCGGAGCAAGAGGCGGTGGGAACTATATTTCAGGAATAATTAATCCGTGTCTTACAGGAATTGAATCACAGGAGTTACTTATTGACTGGTGCCTGGGCAATCAGTTTGAAAGTCGGTATTTGAACTATAACAAAGATTATAAAGAAAAATGTGCGATTATGCATTTTTTTGATATTGGAGACAGAACTGGTGTAATAAAACAGATTAATGGCATAGGTTATCTAAGGAAGAACAGTGATATAAAAAGTTTTTTCTTTGCTTATTCAGTTGGAGATAAGGTAGAAGCAGTGAAAGATGGAGGAAACAGATTCGGTTATTATATTGCATGTTGTGATTCACTTGAAGAATTGAAAAAGACTCAATGTGAGGTGAAAAATAATGTCTCTATTGAGTTTGAGTAGAAATTACTCTTATGCTTTATTATGGCAAGGAGGCTATATATGACAATATTAGATGCAACTGTGCGTGACGGAAGCTATTATGTGGATTTTAAATTTTCAAATGAAGATGTTTCTGAAATAGTGAGTAGAATATCTAAGTTAGGATTTAAGTATATAGAGATTGGTCATGGAAAGGGATTAAATGCCAGTTCACTGAAGAATGGTTTGTCTATGCAAACAGATGAAGAATATATGCAGGCAGCGCGGCTAGGGTGTAATGGCTCGAAATTAGGGTGCTTCTGTATTCCGGGAATTGCAAGATTAGAGGATATAAAAACAGCAGTCTCCAATGGAATGAAGTTTTTGAGAATTGGCCAAAATGCGGATGATATTGATTCTGTAAAGAAATATGTTCTAAAGGCAAAAGAAGAGGGATTGGAAGTAATGGTGAATTTTATGAAAACTTACCTTATTTCTCCGAAAACTTTTGTCGAAAATGTAAAGTTAGTAAAAGAGTGGGGGGCTGATTGTGTCTATGTAGTTGACTCTTCGGGAGGAATGCTTCCTGACCAAATCGTTGATTATTATAAATATGTTCGTAGTGAAGTAGATATAAAAATTGGACTTCATTGTCATGATAATCTTGGTTTGGCAGTATCGAATTCACTACTTGCGTATGAATTGGGGTATGATTTTATTGATACTACATTGCAAGGAGTTGGAAGAAGTGTAGGAAATGCAATGGCAGAAAAGGTTATTATGGCTTTGGAGAAGAAAGGTATTGATACAGGATTTGACATTCCTCAATTATTGGAATATGGATATTACGTCAATGAGCAAATAATAGGCAGAAGAGCAGTTAGTCCACTGGATCTTATGTGTGGATTCGCTGATTTTCATTCCTCTTACTTAAAAGAGATATATAGATGCAGTATAGAAAAAAGAGTAGATCCGCTGAGATTAATTCTAAAATATAGTGAATATGATAAAAAGAATCTTGATTATGAAAAATTGTGTTTTGTTGCAGAACAGCTTCCTATTGATAATGACAAGAACCCATATGATTTTAGAAAATATTTTAAGAGTATATATCAATAACAATAGTTTAAAAGATGAAAGGATAATAAGATGGTAAACAAAGAACAAGAAGAGAAATTTGCAGCATTTAAAGAAGATGATTTAAAGAATAATAGGGGTAGAATTATTAATAGTATGGATGAAATACGGTTTTTAATATCTCATCCTAAGGAATGCGCAATACACCAGAAGGTACAGTTAAATGAAATCTTGACATTCGCAACTCTATTTAGTGATTATTATAAGGATTATGCAGACTTTAAAATACTTCAGGACTTTCCAGTTGTGGATAAGAATGTATATAGAGAAAATTGGAATAAAATTGCTGTTAAGAAATACAGTGAATTGCCAGATAGCAGGGTTAAATATACAAGTGGGTCTACAGGAACTCCTTTTAAAATGGTGTTAGACAGAGCGAGACATGGAAGATGGATAGCTGGTAATAAAGTTTTTAGAGAAATAGTTGGCATGGAGTCTCACGATAAAGGAATATATGTCTCGGCAAATATAACGGATAAACATATTCCAATTGATAGACAGATAAGGGATAACATGTATTATATCGATTGCGCTTTTTTGGATAGAGGAGGTGTAAATGATTTCATAGATTATTTGGTAGATAATGACATTCATTACATGACGATTCTTGCTTCAGCACTTGAACGCATCTGTTTGATGGTACAGGAGGGCAAGGTTAAACCATGGACAGGTCATTTTGTTGGAATTGATACGCAGTCCGATATGCTAAAAGAGTCAACCAGAAAAATAGCATCAGAGTATTTCAAATGTCCAGTTACAGATACATATGGGTGTGAGGAATTTGGTGTTATTGCATCGGAAGATGGAAGCGGATATGGAAGACTTGTTAATAATGCAGATTTGTATGTTGAAGTTTTAGAGCTGGATAGGGATGTACCTGTTAAAGAAGGTGAGATTGGAAGACTTGTTATTACGGATTTGTACAACAAAGCATTTCCTATGATTAGATATGCACTTGGTGATTTAGGTTCAATTATTACAACTGAAGACGGTAAGCAATATCTTAATCAGCTTGCCGGCAGACAGGCAGATATGTTGTATACCACGGATGGAAAGCCGGTTAATTATTTTTATATAATTTCCCTGTTAGAACCATATCAGGATATTAAGCAGTTTCAACTGATTCAACAGGATTATACTCATTTTAAGTGGATTCTTAATACTGAAAATCATAGTTATGAAGAGATGATTGTTGAATATTCTAAAAATTTATTTGGGAAGAACAGTGAGTGGAAATTCGAATATGTAACTGAGCTGCCAAAATTAAAGAGCGGTAAAAGAAAAATGACAGTTTGTAACATAGTAAAATAAGGTGAATGATTAAAAATCGATGGTGAGAAAAATGTCAATTATAAATGTTACGAGATCTTCAATGCCTTCATATGAAGAGTATTGCGATGAAATAAAAGAATTATGGGAGTCCCATTGGTTAACTAATATGGGAATAAAACATAATACTTTCAAAGACGAGCTTGAAAAATACATGGGGGTTGAACATGTTGAATTGTTGACAAATGGACATATGGCTTTGGAATTGACCATGCAGGCATTGCATCTTTCTTCATCATCAGGTCGTTATTGCAATAATAAAGGGCGTAAGGGAGAGGTAATAACAACACCATATACCTTTGTGTCAACTACTCATGCTATAGTACGGAATGGATTAGAACCGGTTTTTTGTGATGTTGAACCAGATAATTATACAATTGATGTCTCTAAAATAGAGGAACTTATTAATGATAATACTGTTGCTATTGTGCCAGTTCATGTATATGGAAATGTATGTGACACAGATGAGATAGAGCGAATAGCACATAAGTATGGTTTAAAAGTGATATATGATGCAGCACATTCTTTTGGAGAAACTTATAAAGGAAGAAAAATAGGTACATTTGGCGATGTATCTACATTTAGTTTTCATGCCACGAAAGTTTTTAATAGCATTGAAGGCGGGGCTGTGTGTTATAAAGACGATGACTTTGGAAAACAGATATGTAGTTTAAAAAATTTTGGAATTAAAGATGAAGAACATATTACTGGGGTTGGTGCTAATGCGAAAATGAATGAGTTCTGCGCAGCAATGGGATTATGTAATTTAAGACATATTAATGAGGAGATAAAGAAACGTAAGCAGGTTACAGAATGGTATATGGAAAGACTCTGTGATATACCCGGAATAAAGCTAAGAAAAATACAAAAAGATGTTGAGAGTAACTATGCATATTTTCCAATTATAGTGGATGATAAAGTGTATGGAAAGACTCGAAATGAGATAAAAGACAATCTTGCGAAAAATGGGATATATGCAAGAAAATATTTTTATCCTTTAACGAATGAAGCTGAATGTTTTTATGGAAGATATGATATTGGAAACACACCTATAGCAAAACATATAAGCAGAAGGGTGCTTACGTTACCAATGTATTCAGAATTATCGAAAGAAGATGTTGTCAGGATATGCGATATTATTCTGGAAAAATAAAAGGAGGTATTGCGGTTGGAAATTGGTGGATATATTGAGTTCCCACATTATACAGGTTCGGTTTTTCACAATAATGCCATTGCGCTTAACTGTGCAAGAAACTGTCTGGTATATGTGATTGAAGCAAAGAATGTAAAAAAGATAGCAATACCAAAGTTCTTATGTGGATCAGTGGAACGTATATGTAGAGAAAATAATGTTGAAGTGAGCTATTATTCGATAGGAATGGATTTTTTGCCTCAAAACATGGAAATTCAAAGTGATGTGTGGTTATATCTTGTTAATTATTATGGACAGGTTAATAATGAAAGAATCCTACAGATAAAAAATAAGAAAAAAAATCTGATTGTTGATAATGTTGAGGCTTTTTTTCAGCTACCAGTAGAAGGAGTAGATACAATATATACGTGTCGAAAATATTTTGGGGTTCCTGATGGGGGCTTTTTGTATACGGATTCATTTATTAAAAGGCTTTTGGAAGAAGATAGATCAGCAGAGCGAATGACACACTTATTAGGAAGATTTGAAAATACTGCAAGTGCTTTTTATAGCGTTTATAAGGAAAATGAAAGCATTTTTAAGACGCTTCCTCTGAGAAAAATGTCTAAACTCACTGAGGATATTATGCGTTCTTATGATTATGATAAAATAAAGAAAATAAGGGAAGAAAATTATAATTATTTGAATGAAAAACTATTAAGATATAATAAGTTGACACTTAATATTCCACAGGGAGCTTTTATGTATCCTCTGTATATAGACAATGGAAGTGAAGTGAGAAAGAAACTACAAAAAAAGAATATTTATATACCAACTTTATGGCCGGATGTATTTAATATCTGTAATGAAATAGAACTGGAATATGATATGGCTAAAAATATATTGCCATTGCCCTGTGATCAGAGATACGATGTAGAAACAATGAAGTATCTTGCTTTGGAGGTAGAAAGATGCTTAAATTGAGAGAATTAAATGAATTAGACTTAAAGATTATTAACAGTTGGAGAAATGATCCAGAACTTATAAGTAATCTTGGTGCACCGTTTAGATACATTAATTATGAAGTAGATAGAAGATGGTATGAATCATATATGAACAATCGTAGTACGAATGTTCGTTGTTCAATTGTGGATGAATCTGATATGATTCTTGGACTTGTAAGTTTAGTTTCAATTGATTATATGAATCAATCGGCGGTGTTTAATATCATGATTGGTGATAAAAAAAACCAAGGTAGAGGGATCGGCTTTTTTGCGGTAAAAGAGATGCTTAATCATGCTTTTAATAATTTGAATCTTCAAAGAGTGGAGTTATTCGTTTTAGAAGATAATAAAAGAGCTATACATTTATACGAGAAAAGTGGTTTTAAATATGAAGGACGAAAAAGAAAGGCAAGATATAAAAATGGAAAATTTGTTGATTTGTTTATGTATTCTATTTTGAAAGAGGAATTTATATACAAATAACAGTTTTGAAATGCATATGAATAAAGTTCTTAAAAAATAAAAGAAAATAGCGGAGGATTGTATTTTGGACTCTGAAGTAATGGTTTCAGTACTCGTGGCGACTTATAACCATGAGAAGTATATTAGAGAGACGTTAGATGGAATATTAAACCAAAAAACAAATTTTAAATATGATGTGATTGTACATGATGATGCTTCAACAGATCATACAGCAGAAATTGTCAAGGAATATGAAAAAAAATACCCAGATATTATCAGAGGGATTTATCAACAGACAAATCAGTTTTACAACTGTAATATCTCAGCTAAATATTTATATCCTCAAATTAAAGGAAAATATTTTGCAGTACTAGATGGTGATGATTACTGGATTGATGAAAACAAATTGCAGATGCAGGTAGATTTTTTGGAGAAACATCCAGATTATTCTATGTGTATGCATAATGCCATAAAGTTTAATAATGAAACTGGAGAAAAGAAAGTATTAAATACGTTTCCAAAAGATGGAACATATACTCAGGAAGAACAGATATTAGCAGGATTAGGATCTAATTTTCCAGCATGTGCATCTAATTTATTTAGAACCCAATTTATAAAAGATATTCCAAAATTATTTTGTGAATCTAGAGTAATGGATTATCCGATAAGACAGTATTATGCTAATATGGGAAAAGTTTATTATTTTGAAAAGCCAATGTCTGTATATCGGGTTTCAATATATGGATCTTATATGAAAATGGTAGGTGAAGATCAGTCATTTTATAATAATTATACCCTGGAAATGATTAGATTTTTTGAAAAGTTTAATGATTATACTGAAAACAGATTTCAAAACATTTTAGAGAAAAAAATTAATTCAGACTATTATGGATATTGTGTATCTATTCCAAAGGAACAGGGGATAAAAAAAGCAGCCGAATATGGTTTAAATATTCAAAAAATTGAAAAATATTATAAAAATATAGATTATAAAAATATAGATAATTCTATATTAGAACTTAATAAAAATGTAGATTATTTATTTATATATGGAACTAGCCGATTAGCAACGATTTGCTATAAACAGTTGGAAAATGAAGGAATAGAATTTGCAGGGTATGTTGTCTCAGATGGACAGATGAAGATGGATGAAATTGATCATAAAAAAGTGTTTTATCTTAGTGAAGCTGTAAAAAATTATGAAAATGCGGGATTTATATTAGCGGTTCAACCGGTTAATATTAATGACATAGAACAACAGTTACAAAAATATCATGTAAAAAACTTTTGCATACCGTATAACATATAGGTAAAAAAGCGAATGAGAGAAGTTGCACTACAGTAGTAATTTAATAACTGGAAGCCATGCATACGCAAAATGAGATTGTAATTTTATAAAGGGGATATACCAAATGAAAAAAGTTCAATTACTAGACTGCACACTCCGCGACGGAGCCTACATTGTAGATGCAAAGTTTGGAGTACCCGCAATCAAGGGAATTATAAAAAAATTACAGGATGCAGATGTTGATATTATTGAATGTGGATGGCTGAAAAATACACCACATGAAGAGGGGACATCTTTTTATCATGTGCCAGAGGACTTGGAGCAGTATGTTCAAAAAAGAAGAGAAGATACGACCTATGTGGCAATGATCGATTGGGACAGATATGATTTACAATATCTTCCGCAGCGGGATGGAAAATCACTGGATGCGATTCGTGTTGTATTTCCACATGGGAAACACAAGGAAGGTATTGCAGTAGGAAAAGAAATCGCAAAGAAAGGATATCAGGTGTTTTTCCAGGCTGCGAACACGCTGGCATATTCAGATGAAGAACTCGTGGAACTGGCGGAAGAAATGAACCAGATCAATCCGGTTGCGGTTTCCGTGGTGGACACATTTGGAGCAATGTACCAGGAGGATCTTGAGAGGATCGTACATGTTCTGAATGAAAAATTAAATCCACAGATCAGACTTGGATTTCATTCGCATAATAATCAGCAGCTTTCGTTTGCGCTGACCATGCATTTTGTGGAATTATTGCAGCGCACGGACAGGGGCTGTATTGTAGATGCCAGTCTGTGCGGTATGGGGCGTGGTGCAGGAAATGCAACAACGGAGCTTGTGGCAAATTACCTGAATCTAAAGCAGCACTGTAATTATGACATGAATCAGATTATGGATGCGATTGACATGTACATGCAGTATTTTCAGGAGAACTATACATGGGGGTATTCGACACCGTATTTTATTGCAGGAATGTATTGCTGTCATGTAAATAATATTGCTTATTTATTGAAAAATCATAGAGCGAATGCGCTTGATATGCGAAATATCATTGAATCTCTGTCACCGGAAGAACGGCGGAAATATGACTATGATCTGCTGGAGGAAAAATATCTCGAGAATCAGAACCGGATTGTGGATGATGATGCGGTAATGGAGCAGTTAGAGCATGTACTGGCAAATCGGGAAGTAGTTCTCATTGCACCGGGTAAAACCAGCAGTACAGATTGGAAGCAGATTACAGAATATATTCAGAAAACCAATGCCATTGTAATCGGAATCAATGCAATCAATCCGAATTATACTTTTGACTATTTGTATCTGATGAATACCGTTCGCTATAATTATGCGAAAGAAGTATATCCAAAACAGTTTGGCGAAGTACAGAAGATTTTGTTATCCAATATCAAGACGAGCCCGGAAGAAAAAGAAATGATTGTCAATTTTAACCGTGTGATTAAGCGTGGATGGGAGCATTTTGATAATGCGGTAATCAATGCGCTTCGGCTGCTGGACAAGCTTCATGTACAGAAAGTTTCTCTGGCTGGTTTTGATGGATTCAAACACAAGTATAATGAAAGTTATGCAGATGCGGCATTGCCGACGCTCAACCCAGATAATAAATGGGATGAATTAAACGAGGAAATCAATGATATGTTCCAGAATTTTAAGGCTTCTTCTAATATGAAGATTGCTTTTTTGACGGAAAGTATATTTGATCATGGAGAACAGACAATATGAAAGTAATCATCTTAGCAGGAGGTCTTCCAAGTACCCTCATCGAAGAGGACGAAAAGATGCCAAAACCGATGGCAGAGATCGGCGGACGGCCGATGCTCTGGCACATTATGAAGCAATATGCGTATTATGGATACAATGATTTTATCATTTGTACCGGATACAAAGGAGAAGTGATCAAGGATTACTTCATGAACTTTTATATCTACCAGTCTGACATCACAGTGGATTTACAGACCAATGAAGTGGAAATACATAGAAAACAGACCGAGGACTGGAAGGTTTCTATTGTGGATACCGGTCTGCAGTCTTCGGTGATGGAGCGTCTGATCATGGTGCGTGAGCTGGCAGGAGATGAGCCGGTTCTGGTGGCTTACGGAGATTGTCTGTCGGACATTGACATACAGGAAATGATAGAAAGTCATTGCAGGCAGCAGTCGCTTGCTACAGTGGCAATTGCACATCCGACCGGTCGAAATGAGATCCTTGCGCTCAATGAGCAGGGCTGTTATATCGGCACAAAGCAGGGAAAAAAGCAGAAACATTCCTGGGTAAATGCCTGCAGTATGGTATTGGAAGCGCGCGCATTTGATTACCTTAAGGAAAATCAGGAGAATCATTTTGCATTGTCGCTTATGGATTGTCTGGCAGCACATGAGCCGGTTCAGACTTATCGCCATGAAGGTTTCTGGTCACCGGTTGAGACGATCCGTGACAAGACCTGGATGGAAAACTTATGGGCACAGCATAAAGCACCGTGGAAGGTGTGGGAAGATTAAGCTTCATCATGGAAGATGGAGATAGAGAGAACCATGGAGGGTAAACAAATGAAGTGGTTGGAATATTACAAAGGGAAAACGGTACTGGTGACAGGACACACCGGTTTTAAGGGAAGCTGGCTGTGTGTGATGCTGGAGATGGCAGGCGCAAAAGTGGTTGGCTATGCGCTGCCACCGGAAAAAGATGCCGTATTATTTGACTGTTCCGGTGCGGCAGCGAGGATGGTTTCTGTAGAGGGAGACATTCGTGACCGGGCACACTTGCAGGAAGTTTTTCACACGTATCAGCCGCAGGTTGTATTTCATCTGGCGGCACAGCCGATTGTGCGGACAAGCTACGAGCAGCCGGTATATACATATGAGACAAATGTCATGGGGACAGTAAATCTGCTGGAATGCGTGCGAAACACCCCGGGGGTACAGTCTGTTTTAAATGTCACTACGGATAAGGTATACGAAAATAAAGAATGGGAGTGGGGGTATCGTGAGAATGATCCACTGGATGGTTTTGATCCCTATTCCAACAGCAAGTCCTGTTCCGAACTGGTGACGCACAGCTATAAAAAGTCTTTTCTGGATGAAAAAGGAATTGCGGTTTCGACAGCAAGAGCAGGAAATGTGATCGGCGGCGGAGATTTTTCGCGGGACCGCATTATTCCGGACTGTGTGAGATCGGCATTGCAGGGGGAAGAAATTATCATCCGGAATCCATACTCGATCCGGCCATTTCAATATGTGCTGGAGCCGTTGGCAGCCTATATGCAGATTGCGGCGGCACAGGCGATGGAGCACGAAAAAGCAGGATATTACAATGTGGGACCAAAAGAGGCTGACTGTGTCACGGTAGGCGCGTTGGCAGATTTATTCTGCAGGGCATGGGGGCATGATCTGAAATGGAAAAATGTTTGTGAAGACGGACCACATGAGGCAAAATTTTTGAAACTGGACTGCTCGCATATCAAGTATGCATTGGGCTGGAAACCGTGCTGGGATATCCGCACGGCAATCGAAAAAACTGTGGAATGGACGCGGGTATATGCAGCGCATGGGGATATCCGCGCATGCATGGAGACACAGATCAACAAGTTTTTAGAGATGACCAGTGGAAAAGGGCAGATGTGATATGAAAGTAGTGATTTTAGCGGGGGGCAAGGGCACCCGCATCAGCGAAGAATCCCGGCTGCGTCCAAAGCCGATGGTTGAGATTGGCGGCAAACCGATTTTGTGGCATATTATGCGGCAGTATGCCTCTTATGGATTTAACGAGTTTATCATATGCTGTGGGTACAAAGGGCATATGATCAAGGAATACTTTGTCAATTATTATCAGAATAACAGCCAGTTGGAAATTCGCCTGAAGGATCAGCAGGTACAGGTTTTAAAAAAGAACAGCGAGCCATGGAAAGTGACCATGGTGGATACCGGACTGGAAACACTTACCGCGGGGCGTATTTTAAAGGTGCGCGATTACATCGGCGGAGAACCGTTTCTTCTGACTTATGGAGATGGGGTGTCAGATGTAAACATCCGGGAGCTTATCGCATTTCACAAAAAGCAGGGAAAGACGGTGACGATTTCCACAACACAGCCGGAAGGTCGTTTCGGAGCATTGCGTCTGGACGATACCGGCAGTCAGGTGCTCGGTTTTAAAGAAAAGGCACGCGCGGATCAGGCGTGGGTGAATATCGGATTTATGGTGATGGAGCCGTCAGTATATCCGTATCTGGGCGATGGAAGTACCATGTTAGAGACGTTGCCGTTTGAACGTCTTGCCGCAGATGGGCAGATGGCGGCATATAAGCATATGGGCTTCTGGTCTCCGATGGATAACATTCATGATCGGGAATATTTACAGAAACTTTGGGACAGTGGAAACGCACCATGGAAGGTGTAACTGCCACGAACGGAAAGGAAAAAGTGATGTTTGAACATAAAACAGAGGAAGAAGCACGGAAAGAGATTCTTTCCATGGTAGAAGGATATTATCGGGCGTTTCATGCGAAAAAAGAAGACTTTAGGGAAGGAGACCGCATTTCGTATGCTGCCCGGGTATACGATCAGGATGAGATGTGTAATCTTGTGGACAGTGCGTTGGAATTCTGGTTGACTTCCGGCAGATATACAGAACAGTTTGAAAAGGAACTTGCGGATTATATTGGTGTGCGTTTTTGTTCGCTTGTCAATTCCGGGTCTTCGGCAAATCTGCTGGCGTTTATGGCACTGACTTCTCCACTTCTGGGAGAGCGGCGTGTGAAGCGTGGGGATGAAATCATCACGGTTGCGGCAGGTTTTCCGACCACGGTTACTCCATATCTGCAATATGGTGCAGTTCCGGTTTTTTTGGATCTGACGATTCCACAGTATAATCTGGATGTAAGCCAGTTGGAAGAGGCACTGAGTGAGAAGACAAAGGCAGTTATGATTGCACATACGCTTGGAAATCCGTTTGACCTGAAAGCAATCCGTTCGTTCTGCGATGCACATGGGCTCTGGCTGATTGAGGACAACTGCGATGCCCTCGGAAGTGAGTATTGCATGGATGGGGCATGGAAAAAGACGGGAAGTATCGGTGATATTGGTACGTCAAGTTTTTATCCACCACATCACATGACGATGGGCGAAGGCGGTGCAGTTTATACTGACAATCCTTTGTTGCATAAGATTATCCGTTCCCTGCGCGACTGGGGGAGGGACTGTATGTGTCCGTCCGGAAAGGACAATCTGTGTGGTCATCGTTTTGATAAACAGTATGGGGAACTTCCACTGGGATATGATCACAAGTATGTATACTCTCATTTTGGCTATAATTTAAAGGCAACGGATTTGCAGGCAGCGATCGGATGTGCACAGCTTAAGAAACTGCCACAGTTTGTAGAGCACCGGCGGGAAAATTTTGAGCGGTTGAAAGCACAGTTATCAGCCGTAGAGGACCAACTGATTCTGCCGGAAGCTTGTCCAAACTCAAAACCGTCGTGGTTTGGCTTCCTCATTACCTGCCGTGAGGGTGTGGATAAAAATCATGTGGTACAGTATCTGGAATCCCATGGTGTGCAGACACGTATGCTGTTTTCCGGAAATCTGATCAAGCAGCCTTGTTTTGATGAGATGCGTAAGAGCCATGAAGGTTATCGTGTGGTCGGGGATCTGCACGTGACGGATCATATTATGGAGAACAGTTTCTGGATCGGGGTGTATCCGGGGATGACGGATGCGAAGCTGGATTATATGGCGAAGGTGCTGTGTTCTGCTGTGCAGGAGTAAGAAAGAAGTATCAGAAACATATTGCATATTTAGTTTGATATGCTATAATTGGGGTTACAAATTATTGAGTACGAAGGGGATAATAATGGAATGGGAAAGCTACTGGGATAATTTGATAGAGAAGAAGAAGCTGAGACCACGACTTGATGAACTTGATGAACTTGATAAAGCAAGGTGCAACCCTTATACAACGGAACAGATTTGTCACAAGATCTATGATGATTATTACAGGATATGGAGGCCGAAGTGGAAGCAGGTGCGCGACCATTTTTTGGAATTAGTTGAACAGTTTCAAGGAGTACATCTTCAGACGAGCAGAATAAAGACGTTGGATAGTCTGCTTGTTAAAGTAATCTGTAAAAGACATGAACATCTTGGAGATCCGGACAGTTTATATTTCAAGATTGATGGAGAAAATTATCGGGAAATCATTACAGATTTGATAGGAATGCGTCTGATTATTAATTATCGTGGCAAATGGGAAATGATTCATAATGAGATTGTTCAGCATTTTCCATATGTGGAGGAGAAATTGTATGATGAGTACGATTTGATTCCAATGGATAAACTGGATAAGAATGCTTTAGTACAGATTCCAACGATATATTATGCACAGGGAGATAACATAGAGCCTTATCGTAAATACCATATTGTTCCCAAATTGCATAATATGGGATATCGGAGCATTCATTATACCGTCTGCTTTGAGTCTGTGTACATTGAAATTCAGGTGCGAATGATCTATGATGAAGCATGGAGTGATTGTGACCATAATTATGTATACAAGCAGGATGAAAATAAAAGCCATTCCGCATTAGAGCAGGTCTCTCAAATATTGTGTCAGATGACAAATATATCCAATGATCTTGGGGAGCATATGAGACAGATTTTTGAGGGTGAAACGATAATAGATCAGCACGACGGGACATGGAAGACATCGCAGGAAGGGCTTGATATATTTGATAATGCTCTGGATAGAATAGGAAAGACTTATGAGCAACTGGAGAGTTTCAGAAAAAAATTGAAGGCATAGCCAAAGGAGCGTGTGATGGTAAAGAAAAATTCAAATGGATACAGATATGCACAGATCTTTTTAAAACGAATCAGGAACCTCGAACTAAAAAAGGATTATCGGACGAACCATGGGGAAGAATTTACCGGAGGAATGGAAGACAAATATGGAGATAAGTTTAAGACATATATGGGATGCTGTACTACGGTATTGATGGATGAGAGATTAAAAAGTTCGGTAAAGAGAGGATATTATGGCTAAGGAGAATGAATTACCTGATAGTTACGAATATATATTGGATAAATTTGGAGAAGAAAAGCTTTTATCAAGATACACATGGCTTTATGATCTAATGGAAAATTTCCTGCGTATAAAAAATTATGAAGATAATGTGATTATATCCAGTGATATTTTAAATCATGTTGTGATTGATTATTTTGTCGATATTGATCGACTGAAATTATTTCAGAATATTGAGAAGACACATGAGTCAAAAATTTATGCATATTCAGCATATTGGCTTTTGCGGCATAAACCTATGCAGGTGGTTGTGACAGATCAAGGTGAAAAATATGCTTTTGTAAATGAAGAATTTGTGAGTGATTTGATACGGAGTTATCTATTTTCAGATCCGGATAATATTCCTGTTTTAAATAATAAGAAGGATGTCGTAGATAATTTTGTAGGTACACTTTTGTATTATTTTAAGTATCGTGAATATTCAGCCAAAAATATTGAGATTATGTTATTGGCATTTGAGGCGGGCAGGGGATATCAGTATTCCGTGGATCATCAATAATAGTTCAAATAAGCTGTGGATAGTGTGCTATTCATGGCTTATTATTTTATGATTTGCAAGATGAGCGTAATTTTAGTGAGAGGGGAAATCAGATGAAACCACAAATCATTCTCGCCGGCTCCGGTGGCTGCATGCGTGAACTCGCATGGCAGATGCCGGACTGGCAGATTTCAGGATATGTAGACGTAACACCACCGGAGCATCCCGTCACAGTGGGAGACCGAACCATTCCTTATCTCGGAAATGATGACTTTCTGTTGCAACAGACCGAAGATATTAACGTTGCAATTGCAGTAGGAGACCCAGCGCTTCGCCAAAAGATTGCGCAGAAATTACGGAAGAATCCCCACATTCATTTTCCGAACATCATTCTCCACGGAGCAGAGGTCTGTTCAGACGTAAAACTGGGCCAGGGCTGTATCATCAGCATGGATGCAAGAGTATCCACCAATGTCCGGATGGGAGATTTTGTATTTTTAAATATTGGAGCAATGGTTTGCCACGATGGCAGATTGGGAGATTTTGTCACGCTGGCACCGGATGTGAAGTTGGCAGGTGCGGTACACATCGGAAGCCACTGTGACATTGGTCTTGGAACAAAGGTGATTCAGGGAATTACGATTGCGGATCATGTGCGTACCGGTGCGGGAGCCGTTGTTGTGCGGGATGTGGAGGAAGCAGGTACGGTTGTTGGTGTACCGGCGCGAAAGATAAAATAAACATCGACTTTTCAATGAGCTATGGATAGGTTATAATATTCATAGCTTATTTAAATTATGAGATGGGAGAAGTTTTATGCAGATTGAACAGATTGAGATTTCTAATTTTAAAGGAATACAGGAAGAAAAGTTTGCATTTACACCCGAAGTAAATTTAATTATCGGTGATAATGGAACCGGAAAAACATCTGTGCTTGAAGCAATTTCTGTTGCGCTGGGAGGATTCCTTGCAGGAATTGGAGAAGTGAGAGGCGTTCATTTTTCAACGGATGAGATCCGACGGGAAAATGAGTTGCTTGGAGATGGTTCTAATACCATAAAGTATAAGACTCCTGTAAAGGTAGAATGTGATTTGAAAATTGAAGAGGAAGCATTTCATTTTGTCCGTCAGAAGAAAAGTGTAAAGAGTTCAAGATCAACTGTAGAACCGAGAGATATTTGCAAAAAAGCGGCATTAATGACAGAAAATAGTTCAACGGTTTTACCGGTAATCAGTTATCAGGGAATATCGAGAATCGCAAATCAAAAAAGAGAAGGATGGGTGGATGTTTTTAAAAGTGACTTTTCCCGTGCGGTTGCATATATTGATTGTTTGGGTGAAGCATCTAATATGAAACAGATGACAAATTGGTTTGCGAGAATGGAACAGATTTCATGGCAGGAAGATAAAAGAATTGCTGAATATGAGATTGTAAAAAAAGCAGTTGGCATTTTTATGAGTGAAATGTTGGAACAAAAAACAATACGTGTGTTTTACGATAAACGTACAGAAGAATTAATGTATCGAAATGAAGAGGAAGTATTGCCAATTCGTTTGTTAAGTTCCGGATTTCGAACATTAATAGGAATGGTACTTGATATTGCATATCGTATGGCTATTTTAAATCCGTTTTTAAGAGATGAAATTTTGAATGAAACACCTGGAATTGTAATGATAGATGAAGTTGATATGCATCTACATCCAAAGTGGCAATGGAATATTATCAAGGCATTGAAAAAAACATTTCCGAGGGTACAGTTTATCGTTACGACGCATTCTCCAATCGTAGTTGCATCCTGTAAAGATGAAAATCTTATTTTATTAAATCCAAAGGAAGAAAGTAAGTATAAAAAATCATTGCAGGGATGGCAGGTGGATGATGTTCTGGAAGAAATTATGCAGACTGGAAATCGATCTCCGGAAACAATGAAGCAGTTAGAACAGCTAAAAGAACTCTCATATAAGAAAAAAAGATTTGAATTAACATCACATGAACAAAAACAATATGAAATGATAAAAAAAGAATTGCGAAAAAGTTTACCTGAAAATGACATCGCCATTGAAGAGGTAGCGATGATGTCGATTTACGATATGATAAAGGAGAAAGAATGAGAGCGGTAAAACGACCGGAAATTCCTCAGAGTTTGAAGCAAAACGCAGACAAATGGACAAAAGATTTGCTTGAAGAGATAAACAGAGTTGGGGTTTATGCAAAAGTACCGGATAAGTATAAGAATAAATACAATCAAACAGATGTAAAAAAATTGCTGGCTCAAATGTATAAAAATCATTGTTGCTATTGTGAAGGGATACTGGGCGAACAGACATATGGGAGAATTGAACATTTAAGACCAAAGGCATTGCCACGGTTTTATGATCTGACATTCTCATGGGATAATTTACATTGGTGTTGTGAGCGATGTAATACAAAAAAAGGAAACAAATGGAATGAAGAGAATCCGATTTTAGATCCGGCAAAAGATCAGATTTCAAAATATTTGAGAATAGACATTGACAGCGGAAAATATGAATCCATTGGTGGAAGTAAAAGAGGAGAAACTACAATACTTCACACAGACATGAACAGAGAATCTCTTATTGAAGCGCGGCAAAAGCTTTCGATTAAGATCAAAAAATACTATATACAATTAGACAAATGTAAGAGAAAAGAGTTTTTGAAAGAAGTAGAAAGGGAATGTGAAGAGTGGATGTATCCAAGTGTTGTAAAAGAAACATGCACAATGCTGAATGGAGCAACTATTTAAAAGGCAGGTACAAAACATGCACACAACAATCATCGCAGAAGCCGGTGTCAACCACAATGGCAGCATGACACTTGCGAAGCAAATGGTAGAAAAGGCAAAACAGGCAGGAGCCGATTACGTAAAATTTCAGACATTCGTTCCGGAAAAGCTGGTCTCCCGTTTCGCTCAGAAAGCAGAATATCAGAAGGAAACGACTGGAGCGGCAGAGTCGCAGCTTCAGATGTTACAGAAGCTGGCACTGACACAGGAGGATTTTATAGAACTACAGGCGTATTGTAAAACAGTCGGGATCGGCTTTTTGTCTACACCGTTTGATCTGGACAGCATTGCATTTTTGGAAAAACTGGATATGGATTTCTGGAAGCTTCCTTCCGGCGAAATCACAAATTTGCCATATCTGGAAGCAATCGGCCGCACCGGAAGAGATATTGTTATGTCTACCGGCATGTGTAATATGCAGGAAATTCAGGATGCAATTTCCATTTTGGAGAAAAGTGGAGCAGGGAAGATTATCGTGTTGCATTGCAATACGGAATACCCGACACCCTATACGGATGTGAATCTGCTTGCCATGCAGCAGATGCGTCAAATGTTACAGAAACCGGTTGGATACTCAGATCATACGATCGGCATTGAAGTACCAATTGCTGCAGTTTCTTTGGGGGCAACGGTCATAGAGAAACATTTTACGCTGGACAAGCAGATGGAGGGGCCGGATCACCGGGCAAGTCTGGAGCCACAGGAACTGGCACGGATGGTAGCGGCAATCCGGCACATTGAGCAGAGCCTTGGAGATGGCAGGAAAAGACGCACGGCATCGGAAGAAAAAAATTGTGCGGTTGCAAGGAAAAGCATTGTTGCAAAATGTGCGATCGCAAAAGGGGACTATTTTACAGAGGAAAACTTAACCGTGAAACGACCAGGCACAGGGATCAGTCCGATGAAATGGTACGAAGTTCTCGGAATGCAGGCCACGCGGGATTATGAGGCGGATGAACGGATATGAAAAAGATAGCAATTGCAACAGCCACACGGGCGGAATATGGAATTTTGCATCCGCTGCTCGTCCGGCTGATGGAAGAAAAAGCGTTTGATGTACAGCTTCTCGTAACCGGGACACACCTGGAAGAACAGTTTGGGTATACGGTAAAAGAAATTGAAAAAGACGGAATTCCAATTGCACGAAAAATTCCGATTCTTGCCGAGGACAATTCACCATATGGAATTTCCGTAACTATGGCGCAAGCCATTACCGGATTTGCAGATTATTTTAGAAATGGACGGCCAGATCTGTTTTTGGTGCTGGGAGATCGAACGGAAATTCTTGGTATGTGTGCGGCAGCGTTAAACGAACACATTCCGATTGCACATCTGCATGGCGGCGAATTGACGGAAGGCGCTGTGGATGACTGTATCCGGCACGCGGTGACAAAGATGAGTTATTTGCATTTCCCAGCAACGGAAGTGTACCGCAGGCGGATCATTCAGATGGGCGAAGCCCCGGAGCGCGTATACAATGTAGGGGCGCTTGGCGTGGAAAATATTTTAAGTGTGCCGATGCTGTCGGAGGAGGAAATTCGAAAGGATGTGGAAATTCCGGCAGGCATGCCCTATGCGGTTGTGACGTTTCATCCGGTGACGATGCAGCCGGGTGAGGCAGAACAACAGGTGCGGGAACTGATCGCTGCAATGAGGGAAGAAAAGCAGTATTTTTATCTGGTGACCAAAGCGAATGCCGATGCAGGGGGGAGGCAGGTAAATGCATGGCTTGCAGAGGCACAGAGAGAACTTACCAATATGAAGTTGGTCAGTTCGCTCGGAATGAAGCGTTATCTGAGTGCCATAAAGTATGCGGCGTTTGTGCTTGGCAATTCTTCCAGCGGAATCATCGAGGCGCCTGCGCTTGGCACACCGACCGTAAATATCGGAGACCGGCAGAAAGGCCGGCTGATGGCAGAAACCGTAATCGGATGTATGCCGGAGGCTGGGGCAATTCAGGCGGCAATCCGGCAGACGGAACAAATGCCACACCGGCCTTCGTTTTTATACGGAGATGGAAAGACATCGGAAAAAATTGTAAAGATACTGAAAGAATTTTTCCACACGGATTATCGGCACTGGAAAAAAACATTTTATGATATGGAGTGCAAATGAAACATCTGGCAGTAATCACCGCACGCAGCGGTTCAAAAGGATTAAAAGACAAAAATATTAAATTACTCGAAGGGAAACCGCTTCTGGTCTACTCCATCGAGGCAGCCAGACAGTCTGGAAAATTTGACTGCATTCATGTCTCGACCGACAGCGAAAAATATGCACAGATTGCGCGGGAGCATGGAGCGGATGTGCCGTTTTTGCGTGATGCGGCACTTGCCACGGACACTGCCGGGACCTGGGATGTGTTAAGAGCAGTTGTGCAGCAGTATGCCGCAATCGGGCAGCAGTTTGACACCATCACTCTGTTGCAGCCGACCTCCCCGCTTCGCGATGCGGCAGATATCAAAATGGCATTTGAGATTTTTGAAGAGAAAAACGCACAGTCGGTGGTCAGTGTCTGTGAAGCAGAACATTCACCACTGCTTTGCAATACATTAAAAGAAGATCAGTCCATGTGTGGATTTGTTGATTTACAGAAAGTTGGCCGGCGGCAGGATATGGGAACATATTACCGGTTGAACGGTGCCATTTATCTGCAGACCACGGAACTTCTGATGAGTCAGGGAGATCTGTACGGAGAACATTCCTATGCCTGCGTGATGAGTCAGGAACATTCCATCGACATCGACACTGCACTGGATTTCCAGATCGCGGAGACAATTATGAGGGCATCCTCTTAACATTTTTTCATACTGGTCGATATATATAACAAGTCTATCATGGAAGATAGAATACCGCTGGTTTTCAGCAGAAAACCAAAAGAGAAACATGGAGGTTACATATGAAGACAGAGCAGTTAGCGTTATTTTTAATATCCCCGGACAGTACGGTTGTGGAAGCGATGCAGCGCATCGACCGTAATGCCAGGGGTATTTTATTTGTGACCAATGAGCAGCAGAAACTGCTTGGTGTTGTCACGGATGGAGATATCCGCCGCTGGCTGATCCGCACGGGAGAACTGAAAGCTCCGGTATCCGGTCTGATGAATACCGAACCTAAGAGAATTTCCAGGAAAGAGCATGCAAAAGCACATGAGGTTATGGTGCAGCATTCCATCACGGCGCTTCCGGTTGTCACCACAAAAGGCGTGGTATCTGACATTTTGTTCCGGGATGAGCAGGTGGCAAAAAAGAAAAAGCCGCAGGGGATTTTAAAAGAGGTTCCGGTCGTGATTATGGCGGGCGGAAAAGGGACACGTTTATATCCGTATACCAAAATTCTTCCGAAACCGCTGATCCCGATTGGAGATATCCCGATCATGGAGCGGATCATCGGGAAATTCTGTGAGTTTGGAACGACACAGTTTTATGCGACAGTCAATTACCGCAAAAATATGATTCGTTCCTATTTTTCTGAGATTTCAAAAACCTATTCTCTTGAATATGTTGAGGAGGATAAACCACTTGGCACGGCGGGAAGTTTACAGTTGATCAAAGAGGAGTTTTCTCAGCCGTTTATTGTGACCAACTGTGACATTTTGATTCATGCGGATTATGAAGATATTTACCGCTATCATAAAGAGGCGGGAAATGAACTTACGATTGTCACGGCACTCAAAAATATCGAAGTTCCGTATGGGGTTATTCATTCCAGTGAAAACGGAGCCGTCCAGTCCATGGAAGAAAAGCCGAAACTTTCGTATTTTGTTAATACCGGCATGTACATTTTAAATCCGGCACTGAAAAAAGAAATCCCGGAGGATACTTTTTTTCATATGACGGATCTGGCAGACAAGCTTTTGGCAGAAAACCGCCGGGTGGGAATGTATCCGATCAGCGAGGATTCCTTCCTGGATATGGGTGAGTTTGAGGAAATGCACCGTATGGAAGAAAAACTGAATTTGAAATCTGAGTAACAATTGGAAACAGAAAGGATATATAGAGCAATGAAAAAGGTATTAGTAACCGGAGCAGACGGTTTTATCGGAAGCCATCTGACCGAGAGCCTTCTGGAAAAAGGCTATGACGTAAAAGCATTTGTATATTACAATTCTTTCAACAACTGGGGCTGGCTGGATACACTGCCAAAGGAAAAACTTGACCAGATTGAAATTTTTGCCGGGGATGTGCGGGATCCGAACGGTGTGCGCACTGCGATGAAGGGTGTGGATCAGGTCTTTCATCTGGCAGCATTGATTGCGATTCCGTTCAGTTATCATTCGCCGGATTCCTATGTGGATACAAACATCAAGGGAACGTTAAATGTGCTGCAGGCGGCACGCGATCTTGGCACGGAAAAAATCATGGTGACATCGACTTCGGAAGTATATGGCACCGCACAATATGTCCCGATTGACGAAAAGCATCCATTTCAGGGACAGTCTCCGTATTCCGCGACAAAAATCGGAGCAGATCGTCTGGCAGAAAGCTTTTACCGCAGTTTTAATCTTCCGGTTGCAATTGTCCGTCCGTTCAACACTTATGGTCCAAGACAGTCTGCGCGTGCAGTGATTCCTACGATTATTTCACAGCTTCTGGCAGGAAAAGAGGAGATTAAACTTGGTTCCCTGACGCCAACGCGCGATTTTAACTACGTCAAAGATACCGCGGCAGGCTTTATTGCAATCGCAGAGTCAGACAAGACAATTGGACAGGAAATCAATATTGCTACCCAGCAGGAGATTTCGATCGGAGATCTGGCACAGGAGATTATTTCCCAGGTCAATCCGAATGCACATATTGTGTGTGACGAGCAGCGCCTTCGACCGGAAAAGAGTGAGGTCAATCGTTTGCTCGGTTGCAACGCAAAAATCAAGGAGTTGACCGACTGGAAGCAGCAGTATACATTCGAGCAGGGAATTGCAGAGACGATTGCATGGATTCGTCAGCATATGGATGCATATAAGACAGACATTTATAATGTGTAAGTTGTAATTTTAAGAAAAGAGGGAGCAAAATGGGACGATTTGTACCTTTATCGATTCCGAATTTTGAGGGAAATGAGCGAAAATATGTAGATGATGCACTGGATCAGGGATGGGTTTCCACCGGTGGTGCATACATCACAGAGCTGGAAGAAAAACTGGCAGAGTTTTTACAGGTGAAGAAAACAGCGGCAGTGCAGAGCGGAACTTCGGCTCTTCATCTGTCTTTGATTGTTTGTGGGGTGCAGCCGGGAGATATGGTGATTGTTCCAACGCTTACCTTTATCGCGGCAGTGAATCCGGTGCGCTATCAGTTCGCGGAGCCGGTGTTTATGGACTGTGATGACAGTTTGTGCATGGATCCGCAGAAACTGCGCCGTTTCTGCGAAAATGAGTGTGTGACAGAGGACGGACAGTTAAAGCATAAAGCTACCGGAAAGACCGTAAAAGCCATCGTAGTTGTGCATGTGTTTGGAAATATGGCAGATATGGAAGCCATCATGGATATCGCACAGGAGTTTCACCTGAAAGTGATCGAGGATGCGACAGAAGCACTCGGCACACAATATACGAAGGGGCGTTATGCCGGAAAATTTGCCGGAACTATTGGCGATTTTGGGGCGTATTCTTTTAATGGAAACAAGATTATTACAACCGGTGGCGGCGGTGCTGTGACAGCAAAAGATCCCACAGAAGTGGAGCATCTGAAATATCTTTCCACACAGGCAAAGGATGATCCGCATTTTTATATTCACAACGAAGTGGGATACAATTACCGCATGACGAATTTACAGGCGGCACTTGGTGTGGCACAGATGGAGGAACTTCCGGAATTTATCCACCGTAAGCAGAAAAATTATGGGCTGTATCAACAATTGCTGCAGGAGTTTTCAGGTGGAACACTGCTTTCATTTCGTGAGGGGACTTCCTCGAACCAGTGGTTTTATTCTTTGAAGCTGGATATGGAAAAACTACAGGGAAAAAACATGAGAGATGTGATTACAACGCTTCAGGAGCGCGGCGTGCAGACCCGGGCGATCTGGGGACTGATTCATGAGCAGCTTCCGTATCAGGATGCGATTGCTTATGAGATGGAAAAAGCACCGTACTATAGCAGTTGTATTTTAAATATTCCAAGCAGCACACAGATCACAGATGATGATATTCGCTTTGTGGTGGAACAAATAAAAGTGGTATTTAAATCTGGAATTTGAACAGATCAGGTGACATTCACAAGTATTTGTTTGGGTCAATAAGCTGTGTCTGGGGCAGATGACAGAGGCCGAGCAGTATTACAACAGATGTGGGGGATATGAGCCTGCAGAGAAAAGATTAGAAAATATGAAAAAATAAATACTATTTACAAATATCCTCCCACAGACGTATAATAGAAATACGCCTAAAGGAGGATTTTTTTATTGAAAAAGCAATTATTTCATGGATCGGATCATATAATTGAAACTCCGATATATGGAGTTGGAAAAAAACACAATGATTATGGACAGGGCTTCTACTGTACCGAAGATATTGCCTTGGCAAAGGAATGGGCGGTATCGGAGGAAAAAGACGGATATGTTAATGAATATGAGATAGAGACAAATGGCCTGCATATTTTAAATATAAATGATGGCAGCTTTACCTTGTTACACTGGATGGGGCTTTTGTTGAATAACCGCGCGTTTGTATTGGCAACACCGCTGGAAAGGGAGGCAAAACGGTACATTACCGATTGTTTTCCAGTTCCATTAGCAGGAGTGGATGTAATTATAGGATATCGTGCAGATGACAGTTATTTTTCTTATGCAAGGGATTTCATCAGCGGTGTTATATCGTACGAGCAATTAGGGAAAGCTATGCAGTTGGGAAGCCTTGGAGAGCAGTACTGCCTTAAAACGGAAAAGGCATTTCAGCATCTTAAATTTATAGCGAAAGAACACGTCCCTTCTGCCGAGTGGTATTCGAAAAAGATGTTGCGGGATCGGAATGCCAGAAACGGATATAAGGACATGGAAAAGGAAACCTATCACAGGGGGGAATTGTATATTTCCAGAATCATTGACGAGGAGATGAAAAGCGATGATTTATTCTTACGATAAAGTATATTTAAGAATTGCACAGCGTGTACTGGGCGAGATGCTCAATTATGCCGTATATGATTGTGGATATGAGTTGAACGAGTATTATCGGCTTTTTACAGAATCTTCATACAGTGAGCGTTTTTCAAAAGGAGACTCATTTGTAATTGCGGGAATGTCAGGGGCAGAGCTGGCCATTCGTGTGATGGATGTGCCGGATGACGAAATTGTTGCGCCGGGATATTATTTTGAAAAAAGCCCGGAATATTGGACCGGATGGTTGTTGGCATATTATCAATGGATGAGTGGGAAAACCTTTGCGGTGATACAAAAAGAAGTCCCAGTTGAGAAAATTCGTGATTTATATCATCCATATCATGAGATGGATATTACGCAGGGAGTGCAAAAGTTAAGAGAGATTGCTCAGCAGAACAGGGTAGAAAGTTATCTGAAGTTGTTACGGAAAAGAGCCAGACTCAGTCAGAGCCAGCTTGCGGAGGAAACAGGGATTCCCGTCAAGACGATTCAGCAGTATGAACAACGGAGAAAAGACATTAATAAAGCGCAGGCGGAGTATGTTATTAAACTTTCGCAGGTGTTGTGTTGCAAGCCTCAGGAACTGATGGAGATAAATGAATGAAAAGCCTGCTTTTCATTCATTTAAGGATAGGGTATACTAGAAAAAAAGCAAAGACAGGGGGGTGACTGCAAATGTCTGCAAATATAGCAATCGGAATACAGGACTTCTCCACATTAATTGAAAATCATTATTTTTATGTTGATAAAACGGATTTTATAAAGGAATGGTGGGATTGTGGGGACAGTGTTACTTTGATCACAAGACCAAGACGTTTTGGTAAAACTTTGACCATGAGTATGGTAGAACAGTTCTTTTCCGTGGAATATTCCGGACGTTCGGATCTGTTTGAGGATTTAAAAATCTGGGAGGATAAGAAGTACCGTAATATACAGGGAACGTATCCGGTCATTAGCCTGTCTTTTGCAAATGTGAAGGAACCCACGTATCAGCTGGAAGAAAAAAAGATCTGTGAATTAATTGCGCAGCTTTATGTCAAATACGATTTTATAACGGAAAGTGGAAAGCTACGGGATACGGAAGTAAAGTTGTATAAAAAAATCATGACTGATATGGAGTATGTAGATGCAACACTTTCTTTATATTATCTGTCAGGATTTTTGTATAAATATTACGGTAAAAAAGTAATTATTCTGTTAGATGAATATGACACGCCAATGCAGGAAGCTTTTGTAGATGGGTACTGGGAGCAGCTTGTGACATTCACAAGAAGTCTGTTTAACGCGACATTTAAGACCAATCCGGCATTAGAGCGTGGAATTATGACAGGAATTACGAGGGTCAGTAAGGAATCCATTTTTTCAGACCTGAATAATTTAAAAGTGGTTACTACAACATCCAATGAATATGCTGCATCCTTTGGTTTTACGGAGCAGGAAGTGTTTTCTGCGCTAGAAAGTTTCGGACTGGAAAACGAAAAAAATGAGGTAAAAAGATGGTATGACGGATTTATTTTTGGAACCCACAAAGATATCTATAATCCGTGGTCGATTTTAAATTATCTGGATGCAAAGCAGTATACAACCTATTGGGCAAACACAAGCGCAAATAGTCTTGTCGGAAAATTGGTTCGTGAAGGAAACCGCCTGATCAAAGAAAAATTTGAAAAACTATTATGTGGGGAATGTATCTGGTCGGAAATAGATGAACAGATTGTATACAATCAACTGGATGGCAATGAAAAGGCGGTATGGAGCCTTTTACTCGCAGGCGGATATTTAAAGGTTTTGTCTTATGAAAAATATCAGGATATTCCGGAAGGAACGGAACCGAAATATCAGCTTGCACTTACCAATCTTGAAGTAAAGCTTATGTTTCAGAGAATGATTCACGATTGGTTTGCCCCGGTACAGCCGGATTACAACGATTTTGTTAAGGCAATGGTTGCTGGGGATGTGGATGCGATGAATGAATATATGAACCGTATAGCATTACAGACATTCAGCTATTTTGATACCGGAGACCGGGCTTCCGGGGCTGAACCGGAACGTTTTTATCACGGGTTTGTTTTAGGTCTGCTGGTTGATTTGCGGGACAGGTATTATCTGAGGTCGAATCGGGAAAGCGGCTTTGGCAGATATGATATTATGTTGGAGCCAAAACATCCGGGAAAGGATAATGCTGTGATTCTGGAATTTAAAGTACGAAGCGCAAGAAAGGGAAAAAGTCTCGAAGAGACCGCGCAGTCTGCAATTGCACAGATCAGGGAACGAAAATACAGTGAAGAACTAAAAATGAAAGGGATTACAGATAGTCAGATCAAAGAATATGGAGTTGCGTTTGAAGGTAAGACCGTGTTGATTGTGGATTGATCTGGTAAATATTGTCTGGTTGGTGCGCCTGAAGGGCATAGCAAGGGATACTACACCAGCATCCCAAGCGTTCCCGCCACAATCAACACCAGTCCTCCGGCTTCTTTTTTCCCCAGTTTCTCATGAAATACAAGATAAGAAAACAGAATGGTAACCAGAATACTCAGCTTATCGATCGGCACAACGACACTTGCCAGACCATCCTGCAGCGCACGGTAATAGCACAGCCAGGAAGCACCGGTGGCAAGTCCGGACAGGCAGATAAAGCCAAGTTCTTTGTGATCAATCGTGCGTACACAGTCCTGCTTTTTCGTGACAAACACGACGATCCATGCCATGATCAGTACAACAATGGTACGGATGGCAGTTCCGAGATTGGAATCGATGTTTTCAATGCCGACTTTTCCCAGAATAGAAGTCAGACTGGCAAAGACGGCAGAGCCAAGCGCGTAGAAGAACCAGCTCCAGCCTTTTTTCCCGGAATTCTCAGAAGAAGTTCCCTTTTTCGTGATCATCAGGTAGGTTCCCGCGCCGATCAGCACCACGCATAGAAGTTTCAGTGGGCTGATGCTCTCATGCAGGAAGAGAAAAGCGAGAAGAATGGAGAGGATGGCACTCGATTTATCGACAGACACCACCTTATCCACATCTCCGATCTGCAGTGCACGGAAGTAGCACAGCCAGGAAGCACCGGTGGCAAGTCCGGACAGGATCAGAAATGTCCAGGTTTTGGCAGAAACACTTCCGATGCCGTGTTGTGCCCCGACCAGAAATACCATGATCCATGAAAAAATAAGTACAATAATGGTACGGATCGCCGTAGCTACATTGGAATCGGTATTTTTGATACCGCATTTCGCCAGTATGGAAGTCAGTCCGGCGAACAGAGCTGACCCAAATGCAAATAGAATCCACATATGCAATTTCCTCCCTGGGACAAGCGTAAAATGTTTTGGGGCATTTGTCAAAACTTTTTTCTTGTGATATGATAATTTTATCTTTTTCAGAGGTGACAGAATGTTTGAAAAAAAACAGATCATATACAGTGAAACACAGGGAGTCTGTCAGGTAGAAAATATTGTTTCGCTCTCCGCATCACGCAGGGAGCGCAAAATTCCGTACTATGTGCTGCGTCCGGTATTCGACAAATCCAGAGTATCTTATATTCCGGTAGAAAACCATCAGGTAAAACTGCGGGAATTGTTTACCAGGGAAGAGGCAGAGGCACTTCAGGGAACGGAAGAAATGAAAAAAGACGAAAAACTGAGACTGGCCGTGGAGTATGTATTAGGAAAAAAGGAGGGATAGGATGGCACAGCAGCAGCCACAGCAGGCAATACATAAATTTGTACTTGGAAATAAAGAACTTGAAGGAAAGACAGCGGAATTCCAGTATGACAAAGGCTGGTACAGCATTACGGATATTGTAGGGGAGGAACGCAATGTAATCTACAAATCCCGCAATGCGCAGGAAGCCTATATGAAATGGAATGTATATATCGGCCGCAAAAAAGAGAGACCGTCATCCGCCAAAAACAGCGATGCGGATCATGGAAGCCGTGCGGATGGAAACAGAGCAAACGATTCCCGTGAGCATCGGAGCCGTGATTTCCGCGAAAAGCGTGACATGACGGATCGGCGTGGAAATAACCGGGGACGTCATTGACATATAAAAACAGCACCGGGCAGGTGAAGACCGCGGTGCTGTTTTTGTTTAAAAAGTGAGCGGAGAGCATGGGATTCGAACCCACGTTGCGTCTATTCGACGCAAACCGCATTTCGAGTGCGGCACCTTCGACCTCTCGGACAACTCTCCCTTGAAATTCATCTCCGATGAATTTCCTACGTACATCGCTTCCGCGGAGCGGAACTTTCATGCGATGTGCTCCTTGAGGTATGGCGTAAGCTATATCTCCTACGTACATCGCTTCCGCGGAGCGGAACTCTCATGCGATGTGCTCCTTACATAGTATACAGAATTTACATACATTTTTCAAGTCGCTTATCTTGTGAATGAACAAAAATTATACTATAATATAAATGTGTATGCGAAAAAACATTTTGTACACAATAAGAGAATATGCAGGAGGAAACGTGCATGATGAAGATCGGAATGCTTACCAGCGGCGGAGACTGCCAGGCTTTAAATGCAGCCATGCGTGGTGTTGTAAAAGGACTTACTACAAACGTAGACGAACTGGAGATTTATGGATTTGAAAATGGGTACAAAGGGCTGATCTATGAACAGTACAGGATTCTTACAGCCTCAGATTTTTCTGGAATTCTTACCAGAGGTGGAACGATTCTCGGATCTTCCCGCCAGCCATTCAAACAGATGCGTGTGCCGGATGAAAACGGACTGGACAAGGTAGAGGCGATGAAATCCACATACCGTAAGCTTGGATTGGACTGTCTGGTGATCCTTGGCGGAAATGGTACGCAAAAGACTGCCAATCTGCTTCGTGAGGAAGGGCTCAATATCATTCATCTTCCAAAGACCATTGACAATGATATTTACGGAACAGATGTGACATTCGGTTTTCAGAGTGCAATTAATATAGCGACAGAGACTATCGATTGCATCCATACAACGGCTGCTTCCCACAACCGTGTATTTATTGTAGAGGTGATGGGACACAAAGTAGGATGGCTTACCCTGTATGCAGGAGTGGCAGGCGGTGCCGACATTATTCTGCTCCCGGAGATTCCGTATGATATTGATAAGGTCGTGGATGCGATTCATAAGCGTACAAAAGACGGAAAAGGATTTACGATTCTTGCAGTTGCAGAAGGTGCAATCTCCAAAGACGATGCACAGCTTACCAAGAAGCAGTACAAGGCAAAAGTTGCATCCCGCAGGTATCCATCGGTTTCTTATGAGATTGCAGATCAGATTCAGGAGAAATGCGGTGTGGAAGTCCGCGTTGCGGTTCCGGGCCACACACAGCGTGGCGGCAGTCCGTGTCCATACGACAGAGTACTATGTACCCGTCTTGGATCTGCCGCTGCCAAAGCAATTATGGATGGAAAATTTGGCTGCATGATCGCCATGATCAACAACAAGACCAAATGTGTGCCGCTTGGAGAGGTGGCAGGCAAGTTAAAGACGGTTGATCCGGACAGTCAGATGATTCAGGAGGCAAAACGGATCGGTATCAGTTTTGGAGATTAAATTTCCTGATATCCGGCAAAAAGGAGAAGAAAAATGTCTTACACGGCTTTATACCGTAAGTTCCGTCCGCAGGAATTCGAAGATGTCAAAGGACAGGAACACATTGTTACAACATTAAAGAACCAGATCAAAGCCGATCGCATAGGACATGCTTATTTGTTTTGCGGTACCCGGGGTACCGGAAAGACGACAGTTGCAAAGATTTTTGCAAAAGCAGTAAATTGTGAACACCCGGTAGACGGAAGTCCCTGTGGACAATGCCCTGCATGTCAGGGCATTGCCGCCGGGACTTCTATGAATGTCATAGAGATTGATGCGGCATCGAACAACGGCGTGGATAATATCCGGCAGATCCGGGAAGAAGTATCTTACCGCCCGACAGAGGGAAAATACAAGGTTTACATTATTGATGAGGTGCATATGCTGTCGGCAGGCGCATTCAACGCGCTGCTCAAGACGCTGGAGGAGCCGCCGGCATATGTGATTTTTATTCTTGCGACAACGGAAGCACACAAGATCCCGATTACGATTCTGTCCCGTTGCCAGAGATATGATTTTCACCGGATTTCCATTGATACCATTACCGATCGTCTGGCGGAACTGATGCGCACCGAACAGGTGGATGTCGAGGAGCGCGCACTGCGTTATGTGGCAAAAGCCGGGGACGGTTCGATGCGTGATGCGCTGAGTCTGCTCGACCAGTGTATTGCCTTTCATCTGGGGGAAAAACTCACCTATGAAAATGTGCTGGAAGTGCTCGGTGCAGTGGATACGGAAGTGTTTTCCGCACTGTTGCGCCAGGTGCTGGCAAAAGATGTGACCGGTGCCATCCGGACGGTGGATCATTTGGTGGATCAGGGACGGGAACTGGGACAGATGGTGAACGATTTTACCTGGTACATGAGAAATCTTTTGCTCATCCAGAGTGCGGATGACATGGAGGAAGTGCTGGATATGTCGGCAGATCATCTGGCAGCCCTGAAAGAAGAGGCACAGATGGTGGAGCCGGAAACACTGATCCGGTATATCCGGATTTTCTCAGAGCTGTCCAGCCAGATCCGGTATGCGGCACAGAAGCGCATCCTGCTGGAGATTGCAATTATCAAGCTTTGCCGTCCGCAGATGGAAAAAGATCTGTCGGCACTCAATGAGCGTATGGATGATATGGAGCAGAAATTAGAAAGCGGGGCATTTGTTTCGGCAGCACCACAGAGTGCAGCAGTTCCGGCAGCAGGTGGCACGCAGGCTCCGGCGGCACAGGCACCGGAGAAAACACAGCTTCCCAAAGCCATTCCGGAGGACATTAAACAGGTGATGAACAACTGGCGGTCGGTCATTTCGGAGATGGGAGGCATCACCAGACAGTATTTAAATCAGGCGGTGCCGACGCTTGGACCGACGGGAGAACTGCTCCTGGTGTTTGACGATGCCAACGCGTTTGCCTATCTAAGCGACAATAAGGCAGGGTGTATTGATCATTTGAAAGAAATGATCACACAGCGGTGCGCAAAGCAGGTGGAAGTACAGCTTCGCTTAAATGAAGGCGGGCGCGGTGCGGCCAATACCGTACCGGATTTGCGTCAATTAATCAATTTTGATATTGAGGAAGAAAACTTCTAATGGTATGATAATACAAGACAACTCTGAATCATCAGAGAAAATGAAATAGCAGGAGGACCCCCACATGGCAAAAAGAGGTGGATTCCCTGGCGGTATGCCGGGAAATATGGCAAATATTATGAAGCAGGCGCAGAAGATGCAAAAGCAGATGGAAGAAGCGCAGAAGAACTTAGAGGAGCAGGAAGTGACAGCCACAGCAGGCGGTGGAGCGGTAGAAGTGACCGTTTCCGGCAAGCATGAGGTGACAAAGGTAAAACTTGCAGAGGAAGTCGTAGATCCGGATGATATTGAGATGCTTGAGGATCTCATCATGGCGGCAACCAACGAGGCAATGCGCAAAATCGATGAAGCTTCCCAGCAGTCCATGTCACAGATTACCGGTGCATTGGGCGGAGGACTTCCGTTCTAAATATGGATTATTACAGTCATGAGATTGCGAAATTGATTGAGGAATTGTCTGCACTTCCCGGAATCGGAGCCAAATCTGCGCAGCGGCTGGCATTTCATATTTTAAATATGCCGCAGGACCACGTGGATGCACTGGCCTCGGCGATTGTTTCGGCAAAGAAAAACGTAAAATACTGTAAGTGCTGTTTTAACCTGACAGATCAGGAAATCTGTCCGATCTGCAGTGATACTTCCAGAGATCACAAGACGATTATGGTAGTGGAGAATACCCGTGATCTGGTTGCATATGAAAAGACCGGAAAATACAATGGAGTCTATCATGTGCTGCACGGTGCTATTTCCCCGATGCTTGGAATCGGACCGAACGATATCCGCTTAAAAGAACTCATGGTTCGTCTGGAGCAGGATGTGGATGAAGTGATTATTGCTACAAATTCCAGCTTAGAAGGCGAGACGACAGCCATGTATATCAGTAAACTGATCAAGCCGACCGGGATTAAAGTGACACGGATTGCCAGTGGAGTACCGGTTGGCGGAGATCTGGAATATATTGACGAAGTGACTCTCCTGCGGGCATTGCAGGGAAGAACGGAATTATAATACACCACCATTTTAAGAGGAGGAAAGAATAAATAATGAATAATTTAGAATTGGAAAAACTTGCGAATGAAATCCGCAAGAGCATTGTAACTGCAGTGCACAGCGCAAAATCCGGTCATCCGGGCGGATCGCTGTCTTCGGCAGATATTTTTACATATCTGTATTTCGAAGAGATGAATATTGATCCAAAGAACCCGAAGATGGAGGATCGTGACCGTTTTGTATTGTCCAAAGGACATGTAGCACCGGCTTATTATTCCACACTTGCAGAGCGCGGATTTTTCCCGAAGGAAGATCTTGTGACACTGCGCCATACAGGTTCGTATCTGCAGGGACATCCGGATATGAAGCATATTCCTGGCGTTGATATGTCCAGTGGATCTTTGGGGCAGGGAGTTTCTGCTGCAGTAGGTATGGCAGCAGCCGGAAAATTTGATCACAAGGACTATCGTGTATACACCCTGACCGGAGATGGTGAGATTCAGGAGGGACAGATCTGGGAGGCTGCTATGTGGGCAGGACACCGGAAGCTGGACAATCTGGTAGTGATTGTAGACAATAATAATCTGCAGATTGATGGGGAGATTGACAAAGTATGTTCTCCGTATCCGATTGATAAGAAGTTTGAGGCATTTAATTTCCACACGATCGTGATTGATGGAAATGATTTCGACCAGATCCGTGCAGCATTTGAGGAAGCGAAGAAGACCAAAGGTCAGCCGACTGCCATTATTGCAAAGACCATCAAAGGAAAGGGAGTTTCCTTTATGGAGAATGAAGCCGGATGGCATGGAAAAGCTCCGAATGACGAGCAGTACGAAATCGCTATGAAAGATCTTGAGAAAGCAGGTGAAGCATTATGTCAGAAGTAAAGAAAATTGCAACCAGAGACAGCTATGGAAATGCATTGGTAGAACTTGGAAAAGAGCATGAGAATCTCATCGTGCTCGACGCAGATCTGGCAGGTGCTACCAAAACCTGTATTTTCCAGAAAGAATTTCCGGAGCGCCATTGGGACTGCGGTATCGCAGAGTGCAACATGACAGGTATTGCTGCAGGATTATCTACCTGTGGGAAAGTTCCGTTTATCAGTTCTTTTGCAATGTTTGCAGCCGGACGTAACTACGAGCAGGTTCGCAACTCCATTGGCTATCCACATCTGAATGTAAAGATCGGAGCTACCCATGCAGGAATTTCGGTCGGAGAAGACGGAGCTACCCATCAGTGTCTGGAGGATCTGGCCCTGATGCGTGAGATTCCTGGTATGGTAGTGATCAACCCGTCGGATGATGTGGAAGCACGCGCAGCAGTACATGCAGCATATGATCATGTGGGACCGGTGTATCTTCGGTTTGGACGTCTGGCAGTGCCGGTGATCAATGACAGACCGGATTACAAGTTTGAGATCGGAAAAGGAATCGTATTAAAAGAAGGTACGGATGTAACCATTTTTGCGACAGGACTGGAAGTGTCAGAGTCCTTAGAAGCTGCAAAGATGCTGGAGAAAGATGGAATTTCTGCAGAAGTAATCAATATCCATACCATCAAGCCGATTGACGAGGAACTGGTTGTTGCATCTGCAACAAAGACGAAGAAAGTCGTAACCGTTGAGGAACATTCCGTAATCGGTGGACTTGGAAGCGCGGTAGCGGAAGTATTGTGTGAAAAGGCACCGACAAAGATGATGCGTATCGGCGTGAATGACCGGTTTGGAGAATCCGGACCGGCGGTTGAGCTGATTCATAAATATGAACTGGACGCAGAAGGAATTTACAAAAAAGTAAAAGCTTTTGCAAAATAATACAGCAAGTACAAAGGAGGCTGTCGTATCGAAGGATATGGCAGTCTTTTTTTGCCTGAAGTCTGGAAATATGTCTGGTAGTGTCGTACGATTTTTTTCATGCCTGTCAGGTTTTTCCAAAATTCTACCGGATGGTGGTGATACTATATTCTGGAAAAACGGATAAGGAGGCAGGATATGATAGATATTGCAGAAGGACCGGGACGTGACCTGAAAAATATCAGACAGATCGGAACACCGGCAGAGGGGGATCGGATTTACATAGAAAATGCGGCGTATGCCAGGGTGCATGAAGAAACTTATGAGGAGCGGAGAGTGTTTATCTTTATGGGGCATACAGAGTGCGAGCAGGGTGTATATATGACCTTTGTAGAGGCTGCCATTCCGGTAAGGGATATGGAATTTTCACAGAATCTGCCGAGATGGGGAACACATGCGTGGTCGGATGTATTCCGTGAGATTAAGAGATCTTATGAGAATTCCATTATTGTCGGATGGGCGTTGGATTGTAAAGGATATCCACCACGCCTGACAGCAGAACTGGAAGCTATCCACAGAGAACAGTTCGGAGGTGCACATCAGGTTCTTTTCCTTATGGACAGTATGGAGGGGGAAGAATACTTTTATCTGCATAAAGGCAACCGGCTGCAACCGAAAAACGGGTTTTATATCTATTATGCAAGGGAACTGCATGAGATACGGATCCCGGATGTGACGATTGAACTGCCGAGACGTGGAACCCGGCAGATGCTTCCGGAGATTCTGACGGAGAGCAAAAAAGAGAACGAAAAAGAAGAATGCAGCAGTTCAAAGAGCGAACGCAAACCAACGTCGTATGCGATGGCTGCCGCAATCGCGTTGCTTTTGGTTCTGGCCGGGGTCGGAATCTGGCAGCAGCGAATTCATATTCCGGGTCTGGAGCAGACCGTGGAGACGATAGGGGAAAAAATCCGCCATGTGTCACAACCGGCAGAAGTCCTGGTGGGAACTGAAAAAAATATAGTGGAAGAACAGACGGAGAGCGCAAAGAGTACGGAAACCATCAGTGAACCCATGCAGCTGATACCGATTGAGGAGGTTCCGGCGGGAGCGGTGAAAAAGGCAGAGGAAGCGGCACCTTCCACACAGCCGGCAGAGGAGAAAGAAAAACCTGTGGCGGTAGAAAATACACAAAATTATTATGTGGTACAACAGGGGGATACGTTGAGCGGAATCTGTAAACAGGCATACGGATCAATGAAAAAATTAAAAGAGCTTGAAAAGGCGAATGATCTGGAAGATTCGGATGATATCAGGGTTGGGCAGAAATTATTACTTCCGTAACGGGGACTGCAATGCTATAATGATAGAAACGTAAGCGAAAAGGAGAAAAATCGGTGGCTGAAAAAACGGAATTTAAAACCGTAGAGACAAGTCAGGAAGACCTGGAGGAACTGGAAGAAAAAATCAGGAGACACAGGCATAAAATAGCCCGCAGGACGGCACTTGTGATCGTTACTGTTGTAGCAGCAGTGATTTTTGTAGAACTTTGGTCTGCACTTCGCACATATTCAGGATTTGAGGTGCAGGCATCGGCGGAGAGAAAGGACAGTGCGGCAACGGGATATAAGATGTTCCAGGGAAAAATACTGGAATATGATAATGACGGAATCGTGTGTCACGATACAGATGACCGGCTGATCTGGAACCAGTCTTATGAAATGACTGCGCCGGAACTTTCCGTGTGTGAACAGTATCTTGCAGTTTATGATCGTGGAGGGACATTCATTTATATCATGTCGGAACGCGGACTGGTAAAGAAAATCGAAACGGCAACACCGATTGAACGTGTATGTGTTGCCCGTCAGGGAACGGTGGCTGTGCTGATGAAGGAGGATGATGTCTCGTATGTACGGCTTTATGACAAAAAGGGACAGGAACTTGCCAGTGGTGAATTTTATCAGGAAAAAGGAAGTTTTCCTGTAGATATTGCGCTGGCTCCGGATGCGCAGAAACTGGCAGTAGATATGCTCGATGTGACAAAGGGCAAAACCTGTTCCACGGTTACCTTCTATAACTTTGGTTCGGTTGGGCAGAATGAAATCGACAACAATGTGGGAACGTACAGTTACAAAAATACGATGATATCGGAACTGGTTTATACCGAATCCGGAAAACTTCTCGCGATCAGCGATGCCGGACTGATCTGGTTTGACGGAGCACAAAAACCTGCGCCGAAAAAACAGATAAAGTTTAAACGGGAGATACAGAGTGTCTTCTATAATAATAAATATGTCGGTATTTCATACAGCGATACCAAAAAAGAAAACAGCTGGCACATAAAAGTCTATGACATGAATGGTAAAACGGTCATGGAGAATGATACAGAGATCGCATACAACAGAATCGAGCTCCTCGATAATAATGAAATATGTGTCCGGGATGATTATAACTGTGAATTGTTTACCATACACAGCATCCGTAAATTCCGTTATACGTTTGACCGGCAGCTTTATAACGTATTGTCGGGATCGGATGGTCAGAATTATACATTGGTATTAAACGGAGAAATAGAAGAGGTACGATTACAATGAACTGGTTATTGATACTGGTTGTATTACTTGTTGCCGGAAATATTGTCTGGGGATTCTTCCGTGGTTTCCTGCGTGTGGTTTATTCAATGGCTGCCTGGATACTGATTCTGGTTTTTGTTACGTTTGCAACGCCGTATGTTGCAGACTGGATGACAGAACACACAGGCCTGGATACCAGAATTGAAAAGAATTGCAAAGAGAAATTGCAAAATGCCGTGGCAGGGGAAGAAAAAAGTACAGAAGAACAAAACACGCAGGAACAGAAAGATCTCAGCGGTCTGGGAATGAAACTGCCGGCAAACGTATGGAACCAGATGGGGGATACACATAAACTTGCGGATGGCTGGATGGAGCAAAGCGGACTGTATAATACAATTGCGTCAAAAGCATCATCCCTTGCCATGAAAGCGATTGCATTTGTTATTGTTATGCTGATTACGGTGATCGCCTTTCATCTGATTGCCACTGCGATTGATCTGGTGGCAAAACTGCCCATAATAGGAGGAGTAAATCATATGCTTGGGGGAATTGCCGGATTGATCAAAGGACTGTTGCTGGTATGGCTGGTATTTGCGTTTGCAGCAATGGGGGCAGCGACAGAAGCCGGGAGGGTTGTGATTGATGCGGTATATCAGTCGGAAATTCTGCAATGGCTATATGAAAATAATTTAATACTGACGATTCTGCTTTCGTTTTTATGATTGAATTGTGGTTTGTAAGCACCCAGGGAACAATATCTTGTGGTGCTTATATTTTTGCAAATAAAATGTAAAGTTTTTGTTGACTTTAGGTTGTCTGCGTGATATTATATCTAAGCTGACTCGTGACGAGGACACTGATACAGGCACTGGCAGGAAGCTGAGTGATGGTTGGTGGTCATGATGATGAAAAAAGTTGTTGACAAACAATGACAAACATGATAAGATATCAGAGTTGTCGCGTTTGAGAGACAACAAAGAAAAATAAAAAAGTTGTTGACAACGACTTGAAGATATGATAAAATATACAAGCTGTTGGAAATAACAACAACGAACATTGATAACTGAACAGTGAAAAACCTTGAAAGATTTTG
>OATG01000023.1_pt1 | contig 190603 bp, 192 predicted proteins | sample 1516581 | NCBI WGS metagenome assembly OATG01 (sample SAMEA2579930, study PRJEB22360) | human gut metagenome | biome: human gut; feature: human-associated habitat; material: faeces | place: Denmark | collected 2008/2010
CTGCCGCATCCATCCTCCTGCCTCGGCAAGTTCTTCGGCGGAAGGTAAATCCCGCCTGCCGTGTCCATCCTCCCTCCGGCAAGCTCTTCGGCGGAAGATAAGCCCCGCCAGCCGTGTCCATCCTCCCTCCGGCAAGCTCTTCGGCGGAAGGTAAGCCCCGCCTGCCGCATCCATCCTCCCGCCTCGGCAAGTTCTTCGGCGGAAGGTAAGCCCCGCCTGCCGCATCCATCCTCCTGCCTCGGCAAGTTCTTCGGCGGAAGGTAAATCCCGCAGGCCATATCCGGCATCTTTCAGATAATAACTTAGGCGGCAGACAGCGTCGTATTATTCATCTGAAAAAACGTGAGAAGCGTTTTGCATTTTACAACGTTGCCGCAAAATCTCAATTAAGTAAAAATTAACAGCCGATAAATAAAATTCAAAGTAGGGAGAATGTAAGATGAGTATTCAAAACGTTCGGGCGTATTTAAAAAAATTTAATGTTGAAAACCGGATTTTGGAATTTCCTGTTTCCAGTGCAACCGTAGAATTGGCGGCAGCGGCTTTAGGCTGCGAACCCTGCCGGATTGCCAAAACTTTGTCGTTTGACGTCAGCGGCGGAACGGTTTTGGTGGTTATGGCCGGAAACTGCAAAATTGACAACGCCAAATACAAACAGTTTTTTCATGTCAAAGCCAAAATGCTTTCGCCTGACGAAGCGTTAGCCAGAACAGGGCATGCCGTCGGCGGCGTTTGTCCTTTCGCCGTTCCTGAAAATGCAAAGGTTTATCTGGATGTATCGTTAAAACGTTTTCAGACGGTTTTTCCCGCTTGTGGCAGTTCCAACAGCGCCATTGAGGTTACGCCGGATGAATTGGAACGCTATGTCGGGCCGGCCGGGTGGATAGATGTCTGCAAGCAGGTGATATAACGTTTCAGATATCGCTTAATAGTTCGGTTACCATTTGATAATTCCCTCAAAATTATGGGATTTTCGCCATTTCATGAAATCATCAAAGTTGGTAATGCCGTCTTGGATAACCGCTTTGTAATATTCAATGCCGGCAATCTTGAAATTGTCCGGCGTTTCAAATTTAAGCCGGATGATGGTTTGCCGCATTTCTTCGCTCATTGCGGCCTTAATTTCCTCTGCCTGTTTTTCAAAATAGCCGTCGTATTTTGTACCCCGTTTAATCTGGATAATATCAATTTGCCACAATGTTCCGTTATTGTCATCAAACCATATATGCCACTCAAAACAGCACTCTTCGGTATCGGCAAGATTTACAAATTCAATGCGCCTGGCCTGCGGATTTTGGGCAATTTGCGCCATGACTGCAAAACTCTGCCTAATGTCCAGTTCCGGCGTATAGGTATGGAAGTCTATATCCGGGTGCTTGCCGAGTGTTCCGATTTTAAGCGATCCGACAAGGTTAATTTCTGCGCCGATATTTTTCCATGCCGGAATAATGCCGCTTTTTCGGATAACAGCATGAGCATGGGTTTCGTTTTTTTGTGCCGCAGCGGCATAGTCTGTTGTGTTTTTCATTTTCTCCCTCCGTAAAATGCGTCATATTATTTTTATCAAGTTCAATTAAAAATTTCATTCCGCATGATTGTCTGCTCAAAAAAAGCCTCTCCAAACGGGGAGGCTTAACTTAATAAGTGAAAAACGACAATCTGTCGTCAATCATACGGCGTTCATCATCCGTACAATCATCACAATAAAAAGCCTTTAGCATCTCCATCGCTTCATTGCTGTCTTTGGTTCGCGCTTCGATTCTGCTTAAAGGCGTAGTAATTTCACGCCGGTCGGTCTTAAAAATGTCATTCCAAGCCTCAGCCTGAACCGTAAAACTCTCCCCCATATAAATGTCTTTGCAAAACAGGGTATGTATATTCGGTTCATGCGTTACCCAGAGAATATGTTCCGCACCGGGATGATTAAGTCTGACGTCTTCAGCAAATTCTTCGGCAAACGGCCGCATAATCGCCGCATTATAGTCAGCCAGTTGCGGTCGCCGTTTGAACGTTTCTGCCTGCATAACCAGTTGGATGACTGCAGCGCTTTGCAAGGCCCGTATAACCGGAGAAACATAAATGGCTTCGACCGGGCCGAGCTCGTCTTTAAGCTTTTTGGCTTGTGAAAAAAGTTCATAAGCGCTCTGTGGCAGCAGATGGAGCCGTTTGTCATATTCGCCGTGGCGGTAAATTGTCAATTTCTTCATTTTTCAATAATTTATCAGTTATAAATAATTTTCATATCGCTAAATAAACATTAGCAGGATATCATGGCTGACAGCAGAGTCAAGAAAGCTTTTTATCCATATTAAAGATTTTTTTAACCCTTTTAAAATTATTTATTCTGTTATAAATAAACTCTGAAAGAAAGGAGCTGCCATGTCCGTAGAAATCTCCGAAAACAAGCCCCGGATTAAACATTTTTTGCTTTACGTCATTGCCTCTGTAGCCTCGCTGGGCGGGTTGCTGTCCGGATTTGATACTGGCGTTATTTCCGGCGCGCTTTTATACATCAACGAAACCTGGCCGCTTAGCACGCTGGCGCAGGGGTGGGTTGTCAGTTCTGCTTTGGTTGGCGCTGTTGCAGGGGCTGCCGTCAACGGAGTTTTGGCAGATGTTTACGGCCGCAAAAAGGTTATCGTCGCCACTGCGGCAGTTTTTGCCGTGGGGTCTGTCCTTTGTGGTCTGGCGCCGGGTATAGGCTGGCTTGTTGCCGGAAGAATAGTTCTGGGGTTGGCGATTGGTATGGTAAACTTTGTTATTCCGCTTTATTTGTCCGAACTGTCGCCGCAAAAAGTCCGTGGTATGCTGGTGTCGCTGTACCAGTTGGCGATTACCGCCGGAATTTTGTTTTCTTACCTGATTAACCGTATTTTTGCTCTGTCCGAATATAACTGGCGCTGGATGCTTGGTGCCGGACTGATACCGGCGGTTATTCTGTTGGTCGGCATCAGCTTTCTTGGCGATACGCCGCGTTGGCTTATCAGCCGCCGCCGTGAAAAGGAAGCAAAGGCTATTTTTCGCAAAATTGAACCGGAATGCGATGCTGAGGCGCAGGTCAGGGAGATAAAATCAACTTTGAAACAAAGCGGAAACAATCGGAAGAATATTTTTGAACGCTGGATGCTGCGTCCGATAATGGTCGGAGTTGCCATTATGTTTATTCAGATTTGCACCGGCATTAATACGATTATTTATTACGCGGCGACAATTTTCAAAGCGGCAGGCTTTACGGATAATATCGGTGCGTTGTATGCGTCCGTTGGTGTCGGTGTGGTAAATTTTGCCATGACATTCGTCGCCATTTTCTTTACCGATCGGCTGGGGCGCAAGCCGTTGCTGTATGCCGGCCTTTCGGGAATAACGCTGAGCCTGTTTGTTCTTTCGGTTTCGTTTTGGCTGGGCGGTACTTACGGATATGATACAAAATGGCTTTCTGTCGGAAGTATTGTAACGTTCATTGCCTGTTTTGCCTTTTCGCTTGGGCCGATTGCCTGGATACTGATTTCCGAGATTATGCCGTTGGCGGTTCGCGGTACGGCCATGAGTATCGCCACGATGTCAAACTTCGTATTTAATTTTATCGTTGCGCTTATTTTCCCGACGCTTCTGGCTTCAATTGGCGAGAGTGCAACGTTTGCCATATTCGGTATCGTCGGCATATTCAGCCTGTTTTATACCTGGCGCTATATTCCTGAAACCAAAGGGCGCTCACTGGAGCAGATTGAACGGAATTGGAAAGAGGGGCTGCCCGTATCCGCGTTCTGAATTGCCCGGAAACAGCCGTCCCGGTTCGCTGCATTCGTATCCGTTAATGTCTGGACAGCCAGTCCAATATGGCTTTGTGCCCGTCATCTTCAAAGAATAACGCGTTATGGCTTTGCCCGGCCAGAATTTTCAATTCGCGGTCTTTGCTTGGGCTCAGGCCATATAAAGCTTTGCCGTGGCTGGGCGGGATAAGCCTGTCTTCGGCACCGTGGACAATAAACAGCGGCTTCCTGAACATACTGACAAAACGGTAAGACGGCAGTTCGTTTTTCAATATTAAAGCTGCACCGGGCACCGGTTTTTCGCTGACGATTTTTTTCAGCGAATAAAACGGTGCCGCCAGAACCAGCCCCTGTGCCGGCCGCTGCGCTGCCACGGCCGCCGCAGCCGCCGCCCCCATGGAATAACCGAAGATGATGATGTCTGAATGGCCGAGTTGCCGGTGTAGAAAATCATAAGCCGCCGCGCCGTCGCGATAAATGTTTTCTTGCGAAAACTCTCCCGGCGTTGATGCAAAGCCCCGATATTCCGGCATCATAACCGAATAGCCTTTCCGCAAGTAAGCCGCCATCTGCAATGAAAATGTCGCTATTTGTCCGGCATTGCCGTGAAAGAAAAGGATAGCCGGTTTGTCCGGGTTTCCTTTGGCGTACCAGCACATAATTTTTGTTCCGTCATCTGCCGTAAACGGCTTTTCCTGAAATCGGGGAATACCCGCCTGCTGCGGGGAAATGTATGAACTGTCCGGAAAAATGATAAAACAGTTTTGCAACAGATAGAGGAGAAAAATATATAAGGCACAGCCGCTGACGATTGCCGCCGCAACCTTTCCTGTTTTTTGCCGCATTTCTCCTCCTTTGTATCGTTTTATCATGAAACTTTGCCGTAAAACAGCCCGTCCGCTATACAAAATAAACACCGCTCATAAAAAAGTCAAAAGATAAAACCATAAGGGAGAGTAATTTTCAGGTCGATATTTTTGCCGGAAATCAGAAATAAGATTGACAAAAAAATCTGCGGAGAGTAAATTTTATACAGAAAACGATTATTATACCAATTAAAAACATAAAAATTATGCTGACCCAAGACCAAAAACAAAAATTCATTGCCTGCCTTGAACAGAAAATGAAAGTAAAATTGGTTTTCCAGTGGGAAGACTTTTTGTATTTCCAGTATATCGGCTGCAGCGAAACCGGCGGTGCGGCCGCTTACATTGCGGGTGCAAAAGATACGGCTCGGATTCCCATGGAAAAATTGCAGGTTCTGGTAGAATATCCGACGGTACCGGACAAACGAAAATTTGCATTTCACGGCAATCGCCTGGCGGCAGATATGTTGTCAAAACTGTATGGCGGATTTGTTTCTCTGGGGCTGTATTGGATATTGCATAACGAGCGGAATATAAGCGGCCAAAAACCTTTTGGCTTTGCTAAAAACATATACAGTGTAGACTGTATAGAACCGCGCGTAATATGCGAACAGATAACGCACATGTTAAAAGGGATTGACTGTTCTTCAACAGTCCTTGCCCTGTAAAAAAAAAGCCTTCCTTCAGAGCATTTCCCGTAAGGGGCTCTGTTAAGGAAGGTTTTTCCATATCGGCATAGAACGGAGTTATGCCTGTTCTATACGCCGATATAGTTTTTAAAATTGTTCAGGTTAGCCTGATAAGCCAAAACGTCGTCGTGGATGCCGTATTTTAAGTAATGCATTTTTAAGAGGTCTTTGTACTCTTTTTTAGCCAGCAGCATTTGCGCGTCTTTATCCAAAGGCCGGTTTGACAAGTACAGGGCAATTGCTTTTTTGTTCCCGCTTCGGATAAGTTCCTGTTGTTGCCAGTTCTCTAGACCCCGAATTTCAAAGTACCTTTTCAGTATTTCTTCATTGCCGGCATTAACCAAGGCAAGTAGCGTTCTGGTTGAAAGCTGAAACGCCTCAAAGGCAAGATTAAGCATTTCATTGTTGCCGCTTTCAAGAAGAAGTTTTTCTGTCGAACAGGATAATCCTTTAGTTGAAGACGGTCTTATCTGGCAGTAAATGCGAAACATTTCCAAATCATTGAGTTTTATGATTTCTTCAATTGAAGTGCTATAAAGGTCGCAGCCTTTGCGCAGCAGCCAGTCAAATATGTATCTGTTACGCAAGGGGATAAACTTCTTCCAAAAGTTTTCCGTAAAATAGGTATAAGAGTGGGCATAGTCATTTTTGCGAAACTCTATATATTCCATTAAAACATTGGTCTCTTCGGCTGTGGCAGCTTTAATCAGGACATCATCGCAAACCCCGTACTGCTTGATATAATCAAGCAGCAGCTGTATGTTCAGCTTTCCCGTCAGGCAGTTGTCTCCCAGCAGAAGCTCGGATTCTTTAGTCAGGCCGTGATCCATAAGATAACCCTTAAGCCCGTGTTCGGAACAGCATTCCAGATTAACCGCCATACAAAGGTACTCTTCCGGAAAGTATCTGCCGAACCAGTAACTTAGGATAAAAGCCCGTCTGGCCTTTTTTAACAGCTTAGCTTTTTTAGTGCTAACATTTTGTTGTACCATAATGATATAATTTAAATAGTTTGACATAAGTTTATAAAAACAAAAATTACTATAATAGATTTTGTATATTTGTCAATAAGAAAGGCTCCTTTCCAGAAGAAAGGAGCCTTTGGTTAAAACATCGGAGATAACGGCTAAAGCCCAAGATCCGTCAGTACATCATAATCGCTGAAGCCATACAGCTTTTCATAATACACAATCAGGTCAATATCAAGCAGGGACAAAAGGGCGTATTCCCCCGACGGACTGAGCTGATGCCGGGAGATATATTCCCTTATCAGTTTTTTGTCGCCGCGGAGAATAAATGCATAGCAGGCTTCTCCCTCCAGAGTATTTTCCTCAAAATAAAGGCTCACAAGTTCGGGTGAACCGTATGCCGCCAGACTTTTTTCGTCCTGTTCATCAAAATCTCCGTTTCTGACAAAAAATTCGCCGGCTTTTTTTAAACCGCGTCGGAAAAGGATTTCGCTGCACAAAACTTCATCGTTGTCCGCGCCGTCATACAAATAAAACGGAGCGTTGTCAGAGAGTAATCGGAAATATTCCAAAATCATTTCTTCGTCAGCTTCAGCCAGAAAAACCCGGATGGCAGCTTCGTCAAAACGATAGTCCTCTTTCCAGAACGAATGCATGATATCTGCATCTTTACGCCGAATAAGAGCAATTTGCGCCAAACGGTCGGGAACATTGCTTTTCATGTATGACAGCAGAATTTCTGCCGGAGCATGCATAAACAGCATCGCCTCGCTGAAGGCGCACGGCTTATGTTCGTTGAGATAAGCCTTAATCCGTTTCAAATCGCTGGATTGGAACAGTTTTGTTTCCGTTTGGTAGCCGAGCTGCGCATCTGAATTCAGCAGCTTTTGTGCCAGTTCGGAGGAATCATGTTCCCACAGCCACTCCATCGTTTCCGGTTCGACCTCAATACCGTCGACAAAATAAGTATCAATCAGTTCGGCGTCGTTTTCTTCCAACAGGCGGATTTCATATTTTCCCGGAACTCTGTACTCGCTCAGGAACTCCTTAAGCAAAGCTGCATTTTCCGGTGCAAACAAGCGGTCGTAGATTGCCGTATTGTTTTCGTCGTCAAAACATCCGTTGCGGACAAAAGCAGCAAACTGTTCATTGGTTCCTTTTTCTGCCAGGTATTTTTCTCCGTCGGAGGAAAAATTATGCTTTCTGAGAAAAGCCTTAATAAAACGCGCGTCTTTTCTGTCGATAAGCGCTTTTTCGTCGGTCTGCTCTAAATGTGTATACGAATAAACGTCAATCGTTGCTTCAAACACATCATACGTTTTTTTACGGATAATTTCACTTATGATTTTATCGGATATGCCGTTTCTGTACCCAAATGCCCGATAAGCGAGCGGATTATCATAAGTGAGAAGCAGCTCCTTATTCGCTTCATAAACGCTGTACCTGCCCAGATAGGCAATTGTAAAGTTTTCGTCATGCAGCTTCAGGATTGCAGCTTCGGTCTTTTCGGTAATTGCGAGATTGTCCAGATATTCGGGAAGCAGCTGGGCGCCGTTTTTTTGCAGCAACGCCAGGGTAGCCTCTTCCGACAGCACAAATCCGTTTTTCAACAGTTGCAGAATGCCGAATTTTTTGATATAAGCCGTTTCACACTCCGGAGACAAACGATTGTATTGGTTATATCTCAGCCAAAGCGGAAAAGCTTCCGATTTCGGTGCCTTTATCAGCAGCAGGACAGCCTCGTCGCATAGCCTGTGTTCACAATTCAGATAACGGACGAAATCGGTTTTGCTGCACCCCTTGAATAAGACCATGTTCAGATGATGCGCGGCCGGAATCTGATACGAATTCTTCAGCCTGAATTTTAAAACTTCGATTTTTGTCATCAAAGCCGAAGGTTTTTGTACTTCTTTCTTCATAATGATAAAAATTAATGATTAGACATAAAATTATTTTTAGTGCCGTCAGCATAGTTGAAAAATATTTTTTGTCAATAAAATTATGAAAGAAGTAATGCAGGAAATCAAAGAAAAAAGCCTTCTCAATTGAGAAAGGCTTTGTTTGAAAATTGACAGAATTGTCAGCGAGATAAATAATAATCTAATCTGTAGTTGTTTCTGTAATCGCTGTTTTGCAGGCAGCAGTCCAACAAATCCGGGTTGAGCAGGACAGCCAGATTTCGCACGGCTTCATCGTTGCTCAGAGAATGTTCAGACAGATAAAGGCCAATCAAATTTCCGTCATCGCGAAGAATCAGGGCTTTTTCGGCATTGTCGCCAAGACTGTTTTCACCGCTGCAGTAAGTTTCAAGAAACTTCCGCACCGTACGACTTTCGGCATATCGAATTAAGAAAGTTTCCGTCTGGCGGGAAAATGTTCCGTGCTGCAGAAGAAAATCGTCCAAGTCACTGTCATGCCGTCTGAACAATATTTTGTATGCCTCGTCCTCCATATTGCCGTCGGCAAAACAGAAAACCAGCGTATTGTCTTCCAGATGGTTGCTCAGATAATCCAGAACAGCCATTTTGTCGGCTTTGCGCAAAAAGTCCGACAGGAAGTCTTCATCAAAGTCATAATCGCATTTCTTCAGATATATTTCCCAGAGTTCCCTTTCGTTATGAAAGAGCAATGCACTGAGAACCATGTCGTCGAAATCCTCAATATCCTGTACGATGTTCAGCACTTCGGCAAAAGCGGAAGACTTTATCCGATACCCCAGAGCAAAGGGACTCAAGGCGTGATGTGTCAGATAACATTCCAGCAGTTCATTGTCTTTCTGGTCAATCAGCAGGCATTCTTCCTGCCATTGCAGCCGATGGGACTTTAGATAGTCTGTCAGCCTGCCGCGGTCGTTTTGTGCCAGCAGAATGGCAAAGCCGAAATTCTGTAAAGTTCCGTGTTTCAGGTAGCAGTCCAACAGTTCTTTGTTTTCCGTCAAGAGCAGTTTGACTTCCAGATATGAGGGCAGGGAAAAACGGCGCAAAGTATCTTTCAGCAGTTCTTTCCGCGCCTTTGCTGCAAACAGGCTGTGCCACACTTCATCGGGTAACGGGACATTCCTCTCTGCTCTGGTTTCAATAAAGGCCTGCAATAATCCGTCATCATTTTCCTTAAGCAGGAGCTTCAGCATTTCCGTATCGAAAAAGTCATCGAAACACTTGTCCAGTACCTTTATGATTTGAGGATTCTTCCGTTTCAGCAGAAATTTGAATTCCTTGGCCGTCGGGCAGGTCAGTCGGTGCTCAAGATAAAAGATGACCAAGTCGTCCGATGCGCTGCGGCACAATTCCGTATAGGCGTCATCGTCCAATTCTTTATCCGTCGCATAGATTCTGACATAATCCTCTTTGCCGTTAATTATCAGAAATTCCTGTGTTTCCGCGCAAAGCTGCTGCGTTGCGGCATAAATCTTTAAAAAATCCGTATCGCCGGTTTCAAAAAGCGTTTCTTCGGCAATGTAATGCAGGTCATGCTTTCTGATATATTCGCCGATGAGAGCCGTATCTCTGCCATTGACAAGAATAAGCTCTGATTGTTCGGACAACATTCTGCCGGTTCGGACCAGCGGCACAATTCCGTATTTCTTCACAAATTCCGCTTCATTGTCGTCGCTGATGTCAAATGAAGTTTTTTCCAAAAAGAAAAACAGCATATTGTTGTCTGCTGCGTCAATCAGCATTCCGACAGCTTCGTCAGACAGCGGATACTGCGCGACATAATGGCCGAACTGTTTACGGCTGCAGCCCTTGCCCTGAATCAGGTTGCAATGGTGCTGTTCTTCGATTTCCGCATCGCAGAGGCGGAATGTAGCCATGGCGCACCAGGTATTGAAACGCGAGGGCTTTTTTGTTTTAAATTGTTCCATAATGATAAAAATTAATGATTAGACATAATTCATTTTAAGCCTGCCTACGCTAACACGATTATAATTTTTGTCAACAAAAAAGCCTGTTTCCGAAAAGGAAACAGGCTCATTGCCGGAAACGGTTTTAATTGCGTTAAAATATACCCATACCCAGCCGTATCCGTTTGTTAAAAAACGGATACAATAAGGTTTTCGGCGTCTGGCCCGAGCAGATGTTTGGCAATATAAACGTCCAGCATTGCGCGGTCTCCGCGTTTAACCAGTTCAACCTCCGCATCTTCAAACAGGTCATATTTGTCCAGATAAAACCGGACGGCAGCGCCTGTTCGGGCAAAATCTGACTGCATGAGTTTACATTCCGCTTTGGGATATAATTCGTTTTGTTCAAAATAGCGTATCAGCAGTTCGCAGTCGCCGCGTTCGACCAAAGCTTCCTCAGCCTCGTCTGCCAGGGCATAGGAAGCAATATAGGTTTCCAGCGCCCGCTTTGACCCCAGTTTTGCGAACAGTATAAGCGCCTCTGTCGGAATTTCGAACAATTCGGCGTAAGCTTCAATCAACTCAAGGTCGCCGCGGTTTAACAAAGCTGTAACCGATTGGGTCTTGAGCTTTCGGCTATTTACCGTGATATACCTGAAAACCTGTTCTTTACAGCCGTTTTCCAAAAAGTGGAATTCGGCATCGTCAGTCAGATGCTCTCCTTTTGCCAGCAGCTGGTCAACATAGAAATGCCGAACCTCGGCATCGCCCCGCTTCATTAAAACCGTGGCTGCAAGTTTTTTTAAGCCATGCTTTTCGCAATAGAGTCTGGCTGCTTCGGTTAAACCGGATTCCATAAGCCTTGCAGCATTAATGCTGCATAGTTGATGCGAAGAAATATAAGAACATAGCGCATTGCAGTCGCCGTCAGAAATTAATTTTGCCTCCAGCGTATACGGCAGTCCGTATTTTTCCAGATAAAAAGACTTAAGGTCTTTATCCTGCCCGGAAAATATAATCTCAGCAGCTGCATTGATAAGCCCGTCTTCCAAATCGTTGCTTTCAAGGTACAATCTGATAAGAACTCCGTTTCTGCTTTTGACCAGAGCTATTTCGGCATTATAGCCTAAAATGCGGCCGGAAAGATAAGCACGAATGGCTTCAAAGCATCCGCTTTCCATCAGCAGTGTTTCATACGGTTCCGGAAAACAATACGGTTCCGCGTCGTCTTTCTCTTCTCCGTGAGCCCTGTTGGCTGTTTTAGCCTCTGTTTCTTTGTTCAGTTTGTCAACAGCCAAAAGCAGAAATTCCGGATTGTTCAGATTGAAAAGCGCTTCAAGTTCCTGAGTGCATTCCATCAGTCTTTTGCTCAATACCTCTTTGCAAAGTTTGGCATCGCCTTTTCTAAAGGCATAAACCGCCGCACTTTCGGAGAGGTGCTGACAAGTCGTAATATATGTCTCCTTAGCCTTGTCCAGAGAACTTTCCATAAGCTTATAGGAAAGCGAACGGTCAAAACTTGTCGGCTGGGCTTCTTCAAAATAGGCAATCAGCAAATCTTCCCGTTTTCGCTCAATAATATTATCTAGGACATAATGAGGCAAACTTTTTCGTTTTCTGAGAACCGGAAGAAAAAACTTCTCTGATTGCTCAATAAGGAGACTGCTGTGAGGTATGTATCCGAGAGAAACCGACAACATAGCCAGAATCTGTTCGTCAGAGCCTTTGGCTGCAATAGCATCATTAAAAGAACTCAGAGAACAGCCTTGCTGAATATGTTCGTCAAATTTCTTTTTGTTTTTGTCCGTAAGCAGAATTTCAAAGGCGGCAGCTTCAAATCGATTGAGGTTGCGGTAAACTTTGCTGAATTCCTTAACGGACAATGCATTAAGAAAAGCCCGTTGGCATTCCGGCGGCGGAAAATTTTCTAACGTTCCTTGCTGCTGAAGTTCCCGAAGCATCAAAAGCTTCTTAAAATAAGATAACTTGCATCTTTTTTTGTTTTTATCCATAACAATAAAATTTAATAGTGAAACATAAAATTAATTTTAGAATATCCTTTTTATGGCAAAAGCATATTTTTGTCAAGAGTGGATTGTATCGGTAAAATCAGGGAGATATTATAAAGCAATCGGTGCCGTGCCGGTAATTTATCCGTAAACTACGGTGTTAATGTATAACAGACATGACTGCTAAAGTAGGAAATATATTTCTGAGAGCAAAAAAATATTTTCAGGGGAAGAAAACTGGGTAAAATATTATTTTTTCATTTTTTTGTATTGACAAAAGCAAATATATTCCCATATAATGCAACATAAATTATTTTGTAAAACTATGTAGAGAAAGAATATGGTTAAGTTAAGTGATAATAATGCCTATAAAAGGGGGCAGGAACTTTTGGATTCAGGGATGTGCAGGGAGGCAATAGCTCAGTTTGATGAGTTTTTGGCCCAGCAGCCCGATTCATGGAAAGCTATAAATTCCAAAGGGTTTGCTTTTCAGAAGATGAGCAAATATACGGAAGCTGTCGAATGTTTTGATAAAGCTTTGGCAATTAACCCGAAATCGGTTGAGGTGCTGAATAATAAAGGTGTTACGCTTAGCATGCGCGGACTGTACAAAGAGGCGATTGCCTGCTTTGAACAGGCTTTTGCCAATGACCCGACTTCTCTTGAGGCTTTGAACGGCAAGGCGATTGCTTTGCAGCATATGTTTTTGTTCAAAGAAGCTCTTGATGTTTTACAACAGGCCTATCAGGTTGACCCCAAACACCCCCAGACATTGCTGAGTATTGCCGTTACGTTGCAAAAACTGAAGCAGTATGAACGGGCAATCGGGTATTTTAAAAAGGTTCTGGCTCTTGATAAATCCAATGTTAAAGCCTGGAATGGTATCGGCGTTACCTATCAGCTGATGGGGGACAACGATTCGGCCTTGAAGTGCTTTACCAAAATCCTGAATATTGACAGTACTGAAATTCAGGCATGGATAAGCATTGGTTTCGTATATCAGAAAATGTTTAAGTTCAAAGATGCTCTGAAATGCTACAATAAAGCCAAGAATTTGGTCGACGGGCGTTATCATCATAAGCTTTATGACGGTTTGGCTTCCTGTCTGACGAAGCTTTCCGAATTTGACCAGGCGATAGAAATTTACAAACACATCTTCCAGCGGGAAGAAGGCAAGAAAAAATGGGACGCTCAACGGTCTATAAAATTTGTAAACAAGCTGAAACGCAAAAAGGCTATCGGCATGTTGCCGGATGTTATTCCGCAGGAAAACGCCCCGGCTGGTAATGCGTCGTCTGCTCCTGCTTCGGAAGAGGCTTAACCGTAGTTTCTTGCCGGATGCCGGCAGAAACTTTGGCAGGCAATACATTCGGCAGGAAATACAATAGCCCGAATGCGGTATATTGTCGGCGAACAGTCGGAAATGTTGTTTCAAACCGTACTCTTGTTTCTTCAAAATAACCGTTGTGTACGAAAGGTGGAGAGGAAATGTCTGAACCGGCAGGAAAAACGGCGCTGAAGCCTGTATATGGCTGGCTGCCCTTAGTCTATTTTGTAATTCAGGTTATTGTCGGCGTATGGCTTGCTTTCTGGCTTCTTTATAATCATCAGCCGCAGACCGGCGACGATATTGAACATCTGCATTCCGCCTGGCTGGTGCATGAAGGAAAAATTCCCTATATTGATTTTTTTCAGCATCACAATCCGCTGTTATGGTATTTGTTTTCGCCTTTAGCCGGATACTTTGCCTATGATTTGGTTCTGTTCGATGTCGTCCGTATAATATCGACCGTCGTTATGTTTGCGAGCCTGTATGTTGCGGCATTGATAGTAAAACGTTTTATGGTAGGAAACTGGTACGCCGGGGTGCTATGTATCGCATCTGTATTTCCGTCATACGTCATTTTCAGCGGGCAGGATTTCCGTCCCGACAACTACATGGTCCTGATGCTTATGTTGGGGCTGTATTGGTTTTTTGCCTATTTGGAACGTCGGCAGCTTAGGGATTTGGTGCTGTCCTTTATGGCGATGTTTACCGCTTTCCTGTTTATGCAGAAAGTCATTTTTCTACTGGCCTTTTTTGCTGCGGTGGTTTTTTATCAGTTGTATGTCGGCAGAATTTCTGTTCGGGATTTTTTGAAAGCACTGATTCTGCCGTGCATCGGCGGGATAGTGTTTCTGGCATGGCTTCTTGCGCACGATATGGTCGGGCGCTATTGGCTGGCCAATTACATTTTTAATTTGCATATCCCCGATGTTTACGGCGGGTTGGTCGAGAAAACCAAGCCGGAATTTTATGTTGTCAGTGCCTTGGCTTTATGCGGTTGCATTTACTCATTGTATCGGGGAAACATATACGCGCGGATAATTTGTCTGCTGTGGGTTTTCGAAGCTTTGCAACGCTTTTTCTATTTTTCGCTGGACAGGCACTACTATTATCAGCTGCAAATATTCAACGGGATGCTTGCCGGTACATTTGCGTGGGAAATAATAAAAAAATGGCGGATTGCAGCGTATGTTTTTGCAGTATTGTCGCTGTCCGGCTGTTTGGTCTTTAGAAACTATTGTCTGGAAAACAGGCTGAAACCGTATTACCACCGTTATGTAACGCCAAAATATGTGCTTGAACAGACTAACCGCTGCGACGTTGTTATCAATGGCTACGGGTTGACTTACGGTATTTTTTCCAAAGATGTAACGTATTATTGGAATTTAAACGGACAGTTGGATGTTATCGGCAGTAAAATCGGGCTGGCACCGCTGCCGGATTTAAATGGCGCCGTACAGAAATATCTGCCGCGCATTATTTATACCGGGCCGTATTGGAATGAACGCCTCCGCAAAAAGCATATAGACGTTCCGGTTCACTGGATAGACAAGAAATTGCGGGATAAATATTACAATCAGTCGGCCTTTGTCGATATTTTTATCTTAAAGCCGGAATATCAGGCACAGCGCCGCTGCCGTTATAACGCGGAAACCGGAAGCTGGGATTATTACTACAAAGAGAATTATAATAAAGAGGAGACAGTCGGCAGATGACTTGGGGGCTGAAAAAGACAGCGGCGCTTATTATCGGAATTTATCTGCTTTTTTGTGCCGGTTTGCTGTACTGGGTTGTCATATACAGCGGATCGGGTGACGGCGATACATTGGAGCACGTACATTCCTCATGGTTGGTTTGGTCGGGTAAAATTCCGTATAAGGATTTTTTCCAGCACCACAATCCTCTTTTATGGTATGTCGGTGCGCCGCTGGTCGGTTTCTACGAATATAGTCTGCGTGCGGTTGATGCCGTCAATATGCTGACGGTAACGGCTTTTTTGCTGATGCTGTTTTATATTTACCGCCTGCACCGGGATTTCCTGTCCGGTCGTTTTGGCGGGCTGGTAGCCGCGGCTTTTTGTGCCTTGCCGCAGGAAAGTTTATATAATAAGGATTTTAAGCCTGATAATTTTATGGCACTGGCATTGGTTGCCGGAATTTACTATCTTTTCCGTTATCTGAAGTCTCGTAACGTCAGTGCGCTTGTTCTGTCCTTTTTGCTGTTTTTCGCCGCCTTTATGTTTACGCAGAAAGCCGCATTGATTTTAATAGGCATGGGGGCGGTTATTTTATGGCTGTTGTACACGGGGCGTGCTGTCTGGAAAGACTGTCTGGTTGCGGCGGCATTGCCTGTGCTTTTATATGCAGCTTTTCTTGCATTTTTGTACTATGAAGATGTTTTGGCAATGTATTTCAAAGCCAATTTTGAGCTGAATTCGCATATACCCGATGTCTTTTATACTAGGCGTTTTATTCATCCGAGCTTTGAGATGACTGTTCCGCTCCTGTTGGCCTTTTACGCTCTGGCACGCTGCGTTTGGAGCGGAAACCTGTATGTAAAAATCATCGGTGCGGTTTTCGCGTTTGAATACATCATTCGTTTTTATTACTTCACGCCCTTTGTTTATTATTTTGCCTTTCTTCATGCCGTAGCGTCAACGATGGCCGGCGTGGCTGCTTCGGAAATGATAAGGAAAAGGCAGTGGCTGGCGTTGGTGTTTGCAGGTTATTTTGTCATACTCGGGGGAATTTATGCCTATATATACAGTCGGCGGATAACCGTGGGCGACGATTACAAATATGGTGCGTCGGGATTTGTCCTGCGGTTGGTAAATCCCTGCGATTATGTCGTAAATGGATATCGCATCGGCTACAATCTGTTTAATAAAGATATTGATTTTATCTGGAATCTGAAAGGGCAGATAGATGTTATCGCCGCCACCATAGGCATCCGCCCGACGGCGGATTTGGAAAGCCTTATCCGCAAATACCGCCCGAAAATTATTTACGGCAAAAATTACTATGACACATACCGCGAATACCGCGGCGATATAGGAAAGTATCCGATACACTGGATAAGTTCGCACCTGTTGAACGAAATGTACATTCCGCTGAATCGCGACGATTTGTATATCCTGAAACCGGAATATCAAAGCTACCGATGCCGCTATAATCCGCGGACGAAAAGCTATGAATATCAGGATTGGAATTAGCAAAAAGTTTACTAATCGTTTTGTATATTATCAGCATAAAGAACTAACCTCTGCAAAAAGGAGACGAACCATGCGGGTAATTATAAAACCGGATTATGAACAAGTAACCGATTGGGCGGCAACCTACATTGCATACAGGATAAACCGTGCCCGTCCTACGCCGGCCAAACCTTTTGTTTTGGGGTTGCCGATGGGGGACACTCCAAAGGGAATGTATAAAAAGCTGGTAGAATTAAACCGTGCCGGAAAATTGTCATTTGCCAATGTGGTTATTTTTTGCATGAATGAATTTATCGGGCTTGAGAAAAATGCGCCTCAGAGTTGTCAGAGCTATATGGACGAATATCTTCTGAAGCACGTAGATACCAAAGCCGCCAATATTTATATTCTTGACGGCAGAACCAAAAACTATGAAAAAGAGTGCTCCAATTTTGAACTGGCAATCCGTCAGAAAGGCGGCATAGACTTGTTTGTCGGCGGGGTTGGTGCCGATGGCCATATTGCTTTTAATGAACCGTTTTCTTCTCTCGATTCCCATACGCGCGTCAAAACCCTGACAACCGAAACGATGAAAATTAAAGCCAAATTGTTTGGGGGAGATATCAGCAAGGTGCCGCATACGGTTTTGACGGTTGGAACAGGTACGATTATGGATGCCCGTGAAGTTATGCTGCTGGCGACCGGTGCAGCCAAAGCCGAAGCGACCAGAGCTGCGATAGAAGGCAGCGTCAATCACCGCTGGGCTGTCAGCGCTCTGCAGATGCACCGCCACGGGATTTATGTCTGCGATGAGGATGCTGCCTCCAAGCTGGAGCAGGAAACAGTTTCTTATCTAAAAGATATTGAACGCAATGCTTACTGAAAACTCATCCCGCTCTCACATGTCTAATCCTCACTCGCCTCATTCTTCCGCCTCCGGCCGGACTGAACAGGAGCAGTTGCTGCGCGTTGAAGCTCTGCAGCTGCTGCGGCAGAGAGCGGACGAGCCGTATCGTATCTTTTCAGGGAAACTTCTGCCTCCGGAAACGCCGCTGCTCGGCGTCCGTATTCCGCACCTGCGTCAATTGGCCAAATCATGGATCAAGGAGGGAAAAGCCGGAGAATATCTGGCGCTTTCCCGTTCGAGTCTGTTTTATCATGAAGAGTTTATGTTTTACGCCCTCTTAACAGCCGGGATAAAAATCCCCGAACCTGACAAAATCGTTATGGTTAAAAATTTTGTTCCCTGCATAAATAATTGGGCTGTATGCGATATTTTCTGCGGGGACCTAAAGGAAGTCGGTAAAAATCCCGCTCCGTTTTATCAGGAGTTCAAAACATATCTGCATAGTGCACGAGAATATGAGATACGCTTCTTTTATGTTTTGGCGCTGATGTATTTCCTCACCCCCGAATATTTGCCGGAGCTGCTGTCCGCTGTTTCTTCGCAGGTATTTGTCGGGTTTTATGATAAAATGGCGGCAGCATGGTTTCTTTCCGTAGCTTATGTAAAATTTCCTCACGAAGTTGAAGATTTTTTACAAACAGCAGTACCGGATAAATTCGTTTTCCGTAAAAGTATAAGCAAAATATGCGATTCGTACCGAGTTGGCAAAGAAGATAAAAAGCGGCTTCGCGCCATGGCTGCAAAACGCCTGAAATTTTTCCCGTAATCAGAAACAGCTCCCGGCGTTTGCAATTTCTGCGTTTGCAACCTCGGCATTTGATAATATAGACATGGTTAGCGGTGTCGGACTATGCCTCATAAATAGGAAAAGCTGCAGTCAAAGCCGCAATACGTTTTTTAACGCCGGACATAATTTCCGTTTCTTTGTCCGTATGCAGGGCATCGACAATATCGGCGATGGCATTGCCGATAAGTTCAAATTCCGCTTCCTTAAATCCCCGCGTCGTTCCGGCCGGCGTGCCGAGCCTGATGCCGGACGTAACCGTTGGCGGCAGCGGGTCAAACGGAATGGCATTTTTGTTGGCCGTAATGTTAACACGTTCCAGCGCTTCGGTTAATTCTTTGCCGTTAATTCCTTTAGGCGTCAGGTCGGCCAAAAGCAAATGCGTGTCTGTTCCTCCCGTAACCAGTTTTAATCCGCGCTTAATCAGGGTATCTCCCAAAACTTTTGCATTTTTTATAACCTGTGCAGAGTAAAGCTTAAAGTCTTCGCTCATTGCCTCTTTAAAGCAAACGGCTTTTGCTGCAATAATATGTTCTAAAGGGCCGCCCTGCATACCTGGAAAAATTGCAGAATTGATTCTTTTTGCAATATCGGCATTGTTGGTCAGAATGGCGCCGCCGCGGGGACCTCGCAGCGTCTTGTGAGTCGTTGTGGTAACGACATCGGCATAAGTCAGCGGATTGGGATAGAGCCCGCTTGCCGCCAGTCCGGCAAAATGCGCCATGTCAACCATCAGCATTGCTCCGCATTCATGGGCAATGGCTCTGAATTTGACAAAGTCAATCTGCCGCGGATATGAAGAACATCCGGCAATGATAAGCTTCGGTTTGTGGTGGACGGCCAGGCTTTTGACCTGCTCGTAATCAATTAATCCGGATTCTCGTTCAACGCCGTATTGTATGGCATTAAACCATTTTCCCGAAAAAGAAACTTTAGCGCCGTGAGTAAGATGTCCGCCGGCATCAAGGCTCATGCCCAACACCGTGTCGCCGGGTTTAAGCAGAGCGCCGAAAACAGCCATATTTGCCTGTGAACCCGAATGGGGCTGGACATTGGCATACTGTGCGCCGAACAACTGCTTTAACCGGTCAATGGCAAGCTGTTCAATTTCATCAACATATTCGCAGCCGCCGTAATAACGCCGCCCCGGGTACCCTTCTGCATATTTATTGGTCAGGACGGAACCCTGCGCTTCAAGAACTGCCTTGGATACGATATTTTCTGACGCGATTAGTTCAACATTGTCCTGTTGGCGTTTCAGTTCTTTATTGATAGCGTTAAAAATTTCGCTGTCAAAATTTTTCAAAGTTTCTTTGTACATTCTGTCTCCGTAATAAATCACAGTTTATGCGCTTCATTGTCGCATCATTCCGCTAAGCGATATGCACAATTATGCCTCGGATGCATACATCGGCTGTTCTGCCGTTATAAGTCTAACATATCAAGCCTTTTCTGATGACGTCCGCCTTCAAATTCCGTATTCAAAAAAATCTCAATCCGTTTACGGACATCTTCCGTGTTCATCGTCCTGCCGCCAAAGACAATGACGTTGGCGTTATTATGTTTCTTTGCCATCTCGGCAACCTCGTCGGAATAAAGCAAAGCCGCTCTGATGCCTTTGTGCCTGTTGGCCCGGATGGAAATGCCGATTCCCGTACCACAGACCAAAATGCCTAAATCGGCTTTTTGAGCCAGGATATTGGCAGCCATTTTGTCTGCATAGGCCGGATAGTCGACAGACGAGCAGTCATAAGTTCCCAAATCCAAAACCTCATATCCTTTTTCGGCAATAAAGTCGTTGATGATATTTTTCATTTCCAGCCCGGCATGGTCTGAAGCCGTTGCGATTTTCATAATGCGCCTCCCTTTCTGTTTCTCAGCACTATTAGCAAAACTTTGTATTAAATATAAGGAAAATGTCAGATATGCACAAGATAAAAAATTTTTCACATTTTAAAAAAAAATATGTTGACGTTCAAAATTTTTTATGTATATATACAAATCACCACGTTGACGTTGGTACTTTGAGTTGGCCGGTTGGCAGAGTGGCTCATGCAGAGGACTGCAAATCCTTGTACATCGGTTCAATTCCGGTACCGGCCTCCAGTAAGTATTATTCCGACTTAGCTCAGTGGTAGAGCAATCGGCTGTTAACCGATTGGTCGCTGGTTCGAGCCCAGCAGTCGGAGCCATTAAAAACCGTTTTCTGATAAGGAAAACGGTTTTTCTTTTATAAGAAGTTTTGCTTTTACAAGAATATGAAGCAGGGACAAGAAATGAAAATCCGCAGTATAATATTTTTATTGATATTTTGTGTTCCGCTGTTAACGGCAGCGGTACCGGATATTGTCGAAAAACAATCCGGAAATATCCCGGCAGCTGTGGAAAAAATTGCCGATGGCGCCGGAGCTGATGTCGGCGTAGCCTATGCTTCATCAGGGAAATACCGGCAAAACGGCAGCCGTCAGTATCCGCTGTTAAGCGTCTTCAAATTGCATGTCGCCGTAGCCGTTTTAGATAGGGCAGATAGGGAAAATATTGCGCTGGATTCTCGGATTCAGATTCCCTCTGCCGAAATTAAGCCGGACTTATACAGCCCTCTTCGTGAAAAATATGGTGTACGCGATTTGTCGTTGCCGCTTCGTGAACTTTTGCGCTATATGGTGGCTGAAAGCGACAATAATGCCTGCGATATTTTAATAAGGTGGCTTGGCGGTGTGGAAAAAGTTGCTGCCTATAGCCGTAAAATAGGTCTCCGCCAGACGGAAATTCTCGTAACCGAAACGGAAATGAATCGAAATGTACGGTTGCAATATGCCAATAAAGCGCCGTTGTCCGAAATTATCCGCTTGTTGCAGCTGATTGACGGCGGGAAACTTTTTGCGCCGGAACTGCATAAGGAGTTGCTGGCGATAATGGAAAAGACCTCTACCGGAACCGATAAAATAAAAAAATATCTGCCGTCATTCGTATCCGTAGCTCACAAAACAGGATCATCATCCCGTCTGACTGATGGCAAAAAAATTGCCGATAATGACGTCGCTATTATAAAAAGCGGCAATAATGTCTGGTATCTGGCAGTTATGGTTGCCGATTCCCGTTTATCCGACAAAGAAAATGCAGAGATAATAGCCCGCATCGCTTTCTTGATTTACAAAACAGAAATAAACGGGAAAATAAGCGGGAAAACTCCCGAAAATTAAAGTCAGAAGCAGCTTTTGTCGGTTAAGCTGTCATACCGTTTGTGGATGCATTGAATACATGTTTTATGTACGCCATCGGTAATGTTGTAAAAAACAAAGCGGCCAAGCTTGTCGGCGGTAACAAAGCCATCATCGCGCAGCTTTTTCAAAAACTGTGAAACTTTGAGCTGTTCCAGCCCGGTTCCGTTAACGATTTCGGTAACGTTTTGCCTGCCGTTCAGTGTCAGCCATTCCAAAATGCGCATTTTGTCATAGTGGGCAAACAGTTTCATCCTGTTTGCCGTCATCATTGTATAATCGGCCGGGAGTACCGCTTTGACGCCGTCCTGCAGAAAAAAGAAACAGTCCGTCATATATGCATATAATTTGCGCAGGCAGACAAAAATGCTTGCCGGATATTCTTCACAAATGTCGTAATAAATAAATATGCCGCGTCTTGTCGTTTTAACCAGGCTGTTCTCGCGCATTTTTTTCAAACTTTGCGAAACAATTGCCTGTTCTGCGCCAAGCGCTTTAGTAATGGCGGAAACGGAAGCCTGCCCGTTGACATCAAGGTATTCCAAGATGCGCAGCCGCAACGGATGAGAAATATAGCTGATGCCTTTAACGGCCTTTTTCATAATTTCGGTTGGCAGCGGTTTTTGCATAATCCACACAATTCCTGTCTGTAAAATCTCTGCCTGTCTATATAGCAGAAAAAATCCCTCTTTGCAATAAAAATCCCCCGGTTATGTAGCCGGGGGATAAGGATGGAAACTGCCGAAAAAATTATTTCTGAAAATTGGTGCTTAATTCGTCAAACCGTTTTTGATTTTCATCCGACCAGCCCATAATATAGTCATCTCCCATACAAAACAGCGGTGTTCCGATGTTTCTGCCGAGTTTAAACTTTTCAGCGCATTTCTTAAATAAGTACATGCCGCCCGGTTTGTATATGTCAATTTTTTCCATAGCCAGCGCCGGATGGTTCTTGGTTATGTATTCGTCAGCCTGTCTGCAATAGGGGCATCCGTCATAAGTGAAAAAATAAATCTTTTCGCTCTCTAAGGCGTCGTCAGTCCGGGCAGGGAAAATTCCGCCCCATAATCCGGCAAGAATAATGAACAAATAAGAAATATAACGCATTATATTCTCCTTTCTTGTTTATTCGATGCAGCAGTCGACAGCCTTGCGGACAAAGGCTTTCATCTTGACAAACGCAGTCTGCGGTTCGCCCTTGCCCGTTTCTCCGGTTTCTATGGCTTCCGCTGTTTCGCGGACAGTTTCCGTTTCCGTTTCCGCAGGTACTGCCGCTGCAACTTTCTCACTGATTCTTTTGACGTCTTCCGCGCTGTCTTTCACCCATTTGACGTCATCCACGCTCAGCATATTCATATTCAGTCCCCAGAACAGGCAATACAGGTCATACGCCTTGTTAAACAGGTCGTACGCCTGTTCTTTTTTGCCGAGGCTCTGCTGCTTGGTGCCGACTTCCATCAGCCGCATGGATGAGGCCAGCAGGTGTTTGGAGATACACCAGACTTCTCCCTCGTACGACGGAATAATCTTCATCATCAGTTTTTTGCGGGTTTCGCGCACGTCTTCGATTAAGTCATAAAAAGATGTTTTGCCGGTTTTTGCGCCGGAAAAGACCAGATGTTCCTCAATCGAAATCAGGTTCATAATCGCAATCGTCAAATCCTGATCCGAAGACAGGTCTTTTGGATTAACTTTCTTCGTCGCGTCAATCCGTTCCACGAATTCTTTGACGTTTTCTGCTTTTTTCATCATTTGTCTCCTTGATAAATTATAATGGATAATATGTTAAAATAACGCTGGCCGCGAACAGCAAAACAACCGGAAATACCGCTTTTTCAAACGGAAAATGTGCATGTCCGCCGTTTTTGTTTTTCATATATTGATACAGTTTTTGCGATGCAATATACAGAAATGCTCCGATTAATGCTGATAAAAGAAATGTATCAATATATAAAAAGCCGATAATTTTCGGGGTGTATGGCAGCAGCCCTAAATAAACAAAGCCGGAAGATGCAATACAGGCAAGCATAAGAATTGCATTGCGCCCTGCAAAGTACCACCCTTTTTTTTCAAACCAGAGGATAGTCCAATATCCGAGCAGAGAAAACAGCGCGCCAGTCCATAAACCGACAATGTCGTCGCTGATACCGAGCTTGCGGGAAATTTCCAGCGAAGCGCCGATTGCAACGGTACAAACGATGCAGGCCGGATTAGCCAAAGCTTCTGCCGCTGTTCCCGTTAAAAACAATAATAAGGTAAAAAATGCTTTCATATAAATAGACTCCAAAATATGTATCATATACAATACATATAATAATTAATACATATTAAAAAGTCAATAAATAATTTCAATAAAATGCGTTTTCCTCTGGCAGAAATTAATATATGCCGAGAATTTTGTTGATAACCGGATTTGTTTGTCATATATAGTAGTCGTGTCATGATTTTATTAAGGAGAGAAATATGAAAAAAATACTGCTGGCGCTGGCTGCCGTGTTTATGCTGAATGCCTGTTCGGAGGCTGACCCCGCATCATTGAAAGGGAAAAACTTCACACTGGCAACGGATAAAAATATCACATTGTCTTTTGATGCTAAGGAAGATCGTTTTTACGGAAAAGCCTTGAATAATTATTTCGGTACTTACAAGGCAGAAAAGGATAACATTAAATTTGGTCCTGTCGCATCTACAATGATGGCCGGCCCTGAAGACGAGATGAAAAAGGAACATGCTTATTTTCAAAATCTGGACAAGGTCAGAACCTATAGTTTGAAAGGGAAAGAACTTGAGCTGAAAGGCGACGGCGTAACGCTGAAGTATCTGCAGCAGTAACTTTTCCGGGCACAAAAATGTAATCCCCTGCGAAAGCGGGGGAATTATGTTTGTTTTCAAAAATACTGTGTTTTCTGAAGAACAACTGCCCGATAATATCTATTTGCCCAAAAAGCAAAATAAAACAGTCGCAAGGGACAATATAAGAAATTTCATTCAAAGACAAAATCTCCCAAAAACAGCCCGGCGACCCAGACAGTAATTCTTCAGATTACAACAACAGCCGTCGGAATAATCCGGCGGCTGTCTTTATACCGATTATTAAAAAACGGTCTATCGCAAAACTGCACCGGTCTTTTTGCCGACTTCCAGAATGACCTTGTTCATCAATGCTTCCAGTTCGGCATCGGTATAGGTCTTGTCTTTCGGCTGGAACGTAACGCTGATAGCAACAGATTTCTTGTCTTCGGGCAGATTCTCGCCTTCGTAAACATCAAAAATCCGTACATCGGCAATATTGCTGCGGTCTGCATTTTTAGCAGCCGCCGCTATGCTGACGGCCGAAACGTTACGGGCAACGACGAATGCCAAATCCTTGTCAACTGCTTGCAAAGGAGAAAGTTCCAGCTTCTTTTTAGCTTTGGATTTTGCATCCCTCGGCAGCGGAATATTGTCAAGGAAAACCTCAAAAGCCATAACATTGGTTTTGATGTCAAGCGCTTTGAGAATCGCCGGGTGCAGTTCACCAAAATACGCGAGGACGTTTTTGCCGAGTCGAATAACGCCGCTGCGCCCCGGGTGGTAGTAAGACGGTGCGTCGGTCGTAATCTGTGGTGCCTCAATCGGGCCTTTCGCCGCGGCAATAACTGCCAGCGCGTCGGCCTTGACGTCAAATACGTCATAAGCGCGCATGGAGTTTGTCCAGTCCTTTTTCGCGGTCTTTCCGACCCGGATGCCGGAAGCCATAGCCCGCTGTTCGCCGGGATTACGGCCGAAAAATTCGGGTGCTGCCTCAAACAATGCCAAATTGCCGTATCCGCGCGCAATATTGTTTTTGGCGCCGATAAGCAGATTCGGCAACAGTGACGGCCGCATTTCGTCAAGCTCATTGATAATCGGATTTTGAATAAATACCGCTTCCGGCCCTCTGCGGAAATATTTTGCAATGTTGCTGTCGGTAAAGCTAAATGTAACCGTTTCGTACATGCCGCGTGAAGCAAGCTCATGCTTGGCCATGACAATATTATTCTGCAACGGCGTTAAAACCGGTTTCGGAAATTCGGCCGTTTTCATTGAAGTTGCCGGAATGTTGTCAAGCCCGATCATCCGCACGACCTCTTCAATCAAATCCTGCTCGCATTCAATGTCGCCGCGCCATGACGGAGAAATCGCCTTGATATTGCCGTTTTCTTCGCTGATTTCAAATCCGAGATTGTGGAGAATTTCTTCACAAGTTTCTTTGGCAACCTCCATACCGATAAAAGTTTTCATTCGTTCCGGCCGCAGATATACCGGTTTGGCGACAGATTTTTCTTCTCCGGCAATTTCCATCTCCGAAGCTTCGCCGCCGCAGATATCCAAAATCATTTTCGTGGCATAATTGTTACCGCTGATATTTGACATCGGGTCGACCCAGCGTTCGTACCGGGCACGTGAATCGGAGTCAAGCTGAAGTTTGCGTCCGGTTCTGGCAATGCAAGCCGGCGTAAACAATGCACACTCCAGCAGAACGTTCTTTGTGTCTTCATAGCTGCCTTTGTTTAATCCGCCCATGATGCCGCCAAGACACTGTACGCCTTCGTCGTCGCAAATGCCGAGTGCTTTGTTGTCCAGCATATAGCTTTTTTCGTTCAGCGCCAGAAATTCTTCACCGTCATGAGCCATCCTGACCTGGATGTCGCCTTTAAGCTTGTCTGCATCAAAAACGTGCAGCGGACGTGCTAAATCATAGTTGATATAATTGGTAATATCCACCAGGGCGGAAATAGGACGCAGCCCGATAGCCGTCAGACGGTCTTTCATCCACTTTGGCGTCTCCGCTTTGTTGTTGACGTTTCTGATGTAGCGTGCCGTATATGTCGGGCAGGCTTCAGGGCATGAAACAGTTACTTTAACCGGGCTTTTGAACGTTCCTCTGATTGCCGGAATATCCAACGGTTTCAGCCTGCCGAGCCCCGCAGCGGCCAAATCCCGGGCAATTCCCCGTACGCCTAAACATTCGGCGCGGTTTGGGGTTATCGAAACTTCAAAAACCGGATCAATATTCAAAACTTCCGCCGCCGGAATGCCGGCCTTGGTCTCTGCCGGCAGCTCGATAATGCCGTTATGGTCGTCGCCAACAAGTAATTCTTTTTCCGAGCACATCATGCCCATGCTTTCCACGCCGCGGATTTTTGCAACTTTTAAGCGTTCTCCGTATGCAGGAATCAGTGCTCCGGTCGGAGCATAAATGCCAACCAGCCCTTCATGGACGTTTGGCGCACCGCAGACGACTTGCAGTATTCCCTTGCCTGTATTGACGGCTAATATGTGCAGATGGTCGGAATCCGGATGCATGTCAACTTTGTCAATGCGTGCCGTGATAAAGCCATCCAGTGCAGCAGCCGGATTAACGACCTCCTCGACTTCAAGGCCGATGCGAGTCAGTGTTTCGCTGATTTCGTCAACGCCTGCTGTTGTATCCAGATGTTCTTTTAACCAGGATAATGTAAATTTCATCGTGCCAGTCCTCCGTTGTTGCTCAGTCCGCTTGTCATTGATGAAAAGTCGAGCGGGGTAAATCCGTAATTTTTAATCCAGCGTACGTCAGATTCAAAGAAAGTCCTCAAATCCGGAATGCCGTATTTTAACATCGCAAGCCTGTCAATGCCGACCCCGAAGGCAAATCCCTGATATTCATCTGGGTCGATGCCTCCAGCGCGTAGGACATTCGGATGTACCATGCCGCACCCCAAAACTTCCAGCCAGTCTGTTCCTGCTCCGATAATTAAATCGGTTTTAGTCTTGAGGCAGCCGATATCAACTTCGGCAGACGGTTCCGTAAACGGGAAGAACGACGGGCGAAATCGGATAGGCAGTTCGTCAACTTCAAAAAATTCTTTCATAAAATCATACAGGCAGCCCTTTAAATCGGCCATAGTCGTTTTCTTGTCAATAACCAAACCTTCTACCTGATGGAACATCGGCGTGTGCGTCGCATCGTAGTCGGAACGGTATGTTCTGCCCGGCGCTATAATGCGGATTGGCGGCTGCTTCTTTTCCATGGTACGAATTTGTACGCCGGACGTATGCGTCCTGACCACATAAGCAGAGTCCATATCAAATTCCTTATTAGCGTCATTATTGATGTAGAACGTGTCCTGCATTTGGCGGGCAGGGTGGTTCGGCGGCATATTGAGTGCGTTAAAGTTATGGAACTGGTCTTCAATGTCCGGGCCTTCAGCCACTTCAAATCCCATCTGGGCAAAAATAGCGACAATTTCTTCATAAACTTTGGAAACCGGATGGATTCGTCCTTGCGTTTCCGGCCGGCAGGGAAGGGTAACGTCAATAACTTCCTTTTTCAGTTTTTCATTCAGCTGTTTGGTTTCCAATTCCTGTTTTTTTTCGGTAATTTTTGCTTCAATTTCCGCTTTGACAACATTAATCTTCTTTCCGAAAGAAACTCTTTCTTCCATCGGCATGCTGCCCAGTGTTTTTAACAGTTCGGTAATCTGTCCTTTTTTGCCTAATGCCGCAACTCTTGCCTCGTCAAGGGCTTTTGCGTCTTCTGCATTGGCAATCTGTTCCAACAGGCTTGTTTTTATAACTTCAATATCACTCATTTGTTCACCTTATAAGAAGGATATTTCCCAGAAACAACAGGAGTGTTTCCTGAAATCACCCTTTTGCCGCTCCCAAAGGCCGGCTGTTGTTTGTCTTTTTTCCGCTGCCGTAAAAAATGCCGCGGAAGTTCATAACAATTTTAAATATAAAAGAGTCCTCTTGGTTGCCCAAGACGACTCTTTCCTATCTGATATAAACTATACTAAATCTAAAAATTATTTAGCCAGAGCCGCTTTGGCAGTTTCTACTAACTTAGCAAAAGCTTGGGGCTCTCTGTAAGCGATATCAGCCAGTACTTTACGGTCAAGCTCAATACCTGCCTTGTTGAGCCCGCTGATAAATCGAGAATAAGTCATATCATTCAAGCGCGTAGCAGCATTGATACGCTGAATCCACAAAGAACGGAAATTTCTTTTCTTCGCTCTTCTGTCACGGTAAGCATACTGCAAACCTTTTTCAACTTTTTCAACAGCTACTCTGAAAACGTTTTTATTGCGGCCTCTGTAGCCTTTCGCCATATCCAAAATTTTTTTATGACGGGCATGAGCCGTAACACCTCTTTTTACACGAGACATTTACATATCCTCCTACAACTACAAATAAGGTAAAAATTTCTTAACAATCTGGACATCGACTTCTGAAAGCAAAGTCGTGCCGCGGGCTTGTCTTTTCATTTTCTGGGTTTTGCAGAAGAGGCAGTGTCTCTTTTTCGCAAAATTTCTTTTCAGCTTGCCGGTTCCGGTAACGCTGAAGCGCTTTTTCGCCGAACTTTTCGTTTTTAATTTAGGCATTTCAATCCCTTTCAAAAATTTAAGTTGGATTCACACATAACAGGAAGGCATGCCGTTAGCCCTCTCTGTTATTCGTACCAATGTATACCGCAATATTTTTATTTGTAAAGAGTTTTTTTAATTTAAAATTAATAATTATTTACCAGTCTGTTGTCCTGATTAATTCTATCTTTGTCCGGTTTCTTCTTTTCCATATCCGGCTTGACTTTGGGGCCTGTGCCTGTTTTGCGGATAAAAAGGCGCACTCCCTGCTCATAAAAAAGATATCCCTTGTAAACGGCGGCTGCCGGGATTTTGTAGCCGTTAAATTCGGCCTGATTTTCATAATAGCTGAAATCGGCTCCCGCAGCATCGTCTTCGTCTATAACGGCAATATCATGATGGCGGTCAATAAGCTCCTGCATATTGTCGCCTTTAACGGCCATGTCTTCTTCGGTCCAGAGCCAGTACATCGGAGCTTTGTCTGCAATATATAATTTATCTCTGCCGAGAATTAATTGCAGAGGCAGAGTGTGAAAACCGACAGCCTGAACTTTTGCTTCGGGATTTTCGAAAACGTTATGTTTGGCCAGCATTCCCAAAACCTGATTCTGCGAAGAGTAGGGGTGTTTTATCTCATAATCGGCAGAAACGGCACTCCAGTATATCTGCATAACGGCACATGCCAGAAACAAATAATGCTTTCTGCTTTGGGCATAGTTCGGAAAAAACATATAAACCGAACAGAGAAAAAGTCCCCATATAAGCCCTTGGTGATAGTACATCGGGCGGACAGCAAAATAAGCGGCAATGAAAACGCTCCAAACTGTTGTAAAACGCAATACGACCGGCAAATTATTCCGCATATTAACATAAAAAGATGTGCTCATTGCCGTTTTTACCGCATAAAAAGCGGTGATAAACAAAAAAGTCAGATTCAGCATCGTATTTTCACCGGCAAAAAATGCTTCGGGAAAATGAGCCAGCACATTGTATGGATAATTTTCAATATTTTCGATTCGCATATTGTACTGCACCATATTGACCGGCAGGATCTGCCATAGCATAAGCAAGCCGCATCCGCCCAACAGACACACAGGGGCAATATATTGAAACGGCTTTCCCGAAGTCTGCCGATAGGCTTCCGAAAACCAAAACAGCCCGAGAACAGCGGCAACTGGTGCCAAAAAAGCGGCAGATTCTGCAAACAGCAGCAATGATAGTGCATATCTCCAAATATACCGATGCCTCTTTTCATAAAGCACGGCAAGCAAAACCATTGCCAGATATGCCAGACAGTAGTTGCGTGAAATGATATTGTACTGGTAAAGGAAATAATGCCCGAACGGCAACAGTATTTTATAAATCAACGGAACCCAACAGCAGAATAAAAATATACCGACCGTTATGGACATAACCACAATTGAAACATAGGTAATGTTTAATTCTTCGCCAAATATGGCAATAAGCAATTTCAGCAGTAAATGCCATAATACCGGCTGCCCCTCCTGATGCGGGATAACTGTCAAAATTTCGCTGAAACTGGCATCGCGTGCAATCAAAAAAGCCTGAACTTCGTCAGCCCATATTTCATGAAACGGGGCAATATATAAAGAAAAGGCAGTGAAACAGAACCAAATAACCGCCGCGGAGACTTTTGCTATATATGTTTCCGGAGAGATGCCGTAGCGCATTTTAAACACCTGAGAAAAGAAAAGGCGGCAGCCGTCTGGTTGCCGCCGTCTGCTATATTAGGCCAATGCGTCGGACTTGATATCCAGATGCAAGTCTTTCAACTGCTGCTCGGAAACCGTATTCGGCGCCTGCATCAGCAAATCCTGCGCTTTGCCGTTTAACGGGAACAGGATGACATCACGGATAATCGGTTCGTCCAAAAGCAGCATGACCGTGCGGTCAATCCCCGGAGCGCATCCTGCATGCGGCGGCGCGCCGTACTTGAATGCGTTAATCATACCGCCGAATTTGTTGTCCACGACGCTGTGGTCATATCCCGCCAGTTCAAATGCCTTGTACATGATTTCCGGTTTGTGGTTTCGGACTGCGCCGGAAGCCAATTCCACGCCGTTGCAGACCATGTCGTACTGATAAGCCAGTATCTCAAACGGATTCTTGTTCAGCAGCGCGTCCATTCCGCCCTGTGGCATGGAAAACGGATTGTGCGAAAATTCAACTGCGCCTGTTTCTTCGTTTTCCTCGTAAAACGGAAAATCGACAATCCAGCAGATGCGAAACGCGTCTTTCTCAATCAAATCCAGCTCTTCACCGAGTTTTGTGCGGACTTTTCCTGCAAATTTGCTGATAAGTTTTTTATTGCCGCCCATAAAGACAACCGCATCACCGTCCTTAACCCCAAACATATTTTTAAGTTCAGCCATTTTTTCTTCAGAGAAAAATTTGGCAATGCCCTTGGCGCCGTTTGCTGACAGCGCGACATATGCCATGCCGCCGAACCCTTCTTCTTTGGCAAAACCGTCCAGCTTGTCAAAGAACGAACGCGGTTTCTCTCCTGCGCCGGGGATAACGATGGCACGCAGTCCCTCGCCGTTGGCTGCCTTGCCGTCATAAACGCCGAACCCGGAATTGTTAAAGAAAGCGGTTGCATCCTGAATAATCAGCGGATTGCGTAAATCCGGCTTGTCGGAGCCGTATTTCAGCATGGCGTCTTTAAAAGCAATACGTTGAAACGGCGCCTGGTCAACTTTTTTTCCTTCGCCGAATTCGTTGAAAATAGAACCCATAGTCTTTTCCATTACCGCAAACACATCATCCTGCGTGGCAAAAGACATTTCCATATCCAGCTGGTAAAATTCGCCCGGGCTGCGGTCGGCACGCGGATCTTCATCGCGGAAACACGGTGCAATCTGAAAATATTTGTCAAAGCCCGAAACCATCAATAGCTGTTTAAATTGCTGCGGCGATTGCGGCAAAGCATAAAACTTGCCCGGATTTAAACGGGATGGAACCAGAAAGTCGCGTGCGCCCTCCGGAGATGAAGCCGTCAAAATCGGCGTCTGATATTCCAGAAATCCCTGCTCGTTCATCAACTCGCGCATGCGTTTGATAACTTTGCAGCGCAGAATGATATTGTTGTGGATTTTCTCGCGCCGCAAATCCAGAAAACGATACTTCAGGCGCAGCTCTTCCGGCGAGTTGTCTTCCCCGAAAACCTGTATCGGCAGAACGTCGGCCATGGAATGCAGAACGACATCGCTGACTTTGACCTCAATGTCGCCGGTCGGCATGTTTTTATTGACGCTCTCGCGCATCACAACCTCGCCGTCAACGGTAATGACGCTTTCCACCCGGATATCTTCCAGCTTCTTAAACAAATCGCTGGAGCTGTCAACTACGCACTGGGTAATGCCGTAGTGATCGCGCAAATCGACAAAGCACAGATTGCCTAAATTGCGTTTGCGGTGGATCCAGCCCGAAAGCTTGACCTTTTGGCCTGCGTTGGCGGCTCTCAGTTCACCGCAGGTATGAGTTCTGTATTCAATCATAAGTACCCCTGAAAAATTGTTTCAACGTCAATGCCGCCATTTTTATCCCAAATTGGCATAAATGCAAGCTAAAATTAAAAAAATCTTAAACAATCCCCCGTAAACTGCAACCAAAAGACAAGGGAACGCCCAAATGAATTTAATAGATAAGACACAAGAACTGCAGGACGCCTGTAAGATATTAAAAAAACAAAAAGTTATAGCCATAGATTGCGAATTTATCCGTGAAAAGACATTTTTTCCCATTCCCTGCCTGATTCAGGTCGGTTATGAAGACGGCGCTTTTTTGATAGACCCGTTGGCAGAAAATATGGATTTCGGCGATTTCTTTGCCCTGTTGCAAAATAAAAAAGTGCTGAAAGTTTTTCATTCCGGCCGTCAGGATATTGAGATTCTGTACAATCTTTCCGGTGCGGTGCCGACGCCGGTTTTTGACACCCAGATAGCGGCGCAGGCCTGCGGTTTGGGCGAATGTGTCAGTTATGAAAATCTGGTTAGAGCCTACTGCGGGGTGGAACTGGATAAATCCTGCCGTTTGACCAACTGGCAGCTGCGCCCGCTGAGTGCCGAGCAGTTGGAATATGCCGCGGGCGATGTAACGCATCTGATTAAATGTTATAACGAAATTGCCTCGTATCTGAAAGAAAATAAACGGGAAAGCTGGATTGCGGAAGAAATGGAAGATTTTGCCGATACGGCGCATTATGAACAAAATCCGGAAAACGCTTGGCTGCGGATTCGTCACAATGGGCACTCTTTGTCATTCTTGAATGCGTTGAAAGCTTTGGCGGAATGGCGTGAAAAAATGGCGATAGAACGCAACGTTTCCCGACAGAATATTATCAAGGATGAAACGCTGGTAAACATTGCGACAGCCTTCCCGAAAGATATGGAAGAGATGAAAAGGGTTCGCGGGGTGCGTCCGGATGTTGCCAAAAGCCGCCTTGCTAAAGAAATGACGGAAATTCTGGCATCGCTGACCGAAGACAAATTTGACCGCACACTGGGACGTGTAGACCGTGAACGCGATGTTACTCTGCCGCCAAGTCAGCATTCCCTTTGTGAAGTCCTGAAACTTTTGCTGAAGATAAAAAGTAACGACTGCGGTGTCGTATCGCGATTGATAACGTCGGAAAAGAATCTGCGCGAATACATCAAAAATCCAAAAGCTAAAAATCAGATTCTCAAAGGCTGGCGTTATGAAGTCTTTGGCAAAACGGCCGAAGAATTTCGCAAGGGAAAACTGGGAATCGTTTACGATGCGGCTTCCCGGGACATTGTAATAAAAGAGTTGTCTTAATTGCCGCTCTTCTAAGAAAAAATATAATATATATTAACTGTTAAAAGGAACTTGTAATGAAAAAAATATATTTGGCGCTTGTCGCTATGCTGATTTCGTTTAATGCCCATGCTTTTATTATTTCGCCGCATGTTGGATTGGATTATGTTTCCGCCACGCCGAACGGATTTGGCGATATTGACAGCCTGAACGGCGGCGCAGTCAGTGCCGGCGTAAAAGTTTTAGGCTTTTTATCCGTAGAAGGATATTATCAGCAGTATGCGTCAACCGATGCTTTCGGCGGCAGCAAAACAAAACCTGCGGCATACGGCATAGATTTGGTTTCAGATACGTTGAATCTCGGCGTAGTAGAGCTGTTAACGACCGTGGGATATGGTAAATATACATTGGACGGCGGTAACCTGAACAAAAAAATGGAAGATTTTGAAGGCACCGCCTATCGTGCCGGTTTCGGTGCACAGTTTAACCCGACCGATAACATTGGTATCCGCGCTATGTACCGTTATGTCTTCCCGGAAGACGATACGTTTAAGAAGAATATCCAGGAATTCACCGTCGGCATCCGATATTATTTCTTTTAGTATGCTGATGTCAATTGGAGCAGAAAAAATAGAGCGGGGAATGCCCCCGCTTTTTCTGTATTTTCAGACGTCAAGGGAAAGCCTCCGGAATTTATGCTGCGATTTATTTTTGCGGCGGCAGAATTTCAATCCAATAACCGTCCGGATCCTCAATGAAATAAATTCCCATCGCCTCGTTGACAAAACAAACCCAGCCGTTTTTCTGATGAAATTTCAATGCTTCCTGATAATTGTCTGCCGTTATTGCCAAGTGAAATTCGCACTCGCTCAAATCGTATTTCTGCGGATGGTCTTTCAGCCAGGTCAGTTCCAGCCGGAATCCGGTTTTGCCGTCGCCGAGATAAACGATGACATAAGAGCCGTCTTCGGCCTCAATCCGTCCGTTCTCTTTTAACCCCAGTGTTTTCTCATAAAAGGCAAGGCTTGTTTCCAGATTTGTAACGTTAAAATTGAAGTGATTAAAACAAAATGCCATTTTCTTATCCTTTCTTTATCATATAGGCTTTGGCAACTTATATCTTTTGGTTACAATAGCCGGATATTTCCGCATTTTTACGGGATTTTTTTTCAAAATGCCGGAAATTATCCTGTTTTGCAATAATTTTCTTGCTTAATTCAAAAAAATAAACTAATCTCAAAATAGGATTTGTTCTCTAGAAAAGGATAAATCTGAGGGCCTAGAAAACCCTTTATAAATACAACTTAGTCGTGCGCACACGACTTTAAAAATAGTGCCGACGTCATACCTCCGTATGGGGTGGATGTCGGTGAATAAGGCTCTGCCCCAATAAGCCGAGCCGTTTTAAGTTGTATACGGTTTTCTAGCATCCGCCCGCCTTTAGCTTTCTAAAGCGGGTTTTTTGTTTGAACTGAATAAAAGGATGTTAGTTATGAAGAAAACTTTATTACTTACGGGAATGGCCTGCATTATATCATGTCAGGCGAATGCAATGGATATTAAACCGTATATTGGTGCCGATATGGGAGCTTCTCATGCAGAATTGCAGGGGCTTCTGGATGGGTTTGATGACAATTTTGCCGTAGCCGGTATTAATGTCGGTGCCAAATTTAACAACTATTTCGGATTGGAAGTTTCAGCACAAAGTTCTTCCGAGGCGGAAACCTATGACCTGGATTTGTCCTACAGCAGTATTAATCTGGACGCATTAGGATATATTCCGCTCAATAAAAATTTGGAATTAATCGGTTCCGTTGGTGCAGGTTATTATACCTTTGACCTCGGAACAGACATAGGAGACGGCTATGATTTGCATATTCAAACAGATGAATTTGCTTTTAGGACAGGTATCGGATTGCAGTATAACTTTAATGAAAAGTGGGCAATGCGTGGAGTCGCCAGATATGCGTTTATTGACAGTGATGAGGTTGATTCTATAACTGAATTGACTTTAGGCATACGTTATAATTTCTAATTTGTCAGAGGGGGAACTATGCTTTCCCCCTCTTTTATCTAAAAAGCGAAAGAAGGAATAAATATGAAAAAGTTAAGAATGGTTTTGACAGTCGGCCTATTGTCGATTGTTTTAAGTGCCTGTGCAACTATTATGAGAGATAATAGCCAAACAATTCCAATCACATCAAGCACTGATAATGTAGACATTAGAATTGCAGATAAAAGCGGAAAAGTAATTTTTGAAGGGCAAACACCGGCATCTGTCAATCTTAAAACTGCTGCCGGCGGATATTTTGATCCGCAGGAATATACAATCACTGCATCGAAAGATGGTTTTAAAAATCAAACCACAATTATAGACTGGCACGTTAGTGCTTGGTACTGGGCTGGAAACATGGCTCTTTGGGGGCTTATCGGATATTTAATTATAGATCCTATAACAGGGGATATGTACTACCTAGATGAAGATGTCCACTTAAATATGACGCCGATTAAAAAATAGCCGCTGATTATAAAGAAAAAGCGCCCCGTTAGGAGCGCTTCTCTTCTACTCTGCTATATCGCCTTTTTGACTTCTTCAAAAGCCTGTTGCAATTTGCTGGCATCAGGGCCTCCCGCCTGAGCCATGTCCGGTCTGCCGCCGCCGCCTTGTCCGCCGACTGCTGCCGAGGCAATTCGCACCAGGTCAACCGCAGAATATTTGTTTGTCAGGTCTTTGGTAACCCCAACGACAATAGATGCTTTGCCGTCTTTATCGGTTGCCAGAACCATAACGCCCGAACCGATGTTTTGGCTCATCTCGTCAATAAAGGCTTTCAATTCCTTCGGATGAACGTCCGGGATAACCTTGCCGATAAATTTCACGCCGTTGACAACTTCCGTTTCGCTGCTCTTTGCCGCACCGCCGCTGGCCAGCGTTTTCTTGAGGTTAAACACTTCCGCTTCCAGCTTTTTCTTTTCTTCCAGCAGGTTGCCGATACGTGCTTCCAAATCGTTGATGTTGGTTTTCAGCGTGTTGCAGGCACAATGCAGTTTATCTTCCATCGCATCGACATATTCTTCCGCGCCTTTGCCGGTAACGCATTCAATACGCCGTACGCCGGCCGATACCGCAGATTCGGAAATGATGTTGAAATAGCCGATTTCTCCGGTGTCGCAAACGTGCGTTCCGCCGCACAGCTCGCGCGAATAAACTTCTCCGTCTTTTTCCATCGTAACCACGCGAACCTCTTCGCCGTATTTTTCGCCGAACAATGCCATTGCGCCGGTTTTAACGGCTTCATCCTGATTCATCAATACCGTGTTGACATGATAATTGGCACGGATGGCCGCATTAACCATATCTTCGGCCAGCTTTAGTTCGTCTGCGGTGATTTGCTTCGGGTGTGAAATGTCAAACCGCATTCTGTCCGCCGCAACCAGCGATCCTTTTTGCGTAACATGTTCGCCTAAAATCGTCCGCAACGCTTTGTGTACCAAATGCGTAACCGAATGGTTAGCGCAAATCTGTTTCCGATTCGTTTCGTTGACTTCAAAAGATGCAAAGTCTTCAACTTTAACTTTGCCTTCAATCATGCGGCAACAATGAACGAAAACCGTATCCAGCTTACGCTTGGTGTCATAAACTTCCGCTTTGAAGCTTTTGCCGCAGATAATGCCGGTATCGCCGACCTGTCCGCCGCATTCGCCGTAAAAAGGCGTCTGGTTGGCAACCAGATAAAATTCGCCGCTTTTCACACTGTCAACTTCTTTGCCGTCCTGAACCAAAGCCTTGACAATGCCGTCGCTCTTGGTCGTCTTATAGCCTAAAAATTCTGTTCCGCCGATTTTTTCTTTAACTTCGAACCAAATTTTTTCGGTGCCGGCATCGCCCGACCCGGCCCAGTTCTTGCGTGCTTCTTCTTTCTGCTTGGCCATTGCTGCATCAAACCCGGCAATGTCAACTTCAATTCCTTTGCCTTTTAACGCATCTTGCGTCAAATCAAGCGGGAAACCATAGGTATCATACAGTTTAAATGCCGTTTCGCCGTTGAGCGTGTCGCCTTTGGTTAGCTGCGAGGTTTCGTCGTCCAGCAGGCGCATGCCTTTGTCCAGCGTCTTGCCGAAACGGGTTTCTTCTGCCTTGATGGTTTCCGTAATCAGTTTATCAAAGCGGTAAAGTTCCGGATAGGCCTCGCCCATTTCTTTCTGCAAAACCGGCAGCAGCTTGTAAATCATCGGCTCTTTTACTCCGAGCATATAAACATGGCGCATCGCCCGCCGCATAATCCGCCGCAGAACATAACCGCGTCCTTCGTTGGAAGGCAGTACGCCGTCGGCAATCAAAAAGCTCATTGCCCGCAGGTGGTCGGCAATCACGTTGTGCGATGCCTGTAGCGGTCCTTTCGGGTCGGTGTTGGCCATATCCGCAATCGCCTTAATCAGATGCTGGAACGTGTCAATATCAAAATTGGAATGCACACCCTGCAGAATGGCGGCGATTCGCTCCAGCCCCATACCAGTATCAATAGACGGCTTTTTCAGATTAATTCTGGAACCGTCCGGCAAATCTTCAAATTGGTCAAACACCAGATTCCAAATTTCAATAAAACGGTCGCCGTCTTCTTCCGGTGTTCCCGGCAGCCCGCCCCAGACTTCCGGTCCGTGGTCGTAAAAAATCTCCGAGCAGGGACCGCAGGGACCGGTGTCGCCCATCTGCCAGAAGTTGTCTTTGGTGGCAATGCGGATAATTCGCTCGTCAGGCAGCGCCGATACTTTCTTCCAGATGTCATAAGCCTCGTCGTCAGTATGGAAAATCGTAACCGCCAGCTTTTCTTTCGGAATCATAAATTCTTTCGTCAGCAGTTCCCAGGCATAATAAATTGCCTCTTCCTTAAAATAATCGCCGAACGAGAAGTTGCCGAGCATTTCAAAAAACGTATGGTGGCGCACATCATAGCCGACGCTGTCCAAATCATTGTGCTTGCCGCCTGCGCGTACGCTTTTTTGGGAAGTTGCGGCTCGCGTATAATCTCTGGTTTCGTTGCCTGCCAAAATGTTTTTGAACTGTACCATGCCTGAATTTGTAAACATCAGAGTCGGGTCATTGTCAGGAACAAGCGAAGATGCCGGCACGATTTTGTGTCCGTTCTTCGCAAAATAATCCAAGAAAGTTTTTCTTATTTGATTAACGCTGGTCGTCATTGTTTTTTTCTTCCCAAAAATTAAATTAAACTTTTAACCGCATAAAACTACAGCGGTTTTTTGCTGATGTCCAGTTTAAATTTAACAGGGAAAGCGATTCTTTTGTTTTTTGCAAAAACTGACCTAGTTCAGCATAACGACGAAGATATTCAGGTATGTAGCGAAAAGCAGCCATAAAAGATACGGAACCGTCAACGCAAACGCCCATTTGTTGATAAAGAAAAACGTATGCATCATCAACGCTGTAACGATATCCAGCAGGACGATGACAATCGCCGACGCGGTAAGCTGTTCCATATAAAAAAAGCTGAATGTCCATAAAATCTGCAAAAACAGCTGACTGACAAACAGGGCATTCGCATCTTCAAACTGTTCCAAAGTCTTGCGTGACCTGAGCACAATGTAAAAGCTCAAAAACAACAAAACGTAAATTCCGCTCCACGCATAAGAAAAGTAATGGTTTTCGGGCGTTCCGGGCGGAATGTCGAGCGTATCGTAAAAAGAAATCATGCCCTGTTCGGTAAAATACCGGGCCAGCAGCGCCGTAATCAAAACCAATACAAAACTGTAGAGTCCCTGCATAAGTTTAAGTGCCATCTTATCCTCCATATTTGCGGCTTTATAACCATATATGCTCCATTTGAGAAAAAACATCACTGCCGTAAAAATATAAAAAAATAAATTGCAATTTTAAATAAAAAGCATATAAACAAAAGTAGAACAAAATTCAATGGGAGTAAAAAATTGGCTAAAATAGATGAAAAAGATATAAAAACGGATGAAAACGGCATAAAATTATACCGTCCGGAAGATTTTGAAGGAATGCGTCGGGCCGGGAAACTTGCTGCCGAATGTCTGGATTATATTACGGATTTTGTTGATGCCGGCGTAACGACGGAACATCTGGACAATCTGTGCCGGGAATTTATCGTTTCGCATAATGCGATTCCCTCCTGTCTGGGATATCACGGCTATCCGAAAACAATCTGCACCTCGATTAACCATGTCATCTGCCATGGCATTCCCGATGACCGAAAGCTTGCCGACGGCGACATTGTCAATATTGACGTAACCGTAACTCTGGACGGCTGGTTCGGCGATACGTCGCGTATGTATTACATCGGCAAACCTAAACTAAAAGCAACGCGTTTATGTGAGGTAACTTATGAATGTTTGATGCGCGGTATTGATGTTGTAAAACCCGGTGCGCATTTCGGCGATATCGGTGCGGTAATAGAAGAATATGCGCACAAATACGGTTATTCGGTGGTGGAAATGTTCTGCGGCCACGGTTTGGGGCGGGTTTTCCACGATGAGCCGAATGTTCTGCATTTCGGGCGTAAGGGTACCGGCCCGGTAATTAAGGAAGGGATGTTCTTTACGATTGAACCGATGATTAATATCGGCAAGCCGGATGGTACGATTCTCTCCAACGGTTGGACTGCCGTAACCCGCGACCGAACCTTGTCTGCGCAGTTTGAACATTCGCTGGGCGTTACCAAGGACGGCTGCGAAGTGTTTACCTATTCGCCCAAAGGGTTAGATAAGCCGCCGTACAAAAAATGACCTTGTGAAAGCGGCAAAATAAGCCGGCTGAACAGCTGGCAACTGCCGTAAAAAGGCTGTAAGGCCGAATTGGACTTGACTTTGGAAAAAAATATGACTGTGACTAAAAAGAAAGCATCCGAATCTCCGAAAACAAAGGAAACAAAAGAAGTGCCGGATTACTTCGGGCATCGTCAGCGCTTAAAAGCCCGTTTTGTTGCCGATATGGGCAAAACCATGGCCGATTATGAATTGCTGGAATTAATTTTGATTTATGCGATTCCCCGAAAGGATGTCAAACCTCTGGCCAAGGCATTGTTGCGCCGCTATTCCAATTTGGCAAGCGTATTGGCTGCTCCGTTGGATAACCTTCTCAAAAATGAAGGTGTAGGCGAGAGTGTTGCCATACTGTGCGGCATTATTCATGCCTGCGCGAATAAAATCAGTTGGGAAAATCTGGAAAACAAAGATGCCCCGATTTTATCCAATAAAAAACTGATTGTCGATTACTGCTGCAGCTGCATCGGCTATTCGGGACAGGAACATTTGCTGATTATTTATCTAAACAAGCACGGAAAATACATAGCCCAGAATATTGAACAGGTGGGAACAATTGATGCTGTTATGATTAGTCCGCGTGAAATTGTGTCCAAAGCTTTGAATCACAACGCTGCGGCAATTATTTTGGCGCACAACCATCCGTCCGGAAATGCCACGCCGTCAAATGCAGATATTGAAATGACCAAACAGGTTGTCCGTGCGCTAAAAGCCATCGGTGTCAGAGTAGATGACCATTTAATAGTCACGCCGGGAAGTTATTACAGTATGCAGGAGAAAGTTCCTTTTATTTTTTGAAAAAAGTAAAAAGCTTGTTTGCTTGCAGCCAATCTGTTCTGCTTCTTCCGGCAAAAGTGTCATAAATGTTTTAAACAAGTAGAAAAAACGTTTATATCACCATTTCAACCATTTAAAATAATACATAAAAATAGTTTGTCATAAGTCGTTTTTTTGCTTGTGCAGTGCAGTTTTTTGTGGTGTCTTAATTAACGAAAAAGTAAGAATTATTTACATACAATTATTTCGTATTAAATGGCGTTTTAGCCGTCCTCAGGCTAAAATATTGTTCTTATACCGGAGTAACTCCAAAGGTTAACGTCAGGGTATAAAGAGGCGCTTAGCAGCGTTAAGGATCAAAGATTGTGAGATTACGAAAAGCACGCAGGGAAGCTTTGTCGTAAACTCAAAACAGGCTGGAAAAAACAAACCGTTTTCCGGCCTGCTTTTTTATTATAAAACCCGTTTTTTGATAAAACTCGACAATTTCACGGCATTTATATAAATTTGCCGTATTTTATGCAAAAAGTACTTGACAAATGATTTTGTTTCTGTCAAATATATACATCGTGATAATAATCTTATGTTAAACAATTCTAAATTTTTATAATTATGGAATTAGGAAATTTAGTTGCGCATTATGCAACCAAAGGTGAAAAAGGTGTAGAAATCAATTTGGAAGCATTGTCTCAGGACAAACACTTCCGTAGTCAGGCAGTACAGGCAGTTGTAAAGAAAGTAAAAGAAAATCCGCATGCTTGCGTTTTCTTCCCTTCGTACAAGCCAGCCTGCGACCATAACCCGTTGGGAAAACTCATCAACGAGGTCGCGTTAAGCCTTCAGATCGAAACATTAGTTACGGGAAATTATGAAAAATTGAAAGATTTGCAAAATCCCGTAAAAGATGTGATCATCGTAAAGCAGTCTTTCCGTTCCGGCAAGGAATTGAGAGCGCAGATTGAGGAACTGAAAGCAATGGGATACGATGTGAGTGTCCTTTGTCTGATTGCCCATTCCGGCGCCAAAGTTGAGGCTTTTGCCCATGAAAACGGAGTTCCCGTTTCGGCAATCGTCTACACAGACGAAATCTCTTATATTTGACGCCAACCTTAATTGTAGCCTTAAAGCCAAAAACACGTAAAGACCGGCATTGCCGGTCTTTTTTTGTTGGATTGTTTGCATTAATGTTTCAAATCCTGTATTGTGCAGGTTTTCATGTCCATCGGAGAAAAGGATTCTCTGCCTAAGCTGTCGGTTCGCGCCCTCCGCGTCCGTTATGGCGCTGGTTGTAAAGCATCATTGCTTTGCGTCTGGCTTCGGCCTTGTCTTCATTGTCTTTTTCACGTTTTTTCATCTGCTCCAAAGCTTTCGGGTCAGCAAGGCGCTCCAGCTTCATTTTTTCGTCGGAAATAGCCAGAGCTGTCTCGGCAACGGCCTTAACGTCTTCCGGTTTGAAAACCTGATTGCCGTCTATATCTTTAACCATCGGCAGAGCATCGCCAATCATCGTTGCTTTGCCGCTGATTTCATTGATTTGCAGCCCGTCATTTTTCATAAGGTCTTTCTGGCTTGCATCAACAACCCTGTCAGCGCTGTTTTGCACATTATTCTGCATACGGTTTTCTTCATTGGCGGCATCAACATTTCTGTTGAATTTGTCAATGGTATTCATAACATCTGTTACGTCGGTACGCTGCTTGCCGTCTTTGCTGACCAAAACCCAGCTCGGTCCTTCCTGATGAATTTCCATGCCGCTGGGAAGTCTGACTTTGGAAAACATTTCTTTCATCTTTTGTTCCTGTTTTTCCGGTGTCAGTTCTTTTTCCTTATCTTTCTCTTTTTCTTTTTTCTTCTCTTTGTTTTTCTCTTCTATGTCTTTGGCTAATCCCGGCCCCTTAAGGTCAATCCCTGCTTTTTCGGCCTTTTTTTCCAATTCCGTGCCTTTTTTTGCCATTTCCGCTAAAGAAAGAGGCTTTAAGGCTTTTTTTCTGTCGCTGGTTTTAGTCTGTTCGTCAATGGGACGGTTGGCAAATTGCTCCAGCCGTTTTCCGACAGGCTCGTTATGTCCGAGAACAACCGGGCGCATCCGCCTTAAGGCTTCTTCCAGAGCCGCTTTGCGTTCTTCCGGCGTTTTATTGTGTCTGATGGCGTTTTCCATAACCGTTCTCCGTGCAATTCATATTAAATAAATTTTAGCATAAATTTTGAGAACCTGCAATACTTTTTAGTCGAAGATATCGTAAATTTTCGCCAGCAGGCTTGGCCGGTGCGGTTTGAATGCAAAATGTTTAAATAACAGATAATTGACGATAAGCAGGAAGGATATCGCCGTTGCTTGTGCCAGGTAAGGATCCCAGTGTTCCCGCTCAATCAGGAAGGTTAAAATAAGAATGTTGATGAAATAGCTGCAAATTCATATCAGCAGAGATTTTGCATATTGGTGCAAATGGTTTCCCTCTGCCGGAAAAACCAGAAATTTATAAGAAGCAAAAGCAATAAAGGACGAAACAAACCATGTCGCCGCCAGAAGCAGCTGGTATCTTTCCGGAGAAAAAAGCAGTGCCAGCCCGCTGAAAATCATAAAACGCAGAGCCATATTAACCGAAGCCATAATGGCAAAACGCACTTTTTCATCTATGCCAAACCAGTATTTTCGCATATTTTACTCCTTATGACAGACAGAAAAATTGTCTGTATGCCGGGTCAATATAATCTGTCTGTCTTATTTTTCAATCAGCAGATTTCACCGTCAGGCAGCTTTGTTCACAGCCTGTATATCAGGTCAGTCTTTGTCCCAAGACCGCTTGGCGGCAGCTGCTGCCGTTACTGTCGGAGGCATAATGGGAAAATGTCGTTTTTTTCTTCATAAGCCGATGTCTTGATTGCAAGCAGGCGCAAGACTGAATGAAAGTAGTTGTCGTGCGAAAAGGATACCGTCTCGGCTCGCTTTTTCAGGCATGAGCCGTCAATTTTCATAGCGTGCATCGTCTGTTCAGGCAGCCATAAAATCATCGGTACTTTTTTCTGCTCTTCCGGTGCGACGGTGTAGGGCAGGCCGTGCAGGTAAAGATTGTTTTCTCCCAGCGATTCGCCGTGGTCGGAAACATAAAGCATACCGCTTTGCAGATTATTGTGGCGTTTGAGGATGTCTATAACGGAAGCGATAATATAGTCGGTATAGACAATGGTGTTGTCATAGGAATTGATAATCTGCTGTCGCGAACAGTCCTGTAGGCTGGCTGTGTCGCAGGCGGGTGTAAAACGTTTGAATTTGTCGGGATAGCGTTTATAGTATGTCGGTCCGTGGCTGCCCATCATATGCAAAACGATAACCGTGTTTCGGGTTATGGTTTGGAGCTGTTTTTCCAATCCGTCTAACAGGATTTCGTCATGGCAATAATTCCCGAAACAATAAGGCTGTTTATTGCCTTGTTTGGCATCGGTTTTGCCGATTCTGTCGCAGACTTTTTTGCAGCCGTCGTCATTGTCTTTCCAAAAAACGTCATATCCGGCAGCTTTGGCAATATCCAGCAGGTTTTGCATATACTGGGCATCCGTAACGTCAAATTCTTTTCTGCCCAGTTTGGAAAACATGCAGGGAAGTGATACCGCTGTCGCCGTCCCGCAGGAACTGACATCTTTAAAGGCAATAATTTCGCCGTTTTGTACCAGCAATGGATTCGTCTGCCTGTTATAGCCGTATAGGGAAAAGTTTTGCGCTCTGGCCGTTTCTCCGACAATTAAGACTATCACCCGCGGTTTTCCATCCTGAGTGGGAATAGTTTGCGGAGACTTGTCCAGAATGACAAATTCCCTTTTGGCGTCAGCAGTACGTTTATAATACCGTCCGACCGCGTAAATATAATTGAATGTATTGATATAATAGCGAACCTGTTTGTTATTGCGTCCGAAAGAGGCATATTCTTTGTATGAAACGGCGGCAATGGCACCGACGACGGAAAGTCCGAGCATGAACAGCAGCAGCCGGCGGCGGATTTCTTTGCCGAACGAGGCAAATTCTATATGTGTACGGTATACCAAAACCGCAGGCAGAATGCCGACAATCAGGATATAAAAAGCGGCGTGGAGCGTAATCAAATCGGCAGCTTCCCTCGGCGTTGTTTCGGCAATGTTGCGTATCATGTCAGAGTTAATGACGACGCCAAGGTTTTGCAAGGCGTAATCAGATGCCGCGGATAAAGCCATCAGCAGCATAATCAGAGGCTTGCCGATACGGGGAACGACAAGCAGGCTGAAAAACCAAAACAACGGAACATAAATAAAAAACGGCAGGCTGAGAGCAAAAAACAGGACAGAAAAACTGTTGATGTCAATTTTTTCGCAGGCAAACTGCCAAAACTTGATGTTCAAAGCAATGGCAAAATAGGCGCTGGTCAGGGCAATAAAAGCCGTAGAGCCGAGATTAAGATTATTTTTGGTCATTTGGGATAGTCCTTAAGATAGGGAGATGTTCATTATGCCGTTGGTTTCAGTATGAAATTAAATTGAGCAGAAAGCCGGTAACCAGCGGAATTGTAAAGTTGTCATCGATTCGGAGCTCTTTTTCAAAAAATTCGGCAGCGGTGGCAGTTAATGCAATAAAAAAGGCTGTTACGGGCGGCAATGCCGGAAAGAAGCAGGATATTATGCCTAGGGCGCTGATAAAAAAGGCAAGCGTCCCCTCCGGAGATTTACCGTTGTAAAAACGGAAACTGCCCCAAAATCTGCCGCACAGGGCAGCGTTGGAATCAGCAATCAGCATAACGCACATGGCCGCAGCTGCCGCTTTTGGTGCAAAGCAGACTGAAACGGCAAGCGCTGCAGCCAGAATATAAACCGATCCGCTCGGCGTAAAGGTAGAATGGCTGATTTCCCGGTTTCTCAGCGTTTTGATAAACATCTTTTTAAACAGCATACCGATAACGGCCGTTCGTTGATAAGCCGCATACTCAACAAACAAATTGGCGGCAAGCAGGGTGAAAAAAAGCAGGATGCTCCAGTTGCGCGGAGCGGTAAAGATAAACAGAGGCATCCAGAGTGAACTTAAGTGTACGGCTTTACGGTAAAGTTCCGTTTTTATTGCTTTTGACTTAAAAGCAGGCATATCAATGTCCTTTCTGATGGTTTTTGTTTTTTTTATAATTTATTTTCATACAGTCTTGTTGTTGTGTGTGATACTGGGGTTCCGGTTTCAGGCGGGTTTGCGCAGTTTTCGGCAATAAACATTGTCTTGTATGTCGCCCAGATGCCGCAGCCTGTAAGCAGTATGGCAAAATAGACGTCAGTAAGGAAATGGTAGCCGCCTAAAATCCTGCTTGCTGCAATGGTTAAGACGATTCCAACCGCTGCCGTAATGGAGGGTGTGCGGATTCTCTGCGGCATAACCAGCGCCAGGGCAAACAGCCACATAGCAAAGGAAGTATGTCCGGAAATGAAGGAGTCTCCGGTCGGACAGAAAGATTTTACAAAAGCATTGGTAAAGGTGCAGTCACCGGCGAAAATATCCGTCTGATAAGGCCTTGCCCGCCGGAAAAATATTTTGAAACCGTAGGGTAAAGCTGTGCACCAGCCGAAAAATGAAATGCATAAAAACAACATCGTTTTGGCATTAATAAAGTTTAACTTGTTGCTGATGAGTGTGCGGAACTTTTGCTTCAGGGCGAAAATGCCGCAAACGGCGGCAAATAAGGCGCAAATAGCATATTCTCCATACGTGTCCGCTGCATCCACAAATAAGTTTTCGTGTAGATAAAAACCGTTTTGGTAAACCAAGCCGGTCAGAAACAAATCGCATTGTTCAGAGCAGCAGATAAGCAAAATGCTGACAGCCGTTGCCGCCGTAATAAAAAAGGTTGTAGGTTTCATCGTGTTCTCCCGTAAAGATAGAGTTGCATCCGATAAGAATAGGTTTTCTTCCGAATTTAAAAGCCAAACTGAAATCAATCTGAAAATCTTTAAAATAAATACCAATAAACCGGTTTACTTTTTTTGCGTATTAGTAATAAGATAGGCTTGCAGACAGGCAAACGCCGGAGCCGAAAAGTGTCTCAGTTCTGACGGATGTCTGCCCGTGCCGGCAAAAATTGTCCGCAACCAACTACGCTGTCCTGAAGGAATAAAGCGGCAGTAATAAAAATCGCTGTAACAGCAGATGAAAGCTGCAGCAACATAAAAAACGTATTATAATGAAAGAGGATTGTCATGAAAATCTTGCTTGTGGAGGATGACGTAAAACTGGGCAAAGCAACGAGCGAACTGCTGGCATATGAAGGGTGCACCGTGGACTGGGCGCAGGATGGGGCAGAAGCTGCAGCTATGGTAAAGGAAAGCCTGTCCGCAAGCTATGATATTGTGCTGCTGGACTGGATGCTGCCGGAAATCAGCGGGGTGGAAATCTGCCGCTTGCTGCGAAATAAATATAATTTTCAGGGCGGCATTATTTTTGTGACGGCAAAAGGCGAGGTAGAAGACTGTGTGCGCGCTTTGGATACGGGCGCAGACGATTTTATGGTTAAGCCGTTTAAGATAAAAGAGCTGGTTGCCCGGATAAACGCTGTTGACCGCCGCAAAAGTAAACCTTTTGTCGACAGGGTGTATGCCCGGGGCGCTGTCGAAATCAACCGGGACTTGCACACGGTATATTGCCGGGGCAGGGAGGTGCATCTGCGCAAAAAAGAGTTTGATTTGTTTGAAATGCTGTTTGTTAATCTGAATAATGTTCTGACCCGTACGGCTATTTTTGAAAAAATCTGGAGTGATAAACTGGACACGAATATGGAAAGTCTGGATTCGCATATTTATATGTTGCGCAAAAGCCTGAAACTATTGCCTGAAATCCAGATAAAAATGGTAAAAAACATCGGTTATAAAATGGAAATAGAACCATGATAGAAAAAATACGCCGGGCTTTGATTGTCAAATATACCGCAGTGATTGCCTGTATATTGTTTTTAGGCTTTGCAGCAAGTTATGCCGCATATCGCCATAACGGGATAAAGCTTCTGCAGGACAGCCTGTATGATTATCTGGCAGAAGAAATTTGGGAAGCGCAGGAATACTTCCGCCATGGCGGAGAAAGTCCGGAGACGCATACAATCAATTCAGATATCCGGTCTCTGCATAATTTTACCTACTGGTTGCTGGACGGCAAAATCATCCGCGCCGAACAGCCGGGAAACAATGTTATCGCCCGCCAGTTGGAACAAAGGCTGCTGACGAAAACATATCAGCCAGGAAAAATCTATCACGAAAATATGAAAGCCGGTAAACAGAAATGGTATTTTATTGTCATAAAGCAAGATATCCGGTTGTCCGCATCGCAGTAGGGGACTGTTTTTGTCCTTGCCAATTATACGCCGGTGCGGAAAAATGCAAAGGCCTATATCAAGATAGCTCTGACTGCGGCCGGAATTATAATTGTATTAGCTTATTTGGTCGGCAGTTTTTTTGTTTCTCGTTCGATGAAATATATAGAGCAAAGCTACCAAAAGCAAAAACAGTTTGTATCCGACGCGGCACATGAATTGCGCACGCCGCTGACAATTCTGTATTCGTATGCCGAACTTCTCGAATATAATCCCAAACAGACCGATGTGATAGCAGAACTTAAAGACGAAATTCAGCACATAAACGAAATGGTAGACAGGCTTTTGGCCATTGCCCGTTACGATAATTCAAAAGTAATAATGCATAATGAACGGTTTTCCGTCAACCGGCTGGCAGCATCAGTCATAAAATCAATGTCTGGACTGTGCCAGCCCGGAACATTTGAACTAAAAAGCCAAAACGGCAATATTGAACTGACGGCTGATAAGGTTATGATTCGCCAGTTGTTGGGTATCTTGCTGGACAACGCGGTAAAATATACCGGAGACAATAAAAAAATAGCCATAACGCTGGAAAAAATTGCATCTTCCGTCAAAATAACTGTAAAAGATAACGGAATAGGCATAAGCGAAGAAGATTTGCCGCATATTTTTGACCGTTTCTGGCGGGCGGAAAAATCAAGACATCAAAAAGGTCTGGGCTTGGGGTTGTCACTGGCTGAAACAATTGTCAGCCTGCACGGAGGGACAATCCGAGCCGGGAGCAAACTTGGGTGCGGAACTGAATTTGAGATAAATTTGCCGCTTCGGCAATAGTACCGTAAAGTGGACAGGCACAGACTTTTACATCGTTACGAAAGTCGTTACAAAACCACGGCATCGTCACAAAAGCCGTTATATCGCCACAAAATAAGCCGGATGCAGACATGTCAGTCCGGAAAATATTTCAATCCGAAAAAGGCTGTTCAGTTGCAGGGGTAGAAAACATATTATACAAATTAGAATGCTGTAAATTTTTTATTGACATTCCGAAAACCTTCGTTTATATAAAATTTCACGATAAGCGCCGACATAGCTCAGTTGGTAGAGCAACTGATTTGTAATCATTTATATTTCCTTAAAATATTCATAAAATATTTAACAAATTCAATAAGTTGTACAATATATTCCTTGCACAAGCCACTGCTTTTTTACCCGGGTGAGTGTCGGGTGAGTGGGATAAAAACAATCTAAAACAGCATAAAACAATTTATATCAATATCTTAAAAACGAAAAATAATCCGCAACAAAGCGGATTATAAAAAATACAAAACGACTTTATTAGAAATCAACTACGTCAGCCAGAAGCTCTGTTGCTTTCTGGATTGGTTTTTGAGAAAGGTAAGCGTAGCGTTCTGTTGTTCTTTGGCTCTTATGTCCAAGCATTTTGCTGACAATATATAAAGATTCGCCGTTTTCAACGCAAATACTTGCTCCCTGATGGCGTAAATCGTGGATGCGATAATCTTCAATGCCGGCGTTTTTCAACATTGTTCCCCACGCTGTCTTAACGCTTTTTAAATGGGATTTATAGCCTTTACCTTTGAAAATATAATCGTTCATTTCCCTTTCTGGACGTTCGTAGAGTTTCTTTAAGATTTTAATCGCCGTATCATTTAAATATATCGGTTTCCACCCTGTTTTACTTTTGGGCTGGAAAAGAATTTGGCGTTCCCAGTCTAACTTACTCCATTGCCCTGTAAGAATCTCATTTTTACGGGCGGTTGTCATAAGCAAAACTTTAATTGCCGAAACTGTATAAATCATATTTTTTCCTCGATTCATGGCTAGGACAAGCTCAGCTTTTAAGGCATCCAATTCTCGTTCATTTAATATTCTTTGTCTTTCTTCTTCGGGATAATGTGCGATTCCCTCAACAGATATATTCAAGTTTCTTTCTTTGCGGATTAGCTTGCATAATACGCTGGCTAAGGCGAGCATTCTGTTTGCACTGTATGGCGTATTGGCTTTTGCCATGTGCAGTATCTCAAAATCTTTTCCTGTCAAATCCAACAATTTACGTTGCCCTAATTTGGGTTTGATGTCATTTTCCCAGTAAGTTTTATTATTTTTTAGATATTTTTCAGGATTTCTGTGTTTAGGAACATAAAAGGGAATAAAATAATTATTCCAAAATTCTTCCAGAGTTTCACACTCGCGATACTCCACTTTTTTTTCTTGCGGATCTTCGCCATTTTTTACTCTAAGCAATAACTCTGCAGCCTTTTCTCTGGCGATTTGCGCGGTCATAAATGATGATTCACCAAATAAATAAAAACGCTGTATTGCATTTTTTCCACCAGCGCTATGATAATATCTTAAAACAAACTTCTTTTTACCGTTGGGAATAACCTTTAATCCAAAACCGGTAATCTGGTCATCCCATATATAATAAATTTTATCTGTTATCTCTGCTTTTTGGATAACTGTCTGAGTTATATGTGGCATTCTATTTTCCTCTTAAAATAATTATAACTGCTTGTAATACTGGCATATCCACCGCCGGAAGCAAGCTCTTTTTTAGGTAAAATCAATAGGTTACAACAAAAATCAGCTCAAATCATTTTAGACTTGTTAATACTTTTTTTATTAAAATATCCAGTCATATTTGCCATTTGTAGATTTGGCGAATCCCAAGTTTCAAAAACTTCTTGAGTTAAACTGTTGCCATGGATAACTTTGACGCTTAATCCTAAAAGGCTTAACTGAATAAAGGCCATACTGACACATAGCGGGTCAATATCGGTGGCCTCAATATAAAGTTTGCCGCCCAACTGCTTATAACCACGATTTTTCAAACATTGGACAATTCCCAACACCATTGCACCGGAGCCGCACGCCGGTTCGGCAACGCTGCAATAACCTTTTTCGGAAATTGCTTTCTCAAAACCATCATCAATTGTGATTTCTGCCATAAATTCGCAAATATGGGATGGGGTGAAAAATTGGCCGTTGAAATGTTTTCCTAAGTTAAGCTCCATGAAGATTGTCCCTAGATAATCTTTGGGACTTTCTAACAATAATCTGGTTAAATCAGCTAGCATCTGCGGAAAATAAGTTCCAAAAACATTTTTATCATACCGTTTGATAACTTCTAAATATTCATTTTCTCGTTTATCATACTGTTCTTTATAATAACTTCGCGCCATTACCGGCACTTTCATAAAAGCATTATGCAGAGAACAACTACACACTGTGCAAAAGTCTTCAAATACTCGATACATCGGAAAATGGCTTAATCCGGAGATTTTTTCCAATCCCCGGATTAAACTCTTTTTAGTTATTTTTTCGATTTTTTCTTGCCCGATTTTTTTTTAGACTTTTTAGATTTCTTGTCTTCTTTAAAGTTCGGAGTTACTTCTTGCGGCTTGCTTATTTCTTCAAATAAGGCTTCATCTTCCGGTGTTATAGGCTCCGGCTTAATTCCTTCCGAAGTTGTCTCCGGCGGGAATCCTGCCCATTCGTTATCTTCAGCAGCGTCCACCGCATTTTCATTAAAAGAAAGAGGAGCGATTTCGTTCTGCTCCTCTTTAGTTTCAGTATCGTCTTTCATTTCCACCGGTGTATATGTTATACGCCCATCTTCGTCATAGCCTAAAAGGTGGCATTCTGTTTTGACTTCTGGAACCTCCGGAACATCTAATCCCTTGCGATTAACATAATCATTACAAAATTTAACATAATCGGGGTTAATATTCTCATTTTGCGGATTTACAACAACTTTAGCGATTTTTTCTTCAATTTCATTAAGACTAATATTGCCAAATTCTTTTTGATAATATTCTTTTACCCCATCTAGTTGCCCAGCTCGGAACAGAGGATCATCATAAATATTAATCATTGGGGCAAAACCATCAAATTTCATAAAGAAATAATACTTATTATAAAAATCGTATAACTGAATTTCTTTTTCATCACTGGTTAAAAAAGTCGCCAGCGCTTTTTTTCGGGTTAATGTCGATTTTCTGTGCTTAAATAACATTTCGGTATAACCGGGATATTTTTTTGTATCATAACTCATTTTTCTTCTCTTTAGTGTTCACTTGCCAAATAAATTGTTAAAACTCGGTTTGTTATCTCTGGATTGCTCGGGTCTTCCGAAGCAAACTCAAGGTTTTTATCATAATAATCGATTTTCCAAAAAATCTGTTCATTGCCATCGGCAAAAGCGCCGAAGTCACGTTCACCATAGGGATTGTTTTTGAAATCAAAATCATTAAATTCTTTTACTTTTTTAATAATTTCCCATTTCCTTTTCGGGCCGAGAGCTACAATGCCATTGCTGGTCATTACATACCCACCGCTAAAAGTCTTTCTGAGATTATCATTCAGCTCTGCAATTTTTTTCCAATTTGGGGAAAAGCTGCTATCATCATAATCCGTTGCTACATTGTTATTCATTTCTAACTCCTTGTTTTTATTAAATTATCTTTACATATTCTATACTGACATATCCACGATGGAACGCAAGTACTTTTTAGATAAATATTGTTGTTTTTCAATGTATTAGCATCGTAAAAGGTAACATTTTATTTCAGAAAAGAACAATTGTGGCGTAAAAGAACCGAAAGCAAAATACTTTCGGTTTTCAGATTAATACTCAAAAATGACTTCAAGAATTCTATAAGATATATTCTGCGGTTTCTTGCTATCACATAAATTTTTATTTTTATCATAATAGCTTACTCTCCAATGGAGTTTCACATTATCATCTTCAACAATGTTATCTAAATTTTCATCAATAACCAACCGGCTATTATACTCATTGTAATCAGTAACTTTTTCCACATTATCAAAAACCCAAATAGGGAAAGTCATTTCCATTTCAGGAGTCATCACCACATCATTAAGAGTCTTGAAGAAAAATCTTTTCAGTTCCTGTTGCTGTTTCTCAAGATCTTCATTGAAACCTTTACCCCTCGCTATTACTAAGGCACTTACAACATTCTCAAGCCTTTCATCAATAAATTCCGGTTTTTCATAACTTTTATAAAATTTATTAATATCCATAATATTTTCCTTTCATTCAATTAATTACCTTATACTTCTATACTGACATATCCATGACCAGACGCAAGCACTTTTTAAGAAATATTGTTGTTTTTCAATGTATTAGACTGTATTTTGAGCGGAATTTTATTTCTGCCGGTAAATTTTGGTCGGAGGAAAAGACCATTTAAAGAAATGAGACATAAAAAAATCTCCATATAAAATGGAGATTTTTTTTACTAAGATTGATATAATTAACGGGTATGTTTCAGCTTATTTATTACTTGCTGATTTAGCACTGTTGAATTGTTATTTGAAACATCTCTTACTGTTTTACTAATTAAAGTCTTAGTTTTATCAATACCATATACAGCTATAAAAGTACCCATTCTCGGACCTTCCTGTTGTCCAAGCATAGTTTCATAAAGCATTTTGAAATAATCTTTAAGTTTTTCCTGTCCATAATGCTTTTTACCAATATCATACACCAATGTCTCAATATCTTTTTCAGATTGTTGCTGTGTCTGGATAACCGTTAAACCATCCGAAATTTCATTGAGTACAGCTTTTTCAAATTCAGTTGGTATCCTGTATTGTTTCTGAGGCTTTACAAAATCCTGATAATAATTAATTGCATATCCGGCAATTTGATCTAACGCAGGAGAATTTTCTGGAGACAAAGCATTATTATAAGAACTGATATAATTCCACAATTCTTCTTTAGATTCTGCATTTGCAACACTAGCCAGATTTAATAACAAATTATAAGACATTGGCAAACGTTCATTAGGTAAATCTTTTTCCCTATGAATGTATCTGACAGGATTGTTAAGACTTTGTAAATCTGATTGCGTCCTACTTGCCCCCAAATATTGATAATATTCTTCTACATGCTTGGGAATAACGTCAAAATGTAACTTTTTCTGAGAGGTAGGTTTCTTATACATAAATAAGGCCAAGCTTTCAGGATTAGCATATCGAAGCCACTCATCAATACTGATACCATTACCAATAGACTTAGAAATTTTACGTCCTTGTTCATCAACAAACAGTTCATAGGATAATCCAACAGGTGGCCTTCCCCCTAATTTAGTGGTAATTTTACTTGATAATCTGACAGAATCCAATAAATCTTTACCAGACATCTCGTAATCTACATCAAAGGCTGCCCAGCGCATAGCCCAATCAGCTTTCCACTGCAATTTTGCATTACCGCTTAGAATACTTTGTTCTACTTCTCTACCGTCAACATCTTTAAACGCAATAGTCCCTTTTGATGGGTTTACATTTAACAAAGGAACTTGCAAAACTTCTCCTGTGGATGGAGATATCGGCATAATGGGACTATATGTTTTTCTCCGCTCTTCTCCCAATGTCGGTAACATTATAGCCATAATTTTATCATAATTTTCTAAGATGCGAATCAGTTTTTCATCAAAAACACCACTTTTATACATTTCTGTAGAACTTTTAAATTCATAATTAAAACCGTATGAATCTAAAAATTTTTGTAACATATTATTATTATGTTCAGAAAAGCTATTGTATTTTCCAAAAGGATCCGGAATGGATGATAATGGATGACCTAAATATTGCTGAAGCATTTCCTGATTAGGGACATTTGTTGGAACTTTTCTTAGGGCATCCATATCATCGGAAAATGCGTATAACTTGGTAGGAATATCAGATAATTGCTCAAATGCGTAACGAACCATGCTCGTTCTTGCAACTTCTCCAAAAGTTCCAATATGTGGAAGGCCTGAAGGGCCATAACCAGTTTCAAATAACACAAACCCTTTTTCTGGTACTTTATTTCCTAATCTTTGTAAAATTTTTCTGGCTTCTTCAAAAGGCCATGCATTTACTCTATCAAGTTCTTTTTTATCATATTTAGGCATAGAAAAATCCTTATAATCCATTAATCTATATTTAAAAAAATATAGATGGTTGTAAACTAATTGAAAGTGAAGTGTAATAATTTAACGTTTTTTTAACACAATAAATGCGTTTTGTCAACTTTTTTGTATATACCTATAATAGAGATAATCATAGAAACGTATTTACCTTAATCCGTATTCGTCCCTAAAAATAATCGTTATTTCAGAATAACATTTTGCAATTGCTGAACATCATTTTGAGATCGGTGAATTCTTATTTCCATTTTTTCATTTATGTGAGCTATTTTAAATGGGCTGTATGCCCAGAATGACCCAAAAACATCAACGTATGCTCCAACATTTCCAATTACTATATATGAATCTATCTTTGGTATCTCTTTCAGGTATGTCTCATATATGATATTATTGACAGGGCTAGTTATCCCATCCGTTATACCAACTTTGATACCGCTAACTTCTTCTTGCGGATAATACAAACAATACCTAGCATTTCCGTTGGGAATAAGAGCGTTCGTTCCAATATCTGTAACAATCCATACTTTTCCTGATTTATTTTTTATATCTAAAACTTTTCCAATGACATACCCTGAGTAGGCAGATAAGAAGCGTCCGGGTTCAATAATAAGACGCGAATTTGGAAATAGCTTATTAAACGTCAAAATAATTTGCTTAAACAAATTAGAAAAAACATTTTTTTCTTTAGGATTGTATATTTCAAAACCACCTCCAACATCTATTCGTGTCGGCGATAAATTATAAATAGTTTCGTATTTATCTAATTGTTGCTTTATTTCTTGCATTATCTTTTGATAAATAAAGGGCATTTTTTCATTAATTGTAAAATGAGTATGAAGCAAATCCCAAGAAACTCTGTTATGACTGGAACAAAAACGGAAAAATTTTGCACAAAAAGAAGATGAAATATCATGCCCCAATTTATGTTCTAACTGAAAATAATTATTACATTTATATTCTTCATCATCCAATTTAAATATCAATCGAATTCCTAATTTAAGATTTTTTATTTCTGGATTTGTTTCTAAAATTTTTGAAATATTTTCCAAATCACGTTCGCTATCAACAATAATAGTAGAATTTGGATAAAGAGCAACACGCTCTAACAAATCATAACTTCGACCCATACCATTTAAAATAAAAGATTTGAAATGGTGTTTTTCAGCTAAACAAAATTCCAACTCTGACATCACCTCAGCACCGGAAACACGAGAAGATAGGGAATCTAATACCAAACTATCATAACAGCTTTTCATGGCATAATAAACATCAACTTTTTCCGAAAAAATGGCCTCTTTTATAACATTGAGATTTTCAACTATTTTACTGCTACTGTAAAACAAAATAGGAGTTGATAAGTTATTATTCTCAATAAACTCTAATTCTTTATCGAAAACCATTGTACAAGCCTATTTAAAATCTTTATATATTTCTGAAATTCTAGGTTTTTCACTGCCTTGGTATTTACCATGATATAATTTTATATTCCCTTCTGGTTTCCAAAAAGTAACCTGACCAATCAGCATATTCGGGTAAACTTTAACAGGCAGGGTTGCATAAAGTTGCAACGTCAATTTTCCATAGGAGCCGATATCAATTAAATCCGAAGTAACATGAACAAAAAGTCCTTTCCTTGCCGTTCCTGATTTAGCGTGTAGAATAGGAACATAAAAATCGCTGCCAATTTTTTCAAAACTCGCTCCTAAATGAAAAGACTGTGGTTCCAATATTAAACCTGTCTCTGGTATCTTTATTTCTTCATATTCTGGCTGAATTTTAGGATCAATAACATCACTCGTGTATCGAATGAGGGTATCATCTAACCTTATGTCATAAGAATTAGTGGTAATTTGTTCCCTATTAAAAGGGCTTATTTTAATTCTTTGCATAGAAACTTGGTTAGATATTTCTTCTCCTGTCAAAATCATTTTGCAATTGCCTCATAAGGATAATTAAAATTTGCGTATGTAAAAGTATCCGGCTTTAAAACTCCACAATTATTCCAAAAAGTAACCTGTCCAATTTTCATGTTAGGATATAAAATTATGGGTTTTGCCGCTACTAATTCTAAAGTCCATTGGTGTTGAGAGGTTGTATGTCCTAAATCAGCAGATACTTGAAGAAATAGTCCCAAACGTCCAACAGAACTACGACCAATTAATGACATTGCATACTTTTTACTTCCGATAATCTCTTTAGTATGGCCCAGATACATAATGCCAGGTTGTAATAAATAACCACTTTCTGGAATTATAATTTCTTGGAAATGAGCTTTCTCTCCATCAAATCCCGTGAAAATTTTTAAAATATTTCCTAAACGGTAGTTATAACTGTTTGGATTTACCTGTTTTTCATCAAAAGGTGATAAAAATATATCACCTTTTTTTACCGCTTTGATAATTGCATCTCCAGTTAAAATCATTAGAACAGTTCCACATAACGATGGGGATATACAGATTTTCTATAGCGCAAAACTAAAACAGAGTAATTTTGATATGGCCTTAAAAGGTTAGATGCCATTTTTACCTGATATAAACGTTTGTACATTGCATCATAAATTTTTGTATCATTTATTTTACGAATTTCACAGGCTCTAGTTATTGTGCTCTCACAATAATCTTTTAACTCTGCTTCTGTTTCTTGGTATATAAAATTCCTATCCTCATAAATAATTTCCAATCCTTTATACATGTTCATAATATCTTTATATCCGGCAGTTGTTGGAGTTATTCCAAAAACATTCCGACCTAAATTTAACAAATCTTCCGGTATTGGATTTATTATGTAAAATGGAGAGGCTAACAAAAATCCCCCATCATTAAGAAAACTTATACACTTTTTGATAGCCTGCTGTGGATTAGGAAAGAACTGTGCTCCAGCGCCGATAGCAACATGCGTAAATTTTTCATTGGAATCAAAATTAAGAGCATCACCCTGAATGTAATTGAGATTTGCATTAGGCGCATAATGTTCCTTATTATATCGGGCCATCTCAATAGCATTATTTGACAAATCTATACCCAAAGCCTGACATCCCGTAAGAATACTTAATTCTCGTGACTGAAACCCCGTAGTACATGCAATTTGCAGTAGTTTGGATTTTTCGGTCATCCTTGAAAACATAGCCCACTTAGATAATGTATTATAAGCTCCGGGCAGAACATTCCATTGATTGATATATCCGACAAAATCTGGATAATTCATCTTCATAATTTTTTCTACAGTGATACTGGCTTCCACCGTTATAATCCTCCTTTGCACTTAATTATTGTTACTATTGTAACAACATTTATATCATTTTCAATTATTATCGATTGTTTATTTTCTGGTTTATTACTTGGGAAATATTTATATTTTCATTCCTTGCAACAGAACTATTCTCTGTAGGAATATTATAAACCTCGTAAGCAATCGGATATGGAATATTCTCTCGAATATGAGGAGTTTTCGTAATTCCCTGAAGGAAGCGGTCAAATCCAAAACCAACCCCACTAATAAAAGGACAACCAAGACGAAGAGCCTGAATGTGCCGTTGGTCGATATTGTCATATTCGTGTTTTAAGTCTAACTTCTGTTCTTTCAAACGTTCAATTTGCTCTGTCGGTTCCGAAAGTTCTTTGGCCAAATCACAAAACATGATACCATTTACAAAAAACCACTCCCTGTCTAATTCATCAGGATTATCCTCTTTTCTATGCATTAATGGAGATGTTTCTGTTGGCAGTCCATTTAAAATAGTAGGCGCAATGAAATGATGACCTAAAATAGTTTCTGCAATTTTGTTATGCAAATCTGATAAATTATCACACGCACTCACATCATATCGACGCTGTTTACACTGTGCCATAATTCCTTGATAATCTTTACTGTTTGATACGTCTATACCGAGGATATCTTTACATGCATCTTTATAATTCACATGTTTCCAAGAAAAATCATTATTCCAAATATCTGGAAAAACCTTATTTACTTCCTTAAGTCCATTGTTTACAACTTCCTGAATGATAGAACTCATTTCTGATGACTGCATATAAGCACCGTATGCTTCTAATAAAGTAAACTCAGGATTATACATACTGCTGATAGCCTCATTGCGAAAAGCTTTATCTATTTCATATACACGTTCTATTCCACCCGCAACAATACGCTTTAAATATAAATCCATTGTGGCTCTTAAAAACATATCTTGTTTTAACGCGTTACAATGTGACGTAAATGGAGCGGATTTACCACCGCCGTATTTGCCTTGCAAAATCGGAGTCGTTGTTTCTAGAAAACCATGCTTTTCTAGAATAGCTCTCGTTTGAAATAAAATTTTAGACCTTAAAATTAATCTTTTTTTCGTATCTTTATTTTGAATTATATCCGCCGTTCTATTTGAGAATCTTTTGGTAACATCTTTAGGGTTATTTAATATTTCCAAACATGGAGCGACCATACTAATACTTTGAATCAGAATAGAAGGTTCGTTAGATTTTGACATCATTGCATGCCCTCGAACCTCAATGATATCGTTTTTAACAAAAGAATCTTTTACTTTTGCATACTCAGATTCGCCTAATAAGTCCTTTTTACAAATAACTTGAATTTTGCTTTCCTGATCTTCAATATCATAAAATAGTAAACTTCCATGCTTTCTAACAGATGAAATTCGTCCGGTTATGATAAATTCTTTACCTTCTCCGGAAAAGGCCGTATCAACAACTTCCTTAATTGTCGCATTTCTATGGGTTTGTGAAGCATAAGGAGAAGTTATACCATTTTTTTGAAGATTTAATATTCTATCTTCCATGAGTATCTCCTAATTTAACTGGGTACAGTTTACTTTATTTTATTATTTTGTCAATATTCTTTCTATATTTTTCTATTTTTTCAACAAAACACATATAATAGTATGATTTTCATACAATAGAATGCTTGACAAAATAGATAAAAACATATATCAAAGTATTAACAAAACCTTAAAGGAGACCTAATTTGAAAAAAGTGAACATACTTATGTTTGATGCGGCTGAAGATATTGGCGAATATAATGAACCCTTAGGAATTGAGGTTATTGCTGGATTTTTGAAAAAAAATAACGCGGAAGCTAATATTGAGTTTCATTCACAATCAATTCATGGGGATATAAATAATGACTTATCTAAATATGATATAGTGGCATTATCGCTCCCATTTAATTCTTTATCTTCTGTTGATAAAATATACCCCAAAATTAATTTTGAAAAGCAATTCATGATGATTGGAAATTCTCTATCAACCTTTGGATATAAAGATATATTAGGGAAATACCCCAATCTTATTTGCTCTCTGGGAGAGGGCGAATACTCAATGCTTGACCTTGTTGAGTATATACATAAAAGAAAAGATTTTCAGGATATACGAAATATTGCTTATATAAAGGAAGGCTCTTTAAGAAAAAATCCGAGAGTTTTGGTAGATGCCAATGATATCGTTATGCCCGAGAGATTTCCAGAAGTTATTAATTTTTTGAAATCTAAAAAAGGAACGTTCCGCATAGAGGGGAGTCGAGGTTGTTTGTACGGTGGCTGTTCTTTTTGTTATATTCCGGGAAAATATCCTAATAAAACCAGAAGAAACGTTTCCGAAGAACAGATTTTAAAACAAATTATAGAATTGGATAAAATTGGCGTAAAAATGCCGTATTTTACGGATGAAGATTTTATTGGTGGAAATTTTGACCGGGCTATCAGTATCGCAGAAAAAATATCTGAAGCTAAAAGAAACGGTATCATTTCTCAAGATATGAATTTTTATTTTAATACTCGTGCAGCAGATGTTATTAATCCTCGTTGGGCCGAATTAAGTTCTGTTTTTATGGAGGCGGGACTAAATCAGGTCTTTGTCGGTATTGAGTCTGGTTCAAAAGAACAGCTAAAACGTTTTAAAAAACCAACAAGTGTCGAAAACAATAAAAAATGTTTAGATATTCTGGAGCAAAATGGTTTTAACATAGAAGTCGGATATATTCTGTTTGATCCTTATTCTACAGTTAAGGAATTAAAAGAATCTTTAGATTTTTTTGATAAAACAAGATTATACAATAAAAGAGTTTATTTAATTGATAATCTTAAAATCACACCGTTTTCTAAATTCCATGATATGGCTTATACTAAGCAATTGGCTTTGTCACCTTTAAATGTTCAGACCGTTTCCTATGATTATGAATTCGAGGATGCCAAAGTGCAAAAAATTTGGAATACAGCGTCAAAATGGAAAAGAAATGTTGAGAAAAAATATAGTACATACGAAGCAAATACCCGTGGAGAGAGTAATAACATCTTTTTTGCGGAAGAAGCTAAAATTCTAAACTATTTAGAATTTCAAGTTATTTCAAACTTGGTTAAATATGCTGATAGCGGAATAAAAGACTACAAAGAATTATGTCAAAAATCTATGAAGATTTATGAAAATATTATAAATCATAAATCGAAAGGAAAAAGAAAACAAACTATGTATGTATTAAATAAAAATAAAGGAAAAGCATACTAATATTTTGCTTAACATATATTTTTAAGTAGAGGTGTTTTATGAAACGGCTTATCAAACCCAAAGCATTAAACATTGGAGATACAGTTGCGACCATCTCCTTATCATGGGGAGGAGCAGCCGTTTTTAGGAAACGATATGAACAGGGGGTTCATCAATTTAAGGAAGCGTTCGGTGTCAATGTCATTGAAACATCCCATTCTTTAGCTTCCGAAAATGATATTTACGAACATCCAGAATGGCGCTTAGCCGATTTAATGGAAGCTTTTGAGAATCCTGAAATCAAAGCGATACTCTGTAATGTCGGCGGCGATGATACCATTCGTTTGTTGCGTCACATGAATGATAAGCATTTTCAAACAATTCATGATAATCCTAAGATTTTTTTGGGAATGAGTGATACTACAATTAACCATTTGATGTGTTATAAGGCTGGTTTGGAATCTTTTTATAGCCCTTGTACGATGTTTGGTTATGCTGAGAATGGCGGAATTCCTAAATTTATTATTGAAAGTACAAAAAAAACACTTTTCAGCACAGCACCAATCGGTACTTTGCCAGAAAGTGATGAGTATATTATTGACAAAGTTGAATGGGGAAAAGAGCATATTATGCGTCCCAGAACAAAAAGCACTGGTTGGAGATACATACAGGGAAGCAAAACAGTTCAAGGGAAATTGCTGGGTGGTTGCTTTGACAGTTTGATGGAATGCGTAAATGGAACATCTTTATTTCCAGCTGTTACTGATTTTGATGATACAATACTATTTTTGGAAAATTCAGAGGATAATCCTTCTCCAGATTTGACGACTTGTTTCCTTCGTACGTTGGGAGCAATGGGAATTCTTGAAAGAATCAATGGTATTCTATTTGCTCGTCCCGGAGGAGAGTTTTTACCTGAAGAGCAGAAAGAAAAAACAAATTGGCAAAGTCAATATGCCGAATTTGATGAGGCTTTCTTAATGGTTTGTAAGGAATATGAACGACAGGACTTACCTATTGTAACTAATATGGATTTCGGACATACTGTTCCTCAGCTCATACTTCCTTATGGAATAACAGCTGAAATAAACCCAAATTTAAAAACTGTTTCTATTTTGGAAGCTGCTGTAAGTTAGTTAATCAAAAATCCCACTATTTTACAATGATGGGGTCTTTTTAGAATAACTGTACTCTAGCTCATGTGCTGAGATATAACCATTTACATCTTCATAAATTTGAGAATATTCTGCAAAATTAAATATTTCTTGGCTTCAAAAAGATACAACTCTTATAATTTTCTGAACATCTACTGGTGGCAATTTATGATTACCTGCAGAAAAAGATTTAATTTCTTCATCCTCTATATTTGTTTTTTTATTGAAATTTATTTTTTGTAATTGTCATCAATGTTCTTTCATAATATAAATTCTTGAAAACTGTTAAAAGATATATTAGACTCATATTTGTTTGGTATTAGGGATCGTCAACCCCACTATCAAAGAACAAATTATCCTAGCGGATTAGATATATCCGTTAGCCTTCTAAGGCAATATCTCGACTGCAATGGTCGGGATGCCTCCGACTATAAGCAAAACAGATATCGGAGGCATGCCAACGATATTTGTTAAGGTCAGAGGATCATTTTCTAGGATAGTGATTTTGACGACGTCCCGACCACCTTTCACGGTGGTCTTTTTTATTGAAAGGAATTAGTCGTGAGAAATATCCTAGACTTCATATCTGAAAGAAACTTACAAGATTTAGGCGAAAAATTGCATTGGTCACGGGCTGAACATAAACTTGGCATTGAAGAAGTTGCCAAACAAATAAATTGTCCAGTTTTGAAGTTAGACCGTTTGGAAGCAGGTTTAGAGAGAATAGAAGAGAAAACTTTGATTTCTCTTTTGAATCTGTATAATGAAAAGCTTACAATTCGTTTGGAGGCCTATGATGACTCAATCTGATTATCCCATTTACACATTAGACGCCATTCATGAAGATATTTGTTTTTTGGTTTCTTACTTTTTTTATGATACCCGTAAGAAAAAAGAATACTCTTTAGCGGAAGTTAGTAAAAAAACGGGAATATCTATCGAAGATATTGATAAACTAGAGACAATGAGGGGAGTTTATGATTTTTGTATAATCAGCCGTTTAATAGATTTTTACCAAACAAAAATGCCCGTAGATATTAGTTGTTTTCCGAAGTTACCAAAAAATATTGCAAAAAAATGCTTGGCCTGAAAAGTTCATTAATAAAAGCCTTCATAAGAAGGCTTTTATTAAAACTATATTTTTTCATTGGCTAAATTGATAACGACTTTTTTATATATTTTCGCTTGGATGACGGCTTCATACGCTCCGCCGTATTCCCTATAAATATAAGAAATTATGTAATCCGCATTTTTAACCATATAGCGATTACGGACAGGAATGGCTAGTTTATAAGGGGCGGCTTCAACTTCTGCCGGATAGTCAAAACTGTCAAAAAAGTTATCTCTACCACGATGCAGTTGCTGTATATATGCAGCTACCAAAACAATATGAATGTTTGGATATTCCCGTTTCAGCTTTCTTAGAATTCCAGAAGCATAAATATCAAACCACCCATATCCGCCAATCCAGAATGTATTTACGCCTTTTTCGATTATAAGCCGTCGTATTTGTTTTTCAATTAGCGGCTCAATTTTAGAAGAAGTATCTCTATGTCCGAAAAATGCGCATACTTTTCTCATATTGTTCCAAACTCCCAAAAAAAAGACCACCTAAAATAGGTGGTCGGAGAGTTCGTAAATCACATTTCGCAAAATGATTCCTTTAGCCTTTAGAATCCGGAGATTCCTATTGCATACGCTAAAAGCTCCCCGACCGTAGCCGGGGATATATTTACTATCAGCTATTGCAAATAACCGACAATATGACGATGTATATCCAAACACCGTGCGAAATGAGGCTTACGACAGCCCCGCACCCATGTGCTAAACTAGGGGAACTTCCCCAAGTCTGATATGAGGATACCGATGAAAGGTTAATTTTGCAATAAGAAACTGAAAGTTAAAATTTTCAAAATTGTTTTTACTCCTCCCAAAAAATGCCACTGAATTGTCCAAATTTTGAGGAACAGTTCTGAGAAAAGTCGGTTTTTTCCGTTTTTTAACGCAAACCACTTGCAATTTAAAATGTGTATTTTATACTACTGTTTGTTGGAAGGCCCAATTCCGACAGGGTTCGGTAAAACCTAATCAGTATGGGCAAATCTCTTGGGCTTTGTGAGCTTTTAAAACAAGAGTATATTGCTATAGGGCATTTCACCTTAACGGGTGGATGCCAGCTAATAAGGCCTAGCCAAATAACTGGGCTATTTTTCATACTGATTATAGTTTACCCATCCACCCACCTGTGGTCGCACAGGTGGGAAAAACGTATTAACCCGTTGAAAGGATGGTAGCGATGCGAGATTTCAAATTCATAAGAACTAAGGCATTAGCGCCAAAATTTGAAGAACCGACAATCAAAGAACTTATCCGTTGTGTGGCAGACAATATGGATGATGCCCAATGGCGGCAATATCAATCGCTTTCTGCAGAGGAACAAGAGGTGTACGCTTTTGCGCTGCTGACAGAAACGGAAGAAACGGTTACAGCGACAAAAAAATATTTTTATACGATTGCCGGGGAAATTGAAAAACTGCTGCAAAATGGCGATGAGCCTCAGCTTGAAAAATTGTTGCCGGAAGTCTTAAAATATTTCCCCGAACCTCAGCGCACTTATTGTGCTATGGTTCATTCTCTACATGATTGTCTGGCTCGTACCGAACTCATTATTGCGAGAATAAACGAAGAACTTGGCGAGATTACCAATGTGGCTCAGCTCGCGTTGTTTGACTATTACATTAACAGCGGCAAACTCAAATCCTATTGCAAAAGACACGAAAGTTAAGTCCGATGCGGCTTTGTTGGGGCAGGATAGCGATTGGCATAATTTTACTTTTTGCACAGCCATTGTCTGCCGCAGACTTAAATAAAGCGGACATTTTAAAAATAACTGACGGTGATACGGTATTGCTTGCCGTGAATGGAGAAGAAATAAAACTTCGGCTGTTAGAAATAGACTGCTTTGAAAATAAGCCCAATCTGCGTGCCAAGTGGCAGGCGGAAACTTATGGTTTAACCAAAACGGAAGTTTTGCATCGTGGAAAGCAGTCAGCCGTTGTCCTGAAAAAATTGTGGCGGGACAACCGAGCCTTTTTCTACGTGAAACTCAAAGGAAAAGATGTTTACCGCCGCTATCTTGGTACTCTTTTTATTATCCGCAATGATATTGAGATTGATGTTAACCATTATATGTTAAAATATGGTGGTTGTTTGCCATATCGGCCCAAGCCAAGACGTTGGAAACCCAAGCAATAAAAAACTTGCTTTTTTATTTATGTTGCCAGTACTGATATGTACTGGGACACTGGCGTTCTGGTAGGTTGGTAAGGCCTGATTGGTGTGGGCAGGTTCCCTTTACGTGCAAGGAAAATTTTGTCGTTTTAATTTGGGCGGATGCCGGCCAATAAGGCTTAGCCAAATAACTGGGCTATTTTCACGTTAATCATAGTTACCAACCCGCCCGCCTTTGCTTGAATGTCTGAACTAATCTGTAAAATGGGGTTTATATTTCTCTGCGGCTTCAAAGCGCATAAGCTTTCCGTACTGCCGATAATAAAAACCGTTTATTACGTCTAAAAGCGCCAAATTCCGCACGCCCCATACAATAATCTCGCTCCGCATATAGCGCACCCACATTTCGGCAGTGGCGTTTCCTGAGGCATAAGCCGATTGCGGAAGCTTAATAATCTCATCGTAGTCTTTATTATAGTATGCGCTAATGGCAATTGCGGCAATATCTTGTTCCTCTGCTGCAAATTCCCGCTGTACCAAAATTCGGCAATACAAATCGACATAAGTTACCAGCGCAAGCTTAAAAAAATCGCTGTTTCTATAGTCTTTGGCAACATTCTCCGTATTACGCCTCAAAATGCGTACCAGTTGTTCATAAATGCCTAAAAACATCCCCTGACGATAAATTGCTACAAGATTGTCTTCATCAACGTTTTGGCAATACTTCTGCCAAATGGCTTCATCACGTTGCTTTAAATCAGCTATTTCCATACTCTTATCTCTGCGGTAACACATTTTCCCACCTGTGTGACCACAGGTGGGTGGATGGGTAAACTATAATCAGTATGAAAAATAGCCCAGTTATTCGAGCTATGCCTTATATACCTGGCATCCACCCGTTAGGGTGAGATGCCCATATAGCAACACACTCTTGTTTTTAAAGCTCATAAAGCTCAAGAGACTTGCCCATACTGATTAGAAATTACCGTTCCTTGTCGGAATTGGGCTTTCCGACGTTTATCAGCATACAGAACATAATTTTAATTTGCAAGCGATTTTGCAAAAAAACGGAAAACCCCAGCAGAGAACTGCTGGGGTTTTCTAAAGACTTGTGATTTTTTTATTGTGTTATTTTAGTTTAAGGAATCTTGCAAAGTCTTGCCAACCTTAAATCTGGCAACCTTTTTCGCCGCAACTTTAATCGTTTCACCGGTGCGCGGGTTGCGAGCCGTAGACGCGGCACGCTTGGAAACAGAGAATGTTCCGAAACCTACCAAACGAATTTCATCACCTTTTTTCAGAGCGGTGGTAACAGAAGCAATAAACGCGTCCAGAGCTTTGGTTGTATCAGCCTTTGTCATACCGGCTTCAGCCGCCATGCTGTCAATCAGTTCATTTTTATTCATAGATAAAACTCCCATATAGATTATATTGCACAGGAATCTAAATAGATTTTTCATTGCGAGTCAATGAAAAATAGCCATTTTTATCAAGATTTGATAAAAATACCCCGGAATTTCTTTCTGAGCGTTCTCACGGGCTAAAATTTAATCTCAATGATATGCCAAATAAAACAATGAAAAAAAGCCCCCTACTCGGAAGTAGGGGGCTTAAACATACATAATTCATCATAAATGATGTTGTTTTTATCAATTTGTTTAATTGTTTCCGGTGTATCTTTTTCATAATCAGCATAAACCGGCTCATAAAGCAAGCAAAAATCACCGCTTATACTTGTCGTGCAAGCGTTTAATTCGGTCAATATCAGACAAACCACTACGAACATTTTTAGCAGCTTTAACGGCATTTAACTTTCCTTTCGTTTGTTTATTCTCCGCCGCCTCTTTGGCATGGCGATAGCCAAAAAGGTATAAAAAAAGAGCAATAGCGGTAAAAACTATTGCTCTAAACTTCTTTAGAATTTCCATCATCTTTTTTTCTCCGGTTAATTCCAATATCCCGGACACCGCTAATTCCCAACATAATGCCTAAGCTGGTTAAAAGCTGTTCCCAGTCGATAACATCCACCGCAAAATACGGTGCAATCACGCAGTTATGCAGAAAACCATAACATAAAATCCAACCAATCAGCGGAATCCATGATCTTTTATTTAACTTCATATCAAATCAATCCCCTGTTGAATTGTTTCATCGGAATAGGGTTGAATGCCATTTTCCATGCGGATAATAGCTTTAATAAAAACAGTCAGCACCCCGCGTTCTTCAATATCTATGACTGTATCGGGGTAAACACCGAGCTGTTTGGCAACAGACTGAATGTAAGCAGCAGTCTGATTTTCATTAGGAGGCGCATAACGACTTACAATCGTTCGGACTGTATTTAAACCATGAATTTTTTTATAATTTATAAGAACTTTCGCCAAAGCACGGATTCCATAAATTGGTGCTGTAAAAACACAAAAGGCAGAATCTATATCTCTGCCTTTAGGATTTAATCCTTGCCAATTAGCACCGTGCCGGATATTCCCCGGATTATTGTTTCTAATTCCTCTTGGTAGTTTTTGATTCATTATGTATCTCCCAAATAAGTTGCCGCAATTCGTCAATTTTCAGTTCAAGCCGGGTAATATGAACCTGTGTGGCATACTCCCGGGCAACTTGCACCTTAAAATCATTCAATTCCTTATGTACATTGCCCATTTTATGGACAAGCCAAACAAAAGCCGGAACACAAATAATTTGTAAAAATTCTAGCCAATCCATTCTCTTTCCTTTCGTTTTATGTTTTATAAACCTCATCACTTTCATTAACGCAGCTAATTTCCACGGTATCGCCACGGGGTTTGACACCGATTACCTTGGCATACATTGATACTTTTCCTTTTATACCGAAAGTAAAATGAGTTCGTTCCATTGCCGTACCGGTATAGATTTTAATATCCGGCACCGTTTGAATGACAGCTTCTTCATCTACTGCACCGCGGATAACCGGATATGTCTCACTCATAGAGCCGTCTTTGTGGCGAAAACATATAAAATGTTCCTCGTTTTCTTTCCACATCAGATGTTCTGACAATTTTAGAGTATTCCCGGAAACTGATAACACTTCGCCGCCTTGTCCCCATTCGCACATATCATGCGTTATGCTGATTAAATCGCCATAGGTGGGGATTAGCCCCTCTAATTCGGTTTGAAAACTGATATACTTCCGCCGGTAACGGTTGCAAGCGCACATATAATAGCCCTCCCGAGCGGCATGTTCTTTGTTGGTACAGCCAAACAAATCTACATTGGCCGGGTTTTCTTCCGTACTGTCCGCAAGTTTGGTTGTTACATCATCATATTTCCAGTATTTACTTGAGAAATACTGTACTTTTACACTATCTGCCGTATCCTCAGACGGCATGATATATTCGATAGAAAAGCTATCTTTGACTATATTTCGTGGTGTGAACATTGCCGTAGGAATCGTCTTTTTATCATCACGGATAATTCGGATCATTCCTGCCTGCAAGATAGGAATGGCTCGTCCACAACGTGCAACCTTTAACATAGCTTCCCAAATTGTAGTTGTACTGTCAAAAATTCCGTCAAAATAATCTCCCCGACTTTCCCAAACCTTGTCAAGCTGTTCAAGTTCGGTTAAATGGATACGTTCATCTGACAATTTTCCACCGTATGGAGCCGTTAAAATATCCGCAATAGCCCAAGCAATCGAACGCGTTTTTACCGGTTCACTCCAACCGGAATTTGAACTCCATGTTTTGACTTTACGATTTACAATAGCGTTAATCTTTCGGCTGGAATTAGATGAGAGGTTATTTGTTGCCCGCATTTTAATAGCCAAAAGCGTCATTTCACCAAAATCAGACGGAGCTTCCATATAGCCTTTCAAACTTTCCCAATAAATGGCGTGAGCGGCCCTTGCACTTGTATCTTTTGCGTCCAAACGTACCATACGAACTTCATAGCGTCCCAAAGAAACCATATAAAAGAAAGTAAGTCGAATAGGTGTATTTTGAGCTGCCGTATGACTCTCTGAACCCAAAACAATCCAATCTCCAAGCGCATTTCCCTCATCATCGACGAGTCTGGCCTCTGCTTTCCATTGAATTGTTTTGGAAGACAGGCCACCACTATCGTTGGCATAATACAATCCGGCGCTCATAACCACATCTATACCGATTTTATCTATTTGAGTATCTTCAGGATTAACAATAAAACCGCCGACATAAGTGTCTTTTAATAGTTCTTGCCCGGCGATTTCCGCTGCCATTACCACATTCGGATTAAAAAGGGTTACAGGTTGGTTAGGCTGGACAATTTCATATTCCACCTCAGCAAACGAACTTATCAGCGTATCATCAATGCGAATCTGCTCAACTTCACAATAACCTTGTGTTAAAACGTGAAGCTGGTGAAGATATTGCTCATTCTCATTATATTCTGTGTAGGGCTTAGCTGCAAAATCCGGATAGATAATGTGCCGGCCATACAAAACAGGAATAACCCCGCCAAGTTTGGCTTGATTCCCCTGAGCGTTAAGAGAATATGTCGGACTGCTTTCCAATGACGAGGCGGAATATGATGATGTTAAGCTGCTGTATGGAGACGGAATAACTGCATTAACAAGCATTGACCCTCCAACACTTATGGCTGTTGCTGCCGCAGCTCCGGCAAAAGCGCCATAAGCTCCGGCAACAATTCCACCCGTATAATAGGCCGCCACCATAACGGCTACGGACAGTACGACCTTAATCGGATTTGAACCACCGCCACCACCACCTTGAGGCAAACACATAAAAGCAAGGTGATCTGAAGACTTTGGACAATCGTTCCAAAATCTTCGCAATAAAGGTTCACCGTTTAAAAAACAGATGAATGGCAAATTTTGAGGACTGACATTATAATATATGGCAATTTCTGTTATGCTCATTTGTTTAGAACAATAAAAAACCTCGCTTTGAGCGAGGTTGAAAGGATTCTGTATCTTAACTATTTGCGGCATACTCTAAAATCTCCATAATTTGCCAGCCGTTCATTTTAAGCTCCGGGAGTTTCTGAAATACCACGCCGACACCTTGCATATTATGCAAAACGCCACCTCCGTCTATATCAGCATAAATCCCCACATGACAAGGATATTTGTTCTGTGTCAAAATAACGATATTCTTATCCTCTAGCTTAAAAGTCTCTCTCAAGTGGTTATAATTAGATGATTTTCTGAATTCGCATAAAACATCACGCAAACTTGTTGCGTCTGTTACAATCGGTGACAGTTCCAATTTCAGCTCGTTTTGGTAAACATCTCGGACTAATCCCCAACAATCATATTCGCCATTAATCCATAGTTTTCCGATATATTTAACAGCCCAATGTTTCATTTTAACTCACTAATCCCATAAATTTTGATAAACGATAGGTTTCATTCGGAAATGTTTTATTTCCGATATCTGTCATTCTTGCCTTCGCCGTGATTTTATAAACATCACCGCTAATCTCCGTAACGGTCAATCTGACGGGCGGAATCATTTGGGGTGTTGTCAAGTCCGTAGATAAATAAGGACGATAAACAAGCTCTGTCTTATATTGCGATGAAGCAGCATTGTCCAAGTGTTTTCCTATTTCCCGACTGACATTATCTATTTCTATTGTAATTTCCGGTACAGCAGAAGTATCTACCGGAGGAAGTTCGATATTAAAACACATCGCTTGAAATTCGACATCTTTTCCTGTTTCGAGTTTAGCTGTAATATTATGAAATCCTTGCACAAGAAAGATTGTTATCGGATTTCTGTTATCATCCATAAAATCAGGATGTTTAATTTCTAATGTATGATAAATAAGCACATCACTTGGGCTTGAGGCATAAGCTTCCATAATAGCCTGCTGTAAAACATCATTTGGCATCGTACTCTCCTAATATCCAACAGCAAACCATGAAACTATACCTTGACGACATCCTGTATCATCAGAATCCCGATATCGAATACTGAAAGCCGTTGTACTAATATTGACAGCCACAGCAAGGTAATTATAGTCACTGGTATAATTAGTCGGCTGATTATAAGGGGTCAGTAATACCATTAGCGGAGCTGCCGAAAATGCGATTGGAAATGTGACCGGAAAATCAGCATTGGCATTGACCATAACTTTACCACCTTGCTTGATTAAGCCAGTTGCCTGATTTCTTTCATACCAGCAGGTATCATTCCATGCCGACAGAAATATCTTAGCATTAACCAGCGCAGATGTTATATTGCCCAAATCTGTATCGACTTTATTTATTAAAGTATTCCTAAGTTCGGTAGTGTCTTCTTCTGAAAGAGGGCGACAAATATCCGCACATTTAATATAAACCAATTCATAATAAGATTTAGGTCTTGTTTCCGAACCATAACGGGGAATTCCGTTGATTCCGTCTGTTTTAGGTTCCAGAACATACATATTTATACCATCTTTCTGGAGAGCCTCGTCTGCACTTGCTGTTGCGGTAATTGCCGGACCATCACCCGAACCGTATGCATCAGTCCTAATTTGATTGGAGTGGTAATGTCCTTGAAACTGATCATCTAAAATTGTTCCAATATTTTCTAATGTACCACTTCGGGCATAGTTCTTTAAAAGCGGCAAAATAATGGTATTTTCATCTATTTTAACATAAGAGCCACACATTCCATAATTGGAAACCTGACTGTTGTACGTTGTTTCATCAGTAAATACCAGATAATTAGTATCAACTAATTGAGCAAAAAAATCAGGATATTTGGTGCGCGTTATGGTGTTTTTATACCATACAGGCTCATAACCGTCCGGGACTTTTTTATTGCCCGGTACACTCAAACGAGACCCCAAAGGAGCTGGTGCAGCGGATTCAGCATAATACTTAGCCTGATTAGCGTGAGATTCTGCTAATGCTATTTGTTCCTCTGCAGCTTTTCCAATATTGGAAATTTGTGTTGTCCCGGCAAGATTTACAGTTTCAACCTCTGTATCTCCATTATTCTGAATGGCAAAAATCTGTAAAGCCGTTTCATTTTGAATGTTTTGGATAGATTTATTTGTTTCCGAAGATATATTATTAAAGATTGTCTCCGCCTGGCTTTTGATGTCTAAAGTATCGTTTTTTAGTATCTGCGTATCTGACTTTATAATAATTACATCATCTTTAAGCTGGAGAGTGGCATTTTTAGCCAATATAGCTTCATCTCTTGCATGTTCAGCTTCCGCAACAACATCTGATACACCACCTGTTATGTTATCTCGTATATCTTTAAGCTGTTTCGCAACTGTCGGCACATCTCCATTTTCAGTTGTTACAACCGTATTTTCATCGCCATGTATAATATTATGCCATTTTTTGCCGTCAACCTCTACCTGCGAAACAGCAGCTTCAAGTCTTTCTTCCATATTTGCCATTTATAAATCCTTTGTTTGTTTTTGATATGTTATATGTACGTACTCGTGAAGATGATTTACAGAACGGGAAAGTTTTTCAAAATCATTAGAAAGCAAGATATCTAAAGCTCCTTCCGACAGGGTAGGACGTTCTCGTATTTCTAATTCAGAGGTAATAGCCCACAAAATTCCGTTTTGAAGTTTAGCTGTAAATTGTTGGGTAAACCTCGCTTCCTGTTCTATAAGGCCTAAACCGCCTAAAAGGTTAATAACAAACCACTCAGCTCCCTCTTTCGCATGATATTTATACCATGCTTCAAAAAGAGAAAATTGCGATGCATTCATAAACCATTTAACGGTAATTTTACTTGGAACCGCATCAAATCGCCGACGTTGCCGAGCTGTCCCCGATTCCATTTGTGTACGGATAATTGCTTCATTGGGCGTAATAGAGTAATCCTCGACCAGCGGCAGAGGAAGCAAGTCTGGAAATCTTACTGTCATCAATATTCCTTTATAAACTAACCATAACTGCCGTATGCGGGATTAAGTCCGTATCGCCGTTCCAAAACCGGAGCAAGGCCTGTTCCTTTGGAAACATTTTTAGCCATTGAGTTTTCTATTTTTTCAATCATTATATCCAGATTGATTTTACCGTTTCCCTGATTTGATTTAGTAACCGACGTTTTAACATCCGAAGAAGCATTATTTATAACATTAACGCTAATGTTAACCGTGGATTCCCTATCCCCAATTGCTTTCATCTGTTCACGGGTAAAGACCCCTTCGCCGCGTTTAGCGATAATTGGTACCTCATCTCCAACAATGCCACCGCCATGAAATTTGGGAGCATTAAAAAAAACTGCCGGACTGGCATAAGTCTTCCGTAAATTATCAGAACCAACAATTCCCCCTGTATGAGCGGTTGCAAATCCAAAATAACTGGCAATTCCGTTCAATAATGGTTGAGTAATAGATTGCCGAATTATAATACGCGTAAGATCACTGATAATAGCGTTGGCAAAATCTGAAAAACTGGCCTTTCCAGTTGTTACAAAGGTTGTAAGAGCATCTTCCATATTAGAAAACGCATTTTTTACCGTACTTTCTGCCAGATTTGCGAAATTACCGGCTTCCTCCCGAATACTTGTAAAACCACGCCTAAAGCCGTCTTCTAATGATTTCGATGAATTTAGCGCAGATTCTTCGGCTTTCTTAATCATATCATCATATATTCTTTCAACATCAGACTTATATTGCTGATACCCTGATTTTGTGGAATCTAAACCTTTTAATGTTTCCGATTTCCATTTATCAGCCAACGCAATAGCTTTGTCATACGGTGTTTTTAAATCCAAAAGCTTATTCTGGATATCATCAATCGTTTTTTTATAAGTATTGTCATCAACACGAGGTGTTACTTTAACCTCAGTTGTAACTTCCTCTTTTGGGGGATTTTCAATATTGGCTAATTCCTCACGGGCTTTATTAGCATCAATTCTGGCAGCTTTTAAAAGCAAAATATTTTCCTGAATGGACTTTGCCATGGGTGTAAAATCAGGATAATCTTTTGCTAACTCCCAAACCCTTTCTTGATACTGTTCCAAATCAATCCGGGATTCGGAGAGCATTCGGCGCAAATCTCCCGCCATAATTTCCCACTCTTGTTTGAAAATATCTGGTTTAACCCTTTGAAATAAGGATACACCGCCGGTATTCTTAAGACTTTTTTCCAAATCTTTAATATTTTGTTCTGCGTCTTTCAGAGCTTTGCTCCAAGTTGCAACCGCTTCATTTTTACCGGCTTCATTGAGATTATTGACTTCTTGAACAGTTTTCTCGAGTGATTGTTTCAGCTCATTTAGGGTTTCGGCATGTTGTTTACTTGCTCTTTTAGCGACATTATGACTGTCAGCCAGTTTATATAAAGAATATCCGGCAATAATTGCCAGACCAGCAGGGCCGCCAATCAGACTTAATGCCACTTTTAAGGTATTCGCTACTCCGGCCGTTAAGGCCATTTGCACAGCAGCCATCTTAGAAACTTGCGACATCATAGTTAAACCTGCTATTGCAGATTTAGAGGTTGTTCCTAAAAGGGCCATTCCTCCGTTTAATTTCGTAACACTGCCACTTAAAGCAACCCAGCCGGCAGAAATAGCTGAACCTCCTAAACGAGTGGCAATTAAACCTAATGCAATATCCGCATTTTCAGCTAATGTGAAGAAAGCCCCTGACGCCACCTCTACAGCCGTAGCTAAGGTCTCTCCGATTACTGTTGCTGCATTTCCGCTTTGTCCAACTAATTCATTAAATTGAGTAAGTGAAGATTTTAATGCCTCATTTAAGCCATTTTTGCCAATATCACGGTAAATTTTATCAAAATTATCCTCAATATTGGAAATTACACCGTTCATAGTCTTCATTTGTTCCGACATTGCTCTGGCAAATTTTATATCGCCAAGCGAACGGAGATATTTTTCTATATCCGTAGCATTTTTTTTAACGGTTGTAGTTACACCTGCAAAAGTGAATTTAACTTCATTCGTCAAGGTATTGGCTTTAATACCAAAAGATTTCAGACGTTCAAACTCTCCAACCGTAGCATCTGCAACAGCCTCAACAAAATCTAGAATATTTTTACTGAATGCCGAGGCTGTATTCCCGTAAGAGGTTAATGCTTCTTCCGAGGGGTCTAGCCCTAACGCCTTAAGCCGAATAAAAGCTTCTACAACTTCATTTAATTGATATGGTGTAGCTGTTGCAAAATTTTCAATCAACGTAAATGCGGCTTGTGCATTTTCTGTAGATCCTATAACAGTTTTAAGAGAAGCTGAAAGCTGTTCAAAATTTCTGTTTGATTCAAATAACGCCCCTAAGGTTCCTGAAATGCCTTTGAATCCCAAAAAAGCACCGGCAACATAAGAGGCTTGCCTTAGGATATTATTAAAAACCTTTGTATTCTCGTTTAATTTTAAAAGATTATCATTAGCAGGAGTAATAACATTCGTTATTTGACGAAAGGCTTTTTGACCGTCATTTCCAAGAGCTTTGAACTCTTGTCTGACTTTGTCGCCTCCCACCGCCGCCAGGCGAATAGATAAATTTTTAGCAGCACTCATCTTTTATACTTTCGTTAATAAAATTTATATTGCCAACAGTTCGCTCATAATTTCCAAGTCAAAACCTAAATTTTTGGCAATATTAAGAGCCAAAGACAAATCAGGCTCGGAAAGTCTTTTCAAAACTTCCCAAGCCTGCCATCCTTCAACTGTTTGCGGAGCTGTTTCTATGTATTTACATTTTTCAATGGAACAGAGCTTATTGGTTTCTGAACACCCTTTACAATAGTCTCGCCCTTTGCCGAAATGCCACTGGCATCGGGCGCTAAGTCGTTTTTTTCCGCTTCCAAGATTTCACGAACTCCACAATACTGGTTACGAAAATTCTCGGCGATGAGCCAAAAATTTGAAAAAAGTTCCTCAATTTTCTGTTCACAGACCGGCGCCGGCTCATCGCTTTCAGCCTCTAAAATACCCTCCCACTCCAAAATACCGGCCAAAGCCATTCCGATTGTTAAATGTTCATCTGCAAAAGCTTCTCGAATTTTAGGATTGTTTAAATCTAAAAAGTCGGAAACATCTGCTCCGACCTCTTTTGCTTCTTTATATTGTTTGACAGTTTGGGATATTTTATCATTCATATATGCTTTAGCTTGATAAAATATATTAGAAGTACATGGCTTTACCTTAATTTTAACACCATAACCAACATTTAGCCAATATGGTTCTTTAGGAATATTTAGCTTTAACATCAGTATGCCTCCTCATTATTTATTAATATAACAGTCATCATTTTTCCGAGCGTCTGTTCTTTCGCTCCCTGAAAATCATAGGAACACTCAATGCCTCCCGGACCGGAAATAGAACGTTTGGGCTTAGGAAGATAAACCTCATGGCAGATAATCGTTAATTTTTGATTTTCTGACAGTTCATACCCAAACTCTAAATCTACAGGCTCGCCAGCTCGTGCTTTGTTCATAAGTTCATTATCCCCATACCGTACGGAAATGCTTCCAGACAGGCCGGCAACACCTACATCAATCGCTTCAACCTTGCCGTCATTGCGGATTGTTTCAATTTTTTCCAGATTGTTAGAATAGGTTAATGAAGCTGCAGTAACATTTGCCAAGCGCATGCCAGCATTTTTAATAAATCCCTGAAATTGTGAAAAACGAGTATATGTTTTAGTTTCAGCTTCTGTAAATATACTCGTTTGAGCAGCATCCTCACCCTGAGCCAAAAGAGCCACAGTTGCCTGTGCTTCTCCTGAACGTTGGAAGTTAAAGGCAATGCTATCAGCCTTCACGCCCATAAAACGGATATATTCGGGGACTTGGGGAAGACCTATTTCTAATGCGTAACTGGGAAGAGATACTTTTCCAGACTCAAAAGTATGTTCATAACTTCCGGTAAGGGCTTCTTCATCATCAGTAATTGCTTTTGAAGTGGGTGAACCAAAAATGGCTTTTAACCAAATTCCAAAATTACGCAAATCAACAGGAATAACGATATCCCCTGAAACATTAATAACATCTTGAAATGGGGTGGTAGGGTCACGTCCTAATCCGAGAACATTTGATGTAACGAGGCTCTGTTCACTATCCAAAGATGAAGAAATAAACGGAATCTTAGTATAGCCATTTTTCGGCATAACCCCATATTCTATTTCCTCGGCAATTAAAAGGCTGGCATTCCAACCATAAGCTCTACTCATATCTTTTTCCTTATAAAAGAGGGTTATTTGAAACAAATTCGATTATAATGGGGACGGACGCCACCATAACTGGCGGAGCACCATCAATATTTTCATCGCTATATTCCGGGGGTTCTGTATGCAAATAGTCAACATTTCCACCCAATGAAAAATCAGATTTGAGACAGTCTGATACTTTTTTTATAATTTTAGACATTTGATTATGGCGATTATCATCGTCCATATCTTGTACTAAAACTTCCAATTCAGGGCGGAGCTCCAAAACATAAGATACTGGCGAAAGGATTGTTTCAACTATTTCACATTTTCCAGAGCGGAGAATAATTATTCCCTCTGGTGGAATTTTTTGCGGAATGACAATATTTTTCTTTATTTGGACATCTTTCAGTCTTTCCAGTCTCTTATATAAAAGGTTGATAATATTTGTAACGCTTGAGTTTTCCAATTTGTCTCTCCTTTTTAGGGAATATAAAAAACATACAGAATTAGTCTTTCCAGTTTGATAAAATCAAACTTGGCACTTTATTTTCTATTTTTCGGCTTTCTGTCTCGAAATTAATTAACTTGGGCATTTTGACCTTAGGTACTAACCAAAAGGCAATAACCGTCCGTCGTTTCTGTTCATATACCAATAAAGAGGTACCATTAGGACGATAAACATATCTAAGCCGGATTCCTTTCATTTTCTCATAAAGGGCCGGAGTAACTTTTTTCCCACCAATTTTTTGGGGAATTGCCGGCGTAGGAATTGCTAGCCAAAAACCGTCTTTTCCCCTGATGACTAAACCATACTCAAAACTTTGCATAATTTTATCAGCTTTCGAATAAACTATGCCGGCGGTTTTTAGACTATTTTTTGATTTAGGAAAAATATCTCCTCTCCATGTGTACGCCAAACGAGACCCCAAACGTGCGGATTTTACTTGTTTTCTCATTGTATCTTTGAGTTGATTGGTCGCTGCCGATATACCTCTTGTTACGGCAACTTCCGCATTTTTTAACTCTTTTTCTAATATTTCAGCCAGATTTCCAGTTAAACTTGTCTTTAAGTGCATATAACTTCAAAGCTCCACGTTAAGTTATTTGTGTCTTTTAACGGTTCCTGACTAACCGTATATTCTTTATTGTCGCAGTATAGTTTTTCTCCAATCTGTAAATATGGAGCATCTGAAATCCGCATTTTCATCATATTAGTCGCGGTGTGGGCTTGTGAAAAGCCCACACTGACGACCATATCAGGGCGTAAGAGGAAAACAAGAACGTCCCGATTTTGATATTTAGCGTTTTTTCCCAGCTTCTTGAACAGATGATCCACTGCTTTTTGAAACTGCTGCACCACTGTTATCAATCTCCTTTTTGCTTTTTTCATCTTTTTTTAGGGTGTTTTTATCGTTTTTTGTGCTTTTAGAAGCATTTTTATCCGATTTTTGAGAATTATCCTGTTTTGAGGATGAAGATGACGGTGGTTGAGACGATTGACTTTCATTTTTAACAATTCTCGAAGCAAAACCACGCTCAATAAGGGATTCTGCTTCTTTTTCATTAGAAATCTCAACTTCCATATCAGGAGCGTATTCTGTTTTATTTACAACCAGAGTTACTTTGGCTAATACTTTCATATATACTCTCCTATTTTACGGTTACACACATTGAGGCATTGGGACGATATGGTACGACCAACGGCGCAGATTGCAGCAGCATCCAACGGACAGCTGGGTCATTTTCCAACCATGACTTAGGAAAATAACGGTTAGCCTGAAAACCTGCCTGTTCATCTTTGATAGCACCATAGCAACGAACTCCCTCAATACCGCTGCGACTTCCCAGCAGAACGGTATTTTCAGGCAGGATTTTCTTTTCAATTTCAGTTCCGCTTTCGATATATATGTCGTTATATACCCAAACCTCAAAATCGCCAATATTCCCGACAAATCGAGCTTTTTCATTTCCTAAAATAATCGGGTCAATACTTAAAGTGTTAGCTGTCCCACGCCGATAATCTAGATATTTCTGAACAAACGGATTCGCCCGGAAAATCTTCCATGCCGAAGGTTCTAAAATAACGGTTTTAGCCACAACACCAGATTTAGACTGAATTGCACCGGCCCAATCTTCCAAATTGTCCAGAATATTTACGCTGGAATTATCCCAAGTGTTATCTCCGGTAAGAACTTTAGTAAATGAAGCATCTCGACCAAAATCAACAGTAACAGCAGGATAACCATCGCCTTCAACCGTAATTTTGCCAGTGCGCAAAACTTCCGAGGCCATAACTTCTTCACGACGAGTTAAACAGTCAAGTTGATTGTTAAGAGTAACCGCGACGGCTTTTTCTAAACGCTGGGCAGGTGTCATTTCTCCCCCGATTTTTTCTCCTGCCATTCTTTTAAATGGCATATCCGGGGTAAAACGCCGTTTGTCCTTAACATAAGCCGGTTTGAACGATTTTGTGCGATATCCCTCGTGTTCTACGACCTTGCCGGGCATCAATGGCGAAACAAACGGTGAAATCCGAGGTTTACTTTCCTGTGTGTCAAAATAAATCTCTTCTGTTTCCGAACGCTGTTCCTGAGGAAAAAACATATCCAATAAAAAAGATGATGGAGAATGAAGATTCTCCACCACTTTTGACAATACATGTGTTGAAAAGATATCCATTTTTATTTCCTTATGCTTGGGTTTTCTTAATGAAAATGCTCTTTTCACGGAGCTTTTCGGTTATGACATCAACAGTAAAACTGTTGTCAAAAGTCAAAGCGTCTGAATTAAACTCACCAGTAAAATAGACTACGGCCTGTTTATCTTCCTTTTCCGCATTGACATTTTCGGCCAAAATGCAGAGCGGTACTTGAGAGCCATCTGTTTGGGTCGAAACCGCATTACAATACCTTCCGCTGGCCGTTACCTTTCCGAGAACGGTACCTCGAACATAATTCCCGGCAGTAACATCAACCAGTCTAGCTACTCTGGGAAAATCACCTGCCAACAAGTTATCGGGCTTTAATGTTCCTTCATCTTTACAATTTGCATACATTTTACTCTCCTGAAGATGATTTGTTGGCCAAAGAAGCAATGCGTTTAGCCATTACCTCTACATTTTCGGCGGTTTCCGTACCTGAAACAACAATTTCAGGGTTAGGAATCTGAGCCATAACTTTTTCAAAAGATGAAACAACCTGCTGTTTAGGCATATCCTTTAAAATCTCGATAATTTGAGATGATGAAAGATCTGTTGTAACCAGCATTTTATTTGCAATCTGTTCACGACCTTGAGCTTCAGCATTATCAAAGACCTCTTTCATTCTTTGACGTTCCTGTTGTCTTATCTCCATTTCATTCATGTTTTCATTTTCCCTTTCTTTGTTAAGGTCTGTTAAAATTCGCTCAAAAGAGCTTTGACGATTAGCCAGACCTTGCCAAATCGCCTTTTTCCCAACAAAAACATCTCCCTGACCGAAATCCCTGATTACAGTTTCGGTTGAGACATCACGATAAACTGCAATTTTATTGATAAAAACTTCTGCCAATGCATCTAGGCGAGACTGTATTTGAGTCAATCCCTCAGAAGTTTCCGGATTGATACGTTTCAAGGGGCTTTGAGAGGAAACAATTTCAATTTTGTTTTCACCGTCTTCTTTTTCATAAACAGCGACAACCCCAATAGAACCAACCAACGCAGTATCTGTTACGATAATTTCATCGCAAGCTGCGGCTATCCAATAAGCTCCACTGCAACAACTCCCGGAAGCATAAGCAATTATAGGCTTTTTGCCTCGTGCATTATAAATCATGTCCGCCAATTCAGAACAGCCGTTGACTTCTCCGCCGGGACTATCGATATCAAACAGAATCGCTTTTACACTTTCATCTGCCAATACAGAATTAAAATCTCTGGCTAAAAGTTCATAAGAAGTCGCGCCGCTGATTAGTGTAAAAAGATTAGCATAACGAAACAGCGGGCCATGAATGGGAATAATTGCGACATTATTTCTTACAGAGACAGCATAAGTATTTTGCAATTTTCTTCCCAGCTGCGCTGCAATGGCTGCCGGGTTGGTATTTTGTCGCTTGGCTATATTTATTATATTTTCAAGCGTATCACTCGTCGTTGCCCACGGTTCGTTGGTTATTTTGTTCCATATTTTCATTTGTATTTTCCTCTTGGTTAATGAGTTGCATATTGCCATCGCCGGAAGTGCTAAGCCCAAGCTCTCTCATACGTTTGAGTTCTCGAACTCTTTGCATTAAAACTTCTTCCCAGTCTAATCCCTGTGAGGCACATTCATCTTCTAAGGTTGATAAACCGGATTCCATGCGAATTTGTGAGGCTTGGGCTTCCTTAACCGGGTCAACCCAGCCACGCCCCGGACCAATCCATTTACATCGGCACCAAGCTGCTTTCTTTTCGTAAAAATTAGGGGCTTCAATAAGCCCCCTGTTTACACTTTCCTCAAGCCATAGTTCGAAAACTGGTTTAGCCCAGTAGTTAATTATCCAACTTCGGCGTCCATTGAAAAAGCGCCATGCTTCAATCAGAGCCGCCCGAGCAGATGAATAATTTGTCTTTGAAAAGTCTTTCATTAACAGCTCAAGCGGGATATTTAGACCGGTTCCAATATGGCGCAGTACATTTTCAACAAAAGCCGCATAGCTGGAATTTGGACGGCTGGGAGTAAAAGCCGATACTTTATCTCCGGGAAATACTGGAATTATTGAACCACCCTCAAGCTTAACGCTCCAATCTTTGCGTTTTTCCAGATAATCATCTACAGATTCGCCAAACATTTCGGCGATTGATTCACTGTCCATTGGAGTTTCAATAAATGCCGCAATCATGGCGTTAACGACTGAAGCCTTTAATTCCGAACGTTCATAGTGGTCTAACATCTTAAAAAGCGGCATTATTGAAGTAAAAAGCGGTTTACCTCGATTTTGCCCAATACGCTCCGGGTGATGAACATGTAAAATCAACTTCCGTCCAAAAGGTGTTTGAGCTGCAATTTTTTGCCATGTATTGGCACCCTGACCGTAGTAATAGTCATTGGGATAATATTTGCTTATCCAATAATTCTCAGCTTCTCCATACTGATTAATTTCGATACCATCGCGTAAAAATTCACTGTTTTGCTTAAAATCAGGGTTTGATAACCTATCAGGCTCAACGAGTTGGAGGCATGTTGCAAACGGACAATCTTTTGTTTCCCGCCATAAAACAAGGGCGAGGGCTTCCCCATTTTCAATGACAGAACGAAAAATTAAGGCCGTTTGAGAATTGAAATTAAGCTTTCGAGCTGCATCACAAAATCGGCTTTCTGCCCATATTCTCCATAAGCTCTCAACTTTTCGCGCCCATTCTTCCAGATAATCAATATCTAATCCCAAAATTCTGTGGTCTGGAATTGAAACGAGCTTTAAGCCGTTACCGACAACATTGTCAACAAGAGTTTGTATTGCCCCGCTGGCAATACCATTATTGCGGATTAAATCTCGCGAACGGGCAACAAGAGTCGATAACTCCCCATCCAGTTCCATATCCGCAGAATGTCGTAACGGCCGCCAGCTCAGCAATTCCTTAGCCGATAAAGACGCGCCTTTATAACTTGTGTCATCCATAGTTAAAAACTCACTTTGATAACCTTACGATTTTTCAGTCCCTTAGCTTTTCCAATTTCTGCTTGTAGGTACAAAATATATTCTTTCAGCTTGGAGGAATCGGCTTGAGCGTATGACGTAGAACCGACACCCTCAACATTAACGCTAACAGTGCGTGCACCAATCATTAACTCATGGTATGCCTGTTCCGCTTCCTCTAGCTGTTTTTGTAAAATTTCAACTTTTGTCATCTTAAATCCTTATAAATATGGGTCTTGCGCTTTGACTATGTTGGGTGAAAAGCTAATTTTAGTTTTTTTCTTTACCGGTATTTCCGCTGTTTCCTGTTTTTCCGGAATTAGAGTTTTTTCCAGATTGCGCCATTTTGTTTCGGAGAACTGTTCTATGCCAAAGCAGATACTGGCAGCTCGGGCATATATACGGCAATCTAACGCTTCGTTTCGTTCTCTGGTTTTCTGCCATTCCCTTTTCTGATAGCCTCGGACAATTTTAGTGACTAATTGTTCCGCAGTTAATTGCTTAAAATATTCGCTGTCATATTTGGGAAAATGACAATATCCGGCCGGAAAGCTCTCGTCTTCATTTTGAGTCAACCTCAAAAATTGATATAATTCAGACTTAAGAATGGAAGTTCCGACTGTCCAAACCTTAGCCCCTCGGCGAAGTTTTTTACCATTGATATTAAGGTCAACCTTAGTCGGAAGACCTAACGGTGTAACGCCGCTGTCTGTTCCTTTGACTGCCATTGCAAAATTCAGCGGTTGTTTGCGTACCCAATTATAAACCTGTTGCGTTGCAAAACCGCTGTCAATGGCAAAACGGGAGATTGGCAGCATAGCGCCGGACGAATGCTCAAAATAACGCCGGGAAAAATCTGTCAGCTCATTCCAGACATCCTCTCTGGCGGTATCGCCATTTATAATAAAGTAGCCCACCGACCAGCTTTCGTGGTTTCTCCCCCAAGCAACAACCTCACACTCTATACGGTCTTTTTGGACGTCTGCGCCGGCAGTTAAGAATAAACCGCCACTCGGGACAAGTTCTTGCCGGTAATCTTCGCGTTTATCAAAGAGAACCTGCCATTCAGGAGCTTCGCCTTTTTCAAGCCAAGTTTCGCCCAAAACGGTATTAACCCAGACTTTCAACAGATTATCCTTGTTTTTGGCATCTAAAAACTGTTTAACCGCGTCAGCCCATGAAAACCAGCCAACCGGCGAATATAAAGAAGATAAATGAAACCCGGCAATTTTACTGCTCGGATTGGATTTTTCCCAAATTCCATTCTCCAACATCCACGTTTTGTGATGTTCCTCAATTATACCGCCGCAATATTCGCAAATATAAACAGCCGTTTGCGGGTCATCATCTTCCCAATGGATTTGTTTCCATTTAAGCAACTGCCTTTTATTACAATAAGGACACGGTACCATATAATGACGTTGGTCTGATTGCTCGTACTCATATTCTATTCGGCTCACGCTTTGGATTGTCGGCGTGGAAACCATAAAAATTTTACGGCGGTTAAAGGTGCTTGTTCGCTTGATTGCCAAATTGACAGGATCTCCTTCGCCCTCGACATCTCCTTTATATGCGTCTATCTCATCAAGAAAAATATAGCGTACCGGCATAGAACGTAAGCCAATGGCGGAGTTCGCACCGGTTAAAACCAATACACCGCCCTGAAACTCTTTCATCAAGGTTGTATTGCTGGCGTCTTTGGAACGACGGTCGCTGATAACGCACTTTAATTCAGGAATTGCAGCAAACATCGGGTCTATACGGGTTTTAGATGTTCTTTTTGCTCCGTCCACCGTTGGCATAACAAGCATAACCGGCCCTGGGGATAAATGCACGATATAGCCCAAAAAATTATTTCCTACCTCTGTTCCGCCGATTTGAGCGCCTTTCATAAAAACAACGCGCTCAATTCCCGAATACGGAGAAAGGCAGTCCATAATCTCTTTTAAATATGGCGTTCGTGAAGTTCGCCATTTTCCCGGTTCTGCCGAGGCTTTTTGCGAAAGAACCCTGTATTTGTCTGCCCATTCCGAGATATTCAAGAGCGGGTCTGGCTTTAAACCGGCATTAAATCCCTCGTTATAAATGATAAAAGCGTCAGCCACTTTCTAATATTTCCTCAATAATCTGGCGTATTTCTTTAGTTAAAATTTCGTGTATTCGGTTGGTATCAGTTTCTTTGGCTAGGATTGACGCCACACGGTCGGGAATATTTAAGAGGGCATCACGCACCATTCGTCCTTTATTAAAGGCGGCTATCCTCACACCATCTGCCGAAACCAAAGATTTTTCAGCCTCTTTGTTTTTCGTTTCAAGATATTTGACTTTTTCAATTTCGCTTTTTATACGGGTTTTTAAGAGTACTGTTGATAAATTTCCGAGGGCGTCCATTCCGTCTGTGGCATTTTTACTGGTTTTCATAGGCTGGCGGATAGCGGCGATAGCCATATCGGCGGTTTCTTCATTCACTTTTCCGTTATGGAGCTTTATTGTTCCGTTATTTACCAACTTATTTACATATTGTCGGGTAAAATTATGTTTTCTCCCCCATGCTGCCTGCGTAATGTATGCCATAACTTACTAAACTTCTTTTTGATATACCGATGAAAAACATTGCAACCCTATATGATTATATTATAATGTTGGTATGAAAATAAAATTTGTTACGGAAAACGCCAAAGTTACGGGATTTAGGTACTTTTGGCTAAAATACATAAGAGGTTTTGACCCGACAGTTCATTGTGCCAAGTGCTTAATTGGCGATTATTCACAAAAAGTTAGTCTAAATATGCCCGTGAACACCGAGATTGAACTCAATGAGTTTACTGATTTCAAGTGTTTATATTTGTGTGGCGTTATCGGCTACCGAAACAATCTCCACATTCCCTTTGTTCCAAGCGATAATGAAAACGACATCATTACCGCCGAAACATACAGGGGCGATAAAGTGATTATAACCGGAGCAAGACGTTTACCCATTCCACCGCTTGAAAAAGGGTATAACAGTTTATCTCAGGCTTTCACGTCTTGCCGCAATTATCAATTTGGCGTTAGTTATCTTTTGCCAATGCAAGACGATAAGCCTTTATGACATCGGCACTTCTACCTATAGGCTTGCCGTCCGGATGTAACATCTCAAATTCCCGAGTGATAGATTCTTCAACCATTTTAGGGGATATTACAACATTTTTTATTCCGCTCATACACCAAACTCCCGGATTATGGCGTTCCAGCTTAGCCTCGGTCGTATTGATAAATCTACGCCCTAACGCAACAGCCTCGCTTTTCCGGTGGAATTTCTGATAAAACCAATGCCCTTTACGGAATAATGCCGAAAATCCATTATCATCCAAAAACTCAATATAACGGTGGGATTTTGCTTCTCCGGCATAAGTCGTACGGTCTTGCATATCAATTTTTTCTCTGGCTCTACCTGAAAAATAGATTTTGCCGCCCATTCGGCACATTGCATTAACCACCGTCAATACATCGTTTTCAGCAGTCATACTATCTACCGAGTTAAGAACATAATCGCAAATGACAATATCAAATAAACCTTTGGTTTCTAGCTGTTCACATAGATTATCAATCATTTTGTGAACCATTGTCGAATCAATGAAATTGCCTTTGCGGTAAAACAACTCAACACCATGAATATCGTAACCTTTTTTGCGAAGCTTTTTTACATAATCTGCCTGACCACAACCAAAATCAAAAATCCGCTCGCCTTTTTTGCAATTTGGAATAAGGCTTTTCTCATAAGTCGGTGAGGCATTAAACGGCTTTTCTTCCTGCTCATCGTGCCGCAAACGAAATTTTTGAGCAAACGTCTGTATAAAAGTCGTTTTTGCTAAATGATCATAAGAAAATTTACCATATTTTTTATTCAAAAACTCTGCCGCTTGTTGAGCCATATTGTTAGGAATGCGGTAAACTCTGGTCGGAATTCCCATCGCTTTGCAAGCCAGAACATATTGTCCGGCATGAATAACTTTTCCGGCTTGAGTGGCAACACAAGCTCCCCAGTTGCCATATTTGATAATGAGCTTGCAGATTTCATTGCGGACATTTGCCATTTTAGCCCGCATATTGCCGCGCAATTTGATAGGCGGCACCATTTCAAAGCCAAGATTTTCACTTCTGCCAACCCAAGCTCGTTCATCGCCGCTGTCAAAATCTGTACCGTTGTGCAGTTGGTTAAAGCGGATTTCATCAGTTTGGTTAATATTTGCCGGCAAAAGATATACCGGTGCTTTATCAATACCGGCAGCCAGCAGGGCTTTTGTCCTTTGGTGTCCGGCGACAATCAAGTTGCCGGAAACAATAATCGGTTTGACAATACCAAGGGTTTTAATAGATTGGCGAAGTGTTTTTAGCGATTCCTCGTCAATTTCTCTCGGGTTATAATCTGCGCCGACTAAATCTTTAATTGGGTAATCTAACTCTAACATTGGGGTAACAATACCTTTGCTACAAAACCATAACGGACACCGTTTTCCTTTACAAAATTCTCATAAGCATCCACCAAACTCTGGTATTCCTCTTCCGAAATATGAATTTTATAACTGCCAAATGATAAAAACTTATTGGCCTGAACTTTTTCTTCTTTCTCTCCCTCTAACGGGTCAAGCAGTTCATTGTCATTATCCAGTTTTAGAATATCGTTGAGAAAATCATCGTCAAAACCGGTTATTTCCAAATCCAAACCGTCATCAAGAATAAGCTGCAACTGCTCTGATAGTTTGTTCGTATCCCAACCGGCATTTAGAGCAATCTGGTTTTCAGAAATACATAAGCGGGCTTTTTGTGCCGGATTGAGACCGCGGATAATCATAACCGGCACTTCTTCAACACCTAACATTTCTCCGGCTGCTTTACGTCCGTGTCCAGCCAAAATCATATCGTTTTCATCAATAAGCATTGGCGCAGTCCAACCGTTTTCCATCATGGAATTGGCAATTTGCATAATCTGTTCTTTGTTATGCGTGCGGGCATTTCCCTCATATTCCTTTAAATCTGCCAGTTTGCGGCGACTGTATTCAAGATTTGTGTTTACTTCAACTTTTTCCATTGGTTTACATCCTTATTCGCAAAATGGCGGTTTTCCTAGAAAACCGCCAAAATTGTCAACTTGTTTAGTGAGTTTGGTTTATAATTTTATATATTTGATTCAAAATAATATTTTTTTATGCGCATTGTCGGAACAATAGGACTCAACTGCCTGAAAATCCAAGAAAGAAGATAAAAAATGTCAACCGTGTCAACCAAAATTTTCGGGCTGTCGGCTTAAAATATGCCGCGCTTGAGCCACCCCTATAGGGTCAAAAGTCCAGAAGGACCCAGAGAATATTGGAGAGATTTTACGCATAAAAAAATGAGAGAAGATGTATTCCGACACCTTTTCTCATCATATCTAAATATTAACGGAAAACTTTTGAAAATGTCCATACAAAAAATCAGCGTATCAGAAAGAATAAGTTTTTTATAGTTTAATACAGTTCCATACAATAAGAGATTGTCAATAATCAAATCTGGTCAATCTTTTCATTCAAATAATCTAAAGCCTTATTCAGTTTTTCATTTCCGGAGCTTTTAGATATTCCCAGCGCGGTGCAAATAAATTTCCATGATTTTCGCTGTGCTTTATACCAAATCAGTTTTCTTTCAAACTCCGTTAATAGCGGTGTCCAGCTTAATACTTCATCTAATCTTGATAATTGTTCCGGTGAAGGACATAATCTTATTGGGCGTTTTTCCTGCTGTAAAATTTCTAGTGGCGTATAAATTATGTCAGGCCACGCAGCTTTACAGCCTGGTATCAAAACAGGCGGTAACCGCTTAGCAATATAAACAGCTTCTTCAAAACGTTCCAAAAGTTCTTTTCTGGACATTCTAACCATGGCCACGCTCCTTTGCTATTTTATCCAATGTTTCATCAAACTTATCAAACAAGCCAAGTTCAACTGCTTTTCGATACTGAATTCCTCGAAGTTGAATACCGTCATTGCGGTAGCTGTGTTCAAGCTCCATATATTCCCGTTCACCAATTTTCATTTTGAGCAAATCGTTAATTGTGTAATAGAGGGCAGCTTTATAGATTGGTAATGTGTATTTACATTTATTGAGGCGAATATCACGACGCATAAATTCTACTTCAAGGCATACACCGGTAAAATGCGTCTGAGATGATTTATTTTGAACACAGTCTTTTTGCTGATCGCTGAGTTCTGCCAAAATATGAGCCAATTTTGGAAATGTCGCCACTTTCTTATATTTGAAAAGATTATAGCAGGCTTGCTTTAATTGGGTTTCTGAATAATCCCCAAGTTCCTTAATCCATTGTTCAATAATTTTTTCAGGTTCTTGCCCGTCTTTTGGTTTGTTCAGCCATACTGGCTCTCCGTACAAATCGTACAGAATTTCGAACACACAATTCATAACTTTGTGTTTTTTATTTAGCATATCAACTACTGACATTATGCTATCCCCTTGGATTTCAACAAATCCGCAAAGCTCATTTTCTTTGATACAACCGGTTTTTGAGAACTTTTTGATAAAATATCCGAATGTAATGAGGATATTTTAGTTTTTAAATTCTTATCTTCTTGAGTCGTGGACACTGGCCGGACTCTTTGTTGGCTATTAGATGGACTTTCGGCGGACTTTGGGTTGGTCGGTTGTTTGGCTTTTGGTTGGACATTTTCAGCAGAAAGATTTTGAAAACAGCTATAATTTTCAACAGTTATCAGCGAATACTGGTTGGTCGTTTTGATGGTTATAACACCGGACATTTTGAGTTTATCCAAAGCCGTTCGTATTTGGCGTTCACTTAACCTTAATGTTTGTGCAAGCTCCATTCTGCCGGTTATGATTTGACCGCGTTTTACATCAATATTGCGCCACCGCTTGTCTTCATAATTAGCCGTTAGCAAAAGGTGCATAAACACACGAAAGGTATTTGCATCGCCATACCATTCCCATTCTGTAATTTTTCTGTGAAGTTTTATCCAACCGCTCATAGCAATTACGCAGATAACAGAGATTGCTTGTTTTCTGCCGTATTTTGGGCTTTTCTCTTATTCTCAAAAGCGATAATACTGTCTAAGGAGTATAATATCTTACGCCCAATCCTTATAAATTCGGGGCCGAATCCTTGAGTACGCCAATGTTCTATTGTATTTGGGTTGATTTTCCAACGCTTAGAAAGCTCTTTTGTTGTTAGATAAACATTTGTATTGGTATTGTTCATAATTCCCTCTTAAAATTTTGTTGTGATTACAGCAAAATTTTGGGAGAGATATTTTTGATTTTACAGTCGGATAGGTATGAAGCTGTATATGATAGAATCGGATATAAGGCAGAGTTAAGCATTCAAACTGTTTTGATAAGTGAAAAACAGTCGGATTTATGTCCGAGTTAAATTCAGACTTTAAGGGTTAGCTATTTGTGGACAACTTTTCTAAAGACAAACTGTAATAACCTTTTGCTCGATATTTTATTCGGGGTAATATTGGATGAGATTTAAATAAATCTTTTAAATGTTGTGTTCTCGCACCGCTATCTATTAACAAATTCTTTCCTAAAAGCCAAGGGTTGGGAGATTGTGCTGCTTTATGCAGTTCTCGAATTATTTTTGCCTGGATGTGTCCGAAAGAATAAAGAGTATTTCCAATATAAAAAAAATCGCAATCCTTATTGACTGCGATTTCTGATGATGAGGCATTATTATTCCATAATGGGAGTTCTTGTTCTTCATATTTTAATTGGTATTTTTCTTCAAATTGTTTTAAATCGCAAAGAAGAATCATCAAATCTACCTTTTTTATTGTTATTTTCTCTGGAAAAACTAATTTTTCTCTTTTGGTATCATCGCTGGAAATGAATTCGCTAACTTGCCGTTTATAGTGACGGAATAAAATATGGCAATCTTCAGGCGTTATACGTTTACAACCGGTATATTCATATATTTCTTGAGAATTATGAGGAAATTTGTTTAAAAGCATATTTGAAGTAAGTTTTACAGAACAAACTTTAATATGGGCATTAAGAAGACCATTCTCTATACAATATTCGACATCTTTAGTTTGTCTATGCCATCTTGCGGAAACTTCACTTAAAGAAAAATACATTTTAGTGGGAAAAGCCATATTCGTCCTTTCTTTTGTAACATTTTAAATTATTGGTTACAACCCATCATAAAGTTGGTCTTCTTGAAATTCAATCATAAAATGCTAAAAACAACTTTTAAACAACCCATGCTTGTATATAGCTTTACCGCTCACACGAATTTGAAAGAAAGTATATATATTTCAATGGGTTCAGAGTATATGTCTGTAGATTTCACTCATCCCAAAAAATATATGGGTAAAATTTATTTATCCCAGATAAAACAAAACCCCTGGAAAACCAAGGGATTAAATGGTGCCAACAGAGAGACTCGAACTCCCGACCCACTGATTACAAATCAGTAGCTCTACCAACTGAGCTATGTTGGCAACCAACTGAAGCTCCTTATATAGTGTACATTTTTGAATGTCAATAACTTTTTTGTTGTTTGTTTATATTTTTTATTGTTGCGTAAAAATGTATGGTTTTGATATGGTAGTATATAATTTTAGACCAATCTTAAATTCTATAGATTATTATGGAATATAGTGAAATGACGGAGATGAAATTGGAGTTAACTTTAGATAAATATGTAAATACTTATAATCAAATACGATTTGATAAGATAGAAAAGTTAATCAACGAACCGCACGAACTATTATCTTATTTAGGTGTATCTGCTACAATTAATAATATAGAAGACTTGAAAAATGATATGGAAAATCTAATTCACACTTTTTTATATGATGAGGACGGAGAGGACATAGCTCAATTACAACAAATGAAAGAGGAATTAGAATTTCGTAATCTTATCGAAAATGAAGATAATCTACAACAGAGATCAATATTACAATATATTTTTGATTGTTTCAGAGGCTATATAACTAAATACAATAATCAAAAGGTTAATCCTTTGTTATTATATAAAATAAAATCTTTTGATTCTCCAGCTTGGCATAACATTCTTGAGTTGGCATATATCATCATAAAAAAATATCCAATGTATACATATAATCAAATTTCCGAGGTTACACGAAATGTAGCTTTAGCGATAAAGGAATTAAAGGGTTATAAATTCGAAATTACATATAAATCTAGCAAATTCATCCAACTTCCAGATAAAGAAATTGTTAAAGAAATCGAAAATCTTATTTCTTGTTTAGGTGGTTTAGGTGTAACAGAAATATGCGTTCGGCAATTAAATAAATCATATAATGAAAAATTGGATTACATTATTATTCCTCAAATTACAAGCACTATACCAAGTAAACGCCCAGCAAGAATTTGTTGGCTTTATTTACTAAATTTATCGCTTAAGCATTTAAATGATGTACCTAAACAGCTAACACCTATAAGGCAAAATATATTATGGAAGAAGCTACAAAACATCGTACGAGCATATATTGCCTGTTATAATTTAGAAATCTACTATCCTTTAATATTTATTGAACCCGATAATTATCTTGATTTTATCTCAAGGACAACTCTTTTTAATTTTGTTTTCAATCCAAGACAGTTATCTTTTGAGCAATTTAACTGCTTTATTGATGAATTATTTAGGTGGGTAATCATAGAAAACAGTGATGTATATGCAAAAATACAAGAAGTTAAAGAGTTAGCTAATTTTATCATCACTAAAAAAACAAATGGAATTGTAATATTTAATAAAAATGAATTATCATTTTTAGAAAGTATTGATGAGTATATAATAGATGCTGATAAAATTAATAAAGATTATAAAGATCCTAATGATAGCACTTTCCAATTTTCTAAATCTATATATTGCAGACCGTTTATTCGATTAAAGAATAATAGTTTGCTTTTTCTAAATCAGAATATTGCACTATACGCACTTTTTGAAAATATTTATTCTATAGTTCGAGAAAAATTAAACAATAGAGAAGACCCTCTTTATGTTTCAAAAAAACTTGGACATGAAAGTGAAGAATTGATTTTTAATAAATTAGAAACATTATCTTATACAGATGAAAATTTCATATTAAAAAATGCTGAGTACAAAATATCTAAAGATATAAGAAAAGAATTAAATGTTAAAAAAAAACTTGGTGAAATTGATTGTCTTATTGGAACAAAAGATTGTTTACTTATTATGCAGATAAAAAATAAGCCTATTACGACAAATGCGGCATTAGGAAATAATGTAAATATTTTGTCTGATTTAAGTATGTCTATGGTCAATGCTTTAGAACAACTTACCTGGGACGATTTTATCATTCATAAAAATGGCTATTTTGAATTAACCAACGGAACTAGAATCTATAAAAATAATAGAAGAATAATAAAATGTATCGTATCTCTATTTGATTATCAAGGATTACAAGAACCTCAATTAGTAAGTGCTTCTTGTCGCTTTTTTGCACATAATATACATTTTAATCTTAAAACAGAAGAAATGTATAATGATAGTTTTGCTAATGTAATATCCAAATTTGAAAAGGATTTTTCAAATCTAAATGAGAGCATTGAAAATATTTCTACTATTTTCTCAAAATTAGTTGAAATTAATAAAAATAAAGAACGAGAAATAGATACGATATTTTTGAATATTCCATTTTTAATTACCATGATTAACAGAGAAAGTAGCATCAACGACTTTGTAGAAATGATAGTAAAGTTTATGCACACTAATTATGGAACCCACAATCTCTATGCAACATATAATATTTTTATGAAACTATTTCATAAATCATAAAAATATGAATATCAAATGAATGAAACGAATACATTTAAAGCTCATTTTAAGTGATTTATTGTGGTTAACTCCAGAGAAACAGTGGAAATTATTTTATATACTATTTTACTATATAAATATAGTTTTGTGTTATTATACAAAACGCGAAATAAATAATATTTTGAAAGAACTTGAACTATGGCATATAGAAATAAAACTTATGTTGCTTTTGATGGTGATAATGATATGCACTGTTATAACCTAATGAAAGCATGGAAACAGAATGATAATACAGAATTTAACTTTTATGATGCTCACGATATAAATACGGCAAGAGATACTAGTACAGAAGAAACGATAAAATGTCGCCTTCGGGAGCGAATGGCTAATAGTAAAGTGTTTGTTTTACTCGTTGGTGAGCATACTCAATATTTATATAAATTTGTTCGTTGGGAAATAGAGGAGGCTATAAGGCGTGATTTACCAATTATTGTAGTTAATCTAAATGGAAAAAGGCAATTCGACGAAGATAGATGCCCGCCCATTTTAAAAGATAAGTTAGCTGTTCATGTAGATTTTTCTCCAAAAATTATGCAATATGCGCTAGAAAATTGGCCTGCAGAATACAAGAGACTAAAAAATGAAGAAAAAACGGGACCAAGATATTATAACGATGCTGCCTATACTTGGGCTAAATAATATGATAAAAAAAGTAGACCTCTTTGATAAGTTAATATTAAAACAATTTGCCGAAATTGTTTCTGTAATCTCTACATTGGAAGCTCTTCTTTTACTCGGAGTAAATTATCAAATCTCCCAGCCTTTAGTAGCTATAGGTGTGAATTTACTCCTTTTGATCATGGTATATGTTGCTATTTGGTGGCACGCAAACAAATTAAAAAAAATTTCTATTACTGCTAATAAGTCGACAATAGAAATTTGCTTTGGCGATATTTTTGATGAAAAAGATTTTAAAGTCATAGCTTTTAATGAATATTTTGACACAATAGTTGATGATGTTATCATTTCAAGTACATCTCTTAATGGAATATATTTGAATAAGTTAAAGACTGATACAATAAAAAAATTGGATAAAGATATCGAGAGCGATGCTCATTTAAAAGACAACATCTTTGAAAAAAATACAGAGAGAAAAAAAGGTAAAAAAATTAAATATATTTTAGGAACAATATTTAAAAATGACCAATTTTTATTAACTGCCTTTTCTCATTTTGATAAGGACAATAGAGCTTATTTATCTATGGCTGATTTTATTGGATGCTTGTTAAAATTCTGGGATGAAGTGGATATTAAAAATTCAGGACATTCTATTTCACTTCCTCTTTTAGGGAGCGGAATAACACGTTTAAAAGAATATATTGAAATTACAGATCAAGAAATCTTGGAAATCATATTATGGACATTTTTTGTTAGCCGAATAAAAATAACACATCCAGCAAAATTGCGTATTATCTTGTCACCAAGTAAAATAGAAAAAATCAATTTGTATAAAATCCAATCACTTTTTAATAAAAAGAACTAATATGACAACAGAAACAAAACAAGACTATCGTAATGGAAATTATGTAGCTTTTTATGTAAAAGAACCTTTTGATTCTTGTAATTTAGAGGCAAACTCCACTAAAGATTTTGTATCATATAGGCTACTGCAAGCATGGAAAGAAAAAGATTCAACATTCCCCTTCATTGATTCTCATAACAAAACATATAATGTAAGAGATGATAGTGATTGGGAAACAACGCTTAAGCCGCGTTTGCATGAAAGATTAAAAAAATCAAAAAATATAATCTTATTTTTAAGTTCTGTAACTATAGAAAGCAGAGCTCTAAAAGAAGAAATTGAATATGGCATAAACATATTGGAACTTCCAGTTATCGTCGTTTATCCGGAATATAGTGAAAAATCTGATATTGTTACCAATGGAAGTATAAAAGAGAATATAAAAAAATTATGGGATTTATTGCCTGTTTTTAAAAATAATATGGCGAAAGTTCCAACAATCCATGTTCCGATGAAAAAAGAACTCATAAAAGTAGCCTTAGAAAATGATGATTTCAAAGTACAGACAAAAAAAGAAAATGGTATTTTTATCTACAATATTAAACAATTCAAGTGAGTGCCGAGTGAGTGAAGTACATACAGTTAGCGATTCCAATGTGCAGTTTAAATGTGTTTAAAATTTTGAAAAATTGCTTGTAACCTTTGCCGGCTAACGATTTTTCATTTAAAAACAATAAGCTAATATTACATAGAATCAATAACTTAGTAGATTTGTAATCAGTGGGTCGGGAGTTCAAGTCTCTCTGTCGGCACCAGCATTTTTACAGTATTTCTCAGTGTTCTTTAGCTTTTCTTCCCTCTTCGGATTCTGTATCCTTTCATTTACAGGGCTCAAATAGTCTTTTGGGGTTTAGGAGTGATTTTTTACAGATAAGGTTATATCAAAGAACTTTTGTACTTTGTTGTTTCCTCTGTAATAATCGTCTATCCAGGAAAAAATAAATTCTTCAAGTTTTCCTTTTGTATCATCGCCCATTTTTCTAAATTTTTCATAGCGTTGAGCAAATAATCGATGTTTTCCCTCAGTATTTTCCTTTAATTCAACCCACAGATAGGTATTATTTTCAAAAGGAATATTAACCCCGTATATACCGTTTTTATGGCTTCTTTTAAATGGAACTTTCTCATCTCCATTAAAAACTAAATTTTCTTCAAGAATTTCTATATTTTCAAAACTCATAAGGTCAACATACGCAAGATTTGTGATTACAGTAGCTTCAAGCATAAAGCTTAAAGAATTTCCAACTTTTTTTCCTAATGTTTCCATTCCTTTTTCAAGCTCTTTTGAAAAATCCACCGAGCTTTCTGATATTACAATCTCATCATCAGAAACCTCTTTTATAGTTATTTCGTCAGAACTTGCAGTATCATTTATTATTTTTTTTTCTTCATTGTATGGTGTACCATCGTGATTAAATCTTAGCTCTTCTACAGTCTGTCCATTTTTTATTTTGGCTTTCAGCTGTGGATTTCCGTTTTCATAATAAACTTCATAAACTCCGTCTAAGTCATTATTTTTAAATTCTTGTCTTGTCCATACATTTCCATTTTTATAATAATCTTCTTTTAGACCATTAAGCTCTCCATCTTTATAGTTTATTATTGTTTCTAAAGTGCCATCTTCTAAATAAGATTTCCATTCGCCGTCCTGTAGGCTGTTTTTATAGCTTCCTGAAAGTCTTATATTTTTATTTTCGTGATATTCTTTAAAATCTCCGTTCTTCTCGCCGTTTTTATAAATTACTTCTCCTTGAAGATTTCCATTTGGATAGTATGCTTTAAATTCTCCCTCAAGAACTCCGTTTTTATAATTTGCTGATACTCTTAATTTTCCTGTATCGTTATAAAATTGTTCTGTAAGTCCGTCTCTTTCTCCATCTTTAAAAGTACCACTGTCAATAAGAATACCATCTTCTGTGTACATTTGGAACAGGCCGTGTTGTTCACCATTTTTCCAATGTCCGACTTCTTTAATGTTATTTTTATAATAAATGACATTAAGACCGTCCAGTTCACCATTTTTGTAAGAGTATATATCAAGATAGTCCCCGCCGGTCCTTTGGGTTCTTCCGTTAAAAGGCATGCCGCTGTCGTCGCAAAGTTTTCCATTTATGTTTCTTAATTGTTTATTTTCCTCAACTGCAGGAAGATATTTAAAAAATGAATATCTGTTGCTATAAAAATAGCTTCCCAAACAGGATGCCGTTAACAAAATCAAGGCCAATGTTATTTTCTTTTTCATTCCCGTCTTCTTTCTAATAAAACTTTTAATTTATTTTTACTGTTCTTTTTTCAATAAATCTATCGTTTAAAATATAATTTCACAATAATATAGAGATAAGATAAAATTAAAAGTCGATTAAGAAAAACAGCCTTGCTGCCGGAGGTATGGCAGGAACTGTATGCCGTCTTGTGGAAAAAGCTGGCGGCAACATTGTCTGCTTTATGTTCTGACTGGAGTTGGCAGGCCAGTCTATGCAGGCGCGGATATCGGTTCCTGTTGTCAGTCTGATAAAATGTTGATATTTTTTTTTTATAACAGATGTTTTTTTCACAACAGGTAAAATAAAGTGTTGACATTTCAGATATATGAAAATAAACTTACCCCTAGTTTGTTAAAAATGGAAGAATAAAGGTTCTGTTTGTATGACAGCCGTAATGGGCATATATTTGTTTAAGTTCGCTTTCAGAAGATATGGTCTGAAAGCTGCTTGTGCATCGCTCGTTCTTCCCCTCATTATGATTGCTATTCTCCTTATTAGCCTCTGGCTCTAAGTGCTTTTTGCTTAAGCTTAAAGCCCGGACACTTAGAGGTATGATTTCAGGGCTTTAAGGTATCAACAGGAAAATAGCCAATCTTTTTTAATTAATGAGGAAACAATGTCAAAATCAAGCAATGGGTATGGTGCCGGGGAAGAAAACGGCACAAAAGTAAAAGAACCGGAAACGGTAACAGCGGCAAAAAATGCATTTAACCAATATTTTGAAATGGCTGGCCGCAAAAGCTTTAAGCAGTTTTACTATGACTGGCATATCGATGCCATGATAGAGCCGTTTGCCGAGCTCGCAGACTATTTCAGCCGTCGGTATCCCATTGATACGGCAGCGCACTTCGACCGCTTTGTCAGGGATTTTTGCGACAGCGTCAATACGTATAATATTGACTGCGAAAAGTTTTGTTCGGTCAAATCCGGTATTCGCCATAAAGACAAAGAACTTTCGGATATAATTGATAAGATTGAAACGTTCAGCTTTGAATTTCGGCAGTTTTCATATAGCTTTATGACCGAAAAGGATTATGTCGCCGAATTCGGTCAGTGGACGTTCAAGCCGAATTATCCGTATTCTCATATGCATGGCCTGGCCGTTTCCGTTGATATCTTAAACAAAATTTCCGAACATTATAATTCTTTTGAAAATAGAAGCGTTGCCGAAAAAACGCGTTATGTTGTCGACAATTATCTGCGTACTAATATTGCATCGGATTATCGTTATAAAGCCCGGTATTCCTATAGCGCACGCAAGGCGGCAGTAAGAGGTTTTGTCAGCTTGCGCAACCGGATGAGCACGGAATATAAAACCGGGCTGTATCGTGATTATACGGATTTGTTTCAGATTGAAACCCGTACGCCGACACCGTTTGGAAAATATCGCCCCAACGGATTTGAACTGGAATTTTATGTTCCTGAAGAATATGGCGATTATTCCAAATTAATCAGTTACCTGAAAGAAAAACACGGTTGGAAAACAGTTTATACGACCAACAAAAATCCTGATGTTTATAATGACGGCCAGTCAGCCGGAGTAATTGAGCGCGATGAAAGCCTGGCCGCGATGAACGGGCTTGCACCGGTAGAATACGCGTCCCGTATTATGAAATCAAAAGCCGATGAGGCCGAATGCCTGAAAATTATGGATTCGTTTGACCAGGGGCATGCCAATGTCCATTGTTCCCTGCACCAGCATGTTTCGGCGGAAGGGTTTGATTTAAATACCTATAAGCGTTTGGTTAAGCGTATGATGAACCACGAAGACGCCATCGTCAGCAACTTTGCCGCGCCGGAACGCCGCAACAACAAACTGCTGTACGCCACTTATATCAGCCGCAATCTTAGTTCCAATGGCAAACGAGACTACCCGTTTTTATGCGTAATGACGGACTTGTGCGACAATCTGAATGAGTTGCGTGAGATGGTGGGCTTTGGCCATAAATACAAGACCTTGAATATTATGCCGTCCAAGACTGTGGAGTTTCGCTATATGAATGCTAACTTTAACCGTCGTTATGTAGAGGCTTTTCTGCAGTTTAACCGCGATTTTGTCAACAGTGCGGTTAATAATGACGGAACGCATATTAATCGCCCGCTGGCCAACAAGTTTAACTGGATGCAGAATGCAGCCGTTGACGACAAAACGGTCTTGAAACCTTTAAGCTACTATTATCAGAAGGCGTATGATCAGTTCCGTCCGGAGAAAAAGGTTGACCCGCATACGATTTATGAAGAAAACGTTTACGCGCGTCATGTGGCTGATGCCATCAATGCAACCGGAAAATTCGGATATTACAACAGTTGGTTTTTAAAGAGGGTAAGAGATGCAAGAGCAAAATAAAGTATTTGATGTCATTAATCCGGACAGCGCCCGCCCGTTGATTTTAACCTGCGAACACGCTTCGGCGGCAATTCCGTCCGGATATGATAATCTGGGGCTTTCTCCGATATGGCTGGATACGCATATTGCCAGAGACAAAGGCTGTCGGGAATTGACGGAAACATTGGCGCAAAAACTCGGTTGTACGGCATTTCTGGCCGGATATTCCCGTCTGTTTGTAGATTATAACCGCCGTGAAACTGAAGCAAGCCTGATTGTTGACGAAAGCGACAAAGTCATTATTCCGGGTAATCAGAATTTAAGCGATGCCGAGCGGAAATATCGGATTGAAAATTATCATCGTCCGTATTACCATGCAATTATGGCTAAGATTGAAAGCCTGAGGCAGCAGGGGGTAACGCCGCGGATTTTTTCCGTCCATGGCTTTACGCCTCAGCTGCGGGGAGGGAGCTTTCGTCCTTGGAATGCCGGGATTTTGTATGTAACCCCCAACGCCTTTGCGGAGAAGCTTCTGCGTGGACTTCGGAATTTGCCGGAGTTAAAGGTTGATGCCAACGTGCCTTATGATATGCGCCGGTACAACACGGGCGCCGCAGCCATTTGCGGCGAGGATATCGGGCTCGAAAATGCCGTTATAGAAATTCGCGATTCCGAGTTTGATGATATGGCTGCCGGAGTGGCAAAATGGGGAAATATTTTATACGATATCCTAAATTGACAAAAAAAGCTGGACTTTCATGATAAATTATGTTACCTTAATAGCAGAAAACTATTAAAAACATATAGATATGAAGGCAAAAATTTTTATCATGACCTTGTTGGTTATGATACTCTCGGCAGTTCAAGGTTACGCGCAGAGAGAAAACAGAGGCAACACGCGCAGTCGTGCAAGAGTGGAACGTCCGCAGCGTAGTACGGTTCGCCCGTCCCGCACTCCGGCACCTCGTCGGTCTCCGGCAATTACCGGTCGCTCGTCAGCACGGCCGTCAGTATCAAGCCGCAGGGCACCGTCATCCCGGTTCGTGCGCAATACGGCACCGCAGCGGGAAACGCCCCGGCGTTCTGCCGTAACGTCACGGAGGGAACGGACAGGGATAATATCCCGCCGTTCGGGTACGCCGCAGGAGAGGCACGGAATAGCACCGCGCCGTCCGGCATCGTCTTCACGAAATCCCGGTATTTCATCCAGACGCCCACCGGCTCCGTCGCATGCAGCTCCGCGCCATCGTCCGCCTGCACCGCGCCGCGGTCATATGTCTCCGCCGCCGCATCGTCCGTGGCGTCCGGTTTTCGGGCATCATCACGGTTATTTGCACCATCACCATCATTGCTATTTCAATAGTTGGTATTGGTACACATGGGGCGGGTATCATAACCGTTTTATCTGTCACCGGTTGTATCATAACAGGTTTTTTGACAGCCTGCTCGGGTACTATATCTGGGGTGCGATAAACGCGCCGACAAAGCTTGAGATAGGAAATATGATATTGACAAGATATAACAATACGTTGAAAGTCCAGGTTGGAAACAGTGTGTCGTATCTTGATTTATATCGTTACCAGACAGTCAGCTATCTGGCCGGCTATACAAGCATTGAAGTGACGACCGGAAACGGCAGTGCATTGGTTCGTTTTTACGACGATTACGGCAATGAGGCGACATATCGTCTGTAAGGCATACTTGCTTTACGAGGCCGTATTTTGCTGATAATTGTCGGTAATGCAAAAGAAAAAGGGGGCTTCGGCTCCCTTTTTTACGTGAAAAAGTAAAATGAGACATGGTAAGATATTGAAATAAAATAAGTTTTAGTAAGGCGGAAGAAAAATCTGACGATTCGGAAAGCGAAATTTGAAAAATAATGCAATTTTTGCAAATTTTGCTTAACCGTCCATCCGAAAAATATGCAGATATATAACCGGTTATGCCTGGCAGAGGAAAATTTTACAATAATTTTATAAGGCCATATATTCGTTTTCAGAAAGCATCTAAGGAAAACGGATTATGATAAATGTCAAAATTTATTGCATGAAAACACATCGCGAATACGAAAACGTGTATATGGTTATAGATGACGTATTGAAACGCAGCCGGCTTGAATACCGTATTGAACGGGTTACGGAACCGGAGGAACTGTACCGGCGCCGCATATTGTTTCAGCCGCATATCGTTATCAACAACCGCGTTGTTTTTGCCCGCCGTTGTCCGCTGCGGGAGGAAGCAGAGGAAATCTTGAGAAAAATGAAGTTGATAAAATGAAATCGGAAATCTATACTGCAATATGCAAAAAATAAGGAGAGCAATATGAAACGTCTGCTGGTTTACTCTGAAATAATAAAGCATCTGCCGCGTACCGGCTGGAAAAGGAAAGGCGTGCCGGAACCCGAAACAGTGGCGTCGCACAGCTGGCAGATGGCGCTAATGGCTTTGTATCTCTCGCAGGGCAATGCGTTGGAATATGATTTTGACAAGGTTATAAAACTCTGCCTGTGCCATGACCTGGCAGAGAGCAAGCTTGGCGACATCACTCCTATTGATGCCGCCTACTCCTCAAAAGCCGTCAGGGAAACTGCCGCAATGGCCGAAATTGCTGTTGAAGCTGATTTCCCTGCGGCAGCGGAACTTTTTGCCGAATATGAGGCCGGAGAAACGCCGGAAGCGCAATTGGCCAGCGATTTGGACAAGTTGGATATGTATGTACAATCGCTTGATTATGAACAAAAATTCCCGGATAAGGACTTGGAAGAATTTCGCCGTTCTGCCGCCGCCGGAATCAAAACGGCATTAGGCCGAAATTTGCTGCGAGATTTGCAAAACCGGGAAGAACCGTTGCCTTTTCGGAATATGCCGGAATAGTATATCCCGTATTATCGGGTATGTTGCGCTTTAGCCAAGGCAGCTTGTTCCGCCAGCTTAACGGCTTTTCTGTTCTTCAGATGCTGTTGCTGGAGTTTTTTATCGGCATGGTCAAATGCACTGTACGTACCGCTTGCCTGAATGCCGCGGCCGTCGCGTCCCGACTGGATAACCAGCGAATGGATATAGGCCTTGTCTTCATTCCCGCCTGACAAAAGGTTCTTAACAGCTTTATTTTCTTTAGAGTTCGGAGCCAATTGATTATACATTGTAAAAGCATGGGCATACCACTCACGCGTTGTCCCGTCTTTGTATTCAATTTTTCCGGCTTTTTCCAAACTATCAACCTGTTGGTATAGTTTATCGCGGGCTGTTTCTCCCAAAATAATCTTCAGAGCCGTGTCAAAACGGTTTTTATAGGCTTTTTCCAATGCGCTCATTTCTTTTGTGAAATCAGCAGTTTTAGATTCTTTATTTTTCTGAGATTTAGAAACTTTTTGCTGAACCGGCTGTTGTTGTTTTACCGTAACCTCAGTCTTGTTTTGCTTGGCGTTGTCATCGGCTTTGCTGAACTGGTTTTGTACAAATTTTCCTCCGAAATATCCGACAAAAGCCAATCCGGTAACAACCGCAGCTTTCTTTGTCCATTTTTTTGCCGCTGCCGCAGATGCAGGAATAATGGCTATGGCTGCCATAGTAGCTTTTTTTGCCCAGCCCCGCATTTTTGCAAAGAAACCTTTGCGTTCTTTTTTCTTCGCGGCGGCAGCTGGTTTGTGTTCACTGTTCTGGCGTTTTCCTCCTTCCGGGGTTCTATTCGCTGGTGTTGCCTTTGTGTTCTTGGTTTCAGCCGAAACAATGCGGTTGTCTTTAGATGTGTCTGCTACTTTTTTCTGCGAAACAGCGATGCCTTTTTCAATTCTGTCTTTCACCAGCCGTTTTTGCTGGTATGTTCCGAAAGTGTCTGCAAGTTTGGCAAAATCTTCATCAGCCAGCATTTCTCCCCGCAAGGTCCGGTTGATTTTTTCCATGGCGAAACTTCTTAATTTATCCTGCATCCTGACAGTGGAATATTCTTTTTCATCTTTAAGCAGAGAGGCAATGAGCAGCATATCTTTGGAACTGAGAAGAGCCGCTTCTTTTTTGCTGTTCAGGATTTTAAAACGCGTGGCCTGAAAAGCCTTTTTCTTTTCGTCTTCTTTATGACGGCTGATTGCTTCAAGTTTATATTTAGTTTCAGCCTTTTTCAGCGACTTGACGATTCTGTGGTATTTAGACTGTCTCAAAATGGCAAAATAGTCCGGCAGCAAATCGGATGCTTCGGCTGTAGGCATTGCGGCACCGGCAATATAATCTTCCAAAAAATCGGCGCTTTGCCTTTCAATAACTCTGGAATATGCGCCAAAGGTATCTTTGGGGTCATAATCGGGAGTAACGCCGACCTGCGCCTCAACAATTGTTTTTAACCAGCTTTCATCGTAAATTTTGACATTTTTATTTTGCGGCATAATCTAAACCTTTTCAAAAAAACATAAAGTATAACTTTTATACCACTTGAAATATATTTTGTCAACATTTTGTTTATATAAAATAAAAATCCCGTTTTGTTTGGCAAAACGGGATTTTTGAACGCTGTGGCAAGAACGGCAGCGGTAAAATGCAAAACTCTGCAACAACGCCGAAATAGCCGGAGATTGCAACAAAACGCATACTGCAGTAAACGCATCTGCTGAATGCTATTGCAGGGAGATACAGTGCATAATATGAAGATATGCGGCCATAGCTCCGATGCCGGCAATGATAATGCCCCAAATCAGCATACATGGGAGCAGCGTTTTTAAGCTGACCTTTACTTCCTCATAATCAAAGTTAGGCATTCTCGCAAAAAAGAATCCGAGAACAGCCCCGATTGCAAAACCTATTCCCGAAAATAAGAAATAAGTGCCCGGATTTTGATAAAAACTTCCGTCGTTTCCGTTTGATACGGCAAACGCTGCCAACGATAAAAATAATAGAGATTTCATAATGTAAAATTTATTTATAATGATAAAATAACTGCTTAAATAATAAAAAATATATAAATTTTGTCAATATTTATTTTCCGTCGATATTTGTAATCGCAAAAGATGTCCGGATAAATCTGAATTGCAAAATTTATTCCTGTCCCAGTCCTGTCCGGATGAAATTTTTCGCCAGATATAAAACCAGACATAAAAACGGGAGTTGTATTAAACAACTCCCCTGATTAAAAGAGGCCAAATCAGCCGAGCATTTCCCGGATGAAGAGGCATAAAACGCCAAGGCAGAACCCTGAACAGCCGAAAGATGTCCAAAGAGTCCTGCTTTTAACCAAATGGCGGCAGCTGCCGTCCAATGCATCGTATTTGCAAGCATGCATAATGCAAAGGTTCCATATCGGAACAATAAACAGCAGCGGCATCAAGGCCGTTCGGAAATCATTCCAGCACAAGAGCAGAATTCCCAATCCGGCACCTAAAAGAATGCTGCCGGCTGCGCCGCATTTATAAGCGGGGCAGAAGAAAATGTCTGTATCTTTGCCGTAAATGTACCAGCAGACGGCAGCAAACAACAGGCCGCCCAAGGCTCCCAGAAAGGCACACTGCCAAACGGTTAATTCAGTCGGCGGAACCGCCGCTAAAATAAAGTTTTCCATAAGGCCGGTTATTATCTATTGTCGTATTGTCAGCTAAAATAGCATAAACCCGCCAAAAAGGCGACACATGCCGTAATAACAGCCCCGCCAATAACGCAACTGGTCTTTTTCTCACAAGATGTAATCTTAGTTCCCGTAATAATGTCAATACGCGGCATTATTGCATAGATAAACCCGAGACACGCACCGACAAGAAGTCCGACACCGATAAAACTTGCCAATCCCAGAGAGTTGTTGACTCTGAGGAATGAACCGCCTTCGCCGCATGACGTCAATAACATCATTAACGGCATAAATAATAATTTTTTCATACACAAAATTTAAATAAAAATAAAGTAATCAGTTTATAAATAATCAAAAAAATGTTTTTTGTCAATTAATCTTTTACAGAAACAGACTTGCCATTTAAAAAATATTACATACAATCATTTCGCCATGAGAGATGAAATTTTAATATATAATGACAGCGGAACCGGTGATATCCGGCCTTTGCGGGACAGCCTGAGAGAGTATTTTTCTCCGCAGGGGATAAAAATAGATACCGTTACGGCTGATGATATAATTAAAAATGACCGGCTGAATGGCCGGGTACTGGCTTTTTTTATGCCCGGCGGTCGTGCTACGCCGTATTTGGAAAAACTGAAAGTCCGAGGTAATCAAAAGATTGCCGAATATGTGCAGAGTGGAGGCGTTTATTTCGGGATATGCGCCGGAGCCTATTATGCCAGCCGTAATGTTTTTTTTGAAACGGATATTAAAGATGCCGCTGTCGTGCAGCAATGCGGGCTGAACTTAATTGACGCCGATGCCGTCGGAACGCTGCACCGGGAGTTGGGAATAGCCCCGTATTCGCAGGATTTCAGGTCAATGGCAGCTGCAAAAGTTTTATGGCGCGCCGATAATGAGCGGCATATTGCCAGTTATCATGGCGGGCCGTATTTTAAACCGCTGTCGCACAGCAGGATACAAGTATTGGCAGAATACGAGTTTGAGGGGAAAACGCTGCCTGCTGTCGTTATGCAGAAACACGGGGCAGGGACTGCCATTGTTTCCGGGTTGCATATAGAGGACACGGGGCAGAATCTTAAGCGTATTTTAAACAGCCTGCTTATAAAGGAACCCGATGCGTACGGCATAGCTTCGGCATTGGAAGAAGGGGAAGCTGCCCGTCGGGCTTTATTTTGCAAAATGATGGCAAAAATCCGCCAATAACTTTGGAAAACGTCTTCAAACAGCGCTTTGGGTACTTTTTCTGAAAGTATTGCGTTACCGGCAACTTTTCGGGTTCGGAAATTGAAAATGAAAAGGCGCCGGCATTTGGTCTGCAAAGTTGTATTTCAGCAGAGGTATACGGGGTTTCTCCTTAATGATAGAATCGATTTGCCGCCGTTTTTCTCTCTCAAACAACAGGGAGTCTTGCTGAACTTTTTTAAGATAATTATTTTCCAGCGAATCCGTAAGCGAGGTCATAAATTTTGCCGTCTGTTTGTATAAAGACAGGTTTTTCAGGAAAACGATTCTGTAAAAATCGACAGAGAGGTCATGCCTGTTGAAATACATTTTATGCTTTGTTTTCATCTCAAACATAAGGTATCGGGCTTTAAGCTCCCGTTCGTTTTCTGCGTCGGAATTTTTAATGGCTCTGGCGAGGCTTCCGCCCATGGCATGGTTATGTTTGCTCATCATGTCAAGCGTCGCTTGCATAAAGCGGCTGCCGTTTTCCAGAATATCCGGAACGCTGTCGCTGTTCTGAAAGGCTTCCAGTGCCTGTCTGCGTCTAAATTCAAGGTCGGAGTCGTGCAGATTTTTTGCCATGGCGGCGTAATTGTTTTCAATCACTTCGGCAGAAAGTGCTTTGGGACGGTATTGGGCGTAAATGTTGTTCTGCGGCCGTACAAAAGTTCTCTGTTCAATCGCTTTAATCGTTTTATAATCAGCCCCGTTGGCAAAATGTTCATAAAAACGGAAAGACGTATCCCGGTTTTCCAATTGGTTAATCTTATTCAGCAGGATTTCTTTTTGTATGTCAAAATCCGCCCGCTCTTTTAAGAGACGGTTTACCCACTTCTTTTCATTGAAAAATAAAGCCGATGCCGCCGCAGCACAAAGTCCTGCTTTGAATAGTGTCCGTTTCATTGTATTGTCCGTATCTGGTGATGTCTGTAAATATTAAAAAATAATAGACAAATTAAAAGACAAAATCAAGCGTTTTTTTGACGCTTTTTACTTGACATAATACAAATTATAAATACCATATTTCGCAGTTATTTATAATTTTTACCATTAAAAACATATTTTTATGGAACATGAACATGTTACACTGCAGTCGTCTGAAGATTATCAGGAACTGTTTGAAAGATTTTTGTCGGCAGCCGGCATCAGCCCTGCGGAGTTTAAGGCGTATTTGGCTGCATCGGTTCCTCACTGCGGCGCGCTTCGTACGGTCAAAAACGGTTTGGCGGCAGAAACGGCGTATGAGGGGATTTTTCTGTCGGAGAACTCTTATATCATCATGGATACTCTGAGAACCCCGGAAACGCGTGTGTCTCGGCAGGAAATGGAAGAATATCTGGCAGTACACAACGCCCGCCTGCCTGCAAAGGCAGAGTTGAAACGCTTTGACGCATGGAAAAACAGTTTTCGCTGCGTTTTGGCAAAAGTATATTCTGCAGAAAATGTCCCTGCCGTATATTGCCCGGATATTCCCATAACGCCTGAAAACTATTGGACGGCAGAAACTTCGGCAAAGTCTCCTGCCTCGGCAGCATATGCCCTTATTGCTGTGTGCGATGAGGCATCGGCATCTCAGGCGTTGCAGTTTTGCCGGGAAATTTACCGGAAAATATTTGCGGCATATTTTAGCTATTAAACCAAAGCGGTGCATCGTGCGCCGCTTTTTTTGTTGCCAAATCCTAAAACAGCTTTTATACTCAGCCCGTCAAAGAAAGTAAAAACTTTGAATTTTTATATTTCTTTGGTGAGTTGTAAATTACATCAAAGAGGAACTGAAATGAAAATACTCGTCGGAATGAGCGGAGGCGTTGATTCCTCCACCGTTGCCTGTATCTTGAAAGAGCAGGGGCACGAAGTCATCGGTGCAACGATGTCCATCTGGGACAAAGCCAAACATTATAATATAACGGCGCATAAAGATGCCTGTTTTTCGCCGCATGAAGAAGAAGATATCAAAGAAGCGCGCGCCTTGTGCCAAAAGCTGGATATTCCCTATTGCGTCATTGACTGTACCAAACAATATCAAAAGCTCGTTTTGGACAATTTTAAGTCGGAATATCTCGCCGGTCGCACGCCGAACCCGTGCGTTATCTGCAACGCAGCCATTAAGTTTGCGGCCTTGCCGCTGAGCGCCGCCGAGCAGGGGATAGCATTTGACAAGTTTGCCACCGGACACTATGCGCGTCTTTCGTATAATGAAAAGCTGCAGCGTTATCAGCTGCGTCGCGCCGTTGATGAAAAAAAGGACCAGAGTTATTTTCTTTATCGCCTGCAGCAGGAGCAGCTGGCGAAAATAATGCTGCCGCTCGGAGATTTTACCAAAAGCGAGGTGCGGGAAATTGCCCGTAAATATGGTCTGAATGTCAGCGACAAGCCTGACAGCCAGGACTTTTATACCGGAGATATTAACGACATTTTGCAAACGGAGCCCAAACCCGGAAACTTTGTCAATACCGCCGGAAAAGTATTGGGAACGCACCGCGGAATTTGGAACTACACGGTGGGCCAGCGCCGCGGGCTGGGCATCAGTGCCGACCGTCCCCTGTATGTTATCAAACTGGATAAGGAAAAAAACGAAGTCGTCCTGGGATATGAAGAGGAGTGTTATAAAGAAGCATTGGTTGCCGATGGTCTGACTTGGCTGTCAGTTCCGCCGCTGGCTGAAAAAACGGAAATTCAGGTACGGCTGAGGTCGTCGCAGGCGCCGGTTGCCGCCGAGTTTCTGCCGCAGTCTGCAGATACGGCCGCAATCCGCTTTTTTAGCCGACAAAAGGCTGTGGCAGCCGGACAATCCGCTGTTTTTTATGATAATGACGGATATGTGTTGGGCGGCGGTTTTATAAAAGGAACGCAGAATGCCGCAGTCTGAAGTTCCGCTTCCGCCCCAAGCCCCTGTACCGGATAAAAGGGAAATCGTCCGCCTGCTAAGCAACGAAGCAAACCAACAGGAGCTGTTCCGTCGTGCCGATGCCGTCCGTAAGGAAAATGTCGGAGATGAAGTACATTTGCGCGGGTTGATAGAATTTTCCAATATTTGCCGCAATAACTGCCTGTATTGCGGTATCCGCCGCGGCAATACGCACGTCTGCCGTTACCGTATGGACGAGGCGGAACTGGTGGAAACCGCCCGCAAGGCTGCCGATATGGGCTTTAAGACCATTGTTATGCAGTCGGGTGAAGATATGTATTACACTAAAGACCGCTTGTGCCGGATAATTGCCGCAATAAAAAAATTTGACGTGGCGATAACGTTAAGTATCGGTGAGCGGACGTATACGGAATACAAAGCTTTTCGCGAAGCCGGCGCCGACCGCTATCTGATGCGTATAGAAACCACAAACAAGGAACTGTACCACCGGCTTGATCCCCAAATGAGCTGGCAGCGGAGGTATGAATGTCTGCTGATGATAAAAGAACTGGGGTATGAACTCGGTTCCGGCATTATGGTAGGGCTCCCGGGACAGAGTATTGAAAGCATAGCCGAAGATTTGCTGTTTCTGCGGGATTTGCCGGTAGATATGGCAGGTATCGGTCCGTTTATTCCGCATCCGCAGACGCCGTTGGCACATGAAAAGGGCGGTACGCTTGATTTGGCATTGCGTACAATGGCTGTTATGCGCCTGCTGCTGCCGGACATTAACATTCCTGCCACGACCGCGATGGAGAGCCTGCATCCAAACGGGCGGATTATGGCGTTACAGGCCGGAGCCAATGTTGTTATGCCAAACGTAACCGAAGGCGAATACCGCCGTTTGTATGAATTGTATCCCGGAAAAATCTGCGTGAACGATACGCCGGTGCATTGCCGCAGTTGTATCGGATTGAAAATAATGAGTATTGGCCGCACCGTCGGAACCGGCTATGGCGGGCATAAAAAATTGAAACCATAAAAGAACCGCCAGAATAAAGCTTCCGTAAAAAACGGTAAAATTTTTCTCCGTTACTGTCAGTAAAATGAAGAAAAATTTAACAAATTTCCGCTATACTCCTCTTAAGCTATACTTTTCTTAAAATATATAAGGAGAGATTGATGAAAAAGTTTTTGTTTTTCGCGCTGCTTGCCGCTGTATTTTTAATTAATCCGCATGTTTCTTCCGCCGAAACGCTTTCTTATATTCCGGACAATCCGGAAAAGGCGCTGATAATTATTCACGGCTACGGGCAAAACGGAGCCAGGATGCAGGGAATGACCAATTCTCTGAAAAAGGATCTACCCGATACCGCGTTTTACTATCCGACCGCTCCGGACAGGGCGCCGCATCGCGGGTACCAGTGGTTTGCCATTCCTGCGTTTGGTGCGGAAATGTCGGAGATGAAACTGTACCGGCGTATGCTTGCGGATGCTATGGACAACGTGGCTGTTTTGCATGATTTGGTTGACGAGATTCATAATGAGTTGGATATCCCGTATGAAAATATAGACGTTACCGGATTTTCTCAGGGTGGGCTGATGGCAGTGCTGACGGCGTTGACCAATCCCAACCACATCGGGCGCGCCGTATCGCTTTCCGGCATTCCGTTAGTGCTGACCGACGATTTTGATGCGGATATGGTTGTGTCCGAGCCGGATATTTTGCTCATACAGGGAACAAATGACAACGTTATTCCCGCCAACAGCATTGTTCTGACGCAGAAAACGCTTGAATCGCTGGGGCTGAAACCGGAAACGGCGGAAATCCGCGGCATGGGACATCAGGTAACGCCGCGTGTGCTGCAGTACTTGATTGAATTTCTGCAATGAGCAGCAAATAAAAACCTTGCCTTTTTAATATCAAAAGCTATACTGCCGCTAAATTAAAATTATTATTCACTTTATAAATATTGTATCATTATGAAAACATTTTGTAAAAACAGATGGCGTATTTCCGCAATCACCAAAGACAACAGCGGCTATTGCTTTTTTTCAAACGGAGTTAAGGTATATCATCTTAGCTATGGTAACGTCACAGGTTGGATTCCGCCCGTATCTGCGGATACGCTGCCGTGGCAATACCCGGTTTTGTCGGTAGAAGTATATGAAAACGGCGAATATTATCAGACAACGCTGGATGGCCGTCCGATTAAAACCGACAAATACTTGGCGCCGTTGGAAAAGTTTGTCGCGCATTATCCCGAAAAGCCGGATTTGGAAGATGAAATCAACAGGCTTCCATTGTTGTACCGCCCGGGGTTGAAAGCTTTATTGTATTTGAAGTTGAGGAAACCGGCGGACAAAAGCTATTTATCCCTGTTACTATGGCTGAATCAGGCTGCGGCAAAGGTATATAAGCGTTATAATGCGATAAAGCTGTCGTATTCTGCTGTCTGGTATAATCAGCATGAAGACTGGGAAGAAATCAAAGCTGCCGGCCTTAAAGCCGTAATGGAAGCTCAGGCTCATATAGAACCGAGGTTTCTTACAATTGAGGATTATCTGGAACAGCTCGGTGTCTATGATATAGACGAACTGTCCGAGGATGAGCTTGAAATTGTGACGGAACTGATCTGCTATATGATAAAGGTCAATACAGCCGTTGCCCAGGAGCAAAACCGGGTATGGAAAAGCTTTGGAGCTCCGCGTGAACTGTCCGAACAGGCTGAAAAAAAGGCCTATCTGGAAAGCTTAAAAGGTACCGGTGCAGAAAATTGGAAGGATTACCATACTAAGCTTCTTCCTGTCTACGAAAATTGGAAGAAGCCGGATTTGGCGAAAACTGAAACCTGGAAATATCAGGATCTGCTTTCTCGGGGAAATTTGACGGAAAAGGATATGGAGAGCTTTTTCCGGCTATACCAGATTTGAAATGCGAAAATTAAAAAAAGAGCGGGTTATTATCCGCTCTTTTTTATTGCAGTATACTCTCGAAACCTTTATTTATACATATCTTCCTCATTAAGGTATTGCTGGACATACTGTCGCACGCCGTCTTCAAGGCTGGTCATCGGAGCCGTATATCCGGCCTTTCTCAATTTTGTTAAATCGGCTTTGGTGTAGTACTGGTATTTTCCCCGCAGTTCTTCCGGCATTTCTTTGAAGCCTATTTTCGGGGTTTTGCCCATTGCTGCCCAGACAGCCTTAGCCAAATCGTAAAAGGAACGGGCTTCGCCGGTGCCGACATTGAACAGCCCGTTTACCTGCGGATTTTCCAACAGCCACAGGATAACGCTGGCTGTATCGCCGACCCAGACAAAATCCCTTAATTGTTCGCCGTCCCTGTATGCCGGATTATAGGATTTGAACAGCTTAACTTCCCGGTCGTTCTTAACATCCGGGAAAATATGGGCGACAACGCTTTTTTGGCCGCCTTTGTGATATTCGTTTGGACCATACACATTAAAAAACTTCAATCCGGCATATTGTTTGGGAACCAGGCGTTTTTCCATGATTTCCCGGGCGGCAAAGCGGTCAAACAAAGCTTTGCTCCAGCCATAGGGATTAAGCGGCCGCAGGCTGTTCAGAAAATCCAGAGATTCGTCATCGGTGAACCCCATATTTCCGTCGCCGTAGGTTGCTGCGGAGGATGCGTAAATGTACTGCACATTGTTTTTGCAACAGAAATACCAAAGTTTCTGGCTTAATTGAAAATTGGAACGTATAATCAAATCTGCATCTTTTTCCGTTGTCGTTGAGATAGCTCCCATGTGAATGACAGCCGTTATTTCCGTTTTATGTTCTTCCAGAAACGAAAATGTTTCTTCCGGTGCCACAATGGCTCGCAGTTCTCTTTTAGCAATGTTTTTCCATTTGTCGTCGGAACCGAGCCGGTCAACGATAACGATGTCCTTGTATCCTTTCGCCTGAAGTTCAGCTGCGACATATGAGCCTATAAAGCCGGCTCCGCCTGTTACAATAATCATAAAGCCTCCATAACTTCGTTAAAATTCGTTTCAAATAAAAAGTTCTTGCCGACGCCTGCCGCTTTTCCAGCTTCTATGTCGCGCGGCTTGTCGCCGACGGAAATGGAATTTTGCATATCTATGTCGTACTTGTCACGGGCTTCCAGAAACATTCCGGCATTTGGTTTGCGCCGGTTTCCGTCCAAATCCGGACAATAGAAAACGTCGGTAATATGCACGCCGCTGTCGGCAAATTTCATCGTCATATAACGGGTAATTTCCTGAAAATCAGCATCGGAATAATAACCGCGGGCAATGCCGGATTGGTTTGTTATGACGATAATAAGATACCCTTTTTCTTCGGCGCGGCGGCACAATTCAATGACGCCGTCGATAAATTTGAATTTTTCCCTTTGGAAAACATAGCCGTAGTCGACGTTAATCGTACCGTCCCTGTCCAGAAACAAAGCCTTAACCATAGATGTTTCTTTCAATCAAATCGCAAATCAAGTGCCCGACGGCAATGTGCATTTCCTGAATATGAGCAGAAGTGTCTGCCGGAACCGCAATGGCATAATCGGCCATGTCTTTCATCTTTCCGCCCTTTCTTCCTACCAGAGCAACCGTCTTTATTCCGGTTTTACGTGCCTGCTCAAAAGCTTGAACGACATTTGAAGAGTTGCCGCTGGTAGACAGGCCTATAAGAATATCGCCGCCTTGGCCGACACCTTCCAACTGGCGGGAAAAAACGACGTCGTAGCCGTAATCGTTGCCGATGGCGGTCAAATTCGAAGTATCGACCGTCAAGGAAATGGAATTCATTGCCGGACGGTTCATTTTATAACGCCCCACAAGTTCCGCCGCCAGATGTTGGGATTGCGCCGCACTTCCGCCGTTGCCGCAAAATATGATTTTATGTCCCCGTCTGAGGGCATCGGTACATACATTTGCGATTTTTTCAATCTCCGGCGTCTGCTGTTTCAATTCCACCACGCCGCAAGTCAGTTCATCAAATTGTGCGTTGATATATTCCTGCATGACTTCATCCTTTCATTTTTTCTACCAGGCTGGAAGTGGAATATCCGTCCAGCCTCTTTAAAATAACCGCCTTGCCGCCATAGCTTTGTGCCAGTTTCCCCTCGGGCCAGTTTTCCAACGCATACCCCTCTTTGGCAACGATGTCCGGCCGTAGTGCGTCTACAATATGTAAAGGGGAATCCTCTTCAAAAACGATAACATAATCTATCATTTCCAATGAAGCTAATAAAAGCGCCCGTGTTTTTTCGTCCTGAATTGGCCGCGACGGCCCTTTGTAACGTTTGACCGAAGCATCTGAGTTTACGGCGGCAATTAAAACGTCGCAAAGTTTTTTTGCCTGCATAAATGAGTTTAAATGTCCCAAATGGCAGCAGTCAAAACAACCATTGGTAAAACCGACACGTTTTCCTTGGTCACGCAGATGTTTGACGATGCTTTTAGCTTGCTCCAGTGTGATAATTTTCTTTTTCTGACTCCACCCGTCATCCGGCATCGCCCTTTGTGAAAGTGCCATTTTTAACTCATCTGCCGTAACGGTTGCTGTACCCAGCTTTCCAATGGCTATGCCGGATGCAGTGTTAGCGAGTTTCATCGCATCTTTAATCGGAACTCCGGCTCCCAGACAGGCTCCTAATGTAGCCAAAGCCGTATCACCGGCACCGGAAACATCAAAAACTTCTTTGGCTTCGGTTGGAATTTGCATCAGTTCGTCCGGATTGTCTGCAGGAATATAAACCATACCGTATTCAGAAAGCGTAACCAATAAATTTTTAATATAAAATTTATCAAATAATATCTTAGCTCCGGCCGTGATTTGTTCGTGAAAATCTGCTGCCAACGGATTGTACAAGCATCCGGTAGCTTCCGAAAACTCTTTTAAATTCGGTTTAACTAATGTCGCGCCGATGTATTTTGAATAATCGGTTCCTTTGGGGTCTATAATGGTCTGTTTTCCAAACTGTCGGCAGATGTCAATAATCATTTGTGTTGTAACCGGGGTCAACAGCCCTTTGTTATAGTCTGAAATTAAGACAATGTCGGCCTTTTTGACGGCATGTGTCAAAATCCGTTTATAACGCGGAAGCAAATCTGTAATGACCGGAAGAATTTCTTCCTGATCGACCCGGGTCAGATGATTGGCGCCGGCAATCAGGCGGGTTTTTACAATTGTCGGATAATCGGCAAGGCGCAGAAGATGGCTGTGAACGTTGACAGCCGAAAGTAAACCTGAAAGGCTCCGCCCAGCCTCATCTTTGCCAATAATCCCGATGAAATCGCAGTGTACGCCCAACGATGTAAGATTTGCCGCTACGTTTCCCGCTCCGCCGAGCATTTTTTTCTCATGATGAAACTTAAATACCGGTACCGGGGCTTCCGGAGAAATCCGCTCCACTTTTCCGTACATAAAACGGTCCAGCATAATGTCGCCGATAACCAGCACGCGAATTTTGGCAAAATCTTCAATATGTGAGATAAGCAATTTCATAACATTATTCCTTGTATAAATATTTTAAGGATAGAGGATTATTAAAAAAATAACCAAACTATATGCTAAAATTCATAATGAAGCCTGATCCCATTTAAATTTGATTTCTGACAATTTTTATTAATGGAAGAAAATTAAATAGATAAACTTTTATATACCTTGACTTTTTTATAATTTTGATTAAAGGAATAGATAAGATAAAATATTTCCATATTTTTTTATCATTTTTTTTGTCAGACATCTCTCTTTCTAAAATGTTTAATTTATTTTTTTGCTGATTTATAATGTTATCTTTATAAATAAATTTTGCACAACTGTTTATAACGTCAAAGTTTAACATAGAACAAGAGGTTCCCCCTAAGCTAATCCATTTTTTATAAGTTCTGAACCATTCGGGAAAAGAGCTAGCCAACATAGAATTATTCCATACTTTTTGAGGGGTACCAAAATGTACTATTTTGGCAATATGAGCCATAGGATATTGGGAAAAACAATTATAAACACGTTCATCTAAAAAAGTGTAAGCAATTTTATATTCCTGCAGCAATAAATTAAAAATACCTTGATCGATATTTTTTAAAAATGGTGCTAATTCGGCCGTTTTTGAATAGCACCAATCTTTAATATGACTGAAATTTCCAATACTTTTTGATACAAGAAATACTGAAGTACATACTCCTTTCTTATCCATATCATAAGGATAGATGGCTGATAAAAAATTATTTTGAACTGTATAATCAGCATCTTGAGAAATGGCAAAGCAATCGTAATGGAAAATATCTGATAAACTGTCTTGTACAGCAATATCTGCATCAAGCCATACAACTTTATCATATTCGTTCAACAAAGAGAAAATTTCAAATTTTGCAAATTTTAAAAAACTAAAATGTTTTTGTTTATTGATATCTAAAAATTCACTTCGTTGGGATACAATTTTCTTTTTAAATGCAGAATTAATTTCATATTTTTTCAAAATACAATGGTATTCTTCTAAAATTGATTTATCATAATCATCTATTTCATCATAAAATATTATAATATCATAATTATTTTCAGGCATATACTTTTTTAACGACAAAACAACATTTCCTGCTGCAAATACATAGTCTTTCGTTACCGCCAACATAAAAGCTTTTTTCATTATCTAAGTCTCCTTAATAAAAGAATTTTTTATTCATAAAATATGAATTATTTGATAGAACACCGGCAACAGTCTTTTTTACATAGCGAAAAGGTAAAGTCATAAGAATATCATGCTTTCTGTAGATGAAAGTAACTCCCGATAATTTTTGATAATTACCAGTATAAGGCTGTACAAAGTCGAAGTTCTTATATTTTCCGAAAAGTAAAATTCCATAGACTCCTAACGCATTGGCAATATGAGCAAAAGCAGAATCTACGCCGATAAATAAATGAGCATTTTGAATGATTTTAGCTATAACCTGAATGCTATGAATATTGGTGCAATTCTTAAATTTATCATGTTTCACAGTAATTCGACTTTCAAGTCCAACCTCAACAACATAAAAATCTTTTTTAATCAAAAATTTAACTAATTTATTCCAAGCCTTATCTGTCCAGTCTTTTCGTTTTTCACTTGATGTTGTATGGATTACAATATATTTTTGAGGAAGATTCTCAGGTATACAAATACCATTTTGTAAATAAAAAATTGGAGCGTCAGCAATTTTATCTAAACCTGCAATTAAAGAAAAGACTTCTAACAATGAACCATAATTAAAATAATTCTCTTCATTGATACCAGAAAGAACAGAATTATGGTGAATATGGCCTGTTTTTCTGCATCGTCTTCCATCATAATGGCAGTCAATAATGATATTAAGGGAAGACATTTTTAAATTATTACAAATAATATCAGCGTCAGATAAACAGTCTACTTCAATTATATTGTTTATATTAGGATTGAACGCAATTGCTTCTCGGTATTTTTTCTCAACAATCCAATTGACTTTAGCATCTTTGTCCAGTTTCTTTATGTATCTTACAATTGGTTCACAAGCAATAATATCTCCCAACGATTCAATGCATAAAATATAATATTCTTTACCTTTGCGGGTTTCCTCTATAGCATCTTTTACCATTTGCAAATACGCATAACCATAGCGTAAATCAGGTTCAAGGTGACAACTCTCAGCCCATTCATTCCAAGAGTTAATAAAAATAAAACGTTTATCTGCATTGTATTTTCTTTTGGCTTCATAAATAATGTCTTTCATCCAACGTTTAAATACTTCAGGGGTTCCTTGAAATATACCGCACCCTTTTCCAAAAGCTTTGCGAGGACTGTTGTCCCAATGGGGCATAGCGCAACGAAAGACAGTTTGACTGCGATATTGCTTTAAATGCTTATTAGCATTGAGAAAATCACTAATATAATGCAGCCTCCCTCGATAATAAGGATTAACATATCCTTGTGGCTGATAAGATTTAACAGCAACTCCGGTTGGAGCAAATTCCGATAGAGCATCGGCATTCCAATCATAAACATTTTCATCAAATTCGCCATGATTTGTTAATATAATATACAAATCAGGAAAACCGGCTTTTTTTATTTGATATCTAAAACTGGCTATTAATTTCTTAAATTGTTCTTGTCCAAAAATTCTTGGATTATAAATCATAAGTAATGGTTTTCCATCAATCTTTATATACCTCTCATCTTTAAAATAAGGCAAAATATCTTCAATGAACTTTTGGTCATCTCCCTTATGCAAAGTTTGGTCAAAAATTAGTTCGTTGTTTCCCCCATCCCACAAGGCAGTCCAGTTTTCTGTTGCCCAATTAAAACAAAAAGGAAAATCTAACTCAGAATTGTCGAGATATAGTTGAATTGGTTTTTCCATGGTTCTTTTTCCGGAGAACCAATAATAATGAAAACAAAAGCCAAAAATACCGTACATCTTTGCCAATTCAATCTGTCGACGAAAACTGGATACATTGAGGAGGCTGTAAAAACCGACATCATAAGGTAGGTGAGGTTGCTCGTGACCCGTAAATGAAGGCATGCAGCGTGTTGCATTTGTCCATTCCGTAAAACCCTTGCCGTGGAATTTATTATTACATTCCTCTTCATAATATTGAGGCAGATAAAAAGATATTATTTTGGGATCATCTTCAGAAAAAACATATTTTTTTTCGGCTATATTGACAAATTTACTTTTTCTGTCATGATTACTGGATGTAATATAGTCAACATATGCTTTGAGTGTTTTATAGTCATCACTATCCTTTTTATATGCATTATATGAAAATTTTTCTAATTTTTTCAGATATTTGGCTTTATCATAAATTCCAAGCTTGTATTTTAATTCAATAAGCTGTTTTTTTAACATATCATTTCACCTTTATATAATCAAGATAAGCAACAATACTATTAAAAACGAATTCAGGATTTAACTCTTTCATACATAAAGGATTTTTAAATCCTGCAAAACATTCGTTTTGCCAATTCGGGGATAGCCATTCACACCAAAATTTACAGTGGTTACTTTTTAGGTTTATATTTTCACTATAACCAAATACGTCAGAAGAAGTCGGACCGAAAAGTACACAAGAGGGGCTACCAGATAAAAAATGCCTTAAATGTACCAGTCCGCCCTCACAATCAATATGAAATGAAGATTTAGCAACTAATGCTTTTAATTCTTCAAAATTTGTTTTTCCCACTAAATTAATATCAATATTTTCCAGTGCAGGACATCTGTCGTCAGAAATACCTAATTGAACTATTTTAATTGTAGTGTAATGTTTTTTTATAAAAGCTAAAAGACGATTGTAGTGATCAACGGGCCATAATTTAGTAGAATCTTTTCCCATATTCATATCTAATCCACGATGAACGGTGATAAAATTTATGTGATTTAAGCCATACAGATGAAGTATTTCTTTAGCATTTTTTTTAACTGAAATTTGTAATTTCGTCTTTTCGGAAATTCCTAGTATTCCATTAATATCAGGCACCTGAAGCCTTTTTTTTCCTTGAAGATAACACATTAAAGAAATTTGCGTATTACAAAAAGGTGCGTTATCAAAAACAGTAGAATAGTGATGTCGGAAAGATGTAATACTCTTAATTATGTTCCATAAGTTAGGGGATAATTGTTTAATCTTTTCTTCATTAACATAATCAATATGAGGAAATCTATTAATTTGACAAAACATATCATAACAAGTCGCACGCTTTTCCGAATCATTTCTTAAAAATAAGCGGTCAACATATTCATTATCAGAGAAAATAGCTGTATTTATTGTCTCATTAGTGTATCCATAAACATCAATTTGAGTTGGGTAATTAATTATTTTTCCAAGCTCTTGAATATAAAGAGAAGCAATCAGCATATCTCCCACGCCACCATGACAGACAAAGCCCAAATATATTTTATTATTACTTATTTCAGATTGGCTTCGCCTTTTCCATAAATGAAATATTTTCATAATAGTCTCCGTACTAAAGTTTCACAAATTCCATGATAAATTCGGGCGTCAGTCTCTGCATGCAATCGGCACAACATCCGGTTTTGATGCATTTTCTCATCCAGTCGTCTTCAATCCATTCGCAGGCAAACGGGCAGATTCTCCTGCTTAAATTTATATTTTCCGGATAGCCGTAAAATCTCTCGTCGGTCGGTCCAAACAGGACAACGGATGTGCCGCCGCGTAAAAAATGGCGTGCATGAACCATTCCTCCCTCTTGAGAAATATGCAGTTTGGCATGCTTCAAAAGTGAAAAAGCCTCTTCCATATCTGTTTGGTCACGCAAATCTATGTCAACACCTGAAATTGGGGTTTGTTTTTTGCTGCCGATTTGAATAATTTGAACTTCGGGATATTTATCTTTAAGCAATCTGACGAAACGTCTGTAATATTCTTCCGGCCATTGCCGTGTTTCATTTTTTATATTTTCCCAACAGCGCCCGGATCCGGTCTGAATGGTAATATAATTCGGCGTGTTTATTCCAAATTTCTGTAAAACGCTGTAAATATCCAAATTGCTTTCTAATTTGAAATCTAACTTATCCATACCGAGTAAATTATTGATGTCTCCCTGGTTTTCTCTTGTACGCCCCCTCATCATAGATATGGCTAGTCCTAAAAAAGCATTTTTGCTGATAAATAAATTTTTCTGGTGAAACTGATTAACAGTTTCAATATAAGCGGAAACCTTTTTATTTAGACGATTTGGTATATAGCTTTCAATAACAGGGAAACGGATAAAGGAAATATACAGGTCATAATTCGGGGCATCTTCTTTTGTATATACTGAATTTTTGGGGAAAATGACATTTTTATAACATAAATCCTTATTGTTGCATAAAATGTCAATAATGACGTCTGTGCCAAAATATTTTTCAAGGGCACAGACATATTTCGCCGCGATAATCAGGTCTCCCATACCACCGAGAGCTTCAACGCCGATATGTATTTTCTTATCCGTGTATGAAGTTTTTTGTTTGGCTAGATTTTTTAATATATATTTGAAGTTCCATAAAATAATACGCAAAGCAAGCCGCTTGCTCGTTTTGGCTTTTTGAGAATATTTAACTATTTTTGCCTGCAGTTTATTAATGTATTGAGTGAATTCAGCCATTATGCCTCCAAACTTTCGCCGTATAAAAACGATTGAGTACTAATACAGAGAAAGAGGGTTTCTCAAACGAACGGCAAAACAAAAATAAAATTTCAGGCATGGATGTTCCTTTCTTTGCAGCGTTTTAAAAAGGTATAAAGAGTAGTTCTGCCGATGCCAAAACGTTTTGCTATCTCTGCTTTGGTTACGCCGGCGGAAATAAGCTCTGCCACTGCTTGCTCCTGACCCGATAAAGACGTACGAATCATTTTGCCAAACGGGCGGCCTCGTTTTTTCCCCGTTTGCAGAAGATTTTCCTGAATAGCTTTGTTTTTTATGGAAAGCAGGCCTTTATAGATTTTCAAAACGTCATTCAGGCAATCTTCCATTAGGAAGGGAAATCCCAAATCAAGGGTCAGGTTTTCTTTGATTGTACAGATTCGCAATTTGTATGTGGAAAGCTGGGCAATAACCTTGATAATATCTTCAAACCGTTCACCAATAATCGAAATGTCAGCCACAATTAAGACATCGCCTTGTTTCAGGTTGCACGGCAGAGTTTTTGCAAGGTCATCTGTTTTAAGGAATTTGTCAATTGTCAGATTATAGCAGTCAGCGTAAGAGCGGACAGATTGTTCCTGTTCGGACGGAGACGCATATCTTCCTTTAGTATTGATATATCCTAAAATCATTGGCGGCAGGTCTCTTCCATCAGCAATAAAAGTTAAGGCTAAACATAAATCCCACGTCCGAGAAGCACATAAAACAAAATTGTGCGGTTATGCGTTTAACGAACGTTTAATTCTTATACCCCTTTAATCCCATGAAAGTCAAGCTATAAATCTACTTATCTCATAAGATTCGGCTAAAAAGTTTATGCGGGACAACGAACTTTGGTTCTGTACAATATTAAGAATTAAACGTTCGTCAGATTAAAAATATTCTGTGCTATATACGATTAGCCGTTTTGATACGGGTTGTTTTTCAAAAATTGGTAAAGAGTAAAAATGCTGACCCGCATCAGCTTGGCTATCTGTTTTTTGGGCAGGCCTTTATTGATAAGTTTAAGGATATCCTTTTCTTTTCCGTCTAAAATGTGTTTTTTGTTTCTGCTGCCGAATTGTCTTCCTAATTTTCGACCGCTGGCTTTGATGCGTGAAAGGGCTTCTTTTGTTCTTTGGCTGATGAGGTTCCGTTCAATTTCCGCAGATAACGAAAAGGCAAAAGCCAGAACCTTGGATTGGATATCTGCTCCCAGCCGATAGTTGTCTTTGATTGTCCATACTTGTATTTCCTTTTGCATACAGAAATTTAAAATGGTCATGACTTGCAGGAGATTTCGTCCCAGGCGGGAAATTTCAGAGCAAATCAGGATATCGTCCTTTTTTAATTTTTTGAGCAAAATTCCCAATTTTCGTTTTTCAAAATCTTTTGTGCCGGAAATCATTTCCGCAATCCATTTGTCAATTTTAATTTGTTGCATTTGACAGAAATTGTTGATTTCAAATTTTTGATTTTGCAAAGATTGCTTATCTGTAGATACTCTGACATATCCGTATATCATTATAGTCTCCTTAAAAAATTACGGGAACGCTTTTAATTTGTAAAAGGCCTGCAGCGCGAAGACGGCTCTCGGCGGATTAATCGGCACAGGAAAGTACCGGTCGTTGTTTATCCAATAAATTTTTTTGCAGGGCATTAAAAATTTGCAACAGGTGAAAAAAAACGATATTTTTCCCAAACAATGCCTAATCCGGCTTTCAGAGCAGGCGTAAACGGCCGGAAACAAACAGTACTGTCCTTGGCGTTGACAAGTTTATTCGGGTTCAGAATATATCCGATATTTTGTCCGGCCATCAAAGCGGCGTTATAAACCAAATTATGAGCCGTTATTATATTCAGTTTTTTGAAATCAGGACCGAACTACCCTTGAAATTCATTGCGAAAAGATGTTTTGACCAAAACCCGTTGCGAACATATCAGCAGCAGCCTGATTAAATAAGCCTTGGAAATGTTTTGTCTTTGTGCCAATTCGTATTTTGAGGGCATTATAACGCCCCAGATGTCTTGAACAGAAAGTTGGACAGAACTGTATTTGGACAAATTTGCCGATTGGATGAGAATGCCAAAATTCGGCAGCTATTTATCCAGCCGAATTTTCTTCCAGCTCTTTCAGCAGCCTTAAGATGGGCGGTTGTGCTATATGCAGAAAGTCAGAAGCTCTTGTTGTTTTTCCTTCTCAGACACATTTAAAAAATAGCGCAATACTCTGAATTCCATAATTTTTTCTCCGATATATTGTGAAGATAATATATATTTAAATTTGTAATACTGTCCAATCAGAAAAATTGATTTATACCGTCAAATGGATAAGCTTCCGTTTGATAAGGTTGAAAGTTTTTTTAAGCTAATGTAAAATAATTGTAAACAGTTAGGTTGATTTTGTTATAATGTTTGTCGTGCGGTTTCTTGCTGGATAAGAGGTCGCGGCTATGGAGAAGGAACGATGCCAGAAGAAATATTCAATATAAATGCAAAAATTGTAAAGCTGAATAATGGCTATAAAATGCCGATTATTGGGATTGGTACATACAGTTTGCACGGGAAAGCCTGTGCAGAGGCAGTAGGGGCGGCTTTAAAGAACGGTTGCCGAATGATAGATACAGCATCATTTTATGGTAACGAGAAAAATGTTGCAGAGGCGATTCGGAAATCAGAGGTTCCGAGAAAAGAAATTTTTATCGCCACGAAGTTATATCCAAACCAGTTTTTTCAAGCAGAGAAAGCCATAAAGCAGGCGCTTGAACGGCTGGGAAGCGGGTACATTGATTTGATGCTACTGCATCACCCCGGCGAAAACGACAAAAAGGCCTATAAGGTGATGGAGCAGGCGGTGAAAGATGGAAAGATAAATTCCCTCGGACTGTCAAATTATTATATTAAAGAATTGGAATTTTTTCTGCCGCAAATAGAAATTAAACCGGTAGTCGTGCAAAACGAAATACATCCGTACTATCAGGAAACAGATGTCGTCGCATACATTCAGCGACAGGGCATAGCTGTCGAGGGGTGGTATCCGCTTGGCGGCCGGGGATATACGGAAGCGCTGCTGAATAATAAGGAATTGGCGGCAATCGGTGCAAAATATGGTAAAACGGCTGCTCAGGTCATTCTGCGCTGGAATTTACAGCGGAACATCATCGTAATCCCCGGTTCCCAAAATCCAAAGCATATAAAAGAAAATATGGATATATTTGATTTCAGTTTAACTCAGGAAGATATGGAAAAAATACGTAGGCTTGATTGTAGCGAAAAACACGACTGGTATTAATAAGTAGTTCTGTTGACTGGATTGCGAATAGTGTAAAATACGGAGAATTTCCTCAAAATAGGATGAGAAGCAATGGCTGAAACAGCCGTAGGTAAAAATAAAAAATATCTTGACTTAGAGCTTACTCTAAAAATTATAATAATCACATAGAGAGAAACTATGAAGCGTCTGGATTCTTGCAAATTGTTCGCCGGAGCAGATACAGCGGAAACACTTGCCGGAATATTGGGCATAGAACAGACATCAGTTTGTGTGCAAAAAAAAAGGATTAACCGCAAAATTGTTGTGCTCGTAGAATAGATTCGGGAGGGGTTTCAGTCCGGCGGACACTGTAAATGTTGTTGAATGTGCTTACCGGCAAGGGGGCATCAGTCGGATTATACAGAAAAACGGCAGAGGGAACGAAAAATATAAATTGATTGCAATCATTTGAATTGCAGGAAAATTAGGCAGAATTACGTTTGGGGCAGAAAGATAAAATATGGAAACGAAAGGGAAAAACAGAATATGTTAATGTGGTATGTAATTTTGGGAATAGTCATCATATCTGCCGGAGCCGGATTGATTTATTTAAGTGGCAGGGTAGCCAGATTTGGATTTATGAAGATGTTTGACCGGAACGGAAATAATGCGCAATGCCGGAAAACAGCCGGATTTGTATTAATATTGTTAATTTTTGCCGCACTTAGCCTGACCATAAACCTTGTTAATGCTGTAGTGTGTTTGCTGCACTTTGTCTGTATCTGGCTGCTGTGCGATTTAGTCTTTTATTTGGTCGGACATTTTCGGAGGCAGCCGTTCAAATATTATTATGCCGGCATTGCCGCTATTCTGTTAAGCTGTGCTGTTCTTGGTTTAGGTTGGTATTTGAACCACCATGTCTGGACAACGTCTTATACGATTGTATCAGAAAAGGCTGGACAAAAATTGCGTATTGTTCAGTTTGCGGATTCCCATATCGGAACGACGTTTGGCGGTAAAGGTTTTGAACGGCATGTTAGAAAAATACAAGAATTGAACCCGGATATTGTGTTGATTGTGGGGGATTTTGTGGATGACGGTACGACGCGTGAAGAAATGGTTTCGGCGTGCCGGTCGCTGGGAACGCTTAAAACGAAGTATGGCGTTTATTTTGCTTTTGGCAATCATGACAAAGGGTATCATGCTCCGGAAGTCAGAGGTTTTACCGGAAACGAGTTGATTGCGGAATTGGAAAAAAACAATATCCGTGTCCTGCAGGATAAAACAGTGTTGATAGATAATACATATTATGTTGTCGGACGCCGGGATTTTTCGGAAATTCAAAGGGGAGGTTTTCGGGCAGATATGGAAGAACTTGTTTCCGGACTGGATAAAAATAAATTTATCATTGTAATGGATCATCAGCCTAATGATTATGAAAAAGAGGCAAAAGCAAGAGTAGATTTGGTCCTTTCGGGGCATACTCACGGCGGGCAGCTCTTTCCTTTGAATAAAGTAGGGGAATGGATAGGGGCTAACGATAAAACCTATGGTATTGAACGTCGCGGGCAGACAAATTTCGTCGTCACGTCGGGACTTTCGGATTGGGCAATCAGATTTAAAACCGGTACGAAGTCGGAGTTAGTTGTAATAGACATTATGCACTCAGATAATTAATATGCAGACTTCTATAAAATAAAGAAAAATATGGGATTATTTTCAGATGACTGGGAAGATGATGCTAATTGGCATAGATTTTTGTTCAGCAATGTAAACCTCAACTATTTGGCGATAAAAATTTGTATGAAGTCGTAAATGGCATATCTCGTTATTAGACGATTGCAAAAACTTTATGGCAGAACACTATAACTGGAAAATTCCAGACAGTTTATGGAATTATTTTTAAGGGGGAAAGTAGTGCATATATGACAGCTCAAATTCGTCTTATATTGTAGATAACACTATAGTTAGGTGGTTAACCTTTGATCAGCATACTGGCTCTGAAACAATTACTGGAACAGTTTATGATGATGTTATTTATACCAAAGGGGGTAATGATATACTATATTTACAGCCAAATATCTGATGGGGTCTATAAGAATTTTAGGGGAAAGCATTATAATGAAAAAGAGGTTGAACTTGCCAAAAAAAGTGTTAAGAGCATTTGCTTACAGTTCCGTATCTATAGAAGTAAAAACAATCTTAACGAGATTGTCGAGGCGTTTGGTTTAGAAAAAGATCCGGCTTATAGCCAAGAATCAGCACGTTAGATGTAAGCATAAAACATCAAAAAGCTCCGGTTGCTCCAGAGCTTTTTATGTAGGGCTTTTTGATGCAAAAGTTCGTGAAAACCTATATTTTCAGCCGACTGTCAAGCAGTTTTTACTCACAAACCGATTTTAACCATTTTGCTCTCAACACCAACAAATTTGATGTAGGGACACTGTCTAAGGTGTCCCTACATAACGTAGACTTTTTGCCCATTTAGACCGAAATTTAGCCTTTTAAGCGGGACACCTTAGACTAAAATCCCGTCTTTCACTCTCTCAAATCCCCTGATTTCCTAAGTCTTAGCGCACAAAAAAATCTCTGCAGAAATGCAGAGATTTCCTTAATTGGTGAGCTAGACTCTCACAAAATCGCACTGAAAAAGGTCATTAATATCAACTTTTTCGTGGTTCATCGTGAAGAAGTATTGGCAATGAAAGAACAAGTCCAAATGATAAAAGATTTTCTGGCGGCTTAAAATAATCTTCGGCTTGAATCTATGGGAAAAAAGCCAAATCTATAATAAATTCCAAATTAAATGCTGCCTAATGTTAAAATTGTGTATCTTTATTTCTTTCTTTTGTTTTTTTCTTTGCTAATGTGTATTATAAAACTAAACATTAAGTAGGAGAATAAATGGAAATATTAAAAACATACGACAAAGTGCTCCCATATATAGATATGGTATCCAATGAAGCAGATAAAAATAATATAAATTTGGGCTTCCTACCTAAATGTGTATACCATCAGTTAGGAATGAAAGATTGTTTATGGGTATTAGTTGATGACAAAACGCAATACATAGGACATATTTTATTCAGTCATGCAATTAGTAAATCTAAGATTACTGTGCAACAAACATATATTTTGCCTCAATTTAGAGGGTTAGGATACGCAAAACAATTAGTTGAAGAACTTAAAGTATATGGAGAGCAACAGCAAGTAACAGAGCTAATAGCCAATGTTGCCGATGATTTGCGAGAAGCAAATGAATTTTATAATTGTATGGGATTTATTGCCGTAATGCAAAAAGATGGTGGGCAAACCACAAAAAGAAAGATTAATGTTAGAATAGCTTATTTAGATACGCCAACTTTATTCAGCTTAAAAAGACATAATATAGGTAACTTTACATACGAGCAACCTATTAATACCTTTCACAAGTATGTTATGGATTTGAATATTTTATTAGATTTGATAAAAAAAAGGCAAAATTATAAAGATGTTGCTGAAATTATTAAGTGTAGCTTTAATGGTGATTTTAAGCTATTCATTACTCCAGAAGCAAAACAGGAAATAGATAGAAACTCTAGGACACCAGACCCACTCGCGGAACTCGTAAAAAATATTCCAATGTTACCATCGTATGTAGAAATTGAAAAGACAGAAGAATATAATACATTAAAACAAAAAATATTTGGAACAATAGACCTATCTAACAAATCAAGCATTCATAAAATCTCCGATTTAAAACACTTGACTTATTGTCTATTGAATAAATGTTCAGGTTTTATTACAAGGGATGAAAATTTACTAAAAAAATCACCTGAAATATTTAATCTTTATGGGGTGGAAATTCTTTCCCCTGAAGAATTTGCTATAAATGAAGATTGCGTTGCAGGCTCAAATACTGTAATAAATTTTGATAATTCAAAATATATGTTTAAAAATATATCAGACAATACCGCATTATTAAATGATTATTTGCAAAATTTTAACATTACACGTCAAAATGTACCGTTGCCAACATTTAGTGGAGTATTGATAGAAGCGGATAGGAATTATTATCCTGCCTGTGCAGTTTGGACAAAACTTATTAAAAGTAATAAAAATATGACTGCCTACATTTTTTCCTGTTCTTCATGCAATGAAGAGCTATTAGACCATCTGATAGAGGTTATTTTTAGAACCGCAAAGTCTAGCAAGGCACAGTCAATCGCCATAATAACACCGGGCGTTATTACACATATAGATGAAGTTTTGCGAATTAGAGGGTTTTATAAAAAAATAGAACATAACAACCAAGTAAAATATAGTCATTTAATGGTTGAAAATATTATTACTTCGGATAATTGGAAGAAATTTTGTAAAATAATAAAAGAAAAGATGAATCTAATTTTACCAGAAAAGTTAGCGGACTATTACAAATTAGAAAATACAGGAATTCTACTGGGGGAAAAGTCAGAATATTATAATTTCTTTGATTTTGAAACTAAATTTTCACCTTCAATTATTGTACCTAAAGATAGAGATATTCATATTATTCCTATTCGTCCTGAATATGCCAAAGAATTAGTCGGTGATAGCTTTGATTCACAAAAAAGTTTAGATTTAATGTGTAAGAAACCAGCATTACTAAAAACGGAAAAAGCTTATTTCAGAAGACCTAAAGGCAATAAAATTAAAAAAGGTGATTTGCTGCTTTTTTATGTTTCCTCAACCAATAAAAGTATAATTGGCATTGGTCGTGTTACTTATTCAGATATAATAGAAACATTAGAGGCTAAAAGTATTTTAAGGACACAAGGAGTTTTAGAAGATAAAAAATTGGAAGAGTTATCTAAAGGTGGTAAAATTAATGTTATAACTTTTGATAATTTCCAACAATTCAAACAAAATGTGCCAATAGAATTCTTGAGAACATTAGATATTGGTAGGAACAATTTTATAACATCTTTTCCAATAAGTTCCGAAAAGTTTCTAAAAATCTGTAAGCAAGGAGGAATTTGTGAGTAATAATATTATTTTATCAATTCATCCTCAATATGCAAAATTAATAGAAAATGGTTCAAAAATATATGAAATAAGAACAAGAAAAGCTAATATTTCAAAAGGAACTAGAATTTGGATATATAAGACTTTACCTGTAGCAACTATTAATTCATATGCTGAATTAGACGATATTTTAGTTTTAGCACCTGAAATTGCTTGGAGAAAGTATGCTAAAGATATGTGTATTTCTCAAAAAGCATTTAATCAATATGTTAAAGATAAAAAAGAAATATATTTATTAAGGATTAAAAATGTAAAGAAAACAAAGAATCATATTACATTAGATGAATTAAGAAAGAAAATTCCACCATTTTATCCGCCACAGTTTTTTAAAAAACTGGATGAAAATAGTGATATATTAAAGGCTCTTCTGAAATTATTAAAATGAATAGCATTCCTTCACATACCTATGCAAAGTATTCCAGTTACAGCAAAGAAGACTGGCTATTTTAGCTTTTGATGTATTTTTCCTAGCAATTCCTCTATTTTTACGAACATTCATTTCTTGCGAAAGCTATGTAAATAAAAATATTTTTCTTCAAATGAGAACATATTACTTGACTTATTTTGTGTTGTTATCTATATTAACTACAAATCTATGTAAAATTTTTGCAAGGAATCAAAGTTAATGTTCTTAAATTTTAGTTTTAATAACCTTAAAAGCTTTAAGAATAAGGTTGAGTTTTCTATGGAGCCCCTCACAAATAATGGTTATATAGAAAATTCCATAGAAACAGGATGCAAAAAGAAGCCTTATGTTTATAGAACATCGGCAATATTTGGTGCGAATGCCTCAGGAAAAAGTAATTTCATTCACGCAATTAATTACCTTCAGTTCCTAATTGAAAGCAGCTATCTTAAAAGATTAAATGAACCTATGGAGATTCCAACGTATAAGCTTGGAAGCAAAGAAGAAAATTCAAATTTTGAGATAGAATTTATCAAAAACAATAACCTATACAAATACATTGTAGAACTAAATGAGCAAGGTATTATCAGAGAAGAGGCTTATTATACGGAGCTTGAGAAAGATAAAAGAGAGAAATGTTTATTCAAAAGAACACAGAATGATTTTGTAAGCCCTTATGGTATTGATAAAGAGATAGCCAAACAAACCATATCATCTCGGTCTTTAATAAGCGAATTGGTTAATAATAGGAATACGAAAGACAAATTCATTTTGGAAATATATAAGTGGTTTTCCGATGATATGATGGTTATTTTTAACTACGAGAAGCCTGATTTAGATAAGGACTTTTCGCATAAAGACATTGACTGTTTTGGAAAAGCAGAATTTTTAAGAAAAGCGGATATTCCTATTACACGGTTAGTTGCCAATAGAGATGGCTTGTTTTCTATTCATAAAAACGAAACAGGGGAAGAAATCACATTTAATTTTATGGAAGAAGAATCTGAAGGCACAATCGCATTATTAGCATTATCAGATGAAATAATGCCAGTTCTTCAAGACGGTAAGATACTGTTTATTGATGAGTTAGATAACTCTTTGCATCCACATTTGGTTAAATATCTTGTAAATTTATTTAATAATCCGGAAACTAATCCAAGAGGTGCTCAGCTCATTTTTACCTCTCACGCCTATTATTTAATGGACGGGGACACATTAACAAGAGACCAAATTTGGTTTGTATCAAAAGAAAACGGGTATTCCAGTGATTTATATTCATTAAGTGATTTTAAAGAAATTAAAAGGAAAAAAGGTGCCTTTTATAATGAGTATATGTATGGAATTTTTGGTGCAGTTCCAAAGATTAGTGAGGAATAAAGATGGCCAGAAGAACTCGTCCAACAAGACCAATAAGAGCATTGCATCTGTTTATTTGCGAGGATGCTAAATCATCCAAATTCTATATGGAGGGTCTAGGTAAATCCAATAATATTAACCTTAAAGCAGAGAATTGTTATGGTACAAGCCCTGAAAATGTATTAAGAGCAGCCGAGGAAAAGTTAGCTATGTTTCCCGATGAAGGAACGGCAACAATCTATTGCTTATTTGATAAGGATGATTGTGAAGATGCTAAATTTAAGAAAGTTGTTGCTGCTTGTAGGGAAAAGGGAATTATTCCCGCTATATCAGTTCCTTGTTATGAGTATTGGTTACTTCTTCATTTGAAGAAGACAGATAAGGCTTTTAATGATGCAAAAGAGTGTTGTGAGGCCTTTAAAGATGCATATAATAAAGAGTTTCATACTAACTTTAACATAAAGCAATTAAAGGCACGTAAAGAAATTTTTGAAGATTTAAAAGATAAGCTCAAGCCAGCTATCAAAAACGCAGAAAGCTTGAATTTGAATGAAAACGAAAGTCCTTATACAAATATGCACGAGGTAATTAAGAGCATAATTAAGGACTGAAAAACTTTCATATATTCAGCCGTAACTTTGTAATCTCCTCCGCTAATCTATCTGCTCTGGCTTTTTCTAGTTCGTATTGTTGTTTGTAGTATTCAGCGTCACGTTGGTAGTTGGCAAGTTCTAGGAGTATCAATTTCTTTTCCACATTGCGGAGGTCTACGAATAACGGCGTATAAGCCTTGCCGGAGAGGCTTAAGATACGGCGACCGTGATTGTCTAGCTCTTTGATTAAATACCCCTCACGAGCCAATTTATTGACCATTACTTTGGCTGAATTTGGAGTTAATTCCAAAGCTAAGGCGATTTTTTCATTATTCATGAAGAATTTGAAGTTACGGTTTGTTTTGAATTTGATGAAATCCAATAACAGGCGTTCAGTTATAGATAATGTAGCTTTACTCTTGCTCATAGTTTCTCCTTAGTAAATTAATTTGTTCAAAAGTATTTATTGGAGAAAATCATCAGATTCAGATTTGAACAAAACCGGTGGTGGAAATCCATATTTCCACTTTTTATGCCGGGGGAAAGCTATATTTCCACTTATCCCTAAAATGGAAATCGTTATTTCCTTATGTGGAAACGTATATTTCCAGTGGTGGAAACTGTTATTTCCCTGAGTGGAAAGTTATATTTCCGTCTCATTTTGTGCAAACCCTTGATTTGTAAGCTGTTGAGAGTTGTTTTTAATGTCTACAATAGTATTATAATAGAAAATAAAATAGCTATTATAATAGACGAAATTTACAATAGATTCCTTTCTTTCTCTTACAATAGCAGGGATTTATAAATCAAACTATGGAGGTGATTTAATTGAACAAGTTAAAGAAACAAAATCAGCCACAAATGAACTCTGCAAATCAAAACCGATGCAATGAACTCAATCACCACATCGGTCAACAAATTAATTTATTATAGAAACATAGCTATCAGCTACATCTGTATTTATTGGCAAATAAATGAAATTTGGTAATTTGTAAAACCCAAAAACGGCAATTTATCCCAATAAATATCTTTGTAATTAACAAATTGATGTAAAGGAAATTGCTATGACTACAAATTATAACTCCGAAAATCCAATTTATTCTAAATTCATTCCCATTTCGGAATTTGAAGAAATGAAAGAAAAAATGAAACTCCTTGAGGAGAGAATAAAGAACATCCCGGATAATCTCCAACTTACTTATGAAACAGAGGAAGAATTAGATATTGATGATGTTAACTCATTAAAGAAATTACCCAAAACGGAAAATTTTAATATCAATATGCCGATAAACCGCCGCCGTGCCAGTTTGTTTCTGGTTGCCTGTTACTTTTGCTCCGATAAAGAGCCTTTGGAATATCTTATAGAAGAAGGCAGCGAAATCAACAGAACGGATATATTTGGTTTTAATGCAATTATGTCTATGATTTTGAACGAAAATATGGACGATGAAACAAAATTAGCCGTACTGCAAATGCTGATTGACAAGGGCTGTGATGTTAATTGGATTAATTGCCAGGGTAAAACCGCATTAATGCTGGCCTTGGAACGTATAGAACTAGATATTGCCAATCTTTTGCTTGATAACGGTGCAATGATTTATAAACCATCCGTAGAAAAAAGTTAGATTTACATTTATTTTAGAAAATACTGACCTGTCGGTAAAATCTAAAATAAAGAGATTTATCAATTTTGAATCATATCATATGAATTTGGTCCGACTTCTCTGACAGCGACAATATTTCTTGTTTTTTTATCAATAATTTTTACAATTGTTGTAAATTTATCACTTGCATTATCAATACCCATCTGAAAATGTTGTGACAAATAAATAATTTCGGGAATTTGATATTTACTATATGAGTGTCTTGAATTACCGCTGATTACAACAATTTCGCCATACATTGCACAACTTTGAAATGGAACTGCGGCATAACTACCACCCATCATACCAAAACGGCATTCTATACTGGCAATAAAACCATCTTGCCCAGATTTATTACCTACATTCTGATTGATGCTTTTATTAAGAGTGAAATTATTAGAGGTAAAATATATAATTGAAACCAAACCTATAATACATAATATACCGGCCAACAAAACTTTGTTAATGGGTTTTATTCGTTGTGTTAGACAAGTATTGTCATCCGAAAGATATTCATCTCTTTTTTGATTAAATTCTTCTTCTGTAATAATACCTTTTTCTTTTAGTTCAAAAAGTTTTTCTAATTCTTCCGCTGTAATCATTTTATTTTCCTATAAAAATTAAACTAAATTTATAAATTCAAAATCAATTTTTGCTTTTTTTAAATGGATTTGGAGCATCAAAGACAAATTTTTCTTTTTTGCCATTTTTATAGTATTTTGTACCTTTTCCCTTATTGTTTTTTATAATGCCGTCTACCGAAATAGAGCCGTCATCATAATATTCTTTAATTTTTCCATTTGCTTTCCCATCTTTATAACTACATTCTTGAAAAATAGTTCCATTTTCATGATACATTTTAAAATATCCGTCCATCTTATTATGTTTTCGTTCATATTCGGCTTTAATATTTCCATTGTCGTAATATTCTTTTACTATCCCAGAAAATCCATCATCTAAAATTCCATCCATGGTAATTCTTCCTTGCTTATCATAGGACTTAAAAATACCATTCTGTCTTCCATTTTTATATTCTGTATCTAAGTATCCTCCCTCAGGGTATTCTATTCTTTTCATTCCCCTAATTAAATGAGTCTCAAAACCATTTTTATATTCAGCCTCTTTTTCTATTTTACCATCTTCATTATATATTTTAACAATTCCGTGTTCTTTACCATTATAATATTGGCTTTCTCTTTTTATTTTACCTGTGTCGTAATATAGTTTAGCGGAACCATTGGCTATTCCATTTGTATATGGAATTACCTTTTTCAAATTTCCGTCATTAAAGTACCATTTAGCAATGCCATCTATTTTCCCATCTTTATATGGAATAGAACTTTCAATTCTTCCGTTCTGATAATAAGTTGTATGAACACTATTATCCTTATGATACTCATACATAGCTATTGCTTTCCATATTCCTCCAACGGCAACAGAGATAATAAAAATAATGACAAGATACTTTCTTATTTGTTTGAATAGAGGGCTGGAAAAATCAAAAACTTTAATTTGTGGTGCATTTAAAATACTGTTCTTTTTCTTATTAAATTGCTCTTCTGTAATAATTCCCCTTTCCTTGAGTCTAGCTAATCCATCTAATTCTTTTGTATTAATCATATTAAGTTCCTTAAAATTATTTTAGATATTGTTTAGTTTAAAATCAAAATATCTAAAATCGTTCTGCTATTTGCGTTAAATCTTCTAGTTGCCGATTACAAGCATTGGTAATTCTGTTACAGTTATCCTGGATATTATTTACATAACAATAATACCGTATATCACTGACACCTTTAACGAGATATTGCTTGGCACCGACTGCATTAACTTCATTATATTTACGAACCCACGCCAAAGATAAATTTGTCAAAAGATTAAGGCCTCCCTCTTGGCCGAAATTGTTGGAATACAAATGAGTTATCACTCCAATACAATATGCATCTTTTTCTTTTTCATTAAAATTTCTAGGTAATACTCCCGCATCACAACTGCACAATATACCTAATATCATAAAACAGATTGTATTCTTATAAATTTGTTTCATAGTTTTCAATCCTTATAAGAAATTAAACATAATTTATCTCAGTCAATTCAATTACCGTAACACCTTTATTTTTTGTTTTTTTACAAACATCAAAAGCTCTGCCTTTTAGCTGGTTATAGGCAATGATAAAATCTGTATTTTCTATTATCCAATTATTGCGGTGGACAATACACCAACGTTTATAGCCAACGGCAGCTCGGTCAGGATATATGAAACTATCAAAATATCTTTCCCCGTCATTAACCTCTTTCATACCGGAAGCAACAAAGACTATCCGGATGCCGGGATTGTTTTGTTTTATTTGCAAAACTGCATTATAAGCATCTCGTTCATAAGCACCTTTTGAACCGACATAAAAAGTATCTACACCCTCTTCGGCAATAAGCAGAAGAGCTTGCTCTTTTACTTTTTCTATAATATCATCTCTTCTCCACTTATAATCGTTTCCAAAGAAAGCACAGGATTTACTCATTTGAATTTCTTTCAAAATAGAGGTGTTTTTTATACGATACACAAACCAACGATTATGTTCCTGTCTGCTCTTATCTATTTGAAAGAAATTATTTTTCTTTTATCAAACTCCTTGAAACCCTTAGTTTTCCTGACATTTATGCCCATTATATATTTTTGAAACGGGCGGAAGAAAATAAAACGAATAACCATAAAAAAGGGTTGATTTTATCGTTCATTAAAAATGCCCCTCTATTTTATATCAACTCCTTGAATCTCCGATAAATATATAAAAAAAGGAAAAAAGATGTCGGTTATTGCATATATAAGGAAAAGTACGGATAAACAGTCATTTGAACATCAGGAATATGAAATTGAACAATACGCAGAAAAGCACAATCTTAAAATAGACCGATGGGTTGAAGAAAGCATTTCCAGCCGGAAGGAACTTAAAAAACGACAATTAGGGAAATTGCTGGAAGAACTACAAGACGGAGATATTTTGATAGCAACTGAAATTTCAAGACTTGGAAGGTCATTACTTGAAGTAATGGGAATTTTACAAACTTGTTTAGAGAAAAATTGTCAGGTATGGACTATTAAAGAATCATATAACCTGAAAAATGATTTACAATCGCAACTACTTGCTGTTGTATTTTCTATAGGAGTAAGCATTGAGCGTTCTTTGCTTTCACAAAGAACAAAAACAGCATTAGATGCTAAAAAAGCCGCAGGAGTTAAACTTGGCCGTCCTTTTGGAGCAGAAAGCAAAAAACTAAAATTATCAAAAAACACCAAAAGAATAAGAGATTTATTGGATAAAAAAGTTCCCAAAGCCCAAATCGCCAGAATAATGGGCGTTCAAAAGATAACTTTAAGACGATTTATCAAACGAATGGGATGGAGTGATTAAGTTAAAACCAGAGATACCGCTCTGGTTTTTATTTTAAAATGAGACTGTTGTACAGTATTAAGCACTATATAGTTTCATTTTCTATCCCGTTGAATTTAAAACAAATGATGTTAAATCAAAGAATTAACATAAAGAAATATTAAAAAAATTCTTGACTTAAGAATTTCGGCATGTTTAAATCATCAATGAAAAGTGAATTTATAACCAACTTGTCCCACTTTTAAGCGGACTAAAAGGAGATTAAAATGACAACTAAAATATCGCATCAAGAATTGATGCAAACGCTTATGAAAGCGTTATATAAAGATGATTTTTCTACAGTTGATGACCTCTTAAGCCAAGGTGTAAATATTAACCTTCCATACAATCATTATGGATGGACGCCGTTTATGTGGGTTTGTAAAGAACATTGCAACTCAGATATTATAGAGAAGTTTTTACAATACAATCCCAAACTAAACCTTAAAAATAAGCAAGGTTCAACAGCTCTTCACATAATGGTATGCCATCGTAGCTCTTTTACCTGTCCTTATATTCTGATTGAAAAGGGAGCAGATGTTAATGCTCAAGATAATGTTGGCAACACACCTCTAATGGCAATGCTTTCACATCCGCAAATTTCAATGAGAATGGTAATTGCTTGGAATTTACTGCCATTGACTGACCTTACAATAAAAAACAACAAAGGAGAGACAGCTTACGACATTGCCAAAGCTAATCCTGCCTTTGAAGATGAAAAGTTTTTAGAGATGTTGAAGGAGGCAGTCAATGCGTAATATTTCAGAAATTGCCATACAAAATGATGACTTCCGTAAGCATCTATCTAAAGGCACATTGGTTTTAACTCAAGGTATCCGTTCTAATACATCTGAAAACATCCAAGCAATTATAACCCAAGTAAGGACTTTTGATAAGTTTGATGAGAATAATGCCCCTTACAATGAACACGACTTTGGAGCTTTTGACTTTAAGGGCAAGAAGATTTTCTGGAAGATTGATAATTATGACCGTAAGTTTTTGTATCTCTCACCGGATGTATGCAATCCAAAGCTCACCAACAAAGTTCTAACTATTATGTATGCCGATGAATATTAGGAGACCTTTATGGAGTATGATATTATTTGTAGCGAAAGCATAGACAAGCTGGTGGAATACGTAAACGCGTATCTTCAGGACGGTTGGCAATGTCAGGGCGGTATCGGTGTTTTAACCCAAGGGTTGAGCTACAAAGTATTTTATCAGGCAGTTGTGAAAGGAAAATAAGATGACGAACAGCGAATTTGTTGATGATAAGAAGATTAAGGACATTTTGGCTTATATCAGCACTATGAAACACGCTGAGCAGATAAGGATGATGTTCCTTTGCAGCTTAAATGGGCTTCGCTCCATAAATTTCACTTACCTTCAGGTTAAAGATTGCTATACCGAACAATTAAAGCCAAAGGACGTTATCAGTCTTGATTATGACAAGAACAAGGGCAAACATAGCTGCTCATACTTCTTAAATAGCCAAATGAAGAAAGAACTGGCGGACTATTTGAAATATTTGCAGGGAAAACTAGGCGAGAAATTAACCCCTGACACATATTTGTTTACCTCTCAGAAATTGAATAAACCTTATAACCGAGTAAGCATCAGCCGTTTATTCAATTCCATTTATAGTAAATTTGGGATTAAAGGAGCAAGCCATTTGGGAAGACATTTGTTTGTAAGCAAGTTAGTTAATGCAGGTGTTAATATCTGCCTGGTTCAAAAGCTTGCCAACCATAGAAACATCGGAACAACACAGCATTATTTCAATTATAATGAAAAGATGCTCGCTAATGCCGTGGAGAATACCAAGATTTAAGATGAAAACAGTAGATAGGGTTTGGTTTTTAAGCCATTGTGAATGGATTTTTGCTAATCGGCAAAGGTTAAAAGACAAACCTTGTACCGAATTTGTGATTACAGGATTTATCATCAATTCCTTCGGATGCCCTTATTACGGCTATGCTATTGATAAAATAACTCTCAGCAACCTAATAAAACTCTGGGATAATGGCTTTGTTTATAAAGATTTTCCTTTAATCCATTACCGAATATCACATGGCGACAGTTCCACCCACATTGCCTATATCTATCGTGGTAAAGTCTTCAGCCATAGATTTTCCTACACCGACCCGACAAGATATACCCCGACAGAAGAAGTAAGGAAGATTTTGAGAGAGCTGAGAAAATCAAAACCATAAATTTTTTCTAATAAATTTATGTTTTCCTTAACTAACCTTGCTTTATCCTTACTTTAACAAGTGAGGTAATATGATAATTTTAATCACAGGTGCATCTCATACCGGAAAGACATTGTTGGCACAGAAGTTGTTGGAAAAACATCAATATCCTGTTTTATCAATGGATTTACTTAAAATGGGGCTAATTCGTAGTGGTCAAACCGATTTGACCGTTACTGATGATGATAAACTGACGGTTTATTTATGGCCAATTGTCAAAGAAATGATTAAAACAGCCATAGAAAACAAGCAGAATTTGATTATTGAAGGTTACTATATTCCATTTGATTGGCAACAAGATTTTACTACCGATTATCTTTTGGAAATCAAATATATTTGCCTCGTGATGAGCAAAAAATATATTACAAAACACTTTGATGATATGAAACGCTATGCAAGTATAATAGAGCAAAGAATTGATGACAGCGATTTTACGCAAGAAAATGCCATTAAAGGTAATGAAGAAATTTTGCAGCAATGCCAAAAATTCGGTTTGCCATATCATTTTATAGATAATGAATACAATTTGAATGTTGACCTATAAATGTTAAACTTTTCTGCAAATTCACATAAAGTTTAACATTTTTTCGTTCCTACTTTTTTAATCAACATCAAACCACTATATTTTCTGCCAGTTTCAGAGGAAATGTTAAAGAATGTGTCTTCTTTAACATTTTGAAAGAATTAGTTTGTATGCTACTTTTTAAAAGTAAGAGTGAAATCTCTCAAAGGAGCAAACAAATTGCATTTTGACAGTTACAATAATATTTTTGGCAACCGAGAATTTGAAAATAATGTCTTAAGCGATTCTGCAACAGAATACACTCCGTTTGATTATGATTTTAACCAAGATATTGTGCCACATATAATCAATCAGTTCACTGATGAGAAAGCTGAAATAAAAAGGAAGCTTGAGAATATCAAACTTTTTTCGCACGGTTCCGGTATTGGTATTCTTTTTAAGAACTTTGATTTTACACTGACGAATTCTCTTTTCAAATTAGATAATTATAATTACTCCGAATACATTAGCACAATGATTTTTGTAAACTGCCGCATGGGTAAAACCTTGTTGGACGCACCTGATTTCGGATTGGCTTTTTATGATTGCGTATTTGAGGAACGTTTTACGATAGATATCAGGAACAAGGAAGAATATGGGGGAGCACCGATAGAATTTAGCAAATGTACCTTTAACGGTGAAATCAATTTTGAAAATATTAACATAGATTCTTCTATTTGTATTAATGAATGTTTATTTAATGACCACAGTATTTGGCGAATGCGGCGTTTTGCTCGTAATATTGTGGAAAAAATGGAATGCACACTTTATACACTCCGAGTTAAAAATTGCATTTTTAAGGGAGAAGTTGATTTTTCTAAAGCCTGTATTCCAGCAAGAAGTGTTTTTGACTCCTTGACCTTTTATAAGGATGTTAATTTTAGTGAAACAAAATTTGCTGAGCAAATAACCTTTCATAATCTATGCTTTGCTCCTCTAACCAGCAAAACAATGAAAAATGGCTTTAAGAGCTTTATTGATGCACTTAATTTGGGCAAATATAAGAAAGAGGCCAAATATTATGAAATTCATTATGGCGACATTGACGCAAGAAAAATAGACAAAGCAGAATTTGACATAGCCGCAGAATCCGGTTGGTTAAACATCAAACAAGCCGCGTTGTTCTTAGGCGTAAAGTATAGTTCTTTATTAGATATGCGTAAAGACGACAAAGTTCTGGGACAACAACGTATTCCATATGTTGGCGAGGGGAAGAATAGTCGTTATTATATCCCCTTGCTTCAAGCCTACAAAGATAAGGATATGAAAAGAGTTAAAGAGCTGGAAATTGAAATGCGTAACAAAGAAAATAAACAGTAAAACGAATCAATAAATTCCGATTCTTTTATAAAATGCTACCATTTTAAGTAAAATGGTGGCATTTTTTTACATTCTTTTCAAAAAAATACCTCGCTATACCTATCATCACCTATACACACCTATTTAAAAGCTATTTTGAAGAAAATCGTTGAAAAACAAACTGTTGACTTTCTTTATTTCCTGTTGCCATACTAACCTCATCAAAGCAATGGTGCTTTGGAAAACTATTTAACGGAAGGAAATGAAGATGAATTTTTTATACTGCATAATCAATTCTTTTTGGCTGGGATATAAAGCCAAAAAAGAATATAAATATTTAGAAAATCTCATCAGAGCGGCTCGCTTTGCCTATTAAAATAAGCAACAAATAAAATCAATAATATCAACCAATTTTAACCCCAATGGCTGCAGGGATGCCTATTTGTCATTAAGACATTATTATGCCGTTTTTTTACTTAAACTTAATTTTGGAAAGGAAAATAAAATGAAAAACTTTTTAGAAAAATATAATGCAAACAAACTTGAAACCTCTAAAGATGAAGGAAAGCTGACCTTGGATAAAGCCAAAGAACGTATTTTGAACCTTTTGACCGAGAATATGCGGAACTTCAAAAATAACGCTTGGGATATTAAAAACCGTATGAATAAACTGATTACGGATACGGAAAAGAATTCCATCTTTACTCTTCGTTTGGGGGGCAAACGTATTGTCCGCTATTCTCTGGATTTATTGACAGCCGAACAAAAGCTTAATTTCTTGGCTGATTTTTATACCAGCGTGTCAAATGGCGAATTTGATGATGATATTCTGGATTTCTTGGCTAAAGAGGTTGACAATGCCGCTGTTCGCAAGAAAGAGGCTAATGAAAGACGCCGCAATAAAAAGAAAGCAGAGCGTGAGCAGAAAGCTAAAGAGGTTGAGGCTGAAAGAGAAAGAAAACTCGCTGTAGCCCAACAAATTGCTCAAGAGATGTCAGTTACCAACGCCAGTATGTTGATGCATATTTAAGTTCCATTATAAAGGGGCTTATTCTGTAAGCCCCTTTATAAAAACCAGGACAAAACAAGATATTAGTTTGAATTTGTATAGAGATGAGGTAAAATGACAACAGGATTAAAAGAGGCTTTGAGAAACATAACGTCAGAACCAAAAACTGAAGATGAGCTTGAATTTGGAGCCAAGCATTTAATCGGTTTTGCGAAATGTTTATTAAAAATGCGACAGGAAATATTAGAAAATGAAAGCGATAATATTAACCAGAGTATCAACAAAAATGCAGGAAGAAGGCTTGAGCCTGCTTGCTCAAAGTAATCGTCTGCAAGATTATGCTGATAGAAAAGGTCTGGAAATCATTAAAACCTTTGAAATTGTTGAAAGCTCAACTCATGGCGAGCGTAAGCAATTTATGGAAATGATAAACTTCTGTAAAAAACAGAGGGAAACCATTGCCATTGTTGCTGATACGGTTGATAGAGTGCAGAGAAGCTTTAAGGAAAGTGTTCTTCTTGATGAGTTGATGCGGAAAGATAAGATTGAACTGCATTTTTATCGGGAGGGCATGGTTTTAAACAGCAAATCTACATCGGTTGATATTATGCGTTGGGACTTTTCGGTAATGGGAGCAAAGGCCTATGTCATGCAACTTTCCGAGAATGTTCGCCGTTCCAATGAACAAAAGAACAAAAACGGTGAAATTACAGGTCAAGCTCCTCTGGGATATGAAAATTATATTGACGAAAGAGGAAAGAAATTTGTTCGTCCAAAAGAACCTGATGCAACCATCATCAAAAAATTGTTTGAAATGTATTCGTTGGGCAATACGAGTGTGGCAGAACTTATGCACTATGCCAACATTATGGGATTAAAAAGCCGCAAGGGAATTCCAGTGTCCACCAACACAATGTATTATATGTTGGATAATCCCTTTTATTATGGCGAAATGCGAACAATCAGAGGGCTGATGTCTCATGTTTATACGCCAATAATTACAAAAGAATTGTGGGATTTGTGCCAATATCAAAAGGCTCTCAAAGTAGGTAATCTTTCAAAACATACCGAAAAGCCGTTTATATTTCGTGGTTTAATAAGATGTGGAATAACCAATAAACAATGTGTTTGTGAGCTGAAGAAGAAAATATTTTCCTATGTTGTATGCTGGAAAGACGATAAAACAAGACTTTATATAAGAGAAGAAGAGCTTATCCGGCATATTGGTTCAATCCTAAACCGAATAAGACTCCCCAACGATGTGGTAATAGAACTCCAAAAGGAACTGAAATCATCAAAATCATCGGAACGCAAATTCTATGCCCAAGAGATTAAGAAACTTCGTGAAGAACAAGATAAGCTCAAAGAAAAGCTTAATAATTTGTTTGATTTAAGGCTTGATGGCGAGCTTGACAGAGAAACCTTTGACACCAAGCGTAATGAGATACAAGTTAAGCTAAATCGCCTGAAAAACAAGGTTACAGCTCATGAGAAGGCTGATAACAGCTTTGATGAAACAATCTTAGGACTGTTGGATATAGCAACTCAAGCAGGGAATATCTTTGAGAAATCCCAGAATCTTGAGTTAAAGAGATTGTTACTGAAATTTGTTTTTGAGAGCCTGACTTTAACGGAAGGTGTGTTGACTTATAAACTGAAGTTTCCGTTTAACGAGTTTGTTAATACTAACATTTTGATGGCACAAGCCGTCAAAGCATACGAACCGAAGCAAACACTTATAAATCAAGGCTTACAGGGAAATAATAACGAAAACATCCAAATTGGGTATTTAAAATCATACGAACCGCAAATTTTAGATAAAAAACAAGGAACTGCATTAAAAAATACAACTCCTCTCCAAATTGGTGAGCCCGACGGGATTCGAACCCATTACCCTTTGATTAAAAGTTTAAAATTATACATACTCTATTAGCTTATAAAATGTTATGGAACTATATGATTTTGATTGCTTTTTCTGGGGGTGATGTTATAGGTTAATATAAAATATTTTAGGAAATTATAGCGAAAGTCACTACTATTTCACTACTAATCCACTACCCAAAAAGGCAGCATAAATGAAATTAAAACTAAATAAATCAAACATTGATAAAATCAAATATTCCAAAGAAAAGCCTGTTTTTTACTATGATACAGATTTAATCGGCTTTGGAATCAAAGCAAGTGCCACAAGAATTGTTTATTTTGTAGAAGACCAGATAAATGGCAGGACTGTCCGCAAAAATATCGCCCAAGTCGGCACATTAACCCCAGATGAAGCCAGAAAACAAGCCAAAGTCTTGTTAGGGGAAATGGCAAAAGGTGTGGATATTGTCGCTGTCGCTAGAAAGGACAAAATAAAAAGCGTAACACTAGGGCAAGCATACGAAGATTTTAAAAAGTATAGGAATCTGCGTGAAAGTACCATCACAGGCTATAACACGGCGATGAATACAGTTTTTAAAGATTGGCTCAATAAACCCTTGTCGGCTATAACAGGGGAGATGGTTGTCAGACGTTTCAAACAAAAAAGCGCAGAAAATCCTTACGGCGCAAATCTTTATTTTAGATGTTTGCGTGCTGTCGTCAATTTTGCTATGGAAAATTACAGCGTAAATGATGTGCCGCTGTTGCCATATAATCCGTGTAATAAAATCAATAAGTTAAAAATATGGAACAGAGCGGAACGGCGCACACGTTATATTAAGCCAGATGAGTTGATGGATTTTATCAATGGATTAAAGATACTTCCTACGGATAGACTTCAAAAGCAATTAACAAAAAAACAATGTATGGTTATACTGTTTACAGGCTGCCGAGACCAAGAAATTGCCAGTTTACAACGGAAAAACATAGATTTTAAAACAGGTTGCATCACAATTGAAACCACGAAAAACCACCATAGACACATTTTGCCGTATGGTAAATGGCTGGGTGAATATTTAGCCGAATTATGCTGCGGATTAGCTCCTGATGACTATTTGTTTCCCGCTAATAATAAAAGCGGACACCTCAAAGACCATCGTAAAGCGTGCAAAGAAGTTGCCGCAGATTGCAAAATAGAGTTTAGTTTGCATGATTTGCGCCGCACGTTTGCAAGCATAGCCAATAATTACATCACGGGAATGACACAATACACATTAAAAAAGCTTCTAAACCACGCCGAAGATGATGTAACCGCAGGCTATATTCAGTTTGATCCCGAACAACTACGCAAACCTATGCAGGCAATAGAAGATTTTATCCTTATTAAAGCAGGCATTAAGGAAGCCGAAACTAATAATGATGTAAAAGAAAACTAGGGAGAACAATAATGGAAAAAACAATGGATAAAGATGTCGTCATATTTAACACGCAAACTGGTGGCATAGAAGTAGCAATAGATATTAGCCACGACACAGTTTGGTTGGATAAAAATGATATAGCCAAACTTTTTAGCGTAGATAGGTCTGGTATTTCACGCCATATCAATAACATATTTAAAACAGGAGAAGTAAATAGAGAAAGCAATGTGCAAAAAATGCACATTCCAAATTCAGATAGACCCGTAGAGCTTTTTAGTTTAGATGTTATTCTTGCTGTTGGATACAGAGTTAATTCAACGAAAGCTATTGCATTTCGTCAATGGGTTAGCCAAATTTTAAAACAATATCTAAAAGACGGCTACGCCCTTAATGAAAAAATCTTGCAAGCTTCGCGCCAACAAATCAATAAGCTACAAAATGCAATAGAATTATTAAACCGTAGTATAGAAAATCATGCAAAAAATTTAGATGACGCGCAACGTTTAACCAACATTATGGCAGATTTTGCCGAAGGTTTAACCCTACTTGATGATTTTGATAACAAAACCCTTGATACAAAAGGAAAAACACTCAAAGAAGCAGTTGTTATTGATAAAAAAGAGTTCTTAAATGTGATTGATAAAATGAAACCAGAGTTCGGGTCAGATGTTTTTGCAAATCCGAAAGATGATAGCTTTGAAAGTTCGGTCTGTCAGATATATCAAACCTTTGGCGGTGCGGACTGTTACCCGAGTTTAGAAGAAAAAGCCGCTATGTTGTTATATCTCATCGTCAAAAATCATAGTTTTACAGATGGAAACAAACGCATAGGAGCAAGCTGTTTCTTATATTTTCTTGAAAGAAACAACATACTCTATAAAAACGCCGCTCCGATTCTGGATAATGCAACCTTAGCCGCTTTAACGATTCTCATCGCCGAAAGTAAGCCAGAAGAAATGGAAACAATCAAACAAGTCGTCATGAGCGTCCTGAATAGGGGGAGATAAGGAAACGTAACTACATTCTACGTTCAACAAAAAAGATGTTTACAGCAAAAGAAATGTCTGATGAGTTGTTATTAAAATGGTTTGGATGGGGATTTGCAGAAAACGAGCTTGTTTTTATAACGTACATAGATTGTTTTGTGTATATTACATATAAAAATATAGGAAAAAGTAGAATCAGTAAAAGAGAGTTCTTAAACTATATTAAAAATGTGGGGGATAATGAACAACAAAAATTAGCAAATGAAATATATAAAAGATTAAAAAATAGAAAAGTAGTAAGCCCAGTAAAGGTAGAAAGTTTATTGTTTTGGTATGGCGAAAATTTAAACACGAGAGCCAAAAATACGAAAAAATCTAGAAGTATGAATAAAACCAAACATAAAGAAGAGAATCTATTTAAGAATTTTATACTGGATCTATACAAACAAAAGGGCGATAAAATTTCAGAGTTTTATGAAAAAAACAAACAAGAGATACAAGATTTTATACAAAAAAATTATTCTAAATTAAATAAAAAAATTACAGAAAATATAGATTTTGATTTACAAGGTAAAATACAAATGATGATTTATCGTGCAAATTCAAGTAGTAAAGGTGTAACTGTCGTTCCATAAGGACCGACATTTTCATTATCAATATTTCCTTCTATAATGCCCACGTTCTGCCAGTCAGTTATAATGGCTGATTGGTTGAAGAACGACAACACATTAATGGAGTTCCATTATGCAAAATGTAATAGATTTACAAAAAGAGTTTATTGCCGCTCCCGCTGAAGCATTGTTAAACTCAAAAACAGTAGCGGCATTTATTAACCGCTCTGTATCATGGCTAAATTGCAAAGCCGTATCAGGCGGTGGCATCCCATACACCAAAATAGGCAACCGCCGCCTGTACCTAAAACAAGATGTTTTAGATTGGTTTGCAACTAACAGTCAAAAAGTAGACTCAACATCCGAATATGAAAGGATAAAAAATGATGAATAATACAAAAAATATGTCCCCGTTGGATCAGAACGAGGACTGTCAATATCCAAATACTAACATCAATACAAATAACTCTGTTTATGAAGAAAATCAAGAGAATAATGCGAAGTGCAAGATTTATAATCTAAATCGTTTTATGTCGCTTGATTTACCAAAAGCAGGAATGATTTTAGACCCGATTATTACAGAGGGAAGTCTGTCAATGCTGCATGCTTACCGTGGAGTTGGTAAAAGTTTCTTTGCGATGTCATTAGCATTAGCGGTAGCAAATGGAGGCAAATTTTTGCGGTGGAAAGCGCCACATCCCGCAAAAGTATTGTATGTTGATGGAGAAATGCCAGCAAATTGTTTGCAAGAGCGCTTTCAAAAAGTAACAGGAAAATCAATGATTGAGGAAAATATTGATTATACTGAAAATTTGGAGCTATTTGCTGCCGATATGCAAACGTTTAGTACCATAGACGTTGGCAATAAAAAAATGCAAGAAGAAATCAGCCGAATTATCAAGGAAAAGGGTATTAAGTTGTTAATTTTAGATAATTTGTCAACCCTTACCACAATAGATGAGCTAGATGCAGCATCTTGGGGGATAATTCAAAGTTTGATAAGTCTATTTCTGTTTTGATCTAAATATTTGATTCCAGCTAAAGTAATACAAAGTTTATCATTAGTTGGAATATTGTTATTAGAAATAAATATTTTATAATTTAAAAAAACTTTTTCAAACAAACTGTTAGAAATCTCTAATAAATAAGGGAAAGAAATAATTTCTCCGAGCGTGGTAAGTAGGGGAAATTTTTTTTGTTTAACAATTTTCAAAACATAAATAGAATATTCCATTGCATTTATTTTAAAGGGTGGTTTAGTGTTTGTGGCGATACATAAATTATATAAAGAGGCTACACGTTCATGCCAAATATCAAATAACATAGTATTAGGAGTGGCAGATAGGAAGTATTTATCTGTAAAGAAATCCGTTAAATTATGTCTGATAGCATAAGATTTTATATCAGCAAGCCATTTGTCAACTAATGTATCGTCATAATGTGTACAAGATGGAGAAATATATCTTAAATCAAGTTTTTCTAAAGAATTACTCTCATCTATAGGTGTAGGAATAATCTTATTTGGATTCTCTTCGCAAATTGCAGAATCGTATATAAAATCAGCTTGCTGACATAATTTTTTTAATTTTTTTAAAGAACTCATCATTTCCAAACTCACTACTATTTCACTACTACCCAAAAACAAAGGGTTTAGACAACCTGCCTAAACCCTTGATTTTATTGGTGAGCCCGACGGGATTCGAACCCATGACCCTTTGATTAAAAGTCAAATGCTCTACCGACTGAGCTACGAGCCCTCAACTCAACTGAAATGGACTTATAAAGGATAAAAATCAGATAGTCAATAAAAAAATATAATTTTTTTTCACATGGCTATTTATTTGTTAACTATTATGTGCTAAAAAAACATAAAATACAAAATAACAAGCTTTTATAAGAGGTGAAAATGTCCACAATGAAAGAAGTTGATCAGGAAAGCAGGTATGATATTTTGCAGAATGAAGAAGGCGATATCCTGATTATAATAAATTCCCGCGCCGGCGGTCCCGAAAATCCGCGTTTCGTCTATGACGGCGGTGCTACGGCCTTGTTGTACCGGACAAAAGATAGTGCTGTCGTTTTTGAAAATGTTGCAAAAGAGGCTCGTTTGCCATTGAAATCTGTCAGTTCTATGCTGATTGTTGAAGTGGAAAATGAAGATGTGGCTCGCGAATATGTTGTTCCCGTGCGTATAGTAAAAGATGTAAAAGCCTTGATTAAGTAATATCTTTCCCCTAAACTCTGGCTGATGTAGATTCTGCAAGGATAAGATGAAAGGGCTTGGGGATAAATGATAAAAATAATGGCATATATGGTTATTGTCGGTCTCGTAGGATTTCTGAGGCTGAGAATGAAGTATGACCGCTTGGTGTCGTGGCTGATGTTTTTTGCTGCGGCCTTTTTGTTTATAGATTTTTCCGGCCGTTTGCTAAATAGCGGAGGGGAGGGATTCTCCTTTTTGTGGAATACTTCCCAAATTGGAAATATAACCATTGATTTTCATCCGGAACCCAAAGATGCAGAATTGCTGCTGCCGTTGTTTTTCATATCTTTGATTACGATTTTGCACAATAATATTTTTCGCTATGAAGAAAAAAAGAGCGCATTTAATGCGCTTGTAACTTTGAATTTTGTATCATTAAGCCTGCTTGTTTGCGCAGAAAACTGTGTCCAGCTTATTACGGCTGTGTTTATAACCGATATTTTAGGGTACCTTATATTAAAAGACGTCGATTCGTCGCGCCGCTATGTGGTATATAATTTTTTTGCCGATATGTGCCTGTTTATGGTTTTGGCGCTTGCCTGCGGAAAATTACAGAGCTTGGATTTAAACCGTCTTCCGTATTATGAAGAAATTGGCAGGCATCAGGATTTTGTCGGGCTTGTGACAGCCATTGCACTTTTAGCAAAAACCGGATGTTTTATGTTTCAAAGTTATTTGCTGGATTTGCATGCTGCCCGTTTTCAGCGGATGAGCGCCGTGAATATGCTGTTTGCGCCTCTCGCCGGGATTATTGTGCTGCTGCGTCTGAACAGCCTCGTTACCGTTTCGGATTTGACGCTTCCGTTATTGAAAATTATGGGAACGCTGACAATGGCGGCGGGTATTGTATATTTTGTCGCCGTTGACAATATAAAAAAGAAGCTGGTGTATCTGAATATGGGATTTATCGGATTTTTGCTTCTGCTGCTGGTTAAAAACGGATTCGCCTGGAGCTGGCTCTGCGCCGGCTATTATGTTGCTGCCTGCTTTTTTAATCTGTTGCTGCTGAAAATATATCTTTATCAGAATCATGAAGTGCGGGTCAGCGAAATGCTGAACAGCCGGGAAACCAATTCCGCTCTCATGAATGCAACGCTGATGCAGCTTATCTTGGCCGCAAACGTATTTTTTGCCGTCATCTGGAAAATTGCAGGGAAGTTTGCCACATCTGGCTGGATTTGGGGAGGCGGTGCAGCTGTTTTAGCCGCTGTGGCGCTTGTTTTAAATCAGATATACAGGTCGCCGCATACCCGGCGTTTGGAAAGCCTGAATCCAAATCCGCTCCGCCCGTTGTCATTTGTCGTTAATTTTTCGCTGTTGATATATGGCTCTTGGGTTTTAAATGCCTTTACGCCTTATAATATAGCCTTTATGGTTCTGTTTCTGGCTGGCATTGTTTTGTTGCCTTTGTCGCGCCTGCGGGCTGTGTACGGCATTGAATGGCTGCAAAAGGAAGACTTAAGCAAAAGCTTTTTCTTCTATGCGCTGGTTACGCCACTGATGTATATCAGCCGGACTTTATGGCTGTTGGTTGATTTTGTTTTCTCCGAAAAGATTATAACGGCGGGGCTTTCCGCACTCAATCGGTTGGGATTGTCGGTATTTTTCAAGATAAACCGTAAAAGCTATATGGCCTATTTTGTTTTTATCCTGTTGGGATTTTTGGCATTTGTCGTATCTTTTTATAGGAGTGCACTGCCGTGAGTTCATATGTGTTGCTGTTGTTGGTAATAATTCCTTTGGCCGGGTCGTTTTTTGCCCTGACAGCCAAGAACGACCGTAATTATGCGGCCGAAAACGTATATAACGTTTCCATTTTAAGCCTGATGCTGAATGTCGGCATGGTTTTATATGGCTTTTCCCTGTTTGATATGCAAAAAACGGGGCTGCAGCTGATGGAGAAATTCTCCTGGTTTGATTTTCCGCCGGTTCGGATTAGTCTGGGGGCTGATGTTTTTTCCCTGTTGCTGATTTTGAGCGTCAATATGGCTTTTCTGATTGCAGAACTTTGTTTGGACCGCCGCCGGACGGAACGTTCCAAAACGCTGATAGCGTCAGAACTGCTGTTTGTCAGCCTTGTAAACGGTTATTTTGTTGCTGCGGATATTCTGTCTTTTTATATCTTTTTTGCCGCTTCCGGAGCTCCTCTGATTATTTTGATAAGTACCTATGGAAGCCAGCGCAAAAAAACGGTTTTAATCCGTTTCAGCCTCTATAACCTTATCGGGGCGCTGCTTTTGCTGGTTGCGGTTCTGACAATGTATAATTTCAACGGGGATAATGTTCCGCTGAATGCGGCCGGGCGCTTGGAGCTGAGCGGCTGTACGGAATACTGTGTCTGGCTTGGCATTTTTCTCGCTTTTATCTCCCGGCTGCCGATATGGCCGTTCCATTACTGGATATCGTCAATCAATGCCAGCCTGAAAAATCCGTTGGTATTTTTGGTCGGCAATCTGATTCCGCTTGTCGGGCTGTATGGCTTTATCCGCTTTTGGCCTAACAGCGTGCCGGCGACCATAGCCGTATATGCGCCGGTTTTCGAGATTGTCTGCATTGTAACTATGCTGTTTATCTCGCTGGTCAGCCTCAGCCATAAAGATATCCGCTACAAACTTTTTGCCTATACGACAGTTTATTACCTGCTTTATCTGACCAGCGTATTTCTGCCGACGGACGTGTTGACGCAGAATATCGGCTATTCGTTGTTTTCCTATATTATTATTGTAACGGTTCTGTCCTTCCTCATCAGCCATATTGAGCATCAGAAAAAAGAACTCGGGATATACAGTGCCGGCGGAATTTTATGTTATATGCCGCGGACGTCAAAATGTCTGTCCCTGTTTGTTCTTGCCGGTATCGGGTTGCCGGTAACGTCGCTGTTCTGGAACAATTTTCTCATTATTTCCGAAATATTTAACTATAACCTGATTTTGGGAATAATGGTAATGCTGTCTTTGTTTATGGTGGCGTTGTCGCTGTTGGAAGAATTGTACCGGATGAAAGACAAAAGCAACGCGGCGTCGGCCTGTATTCTGGGGGCGGATTTACCCAATCTCCATTTTGCCGTTTATATCGGCTGCCTGTTGGTATTGTTCTTTTCGTTTTTTAAGCCGTTGTGGTTTGTATTTTAGGAGAAAAAGACGTGATTTTGCACCAGCTTGTTTATACGCTTCCCGAATTGTCGTTGTTGATGGGGATTGTGCACCTGGGCATATTGTATATGCTGTCATATGAATCGGCGCGGCTTTACGCCCGGGTATCCCGTTTTTGGCTGTTGGCGTCCATATTCTGGAACATTGTTTTTTACGATAAGACTTTCAGCCCGCTCTATTTTGCAAATGATGCCTATACTTTGCTGTTCAGCCTGTTGGCGGGCTTCTTGGCATATATTATGCTTGGGTTGTCGTCAGCCTGGTTTTCCGTCGAAAACCGGACAGGTTGCAGATACTACGTTTTAGTCCTTTGCGCACTGATAGGCATAGACCTGCTGCTGGCTGCATCTAATCTGGTGGCGCTGCTTTTCTGCTATATACTTCTGATTTTCATCAACTACCGCCTGCTTGGCATCAGCTATGAAAAGCTGCCGTCAGAAGCCGCCGTGCGGTATATGGGCGTATCGACCGTGATTGTCCTTGTTTTTGCTGCCGGTTTCGGGTTCTTGAATTATATACAGGACGGAGCGGTCGATTTTTCGGAACTTTATGCGCTGTTTTCCGGAAATACGGCTTCTCTGCCTCTGTTTTTGGCGGCGGTGGCAATTGTCGTCCCCTTTTTATATTCGCTTGGCATTGCGCCGTTTCATATAATGGCGGAAGACAAGGCCGGCAGGGGGATACTGCCGGTCAGCCATTACTTTGCCCTGGTTGCGCCCGTTGCGCTTTGGGGAGCATTTATAAAACTGAACATAGAACTTCTCACCCCGTATAAAGCGGCGCTGGCGCCGGTATATGTCGGATTCGCCCTGTTGTCCGCCGTGTTCGGAGCCGTTGGTGCTAATGCCAGAATAAACCTGCACCGTATTATGTCGTACAGTTCTATGTACCACTTCGGGGTAGTGCTTCTCCTGCTGTCCTTTTTCAGAATAAAAACGGACTTTGCCGCGTTTGTTTACCTTTTTGTTTATACGCTGAGCCTGAACGGCGGCTATCTGGTTTTTTACAGCCTGAAAAGCCATGGCGAGTATTTGGCGGCAACAACATCTTTGTCCGGCCTTGCCGAAACCCGCCCGTACACGACCGGAGCGCTTCTGGTCAGCCTGTTTTCCATGATAGGGCTGCCGCCGTTGGCCGGGTTTACGGGGCAGCTTGGCGCTGTTTCCGAACTTCTGAAAAACGGCTGTTACGTCAGCTTGGGGATTGTTCTGCTTTTTCTTCTCGTTCTGGCGAAAGCTTATTTGGAAATCATAAAAACCGCCTATTTTGAGCATAAGGTCAAAATATTTGATGCGGAAAATAAAACCGTTCTGCTGTATACTATGTTCTGTATGTTGTGCGTCGTTTTTGTTTCGTTTAATCCGTACGGCTTGTTTCACTTGTTGCAGGATATGTTTTATGTTGTCGGATTATAGGCGGAAAAGATGCGGCTGTTTGGTTCAGAATTGATGCTTTGGATTTAGGAGATGAGTTTATGCTTCCGGTTTATAAAGAAAAAATTGCTTTGTGGGATTGGTATGAGATTGAAAGCACCGGTTCTACAAATGACGAAATAAAGCGGCTGGTACCGTCGTCCGGCAATTCTGTCGCTTTAAGCGCCGTACGGCAGACCGGAGGGCGGGGACGGCGCGGCCGCGGCTGGCAGGAAATAGAAGGAAACCTTTATTTAACTTTCAGCGTGGACATTCCGGCAGCGGAGCTGAGCCGTTACGTCTGTCTTATCGGCTTAAGCCTGGCCGAAACGGTAAAGGAAATTGCGCCGCAGAGCGATGTGCGGATAAAGTGGCCGAATGATGTTTTTTTAGGCGGAAAAAAACTTTCCGGCATATTGCTTGAAAATATTTGCGGCAGCCTGTGGGCCGTCGGTATCGGCGTCAATGTCGCCGCGGCGCCCGACTTGTCCGGAACGGCTTATAAAGCCGGTTCGTTAAAAGAAAATGGGATAATGCTTGACCGTATTGAATTTTTGCATTATTATCTGGCTAAATTTGCGTCAGGCCTTGAGCAGTACCGCCGGGAGGGCTTTCTTCCGCTGAAAGAACGGTGGCTCAGTCTGGCGTTGAACCGCCGGCAGAAAATCAGCGTCAAAACCGAAACGGCTGTAAAAACCGGAGAATTTCTGACTATTGACGACAACGGCTATCTGATGCTGAAAACCGGGGAAGGGATAGAAAGGATTGTCGCCGGCGACTTGTTTGTATAAAAAAAGGAATAATAAAGAATGAATGATTTTAAGAAGAAAGGAATATATTTTCTGCCGCTGGGCGGCGCCGATGAAATCGGGATGAATATGTTTGTGTACGCGGCCGACGGCAAACTGATAGTCGTAGATGCCGGCTACGGTTTTTTGAATGATGATTTTCCCGGTATGGATATGTGCTATGCCTCGCCCGAATTTCTGGAGAATTACCGCGATGATATTTTGGGGTTGTTTATCACCCACGGACACGAAGACCACCTAGGCGCCATCGCCCAGATATGGCCTGCATTGCAATGCCCCGTGTACGGCACCGATTTTTCGCTGGGTCTGGTAAAGGAACGCCTGAGCGAATATAAGCTTCAGGACATTGTCCCGCTGGTATCGGTAAATAAGGAACCGGTGGTAAAGCTGGACGGGTTTGAGGTTGAGTTTATCCCGATTGCGCACTCGATTCCCGAAACTTCCGCGCTGTTCATCAAAACTCCGCACGGCAACGTTATGCACGCGACGGACTGGCGTTTTGATGACAATAAGCTGTCAATGGTCAAAACCGACTTTGCGTCGTTAAAGCGCGCTGCATCCGAAGGTGTGGACATTTTCGTCTGTGATTCCACCAACGTTATGGTGGACGAGCCGCAGGCCAGCGAAGAAGAAGTGCGGCAAAATTTGATAAAGATAATTCCCGAAATGCAGGGGGGCATCGTTGCTACCTGTTTCGCATCTAACATTATGCGGCTGGAAAGCCTGATGCTGGCGGCGCGGGCCGCCGGACGGACGCCGGTGCTTGCCGGGCGCAGTCTGGTAACTAACGTCAAAATCGCCCGCCAGTGTGGATATTTGACCGAATACCCCGAAATTCATACGATAGACGAGGTTGAAGGCATAACTTCCGATAAGGCGTTGTATATCTGTACCGGTTCTCAGGCTAACTATCGCAGCGCCATGACGCTGATTGCCAATGATGAAAGCAAGCATATTAAGCTTTGTGCGGAGGACAACGTTATCTTCTCGTCCAAGATAATCCCCGGCAATGAGGACAAAATTGAGCGCTTGCAGGAAAAAATTCTCGCCAAGGGCGTCAACCTCGTAACCGAAGAAGATTATCTGGTGCATACTTCGGGCCATGCCTGCAAGAAAGATTTGCACGCGATGTATGAACTGCTGAATCCGAAAATTGTTCTGCCGGTTCACGGCGACAAGAAATTTATCCGCGAACACAAACGCTTTGCCAAAAGCTGCGGTGTGGGAGATGTCTTTTCTGCGCAGAACGGCGATGTCTGCCTGTATCAAAACGGCAAAATTGAAATGGTTGAGCAGGTTCCGGCGGAAGTTATGGGAGTCGACCGCGGGCGCAGTGTGTCGCTTGGCTCGGAATTAATTAAAAACCGCCGCCGCATTATGTATAACTGCACTTTGTTTATTTCCGCCGTCATCAGCCGTGATTATGAATTAAAGTCCCTGCAGTTTGATTCGATAGACATTTTGGAGGCGAACGAATGGTATGTCCTGCACGAGGAAATTATGCAGAAGGTTCGGCCGCTGATTGAACGGCGCTTGGCGGAACATCCGCATCGCAACGCAGCGGAAGATTACATCCGCGGTCAGATTCGCCGCCGCGTCTTCAATGCCACGGACATTAAGCCCGTTACCATGCTTCAGGTGCATTGGGAAGAAGACGAAGATGACGAAAGCGACGATAAGGAAGTTTACAGCGTAACAGTTTTTTAGGAGAAAAAAATGCAGAAGATTATTCCCGAACGGTTGCAAAAGGGCGATAAGATAATGGTCATTGCACCTGCCAGAGGCGTAAAAATTATCGGCAAAGACGTGCGCGAAATAGCGCGCGAACGGTTGGAAAGTCTGGGGCTGGAGGTTGTCTTTGCCCCGAATTCGGTGGATGAAAACTGGGATTATATGGGCTCAAGCTCCGTTGAAAAGCGCGTTTCCGACATTCATACGGCATTTGCCGACAAAAGTGTGAAAGGCATTATGACCATCATCGGCGGCGCTAATTCCAACCAGCTTCTGCCGCATCTGGATTATGAGCTTATTCGTCAAAATCCGAAAATATTCTGCGGCTTTTCCGATATTACCGCGCTGGAAAACGCCATTCTCGCCAAAACCGGGCTGGTAACCTACTACGGGCCGCATTTCAGTTCGCTCGGGATGAAGAAAGGCTGCGACTATACGTTTGAACATTTTGTAAAAATGCTCGTAACCGACGGTCTGGATGAGGTGGAACCCTCGCAGATTTGGAGCGACGACTTATGGTTTTTGGACCAGGACAAGCGCGAGTTTGAAGCGAATGAGGGCTATTGGAATATTCGCGCCGGCTTTGCCGAAGGTACGATAATCGGCGGCAATCTGGGCACGTTTAACCTCTTGCTCGGTACTTCTTACCGTCCGCGGTTTGCCGCCGATGCAATTCTTTTTGTTGAGGATACCGAAAGCAGTCCGCTTGCGGATTTTGAGCGCAATTTGCAGGCGCTGATTTATCAGGATGACTTTAAAAACGTCAAAGGCCTTGTTATCGGCCGTTTCCAAAAAGGTTCGCAGGTTACCCGCGAGGGGCTGGAGTTTATTCTCAACACCAAACCCGAATTAAAGGATATGCCGATTTTGGCTAATGTGGACTTCGGGCATTCCGCGCCGCTGCTGACGATTCCTCTCGGCGGAACCGCAAAGCTGGAAAACGGGCGCCTGTCGTACCGGAATTAAAAAGCGGCTTCGGAAAAAACGCCAGAAAAAATGATTCGGGCAAAATTTAAGGCGGTTGTTATCACCGCCTTTTTTGCTGCATAATCGCAAAAATTTCCACAAATTTCTGCGCCTGTGAAACACTGTCCCATTGTTTCGCCGTTTCGCGCAAGGCGGCTCGGCGCTGCTGAACCAGAGCCGGATTTTGTTCCAGTTCCCGCAGGCCGGCGGCGAATTCCTGCTCATTGCCGTACATCGGCAATGCTTCCCCGAAAATTTTGTAAATGCCGCTGTTAAAGCGGAGATAGGGCAGCCCGCCGTTTTCAATCACTTCAATAACCTGCGGGGATACCAGCTCGTCCCGTACCGCTTCATCGCTCTGGTCAAGCAAAACCGCAGAATAGGTTTGGAAATCTTCAGGCTGCGGCGTATCAGGCATAATCTCGTCAGTCGGCCAGACATTTTCAAACCCTTTGCCATATACGTCAACGCTCATATCGGCACGTCCCGCCAGATAAAGCGGCAGCGAAAATCCCCGGTTGTCGCCGTAAAACATTGCCTTGCCGTTTGGCCGGCGGTTTGCCGGATTTTTTATGTTAATCGCGTCCGGAATGTAAGCTGTCCGGACGTTAATTGCTTTCAGGTGTCCGAAGGCCGCCATACTTTTGACGACTACCACGTCAAACGGCCGCAGGCGTGCAGCGTCGTCAGAGCCTTGAACCATCGGCAGCCATAAGATGTTAATGGCGTTTCTGTCGGCAACTTCGGGGAGATTGTCTATATTGTCTGCGGCATACAGGTTAAAATCTCCGGTTGCAAAAGAACCTTTTCCCGACAGGACAACTTCGGTTCCCGTTTTGCGCAATGCTTGAGCCAGCTCCTGCATATCGCGGAAAAACGGCGAAATTTTGATAGAGTTGACATTAATGTAAATTTTGCGGACTGCTGAAACATCCGGGGTTGACCCCGTCCTGTTGTGAGTGTGTTCTGCATTTTTCGTAACAACTTGTGCCGCCGCTGTAGCTTGTCCCGGATGCCTTTCCTGCCGCCGCAAGGCATAGCCGGCAATGCCGACAGCCGCGATTAAAAAACAGAAAAGTATTGCATATTTTTTCTTCATCTTTTACTCCTGCCGATATTGTCAAAAAGTTGTTTTAGCTGTTTCCCAACGGCTTTGTTGGTATAGCCGTGGAGCGTAATTTCCCTTGCCCGCAACGCTTTTTCCCTGCGTTTCTCCGGATGGGCCAGATAATAGTCAACCAATGTTTTGAACTCTTTTTTGTCTTTGTACATCGGAATGCTGTCGCCGAAAATCTCTTCAATATACGGACTGTATTCGGAAATGATAAAAGCCCCGGCAGCGCTGGCATCATACAGCCGGTTGATGACCAGTCCCATTGCCGCCAGGTCATCAGGATGGTCGCTAAGGACAATTTTTGCCGAAGCGTAATATTTGTTTAACATATTATTGTCAACATAGTCGCCCCGGATAAACCTGTCTGGGATTTTACCCCGCCAGTTCAGCCCATAAACCGCAATATCATAGCCGTATTCAACCGCATAGGTAACGCTGACGCGTTCATACCACGGCGAACCGACGAACAGGAGTTCGCTTTGCAGCGCAGTATCCGGTTCAGGACGAAACTTTTCCGGATTTGTAAACTGCGGTACAAACACGGCCTTATGGCCTTTCTTGCGCAATTCCGGCAACAGCGCCTTGGCCGGCGTGGCAATCAGGTCAAAATACTGCAATTCGTCATTAAGCGAAGCATCTGTGTTATATTGAAAAACGTCTTTGGTATTTTTAAATCTTGCCGTATCTGGAATTTCCGTCGGAAAATAAAGGTACATAATCCGATTCTTGCGCTCATCTTCAAAATCTGTCTGATTGTATTTGAACTGCATATACAGCAGGTTGCCCGCATTGCCATAAAAGTCGTCGGGATAAAACTGCCGGTTAAAATAATAATTGCGCACCTCAAATCCGCTTTGCCGCAGGCCGTCTTCCAAATCCAGTTCCAGCCAGTATTCGCCGATGTTGCGTGCCGTCGTTTCCCATGGGCTTTTAATGGCCAGTTTGTTGTAGTCCAAACCGTTTTCGCCGCCGAAATTGCCGTCTTCGTCCGCAATACTATTTTCTCCGTCCGATATGCCGCCCGCTTCGGTCGCAGTACCGTTCACCTTGCTTTCCCTGGTCAGTGCGCTGCCCGCTTTGGTCGCGCTCTCCTCCTCCGTATTTTCCCGCAGTTCCTGTACCGCATCCATAATTGTCTTTGCCGCCGCCTCGTTGGTAAAATGCCGCAGAGTGATTTCCTGTGCCTGTCTGGCTTTTTCTTTGCGTTCTTCCGGGTGTGCCAGATAATGCTCCAGCAGCTGCTTCAATTCCTCTTTGCTGTTAAACATCGGAATGCTGTCGCCGTAAAATTCCTTTATTTCCGGCATATAGTCTGAAATCAGAAAACCGCTGCTGGCCGTGACGTCAAAAACGCGGTTGCTGATAAAACCGGCCTGTTTCATATCCGCGCGTGTATCGTTGAGGACGATTTTTGCCGACGCATAATATTTATGCAGCTCCTTGTTGTCAATGTAGGTGCCTTTGACCATTTCCGCCGGCGCTTTGCCTTCCCAGCCTTCGCCGAACAGGGCGACGTCAAATCCGTTTTCCATCGCCCATAAGGCGCTGATGCGTTCGTATCCCGGCCGCCCGACAAACAAAATGTCGTATGCCGCGTTCTTATCATATTCGTAAAAAAACTTCTGCGGGTCGGTAAACTGCGGCACAAAAACCGTTTTGATGCCGAACTTTTCCAGTTTTTTCTGATATCCCGGCGAGGCGACCGCTGCCAGCTGAAAATCCCATAGTTCTGTTTGTAACGACATCCAGTCCGGTTCTGCCGTGTGTTTCAGGTTTTTGAATTTATCCATATTCGCCGTTTCCAGCGGGTAATAAAGATACAGCACGTTTATCTTGCCGGGATTCACCGGCGGATTAAACGGAACAAAACCATGCATATAAATGTCAACCGAACTCTTCTCGGCGCCGGAAGGATAGAAATTGTCCATATACGCCGGCTGTACCGAATAGCCCAGACGTTCAAGCCCGCTCTTCATATCCTGTCCCAGGATATAATCGCCCCACGACAGCCAGTTTTTCTCTGCCGAAATCTTTAAGCCGATGTCTGTTGCTTCCGCTGTTTGGAGCATAAGCGCCCCTGTCCAGAACAGGGCTGCGCTCTGCAGCAGAACCGATGTCAGCCTGTCGCTGCGCATTGTCAGGCCTTTGCCGCGCTGACATTCATCAGCGAATGTTTGGCTTTGACATTGTATCTGTAGATTTTATAAATAAAATACAGCCCGACCGGGATGAAGACAATCGCGTAAATCCAGAAAATGTCAATAACCCGGATGCCCGCCGTTCCGGCCTCGTGTTCCAAAAGGAATTTCGGCGCCATCAGCATAACCGACGTCAGCAGCCGCCCGGTCATCATATTGACCGAAGACGAAAGCGAACGGATTTTCGGGTTGATAAGCCGGTGCAAGCGGCTGATGTGCGAAATGGTAAACATCAGCTGCAGCCCGATGCAGACGCAGAGGAAAATAATGAACAGCAGGCAGTTCAGCGGGCTGATATGCCCCGTCTTCATCAGGATAAAGGACAGCGCGCAACCGATAATTTCCATAACAAAAGAAATGTTGCCGAGCTTAAACAGCGAAACATATTTGGCAACACCTGCGGCAAAATAGCTGAAAGACGAACGGATGACATTGTTGATGAAGATGACCACGCCCATAACTTTGATATAGTCAAGCCAGTTGAGGCTGAGCAGGTAGTTCCAAGCCATTTCGCCAAATACACGGGCGTCCCAGCCGATACTGTCCGCCAGGTCTGTCAGAGAAACCGACGGGTCGATGCCGGAGCTTTTCATCAGCGGCTGAAAACTCCAGAAGAAAAAGTGCGACACTCCGACCATAAAGCCAGAAAACAGCACCAGATAGCAGTATTTGCGCGATTTGAGAATATACCGCACCGCAACCCAGAATTTTTTAAGCCGTTCCTTAAAGCCGGCAACGGTGTCTTTTGCCGGACGATGGGCATTCGGCAGAAAAGAGAGCAGTAATATAGCCGTGGAATAAATGATAAACTCGGCGATAAGCAGAACGTGCGAACCAAGCTTTTCGTATAGTCCGGCGCCGAGCAGCGCGGCAATCCCGGTCCCGATATACATGGCAGCGTTAAAGTTTGAATAGGCTTTGACCATTTTGGCCTCTTCGTTGTTCTTTTTCAAAATATCGTAGATAAAGGAAGAAGACACCGAGTCAAAACAGGCTTTGGAACAGGCGTATAAAAATTCGCCGATAAGGATGATTTCAAACCCGCGGAAGAAAATCCACAGAAACAGCCGTCCGAGAAACAGCGCGTAGGCCGTAATCAAAATATATTTGCGCGGAAAGATGTCGCCGAGGTATCCGGCCGGAATTTCAAACAGAAAGGCAAAAAAGACAATCAGCCCCTGTATAAGGTAAAAGTCGCCCACTGTCAGCCCGTTTTCCTGATAGAAAAACAGCAATACCGGCAGCAGAAACAGTTGCGACCGCAGAAAGGCGGCGATATTGTACATGCTTAAAGGGACAAAAGATAAATATTTACTCATAATCTTGCTCTTTCTTTTCAACAGCCGGACAGAATGTCGGTAAAACGGAAAACCCTTTCCGCGCCTTTTGCTTCAGGCTGCATAAATAATTTAGAATAACCTGCTTTATTTGTCTTGTGTTATTTTTCAGTTGTTATACTATAATACGAAGAGTTAACAACTTTTTAAGGCAGGACTATGGAAAAAGGGAACTATACAGCGGAAGACAAAGAGTTTATGTGCATAACAAGCAAAGCGTGCAATAAGTCGCGGCTGGCGGAACTGATAAGTTTTATTAAACTGAACGGGTACAGGAAAATCGGCGTGGCTTATTGTTTTTCGGTCAAGGCTTTCGCGGAAAAGCTGAAAGAGTTTTTTGCCGCGGAAGGGATAGATGCAGTTTTTGTAAACTGCAAAGAGTCGGGGCTGATGGGGTGTGAATTGTCGCCGGAGTTGTCGGGTGCCTCGTGCGATCCGAAGTCGCAGGCGCAGTATCTCAATGCCGAACAGACCGATTTTAACATAAATTTCGGCCTCTGCCTCGGACACGGGATTCTGTTCCAGAAATATTCCGCCGCTCCGGTAACGACGCTGCTGGTTAAGGACGCATGCCACAAACATAACATTATGGAAAATTTTGTGTAAGGGAAAATGAGTAAAAAAACAGCAGCCATTTGCATTGCTTTGTTTACCGCTTTCGCAGCGGCGTTGTACCAGTATGCGTTGCCGTATCGGCATTTATTGCCCAAAAAGTATTTTCTTAGCGTGGCGGCGATTATGAAAAATGAAAAGCCGTACCTGAAAGAATGGCTGGAATATCACCTGCTTCAGGGCGTGGAACATTTTTATCTCTGCGACAACGGCAGCACCGACGGTACGGACGCTTACCTTGAGCCGTATGTCGCCAAAGGCGTGATAACATATATCTCTCTTCCCGGCGTTGACAAACAGGTCGAATGTTACGAAAAAATCGTTGCCGGGTACGGCCGGGAAACAGAGTGGCTGGCTTTTATTGATTTGGACGAGTTTCTGGTGCCGATGCAAGGCGGCGATATGGCGGATTTTCTGCACCGGTTTGCCGAAGCGGGTGAAGTCAGCCTGCATTGGATGAATTACGGCGATAATGGCGCATTTACGCGCCCGGACGGGTTGGTAACCGAATTCTTTACGGCGCACGCCCGCTTTCTGAACCATACCGTCAAGTCCATCGTCCGTCCGGAAGCCGTGATAAATTTTAAACCGTTCGGTTCCAATCATTATATCCCGGTACGCGGCAAAAGCGTCAACGAATACGGAAAGCCTGTTGATTTTATGCTGAATTTTAACATTTCCGCCGACAAGGCGCGTGTCAACCATTATATTACCAAGTCTTTTGCCGAGTTTCTGAACAAAAAGGGCAGGGGACATCCCGAGGGAACGCCGATAGATTACGGATATTATTTTTTTCATAACGAAAATGATGTCAAAAACGATATGTCAATGCAGCGCTTTCTTCCGGAGTTAAAACGGCGCATGGCGCAAAGCCCGCTTCCGAATGTGCCGCTGCCCCGTCTGCCGGATTTGCCGGAAACGTTTGCCGACTTTTATTTTACGCCGGAAGATGTGTCGCGGATTCTCGGGCGTGAATTTTCCGAACCCGTGAGTTTTTATGAAACAGAACAGCTGTGGAGAAAACGTCTCCGCCCGGTGTATGTTGCTCCGGCGGAAACGGCCGCAGGCAAAGATATAAAAAGGCAGGAAAAATAAATGATAAAGCTGGAAAACATAACCGTTCAGATTGCATCAAAAATTTTGCTGGAAAATGCGTCCGCCCAGATTGCCGATGGGCAGAAAATCGGCATAGTCGGCCATAACGGCTGCGGCAAGACGACGCTGTTTAAAGTATTAAAAGGGGAGCACGACGTTAACGCAGGGGAAGTTTTTTGTTCCCCAAACCGCTCCAAAGCTTTTGTCGAACAGGAAATAAAAGAAGAAGACCTGCAAAAGCCGATTCTGGAATACGTTCTCGGCAAAGACAGGAAACTGGCGGAACTGCGGCGGCTGGAGCAGAATGCCAGGCCGGAAGACCTGCCGGAAATTATGGAACGTCTGTGGCTGATTGAGGCCGATTCGGCCGAAGCGCGCACTGCGGAAATTCTCGTCGGTCTGGGATTTAGCCAAGAAGACCTCTCGCGCCCGGTCAGGGACTTCTCCGGCGGCTGGCAGATGCGCCTCAATCTTGCCGGAGCCTTGTTTCAGCGTTCGGACGTTTTGTTTCTTGATGAGCCGACCAATCATCTCGATTTGGAAGCTATCGTCTGGCTGGAAAATTATTTGCAAAAATACCGCGGAACCGTGTTGCTGATAAGTCACGACCGTGATTTTTTAAATCATATCTGCCAGGGGATTCTTCATTTTGAGGGCGGAAAACTGGCACTTTACAGCGGTAATTATGACAATTTTGCCCGGCAGTATGCCCAGAAGATAGAACTGGCCGACAAACAGATAAAAAAACAGAACGAACGCCGTGCTCACTTGCAGTCTTACGTTGACCGCTTTCGCTACAAAGCTTCCAAAGCCCGTCAGGCACAAAGCCGCTTGAAAATGCTGGAAAAAATGGAGAATATTGCCGAGGTTGCCCGCGACAGGGAAAGCTGCTTTTCTTTTCCGGATGTCAAGCCTCTGCCGTCGCCGCTGATAACGTTGGAAAATGCGGCAGTCGGCTATAATGGCGTTCCGGTTTTGAAAAAATTGTCGTTCTATATCAATCAGGACGACCGGATTGCCCTGCTCGGCAAAAACGGCAACGGCAAATCAACGCTGGTGAAGTTGTTGTCTTCTCATCTTCCGCTGTTGGACGGTACAATGAAAAAATCCGGCAAGCTCAAAATCGGTTACTTTAACCAGAACCAAACCGAGGAATTGCCTTTGGAACAGACGCCGGCAGAATATTTAGCCTCTTTGCTGCCGGATAAGCCGGAAAAAATCATCCGTGCTCACCTCGGGCATTTTGGCTTGGAGCAGGAAAAGGCCGTTACCAAAATTAACGCGCTGTCCGGCGGCGAAAAGACACGCCTGCTGTTTGCCCGCATCTCAATTGATGCGCCGGAACTGCTGATTTTTGACGAACCGACCAACCATCTGGATATGGCCGGACGAACGGCGCTGGCCGATGCCATAAACGCCTATCAGGGAGCCGTAATTCTGATTTCGCACGATTTTCACTTGCAGGAAACTGTGGCAGACAGCCTGTGGCTGGTGCATAACCACACGTGTACGCCTTTTGACGGGGATTTAAACGAGTATCGCGAGTTTCTGCTCAACCCTGATACAGAGACAAAGCCGCGCCCCGTTGCATCGAAACCTGAACTCAAACCGGTTCAGATGCCGAAAAGCAGCCGTCCGGATCGTAAAATTCGCGCCGCTTTGCGGGAAATAGAACAGAATATAGCCCGCCTGGAACGGGAGAAAGGAGAAATCCTGCAAAAATTTGCCGCCGTTTCCGGCAAAGAGGTCGGTGAGTTACAGATAAGGCTGCATAACCTGGAAGCACAAATTGCCGCGGCGGAAAAAGAATGGCTTGAACTGACGGCGTCAGCCGAAAACGGCTGATGTTTACAAACAAAAGCCGGCGGTATGAAACCTTCTCGTCAGTCCGCTTCCCCGACGGCAATTCCTTATAGGCAGCGTTCCTTCGTCGGCAAGCCTTCGTCGGCTGCACAATAAAATATTGACAAAAAGATAAAAGATGATATGTTTTTTGACAATAAATAATTATTGTATCACTTAAATTATTGTTTTATGGAAAAAGTATTATCTTGGAGATGGTCGCGTTTGGCGGCTCCTTCCGCTTGGAAAAGGATTCGTAAATGGGACGTATTGCTTGTTGCTGCTGCTGCCGGAATTGCGCTTGCTGTTTTTATGAGCATGCTTGCGGTAAAAACAGCCGGAATAATCTGTATCTGCTGTATTCTCGTCGGCTTGTATTTCTTTGGAATATTGGCTGAACTTTGTTGCGCCGATGACTGTTTTTTTATGTTTTACGGCGGGGAACTTTGTAAAGTTTATGTGTATGAAACGGAAAATGCCCAAAAGCAGATGTTTTACGATATCTGTATAAAGGTTCCGGGGAATGTTGTACATATCGATGCCGCGGAATACGAATATAAGATGTTTCGTAAGGAACATAATTGTTTCATTTACCGGCGGATAGACGATTCTCAATGGTATCAAGTTGCAGAGTCTGTAAGCGGGATAGAAATAAGAAACTTGGGGGAACGTTTGGAAAAAACGGTCTTTCTTGCTTCTGAAGAGGGTGAAAGCCCGAAACGCTTGCGCGTGTTGCAAAGAAACTCGTATAAGGAATTTTCGGCAGAGATGTACGTCTGCGGAGATATGTATTTTCCACTGGCGGCCGGAGAATATATCATTCCCGATAAAAGTTTTCGTGAACAGCGTATGTATCCGGAAGCCTGCAAAAAGCCATATGGCTATCTGCTTCTGAAAAAAGGCGGAACTTATGACTTAATCGGCTTGTATGCGGAAGAAAAACAGTTGCCGCATTTTCTTTTTGCCCAAGCGCCGGCCGTAATGTTTCGTTCAGGCATTGAAACGGTTGTTTTGCTGGCGGAAAAAGATGGCAGATATCGGGAATTTTATCGGGGTGAAAGCTTTATTCCGATAAGAAACGGTAATATTGTGGAACTGGATTGCGGCGTTCCGATGTATGGGAGAATACTTCGTTTTAATCCCGAAACCAAAACGCTGGAAAAGAAATATGAAGGCAGGATTACCAGTATTGGGTTTCAAAACGGAGTAGTTGGAATCGGCAATGGCAAAGAGTTCAGATTATGAGAGAATGCTGCCAATTGCTTTTTCGTTTAAAGCAAAATCCCCGCGCATATAGGTGCGGGGATTTTGTCTGCTTGTCTTTTGCGAGTTCGGCCGCTATTTATAGCTGTTGATTTTATTTTGCAAATCTTCCAAACTCCTGCCGTAAAAAGGTTCTCCGTTAATCAGCAGCATCGGAACGCCGTTAATTCCCAAAACCTGCGACAAAGCGTCAATATCCTGAACGCCGCGGCGGATTTTTTTCTCTTCCGACAGTTTTTTGATTTCGTCAACATCAAGTTCTTCGTCTCTCAAAATCTGGTTAATCGTTTCTTCGTTCATTTCCGGCAGGGTCATAATGCCTTCATAAACTTCAACGAATTTTCCTTTCTCAAATGCCGCTATCGCCGCCTTCGCTGCATAAGGCGAATGTTCGCTCATGAAGAACAGCGGATTAAAAACGAATTTGACGTCGGGATTGTTTTTTATCAGCTGAGCCATAACCGGTGCCAGAGCTTTACAGTGTCCGCAGGCAAAATCAAAAAATTCGACGACGGCAACTTTGGCGTCTTTCGGCCCGGCATACGGCGCAACGGCACTGTTTCTCATTTCTTCCCAATGGTCAAGAAATTTCTGGTCAGGATTGGTTGCGGCCGTATCTTGTGCTGCGGCGGTATCCTGCATATCTGCGCTCTCATTGTTGCTTGCCGCTGTATTGTTTCCGGCCGAGCCGGAATTGTACGCAGCGTTTTTAAAGGTATCGCTGCTTGTTACCGTTTCTGCGATAAATGCCGTATTATTGCGGATATAATCTTCAAGGACAGACGGATTGCTAGCCAGAAAAGTCTGTATCTTATCGTTTATTTCTTCATCGCTGACATTGGAAAAGCTTTTGATAACATTGCCGAAATTTTCGCTTTTTGCCAAACTCTCCAAAATCGGCTGCGGATTATTTTTGATATAGCCGGCAATTGCCTCGTTAAGTTGTTCTTGAAATTTTGCCTGTTTCTGCGGGCATTTGCCGTCCAGATAAAGGACGCCCCCCGCGCCCAGCGCCGCCAATATAATGACAGCCAGTGCTTTAAGTAATGTTTTCATCGCCATTATCCCCTCAAAATTAACATACTGTAATCTCAATCTAACAATTTGAAATGATTATGCAACAGCTTTTTGCTGACGTCTGCATAATTTTTTTTTGCTGACGCAGAGCCATAATTGCTGCAAGTTCGCCGGAGACTGTAACAAACTCCCAGCTCCAGACAGGGTTTTCCCAAAACTGCCGTAAGGAAAGTCGTCGTCAGGAAAGTTATCGTTGGAATTTCCATCGTTAGATACGTTCGGATACAAAAAAAAGCCTGCCGTTGCGGCAGGCTTTCCTGATTATACAATTTCAGAAATTACTTAACATTGTTAATGGCATTCTGAATTGTGTCGGCATCAATCGCCTGCAGAGCTTCGCCGTTCATAATCAACGTCGGAACGCCGCGGATTTGTACCTTTTGAGAAAGTCCGGCAATTGCGGAAATTTCTTTGGCAATTTCATCGCTTTCCATCAGCTTTTTCGTTTTCTCAACGTCCAGACCTGCTTTCTTGATGATATCTTCAATAACGGCGGTCGTAACCTGTCCGTTATGCGTCAGCAGAGCTTCGTAAACTTCGAGGAATTTGCCCTGTTTGTTGGCAGCCATGGCCGCTTTGGCCGCAGGCATGGAACCGAGGAACGTAACCGGCTTGAAGACAACCTTGACTTTCGGGTTGGCCTTGATGACTTTCATCAGTTCGGGAGCCAGACGTTTGCAGTATCCGCAGTTGAAGTCAAAGAATTCGACAATCGTAACCTTGGCATCTTTCGGCCCGACGAACGGAGAGCCTTCGTAGCTGCTCAAATCTTTCCAGTTTGCCTTGTAGAGTTCGGCAATCCGCTTCTGCGCTTCAATCTGTTCCTGCTGTGCAGCCAGTTCCAAAGCCTCGCGGACTTTTCCCGGATTATTCATCAGGTAGTCTTCAATTGCCTGATTCATATCCTGCCCGGCTGCCGGCGCGGAAGCCGGAGCTTTAGAACCGCATACCGAAGAGCACAGGGCTACGGAAACGACAACGCTTGCGATAACCGAAACCAAAACGGTGATAATATTATCTTTTTGCATATTTCCCATCCTTAAATTAATGTTATATAACCACTAAAAACTAATGAATTAAAAAAATAAATGCAAGCCCAAAATAAAAATATGTTGACAAACCGCCCCCGTTTAAAATCAAATGTCCGCAAGAGAAAAAACGTCTGCGGCGATTCTATAAGCCGGGAAGGTGATTCTACAAGCCGGGAAAAGAATTTTGTTAACAGGGAGAAATAATGTTTAACGTTAAAATATCATTATTTGCGCGCACCCGCGATTTAGAGCATAATATAGACAGCTTGCATGACAAGATAATTGAAATGACAATGGTTTTTAAAGAGGCAGTCGATATTTATCTTAAGGAGCGCCGCAGCGAAACTTATCGCCGGACCAGCAAAAAGATAAAAATTATTGAGCACGATTCGGATACGCTGCGCCGAGAAATTGAGAGCAAGCTGTACGAACAGAATCTGATACCGGACTTGCGCGGCAATATTCTCCAGCTTGTTGAAAACCTCGACCGGGTTGTTAACCTTTTTGACGAGGTCGCGCACAAGTTTTACATTGAGCAGCCGGATATTCCGGAAATATACCATAAGCAGCTGCAGGAGCTGGTTCGTCAGGTTGCGGATTGCGCTGAGAATATGGCGATTGCGTCCCGAGCATTTTTCCGTGATTTGGTAACGCTGCGCGATTATTCCCAAAAGGTCTACCTGCTGGAACACCAGAGCGACAAAACGGCCGCCAAACTTCGCAAAGCCGTGTTTGATTCCGAGTTGAAGCTTGCGCATAAAATGCAGATTAATAATTTCGTCGAAGAAGTTGCCGATATTGCCGATTTGGCGGAAGACTGCATCGATGCGTTGCTGATTTTTGCGATTAAACGGGAAATTTAAGCGATGTTTGAATATCTGTTTTTCCTGTCCAGCGGGCTTTTTCTGGGGTGGTCTTTGGGAGCTAACGACGCGTCAAATATTTTCGGTACTGCCGTTGGAACCAAAATGCTGCGTTTTACGACGGCCGCAGTTATCGCCTGTATTTTTTTGGTCTTAGGTGCAGTCGTAAGCGGGCAGAATACGGCGGAAACTCTGAATGCGCTGGGCGAAGTCAATACGCTCCCGGCCGCGTTTACGGTGTCGCTGTCTTCGGCGCTGGCCGTTTTGATGATGCTGAAGTCCGGCATCAGCGTCTCAATTTCGCAGGCAATTGTCGGCGGGATTATCGGCTGGAACGTGTATAACCATAAGCCGACGGATACGGATACTTTGGCAAATATTTGCGCATCATGGATTCTTTGTCCCGTTATTTCCGGCGCAATAGCGGTACTGTTGTATATCTGCGTCAAAAAAATCCTCCACCACAGCAAAGTCCATATTTTATGGCAGGATATGGCCGTGCGCGCCGGTATGGTTCTGACGACGGCTCTGGGCGGTTTTGCGCTGGGGGCGAACAATATGGCAAACGTTGTCGGCGTTTTTATCGATTCCAATGTTTTTGAACCGCTGAAAATCGGGAGAATGTATACCCTGAGCGGCATACAGGTATTGTTTTTGCTTGGCGCTGTCGCCGCGTGCGTCGGCGTGTTTACTTATTCGCAGAAAGCGATTAAGACCGTCGGCAAAAACGTCTTGTCTTTCTCGCCGATGGTCGCGTGGATTGTCATTTTGTCGCAGTCGCTGGTTTTAATCCTTTTTTCATCCGAAACATTGGAGCATTTTCTGATTTCACTTAATCTGCCACCGTTGCCGGCGGTACCCGTTTCCAGTACGCAGGCTGTCATCGGCGCGATTGTCGGCATCGGTTTGGTGAAAGGGGGGAAAGGAATAAAATGGAGTTTGGTGCTGCGCGTCGTGTCGGGCTGGGTAGCTTCTCCGGTTATCGCGTTTGTGCTGAGCTTTATTTCCTTGTTTTTTATGGAAAATGTGTTTAAACAGACAATATATGTTCCATGAGCCGGCCTCGTCCGGTCTGGCATCTGAGAGGAGAAAGCCGTGTCATATTTGAATGCCGTTTATCAAAAGTTTCCGCTTTTTTTCCTCTTGGCACATTTGGCTGCCGGTTTGGGATACTGCCTGTACATCGCCTGGTTTACGACGACGCTGGGTGGTGATACGCTTGAACATATCCATTCCTCGTGGCTCGTATATGCGGAATTTGTTCCCTATAAGGATTTCTTTCAGCACCATAACCCTCTCTTGTGGTATTTGTTCGCACCGTTTGTCGGGTTGCATGCGTACGGCTTGGATGATAATGTAATTACGTCGTCTGTCGTTACGGCGGCAATACTGGCATCGTTTCTGACCTATTATTATCTGTATCTGATTGCTTCGCGTTTCTTAACCGGCAAAAGAGGGGGAGTGATTGCCGCCGCGATTGCCTTTACGCCCTATGTGCTGGTGTCGGTTGTCAACTTTCGTCCCGACAATTTTATGGTGGCTGCGTTTTTTGCCGGACTGTATTATTATTTCGGTTATTTGCAGGAGAAGAAACTCTGGTCGTTGAGCCTGTCCATGCTGCTGTTTTGGGCATCGTTTATGTTTTTGCAGAAAATTATTTTCACATTGGTTTTGCTGGCTGCCGTTACGCTGTACCTGCTATGCCGCAGCCGGATTCTCTGGCGTGATATGCTGTATGCGCTGCTTCTGCCGTTCGGGCTGAGCCTGCTGTTTGCCGTCTGGCTCTGGCATCATGATATTTTGTCGGTCTGGTATCAATCCAACTTTACGTTTAATCTGCATATTCCCGAACTTTTTGCCGGCCGCCGGGTCGGGGAATTCTGGACGGAATTGCGGCTGTTGCTGGCCGGAGCCGGTTTGGCGGTGTTGTTTTGCTGGCGCGGGGCAAACCTATATTTTAAAATACTGGCAGTGCTGTTTGTTGCGGAACTGTGTCAGCGCTTGTTCTATTTTTCGGCATTTGCGTATTATTTTTACCAGTTGCTGTATCTTGCCGCCCTTTTGTCCGCGGTTTTTTTGGAAGAAAAAATTTTTAAGCGCTGCTTTGCCCTGATATACGTTCTTTTGGCGGCTCTGGCATTTTGTATGTATGAACCTGCTGTCTACAATGGCAATATCGGCAGCCGGGCTGGGCGTTTTTATGAACCTCTGAACAAAAAAATCCTGCGCTATATTACGCCGTGTGATTATGTCCTGAATGGCGACGGAACGCTGTATAATCTTTATAACCGTGATCCGCATTACTACTGGAATTTGCTGGGGCAGCTGGACGTTATCGGCGCCGAGGTCGGCATTCGTCCTCTGATGGATATTAATCGGGTTATCCTGACCTATAAGCCCAAAATCATCTCCGCCGCACCGTACCGCAGCAAATATGCTTCCGAACGAGGGATTGATATTTATGTCCATCGTCCGGATATGGAACTTGTCAGCAAGTATTATAAACGTTTTGACAATTCCGACGTCCTCTATATCTTAAAGCCCGAATACAGCCGGTTAAAATGCGACTTTGACTATAAACAGCGCCGGTATCGGGCTTATGACTGATTTGGCGTTCGCCGGCCCAAACCGCCCGTACCGATAATAACAGTCGATAAATCAATTATATCCTTGACTTTTCAGACATCATTGCTTACGTTAAAACCGTTAAAATAATTATGATGTCTCACTAAAGAATTATTAAGCTATGTTGACAACGTTGCTTATTTATTATGGAGGCTGTGCCTTAGGATTGTTTGGCATGGCCAAGGTTGTGGAACATCTTCCCGAAAGTGACGGCAAGAGTTCCGGAACCGATGATTACGGGTCTTCATCTTATGATGATAACCTGGGCTTTGACGGAGAACCAAATGGAATGCCGTATATGCCGTAAATAATACCCCTGTGCAATATCAGTGCAGGCTGTATTCTTCTCAAAAGGTCGTCTTTGACGGCCTTTTTTCGTATTTAAAATAAAAATTGACAAATAAAAGAAAATAATTTAGTTGTATTTGTCTAAAAAATAAAAAGGGTAAAAGATGAGCATTCTGGCAGCCGTCAGGCAAAAAATAAAAGAACGGCAGGGCAAGAGTTTTGCTTTGCTTGCAGAGCGGGTTGACAAGTCGGCTGTGGCGCCTTACTGTATAAATACGGCCGAAAATGTCAGTTCCGAAGAAACTATGGTATTGGTTCTCGGCGGTGCCGGCGGGCGCGGCGTGCATCTTCGCGGGTATAACGGATATTTGAAAAAGACAGACGATTTCATAAAAACGCATCCGGAATTGTCCGGGAAGAATGTCAGAGTTTGTGTCGCCGTTTGTTACATCGGGCGTTTTCATAATGAGCGGCTGGCGCGGGAAAAACTTTATCATGAATATTGGCAGGAAAAGTATTCTCTGGATATGATGGCAAAAGAACAGAGAGAAGAAATCTTAAATCCCTGTTATATAAAAGATATTTTTGAACAGGCGTTTTTGCCGCGGATATCCCGAAACGGCGGAAAAGAGCGCTTGCCGGCGGAACAGGCAGCACGGAATATTCGCCGTTTGAACATTGTGGCGCACTGCCACGGAGCGTATGTCGCCCTGCGTTTGGAACAGATGATGCTGCAGAAAATGGCGGAACTGGGATATCTGCCCGCTGAACGAAAAAAGGTTGTCCGCCAGCTGATGGTGTTGAATTATGCGCCTGATTGCCCGGTAAGAATGGCTGAATCATTGTTTGTTTCCATTGAATCGGCTGCCGATGAACATAATAAATATCAGACGAGGTTTAAAGAATACCTGCAAATGAAAGCGTTGGATTTTGGAATGCTTCGGTTGTCGGAACGCGGTGGCAACGTCTTGATGTGTACGAAAGTTGACAAAAGCGGCATAGAGGGAAATCCCCCGAAAGTTATTGTTTTAGAAAAGGTTGATCCCGAAATTTTCTTTTTTGCCGCAGCCAGACGCCGCCACAACTCCGATGATAAAGAAGACACCGAAAATGATAAAGAAAATCTCCAAAGAGATAAAGGAAACACCCAAAAGGAAAAGGTATTGGGAGAACATGAGTTTCTGGGGTTCAAAAAAGCGTCGAATATGAGTAAAGGTGCACAGGAATTACAGCTTTTTGCCAATAATATTCTGAAAAATGCCGTTTTGAACTCATTATGCCAAAACGATGCTTCTGCGAAAGCTCTGCCTACCGTCAAAACTCTTGCTTGCGATACGTCGAAACAATATGCCGCTTTTTCCCGTGCGTATCTGAAAGGTTGGCAGTTGCATACGCGCTGCGTTTTCACAAATCAGCAAAAGCTCAAAAGTTTCATCTGGCATCACCAAACTTGCAGAATTGAGCTGGATGGTTAAGCTGTCGTATCTCCGGCAAATCCCAAAACACGGAAGACAGTTTTAACCTTGCCGTCAGTACTGTACGGTACAAAACAGAACAGTACTGCTTGATAGCTTTATACATCCCTCTTGTTTTGTATTTTCCTTCAGTCAACCCGGCGTGCAACAGAATGTTAAATATCCAAATCCTCGGCGAATTTTGCCCTTTCTATAATGAATTTGAATCGCTGCTCCGGATCTTTTCCCATCAGCCTCTCAACCTGCCGCCGCGTTTCAAACGCTTCGTCGCGTGCTTCCTCGGTATTGGCAGTCGGAATAACGACCCGCAGCAAAACGCGGTTATTCTTATCCATTGTCGTTTCTTTTAATTGTAACGCGCTCATCTCGCCCAAGCCTTTAAAACGGCTGATATCCGGTTTTTGGTTGGCCTTTGCCTTACTGAGGATTTTGTCTTTCTCCTCATCGTCCAGTGCGTAGTAATTCTTACCGCCGAAAACGATTTTATACAGCGGTGGCGTCGCAATAAACAAATGCCCGTTTTCAATCAGTTTCGGCATATATTGGTAGAAAAACGTCATCAGAAGCGAGGTAATGTGTGCGCCGTCCACGTCCGCATCGGTCATGATGATAATTTTCTCGTAACGCAGGTTTTCCTCTTTGTAATTGTCTTTGGTGCCGCAGCCCAGCGCTTCAATCATATCTTTGATTTCCTGATTTTGCGTAATCTTGTCCAGACTGGCACTGGCAACGTTCAGGATTTTCCCGCGCAACGGTAAAATCGCCTGCGTCATACGGTCGCGTCCCTGCTTGGCGGATCCCCCTGCAGAGTCGCCCTCGACAATAAATATTTCCGTATCCTCGGCTGCTGCTTTGGAGCAGTCTGCCAGTTTTCCCGGCAGACGCAGTTTCTTTGTCGGCGATTTGCGGTTTTGCACTTTTTCTTCTTTTCTTTTTTTGCGCAGTTCGGCGCGGCTGATGACATATTCAATCAAGGCGCTGGCATTTTCCTTGTCAGAAGAGAGCCAGTGGTCAAATGAATCTTTAACAGCTTTTTCAACCAAACCGGCTGCTTTGGTCGAGGTCAGCTTGTCTTTTGTTTGCCCCTGAAATTGCGGGTCGCGGATAAATACCGACAGCATAATCGCCGCATCGCTCAAAAAGTCTTCCGCCGTAATGCCTGCTGCCTTTTTAATGTTGGCCATATCCGCATATTCTTTCAGGCTTTTGAGCAACGCTGTACGAAACCCTTGTTCATGCGTTCCGCCTTGCGGTGTAATGACCGTGTTGCAGTAGGAATTGCAAAAGCCTTTTTCGTCGTCTGGCCAGGTAATTGCCCATTCAACCTTGCCTTCGTCGCCGGCCAGCTCGGCCTCGCCGGAAAAGGGCGTCCGGTTGATTGTCAGCCGGGTGCCGATTTGATAATTCAAAAAGTCCAGCAGTCCGTTCGGAAAATTGAATTCGGTTTCGGTCGGGATATCATCGCCGGCAGTCAGAACTTCCGGAGCGCATTTCCAGAATATTTTAATTCCCTTGAACAGAAAAGCCTTTGAGCGTGCCATGCGGTAAATTTTCGCCGGAACAAATTTATTGTCCGTACCGAAAATCTCCTCGTCAGGCAAAAAGGTAATGCTGGTACCGCGGCGGTTAGGAGCGTTTCCGACCAAAATCAGCGGTGTAACCGGCTTTCCGCACGAATATTCCTGACGGTAAAGTTTCTTGTCGCGAGCCACTTCCACCACCAGCTTTTTTGACAGGGCATTGACAACCGACGAACCGACGCCGTGCAGGCCGCCGGAAACTTTATAAGCGTTTCCGCCGAATTTGCCGCCTGAATGAAGGGTGGTCAAAATGACTTCCAAAGCGGATTTCCCCGGATACTTCGGATGGTCGTCTACCGGAATACCGCGGCCGTTGTCGGTAATAGTTACCGACAGGTCGGCATTGACGGCGATGTCAATCCGGTTCGCATAGCCGGCAACGGCCTCGTCCATGGAGTTGTCAAGGATTTCCGCTACCAGATGGTGCAGCGCCTGTTCGTCCGTTCCGCCGATATACATGCCGGGGCGGTGTCGTACCGGATCAAGTCCTTCCAGAACTTCAATATCGCGCGCCGAATATTCTTCTTTGGCGGCAGTTGCGGAATTTTCAAACAAATCGCTCATGCTTTCCTCTGATGTTTTTTCTTTGCCCGGAAGCAGCCTCCGGCCGTTATTTTCGTAATCATCTCGCCAAAACATATAGAAACAAAAGGAAAAACACAAGAAAAATCTCCAATTCTTAAACAGAAAAAGCCTTTTTGCCGCCTTAGGGAACATATTTGGCTCAGGCAGAAAAAGCGAAATTAAAAAAAATAAACAAAAAACTTGCATTCTGTCAAAAACAATGTTAAAAGAAACCGTACTTTTAATTTTTAATATATAGTTATGTCAAAAGGACCATTCACTGCCCGTATTAATCAGATTGATACCGCAGAAAATTTCCACATCTTACAGGTGGAGCAGTTAACCGAACAGTTTTTTCACGGTCAGAAGGAGACGTTGAAAGTTCCCGTAGACGAACGGCTTTCTTCTTTGCGCTCCGGCGACGTGATTACTTATTACCGTGCGGAAGAAGAGTATGTCATTACGGAAACGCCGCATTCGGAAGAACGTGTCGTACTCTTGTTTAAGCGCAGTTCTGACGGACTTGGACTGCCGGAAAAGCGCTGTCTGTGGATAGCTCCGGGTAAGCCTCTGATGCAGTTGCCGGATTTGCCGCGTATTGTTCAAATTCTGCTCGGTTTGTCTTCCTATTACGGTAAACGGGAGGATTTGGTGAGAGCCGCGCTGGATATTCTGGCGCTGTCGCAAGATGCCGAAGCAATTGATGCTCTGTTCTCAATTCGTCCGGATTTGCTGGATAAACTGCTGGGAATGGAATATGCGGTTGTTTCCGTGCAAGTTGCCGATTCGCTCATTGCTCTGGCTTTGGCCGGTGCCGATTTGGAACACCCGCGCCGCCGCGATTTGCGGCAGATTTTGTCTTTGGCGCTGCTCCACGGCGAAACTCAGGCCAAGATTTATGACTTTATCGCTTCATACGAACGCGAATAAGGCATAAAAAAGCGTGTTCTGCCCGTGTGCGGATACCTCCCGGACGGCCGGTGTTCGAACCTTGTGAACCCGTATTTTCCCTCCTTTGCATAAAGGGGCGGAAAATACGGCTTTTTTTTGCCCGAATGACAAAAAAAGTCTTGCAAATTAAATCTTTTATCCTTATAAATATAAACGAAAACGGCAATCCCGCCGTTTTTTGTAATTCACACGCAGGAATGGCGTCGGTCTGCCCGGATGAAAAGGACAGGCTTCACGCTCCGGTGCTTAAAGCGATTTAGGCCGAAATCCTGCGGAGGTTTAACCGGAAAATAAGGAAAAATAAAAATGACACTTCCTACTTTTACATTGCGTCAGCTCGTTGAAGCCGGCGTACACTTCGGACACCACGCCCGTCGTTGGAATCCGCAGATGGCTCCGTATATTTACGGCAAAAAAGACAACGTTCACATCATCGACCTGCAGAAAACTTACCCGATGCTTTACACAGCGCTGGCAGTTGCCCGCGACGTAGCGGCCAAAGGCGGCAAGGTTCTGTTTGTTGCAACCAAGCGCCAGGCTCAGGATATCGTTAAGGAAAGCGCTGAAAGATGCGGACAGTACTATGTTAACTACCGTTGGCTCGGTGGTATGCTCACCAACTGGAAAACTGTTAACAAGTCTATCAACCGTCTCGTTAAATTAAACGAAATGGAAGAAAAGAACGCCTATGACGGATATACCAAGAAAGAAATGCAGAACATCAAGAAAGAACAGGAAAAGTTGGCTCTTTCTTTGGATGGTATCAAAAATATGGGCGGTCAGCCTGATTTGCTGTTCGTTATCGATACGCCGAAAGAAGCTTTGGCGATTAAAGAAGCCAGAAAGCTGGGTATCCCGGTAATCGGCATCACCGATACGAATGCAAACCCGAATGACGTTGATTACCCGGTTCCGGGCAATGACGATGCCATTCGTGCCATCCAGCTGTATTGCGAACTCGTTTCGTCTGCAATTCTGGACGGTATGCAGGCGGAAATCGCTGCTCAGGGCGTTAAAGTTGACGATGCCGTAAATGCAGCGGCTGACGAAGCATTCGTTGAAAATGTAGAAAACGCTTAATTATATTAAGTAGTGTAAAAAAAGCAGGCGGCGGCTTTCGGGCTGCCGCCGGACTATCGTATTTAGAACATCAAACAAGGGGAATGATAATGGCAGAAATTACCGCAGCTCTGGTAAAAAGTTTAAGAGAGACCTCCGGTGCCGGCATGTTGGATTGCAAAAAGGCGCTGGTTGAAACCAATGGCAATATGGAAGAGGCAATTGACTGGCTCCGCAAAAAAGGCCTGGCTTCCGCTGCCAAAAAAGCCAGCCGTATCGCCGCAGAAGGTCTGGTATCCGTATATGTAGAAGGCAATGCCGGTGCGGTTGTTGAAGTAAACTCCGAAACCGACTTCGTTGCCAAGAACGATATTTTTCAGGATTATGTTGAAAATGCCGCTAAGGCTGCTCTGGCTGTCAAGGGCGATGTTGAAGGCCTGAAAGCTTTCACCTGCCCGGTAACCGGCAAAGATATGGGAACGATTTTGACGGATATGATTGCTAAAATCGGTGAAAATATGAATCTGCGCCGCGCCGCTTATCTGAGTGCCGCCAATGGCGTCGTCTGCTCCTACATTCATAACGCCGTTCGTCCGAATCTTGGTAAAATCGGCGTTTTGGTTGCTGTTGAAGGCAATGCCGATAAGGCTAAAATGCAGGAACTGGGCAAACACATCGCTATGCACATTGCTGCCACCAACCCGATTGCGATGACAATTGCCGAAGTTCCGGCTGAAGCCGTTGAACGCGAAAAGAATATTTTCAGCGAGCAGGCTCTGGCTTCCGGCAAGCCGGCAAACATCGTTGAAAAAATGGTTGAAGGCCGCATCCGCAAGTACTATGAAGAAGTTGTCTTGGAAGAACAGGCATACATTATGGACCCGGATAAGAAGGTAAAAGACATTGTTGCCGAATTTGCTAAAGAAAACAACACCGACGTTAAACTAGGCGGTTTTGTATGCTTCAAACTTGGCGAAGGCCTGCAGAAGAAAGAAGAAGACTTTGCAGCCGAAGTTGCAGCTCAGCTCGGCAAGTCCGCATAAGCTTTGGCTTTAATGCATAAATGCCGTGTGGCACAAAAATAATGCTGTAAGGTATAAAATTGTGCCAAACCTGAATGAGAACAGCCGGAATTTAATTCCAGCTGTTTTTTATTTTCTGAATGTAAAAAGTTCTTGATAAATTTCGCTTTTATAAATTCTTACTTGTGATAAAAACGGTCATTAATTTTCTACACATAAAGTTTTATGCCCGGCAAGACTAAAGTATTGTTTTTGCACAGCGGCAGAGTAACATAAAACTGCTGAATTAAAATGACCGTTTTTTTTCAGCAGGTGAGTCGTTATGCGTAAGAAGTTCTATTTTACTGTTTTATTGTTTATCTTGCTGCCGGCATATTGTATGGCCGCACAATATGCCGTAAAAAAACAGGATGTAAGTTTCGGAAAGTTTACTCAAACTTCGGAAAATGCTGAAATTTATTTATCGCCTGACGGCAGTGTTACAGCGGTAGGCGGGCGCGTTTCCAACGGAGTGGCAGGAATAATACATTATTCTTTGGAAGATACGAAACAGGACGTAATGGTGAAAATGCCGGATACATATTCCATCTATGAGGAAGGCATTGGCTGCAAATTTGAAATATATAACCATACCTATAACCCGCAACAGTTTAACCTGTATGTCGGCGGTCCGTCCGAACAGGATGTATATATCGGCGCGACCCTGCGCATAACCGGGATGTGCGAACCGGGAACATACTCAACGACCTATTATGTCAATCCAACGGTAAATGGCTACTATAGCGGTTTTAATACGCCGATTCGGGTCTCGTTGATTATCGAGGAAAAAATAGGCATCCGTGAAACACAATCTCTTGATTTCGGCACATTGGTTTCTCCGGCTGCTGACAGTACCGTTACGGTAGATTATAACGGCAGTCGCCGAAGTTCCGGAAACATACATTTACACTCGTCAAAAGCGTCCAACGGCGTTTTTCAGCTTGAGGGGATAGCCGGCCGTAAGGTAAATGTAACGTTTCCGTCATCTGTAGATATCGGCGGCGGTATGGTCGTCAGCGATTTTACGGCGGATACGGGATTATCTTTTCCGCTGGAGGCAGAGCGGCAGAATATGAATGTCGGTGCAACGTTGAATGTGCCTGCCGATACGCCTGAAGGAGAATACAGCGGTCAATATACCGTTATCGTCAGCTACTAATAAAAACAGGTTCAGCCGCATGGCTGAACCTGTGTGTCGGAACTTGTAATTTCGGTAAATAAACGGTAATTAAACCGTCATAAACTGATTTTTGATAAATTCCGGCAGCGTTTCATCCGCCTTGCCTAAAACCAGACGGTCAAAACAAACGCTGTTGGCCGGTGGTTCCAAATTAAAAGCAAGCGTTTTGGCGCCGTTTTTCCAAGCTTCCCAGACAAAACGAGAAGCGGGAGGAATTTCTCCTGACGTTCCGACCGCAACGAAGAGGTCGGCGCAGCGCAGCAGGTCTTCCGCAACAGAAGTGAACATTATTTCTTCGCCGAAGAAGACAATGTCCGGCCGCAGCGATTTCTCGGCGCGGCAAAAAGGGCAGGGCATATCCGGCGTGATATCATTCCATGTTTCCCAGACATTATGGCAATGTGAGCATCGGATTTTGTTAATTTGTCCGTGAATGTGATACACATTTTCACTGCCCGCCTTTTCGTGCAGGGTATCCATGTTTTGCGTCAGGATATATACTTCTCCTGAATAGCCCAGCTGTAGCCAGCTGATTGCCAAATGGGCGGCATTGGGCTTTGCTTCAGCCATGTCGTGTCTTAACCCGTTATAAAAGTCAAGCACGTCACTGCGTCGTTGCAAAAGGGCTTCCGCCGTTGCCACCTCTTCGGGATTGCGGTTGTTCCACAATCCGTTTTTTCCGCGGAAGAGCGATAGCCCGGATTCGGCGGAAATGCCGGCACCGGTCAGAAATACAATTTTACGGTATTGGAATTGCATAAATTTAGACTTTTTTTTACGAGGTTGGCTCCCTGGGCTCATTCCTTCGTGAAACAGTCTTTTGCCGTTTCAAAATAATAAAACATATATTTATCGGAATAAGCATATAATACGTTTTTTGTGCCGTTTGTCAACAAAATATCCAAATCAGGTACTGGCGGCAAAACAGATGTTGACAAACGTTCCGGATTTGGCTACAGTTCGCCTCGGTTCGTTGTTTTATCCAAAGCAAATAAAAGGAAATCAGGATGCTATTTGAAAAAGCGGCAATTTTGGGCATCGGCTTGATTGGTTCTTCGCTTGCCCGTTGCCTTAAGCAAAACAGCGATGTTAAAACGCTGGCTGTTTACGATAAAAATTCTGCCAATCTGCAAAAAGCCCGCGAACTGGATTTGGCCGATATTTATGCCGGTAATCTGTGCGAAGCCGTCAAAGGCGCCGATTTGGTCGTATTCGCCACGCCGGTCTGCGCATTTGGCGCATTGGCACGGGAGAGTGCACCGTTCCTGAAAAAAGGAACAGTCATTACCGACGTCGGTTCGGTTAAACAATACAGCTTGCGCGAAATGGAAAAATATTTAAACCGGCACAACGGTATGGTTGTTGTCGGAGGGCATCCTGTTGCCGGTACAGAAAAGTCCGGACCCGAAAACGGTTTTGCCTCGCTGTTTAAGGGGCGTTGGTGCATTTTGACGCCGGATGAAAATTCTTCATCTGATGCCGTTGCCCGCCTGACGGCAATGTGGGAGCATTGCGGCATGAAGGTAGATACGATGGAACCTGCACATCATGATAAGGTTATGGCCGCCGTATCGCACCTGCCGCAGCTGATTGCATATTCCATTGTCGGCACCGTTGCCGATTTGGAGGGATATGAACATAAGGAAATTATCAAATATTCCGCCGGCGGCTTCCGCGATTTTACGCGTATTGCCGGTTCTGACCCGACAATGTGGCGCGATGTCTTTTTGACCAACAAGCAGACGGTTTTGGAACTGATACAGCGTTTTGTTGAAGATTTAATAGCCCTTGAACGTAATATTCGCTGGGACGAGGGAGATAAGCTGTTTGATTTGTTTAAGCGTACGCAGAAAATCCGCAAAGACGTCATTGAAGCCAAGCAGGATCAGCCTGAACACGAAAAACGCATTTTGGAAGAACTTGGCGCGGAATTTTGAAACAGCCAGTATTTTGAAGCAGTCCGCATTGTAAAACAATCCTTATTTGGGAGTAGTCCGTATTTTGGAATAGAGCATACTTTGAAACAGTCTGTTTGCGGCGAAAAATATTGACAACCGAAAATAATGGATTACATTATACCAAACTTATCTAAAGAGGAGATGTGTGTATGTATAAAAAAATTATAGGGCTGGCTGTCTTGCCGTTTTTGCTGGCAGGCTGTGCCGATAACATCAATTCCGACCATTATAATACCAATCAGGCCGGAAAAGTTTCAACAGTTTCCCAGTGCACGGTATTAAGTGTGCGTCAGGTGGGCGTAAACAGCGATTCCGGCGCCGGAACGCTTATCGGCGGCATTGCCGGCGGCGTAGCCGGTTCTACCATCGGCGGCGGCAGCACCGCACATACGCTGGGAGCGGTTGGCGGCGCATTGCTTGGCGGTCTTGTTGGTGATGCCGCAGAAAAAGGGCTGAGTTCCCAGACCGGCTTGGAATATATCGTCAAGCTTGACAACGGTCAGGTAATCAGCGTTACGCAGGGAACGGGGCAGGCGCTCGGCGTCGGCCAGCGTTGTCTGGTTTTGTTTGGCAATACGACCCGCATTATTGCCCAGTAAAATATGAAAAAGCGCCTGATAGCAATCGTCTTTGTTCTGATTGCCGCGTTCGGCGTGTTATGTTACGGCAGCAGATACCGTCGGCAGAAAACGCCGGCGGTATCTGTGGTTATGCTTACCTATCAGCGGGCAGAAATGCTGCCGCAGGCGATAGAGAGCATTTTGTCGCAGACTTTTTCTGATTTTGAATTTATCATCATAAACGACGGTTCGTCGGACGATACCGATGAAGTCGTCGCACACCATAATGATTCTCGTATTCGCTATTATCGCAATGACCGCAACCGGGGAATTGCTTTTTCCCGTAACCGGGCGGCATCTCTGGCGCGTGGAAAATATATTATGATTATGGATGACGATGATCGGAGCTTTCCGGAACGGATGTCCGGACAGGTCTCTTACCTTGAACAACATTCTGATATTGCGGCTGTTGCCGGGCAGATAGCAGGGTTGCCGCGCATTCCGCAAAATCATGATGAAATTGCAGCCGGGCTGATACAATACAATAATTTCGGCAATGCCAATGTAATGTACCGCCGCAGTTTTGCCGCAAAACACGGCATTCGGTATGACGAAGAGTTGAAAGCGTCGGAAGACTGGGATTTTTGGCTGAAAATACTGTTTGTCGGCGGGAAGTTTGCCGCGCTTCCTGATGATGTATTGGCAAGAAACGGCGCCAGCACAAAATATTACGGTATCAGCTATGAAGAGGCCAATGCTGCCGTCCGTAAAAAAATCGGCAAGGCCTTTCTGCCGGAAAAACCGGACGCGTTTTATGCCGCCGACAGTTGCGGTAAATTAAAACTTATATCTGAAAAGAATATATTTTCCCCGGCTTTTATGCAAAAGCTTTTTGATATCAACTGTCCTGCCGCGGCATCTCCAGCAGTTCGCTGACAAATTGCGGCAGCGTATCGCCGGCCTTGCCCATAATATGCCTGTCAAAATAGAAGTTGTTTGACGTCGGTTCAAGATTAAATTCAAGCGTATCAGCCCCATAATACTTGGCAGTCTGTACAAATCCGGCTGCCGGATAAACCACGCCGGACGTTCCCACGGACACGAACAGGTCAGATGTGCTTAAAAGCCTTTCCACCTTATCCATATAAAGCAGATTTTCGCCGAAGAAAACGATATTGGGCTTCATCATTCCCATAATATGGCAGTCCTCGCAAACCGTTTCCGAGGTAACGTCGCCCCAGGTTTCCAGAACGTGTCCGCAGTTCATGCAGACAGCCTGGTTAATCTGCCCGTGGATATGGATGACGTTTTTGCTTTTGGCTTTTTCATGTAAGGTGTCGATGTTCTGCGTTATAATATGAACCTCGCCCGGATACTCCTGCTGCAGCCGCGTAATTGCCAGATGTCCGGCGTTGGGCTTCGCATTCCAAAGTTCAGGTTTCATGTTGTTATAAAAATCGTGGACGTAATCTTGATTACGGTAATATGCTTCAATTGTTGCCACATCTTCAACACGGTGGTTGTTCCATAGCCCGTTTTCGCTTCTGAACGTGGCTAGGCCGGATTCGGCGGAAATTCCCGCTCCGGTTAAAAACAAAATTCTCTTGTAAGTCTTTGCCATAAAAATCTCCGTTTCCTCTCATTTGCCGTTATACTTTTTTAATCTGTATTATATGTTTGACCAGCCTTATGTTTCTTAATCCGTATTAAGCATCCTTACTTATATTATACCTTTCTAACCTGTTGTCGCTTAAATCTTTTCTTAAGCAATTTAGATTATATGTAAACCAAGCCTGCGTGACAGGCAACCTTTTTTATAAGACGGAGAACAAAATTATGTGTTGCAACGGAATTCTCGCCCTGTTGGCGCTTATTATCGGCTTTATGGCTATTGTCTATCTTTTGTATCAGGTATATTCTTATATCCGCTGTGGTTGCGGGAGATACGGGCCGTTTGTATCTTCGTACGGAAAAATCAAAGAAGACATTTTGGAAGAAGCCAGAAAAGTATTGAGAAAAGCCGAGCGTCCGCTAAAAGTAACCGACTTGGGCTGCGGCAGCGGAGCTTTGCTCCTGCCGTTGGCAAAAGAATTTCCCGAACATCAGTTTACCGGCTACGAGTGGGATGTCGTTCCCCTGACGATGGGAAAGATTAAAGCTGCCGGGCTGAAAAACATCACTTTTGTCAAAGGGGATTATATGAAACAGTCCTATGCCGATATGGACTTAATCCTCTGCTATGTGTTGAAAGTAACCGGCGAGCCGTTGGGCAAAAAATTGGCACAGGAAATTAAAAAGGACTGCATTGTTATTTCCGAAATGTTTCCTCTTGGGTATTTACATGAAATCAAACAGATAGAATCTTCTATTTATGGCGTTCCGGAAAAAATTTACGTTTATCAAAAGCCTCATTCTCAGAAAGATTCTGTTCAACCCCGGAAATCCGCCCCGCACAACGGCAAGGCCAAATCTCAGCCGGAAAAATCCGCACCGCAAGCTCGTAAAGCCAAATCTCAGGCCGGCAAAGAAACGCCCGGTGCAGGCAAATCCAAAATCTCCAGATTCAAAACCAAAAAGTAAGGAAAAGAAAAATGTCTCGAAAAACTTGTTTTATGATTTTTATTGCCGCCGTTACCATAATTTTGGTGTCCTATGTTATAAAATTTTCTCCGGTAACCGGGGCAGTATCTTCTGTTTTTGCCGCAATGCAGAATCCGTATCTGGCAGCCTCTGCCGTTGTTGTTTCCCTGCTGCTGGCAAAACAGCGTTATTATTGGCTGCTGATACTGGGTTGTGCTGTTCTTGCCGCAGTTCTGATACAGTTTTTTGTCGTTGGAGGAGTCCTCGCTGCAGCGGTATTGCTGTATAAGATTGCGGCATTTGTCGTTTATGCATATTTGATTATGCTGATGCGCTTTATGCTTTAGAAAAAAGCCGCCCGTAAAACGGCGGCATATTTTTTGTCAGGGCGCGTATTATATTTTCTTTTCATAAATTTGTTTACATTTAAAACAAAATGGCTTAAACTCCTTTCTGCTTTAAAAACAAGATTTAACTAATGGGGAATTATTTAAAATGTTAAGAAGAACTAAAATTGTTGATTTGCTGAAGTCGGACACGACTAAACCGCAGGTATTGGCAAAAGGTTGGGTCAGAACCAGACGTGATGCCAAAGATTTTTCGTTTATTGAATTAAACGACGGATCCTGCCTGAAAAATTTACAAATCATTGCTCATAATAATCTCCCCAATTATAATGAAGTAAAAAGTTTGTCTACCGGTTCGTCCGTTGCCGTAACCGGCGCTTTGGTAGAGTCTCAGGGCGGTAGCCAAAAATACGAAGTCGTGGCCGATAAAATCGAAATTTACAGTCTGGCGCCGGAAGATTTTCCGCTGCAAAAGAAAAAGCACTCTGATGAATATCTGCGCACGATTGCTCATCTGCGTCCGCGCACCAATAAATATGGCGCCGCTTTTCGCGTTCGGTCGGCTTTGTCTTATGCAATACACAAATTTTTTCAGGAGCGTGGATTTAAATATGTCCATACGCCGATTATAACCGGTTCCGACTGTGAAGGCGCCGGGGAGATGTTTCAGGTAACAACGTTGGATTTGAAAAATCCACCGCTTTTGCCGGACGGAAAAATTGATTACAGTCAGGATTTCTTCGGCAAGCCTGCGCACTTGACTGTGTCCGGACAATTGAACGGCGAAATGTATGCCTGTGCTCTGGGAGATATTTATACGTTCGGTCCGACGTTCCGTGCCGAAAATTCCAATACCGCGCGCCATGCGGCAGAGTTCTGGATGATTGAGCCGGAAATGGCTTTTGCCGATATTCATGACGATATGGATTTGGCCGAGGATATGGTGCGCTTTTGTGTAACCGACGTTATGGAGCAATGCGCTGATGATATTGAACTGTTTGCCAAATTTGTTGATCCGACGCTGATGGAAACGCTGAACAATATCAAAAACAACAGTTTTGCCCGCATTACCTATACCGAGGCTATCGAAATTATGCAAAAGTCAGGCAAAAAATTTGAATATGCTCCGGAATACGGGATTGATATGCAAACCGAGCATGAACGTTTTCTGGCGGAAGAACATTTCAAGCGTCCGGTAATTGTCCGCGACTATCCGAAAGAAATCAAGGCTTTCTATATGCGGATGAACGATGATAACAAAACCGTCGCCGCTATGGATGTTTTGGTTCCGAGGATTGGCGAACTGATTGGAGGCTCGCAGCGTGAAGAACGGTATGAGCTGTTGAAAAAACGGATAGAAGAACTTGGAATGCACGAAGAAGATTACGCCTGGTATCTGGATTCGCGCAAATACGGTTCGGTGCCGCACGCCGGGTTCGGACTGGGATTTGAACGGATGATGATGCTTTTGACCGGTATTGCCAATATCCGTGACGTTATTCCGTTTCCGCGGACGCCTAAATCGCTTAACTTTTAGATGAGCCGTATTCGGATAAAGGCCTGACTGTTGAATGGACCTTATTCCGAAAAATGGCTTAACCTTAGGGAGATAAAGCTATGCAGAAAATCTTTGGCCGGGCTGGGCAGCCGTTGTTGCCGCAAAAGGTTTTATCCGTTGCAATTGTTACGGTTGCCTTTTGTATTTGTGCCGCAGCTTTCCCTGCTGCCGTTGCCGCATCGGCGGAGGAAGGGGACAGGCAGCCGGCAGAAGTCTTTACGCACAAGGTAGAAAAAAAGCTGCTGCCGCTGCCGGATTGTAAAGACGCCGTGCTTCTTGGCGCGGTCAAAGATTTTGTTGCCGGGTTTTATGCCGGAAATGCTGATAAAAATGCAGCATTTCGCCGTCGGCGTCATTTTATAACCCATAATCTGGCAGAATTTTCCCGGGAAAATATTGCCAATTATAAAACAGAGGCGGCTCGCCCCGTATCGGATATTATTATTGACCTGAAAGTTAATAAAAACATCTTGGAAGAAAATATGCTTCTCTGCAAAAATCAGAGCCCTTATAAGGATCCCGGAAATGTTTATATTCTGGTGTATCCGGAAGAAGACGGCTACAGGGTGCATCTGATAAATCTGGGTGCACAAGGGGAAGATGTTTCCTTCTTTTATAAAAAGGCTTGATTTTGCCGGGCGGATACCCTAAATAAATTCCGTTGCCGCCACAAAAATATATGGCGAACCGCCGCTGGCACCCCGGTTAAAAAGCTCGGTACGACGGTTGAAAGGCACGGTACGCCGGTTGAAAAGTGAAGTCTGTTAGGAATAAGTATGAGCGAACATAAAGATTTAATCGTTGTAAAACCGAAATCCCAATTGCCTATGGTGGTTGAGGAAAACGGGATTTATGCTTATCTTGAACAGATAAAAAAATTCCCGGTGCTGACCGAAGATGAAGAAAAGAAACTGATAACCGATTTTCAGACCAAAGGCGACTTGCTGGCCGCCCAAAAGCTGATTACCTCGCATTTGCGCCTGGCTGCCAAGATTGCGCTGACCTACCGCCGCTACGGGCTACCGATGTCTGATGTTATTTCCGAGGCTAATCTGGGGTTGATGCAGGCGGTTAAAAAATTCGATATGGATAAGAAAGTTCGGTTAGCAACGTATGCGATATGGTGGATAAAAGCTGCGGTCAACGATTACATCCTGCGTTCTTGGTCTTTGGTCAAAATCGGCACGGTTGCGGCGCAGAAAAAACTGTTTTATAACCTGAGTCGGATAAAAGCCCGCTTAGGGTTATACGAAAATAAGGAACTTGAGCCGAAAGTGGTCAAGGCTATTGCACATGAACTGATGGTTGATGAAAAGGACGTTACCGAAATGAACCGCCGTATCGGCGGGGGGAGGTCTCTTCAAGTCCGGGGCGGGGGCGATCTGCCGCA